>Ga0070709_10000024_pt1 | contig 131900 bp, 101 predicted proteins | sample LARL51metaG_FD_65449 | JGI IMG/M metagenome (GOLD analysis project Ga0070709, IMG submission 65449) | Corn, switchgrass and miscanthus rhizosphere microbial communities from Kellogg Biological Station, Michigan, USA - LAR L5-1 metaG | ecosystem: Host-associated > Plants > Roots > Rhizosphere ... | reverse complement strand
ATGAATGGCTGCGCGCCATTCGGAAGTTGCAGGTTGTTCAGCCGGTTGAGCACCTGCTGAAGCGCGAAATAGTAATCGCTGTCGTAGGAAAACTGCAGCTTGATGTCAGAGAGACCATATAACGAAATCGAGCGGACGTGTTGAAGGCCGGGCATGCCCGCCATGGCAATCTCCACGGGAATCGTTATATATCGCTCGATTTCTTCGGCTGACTGCCCTGAACTCTGGGTGACGACCTCGGCCATCGGAGGCGAAGGGTCAGGATAGGCTTCGATGTTGAGTCGATAAAAAGCAACGGCGCCCGCAGCCAGGAGCATGAACATGACGGCCAGCACCATGGTGCGGCGTTTCAATGTGAACTCGATGAGCTTCTTCATAAACACCTGCTGCCCTACCGACCCGACAACGCACACATGACAGTTGCCCGAGAAGATCGGGACAACGCCTCACTGTTGGACGTAGCGCAAGAACCGCTTGCGTTACATGGCTACACTCGTTTGCCAACCGCTCTACGAGCCTGCGGCGTTGCTGATGAAGAGGCTACCTTCCGAAACCACCCTGTCACCTTGCTGCAAGCCGGAAAGGATCTGGACATAGCCATGCTGTTCGATGCCGGCAGCCACCTCGCGCCGCGCAAAGCGATAGGTATCCTGGATGACCCAGACACTGGCTTTGCCGCCTTCGCGGATGATTGCGCTTGTCGGCACGGCCAGCGATTGAATCTCCGAGTTGGTGGCGATGCGGAAGTTTGCGAACATGTCGGGCTTGAGCCGTTGCCCGCGATTCTCGATGACGCCGCGAACCCCGACGCGATGCGTGGTCGGGTCCACGGACGGGTTGATATAAGCAATGCGTGCGGTGAAGACTTCGTTAGCATATGCGGCGATGCGAACCTCGACCGGTTGGCCGACTTTGAGCAACGGCACGTCTGACTCGTACACTTCGGCCAGCAGCCAGACGGTTGAGAGGTTGGCTACGGTAAACAACGGGTCAGGGCTGTCGGGTTTGACATACTGCCCGGGGCCGACCTTGCGAGCCGTGACCGTTCCAGCTATCGGCGAGAACACTTTCGTCAGGCGGTCAAGCTGGCGTTCGGTCTCTATCTTCGCAATCTCTTCGTCCGACTTGCCGAAGACGCGCAGGCGGGAACGTGCTGCCCCGCGCGCGGCTTCTGATGAATGGACATCGCGCTCGGCGCTCTTCATGTCTGATTCGGCTTGCTCCCAATCTTTCAACGCAACCGCTTTGTTGAGATAAAGCCGGTGCTGGCGGTCTTCCGTGCGGCGGGCAAGCTCAAGCACAGCGTTTGATTTGGCGATCCCTACGCTGGCGGCGATCAAATCGGATTCGGCCTGGACGAGGTCGGGCGTGTCTATCTCGAAAAGCGGCGAGCCCTGTTTGATGAAGTCGCCCGGCTTGGCGAGCAACCGAATGACCCGCCCAGTGTAAGGCGAAAAGACCGGCGTCATGACTTCTTCGTTGAAAGCTATCTTACCGGTTGCAATCTTTTCCGCGCGGAAGGCTTGCAAGGTCGCAATCGCAAATCTGATGCTCTGCATCTGAGATTCATCGATTGTCACCAGGTTAGGATCGGCAACCGGACTTGCGTCGACGGAAGCAGGTGGGGCCGGAGCCTTGCTTAGAGTTCGAGTCGCAGCCAGGAAGATGGTAATGGCAATGGCTGCCACGATGATGATGCCGATGATAACAGCGCGTGACCTGGGCGTTGGATGTGCGGGCTCGCTCATCACTTTGGTCTGTTCACCAACAGCCTCGGGCCTCTTTGCTTCAGCTTCACTTTGTTCAGCGGCCGTGTCTGCATATTCCTTTACAGTAATAGTTTCCATTTCTCCCTCACTGATGTTTGACAGATATCGATTGAAGCCACGCGCACAGGAGCGCACACCTTGCGGCAAGTGCCTAACGGCGCCATACCTCATAGCGGTCTGCAAATGAGTTTGCTCACGTAGCGCAAACCGCTACGATGCCGGTCCCGGCAACGATGAAATGAGTAGTGAGTGACTAGCCTAGCGAGGGTGGGCCTCGGTAAAAGGGAGTTCTCAGAATACTGGTATGAACTGGAACATGGCGCCATGCGCTGCTGTAGGTGGGCGTTCGTGCGGAATCGCAAATCTCGTGCGCAGGCGATAAATCCAGTGACGGGTCGTGCCGAGGACTGAAGGCGAAATCCTGATGCGGGATTTCGGAGCCGTCTAGACCCGGCGCATCCGAAATAACAAATTCATTTACGATGTACGCGTCCGGACAAACACGTTCAAACCGACCGCTGCCGTCGTCCAGCCAGATGACCACATCGTCTGGATGAAGGAGGTCTGACCAGATCAGGTCATTATCGCCGTCGTTGTCTATGTCTCTGGCGAAAAGCGACCCTGGCCCGCTGGTCAGTGTATCAAAGTGGAGAAGGGTGGTTGCTTTCGAGCGAGCCAGGCGGATTTCGATGTTTTTGTTCCGTCCGGTTCCGCCAAGCTTTGCTTCATCAACACGATTGTCCCCATCGAAATCTGCCAGCGCGAGTTCTTGTCCGAAGGTAACGAAGGTTGTCCTGTCCGGTTCTACCTGATATTCCTGACGAGGCAATGCGCTGGCGCAATAGACCCGCGCCACCAGAAACGTGAGTAGCGCCAGCGTCGAATATTTCGAGAAAAGGGAAGACTTCCGCATCGACCACAAACTATAACATGCGTTTCTTTAGGCCGGCAAACATGTTGTGTTTACCCGCCTTGCGGGGTGCATCTCAAGAACTAAGTCAAACCTATACAGCTACAGCGTAGCGTAATTCAGTTCAAAACTTTAGCCCTATACCGAGTCGCACCATGGTCTGATTTGAGAAATTCACGTATGGATCGTAGTAAGCTTTCCAAAACCACGAAGGCCGGTCGTAGTAGACACCGATGCCGACAGCATGAACGAACTTACCATCGTCCGTGCGCCCCGATTTGTATAGCCCATCAAAAGTGATTCCATTCTTCGCATTCAGCTTGTGTCTCCATAGAACGTGCGTGTCTTGTTGATGAGTGTGCAGCCGAACGTCAAAGATTGTGTAGCCGTAAACTCGATCATATTCGTTGATTCTTCGTCCGGCGCCGAGCTGCACGGATTCGCTCGGATCGAAGAAGATGTCACTAAACGGTTTTAGATTTGTCTGCGAGTAGCCGACAATGCCGTAGTTCTTCGCGCCTAGCTCAGCATAAAGCGACCCAGCGAGCGCGCCGTTCGAGCCCACTTCAATGGTTGGGATGATCAACAGCCACTTGTGTTGAAAATCATACTCGGCGCCTATTCGCGCCTGGCTATCTCCTTTGGGATCGTAGAAGCCCGCAATCCATGCAACCACGTGACCGAATTGATGCCTAAAATTGATATCGAAATTTCGATCGTCAGACAGGAAATACGTCGCGAAGGTCAGCTTGTTCTTCTTGTCATCGGCTCGCTCGACAGGCGCCGGCGATTGCTGATTTGATTGATCGGTTTGCTGGGCCGACGCAATCTCCGGGATCGAAAACGCCGGGCGAGCAGAAACGATGAATGAAGGCTCGTTCGCCGCCGGACCCGGCTGGTTTTGGGCGCTCGCGTCTGCAACGCAACAAAGCAAGACAATCAATGCCACCCAAAGTGTTTTAGCGTTGGTTGTCACCGCGTAGTTCTGTATAGCAAAAACGGAGGCAAAACGACAGTCCGAGGGGAATCAATCTTCTCTTAGAACCTCACCTTGATTCCGCCATTGAAGACTCGGCCCTCGGTGAGAGTGTATATTTCGCTGAAAGTCGGGGTTTGACGCGGCGGGAAAACGACCGGTCCGAAACGGCTCTGTCTTGTGTCAGTGATGTTCTCCGCGTTGATAAAGAGACTCATCTTGCCGAAAGTCTTCTCTCCAAAAACCCCGAATTCCGAAAACGGTTTCGTCTGGCGTCGATCGCTCAAAAACTGACTGCTCGTGTAATAGGCCTCGATGCCGGCTTTGAAGTTGCCTTCTCTTTCAACGAGGAAAGCCGAATTGATTCTGCTTCCCGGAAGCAACGGAAGTGTTTGATTGCCGGTTAGATATCTAGCCTTTGCGTCTGTGAACGTATAACCCGCGAATAGTTTTACAGAGTCATAAACAACCCGCGCATTCGTCTCAAAACCCATACTCAGAATTGGCTGGTCTGCGTTTGCGAAACTGAAACCGCCGCCGGCGTCGGCCCTCAATAAAAGAGGACTTCCGATCCGTGTGTAAAAGAACATTTGATTTAGCGACCACGAAAACTTTTCGCCAATCTTGTTCTTATAATTGAAGTCGAACGTTCCGCCGCGGCTGCGTTCTGCCTTGAGCGTGTGGCCTATCGGAAGAACATTCCTAAAGAGCAGCATTTCCGCTTCCTCCGTAAAGATGCTTGGCGTCTTGTATCCCAGGCCCAGGCTGAAGCGTGTGCTCAAGTTGTCGCTGAGCTTATACAGCAATGACACGCGCGGCAACGGGAAAACACCATAACTGCTAACGCGATCAAGCCGAAACCCCGCCTCAAAAGACAGCCTGCCGGTGATCGGGTAATTGTCCTGAACGTATCCGCCAAAGGTCCTTCTGGTTTCATCGCGTTTGATTAGACTACTGCCCGAACCTTCTCTAAACCGGTCATAAACAGCATTGATGCCAAACACAAGCGCGTGATTCCGCACAGCCTGAAAATATGAAATGTCTAAGTATGAGTTGAACTGCCGGCCCTTGAACCCGTAATTCGGAGTCTCGATCTGTCGAGTGAAAAATGCGATGCTTTGTTTGGCAACGATCTTTTTGCCGCCGGAGAATTCGCGGTCAAACTCCGCGGCGGTTATGTTGCGAACCGATTTGTTCTTCTCGAAATATCGATGCATTTCATCGGCCTCACCTCGAATGACGAGAAGGTCTCCGCCTCTGCGGTTCTGGTAGGAAGTTGAGTTTCCGACAACTAGACGGGTTCTGTCGTCAAAGTAAAAGAAGAGACGCGGATTCAGATCGAACGATTGAGTCCTCGGCAGTTCGCTGAAATCATCGTCATCAACGTCATACTCTCTTTGATAGTTCACCGATCCAAGAAACGTGTAGCCAAGGCGGCTGAACCTCTCTGAGTCGAACAAAGCGAAGTCGGTACCCAGAGCTGTTGTTTGATTGAAGATCATCGAAGTCGCGCGCTTTTTCTGGGGCTCCTTACTGATGAAATTGACGACCCCTGCAATCGCGCCTCCGCCGTAAAAAGTCGCCGAAGGCCCCTTTATGATCTCGACTTGTTTCAAATCCAGCGGAGGAATATCGAGCAGGCTCAAGCTGCCCGAGAACCCACCGAACGCGGGGAAACCATCCCTGAGAATCTGCGTGTATCTTCCGTCGAGCCCCTGGATGCGTACGCTCTGCGTATTGGAGGTAGCCGAAGTCTGCTGCACTTTGATTCCGGTGCTTTCGTTGAGCACCATCGAGACGTTCGCCGGACGCATATTGATTTTCTCGTCTACCTCTTCTTCATTAATCGCCTCGATGCGAGTCGGCACGTCATCAATCTCGCGGCTGATACGTGTGGTTGAAGTAATGGTAACTTCCCCGAGCTCATTGTGAACTTTGAGAAGAATCAACTGATCGCCGCCGGCCGCAAGCGGAAAGGTGAGCTTTACTTCTTTCGCTTGATACCCAGGTGAGAACACTTCGATGATGCGCTCGCCGTCGGGAATGTTGGTTAGGTTGACCCTTCCGTTCGTGTCCGTGGTTCCCGTGATGTCGGTGCCTTTAACGGAAACAGTTACGCCCGAAACCGGTTGTCTACTTTCCTCATTCTTGACCGTGGCGTTGAAGGTGCTTTGCGCGAATGCAATTTGCCCGGTTAGAACAAAGGCCAGAATGAATAAACTGTGTCTCATGATGTCCGTTACCTCTCGTAGCTGGAACCGACAATTTCGGCACGCCCCATTGTGAACAACCGGGCGATTGTGCGGGAATGCAGAATTCGAGATCTGGAGGCGGGTCTTAAATGCGAATTGGGGCCAGACGTTTGAGCGGCGCGTCTGCGGACGACAGGTGGCGTTGCAACGAGACGCCAACCACATCGCTAAGAATATTGACGAAGTGGATATGGGATGCAGGCATGGCTGGCCGCTGCAGATCAGAGCCGTGGATGGTGCGTTCTGGAGTTCTCGCTTTTGTAAACGACGTCACCGGACAGCCCGTGCAATCCGACGCGTCTTTTATTTCCATTCTAGAACGTTGGTCGTTCACATGCTCCGTGCTTTCACGCGCACAAATCGAGACGCATGCCACGAAGACCCAGATGAAGCTTATCGGAAGCAGGGCAGCGATCAATCTCTTGAGCGGTGAGCGCGTTATCAACATCGCAAAGATCATACACATCCGATTTGTATTGTGCCATTCAGCGTTCAGGTTTACCTTCACGACTTTGCATGTTGAAGAGGCGCACCGGCGAGAGTTTGCGCCGACGCAATCGGCTAAGATCGAGTAACGAAGAACTGAGCGAGTCATTGAAAACGTAATTGCTTCACGACACCAGAGCCCCACGCTAACTCACTGACCGCATTTGCTGAATCTTTCGCGTAGCAGGACCGTTCGCAAGTTCCCGCATTGACTTCGACGACGCTATTCGGTAAGAATCCTCTACTCCGGCAGTAACAATGAAACGCCTGCCGGTCAACCCCTCAATCATCAGTCCTGGAGTAGTATTATGAAACGCATTCGTCTCAACGCCGCGCTTATGCTCGCCTGTCTTGCGGTTGTCTTGTCGGCGGCTGCCGGGCAAGCAAAAGACAAATGGATCAATCTCATAACTAAGAACTTCAATATCATCAGCAACGCTGACGAAGGCGAGACGAGAAAGCTGGCTCTCAAGCTTGAACAGTTCCATTACGTGTTCTCAAAGCTTTTCAATCTCCCGCCCGTGCGCCCTATTCCGACGACCGTGATGGTCTTCAAGAGCGACGGTTCATTCAAACCTTATAAGCCTCTCTACAACGGCAAGCCGGCCAACCTCGCCGGTTACTTCCAACCCGGTCAGGACGAGAACCTCATCGCGCTGGACATAAGCGCGAACGATCAGCGCCCCATGTCAGTCATCTATCACGAGTACACTCACCTGCTCACCAGCACAACTCCGCGCGAGTGGCCGCTGTGGCTCAAGGAAGGATTGGCCGAGCTCTACTCGAGTTTTGATGTTAAGGACAACAAAGTTACACTGGGCGCTCCAATCGATAATCACGTTTTCCTGCTCCGCGAGAATAAATTCATTCCCCTTCAAACTTTGTTCAACGTTCATCACGAGTCTTCAATCTACAACGAACGCGACAAGCAGAGCATCTTTTACGCCGAGTCGTGGGCACTCTGTCATTATTTCGCTTTCGGCGACAAGACTGTCCGCCGCCCGCAGTTGATCGACTTCATAAACCAATTCAATCGGGGCGTCGAAGTCAATCGAGCTTTTACCCAGGCATTCAAATCGGACATGTCCGCGGTTGAGAAACAACTCCGAAGTTACATCGGCAATAGCTCATACACGATTAATGTCTACACGCTTGGGAGCACGGAAGGCGAAAAGGAGATGTCGGTAAAGCCCGTCTCAGACGCCGAGGCCCAGTTCTATCTTGGAAACCTGCTTGCTCGAACCAATCGGCTGGATGATGGCGAAGCCCTCTTCAAACAGGCGATTACTCTTGATCCGGACATGCCTCGCTCATATGAGGGCCTCGGCTTTATTGCCACTCGCCGTAACAAATTCGATGAAGCGATGGAACATTTCAAGCAAGCCGCTACGCGCGGCTCGAAGAATCACCTGGCTCACTACTACTATGCTGAAGCTCTGCAGCGCCACGCAGTCGGGCCACTCACGCCAACCCTCGCTCAACAAATCGCGGACGAGTTGAAGATTTCGATCAAGCTTATGCCGGGTTTCGCGCACGCTTATTACGCGCTGGGCTTCTTATCGCTTTCAACCGGCGAGAGCCTCAAAGAAGGAGCGGAGCTGTTGAAGACCGCTTTGAGGATCGAACCGCAGAACACCAATTTCGTTCTAACGCTCGCGCAGATTCAGGCTCGAATGCAGGACTACGAAGCGGCGACCAAAACGCTCGAGCCGCTGCTTGCTTCTGATTCTGATCCGCGTGTGAAAGCGTCCGCCGAATCGACTATGAGGATGATCCAGTACTATACGCGTCCGGCTTCCCCCGATTCGTCTCGTGTTGAAAGCAATATCGGGAGGAGCAGCGGTTCCGTCACCAGCTCCGAAAGTTTGCCTGCGCCTCCGCGACTCGTTCGACGACCATCGCTCAAGCTAGAAGGGACACAAACTATTCGCGGTGTTCTCGCCTCGATCGAGTGTAAGAACGGAAAGTGGACGCTCGTGGTCAATACTGCAAATGACTTGCTGCGATTCACCGTAAGCGACAAGGAAAAGCTCGAGTTCTTCAGTCAGGACCCGACATTCGAAGCAGGCACGATAAATTGCGGCAGCGTTAATAAGATCGCGTTTATTTATTTCAAGCCAACAGCTGATCAGTCGAAGTTCGCCGGCGACGCAGTGGCGGTCGAGTTCACCACGAACTAGTCGAATGGTAACGTAATTCTTTGCGCTTTGCGGACCTTTGCGCCTTTGCGTGCAAGCGTTTTCAAGGTATAGCCACGTTTCGCGCGAAGACGCAAAGACGCAGATTCCGTCCCACCAGCGAAGGCTTGGCAATTTGCCTAGACGTTCATCTTGAAATCAAAGATGTCCGAGCGTGAATAATGTCCCGCCACGTCAAGCGCGAGATTCTCTTCGGCGATTCGCGACAAATCAATCTCCGCGGTAAGGATGACTTCCTCATTGAACACCGGACCCGCAAGCAGCGAACCATCCGGTGCGATGATCGCGCTTCCACCGTTTAGCACGAACGTATCAGACTCTTGCTTCAACGCCTCGATCAACTCAAGCTCATCGGGCAATTCACTCGCCCTCATTATTGCGCCGCAAGCAATCACGAAGCACCGACCTTCAAACGCGTAGTGACGGCTCGCGATCAGGTTCATCTCCTTCACCTGGGGCCAGGCCGCTGCGTGGATGTCCTCGCCCGATTGGTGCAGGATCTGGCGGGCGAGGGGCATCCAGTGCTCCCAGCAGATCAATCCGCCTACTCGCCCTGGTTCGGTTGGGACAGCGCGCAAGCTCGACCCATCGCCCTGGCCCCAGATCATCCGCTCGGTGTAAGTCGGCATGATCTTGCGGTGATGATTCAGCAGTGCACCGTCTGCCCCGAACGTCAGCATCGAGTTGAAGAGCGTGCCGCGCCCCGGACCTTCAACGACTCTTTCGTTAACGCCGATGTTGAGCACGACCGCGTGCTCACGCGCGGCGTCCCCGAGCGTTTCGGTGACTGGCCCGGGCACGACTACGGAATTCTCCATTAAGCGAGCGAAGACTCTCTTTGTGGGTTCGTAATCCCAGAGCGCGACATCGCGGCAGCAATCAAGCCACGCCGGATAGCCGGGCAACCACGTTTCCGGAAAAACAATGAGTCTTGCGCCGAGGGATGCCGCGTCAGTAATCAGAGCTAACGCCTTTTCGAGAGATCGCCCGAGATCCAGATAAACCGGTCCGGCTTGTACAGCGGCAACTTTGACCATGGCATTGATCGGCGGCTATAGTTACGCCTTCTCGAGCGAAACGAATTTGGCGACGAACTTCTTCTGACCGTAGCCAGGAAAGCTGATCGTGAGCTTGGCGTCGTCGCCGGCCCCTTCCGAACGCAGGACGACGCCCGTTCCGTACTTCTCGTGCTTCACGCGAGCGCCGACGCGAAACTGGCTCCCAGAGCCGGTTGTGACCGGGTCCGTATGAAGTTCTCTGCTCTTCGGCCGCTCTATTTTCGCCGGATGAGTTTCTGAGCCTGATCCACTTCGCCGCTTGAAGAACTCGCGCACACCCTCGACGGAGTTGTAGGTCTTGCCGCTATAGTTGGAGGTCTTTTTCACCGGCCTCAAAGTGTCACCGCGCATTGCGGCCACAGCTTCGCGATTGTGCCGCGTCTCGGGCCGTTCTGCGAATCCCAGCCACGACGGCCCCGATGAAAGATTCTGCATCAGCTCGAGCGGAAACTCATTCAAGAATCTTGATGGCTCGGTGACGTCTTCTTCTCCAAAAATGCGTCGCTGCATTGCGTGGGCAATGTAGAGTCGCTGTTGTGCGCGAGTGATCGCTACGTAGCAAAGCCTTCGCTCTTCTTCCAGCTCTTCTTCACTGGCTAGCGCTCGCGAGTGAGGGAAGAGTCCCTCCTCCATGCCGACAATAAATACGATCGGAAACTCGAGCCCCTTGGCCGAGTGCATGGTCATCAATGTTACCCGAGCATCGGCTTTGTATTGGTCCGTATCTGATGCCAACGCTGCGTGATCGATGAAATCCTGCAAGGACTCGCCCTGTTCTTCAGCTTCGACAGCGGCGGTCACAAGCTCTTCGATGTTGAGGAGTCGTCCCTCAGCTTCAACAGTTTTTTCTTCTTCAAGCGAGCTGACGTAGCCGGTGTCCAGCGTCGCCGCCCTGACGATTTCCGAGAGCGGCTGCGCTTCCAGCACACGATCACCCAGTCCCTTGATAACGTGAGTGAAAGCGTCAAGAGCCGATGTTGCGCGCGGACCGACTGCCCTTTTCGCCACTGCGAGCTCGACCGTTTCCCAGAGCGAGACGCCTAGATCGCGCTGTTTGCTGTGAAGCACATCGATCGTTGTCTTGCCGATCCCGCGCGGCGGCGAGTTGATCACTCTCCCCATGGCAATGTCATCCCGCGGGTTCATCGCAAGTTTCAAATACGCGATGATGTCTTTCACTTCGGCCCGGTCATAAAAAGAGAAACCTCCGACAATGTTGTAAGCGATGCCCCGCCGTCTGAGCGCCTCTTCAAACAAACGGCTCTGTGCGTTTGTGCGGTACAACACAACCGACCGCAAATCGGGCGTCTGGCGCTGATGATCAACAATCATGTCAGTCACAAACCTGGCTTCCGATTCCGCATCGTAAGCCTGGTAGTAACCAATCTTCTCGCCCTGCCCAAGCTCTTCGGTTGCGTAAAGCGTCTTGGGCAGCCGGCGGCTGTTGCACTCTATTATCCTGTTGGCCGCGTCCAGAATCGTCTGAGTCGACCGATAGTTCTGTTCAAGCTTGATGATCTTTGTGCCCGCAAAGTCGTGCTGAAACCCCAGAATGATATTGAAGTCAGAGCCTCTGAAAGAATAAATGCTCTGGTCGATGTCACCTACTACGCAGAGGCTGCGTTCCTGCCACAGGCCGACCGGATTGATGGCGCCATCTTTTCTCGCCGAGCCGACTGCGATCAAATGCGCGAGATCGTATTGAATGCCGTTCGTATCCTGGAACTCGTCGATCATCACGTGCCGAAAGCGGTCGTGATAGTACTGGCGAACTTCAGATACGCGACGCAAAAGCTCGACCGCCCGGATCAACAGATCGTCGAAGTCGAATGCATTGGCTTTCTTCAACCGTTCTTCGTAGAGCTTGTAGATCCGCGCTATCTTCTCAGCGCGCTCGCTAACGTGCTCGTCCAGATTCGCGGAGACCGGTGTGGTTCCGTGATTCTTTGCCCAGCTTACTCCGCTGAGCGCCTGGCGCGCGGTGAGAGACTTGTCGTCGATGTCCAGCTCTTTCATTATCTGGCGAACCAAACGAACCTGATCATCCTGATCGTAGATAGTGAAACTGCGCGTGTAACCCGCGTTCAGCGCTTCGACATTACGACGCAGTATGCGAACGCACAGCGAATGGAAGGTCGAGATCAGCGGCGACGAAGTGCGCATCTCAGAATCGAGCGTAGCCAGGACGCGCGATTTCATTTCTCCGGCAGCTTTGTTGGTGAACGTGACGGCAAGTATCTTCCAGGGAGGCACTCCGGCTTGCTCGATCAGTTGGACGATGCGATGGGTTATGACGCGCGTCTTACCTGAGCCCGCGCCGGCCAAAACCAGCAAAGGCCCTTCGATTGTTTCCACAGCTTCCTGCTGCTTCGGGTTGAGGTTCATCATTGGAGGTTGGGGGATAGGGGTTGGGGGTTGAGGGTTTGGGTTCGAACCCCCAGCCCCCAACCCCTATCCCCTACCTGATCAGATTCTGTATTGCTTTGAAGTGAGATGAATCGGCACTCCCCATCATCTCGAACAGAGACATCTCGAGCGTCGAAACTATGGCGCCCGCCTGTGCGAGGCGCGCCAACGCAACTTGTTTGCTCTCGGGTTTGCGAGACGTGATGCAGTCGGTAAGCAGGAACACTTCGAACCCGCGCTCGAGCAAATCCAGGGACGTCTGAAGAACACAGATATGTGCTTCAATGCCGCAAACAAGCACCTGCTTCCGGTTCCTGCTGATCAATCGCGAGAGAAAATCCTCCGAGCCGCAGGAGCTGAAGCATGATTTCTCAATCGCTTTCAGTTCTTCCGGCAACTGCGCGACGATCTCTTCGGCGGTATGCTTCAGTCCCTTGGGGTATTGCTCGGTTACGATCACCGGGATATCAAGGAGCCGAGCGCCTTCAACTGCCTTCGCAATGCGGGAAGCAACTTCGCCGAAATCTGAGATCACGGGTCGAAAAGCTTCCTGCATGTCGATGACTGCGAGGGCCGCGGATTCGCGGGATAGTTTAATGACCTGGTTCATGCGTTGGCTTGAGCTGTATATCGCTCAAGCTCAATCAATATATCAGCAGCATCATGAGGCATACAACTGACGAGTTTTCTGTAAGGGCGGTCCCTCGCGGCCGCCGGTCTTGTCGGACGGAAGATTTGCCATAAAAAGAGGGGCAGCCACGCAGGGCCGCCCTTACAGGACTCTATGAATCGAGGAGTCAATACGAATCGGAGGAGTCGGGCGGCTCAGCAGGAACCAGCTCGATCTTTCGAGCCCATTTTCTTCCGCCCCTTTGCGTATATTTGACTGTTGCAGGAGTGCCGGACGTAAGTGAGGCCGGTTGAACAGGCTTGCCAGACTCGAGTATCGATGTTCGCTCATCAAAGGCAAGCATCACTTCCTCGCCATCGTTTAACAAAACAAAGGTCTGCGCGCCCGGGTCGACAGTTTGAATCTGACCTTCCACGACTTTTGTTTCCTCGGCCAACATCGGCGTCGAATGGCTCTGCCGAGATGGACGCAGCGAGCTGCCAAGCCTCAACCTGTATAACAGCAGGCTCGACAAAGAGAATGCTATGAGGATAACACCAAGAATTCTTACTAACTTACTCACGGCTACACCGCCTTTGCGTTTTCGGCGCCGGGCTGACTTAAATCTGATCCGCGCGTCCCGTTAGGTTAGAGGTTTGGAAGCGCCTCGAAGTTTGCATTTGACCATGACGTGCCAATTGCGAAACCAAAAACTAGAGCGGGTCAGCACAGCCCGGGCCGACCCGCTCAAGTTAAAATGAGTGGTGCTGATCGAACTACATATTCTTGTTCTTGGCCTTGGACTTGGCCTTCATCGTGCCACCGGCGTTCGAGTTGGAAGCAGCCGCGGCATGCCTCTTCGTCGTTTTCCTCTTGTGTTTACCCTTGGACTTGGTCTTCGTGCCTCCGGTGTTCGACGCCATTGCAGTGTTGCTGGTCTTGGCGGCGGGCTTCTTCGCATTCTTGTTCTGCGCCGCGAACGCAGTAGTCCCGGCGAGAGCGATTGCTAAAACAGCACTGATAAGGATCCTTTTCATCGTTGTCCTCCGTAGAAGTTTTCTTGCCGCGGACTCGATACTCAAGCGTGGCGCTACATCTCGTCAGGGCAAGGCAACATGGTGGACTGCAAAGCGTGTGCCTACGCGCGTCGTCCCTCAATTTTGCGCTAAGTCGATGATCAGGCGAGTTTAGTTCGTGAGTCGCAGAGGCAATCGCGTGCGTCAAACGGTTCTAATGTGGCCGTTTTGCCGAAGCTAACAAAACAGCCACAGATTACTACTGGTTGGACGGTGTTGTTCATCAGCGACTTGCGGGCCTTGGGTCTTAGCGAAACGCGACTTCCGAGAGAACGATCGAACGATGGTATGTACTACTCCCCGCTTTCTTTGAGATTGATTCCGAATCTTTCAGCCATTCGGTAAAGCGTGCGGCGATCAATTCTCAGGACTTCCGCCGCGCGCGTTCGACTCCCGCCGACGGCTTGCAGTACGTGAATCAAGTAGCGTCGTTCCAGTTCGTCGAGCGATGGAAGATCTTTGAACATTGATTGGTTCTTACTCTCGGGCTCGATCGCGCGAGCGTGATTTCGAACCTTGATAGGAAGGTCTTCGGGCGTGATTACCTTGCCGCGGGCGTACAGCGCGGCGTGGGCAATCGTATTCTCCAGTTCCCGGACGTTGCCCGGCCAACTATACTGGCTCAGGGTAGCGAGCGCTTCTTCAGAAATCGTAGCCGCTCGCGCCCCGGCCTCGCGCGCCTGCCTCAAAGCGTGAGCCGCCAGAAGCGCCAAATCGTCGGCCCGCTCACGCAGCGGCGGAACCCGCAAGGTCACGACGCTGAGACGATAGAACAGGTCTTCTCTGAAGCGGCCTTCCTTGACCTCGCGCTCGAGGTCGCGGTTGGTTGCGGCAAGGACTCTGACATCGACGCGAACGGAACGGGCGCTTCCGACTCTTCGGATCTCGCTCTCTTGCAGCACCCGCAGTAACTTAACCTGCAAAGACAAACTAGTCTCGCCTATTTCATCAAGCAAAATGGTTCCCTGATTTGCTTCTTCGAACAGGCCGCGTTTATCGACGGTCGCGCCGGTAAAGCTTCCTTTCACATGTCCGAATAACTCAGACTCGAGAAGAGTCTCTGTAATAGCGCCACAGTTCACCGCAACAAAAGCGGCGGACGATCTGGGGCTATTGCGATGCAACGCGCGGGCTACCAGTTCTTTCCCTGTTCCCGATTCACCGGTTATCAGCACCGTCGAGCGAGAGGCCGCGACCAGCGCGATCTCCTTATACAACTCGATCATCTTGTGGCTGTGCCCAACCAGACCGGACGCCTCGCTGTACTCCTTCAGTAAAACGGCGGCTGGCGCGCCGGCGTCTCTTCCCTTTAGGGCGCGGCGAGCGGTCGCAATGACCTCGTTCACATTAAAGGGCTTGCTGATGTAATCAAACGCACCTTCACGAACAGCTTCAACTGCGGTTTCCAGCGTGCCGAATCCGCTGATCAGAATGACTTCGGAGTCAGGAGAAATTTCTTTGAATTCCTTGAGGAGGGCTACGCCGCTTGTGCGCCCGCCAAGGTTGATGTCGCTGACAATCAAATCGCGATGGGTTTTCTCAACTGCTTCGCGCGCAGCTTCCGCGCTTTGACTCGATGCGACTTCCCAACCTTCCTCCGCGAAGATCTCGGTCAGGAAGTTACAAGTCTCGAGGTCGTCGTCGATGACGAGGATTCGCTTCATTCATCCACCAGCGCCGGAGCCTTGATCTCCACTTTGGCTTCCTCCGGATCTTCGAAGCCCAACGTTGTCTTTGATGCTCCGCCACCGGCCGTCGCAGCGCCGATCCCTGCCGCCCGATACGGCAACCTTATGCGGAACATCGTGTGTTTGCCCGGTTCGCTCTCGACCTCGACTTCTCCATTGTGCTCGGAGACTATTTGTTTCACGATCGTCAGGCCGAGTCCGGTTCCGCGCCCGTGCTTTGTTGAAAACAGCGGATCAAAGATCATATCGAGTTGATCGCGGGCGATTCCCTCACCGCTGTCGGTCAACTCGATCACCACGGAACCATCATCCCCCGCAGTAGAAACCTTCAGCTCTCCCCCGAGCGGCATCGCATCGAGACTGTTGTTGATCAGGTTTATGAAGACCTGTTGCAACTGGTCGGCATCCGCATCGATCGCCGGAAGCCCGGCGCTCATCTCAGTTTGAAGCTCGACGTTTCGCGCCATAAGCGTCGGCTGAGTCGCGTCGAGAATATGGGCAAGAAGCGAGTTGACGTCCACAGACTCGAGCCGAGGCATTGGCCTTCGCGTTGAGTCGAGCATCGACCTGACTATTTCCGTGATCCTGTCGATCTGCCCCGCGATGATATCAAGCCGTTGGATCATGCGCTCATCTGTCGCCCGCGCGCGCAGCAACTGAACATGACCAGAAATCAGGTTGAGCGGTGTGCCAACTTCGTGAGCGAACTGGGCCGCAAGCTGACCGGCCGCCGCCAGTCGTTCGAGCTGAGTCAATTGCCTCTGCATCTCGAACAGCCGAAGGTTTGCCTCCTCGAGCTGTCCGGTGCGGTCGGCGATTTCAGCGGTCGCTTCGTGAACGCGCTCTTCAAGCCGGCGTTGTTCAAGATTGAGCTGCTGAGTCATCTGTCGAATGCGGCCAAGCATTCGATTGAATCTCGAAGTGAGAAGACCGATCTCGTACGGCGCGGCAGGTTCGACCTCGGCGGCAAGATCGCCTTCTTCCGCCCTCGACATAGCCAGCAACAAACTATCGATCGGCTTGTAGACCATATGGCGGAAGAGGAAATAAGTCATCAAGGTGATCGAGATGATTGCCAGCACCATCAAAGGCCACATCAATCGGCGAAGCTCTGCGACAGAACTATGGGTCTCATCGAAGGTGAGCAGCACATCGACGGTCCCGAAGTGGGTTGGCCCTCCTGCATCCACAACGTTGACGCCCGCCGTTGCAGCGATCAATTTGCTCGCACCCTGTTGCCTTACAGAAACCACTTTGGCTGTTTCAATCTGCTGGGAAGCCGCCTTCTCTTCTTCCGGGGGAAGCGAGCCCGCGTCAACGGGCATTCTGAGTTTTTCCATCCAGTGTCCGGGCGCGATTCTTTGAAACACTCTCACTTCGGTCAGCTGCGGGTTGGTTTTCACTATTGTGTCTTCGATCTCCTCCTGAACATCGGACCAATCTGGAATCGTGGTGGTGGCCTCGGTTTCTTCCTGGATTTCACCGCGCTTTCTGCGGCGTTCGATTCGAGTCTGCTGGCGTTTGATGTGATGCTCGACGGTGTCCGCGACGCGGGTTGCCAGGAGCTGAGCCTGGTCTCGCTCCTGCCGATCGCTCAGTTTGGTTATTGCAAGATCAGAGAAGGCCGCCATTACGGCGAAGACTCCGACGATGACAGCCGACGTTACGAGCGTAGTCCTGCTGTGAAGCTTCAGAGGCGGCAGCTTGAAGGAGCGTCCTGGTTGCATTGGCTACTAACTCGAGGAGTAGATACGAGAAGATTATAGTGGAAGGTTGTTGGTTTTGAGCAAGAGTATCACACAGGAAAGTGCGTCGCACTCCTCACTCCACGGTGACCGACTTCGCCAGATTCCGGGGCTGATCCACATCACAGCCTCGGCGCACGCCGATATGATAAGCCAGCAACTGGAGCGGAACTATCGAGAGGATCGGCGAAATCAAATCGCTGGCGCGCGGAATCTCAATCACACGGTCAGCAACCTCACGAGCTTCGCTGTCGCCTTCAGTTACCACAGCAATAACCTTACCGTCGCGCGCCTTAACCTCGACGATGTTTGAAAGAGTCTTCTCGTAGCGCAGCTTCGACGCTTCGCTTGCGTCATCCCGCGTGCAAACCACGACCACCGGAAGGTCCTCGTCGATCAAAGCGTTGGGTCCGTGTTTCATTTCCCCGGCCGGATAGCCCTCGGCGTGAATATAGGAAATCTCCTTGAGCTTCAACGCGCCCTCGAGCGCGATCGGATAATTGATTCCTCTTCCGAGATACAGAAAATCCTGCGCCCGCTGAAACTCGCGCGAAAGCTTCTCAACCTGATCGTCGCAACCAAGCAACGTCTCCATCTTAACCGGCAAGCCGTTCAGCGCGTGCACGTGCTCGAGCGATTCTTCATCGGTCAGAACTCCGCGCTGTTGTCCCATATGAAGCGCCAACAAATACAGCACCGTCATTTGGCTGGTGAATGCCTTGGTAGAAGCGACGCCTATCTCGGGTCCCGCATGTGTGAGCACCGTCCCGTGCGACTCACGAGTCAGCATCGAGCCGTTGACGTTGCAGATTGACAGAATCCTGGCGCCCTTCTCTTTCGATTCGCGCACTGCGGCAATCGTGTCCGCGGTCTCCCCCGATTGCGAGATCGCGATTATCAGCGTCTTGTCGTCGATGATGGGATCGCGATAACGAAACTCCGAAGCGTAATCCACTTCGACCGGAATCCGCGCCAGTTCTTCGAGCATGTACTTGCCGGCCATCGCCGCGTGCAAGCTTGTGCCGCAGGCGATCGCTTTGATCGAAGTGAACTCGCGAAACTCGGCTTCGCTGATTTCCATCTCGTCCAGATAGACGTGCCCGGTCGTTTGAGAAACGCGGCCGATAATCGTGTCGCGAACTGCGCGCGGCTGTTCGTAAATCTCCTTTAACATGTAGTGCTTGAAGCCGCCCTTCTCCGCCGCGATCGGGTCCCAGGTTATCCGGTGAATCTCCGGTGAGACCGGATCGCCCTCGAAGTCGGTGACCGTCACGCCTGCTCGAGTGAGCACCGCCATTTCGCTGTCTCCAAGATAGAACACATCGCGTGTGTGGTAGAGCAGCGGAGGAACATCAGAAGCTACGAAGTATTCGTTATTACCAAGACCGATTACGATCGGCGGACCCTGCCTGACGGCGACTATCTTCTCCGGCTCATCCGAAGACATGATCGCGAGCGCGTAGATGCCGCGAAGCTGCGCGACCGCCCTAAGTACCGCCGCCTCTAAGGTAGGTTCGCCTTCGTTTAGGTACTTCTCAATCAGATGGGCGATGACTTCCGTGTCGGTCTCGGTGACAAAGGTATGGTCCTCAGCCTGCAGCGCCCGCTTGAGAGGCAGGAAGTTCTCTATAATTCCGTTATGAACGACAACGACTCGGCCCGAACAATCGCGATGAGGATGAGCGTTCTCTTCCGTAGGTCGTCCGTGAGTAGCCCATCGCGTGTGGCCTATCCCGTATGTGCCGTCCAGAGCCTTTAGCCGAATGCTCTCTTCCAGGTTTCGAAGCTTGCCTTCGGCGCGGCGAATTGTGAGGACGCCCTTTTCGTCGACGACCGCAATTCCCGCCGAATCGTATCCGCGGTACTCCAGCTTCTTGAGCCCATCGAGAATCACCCCGACAACCTGTTTATCGCCGACGTAACCAACTATTCCACACATTTATTTCTTCCCTTTTCCTGCTCCGTTTCAAGAACCCCGGCAATGAATTCTAGCCCTTTTGCAACACCGAAAAATAGGTTTGCCGAGACAATCAACCGCTGACTTGCGCTGCTTTCGGCCTGCTGATCCGCGCAGATCAGCGAGACGCAGTCAGCGCAAATCAGCGGTTCCTCTTACGCTCAAAACTAAGTCAGCATCTATCTGAGCTTCTTCTTCACTTTCGCGGGCACTCCCAACGCAAGCGAATCCGGCGGCACGTCTTCTGTGACGACGCTACCGGCGCCGGTCATCGATCCATGACCAACGCGAACCGGCGCGACAAGCATCGTGTCGCTTCCGATTCTCACATCGTCTTCAATAATAGTCTCGTTCTTACGCACTCCGTCGTAGTTGCAAGTCACGGTGCCGGCCCCGATGTTAACGCGATCGCCGAGCGTCGCATCGCCCAGATAGGTTAGATGCGCAGCCTTCGTGCCTCGCCCGATCCTGGACTTCTTCACCTCAACGAAATTGCCAATGCCTGCTTTTTCTCCGATCTCAGCGCCCGCGCGCAAACGCGAAAAAGGCCCCACGGCCGCACCCTCATGGATGACACTGTCTTCAATGACGCACGAGTTGCGGATGGTGACGTTATCTCCGATTTCGACGTTTTTCATTCGAGTCCAAGACTGAATGGTGCACCCCGACCCAATCCTGCTGGCTCCTTCAATGATGACCTGCGGATGAATAACGGTGTCCTGACCAACGACAACGTCCTGGTTTACATAAGTCGTAGCAGGATCGACTATGGTGACACCCGAAAGCATCAGCTCACGAAGCTTGCGCTCGCGGAGCTTGCGCTCGAGATCGGCAAGCTCGATTCGCGTATTCACACCGAGCACTTCTCCCGGGTCCGAGTGCCGCAGCAACCCAACCCTTTTCCCCCGAGCTTGCATGATCTTCGGGACATCGGTGAGGTAGTACTCGCCCTGGGCGTTATCCGTAGTCAGATTATCGAGAGCCGCAATCAACGACGCTACGTCGAAGCAATAAATGCTGACTCCAACTTCTTTAACAGCCAGCTCCTTGTGCGAGCCATCTTTTTGCTCGACGACTCCAACCAATCGTCCTTCTTCATCTCTAATAATCCTTCCGTACCCCGTAGGATCATCCATCAACACCGTCAGCATCGTCGCGTCATTCTTTTCCGTTTGATGAGTATCAACCAACTTCCGGAGCGTTGCACTCTCGATGAGAGGGGCGTCGCCTGCAAGAACAACGAGTTGCCCGGAACGTTTCTCAAGTTGCGGCCGCGCCGCGATGACGGCGTGACCAGTGCCGCGCTGAACGGCTTGAAGAACGAACTGCAGCTCAGGGCGCGCCGTTGCGCCGCCTTCAATTACGCGCGCCGCTTCTTTGCGCACGGCTGTTTCAACATCCGCCGCCTGGTGACCGACTACCGTGAAAAGGGCTTCGGGAGCCAGTTCGATAGCGGCCCTTAGCACGTGGGCAACCAGCGGCAGCCCCGCGAGCTCGTGGAGCACTTTAGCGCGGCGCGACTTCATCCGTGTGCCCAATCCGGCTGCCAAAATCATTACGTCGGTCATTATTTTCTCGCTCCTGGGATGGACTTTGATTCTACCCTCACCTCTCGGGTTGACGCGAGAGCTTTGACTTATTGATTCTGTTTTTGTGGATTTGTTTTATTGATCCGTCGTATTGATTTGCTTTATCAAAGCCAGTTCAGCCCTTAGAACTTAAGCTGGAAAGGGAGCTGTAATCGTCGGGGTGGCCGAGCAGCAGGCTTGAATGTGGATCTCAATCAGCCTCTATATTGTCGTTCACAATAGACTTGAGATGACTTTCGGTAAGCCGAACGTCGCACACTGGCTCAGGCTACAGAACGCCTATGATCTTTGGCAAACGCAAGAACGCCTGGGCGAGATTCATGTGTTACCTATTGAGGTTCACGCGGCCTGATTGCTGACCTGGAACTGCCTCCTCGCCAATGCCATTCCACATCTAATGTAGAAATACAAGCGAGAAGCCGAATATCAGCGAACCAAAAGACTGCCAAGAGACGCGGCTGACTAGTGCGATGGCGGTCCCGTCTGTACCGAGTAGGCGGTCACGGGATGCACTTCCCAAGGTGTCGCGCGCCAGTTGCAGTTTGAGTGCGGTTGGCCGTCGTTGGGACACGCCGGATTGCTGGGCGCAGTGCTTTGTGACGCGTTTTGGTGAATGAAGTCAAACATCATCCAGCCTTCAAACTTTACCCACTTGGCGCCGATTTGAACTTCGACGGCTTTCCGCATGGCCTCATAGTCGCTATCGTCGAAGTTAAATTTCTTTTCCCACCGGGGCGTGAATTCCACAACGACGTATTTAGTTTGATCTCCAACTTCCGAAGGGTCGGCGACGATGTTGATGTGAACGTCTCGTAGATCGGTCCGTTTGCAGTTGCAGGTTTCCTGCAGACCACCCGGATCAACGCTGGCAACGAAGCCGGTCACCCAAACCTGGTTGCTTGGTGCGAACTTCCCAGTGTTGTTGGCTGGATCGCGTATTGCCTCTACAGTAATCTTTTGCGGACTGGTGACTGCCGTACCTCGGTTTTTTTGGACATTGAGCGTTCGGTGCTTGTTGTCGGTTACCGTTCCGCAAGCCGCACAGTTTCGATAAGGCGTACCCTGCGAACACGCAACCGGCTTAGGCTTGGGTTTGGGCTTGGTCTTCCTGGCCTGTGCAGTTGAAACCAAACAAAGAATGATGAGTGTTAAGAGAGTGAAGCGACACGCACGTTCCATGGCGAGAGCCTCCTTTTTGGAAAGGGAGGAGAGGGGCGTTGTTTATATCACTAAACCGAGACAAATAGCGAGTGGAAAAAGCTTGTGTTGAAGGGATTCGGATTTGGACTACCTGACTCGCTGCTGAGCTAGCGAAGTATTACTCTTTGTTTGCCAGTAAATATATAATCCACATAACTTAGCGGCCCTGCAAAATCACGGAGCAACAGCGCTACATAGCGACAAAGCAGCGCTATATAGCGACAAGTCAGCGCCTACATAGTCAGAAAGCAGCGCTACAAGACGACGAAGCAACGCCGCAAAGCCTCGAAGCACCGCTACTAATCGTTGGCAAACTCCGCTTGACCATCCGCTAAGGCTGGTAATCAAGAACAGGACCGGCGGACTTCTGGGTTGTGAACACACAAACTAATCTGCGGGGGCGTCGTCATTCCCAGGATAGCGGAGTACCGCAACCCTGGGCTGCGATATGCAACCCCTTCGGCGTTGCGCGTTCCTAACCGGGCTCGAACTGCTATCGGGTATGGTTGAAAGCGGGGGGTCGGTCCCCCCGCTTTTTTTTGTTAAAACGGGCAAGAGCTATATCTGAACGATTACGTCTCCTGATCGCCCTGAATTCCGCTCAGACGATGCGAGCTATTGAGTCGAGTTCTTGTTCTTTGCTTTCTCGGCTCTCTTCTCAGCTTTGTTAGGATTAGGCTGGGCAGCGTTCGGCTGGGCCTTCGGCGGTTCAGGCGGAGCCTCGGCGCGACGCTGTTGCTTTTGCTGCTGCTTCTGTTGCTGAGCCTGCTTCTGTTGCTGAGCCTGCTCCTGTGCCTGTTGAGCAGCCTGCTGCTGAGCCTGCTTTTGAATTCGCTTCTGCTCCTGCTGAGCTTGTTGCCGAGCGGCCTCTTGTTGAGCCTGTTTCTGGGCAGCCTGCTGAGCTTCCTGTTGAGCCTGCTGACGCGTAGCTTGCTTCTGGGCTTTCTGCGAGTTCACTTGCTGAGCAGCTTGAGCCTGACGTTGCTGCTCGGCTTGCTGAGCAGCCTGTTGAGCCTGCTGGCGCGCGGCTTGTCTCTCAGCTTTCTGCGAGTTCACTTGCTGAGCAGCTTGAGCCTGACGTTGCTGTTCGGCTTGCTTAGCAGCCTGTTGAGCCTGCTGACGAGCGGCTTGCTTCTGAGCCTTCTGTTGTTCAGCTTGCTGAGCCGCTTGAGCCTGGCGCTGCTGTTCAGCTTGCTGAGCAGCAGTCTGTTGAGCCTGCTGTCGTGCGGCTCGCTTTTGGGCCTTGGTCTGCTCCGCCTGCTGGGCAGACTGAGCCTGACGTTGCTGCTCAGCTTGCTGAGCAGCCTGTTGAGCCTGCTGACGCGCGGCTTGCTTCTGGGCCTTCTGCGAATTCACTTGCTGAGCCGCTTGAGCCTGTCTTTGTTGCTCGGCTTGCTGAGCAGCCTGTTGAGCCTGCTGTCGCTCGGCTCTCTTCTGAGCCTTTTGCTGTTCGGCCTGTTGTTGCTGTTGCGCAGCCGCCTGTTGTGCAGCCGCCTTACGCTGAGCCTTAGCATCCTGTTGCTGCTCGGCCTGCTGTTGCGCCTCGAGTTGACGCATCTCTCGCTTCGCAGCCTTGTTTCCCTGGGCTGCTTGGGATGCGAGCGCGTTCATGCGGGCGTCTCTCTGCTCAGGCGTCGGTTCGGTCGTTTTTGCTGCCGGTGGCACAGCAGGAATTCCATTCGCCTGCGTAGTAGTAACCGCCTGGCCGATGTTCCTTACTTTTAGCTTTTGTTTGACTGCGGTTTCCGGCACCGACCTGACGTTGAGTGTCTCTGCAACGTTAGTCGTCGATGACGGCATGACAGGTCTATGTCTCATCATCACCGGACGATTGAAGCTTTGCTGGCTCTCGAGCGGCACCTCGACGACTGGTCTCGCTGACTCGAGGGTCGGTGCAATTTGCCTTACAACCGGCACCGCGTATGGATCTGCTATCGGCCGCGCGTTTCTACGCCAGTCCTGTTCAGGTCTCAGCACCGTTCCAGGAGTAATTACTCTCGTAAACTGATTTATTGAGACCACCGTTACTGCTGACGCATCATTGTAGTTGACGACGTTGGTGACGTTCACATACCTGTCGATGTCGCTTCTCGACCCCGCATAACGCGGCTGATAATCTCTATCGTAGTAACGCGGTACATAAGCATCGCCGGGTCCCAACGGAACCCATCCCACCTCATCCGCTCGCGGCGAGACGAAAGCTACGAGGGCCGGCGCGTATGTACTGTGCCGAGTTATCTCTGCCGGTACCCAGAACCAAACCTGGTTAACGTGAGCCCACCTCCCGTAGTGGTAAGGAGCCCATCCCCATCGCTCATTGGAAACCCATGTGAGCCCAAGCGTGTGATCATCGGACCAGTAACCATCACGGTAAGGAGCCCAATCAGAAGAAGTCTGACGCGGGCGCCAGCAATGACCATAGTTGGGCACGTCCTGCCAGTCACCGTAGTCATCAAGGTCTTCGACCCCAGCGATCTCCGAGTCTTCCGGTAGGTATTGATAGCTCGCGGACCGGCGATAACTCTGTTGGTAGTAGTTCGGATCACTTTCATAGGTACGGTAATCCGAGTAACGACCGTCATAAGAGTCCTGATAACGATACGAATAGTAGTCGTTCACGATGGGCCCTGCGACATCGGGCGAAAGATCAGAAACGACTGCTTCCGCAGTCTCGGCTGCGGCAAGCGTCAGAAGTTGACCTCTGCTGACTTCGCCGGAGCCGGCGAGTCCCGCAACCTGGCAGGCGCCGTTCAACACGGACACAACTGTATCGCCACCGTCATCGATGCCGACCTGATACAAACCGGGCTGCGTGAAATCTACGGCGCCGTTCGGGGTACCAACCTCGTAGGTGTCTCCTGAATCGAGAGCTCCTACGTCGAACACACAAGCGCCCTCACGCAATGCCAGTTGAGTGTTTCCCTCACTGAGAGAAACCACGTCGAGCGAGGTTCCCGAATTCAGACGGACATAGTTATTTCTGTTGATTGCAATCGCCGCCTTCGAACCGGAGCTCGAGTAAATTCGATCACCGAGCGAAATCGGCGCGTTGACGGTAGCTTTTGTCCAGCCCTGATAAGAGTCACCTTGCTGGGTGTCCGTCTGCCGAGCGATGCCTACATCGCCGTCCATTTTATCGAGTCGCGCGGCAAATGGGATAACACTGGCCTGAACCGTGCTGTCGCTATTCTTCATTCCTGGTCGAACGATTAACAGGACTGCTGCTCCGACGATAGCAAGGACGCCAATGACAAACACTACTAACGCAGCCGAAAGCGATATTTTTCCTGAATCATTTTTTGACATTGCCTGCACCTCTTTTTGTAGCATTTACATACTCCCGACGAAGTCTCCTGCCTAAGTAAGGCAAAGCCCGTTCCTGAAGCGTCAGGCAATTCAGCGGAATGCGGATTGACTTGAGCCGCTTTCAAAGCGGCTTTACTGCGGAAACAGTTAGCGAGCTTTCTTTCGCGACGTACGATTATGAGTCCGATTGACCGGACTTGATTCACCTAAACGAACTACAAGAGTTACGAGCCTCGGAGGCTCATGTTTTCAAAGGGTTGAGGTACACTCTTCTACTGCTGCAGCTCCTTCTATGGTCTCTTCTGGCAATCGCACCGACGACGCTTTCCCCGTAGTGACACGCAAGTCGCAAATTTCGACGAGATGAATCGCGTTCAAACAATAGCTGAGTCCCAGTTTCAAACTCTAGAGAAATGGAGCCGCGCGTTCTACCTTGATCCGGACCTGCGCGGAAACAAAGTGACTGAAATAACATTGCTGTTCCACTACAGTGAAAAAATCATTGTTATAGAACTATCCGAATGAAACGACGGCTGAGCACTTACCAGCAATTCCTGCGCGTGCTCTCACGTTTGTGAGTTAAGGCGGGGTGCCGCAGTCTCACGATCGTCGTAATTGGATACCGTGATGTGCCTGAAGGCTGCGAGCAGTCGTTATTGTATCGCGAGAGTCTGACCCTGATGAATCTCCAAGAGCAGTCGTGCAAGTTTGGCGGGATCGTGTCGCACTAAGCCGTCTTCGTGGAGGACGTCGCGACAAATAACCCTAAAGCAGTGAGTTCGATTCGTCCTCTCTATAAAGACCTGTTGAAGCTCATCTCTCAGGCCGCCACCGATGGCCGGACCAAGTTCAACCTGTGCGGCTTGATCGGCCAGGTATTTCTCGCGAAGCTCGTCGTTAATCGGCGCAGTGTTCACCAACGCATAATCGAGTTCCAGGCCAGGGCTGTAATCGAACAACACTCTCAGATGATCTTCAGCGTCAAAGCCGTCGGTCTCGCCCGGCTGCGTCATTATGTTGCAGATGTATATCTTTAGGGCCGGGGAGTCGCGCATGGCATCCGCGATTCCATTCACCAGCAAATTCGGGATAATGGAGGTGTACAAAGAACCGGGACCGATCGTAATGATATCCGCGTGCTCGATCGCGTCCAGGGTCTCGGAGAGCGGTTGGCAGTTGTCGCTCGACAGACGCAATCTTTTTATGCCCGAGCGTGATTCAACTATGTTGGTTTCGCCCCGAATCACTCGTCCGTCTTCAAGTTCAGCTACCAGCGCAATGTCCTCAACGGTGGAAGGAAAAATTCTGCCTTTGATCGCAAGTACTTCGCTGCTGACTTTGATTGCCTCAAGAAAGTCACCGGTGACATCCGCGAGAGCGGCGAGGAACAGATTTCCGAAACTGTGCCCTGACAAATCCCCTTCAGATTCAAATCGGTATTGGAAAAGCTTTGTAAGTAAGTGCTCGTCCTCTGCCAGCGCAACCATGCAGTTGCGTATGTCTCCCGGTGGCAGTATCTGGAATTCCTCGCGGAGTCGTCCCGAGCTGCCGCCGTCATCCGTAACCGTTACGACCGCTGTAAGCGTCTCAATCCAACTATCATAAGCATTCGCGCACGAAACGGATTCTTTACCGACGTATGCCTTGAGCCCGGAAAGTAGAGTCGATAGTCCTGTGCCGCCGCCAACGGACACAATTTTCAACCCTGTAGTCTTTTCAGCCATGATTTTGTCTTATTAACGACCGTCGACTTTATTCGTGAATAAGGTCGAAGCCGAACCCCGTTAGTTGCTGGAAGCTTTCATCGCTTCGGAGGCCGACAAAGTCGAGGTCGCGACGCGCGTGAGAGCGATGCGCCGGACGAATCGCTATCGCGTGGCGCAGCGCTTCAAGAGCTTTTGTTACATTGTTGAGGCGGGCATAAGCGGCGGCTAACGAGTAGAAGACGTGATCGGCGCGAGGTTCGACCTTAAGCGCCTTTTCGAACGATTCAATCGCTTCGATGGTGTTTCCCCGGTTGAACTCGAAGACTCCACGGTCATACAAGGCATCCGAGTTGCGCGGTGTGGATGGTGTTCGCGCCAGACGCTGGTCGCAAATCGCCAGATAAGTGCGCACTCGAGCCACAATGTCCGCCTGATCGGCAAACTTTTCGAGCAGACTGTGAAAAGCCGATTTGGCTGTAACAAAGTCCTGTCGGTTAAACACTCGAAGAGCTTGCTCAAACGCTCGGACCGCAGCTAGCGTCCCTGGTGAAGGCGGCTTCTTTGGTGGCGCTGGCAGCGGCTTGGGAGCAAAGGCCCGTCGCCTGGCGAGCAGTGCTCTCCTTGATTTTGCCTTTGCGCTAAGGATAGCCGGCTTCCGCGCTGGTACCTTCGCAACTTTCTTCTTAGAATGCGACGCTGCAAGGGGTCGCTTGCTTTTCGAGGCCGCATGTCTCGCGACTGTCTTTTTCGGTGTCAGCTTCTTTGCGGACGGCGATAAACGGCTTGCCGGCTTCTTGAGCGAGACGGCTTTTTTGCTCTTTTTAGGCTGCACACGCTTTTTCGCGATTGTGACCTTCTTATTCTTGGCGGACTTTTGACCCTTCGGGGCCGCGGTGATTCTTCCGGGGCGCGCCGGCTTTCGTGACGCAGCCTTCTTGCCCTTGATCGCGTGGATTTTTTTTGACGCGGATGAGCGGCTCTTGCTCGCTTTAGTGATAAGGCTACTCATCGGTCTCCTTGAGTTGAGAATGAACTAGCTCCACTTTACTCCTGCGCATAAATCCTGCGCATCCGCCAGTTTATGGGCTCTTTTATATCAATAATTTATCGGCAAGTCAAGAAAATACCTGTCCGGATTCAGCCGGCCAAGGGGCAGCGCGGAGCGCATAGGACGCTCTGATCCTAATGACCGCGGGTTTAACTGGAGAAATGCGGGGACTTAGTGCTCACCGATTCTTCAGTCCCTTCCAGCTTCTACCGGTTGACCGAGAAGGTCCGCTATTGCTTCACTTAAACGGCTAATTCAGGCTCGCTCTTGCAAGCAACAACCGGCTAACCGTAAAATCTGTCAGCGTTTAACGCTTTTGAGGCTGAAAACTTCTTTCGAGATTCAAAAAATGCAGAAAGAGGCAGACCTAAGGCGACGTCAGCACGGATTTCGGTTGCTCGGGAAGACTGTGGTGGTCACCAGAACGCCGGCTCAGTCCTACGAGATCACCCGACAACTCGAAGCTTTCGGAGCAACCGTCATTCATTGCGCCACGATCGCGGTCGCACCTCCCGCTAGCTGGGCCTCGGTGGACGATTCTATTCAGAGGCTCGCGGAGTATGACTGGCTCGTGTTCACAAGCACAAACGGAGTCGAGTTCTTCTTTCACCGATTGCGCGAGAAGAGGAGTGTCAGCAACGCAAAGCTAACCGGGCAAGTTATCTGCGCGATAGGGCCTGCGACTGCGCAAGCACTAGAGGTAGCCGGCACAGTTGCTAATGTGGTCGCTTCAGAATCAAGAGCCGAAGGCACGTTGGCCGCGATCATCGATTACCTTGGCGGCCCCGAGCGGCTCCGCGGACTCAAGTTTCTGATCCCACGCGCAAGCATAGCAAGGGACATTTTGCCTGACGGTCTTAGGAAGCTCGGTGCGCGGGTCGATGCAGTCGAGACATATCAAACCACCAGTCCCAGCGCCGACCGAGACAGTGTCCTCAGGTTGTTCAAAGAGAAATCGATTGACGCAATTACGTTTACCAGTTCATCGACGATCTCGAATCTCGCTGCTATCGTCGGGCAGGAAGACCTGTCGGGTCTTTTGGTAAACACGATCGCATTCTGCATTGGACCGGTCACCGCCGAAACCGCCGCGAATCATCGCATTGCGAAGATAGTTCATCCTGACGAGTACAACACCGAAGCGCTGGTGGACTCGATAGTGACGTCGATCGGGCGGACTTGAAAAGTCGCGCGCCGGGACCGGTTGTCCCGCAATACTGTCCGTTCAGCGCGTTCAAGAAGCAGAGTGTTTGGTTTAATCAAGTTCAAGAGACGAAAAAGACCCGGACATCCCGTGATAATCTTTGCATCGCTCGGGTTGGCGGCCCTCATGAGCGTGACGCTCGCGCAGGCAGTTGGAAACACGTCCTCACAAGACTCTCAAAAGTCAAAGGGGGACGAGCCAATTCGGCTCAAAGCCAGTCTAGTCCAGGTTCCCGCTATCGTAACGGACCGCAGCGGCAAGTTTGTTACAGATCTCTCGCGCAGCGATTTCAGTATTTCAGAGGACGGCAAGCGCCAGGACATTTCGATCTTTGCCACAGTCAAGCAGCCCTTCAGCGCCGTGCTTGTTCTGGACACATCGAACAGCACAGAAGACAGGCTAAAGGTAATTCAGAACGCGGCGGTTAGTTTTACGGCCCAACTCAGACCCGGCGACCGGATGATGGTGATCTCTTTCGATAACGAAGTGCGGCAGCTCACTGATTTCACTGATGATCGGGCGGAGCTTGAACGCGCTATTCGGGGAACAGAATCAGGATTTGGCAAGCTATTGTATGAAGCGATGGCACGAGCTTTGGAAACACTTAAGGACGTTGAGGGTCGTCGCGCCGTCATTCTCTTTAGCGACGGTGTCGACATGCGGAGTATCGAGGCAACCGCTGAAGGAACTACAAGACAGGCCGAAGAGATTGGCGCTGTGATTTATGTTGCGCGCTTCGAAACTCGATGGTGGATCGAGGCGGAAGCTCGCCGCCAGGAGATTGAGCACCCGAAAAGCAAAACACCCTTCAAAGTAGATGGCCGTATTCCGCTTCCGCCGGACTACGGTGGACCTGACCCGACTCCCACCGGCTTCCCGAAGCCCAATGCACCCAAAATAGAGATCGGCGAACGGCCTCTCCCGCCCGTTGTCTATGACCCCGATCGACCGGGGTCGCGACCTCAACGACTGCCTGACGCTGAGCCGGCCGACCAGATAACCGCAACGCTGAACAAGCTGTACGGCGAGGCTGATTCATATTTGCAAACCATAACCGCGCGAACGGGAGGCCGAGTTTATCTAACAACCACCTTCGATGATACTCGGGCGGCGTTTGCAGCCATCGCCGACGAACTACGCAACCAATACCTAATCGGATACTACTCAACAGGCAATCGCAGCGACGGGAAATATCATAAGATAAGGCTTGACCTCGCGCGTAAAGGTCTGCAGGTTCGCGCGAGACCCGGTTATCGAGTTGCGCCGGAAGGAGCGCGGTAGCACATGGTCCGCAAATGGTGACCTTTATCAAACAGCCATTGCACTAATTCGTGTAAGAATCTTAAGCGACCTGCAGCTTCCAGGTAAGGCTCTCCACTGACCGACGCGCCGATCCTCTCTTAGTTCGAACACTTCGAACGTTTCGAATCGAATCTCCTTCTTGAACCGGCTCAGGCACGTAGCTTGCCCGGGACTTTGTCTCCAGTGGCTTAAACGCAAAGCTGAAAAGGAGCAAACCATGAAGAGCTCTCTCCCCAACCTCCTCGCATTCTTACTGCTGGCTCTTAGTGTGAGTCTTCTACCAACCAACGCCTTTAGCCAGACTATCGACTCCGACACGAATCAGGACAACGAAGTAGATGACGCGGCCGCAGTGTCGCGAGTAGCTCGGTTGAGCTTCGTCCAGGGCGACGTTTCGTTCCTGCGCGCCGGAGTCACCGAATGGGCTCCGGTCGTCGAGAATCTGCCCCTTCTCACTGGTGATCAACTGTACGTAGGACAGGGAGGGCGGGCCGAGGTTCAGCTAGCTCGCGGTAACTATCTCAGGCTCTCGGAAAACACGGCGCTGACGATAGCCGAGTTGTCGGATTCAGTAGCACAATTCGAAATCACCGAAGGAACCGTCATCGCTCGCACCGAACGTCTTGCGTCCGCCTTTCCTCGTTTCGAAATAGACACTCCTAATTCGGCGGTTGTGCTCAAGCAGGACGGGCTCTATCGAATCGACATTCGAAGCGAGAACTCTTCAGAGCTAATCGTTCGTAACGGTGAAGCCGAAGCGTCAACCGATGAGGGAACTTTTAGAGTGCGCGAAGGACACCGGCTCGCAGTGGATACTTCGACCGACGGACGAGTGGAACTCGCAGTAGACACGAGTCACGATGATTGGGACAAGTGGAGTTACGACCGAGACACGACAATCGCCAGCACGAATGTAGCTCTCGCGCCCGACTACGTAACGAACTATGAAACGGACAACAATGATTTCTATGGCGTGAGCGACCTTTCGAGTTACGGTACATGGACCAGCTACTCTTCGTATGGCCAGTGCTGGATACCGCGCGTAGGCTCGGATTGGGCTCCGTATCGAATGGGACAATGGCTGTGGATCCCGTCCGCCGGTTGGACATGGCTATCAAGCGAGCCGTGGGGCTGGGCTCCTTATCACTATGGTCGATGGGTTTTTTTGCCAGGATTGGGTTGGGCTTGGGTCCCAGGTTTCGGACCGTCTTATGTGATTCAAAGGAGACCCTGGTACTATCGTTGGCGACCCGCGCTTGTCTTCTTCTTCAATGCGTCAACGTCCCACGGTGATTACGTTGGCTGGTACCCGCTTACACCGGGTGAGCGCTGGCACAGACCGGATCGTGATCACGATCGCGACCGGGATCGGCGAGGCGGAGACCACGATCGGCGTCGGCCCGGTGGCGGTGATGTCGCCATTAATCCTCCCAAGCACCCTGGAATGTCGATCCTTCCCTATGAGGGATTCGCCAGAAGTGACCGCTTCGCGCGGCCAGGCGCACCCGGACGCGACTTGTCGGATGCGATAAGCAAGGGCGCAAGAGCGGGCCTGCCGGATATCAAGCCGGGTATGGTAGCCACTGCACCCGCGCTCGGTGACAGAGCTTCGCGTCGCATAGCAGTACCGTCGGGCGAAATCATCAAGCGACCGATCGTCACTCGCAACCCGAGCGTCGGCTCGGCAACGAAGGCAGACGTGCCGCGCGAACGTCGACTGATCTCACCGCGGACTCCCTCGGTGACCGAAGGACCGGCCTTAATAGATCGTCGAGCGAATCGAGGTGCGTCGCCGAAAACCTCTATGGATTCGAAATCCGGCAGCGAATCTGCCGGCGAGCGAAAGCCGAAACTTCGCCCGGCGGGTCCACCTCAATCAGAGAATGTGAACGCCGGCGAATCTGGCCGCGAGCGTAAGCGATCGCGCGATGAAAGCTCGAATGCCGGCGCGTCATCGGAGAAACCTTCGGGCAGCGCGGACGCCGCACCCGGAGAGACGCGCAAACCGCGACACGAACAGGTGCAGCCTCCTGCACCGCGAGACGGCAACTCATCAGGAAATAATAATGACGCTCGCACTCGGGAAAGAAAGCCGGCGGAAGACTCGAGATCTCGGAGCCGCGGGGATCAGAATGGAAAATCACAAGATCAGGGACGCTCGACCCAACAAGCTGAGCCCAGACAGGATCGCTCGAAGACTGAGAACCAAAGTCAGCCGCGCCCTGAACAGCGTCAAGAAAAAGAACAACAGCAGCAGAAGGAACAGCCCCAGCAGCAGCCCGAGCAACGGAAGAAACCTTGAGGAACCGATGCGTGAAACGTGATCGCGACCGAAGGATCCTCCGATCACGAATCACGAATCACGAATCACGTTTCACGCATTCCTGTTTCGGTGGCACGGACTGGGCGGACGAAAAAAGCGAAACTCAGTAAGGACACCCCATCTGCTTCATCCTCCTTCGCTCATTCCTCCGCCTGGTCGGTGCCACCAGAAAAAGCAGCAGCAAGCTTAAACGGTACTGCATTCGATAACGGCGCTCACACGTTATTCCGTCACCAGCGTTTCGAAGGAGGCGACCTTGAACCCTCATAGAACAATCCTTCTCTCGTCGTCCATCGTCCTTGCGGTTGCCGCGTTGTTTACGGTAACCGCGCAGTCACCGAGCACCTCGTCTCACCGTGGAAAGAACGGAAGCCCAGCAGGAAAGAAACCCGGGGAGGTAATGCCGGTTAGTGAGGAGGTTCAGCAGCGAAGACCCGAGGCGCTTCACGAGCGGGTCAGCAACAGCGCCCCGGAAGAAGTGTCCGAGTCGCGAGGGCCAACAGACAATGTGAGATTGGCTGTCGATCTCGTAGTGCTCGACGCTCAAGTCTTCCAGCAGAAGACCGGGCGAATTGTTGGCACTTTGAAAAAGGAAGATTTCACACTCGCAGAAGACGGCGTCAAGCAACAGATCACTCACTTCAGCCAGGACACGCTTCCGCTCTCGGTTATTCTCCTCATCGACCGCGGCGGTTGCCTTGATCCTTTCAGCGATAAGGTTCGCCACGCAACAATCGAGGCAATCCAGCGCTTGCGTACTCAAGACGAAGTTGCCCTGATGGCTTTTGCGAACACCACCGATTTGGTGGCCGGATTTGGCCGCGGAAAAGACAGGATTCTTGCCGCGCTTGATCGCGTGCCTCCTCACGATGAGGAGGCCGAGCACTGCTTCAGCCGCGCTTTCTACGACGCCGCCGATTACATGCGCGCCGCAGGAAATCCAGACGGCCGGCGCATAATCATCATGATAACGGGCATCACCGCTTCCCTTGACTGCCCGACCCCATCCCCCCAGGAAGCACGAAACGCTGTGTTTGAATCTGGAAGTGTCGTGTGCGGAATCATACCGAAGACCGCCGGTCAAAGAATCGAAAATGGTGTGATGATCGCAGCGGCAGGCATCGGCGGTCTGTTCAAGGCTAAGACTTCCAGCCTCAAACAACTCGCGGAAGAAACCGGCGGCGAAGTATTAGGCGACAAGCCGGAGAACCTGGACCGAACATTCAATGAACTGATCGAGCACCTCCGGACGCGCTACACGCTCGGGTTTGTTTCTACTAACACGAAGCGCGATGGCGGCTTCCGCAAGCTGAAGCTCGACGTAGCGCAACCAGCTCAGAGAAGCGGGGACAGGCTCGTGGTCAAAACGAAACGCGGTTACATCGCTGCGAAGGAGCCGCCGCGCAAGTAAACGGAGGCCCACTCCTTCAGTTGACACTCCTTCTGCCTGTGCTTACAGTCGCTCGACATGAGCGAACCACTCGACGTTGCCAGATACATTTTCATGAACGAGGAGGGAGAGCTGCGTTCGGGTTGGCGCATCCTCGCTTTCTTTCTTTTCTTCATACTGGCTGCTTCCCTGCTAATGGCCCTGACAAAAGCCTTCACAACACTCTTTCCATCTCTCAACTCTTTAGTCGCCGAACCTATCGCTTCAGAGTCCCTGAGTCGAAGCGTTTTGATCTCTCTTTTCGTTGGCAACCTGAGCAACCTCGCGGCCGCGGTGATCGCGTCGGCGATCTCCGCGCGAATGCTTGAGCGCCGGAGCCTTGCCTCGATCGGCTTCAAGCCGCATCGCAAATGGCAGCGGGACTTCTTACTGGGGAATGTGATGGGGGCGTCGGCGCTCGCGATCGCTGTGGGCATCGCAGTAGCTGCCAGCACGATCACATTCAGCGTTCATACGAGAGAAACCGGAGCTGTCGCGCGGGGGTTCGCCATTGCGTTTTTCTTTTTTCTGATTGCGGGCGCTTTCGAGGAGCTGATCTTTCGCGGCTTTCCATTTCAGGCTCTAGTGCATAACCTGGGCGGCGCTGCGGCCGTCGCCATCACATCGGTTCTTTTTGGACTCGCGCATCTCTCCAATCCCAGCGCCTCCACTCTCTCTACAGTTAATACTATCCTTGCCGGTGTCTGGCTGGGGTTGGCTTATTTGATGACACGAAGCTTGTGGCTTGCGACTGCTCTTCACTACTCATGGAACTTTGCGATGGTGTGGGTCTTTGGATTGCCAGTCAGCGGGTTTACAACGCTCGATCAACTCGCATGGTTGCGCGGAAGCATCGGTGCGCCGGCGTGGATATCCGGCGGGAGCTACGGACCCGAGGGAGGAGTGGCAGTAACAGCAGCTTTGCTGCTATCGACACTCGCGATTTGGAAGAGCGGTTTGTTTACACTTTCTGACGAGATGCTCGCCGCAGTCCAACACGGCAAACGCGAGCCGGCTTTCATAAGCATTGTTGCCGAAGGGCAGCCTCCAGAATCAGCCACGCCAGAACGTGATTACAATTAAGTTCGGCTTAGACGACGAAACCCGGCGGGCCGCTCTATACAGCAACCCGCCGGGTTTGAATTCTTCTAGCACGAACGCCGAAACTGTTTAGGCGTTCTTCTCGGCAATGTCGCCGATGATGGGGAGCTTCCACATCTGGCCTTGATTTGCCTTGACCATACCCATGATGTGGACGGCCAAAAACGCGACACCAACCACAAGCCGTAACATCAGGAAGAGCAGACCACCCCCTGCCCGCGCCATATCGCCCCCGGGCATCATTGAGCTGCTGATTCCCATTGCAACGCCCAGGATTGTCAAAATCACCCAGATAACGAACCACACTCCGGCGAGAAACATGCCCTGCAACGCGTGAAATCTCAGGAGGCGATTCTCTCGCGGTTCCGTAAAAAAGAACAGAAGTCCCGCGATGACATTCAAAAAACAGCAGCAGGTAGGGATGTAACACAATAGTGCTGCCGTGTTGAATTCCAAGTTTAGTACCTTTGTCTTGTTTGCTGGCGGCGGTGGTGGTGGTGGATACCCCCCGCCCTGACTACCCGGATAACCGTACGGCGGCTGACTGCTCATTCGTTCATCCCCCTTTGACGGTGATTTCTAAGATCAGTAGCGCATCTCGACGCGCAATATTACTAGAGACAACCCTCAGTCACAAGCACAACCTGAGCAATCGTTATTCATTACTTCTCGATCTTCTCCGGTTCGCGCACCTCGACATTTACCACGGCCACCTCAATCAGAGTCCCTCCGGCCTGTTCAATGTAGTACACGTTCCCTTGCCTTTTCGAATGACCTTCCCCTCGAACGATCCCAATGTAATATTTCGTGCCTTTATCAAATGCGAGCTTCCCAGCCACCGGGCTCTTCGGTTGCTTGTTCTCAAAGTAGCGATCGAACATTGTGCCTCCGTACTGGAGGTACATGAATACGTTGACCGCAACCAGACCCCCAATCACCACGATCACAGTTCCGAAGACAAGGTTTCTGACGCGACGCAAAGAAAACAAGCGCTCGTCCTGTGAACTGCCTTCGGGTGAGCCTTCTTGCAAGCCGCCTTCGCGCGAGTCCCGATCCTTTGTATTGAACATTCCGATTTTCGCTAGAGCTTGAAGTGACTGAGCAGCAACGTGGCAATACCCAGATAGAAAAAGAAGGTGATGACGTCCGTGAAGGTGACCACAAACATCGACGAGGCGAGCGCAGGATCGACTCTGAAGCGTTTCAGCAAGACCGGGACGAGGGTTCCCAGTGCCCCCGCGACTACCAGGCTTAGCACCATCGTTACGCCGAGAATGCCGCCCAGCTTGAGGCCAAACCGCATCGATCCGAGCTTCGAGCCAAACCAGACCGCAACGATCACACACACGCTCGCGCCGATTATCAAACCGTTCATCAGCCCCACTAATGCTTCTTTGATGACCACTCGTCGCGTGGTCTCGGGGCCAACTTCGCCAAGACCGATGCCTCGGACCACGACAGTCATAGTTTGAGTTGCTGCGTTGCTCCCCATCGTTGCAACAACCGGAATCAGAACAGCAAGCCATATCGAGCTTTCGATAGTCGCGACATAGTATTGAACGATTGCCACCGCGATTAGCGCGGCGCCAAGCGACAGCAACAGCCACGGCAGTCTTCGCCGAACCGAATTCCACGAGGAGCCCAGCGCTCGGTCGTCTGCCTCGACGCCCGCAAGCGCGTAAATGTCTTCGGTCGCTTCTTCGCGCATCACGTCCAGCACGTCATCGACCGTGACTATGCCCGCTAGCTTGCTCTCTTCATCCACCACGGGCACGGCCAGCAGGTTATATGTCGCGACGATACGCGCAACTTCTTCCTGATCGGTGTCGGTCGCTACCTTGATCACGTCGCCGATCATGATCTTGCGCAGCGGCGTCGACGAGGAATTCAACAACAACTGCCGCAAGCTGACCACGCCCAGCAAGTGATTGCGCGAATCAACTACGTAAAGATAGAACGCCATCTCGAACTCTTCAGAGCGACGCTGCAATTCACTGATTGCCTCCGCCACAGTCACGTCCTCATCGAGCGCGAAATAATCGGGCGTCATTATTCGCCCGGCTGTTTCGTCGGCAAATCCAAGGAGCTCGTTGACGACCGTCGAGTGCTCAAGCTTCATCGCGTCGAGCAGCTCATCGCGCAACTCTTCGGGGAGCTCGGCGACTAACAGCGTCGCATCGTCGGAAGGCAGTTCCTGGAGCAGCCGCGAAACATCCTGGCGATTGAGCGTCGTCAAAAGCGATACCGAGCGGCTGGTCTCCATTTCGGACAGAGCCTCGGCGGCATGGGTGAGGTCGTGATGCACCAGCGCCTGAAAAACTATTTCGCTGTCGTGGTTCGGGAGTTGGCTGAGGATCTGTGCTATGTCAACGGGACGAAGCTTGGTGAGCAGGTTCGCGGCGTTCGACATAGCGCCGCGACGAGCCAGACGGCTGACGGAGTCCAGCATTAGATTTAGCCGCTGCGCCTGCATCCGAATCGTCTCCGCTGCGTAACATATGGTTTGTAGGGTGACTGTCCATTACGACTGCCAATCGCCCAATCTTTATAGCACAGCGGTTAGCCGGGACAAAAGAAAAATGGCCAGTGGTTCGTGCGTCTGTGGAGGAGAAGGAACCGCTGAATTCGCGCCGCGTTCGGACCGCAGTATCAGCGCAGATCAGCGAGACAATGTCGCCACAAATCAGCCTCTTCCTTCTACCGGTCCAGGTCACCCAAGCGAATCAAGCTACTTGCAACGAATCGAGCGGCGATGGCGCGCGAGCAACCGTCGTGAGTAAAATCATAAGTTCTGGCCAATTTCGAAGGAATCTCCAATCTAAGATGGGTTACCTCCCCGCCGACTTCTTCTCACGCGACACACTTACCGTTGCGCGCGACCTCATCGGAACGCTCCTGGTTGTCGGCGCCTGTGAAGGCCGCATTGTCGAGACCGAAGCCTACACCACCGATGCGGCCTCGCATTCGGTGACGCGGCCAAACCAGTCGGCGGTTATGCAGACAACGTCCGGGCACGTCTACGTGTATTTCATCTACGGAATGTACTATTGCTTGAACTTCACGACCGATTCGGCGGGCGCGGGAGCAGTGCTCATACGCGCAGCCGAGCCGACCCGAGGACTCGACGTCATGAAGGAGAGACGAGGCATCGACGACATGAGAAAGCTCGCGAGCGGGCCGGGGCGCTTGTGTGAGGCCTTCGGAATTGATTTGAGTTTCAACCGCGAGAGAATAGGCCGGCGCATCAAGGTCAAAATAGGAGCGACCACCCCCGACATCGCTATCAGCAAACGCATTGGCATCTCGCGGGACACGCATCTTGAGTGGAGGTTCTACGAGCGCAATTGCCCGTTCGTCAGTAAGTAGAGTTGAGTAGCCATCGTACCGTTGTTAGAATCGAGACTCTGCGGAACGTTATCACCAATTCACTGATTGCATTCTGAATAACAAGAGAATGAAAAACGATCTGTTAATTCGCGCTGCGCGAGGCGAGCCGGTTGAACGCACTCCGGTATGGATGATGCGTCAGGCGGGACGCTACCTGCCCGAGTACCGAGCCATTCGCGCCGACACCGATTTTCTAACGCTGTGCAAGACGCCGGATCTCGCGGTAGAGGTTTCACTTCAACCCTATCGCATCATCGGAGTCGATGCAGTGATCATGTTCAGCGACATATTGATTCCAGTTGAAGCGATGGGCCAGGAAGTGCGCCTGACTGAACAGAAGGGTCCCGAGCTTCCCGATCCGATCCGCAAGCGCGATCAGGTCGATCGGCTAATCGTTCCCGATCCAATCGAGAAAACCGGTTTTGTGATGGAGATCATCCGCACGCTTCGGAGAGAACTGGAGGGCGCGGTCCCGTTGATCGGATTTGCGGGCGCGCCGTGGACGCTCGCAGCTTACATGATCGAAGGCGGCGGCTCGAGAAACTATGCGCAAGTCAAACGGATGATGTACGCTGACCCAGCTACATTTCACGCGTTGCTCGACAAACTCTCGGACGTAATCATTCTGTTCTTGAACGCCCAGATTGAGGCCGGTGCGCAGGTCGTTCAGCTTTTCGATTCGTGGGCGGGCGAGCTCTCGCGCGAGGACTACGAGCAATTCGCGCTGCCTTACGAGCAGAAGATATTCGCGTCGATCAATCACGGCGACGCGCCCGCAATCCTGTACATAAACGGCTGCGGTACCTTCCTGGAACAAATGGCGGCGAGCGGCGCCGACGTGTTGAGCATAGACTGGCGCATTGACTTGCCGGAGGCCCGCACGAGGATCGGTAACGCGTTGACCATTCAGGGAAACCTCGATCCCTGCGTGTTGCTTTCGACTCCCGAGATCATCACCAGGAAGGCTCGCGAGCTCATAGGAGCAGGTGAGGGTCGCCGTCACATCCTGAATCTCGGACACGGCATACTGCCGATGACCCCGGTCGAAAACGCGCGGGCTTTTGTAGACGCGGCAAAGGCTGCCTGATCGCTAGTGAGCTCGTGACCAACTCCCATTCAAACAAAGAACGGATCGGTGTCTTACTCTTCAATCTCGGAGGGCCCGAAACACTCGACGAAGTTCGGCCGTTTCTGTTCAATCTCTTTTCTGATCCCGACATCATCCGCTTGCCGTGGCGGGTACTTCAGAAGCCGCTTGCATGGCTGATCTCAACTCAGCGATACAAGCTCTCTCGTGGGTACTACGAGCAGATTGGGGGCGGGTCGCCGCTCCGCAGAATAACGGACGAGCAAGCTCGCGCACTCGAGCAAGCGCTGGCCTCCCGTAACATCGCGGCCCAGACATATGTCGGCATGCGTTACTGGCGCCCTTTTCTCGAAGACGCGATCGAAGCAATTCGTCGAGACCAGATAACTCATCTGGTGGTACTTCCGCTCTATCCTCAGTTCTCTATTTCCACTACCGGCTCGAGCCTCAACCGAATGAGTGAACTGATAAGCGCGAACGGCGCCGCCGCGTCTCGCGTGTCGGTCATTGAACAATGGCACGATGACGCGAACTATCTGGACTCGCTCACTGCGTCTATTGTCGAGGAACTCGCCCGGTTCCCCGATCAGGACCCTTCACGAATCCACATCGTGTTCAGCGCGCACAGTGTGCCTGTGCGATACATCGAAGAAGGTGATCCCTACCTTGATCAAACCAGGGAAACGGTCAACGGTATCATGCAGCGCCTCGGGAGTACTCGGCCTCACTCGCTGTCGTTTCAGAGCAAGGTCGGCCCGGCAAAATGGCTGCGGCCTTCCACGGACGAGATGATCCGCAAGCTTGCAGGCGACGGCGTGTCTCAACTCTTGCTGGTTCCTGTGAGCTTCGTCTCGGAACACATCGAGACTCTTTATGAGCTGGATATCCTCTATCGTCATGTATCGGAGGAAGTCGGAATCGGGCACTATCGCCGCGTGCCCGCGCTTAATTGCCGAAGTGATTTTATCGGCGCGCTCGCAGGGCTTGTCGAGAGGCGCTTGTAAGGGCAGTCCTCCGGGCGTGCCTGTTGGGAATCAGATACCCTGCCTTTCACTGAAGGGGGCCACCCGAGGGCGACTCTTACGGAATCTACGGTTTGAAAAGCGACATGCCACAACATCACAGAGACGTAGTCGTTATCGGCGCAGGTATCTCAGGTTTGGTGTGCGCTTATCGGCTTAAGGCGCTCGGAGTCGATGTAGCCCTGCTCGAAAAGTCCTCTCGAATCGGCGGCGTAATTCAAACCGAACGAGTAGGCGGCTTCTTGATCGAGCGCGGCCCCAACAGCTCACAAGGAACTGAAGAACTCGTTGCTCTCGTGGAGGAGCTCGGTGTCACTAATGAATTAGCCGAAGGCGATCCGAAAGCGCCGGCTTACGTTTACTTCAAGGGCAGGTTGCACGCCGTGCCGTCAGGAGTGGGCGCCTTCATCAGGACCAGGCTCCTTAGTTTTGCCGGGAAGATGCGAATCTTCAAAGAGCCGTTCGTTGCCGCACGGCGGTCCGGGCCGGAAGAAAGCGTTGCGGCGTTTGCGCGGCGCAGAATTGGTCACCAGGCGGCCGAGTTACTGGTTGCCCCGTTTGTCTCCGGCATCTACGCCGGCGACGCGGACCAACTCAGCGTTCAGGCAGCCTTCCCCAAGCTGGCAAGCCTTGAAACTGGCTATGGAGGCCTGTTCCGTGGCACCTTCGCGAAGGCGCGCGAAGCGCGGCGCACCCGCAAGTCTGCCGGCGCGGTACTCGAAAAGGCGGCTCCCACACGCCGCCGACTGTGCTCGTTCAAAACCGGAATGGCGTTTTTGCCAAGCACGATCGCGTCGCGCCTGGGCGAGGATTTGATCACCGAGTGCGAAGAATTGCGGATTGAAGAGAGTTCGCCAAGTCAGGTCCTCCAGAATCCGAAATCGAATGAGAATCGGCAATCGGGAATCGGCAATCGGCAATTAACAGGGTTCTCAATTGACTTTGAACGAAAAGGCAATCACTACCAACTCACCTGCAGCGAACTGGTGATTGCGACTCCCGCGAATATTGCTTCCCTGCTTGTGGCTTCGACGTCGAATGAATTGTGCAGCTTGCTGAAAGAAATTCACTACCCGCCGCTCGCCATCGTCAGCCTTGCATATGACGAGTCCGCGGTTGCGACACCGCTAGACGGTTTCGGATTTCTGGTGCCCCCGAGCGAGCGAATGAACGTCCTTGGGTGCATTTGGAATTCGAGCCTGTTTGACGGCCGTGCCCCTCAGGGCAAGGTTCTCCTAACCGTGTTCATCGGTGGCGTTCGCAACCCCTCGGCCGCAAGTCTCGCCGATGATGATCTGGTTTCCACTGCGCATCGCGAGCTTAAGCAAGTGCTCGGCATCTCAACCGATCCCCAGGTTGTTGCAATCACCCGATACGAGCGTTCCATTCCACAATACAACCTCGGACATTTCGCCCGTGTTGAGCGCATTGAGAAAGTGCTTCGAGAACTGCCCGGACTTCGACTCATCGGCAATTATCTCCACGGAGTCTCAACCGGCGATTGCATAAAAGAAGCTGACCTTGTTGCGCGAGAGATCGCCGGTTCGAGCACGGGCTCGCGCTGAATCCAATCATCGTTCAACTATCACCGTGTCATAAGCGAGGCAGTCCTCAGCGTCTCTGCGCCCTCAGCGGTTTTTTTTCACCACTATTGGAAATCAACTGCGGAGGCGCTGAGTATGCGGACGAGGAACGCGATTGTGAGCCAACCACACTCCCTCGCGCGGGTTAGCCGACCACGTTCGGTTCGCAATATCTTCCTAAAAACAATTCTTGACATCGCTCGAATAAAAGCTTATCCTGCCCATTCTGAAAATGACTTTCAACTTCAAAACAGGACAGTGGGCCGGAAGAATGAAAATGTTCATTAGAGGGTCCAGCCTGACCTTCGGGGTGCTTTCTCTTTTCATGTCTGCGGTCCTGCTTGTTAACGGCGTCCACGCCCAATCGCCTGCCCGGTCCTTGCGAGGCAAGGTCGTTGATCCCGCGCGCGCACCGATCGCTGGCGCACGAATTACTGCTGTGCCGGAGGGCTCCGCGTCCGGGACAACGGCCACGTCCGATCAGGCCGGCGAATTCGTTCTGGCGCTCGAACCGGGTCTTTATGCGGTCACGATCCTAGCTGAGGGGTTCGAGGAATCTTCTCAGTCGGTGACGCTCGGCAAGAGCGACACAGAAGTTCTCTCGGTTACGTTGACAATCGCTGGACAACACGACGCGGTCACGATCGTGGGAACCGATTACCGTGTCCCGACAATCAGCAGTGCCACAAAGACTCTGACGCCGCTGCGCGATCTCCCTCAGTCCGTTACCGTAGTGACGCAGGACCAGATCAAGGATCAACTGCTGACAAGCATCGGCGAGGTGGTGCGCTACGTCCCAGGCGTCACCGCTCATCAAGGCGAGAACAACCGCGACCAGATCGTGATTCGCGGAGTCAGCTCTTCCGCCGACTTCTTCCTGAACGGTGTTCGTGACGATGTGCAATATTATCGCGATTTATACAATCTCGACCGGATCGAGATTCTCCGAGGTCCTAACGCGATGATCTTTGGTCGTGGCGGCGGGGGCGGCATAGTGAATCGAGTGACCAAAGAAGCGGTGTTTGCACCGTTTCGAGAAATAACTCTGCAGGGCGGCTCTTTCAATGACAAGCGTGTCGCCATTGATCTAGACCAGCCCATCAACAACAAAGCGGCGTTTCGTATGAACGCAGTCTACGAAAACTTTGCCAGTTTCCGCGACTTTGTGAGCCTGGAACGCTACGGCATCAACCCTACTCTGACTATCGCACCCGGCAAGGAAACGAAGATCACACTCGGCTACGAACACTTTCGTGACCAACGCACCGCGGATCGTGGCATTCCTTCGTTTCATGGATTGCCGGCCGACACCGACATCTCAACCTACTTCGGCAATCCGAACGACAGTCACGTAAGCGCCACCGTGAATCTGGGTTCGGCTACAATCGAACACCAGCAGGGCGGCTTGAACATTCGGAACAGTACAACCTTTGGCGCTTATGAGAGGGGGTATCAGAATTTTGTTCCCGGCGCAGTCTCGCCTGATAAGAGCAGAGTCGCTTTGTCTGCGTACAACAACGCCACCGCGCGCCTGAACATATTTAATCAAACAGACCTTAGCTACGGTGTATCAACCGGACGAATCCGGCATATACTGCTCGCCGGCGTCGAACTGGGACGCCAGCTAACCGATAACTTTCGAAACACCGGCTTCTTCAACAACACGTTGTCATCCATCAACGTCCCGTACGCGAACCCGACAATCAACACCGCGGTAGTCTTTCGCCAGAACGCAACCGACGCGGACAATCACATCACGACGAACATAGGAGCGGCATATTTTCAGGATCAGGTTGACCTGTCTCATCATGTTCAGATAATAGCCGGCGTGCGTTATGACCGTTTCGACCTGCGATTTCATAACAATCGAAACGGCCAGGATCTGGACCGCGTCGATAACCTGTTTTCGCCAAGAGTCGGGATGGTTTTCAAGCCTGTGATTCGGCTCTCGATCTATGGCAACTACAGCGTCGCATATCTGCCCAGCTCCGGAGATCAATTCTCATCGCTCACCACGATCACGCAGCAGGTAAAACCGGAAAAGTTCAACAATTACGAATTCGGTGTCAAGTGGGACCTCAACCGCTCACTCGCGCTTACGACGGCCCTCTACCGGCTGGACCGACTCAATACGAGAGCGACTGATCCAAACAATCCCACCAGGATCGTGCAGACCGGCAGCCAGCGCTCCAAGGGGTATGAGATCGGATTGAACGGAGCCATCACACGCTCCTGGCGGCTCACGGGAGGTTATGCCTATCAAGATGCATTCGTCACCAGCGCTACAACGGCCGCGCGTGCAGGAGCACAAGTCGCTCTAGTCCCTCATCACAACTTTTCGTTATGGAACAACTATCAGCTTGTCTCCAGGTTGGCGGCCGGCATCGGCGTCATTCATCGCTCCGACATGTTCGCGGCAGTCGATGACACGGTTCGGCTGCCGGGCTACACTCGCGCTGACGCCGCTCTATTTTTTTCGCTCACCGAGAGAATTCGACTTCAAGCGAACGCGGAGAACTTGTTCGACAAGCGATACTACGTCAACGCAGACGGCAACAATAACATCTCGCCCGGCTCCCCCAGAGCATTCCGTATTGGGTTGAGCGCCAGGTTCTGAGTCCTTCACGCTCACGATTGCGTTGTTCCTCTGCGTCCGGCGTCCTCTGCGGTTTATTCGCAGCACCGATCAAGAAAACCTCAAAGGCCCCCGAGGACGCGGAGGCTGCATCGCGATCCTCGCCAACATTGGACCCGAATCCGAATGGCGTTGAACACCACGTACAATTCATATTGAAATACCTGATCGCTGGTAGTATAGGTCAGGTGTAGATCCAATGCGCCAAATCGGTCCATATCAAATCCTCGATCTTCTTGGCAAAGGTGGGATGGGAGAGGTCTACCTCGCCGAGGATACGCGATTGGGCCGCAAGGTTGCACTCAAGCTGTTCCCTTCTGAATTAACCAACGACGAACTCCGGGTGCTTCGATTCCAACAAGAAGCGCGCACTGCATCCGCTCTGAATCATCCAAACATTCTGACGATATTCGATATAGGAGAAGTCGATTCTACCCATTTTATAGCAACCGAGTTCGTTAAAGGCGAGACTCTGCGCGACTGTATGTCGGCCGGGACAATCAACCTGCAAAAGGCGTTCAACATTGTGATTCAAGTCGCGAGCGCGTTGGGTGCGGCACACGAAGTAGGCGTGGTGCATCGTGACATAAAACCGGAAAACATAATGGTGCGTCCCGATGGCCTTGTGAAGGTTCTCGATTTCGGAATAGCGAAGCTCACTCAAAGAACAACAACCGGAGGCAGCTCGGAGATGGGGCTGTTGCCGCTGGTCGATACCGAGCCCGGTATGATCATGGGCACGCCCAAATACATGTCTCCCGAGCAAGTTCGGGCCCTCGATGTTGACGAGCGGACGGATATATTCAGCTTGGGTGCCGTCCTGCATGAGATGATCACCGGCTCGGCACCGTTTGCGCGTGCAACTGTCGGTGATACCATCGCGGCGATACTCCAAAATGAGCCTCCATCGATTGCGGAGTCTGCGACAACGGCGCCACCGGGACTTCAGGAAATCATCGCCAAAGCACTCCGCAAAGACAGAGACGAACGTTACCAGACAATGGGCGACTTGATCAGCGATCTGAGAAGAATAGGAAAGGAAGTAGAAACCGACCAACAATCGATTTCACCAATATGGACCGGCGACGCACCAACCATCGTTACGGCGACGGGCAAGGGAATCGTTGAAACTAGAAAAGAATTAGAGCTTCGAAGTACCAAAAGCGAAGCCGCCCGCACAGCGTCGAGCGCTGAATATATTGTCAGCGAGTTACGACACCATAAGCGGAGATCGGCGTTGATTGCAGCCGTACTGTTGTTAACCGTCGCGGCGGTCGTTTACTTTACTTCCGGGAGCGGCGCTATCAAATCGGTTGCGGTCTTGCCGTTCGACAATGCCAGCAATGATCCGAATAACGATTACCTATCGGAAGGCATCAGTGAGAGTCTGATTAATGTCCTGTCCGGACTGCCGCAGCTAAAGGTCATCGCGCGCAGTTCGAGTTTCAAATACAACGGTAAACAGGTTGATCTGCAGGAAGTGGCAAGAGCGCTCAAGGTGCAGGCGATCGTGACCGGCAAGGTGACAGTGCGTGGCGATCAGTTGCTGATAAGCGCCCAGCTTAATGACACGCGCGACAAGACGCAGATTTGGGGCGAGCAGTACAACCGGAAGGCGACCGACTTACAGGCAGTTCAGGAAGACATCGCGCGGATCATCTCGGAGAAGCTGCGCTTGCACCTGACCGGCACCGAACAAAAGCTGCTGACCAAGCACGCGTCACAAAACGAACAGGCGTATCAGCTTTATCTGAACGGCGTGTACTACGACAGGAAGGGAGGCCTCGAGAACAAGAAGAAGGCCTTCGATTTTTTTAATCAGGCAATAGCGTTCGATCCGGAGTTCGCATTGGCTTATGCGAATGCGGCCGTGGTCTATAACATTCTCGCAGAGAATGGTGTAGTCGACCCCAAAGAGGCAAGACCAAAGGCAAAGGCCACAGCACAAAGAGCCCTGGATCTGGATGACTCTCTGGCTGAGGGCCACGCAGCAATGGCGCTTATTAAGAACGGCGAGTGGGACTGGTCGGGCGCCGAGAACGAATACAAGCGAGCCATTGAACTGAATCCCAATCTCGCCCTGGCCCACAGCGATTATGCGATTTACCTCTCAAATATGGGGCGGTATACGGAAGCTCTGAGCGAAAACAAACGAGCAGAAGAGCTTGATCCGCTGAGCATCAAGTTCAGCAACCGAGACGGGTTAATCCTACAGGTCGCTCGCCGGTACGATGAGGCCATTCAACAATTCCAGAATGTTATCAAGCTGCAACCCGATAGTAGCGACGCATACATATATCTCGCCTATACCTACGCGGATAAGGGGATGTATCCGGACGCGATTGCCCAGTATCAGAAGTTCATCAGCATGTCAGGCACCAGCACGAGCGTACAAGCATATCTTGGCTACGCTTACGCAATGGCAGGCAAACGGAGCGAGGCTCTCGACCTCCTTAACAAATTGACGACGACGACGGAATACGTCGCGCAAGCCGAGTTGGCGATTCTCTACGCGGGACTTGGAGATAAAGACCAGGCCTTCGCCGCGCTCGAGCGCGCGTACGCGGCGCACGACCCGGAAGTGCAATACCTCAAGGTTGAGCCACACTATGACCCGCTGCGCTCCGACCCGCGCTTTAAAGACCTCTTGGCAAGAGCGGGCTTCACACCATAGAGCTGTGAGCTTGACAGAAAAAACAGCGTTGTCCACCGGGAATCACCTATTGGTTTGTCGGGATATCCGATGTAACATTAGCATCGCCGCGAAGTGAACGGAGGTGATGCGATGCCCACTGGACGCTATTGGGATTTGGTTTAAGAATGCAAGGTCTCCCCGCTGACCACACATATGTTGAGAGTAGCGACGGTGACGTTTGGCCATGCTGGGGACGCTCAGCAGGTGGGAAAAACATCTGCGTGGGAACTGGGAACACGATGCAGGCCGATTGTCTTTCCCATCCCAACTCTCAAGCCGGTATCCAGTACCTCGGGACGGGAGTTTGTCACCAGACGGCCAATCGCATTCTCCATCCTGCCGGGGTCTTTGTATCCAGCGCACGCGGTTATAGGGCTTCGGTTTTCGCCTTTGGAACGTACGGACGGGACCTAGCGACCGGCCAATTGTATTCCCCTTTGATCTTTCCATGGCCGGAACTCCAGACATGTCGTACTCTTCATATACATCCTTGATTTGCGGGGTCTTAAGATGAAACTTGAACGTGAGTTCGATAGGCGTGTCGCCGCAATCCACGGACCTAACAGGACAGCCCACGCCGCAAGTAACATCGAAGAGAGCGCTATGAATACCAGACACGAAGAGTTTCAGGCAATGACCGGTGTCTTCCTCGGCAATGATTTTGACAGAGGGAAACTCTGGCTGGTTGAAAGTTTGCAACGCGCTCTCCATGAGCAGCAAGCGGAACTTTACCGTCTATTCGAAGCTCATGAATTGGCTCCTGAGGAATACGTCGAATCGCTTAATACCCTGCTCGCTGACACGTTCGCAGCCTGCGAAGTCATCCTGGGAACAGAGAATTTCGTCAAGCTGTTTGGTGCTCCACGTTCAGAACTAGCCGAGTTTATCGATAGAGACGCTTTTCTCCAGGCCAACCCACGGGATGAAATCAACTCGCTGACGGCTGAGGAGACAGACACTTCAGATACTCCCCAGTCGTACGCAACCATCATCCTTGAGGCGCTCTCTCAACTCACTGAAACGGAACAACAGATTATTCGCCTCCTCTATCTTGAGAACCTGTCGTTTGACGAAATTGCACAAACACTGGATCTGAAGGTCAGCAATGTCATCAAGATTCGCCAACGAGCAACTAAGAAACTCGGCAAGCTGCGTGATATCGAGCGAAGGGTGGGCTGAGTACCAATAATCTGCAAGATGAATTGCGCAATCCAGCGCTCAAGGGCTGGAGCGGGTCGGTCCTTAACACGACGTTCAACCAAATACTCTTCGCCCGCCAACCAACGTAGCAACGACCTTGCCAGTGAGCTTCCACCCTGCGAAAGGTGTGTTTCGACTCTTTGATCTGAAACTCTGAATACCCACTGTCCATTTGCTCTCGGGATCGAATACGGTTACGTCGGCAGCTGAGCCAACCGCAAGCGTGCCGCCGGGGAGCGAGAACGCTCGTGCCGGAGCGATGGTTAACATCTCAACTATTCGAGAGAGGGGCATTCCAGCCGAATGATGAAGCACTGTGAGCACGACACCTAGCGCTGTCTCGAGCCCAACCACACCGGAAGGCGCGCGATCATACTCAAGCATCTTTTCATCGGAGTGATGAGGCGCATGGTCCGTAGCTATCGCATCGATAGTGCCGTCGCGGACACCCTCGATCAAAACGTCACGGTCTTGTTCGCTTCGAAGCGGCGGACTCATCTTTGTGTTCGTGTCGAAACCGACTACTGCTGCGTCGGTCAGGGCCAGATGATGCGGCGTGACTTCGCATGTGACCGCTATGCCTCTGCCCTTTGCTCGACGAACCAACTCAACCGATCCAGCGGTGGAGATGTGAGCGATGTGAACGCGAGCGCCGGTCAATTCAGCCAGCATTATGTCTCGAGCAACCTGGCTTTCTTCTGCCGCGCTGCTCATTCCTTTTAGCCCAAGCAGTGTCGAGTACTGTCCTTCGTGCATGACACCGCCCGCCGCCAGATGCAGATCCTGGCAGTGATCGACGACAACCAATCCGTGATCGCGAGCGTACTCCATCGCGTGGCGCATGACCTGGCCGTTCATCACCGGACGCCCGTCATCTGAAACTGCAACTGCGCCGGCTGCTTTCATCTCGGCCATCTCAGCCAGCTCTTCGCCTTTTGATTCGCGAGTGATTGCGCCTACCGGGTACACGCGCGCGAGCCCCGCTTCGCGAGCTTTGTCGATAAGGAACCGCGTGACTGAGGCATTGTCATTTACAGGCTTCGTGTTGGGCATCGCGCAGATCGAAGTGAATCCGCCGGCCACCGCCGCGGCTGCGCCCGAGGCAATTGTTTCTTTGTACTCCTCGCCCGGCTCGCGAAGATGAACGTGAAGGTCGATGAATCCCGGCGCGACGATCAACCCGGTCGCGTCGAAGACTTCAGAATCTGAGTCAGACACGATCCCAGGGTCAATTATCGATTTCACGCGGCCGTCCTCGATCAGCACGTCGGCGACTCGGTCGAGCTGCTGAGATGGATCGATGATTCGCCCGCCTTTGATTAACAGACTCATTAGTGACCTGTATGGGCCGCCCTCCACAGCCGCCCCTTAGTAGTCAAACGAATCGTCTCTCGGGGTGCACCACGGGAGGGCCGCACCTGAATGTTTTCCGATGTCTAAGTTTCTTCCCTATTGACCATTAGAAACAGAATAGCCATTCGCACTGCTACGCCGTTGGTCACCTGATCCAGTATCAACGAGCGAGCGCTGTCCACGACTTCAGAGCTGATCTCTATTCCACGATTGATCGGCCCCGGGTGCATCACGATGCAATCACTCGCAGCACGTTCGAGCCGCCTGAGCGTCAGTCCATACTCGGTTGAATACTCCTTGAGAGAAGGAAAGAATGCATCGGTCATTCGCTCGCGTTGAATACGCAGCATCATCACCACATCGCTGCCGGCGATGGCTTCATCGACGTTCTCGCAAACTTTGAGCGAGCCCTCTGAGTTGTCGATAAGCCTCTCGTAACCTCTTGGAATGAGCGTCCGAGGTCCTGCAATCCGGACGTGAGCACCGAGCTTAGTTAACAAGTGCACGTTAGAGCGAGCGACGCGGCTGTGCATGATATCGCCGACAATGGCGACTTGAAGCCCGGCGATCGAGCCTTTGTGTTCGCGAATCGTGAAAGCGTCCAACAGCGCCTGAGTCGGGTGTTCGTGCGCGCCGTCGCCTCCGTTGACGATCGAAGCGCTGACCATTTTCGAAAGTTGATGAGGAACTCCCGGCGATGGATGACGGATTACAATTGCGTCCGGGGCCATCGCCTGAAGGTTCTGAGCCATGTCGACGAGCGACTCGCCCTTGCTCACTGAGGATGTCGAAGCGGAGATGTTGACTGCATCCGCCGAAAGACGTTTAGCGGCAATTTCGAACGAAGTGCGAGTGCGAGTTGATGCTTCGAAGAAAAGGTTGATAACGGTCTTGCCGCGAAGCGCGGGAACTTTTTTGATGGTGCGCGCGGAGACTTCTTTAAACGATTCGGCCGTGTCGAGGATCGCGTTGATCTCCTCAACTGAAAGCTCTCTGATGCCTAGCAGGTCTTTCCTGGTAAATGCCATCTCGTAAGTGCCGAGTACCTGGTGCCGAGTGCTGAGTGGATAGAATTGCGTGACTCAGCACTCAGCACCCAGCACCCAGCACTCACTGGTTTTCTACGACGATAACCTGTTCTTCCTCGTCATACTCATTAAGCATGACTTTGACAATTTCAGAATTGGTAGTCTGAACGCTCTTTCCAACGTAGTCGGCTTGAATCGGGAGCTCGCGATGTCCTCGATCGATAAGCACTGCAAGTTCGACTCTTCGCGGACGTCCAAAATCGACCAGCTCGTCCAACGCCGCGCGCACGGTGCGGCCGGTGTAGAGCACATCATCCACAAGGACGATGGTGCTGTCGGTCACATCTGTTGGGATGTCGGTTTTGTTGACGACCGGGCGCGGCCCGACGGTCGAGAGGTCATCGCGATAAAGCGTGATATCGAGCTGGCCAGTTGGCGGTCGCGTCCCCTCCAGTTGCTCGATTTTGTCGGCAATTCTTTCGGCGAGCGGGACTCCGCGGCGGCGGATACCGACTAGCAGCAGGTCCGCCGAACCAACGTTGCGCTCGACAATCTCAGAGGCAAGTCTGGCCAGCGCTCGACTGACTCCCGCTGCATCCATCACCTGCGTCTTCAGCTTAAATTCCATTTGACGTTTTGGAGGATCTCTCGAGTCGCGGTGAATATATCACGCGCCAGAACGCCGGCTCAAGTAGAGTGTCTTTGCGGGGGTTGGCTGATACGGAGTCAGACCAACTCGCTCAAGTAGTGATGCCACAATATGCGCGCGGCGACCGCTCTCCAGGGTTGCCATGCCTTCCCGATCTCCTCAAGCATCTGTGGCGTCGGGCGAGACTTCAATCGCTTGACGCTCTGAGCGGCGGTAGCCAGGGCGAGATCTCCTATCGGCCAGATGTCGGGACGCCGAAGCACCATGAGCAGATAAACGTCCGCGGTCCATTGGCCAATCCCCTTGATTCTGACGAGCTCGGATCTGACATCGGCATCACTCATCGAATGTAGCGCGTCGAGGTCGAGTCGGCCTTCGATGATCGACTCGGCAAGGTGCCGGCCATAGCCCGTCTTTTGACGGCTGAATCCGACGGCCTTTAGCGTCGCATCGTTGAGCTCGAGGAAACACTGCGGCGTTAACGGAGACGCGGCTTCAAGCAGTTTATTGTGCGCAGCTCTGGCGGATGCAAGTGATACTTGCTGTTCGAGGATGATGTGAAGAAGTGTAGAAAAACCGCCTTCGCGCGCCCACATCGGCGGCGGACCGAATCTCCGGACTACGCGGCCGAGATCCGGATCACGCCGCGACAACAACTGCACCGCGCGCAGCAGCGACTCATGATCAAGAGAGGCTGGCAGTGAACGAGGCCCTCGATGAGTCATCAACCATTCGGCTTCTTCGCTGGCTGCGGTTCCGACCGGTGCTCCGGAGGCTTCGGAAACGGTAAGACCGCAAGTGGCTTCGCGTTCCCCTCGTGACACCCACTGCAATTCACCGGACCGCCGTCCTTCTTAACCAGGCCCTGCGAGAAGTCGGTCACCATAAACCGAGCGATCTGCTTGCGAGGAGTGTCCTCATCGAAATCGGCAGTGTGGCAGTAGTTGCATTCGACGCCGAGCGCCTTCGTGAAAGCAGTCATCACCTGCATCAGGCGTTCTTCCGGCATCCCCGTCAGCACGCGTCGTCCTGCAAGCTGCTTGCCTACTGCGCCATCAAACGGACGTGTGCGCAATGGATTGGGCTGGCCTTTGTGACAGTCATTACAGCTAAGAGCGCTGCCATCCTTGTGCTTCATGCCCATTGTGTAGTCGCGCATCATCAACCGCGCGACACTCTTGCGTGGAGTCTCGGCATCGAAAGGCCGAACGTGACAGAAGTTACATTCCACACCAAGCGCAGCGGTGAACCCCCGCATCGTTTGGAGTATGTCCTCCCGACTCATGCCTTTGAGAATTTGCAGCGTCTCCGGTTTCGCTTGCTGGCCGGGAGTCGCCTGCGCTCCCGGCTTTGCCTGATTCGCCGCCGGCTGTTGTTGGGGCTGGTCCGGCTGCTTCGCGTGTATTGCAGACGCGACGACAACCGATATGAAGCACACAGCTGCAAACAGCTTCGCCCTTGCTGTCTTGTTCATTCTTACCTCCTCGGTTCGATTGGTTAGAAGCAACTAAGAGATCACACAAAACCAGTGCTACGCGCCGGCAGGCTCAGCAGCCGACGACCGCGCCGCTCATGAATCTCGAGACGATCACTTGAGCTACTTCTTCTTCGGTGACTGCCAGGAGAGTGCGGACGCAAGCGATCGCGCTTCGGCTGGCATTTCGACACTGCCGTCGAGCAGAATACTCCGCGGATCGATATCCTTGCCATAGAATTCGCGGTTGTCATCCTTGTCGGATCTGAGGGTCGCTCCGTCGAGCGAAATACCCGCGAACAACCCCTTCGCGCGCGAATACGTCAGTATCTCGGCGTCCAGTCTGATATTCGTCTGCGCTGCCGTTTGACGGCCGACCGGTCCGGCTGCTGCGGACGCATCGGCGCCGATGGTGAACTTGTCGCCGATCAGCTTGTCGACGCCTTTCTTATTCATGAACAGCATTACGACATCTATCTGCGTGAACCCGATCTGGAAGCCGATGCTGCCCCCCTCGATAGTGATGAACGACGGCGCGGTCCAATTTCGATTGGGCTTGCGACACATAATCAGACCTTTGCCGTATTTGCCCCCTAGACCAAGGCCACCCTTCTTCAGCCCGGGAACAATCGCTACACATTCGGCCTTGTCGAGCAAGTCTCCGGGAATGCCCTTATCCGGGGTCTTCATGATTTCCTGAAAAACGTCGGTGGCGCGGGCCAGTCTTTTGACTTCATCGCTGCGATCGGCGGTCAGGGCGGACGAGGATAACACAATAAGAAAGAGAGGGAACGTGAGAAAGCGCTTCATTGTTTGCACCTCAGCATGGCGAGACTGACAAGCATCCCGTAACCAGTCTACAGCAGCAGGTTGTATGTTGTCAGCCGCCGCGGGTCCAGTTCGCACCTTTGTCTCTGAATCTAATTTTGCGCTAATGGGACTGACTAAGAGCACGTAATCAGCTTGGTTGGAGAAAGCCCGGATTAGCTTGATCTACCACCAATGGTAAGGAACTGGTCTGGCTGCATGGTCACTGGCAGTTGGACTTGGGGCGCTCCAATCTCGATGAACGAATACTCATCAGCATTTGTGAAAGAACTATCAATCAGCCTGGAGAACCTTTCCTCACTCATCCGAAGCTCACCATCAACTCGCGGCCAAAGCTGAACTGTGGCCGTCGTCGTTGCTTAAGAGCTTTGGTACCAGTCTGGGAAAGAGCTGTTACAAGAATGGGCATCGCAATCGTCGGGTCACACAGCACGGAAATAGTCTTTGCGTCCTTGGCGACGCGCCCCCACGTCTGAGCCTCTTCGAAACTTCGTCCGGATGTCGCGCTGCCTTCGGGCAGATCGAGCCCAATCTGCAACCCGTACTTATGTCCGCGTATAGTCTGCTTGATAATGGACGCTGTCACCTCAGTTTGTTGGACGAAGCTCTTCGGCGGGCCGCTGCCGAACAACACAACCGACGTGTTGACCGAGCGGGCCATGATTTGCGCTGCTTCGACGACGTCCTGGATGATGTCGAACTGAAACGGGTTCTTGCGATTCACGCGCGAGGTTGCGATTCCGACCGCGATGGCCGAATCAGCAACGCCGGGGCAAAAGACCGGAACCTTCGCCTTGTAAGCTGAAGTGAGGATCCCATCCTCAGTTGCGATCTCTGCAAGCTCACGGCCGAGCAAATGCAGGAACTCGCGGGTCGAATAAGGGCGCGAATGGTCAACGGTGTTAGCAAAATTACCGACCCATTCGTCAGCCTCGCGATATTCGTGCTCACTAGCGAGCGTATCGTAGAAGCGTCCGACCTGGGCCTCCTGGAGTTCCTCGTCCGTCATATCGGGCATCGCCTGGTAGTGATACCGCCCGAGGGTCTCGTGGAGATCGTGAAACAGGTTCGCGCCGGTCGACACAACTACGTCGACGAAATGGTTCTTGATCAGGTACGAAATAAGACGCCGCATTCCGGCTGCCACCAGCGCGCCGCTAAGCCCCATCAGAACCGTCGAGTTGTCTTCAAGCATCTCCAGCCAAAGGTTGTGGGCATCCGCCAGCGCCCGCGCCTGAAATCCGGCTCCTTCCATTTTTTGAAGAATGCCCGCCACCGACCGGTCTCGATCGATCTGAACCGGACGCGTCGGCACGGTTAAATACTTTGAGCTCTTTTGTTTTCTCATCATTTTGGTTTGGTCCTTAGTCATTGGTCATTCGTCACTTGTTTTCGGTTCAGATTTCCAAACTCGGCGCAGGACAAATGACCAGTGACAAACGGCTGAACTATTCGAGATAAGTGTACCGATTGATATCGGATTCATATTGCTTCATCAGCGAGTCGCCCTCTTCTGAATCAAGAAAGCCCCCGGCAATGCGAGCGGTTATCATTCGCTGCATGCTCTCCCACGCCTGGCCCTTGTCGTAACGCGCCGCGTGGAGCATGTCACCGACCCGGCTTCCCTGCACTATTTTCTTCAAGTGGTACCGGCCGTCGGTGTCTATTATTACATGCGCCTCGTTGGGCCGGCCGAACAAATTGTGATTGTTCCCCATCACCTCCTGGTACGCCCCTACCAGGAAGATTGCAATGTAGTATGGATCACCGGTAAACGGGTGTAGCTCGAGCACCTCTTTCACGTCCTTCAAGTCTACGAACTTGTCGATGTGGCCGTCTGAATCGCAGGTGATGTCCACGAACGTGGCATAGTCAGTCGGCTGCTCGTTTAGTCTGTGAATCGGCATAATCGGAAAGAGCTGATCGATAGCCCAGTGGTCGGGCACAGATCTAAACACCGAGAAGTTGCAGAGATACTTCGACGCGAGAATCCTTTTCAAATCATCGAACTCTTCTTCCTGCACTTTGGTAGTCTTGGCGAACTTGGACGCGCGCGCGCAGACCTCCCAAAAAAGAACTTCGCCTTTGGCTCTGTCTTCCAGACTTATCAAACCGAGATTGAACTGGGTGTGGAGCTCGTCCTTGTGATCCAGCGAGTCGTGATAGTACTCGCGGTAATTCTTGGCGTTGATGTCGTCGTAAAGCGCCTTCAGCTCGACGATCACCTGGGGGTCGTCTTCATCAACATTAACTTCAGGTTGATCGTCGGCGAAAGTTTCGATCTCGTCGCGTATCGAAGTCACAAACACCGCGTGATACGCCGACATGACGCGCCCGCTTTCGGTCACCAGATTCGGTTCCGGCACATTCTCGTCATCGCACACGGATTTGATCGTGTAAACGACATCGTTAGCAAACTCTTGTATCGTGTAGTTAACCGACGATTCGAAAGTCGTCTTGGATCCATCGTAGTCGACGCCCATGCCGCCGCCGATGTCCAGGAATTCGACGTCGATATGCATCTGGCGAATCTTCGAGTAAACGCGGGCCGCTTCCTTCATCGCCGCTTTGACTCGCTTGATATCGGTAATCTGCGAGCCTATGTGAACGTGCAGCAGCTTTAGAAGGTCGGTCATCTGAAACTCGCGAAGCAAGCGGATGCACTCGAGCATCTCCGACGGAGTCAATCCGAACTTCGCGGATTCGCCTCCGGATGACGCCCACTTGCCCGAACCTTTCGAGTAGAGCTTGGCGCGAATTCCGATCCCCGGCCGGATGCCGGTCTCCTGCGCGCGGCGAATGATCATCTTCAGCTCGTTGAGCTTTTCGACGACGATGATCACACGCTTGCCAACTTGCACACCAAGTAACGCGAGGTTAATGAAAGTCTCGTCTTTGAATCCGTTGCATATCAGCAGAGATTCAGAGGTTTGCTCGAGCGAAAGTGCGGCGTACAACTCGGCCTTCGAGCCACATTCTACTCCGAAGTTGTACTTGCTTCCCTCTCGAAGAAACTCCTCGACTACTTCGCGCCGGGGATTGACCTTCATCGGAAACACGCCGAAGTGCCCGCCGACGTAGCTGAATTCCCGCGAGGCATCCTGGAACGCGCGCTGAACTTTCTTTAGCTGGTTGGTGAGAATTTGCGGAAATCGAAGCAGGATTGGAAGCTGCAGCTTGCGCGTATCGATGAGGTCGTCGATGAGCTCCTTAACATCGACGGATCGGGAATCGCCCTCGGCAGGACGCACGGCAAGATGGCCTTTTCGGTTTACCTCAAAGTATCCTGCTCCCCAATTCTCCACACCATAGGTCTGTATGACCTCGTCCAGTGTGATGTTCTTCATCTACGCGCCTTCCATGCCGGAATCATGCTCATGCCTTGAAAAAAGATGGGCTTTGTAATATTGGAATTTATCAGATTGAAAGGAGGGGTGTCTATAACTATTTTTGGGACGCTCCTCGGAAAATGCTTACCCGCGACCATTTGCATCTGAATCGCGCCTGGGATTATCGTTGAACCAAGGACCAGCTAAGTAATCCCCGCGTGAGGAGTTCTTATGCAAAGAATCTCAGAGCTTCACGTTAATGGAACCAGACACAAAATCGATGCAGAAGCCGACCGCAGTCTGCTAAGCGTCTTGCGAGATGACCTCGATCTTACGGGAAGCAAATACGGCTGCGGGGAGGGTCAGTGCGGCGCGTGCACCGTTCTGATTGATGGCCAGGCGACCCGCTCGTGTATAACCAGGGTGGGCGCCGCGGTAGGAAAGAGGATCGCCACGATTGAAAGCCTCGAGAAAACCGGCAGGCTGCATCCCCTTCAGGAAGCCTTCCTCGAAGCCGACGCGTTCCAGTGCGCTTACTGCACCTCCGGAATGATCATGTCCGGCGTCGCTCTGTTGAGTAAGAACCCAAACCCTGACGAGCAGGAGATCGTGCGGTTCATGGAAGGGAACATCTGCCGCTGCGGGACTTATCCCCGCATCGTTACCGCCATAAGAAAAGCCGCGCAATCGATGAAGGGAGGTGGACGATGAGCAAGCACCGCGCGATGGACGAGTCTTTCGAGCCTGAACGCTATGAACTCATGGCCGAGTCCGCCTACCAGTTCAACTTCGAGCTTGAACGACGCGACTTTTTCAAGCTGCTCGGAGGAGGACTGGTTCTGGTCTTCACGCTTGACGCCTTCGCCTCTCAGGAATCCGGCAGGCAAGGGGGCGAATCCGGCCGGCGCCAAACGGGCCAGTCGATGCCCAAAGAAATCGGCGGGTGGCTGCAGGTTGCAGAAGACGGCTCGATCAACGTTTTCACAGGCAAGGTCGAGGTCGGTCAGAACATCCGCACTTCACTCGCTCAAGCCGTAGCCGAAGAGCTGCGCATGCCCATCGCATCCGTGCGCCTGACTATGGGTGACACCGATCTGACGCCGTTTGACATGGGAACGTTCGGAAGCCGGACGACGCCGACGATGGCGCCGCAGTTGCGCAAGGCAGCCGCAGCCGCGCGTCAGGTCTTGATTGATCTCGCGGCCGCAGACTTGAAGGTCGAGCCCGCCGCACTCACGGTGAATGATGGGAAGGTTATCGATTCACGATCGAAACAGTCTATTGCGTTTGGCAAGCTGACCAAAGGACAGAAGCTCCTGAAGGTGATTCCGGATAACGTATCGTTGACTCCTGCGACCGAGTGGACGATCGCCGGCAAGTCGGTCCCAAAGGTTAACGGCCGAGATTTCGTCACCGGTAAACATCGCTACACATCGGATCTCAAGCTTCCCGGCATGCTGTTTGGGAAAGTCGTCCGGCCCGTCGCCTTTAATGCTTCGTTGGGGGCGGTGGACATAAGAGACGCCGAACGAATGCCCAGCGTGAAGATTGTGCGCGACGGAAACTTCATCGGAGTCGCAGCGCCTGACGCGCATACCGCCACACTTGCTGCTGATTCAATCAAAGCCTACTGGAGATCAGAACAGCAGCCGTCGGGCAAGGAGCTCTTCGATTACCTGAGAAAGCAGGCAACTGCATCGCAGCCGAGCGCACGTGGTTCGATCGAGGAAGGGTTGGCAAAAGCGGACAAGAAGCTCGAGCAGACTTATACAGTAGCTTACATCGCTCACGCTCCTCTTGAGCCTCGGGCTGCAGTAGCACAATGGGAGCAGGGCAAGCTCACGGTGTGGACCGGAACGCAAAGGCCCTTCGGCGTTCGCGCTGAACTCGCGGAAGCGTTTCGAATCCCGGAAGATCGAGTTCGGGTGATTGTCCCCGACACTGGCGCCGGATATGGCGGCAAGCACACCGGCGAAGCGGCCATCGAGGCGGCGAGGCTCGCGCAAGCGGCTGGCAAACCGGTGAAACTAGTCTGGACTCGCGAAGAGGAATTCACCTGGGCTTATTTCCGCCCCGCCGGCGTCATCGACGTCTCCAGTGGGGCGCGCGATGACGGAACGATCACCGCTTTTGAATTTCACAACTACAACTCCGGGCCTTCGGGGATTCAGCATCGCTACGACATACCAAATCAAAAGATCGTGTTTCATCAATCGAAATCGCCTCTGCGGCAGGGTTCATATAGAGGTCTGGCGGCGACCGCTAACCATTTTGCGCGCGAGTCTCACCTGGATGAGCTTGCACGCGCGGTGAAGATGGACCCGCTGCAATTTCGCTTGAAGAATTTGAAAGACGACCGCCAGTCAGCCGTGCTCAACGCCGCCGCGAAAGCGTTCGGGTGGGGAAAGACCAAGACAGGTGGTTCAGGTCACGGAATCTCAGCCGGATTCGAAAAGGGCGGATACATCGCTACGTGCGCGGAAGTCTCCGTTGATCGCGCCGCTGGAAAAGTCAGGCTCGTGCGTGTAGTCGAGGCCTTCGAATGCGGCGCGATCGTCAACCCGGATCAGTTGAAGAACCAGATTGAAGGTTCGATCGTGATGGCGATCGGAGGCGCGCTGTTTGAAGCGATTGACTTCGATAACGGCAAGATCGTCAATGGCAAATTCTCTCGCTACCGCGTTCCGCGTTTCAGCGATGTTCCGACAATCGAAGCGGTCCTCGTCGACAGAAAAGATCTACCCTCGGCAGGCGCGGGAGAAACGCCGATAGTGGGACTCGCGCCCGCGGTCGGCAACGCAATATTCGACGCGACCGGCATTCGACTGCGCTCACTTCCGATGGCGCCGAATGGCTTGAAGATCTGATCTTAGGGTTGATCGTTTTAATGCTGACTAGAGCAAGATGTAATCGTCAGGATCGATGCGCTTTGCGGAAGGCCTCGTACTTCTCCGAGAGCAACTCGTTCGTCGGATCCAACTCCAAAGCCTTTTTATAGAGCCAGTCGGCTTCGTCGTAGTCTTTGCGCACGTCTGACATGAACGCAGCGAAGTTGCGCACGCTAATGGCTTTGTTCGGATCAAGCTCCAAGGCCTTGCGATAGAGCCGCTCGGCTTCGTCGTAGTCCTTACGCACCTTCTCAGTGAACAGAGCGAAGTAACCTGTATGGTAAGCGCGGTTCGGATCAAGCTCTAGGGTTCTCCGATAAAGACGTTCAGCTTCGTCGTAGTTCTCTCGCACTTCGTACATAAACTCTGCAAAATTGCCGGTGCTACTGGCGTGACTTGGATCAATTTCCAGCGCCTTGCGAAAGAGGCGCTCGGCCCCGTCGTAATCCTTGTGTGCTTCCCATAGCATTAGTGCGTAGTTGCAATTGTAATTGGGACTATTCGGATTAAGCTCCAGCGCCTTACGATATAGTCGCTCGGCCTCGTCATAGGTCTTCCTCTCGTCACACATGAAATTAGCGAAGTTTCCGACGAGTTCGGGACTCTGCGGAAAATCCTCGAGCCCTGCGCGGTAGATCGCTTCCCGCTTCGCAGGGTCCGGCTCGCTCCTCGCCTTAAGTTCCCAAGCCCACCAATTCTTCTCTTTCGTTAACCGCTCGACCGCAGCCTCAGCAGCTTCCCGAGCAGGCTTGCGAGCTTCTTCGGCTGCACGAGTCAGCGCCGGTTTTCTAAGCGCCGCAGTGAGAGCCTCGAATTGTTTCTGATAATCTGCCACTCGCTTATCGTTGAGACTCCGCAACCCCGGCAGAAGAAACGGAAGCTGCAGCTTTTCCTGAAGCTGTAGCATCACTTCATCAAAGCCGGCGATCGCCACTAGCCTGCCGCGATGATGTTCGACGACTTCGTGCACCGTGGGATCAATGTCGCTGCCGTCGCGATGGCACCAGAAGATGCCGCCTTCAATCGGCGCGAGCGTTTTCAAGAATCCCATCAAGCTTCCGTCATTTCCGCCGTAACCGATGACGATCGGGGTAAAGCGATCGAAGATTTTCCCGAGCGCCGCCGCCCATTCGTTGGGCAATTTGGCGATCTCGTCTGGGTTGCTCAGCGGCGCGAGCAGCAGGTCGCGGTGGATCTTGGCGACGAGCGGCCGACGCAGGTTTGCGCGAATGTAGCCGGTGAGCGATTCGTGCCCGCACACGAGAGGAAAGGTCCGCGTGTAAATGGAAAGCGCATCGGCTATCAGATTGTCGAAGTTGGTAGTAACCGCGACCTTGTGCGGAGTAGTGGCCATGATCTGCGCGAGCACGGAATAGCCGAAGCTTGGTTCCGCATGATCCATGGCGTTTTCGAGGAAGGCGTAACCCTGCTCTTTGTAGTCGCGAAAACGCCGCTGATAGATCCACGGATAAAAGGTCGCGGCGTGAGCGAGCTCAAAACCGGGTATGCCGAGGTTCTCCGGCGTCGCCCATTGTTCGAGCGTATGGCCACCGAAGTCTTCGAGTTCGTGCAACTCGGTAAGCCACTGTTTCACCAGCGCGCCGCCCGTCGGAATACCTGATTGGATGGAAGCGCCAGAGCCAAGTACCCAGCAGAATGGGCGATCCTTCATCTGCTCGTGCCGCCGCTTGAATTCGTTCAGGAAACCGTGGATCGTGATTTTGTTCGCAGCCATTGTCGATTACTTCTCCTCAAGTTCTTAAGGACCGGCTAGGACGAGACGCTTAGTGTAATTTGTTCGTCTATTCGTTATAAGGCGCCGCTTCGATGCGGAACCTAACCCTTTCGACGAAAATTGTAAAGAGGATTCCATCTGCGCGAGGTCTCACCGATTTGATCGAACTCGATGATCGACTCAGCGCTAACATCCACAGCATAACCTTCTCGATTGCGCTTGGATTCCAGCTATGACAAGATGACATTATGAAAGAGATCAGCATTGAAGAACTGAAACGCAACGCTGGTCAGTGGGTGAAACTGGCGGCTAGCCGCGAACCTATTATTATTACCGAGGACGGTAAACCGGTAGCGACGCTTAATGGCCTCGAGCCATCTCGTCCTCCAAGGCGCTTGCCCGACCGAGAAGATAAGATTAGGCGGCGATCGCAGATCACTGTGGACTCCGCTGACTACTTGTCTGAAATGAGAGACTGAGCTTGGTCTACTTTGACGCAGCGTATATTGCGAAATGCTACCTCAACGAGCCGAACGCCGAGACAATCAGGCAATTCGCCTATAACGCAGATGGCCTCGCCTCTTGTGAAATCGCACGAGTCGAATTCTATTCGGTGGTGCACAGGCACTTGCGTGAAGGTAACATCAATTCACAAGAAGCTCAGGAAGTCTTGAAGGACTTTGAACAAGACGAAAGCGATGGCGTTTGGGAGTGGTTCCCGGTCACTTCATCCCTCGTTCGTCTGGCATGCGAGAATATCAGCCAATTGCCGGCTACCGCGTTTCTGCGCGCATCGGACGCTCTTCATCTGACTTGTGCGAAGGAGAACGGCTTCATTGAAGTTCATACGAATGATCGTCATATGCTGGCCGCCGCCCAATACTTCCAAGTCCAGGGAATAAACTTGATAAAGGCGCCAACTTGATTCGATAGTTGTCAACGCCAACCGCGTACTCTACAATTCCAGTTTCCTCGAAATCACCGTTTCCACGTTGTAGAATAATTGACATAAGTTTTTTGGAGGCAATCAAAGCGATGTTGAAGTTTCTCGGAGGACGCAAGCGCTCGCGCAACGCAGTGTTGTTGGTTTTCGTCGGAATCATGGCCCTCAGTCTTGTTGGGTTTTTCTCAGCCTGGTCAGGTGGAGCCGCAGGGATTTTGCGAGGCAGCGGCGGCAGTGATACCGCTATCGCAAAGGTCGGCGGTTATGAGGTAACGACAAAAGAGCTGAAAAATGCTCTAACGAGCTTCGGTCAGCAGATAGCTCAAGGGCAAGGCCAAACCCATCAGGATGATTTGAACACCCTGTATCAACTATACGGCCAGCAAGTACTCGATAGTCTAATACGCCAGAAGCTTATTCTGTACGAAGCCGACCAACTCAACCTCGGGGCAAGCGACAATGAAGTCCAGTCGCGCCTGAGGCAGATTTTCACCCCGTGGCCAGGCGCTGAAGCGTACCGAATGCGATTGCAACAGGGTGGAATGACTCCGGACGTCTTCGAGGAGAACCTCCGCGCCTCGATCGCACAGGAGCATCTGCGCAGCTTCATCACCGCGGCCGTTGAGGTCGATCCGAAAGCAGCCGAGGAAGACTATCGGAAAAGCAACACGAGCTACGACGTGGAATGGGTCGAAGTAGATGCAGAGAAGTTTCGCGACAAAGTTCAGGTGAACGAGCCGGATTTGCGCGCATACTTCGAAAGTCACAAAGACGATTTTAAGATCACCACCGAACAGCGCCACGCGCGCTACGTTTTCGTCGATCAGAACAAGGCGGGCGAGGCCATCCAGATTCCGGATGAAGAGCTGCAACGGGACTTTAACCCTGAACGCTACATCAAGCAGGTTCGCGTAAGCCAAATCGTTCTCAACGTTCCTAAACCGCCAGGCGATACTAAGGATAAGAAGGCTCCCGAACAGGCCGGCGAAAAGAAATCGCCGAGCGCCGAAGAACTCCTCAGGACGAAGGCGCAGGGCATTACACAGAGAGCGCAAGGTGCGGAGGGAAAGCCCGCCGAAGACTTCGCAAAGCTGGCTCGCGAGTTCAGCGAGGATCAGGCGACCAAGGCAAAGGGCGGTGATCTTGGCTGGATCAACAAGGACGCCAAACGCGACACCGATGATCCGCTCAACCGCGTGTTCAATATGAAGCAGGACGAGGTAAGTCAGCCCATCAATAAAGGCAATAAGTATTATGTGCTGAAGGTCACCGACCGCAAGATTCCTACGCTTGCCGACGCGCGCGATGAACTTCTCAAGGCCGCGCGCTCCCGCACCGGCTACTCGAAGGCGGTAGAGATTGCCACCGAGGCTGAGCAGAACCTCAAACAAAGCAAAGACGCCAACGCGGTTGTAGCCGACATCAACAAGAAATACGGCGCGCAGATGGCTACCGTAAAAGACGTTCCCTTCTTCGCCCAGGGGGATACCCTGCCGGAGCTCGGCAGTGCCTCCGAGTTTACGTCGTCAGTATTCGAGCTTCAGAATCCCGCCGACGTTGGCGATCGAATCAACGTTGACAAAGGATTCGCGATCCCTCAGTACCTCGAAAAGCGCGATCCGCATGACGCAGTCTTCGAGGAAGTGAAGGACAAGGTTGACAAGGCTTATCGCGGCGTCAAGGCGGCCGAAGTTGCCGAGCAACGTGCGAAAGAGATTACCAGGGCTCAGAATGCTGACGACCTGAAAAAGATGGGTACCGGCCTGGGGCTAAAGGTGGACGAGCGACCCACTCTGAACGCGAGCGACTCGATTGGACCGCTGAATAAAGAAGCGGACCGCTCCGTCATCTATAAGATGAAGGTCGGCGAGATCACTAAAGATCCGATCAAAACCGACAACAATGTATTTGTGGTCGCCGCTCTCAGGAACCGCAAGGATGCCGATATGGGCGAGCCCTTTCAGAAAGAGCGCAAGTCGATTGAGCAAAGGCTGCTGGATGAAAAGCGCAACACTTTCTTCTCGACTTATCTCGCGATGACTCAGAAGCAGTTGAATGAGCAAGGCAAGATCAAGGTCTACGAAGACGCGATTGTTGCCGCAATAGATTCGGGAAGCGCGGCATCGGGCCAGTCTCAGCCTCGAACGCCGACCCAGGCACCTGGTCGTCCGCGCCGCTCGCCGCTGGGACCGCAGGGCGGTGTGCTGCCGGGAAAACGATAGGTTGAGCGCGACGACTTGCCGAACGAGCTAGCCTGCGCTTCGTGTCTATGAAGGCAGGCCAGCAAGTCGTCGCTTTTCCGTGCGTCTCCTCCTTGCGTCGCGTGGCACCATCTTCTATTCTCGCGAGCGAATCGGCCCAACTCTTACAGCAAGCGAGGACTCGAAAATGCGCCGAGCTCCCTTTGCACTTTCGCTAAACTTCGCCTGCGCGTTCGTCATTGCCATCGCCAGTGTCGACGCTCAGGCGCAGCCGACTTCTTCTCCCGGCCCGCAACCTCCAACGCCGCCATCTGAAAGCGCCTCCGTTCAAAAGCAAAGCGCCAGGAACTACACTTTGTCGCCGGAAAAGTATGATAAGGCAATCGCATATTCGAGAGCCACATACCGGATTCACTTCCTGGGTGCAGCTTATTCGTTCGCGTTGCTCCTCATCCTTCTGTCGCTGCGGCTTGCGCCGGTGTTCCGTAACAGAGCGGAACGCATATCGCAAAGGCGCTTCATACAAGCGATCGTATTTGTTCCGTTGTTTCTAGTCACCTTCGACCTGCTGAAGTCGCCGCTGGACGCCTACCGACACTATCTCAACGCTCATTACGAGATATCAGTGCAGGGCTGGGGCTCGTGGGCCCTGGATTGGGCGAAGGGTGAGTTTATTGAAATCATAGTCGCATCGATTCTCGGCTACATTCTCTATGGCATGATCCGCCGCAGCCCGCGGCGCTGGTGGTTGTACTTCGGGCTCGCTTCGTTGCCGATCCTCGTCTTCCTGACGTTCATCCAGCCGGTAATAATCGAACCGCTCTTCTATAAATACGACCCGCTCGTTACTACTCAGCCGGCGCTCGTCGAGCAGATCGAGAAAGAGCTGCAGCACGCGGGATTGAGTATCCCGCGCGAGCGGATGTACGAGATGAAGGCCAGCGAAAAACTGAACGCGATCGACGCATACGTTACCGGCTTTGGCTCGTCGACACGAATCGTGGTTCTCGATACGACTATCGCAAAGATGACGACTCCCGAGACCCTGTTCGTCGTCGGACACGAGATGGGGCATTACGTGCTCGACCACATTCCCAAAGGCATAGCGTTTACCGGCGCCCTGATAATCGTGTTGCTTTTGTTGAGCTATTTCGCGATCAATCGGGCGCTGGCTCGAAAAGGGAGGGGTTGGTCAATTCGCGGCGTTGATGACTGGGCCTCATTCCCTCTCATTCTGCTGTTCCTCTTTCTGTTTTTCTTTTTGGCTGAGCCTGCCTCCAACACCTTCAACCGTTACCAGGAACACCAGGCTGACGTCTACGGATTGGAGGTCATTCACGGCATCGTGCCCGACTCAGCGGAAACGGCCGCGCAAGCCTTTCAAACTCTCGGCGAAGTCGATCTGGCCGATCCCAACCCTGGAACTCTGATAAAGGTGTGGCTCTACTCACATCCACCGCTCGCTGACCGGCTGAGATTCGCACACGAATACGATCCCTGGTCAAAGGGTCAGCCGCCGATGTTTGTCCGTTAGCGTTTGAAAGGCCCAAACAGTCATCGCTCTAGCTTGTCGACCTTTTTGAAATTCGCCGGGACGGTGAATGTATCAGGCGCCAGGTCCAGGCTAACGTCACGGCGTTCGGTAATAACCCTGACCGACGCCGGCTCTGATTCCGATTCGATCCTCAAAGCCAGCCCGCCGAGGTCGCTCGCTCGAAACGTCCTCGTGATTTCAATATGCCCGTCCGGAAAGGTCGCTCGCTGCTCATACACGTTGCAAACATGATCACCGATCTGAGCAGGAAGAAGTTCTCGAGTCTCGACGCGATCGGGTGACGGGGCATCATCAAGCGCGCGGTCAACGGCCTGAACAAGGCCGATCGATGAATCGGCGCTGCCTCGATCATGCAACTGGGGCTGATCGTGTGAACTCTGGTTGGCGTCGTTCAGGGAAATCTCAACGAACACATTCAGGTCGAGATCAAGCAGATAGCTTTTGCCGAGATCAGGCCGCCAGATGAGATCGAGATGATGACCCTGTTCCGTCCATTCTTCTCGTCGCTGCTCGCCCGATCGAAATTCCCGGATAATACTGGGCGCCCGTCCGCGGCCATCTTCAATCGTCCGAACGATCGTCGCCGAGTACCGATCGGGCTCCGCCGCTAGTTTGATTTCGTTCTCGCCTTCACCTGGTCGCACACGTTTGCGACATCCATTGCCGAGAAGGACGCTTATCATCGCAACTACTATTATTAGAAGCGCGGCGAGATGGGGTTTCGAGCGCTGAAGCATCTCAAAGCTATTCTATCATCGCGGATGCGCAAGCAGATGCTGGGAGAGCGCATCAGGTTCTTGAATACACCCACCTCGCGTCACGAGACTGTTTGAAAAGCCATCCGCCTTTCTAGTAGCCCAGGCGTTTCACGCCTGGGTACAAGGCCGGGGCCGCACTTCCCCAGCCCGGTTTAGCCTCTAGTGATTCCTTCGATCTTTAACTAAGGGCTTAGCTGCTAAAGCCGCCGAGCCCCGTGAACGGGTAGGTGATTGTACCGGCTCGCGACCCAGGCGTGAACGCCTGGGCTACGAAAAAGCGGACAGCATTTCAAACAGTGCCTGACGACGTAGATTATGCGCCAAGGTTTTGACGCGCACAGGATAACGGCGAGATTGAGTCAAAACGATGCTTCCAAAAAGAGAGGCGCCGGGTCGCGCTTCCCCGGTTGCAAGGGAGCAGCAGCGCGACCCGGCTCTAGGCGAGGGTAAAGGGAGGGAAGGGGGTAGGGCGGCCCTTGGTTGCAGGGCAGGCCGCCCCGGCGGTTTGGACTAGCGGGATGCGGTCAACAATACAACCTCACGCCCGTCGTCGAGCCGAGCCAGATGCTCTTCGCTGCGGTAGGCGCGAAGCGACACTCGATCGTTTCTGTGCGTGTCCTCGAACTGGGCTTCAGACTTCTTCATGTTCATGCCAAACGTGATCTTGAACGTCTCACCTTTGGGAACTGTGACCAGGTAGAGCTTCGGGGACCAGGTATCCGCTACCAGCATCGTTCGAGCCTTCTCGTTTATCTGAAGCACGCGGCCCGAGATCGAGAAATACTTGCCGGCACGCTCACTCTTCGGGGCGGCCATCGCTACGGCGGCAAATGTGAGCACGAGAGTTAAAGTAAGAGCAGCACTTCGTTGTGTTATCCGTTTCATGATCGGTTCTCCTTAGAGATGTAGCGTAGACTGTCCGGTCTGCGCTGGTTTCGAATAATAGGGCGCTCCAGAGGACCCGCAGACGCTCTGCGCTCGTGGTTCGCCCGAAGATTTTGCGATAATAATCACTCCGTCGCAGTAACCACGATTGCCGAGCGACCGTCATCCAGGTAGGCCAGATGCTCTTTGTCGCCGCGAATGCAACGAATCGAGATTCGTTCCTGGACGTTGACATCGTTCAAGCCCGGTTCTCGCATCTGCATATATCTGCCGAAGACGATCTTAAACGTTGCGCCCTCGGGCACCTCGATCAGGTAAGTTTGATTAGTGGCGCGATCCGCAACCAGCAACGTGCGTTCGTTCTTGTCGATCTTGAGCACGGTGCCTGCGACGGTGAAATACTTGTTAGAGCGTTCGGCCTTCGAAGCGGCGATAGCCACGGTGCCGAGCATTGCGAAGGCGATAGTGATTGTTCCAAGTCTCTTGATAGTTTTCATGATCTCTCCTTTTTCTTCCGGCCTTCTGCTTCTAAATTTGGGCGAGACCTGAAGGCTTCGGTCTCGCCCCTAGTGGTTGACATCTTCGGAAGACGTGCGCAGTCTACATCCAGCGCGATACGGGTTGTAGGGTGGTTTCCGCAAATGTTTGAGTCCAACGCGCACAACAAAACTGTGGGATCCCGCAGTTCAAATTTCGGCTCCTCGTCGTAGGAGAAGTAGAGCTAGCTGCCGGCTTGCGATACGGAGAATCGGCCTTGAACACGCAACGCGATCTTATCGAGGGACTTCTTCAGTTTGTGACGCTGGTCGAGAGCGAGCGTAAGCTACTCGCGGCCGATCTTCACGATCAAACCCTCTCTGATCTGCGCGAGTTGGCTCGGCTCGCGAGGCGATTGTTCGAGAAGCCTGAGGGAGCAATGTCGCAAGAGGTGCGCAACGGGCTCGCGAAACTGATCTTCGGACTGGAAGCTGCGATGGACGAAGTGCGCCGGGCGATGGAGAACCTGAGCCCCTCGGCTCTTGACACTCTTGGACTGGTCCCCGCCGTCGAGAGCTGTCTGGCTCGAGCTTCGCAAACCTGCGAGCGGCCTTTCCTGACCCGGTTCGCGTGCCCGCTCAGAATCGATGACATCAATCTGAGTGAAACCGAACAATTGCTGATCTATCGCATCGTGCAGGAAGCGCTCAATAATATTTCAAAACACGCCGGGGCGCGTTTCGTCGAGATAGTGATAATGCGCGAAGGTGACAGCGTCTTGTTCAGGGTGAGTGACGACGGTCGCGGGATGACGGAGTCCAGCGACCTGCGGCGCGCGCGTGGTATCGAAAACATGCGCTACAGGGCGCGGCTGATTGGCGCCGAGCTTACGTGGCTCAGGGCTACTGGCCGGCGAGGCACAGTGGTGGAAGTGCGAGTTCCGATAAGAGGAAACGATGAATGATGAATGATGAATGATGAATACAGTGGCTGAGTCGATGAAGGAGCCGGACGCGCGTAACTTGCGTGCACGAACGAAGGCCTTTGCCCTGCGCATTATTCGTCTCTATTCATCGCTGCCAAAGACTACTGAAGCTCAAGTGCTTGGAAAGCAAGTCTTGCGAAGCGGCACATCTGTGGGGGCGCACTACAGAGAGGCAACACGCGCGCGATCAGCGGCAGAGTTCATTAGCAAAATCGAAGTAGGACTCCAAGAACTAGAGGAGACTGTTTATTGGTTGGAACTGCTTGTCGACGCGAGTCTTGTCAACGAATCGAAGTTATGCGAGTTGCTTCGAGAAGCGGAAGAGCTGACTGCGATTTTTGTTTCATCAGCAAAGACCGCGAAGAAATCGCGGTAGCAATCTTGTTCATCGTTCATCGTTCATCATTCATCATTAGGCGCCTATGAGTATTCTGATTGCCGAAGACATGGCCTTTCAACGCGATTACCTTCGCGCGATCATTACCGACAACTTCGCTCAGGCGGGGCCGGTGATTGAAGCGTGCGACGGGAAGAGCGCCATCGAGCTTGCTCTCGAACATCGCCCATCGCTCGTAGTGCTCGACATCAAGATGCCCGAGCTTTCGGGTGTAAAGGTGGCGCGGCACATCTGGTCGGAAATGCAGCTGGCGCGAATCATCTTCTGGTCGCAATACAAAGATGAAATCTACGTTCGCGAGCTGGCTCGGATCGTTCCGGGAGATACAGTCTACGGCTATGTCCTCAAGTCGTCGCCGGATGAAAAGTTGATAGCGGCTCTGCGCGCCGTACTTGTCGATGAGCAGTGCTGGATCGATCCTGAAATCAGAACCGTCCAGTCTCGCGCGACAAATCGCGCTTCGGGTCTGACGGATATCGAATACGAGGCGCTGATCGACATCGCGCTGGGATTAACTGACAAAGCCATAGCTCGGCGGCGATACCTCAGCGAGCGTGGAGTGCAGAACCGGTTGCGCGAGTTATACGCAAAGCTTTCGATAGACATCGAGCAGATCGTCGACGAACGGTGGGGCAATACCTATAGTCCTCGCTCACGAGCGATTTCAATAGCGACGCAGCGTGGACTGATCAACGCCGACGAACTCGCTCGCGAGAACGAAGCTCTCCAGGAATGGCTTCAACGCGAGAACGCGATGCCAGCCACTGATTAGCGCCTAGCCCGGACCGCGGTTTAGTTCCGATTTCAAGCTTTAGTTTGGCATCGTCGCCAGCAGCCCAAAGGCTGAACTCTGAACTTAAGCAGAGCCGCCACCCCATAGTTCGAAGAGTTCTCATTGACTGCAAATTAAGCGGTATGGTAAACGTTCCGCCATGTCAACGATCCCGCTTCGCTTGTCGAGGTCGTGGCCACGTCGGGCTTCAGATTCAGATTCTTCATCAGCGCCCCCATTCTTGCGTACGACTCTCGCTCAGGAGGGAATGATATTGCGCCATGGCTTCAACAAACGTCTCGTTGAAACGACCCGCATTCGGAAGCACTATGCGCCCAGGCGCTTGGTGGCTTCAGCCGCTGCTAGTCTTCCTGGGCCTGTCTGCATTTGTTGCTTATTCAACCTGGGCGGCGTTCCAGGGTAATCACTATCGGTTTGGTCCTTATCTGTCTCCGTTTTATTCCCCGGAGCTGTTTGGCGATCCAGCGCACAGTTGGTTCGGGGCGAAGCCCGCGTGGTTTCCAGGCTGGCTGCCCTGGTCACCCGCACTCATCATTTTGTGGGCGCCGGGCGGATTCAGACTGACTTGTTACTATTACCGTGGGGCTTATTACAAATCGTTTTGGGCTGATCCGCCTTCCTGCGCGGTGGGTGAGCCGCGAAAACAGTATCGCGGCGAGCGCTCCTTCCCTCTGATTCTCCAAAACGTGCACAGATACTTTCTCTATCTGGCGCTGGCGTTCATTGTCATCCTCTTGCACGACGCGTGGAAAGCAATGTGGTTTACAAACCCAGCTTCGGGTCAGGTCGCGTTTGGCATCGGAGCAGGCACGATCGTTCTCACCGTCAACGCGATTCTTCTCGGCGGGTACACCTTCAGTTGCCACTCGCTCAGGCATCTTGTCGGCGGAGGCTGCGACCAGCTTTCGAAGCTGCCAGTGCGTCAGAAAACTTACAACTGCGTGAGCTGCCTGAATCGACGCCATATGCTCTGGGCATGGATGAGCTTGTTCTGGGTGGCGTTCTCCGACATTTATGTTCGACTCTGCTCGATGGGTATCTGGTCAGACAGGAGAATTCTCTGATGGCTGAATACCAGACATTCGAGCACGACGTGCTGGTGATTGGAGCCGGAGGCGCGGGCCTGCGAGCCGCCATCGAAGCTTCAGCCGCCGGAGTATCCGTCGGGCTTGTTTGCAAGTCGCTGCTCGGAAAAGCTCACACCGTTATGGCGGAAGGTGGAATCGCCGCCGCGCTCGCCAACGTCGACGAGCGCGACAACTGGAAGGTCCACTTCTCCGACACGATGCGCGGAGGTCAATACGTCAACAACTGGCGTATGGCCGAGCTTCATGCCAGAGAAGCCCCCGCTCGAGTTCGGGAGCTTGAGGCCTGGGGCGCAGTCTTCGATCGCACGGTCGATGGCAAAATCCTTCAACGCAATTTCGGCGGGCACAGATACCCGCGTCTCGCTCACGTCGGTGATCGCACAGGGCTTGAGATGATTCGAACCCTCCAGGACCACGGAATTCATCAGGGCATCGACGTGCACATGGAATGCACAGTCCTGACCTTGCTCAAGGACGGCGACCGAGTCGCCGGCGCGTTCGCATATGATCGCGAGCGCGGACGCTTTCGACTCTTCAGAGCAAAAGCGATTGTGCTGGCCACCGGTGGGATAGGGCGCGCCTTCAGGATCACCAGCAACAGCTGGGAGTACACCGGAGACGGTCATGCGCTTGCATATCAGGCGGGCGCGGAGCTGATCGACATGGAGTTCGTTCAGTTTCATCCGACGGGTATGGTATGGCCTCCAAGCGTCCGTGGTATTTTAGTTACCGAAGGGGTCCGCGGTGAAGGCGGGGTCTTGTTGAACAGCCTGCAAAAGCGCTTCATGTTCGACGACATTCCGGACAACTACAAGACTCAGACCGCCGACAGCGAGGACGAAGGGTGGCGCTACACTCAAGGCGATAAGAGCGCCCGGCGGCCTCCGGAGCTGCTCACGCGGGACCACGTGGCCAGGGCCATCGTGCGCGAAGTGAAGGAGGGACGGGGCAGCCCGCACGGGGGCGTCTTTCTGGACATCGCCTGGATTCGAAAGCGACTTCCAAAATCCGAAGAGCACATCAAACGCAAGCTCCCAAGCATGTATCATCAGTTCAAACAACTGGCTGATATCGACATAACACAGCAGCCGATGGAAGTGGGTCCGACGACTCATTATGTAATGGGTGGGATTCGCGTCGACGCCGATACTCAGATGTCAGCAGTGCCCGGTCTGTTCGCGGCAGGCGAATGCGCCGCAGGCATAAACGGCGCGAACCGGTTGGGTGGCAACTCATTGTCAGATTTACTGGTATTTGGAAAACGTGCGGGTGAGTTTGCCGCGAAGTTCGCCGGTGATCACAGCGGCGGTGTAATAGATAACACCCAGATAGAAGAAGCTGCGCGGCGCGCGCTCGAGCCGTTCGAACGCGGCGAGGCATCGGACGCCGAAGGCCCTTACAAGATCCAGTTCGAGCTTCAGGAGATGATGCAGGGGCTGGTCGGCATCGTGCGTAAAGAAGATGAGATGCAAAAGGCCCTGGAAGGAATCCATCGCCTCTGGCGACGAGCCTCTACCGTAGCCGTCACCGGTAATCGCGAATACAATCCGGGCTGGCACACCGCGCTTGATCTTACAAACTTGCTGATGGTCTCCGAAGCAGTCACGCGGTCGGCAATCGAACGCAAAGAAAGTCGCGGCGCTCAGTTCCGTGACGACTATCCTTCGAAGAGCGATGATTTCGCTAAAGTCAATATCGCGGTTAGGAAAGACTCCGACGGCTCGATGAAGGTCGTCCGCGAGACGATCCCCGAAATGCCCGCCGAACTCAAGCAGGTCATACAGGAGATGGGTTGATGGCTACAGCCACATTCAGCGTTTGGCGCGGAAGTGCCGGCGAAGGCAAGTTTGTCGACTACACAATCGAGACCGCGCCGGGAATGGTAGTGCTGGACGCGGTTCGCCGCATTCAGGCCGACCAGGCGAACGACCTGGCGCTCCGATGGAACTGCAAGGCGGGCAAGTGCGGCTCGTGTTCGGCCGAAGTCAACGGCATGCCAAAGCTGATGTGCATGACGCGGCTCAGCCAGCTTCCGATTGATGAGCCGGTGAAGGTCGAGCCGATGAAGGCGTTCCCTCACGTCAAAGACCTGATCGCCGATGTGTCCTGGAACTATGAAGTCAAGAAACGTATCAAGAAGTTCAAGCCTCGCAAACCTGACGCTGCGGACGGCACTTGGAGAATGCAGCAGGAGGACATCGACCGCGTACAGGAGTTTCGCAAGTGCATTGAATGTTACCTGTGTCAGGACGTGTGCCACGTCTTGCGCGAACACAACATGCATCAGCAATTCATCGGGCCGCGGTTCCTGGTCTACGTCGCCGCGCTTGAGATGAATCCGCTGGACACCGAGGATAGGCTGGAAGAATTGAAAGAGACGATGGGCGTGGGCTTTTGCAACATAACCAAGTGCTGCACGAAGGTCTGCCCGGAGAGCATCACGATAACCGACAACGCTATTATTCCTTTGAAGGAGCGCGTGGTCGGCAAGTTCTATGATCCCGTCGCGCGACTGGTGCAGTTGTTCCGGCGAGGGGAGTCGGGCGAGGCTTAATTGTCATGTAGGGGCGGCCCTCCGTGGCCGCCCCAGATTGATGATCCTGCAATGATGGACGAACTGGCCTTGGACGCTGGGGCGGCCACGGAGGGCCGCCCTACAGGCGCCAACCGATTGCCCACAGGAGTAAGTGATGTTCGAACTCAAACCTCTTAACCAGGACGCAATCCCCGCGGCGCTCGAAAAGGCGATGCGGTATAGATTACTGAACGAACCGGGCGCTGCCGAAAGCATCTGCCTGGACGTCCTTCAAATCGACCCCGACAACCAGCAGGCTCTCGTGACACTGCTGCTGGCGATGACCGATCGCTTGGCTAAGGGCTATACGATTGGAGATACGCAGATCCAGGAAGTGCTCGGTCGATTGAGCGGCGAATACGACCGGACTTACTACACGGGTATTGTCTGGGAAAGGCGCGCAAAGGCCCGGCTGGCGAAAGGTTCGCCGGGCGCGAACTACGCAGCCTACGACTGGTTCCGCGAGGCAATGGAATGGTTCGAGAGAGCCGAAGCTATCCGCCCCGCCGGGAACGATGATGCGATACTTCGTTGGAACTCCTGTGCGCGAGTGATTATGAGCAACAATCTGAGTCCAAGGTCTGAGGAGTATGCGGAGCATTTTCTCGAGTAGCAATCGCAGTAGTCATCGCATCTGCTAATCAAACGCTGTGCAATAGATGTCTAGATGAGTACCCGAAACGAAACAACCTCGCCCATGACCAGGGAAGAGGCACTCGCCTACAAAGCCGGCTATGAAGCAGTCAACGCGCTCAAGATCGGAGAGAGCTCAGGTCTATGAGTTTTGAGGAAAAGTTTGAGCACGCTGCAGCCCTTATGGATTCGGCGCGGGCAGATGAGTTGGGGGGTGGCAAAGCCTTTTGCTGACTACTTGTCCTATCGAATAGATGCCAAAGCGCTTATTCGTTCATTTGGCCATCCTCACCTGGATTGCCTAAACACCTCGCCTCGAATCGCTATTAGATCGTTGCCGGAATCTCTCAGAGGGGGAGCGGCCTAAATTCCATGTTCTAGCAACTCAGCTGAACTATCAGTTCTCCAACGGTACCCTTTTCGATTCGTTCGTAGAGCGGATTCATGCGAACGCCTCCTTCACCAATCTCTGCTGTTCCATTTGATGAATCGTGTGTGATCCCGTAGCCGGGCTGGCGCTTGTCGGGCGGCCGATGTAGCGTAGGGTTTGGTTCGCCTCAAGCAATCGAAGCAGACGCGGCTCGAGGAAAGACCACCCGCCCATGTTCTCGGGCTCTTCCTGGACCCAGCGAACGTCAGTCGCTTTCGAGTAGCGAGAGAGTTCCTCAACCAAACGATTCTTCGGAAACGGGTAGAATTGCTCAACGCGGATAATCGCGGTGTTTGTGTCTTCGAGCTTCTTTCGCTCGGCAACTAGATCGTAATAGACCTTACCGCTGCAGAATAACACCCGAGTCACAGCGGTGGCGTCATCGACAAACTGAAGTTTGTCGGACATCAGTTCGTCGGACATCACCGGCTCAAATCCGCCAGTGGTGAATTGCCCGATTGAAGACGCGGCTTGCGGAAGGCGTAAGAGACTCTTTGGAGTCATTACGATTAGAGGCTTGCTGATCTTTTGCCGCGCTTGTCGTCTGAGCACGTGAAAGTATTGAGCTGCGCTCGAGCAATTAACGACCTGGATGTTTCCTTCGGCGCACGACTGCAGGAACCGTTCAAGCCGCGCGCTCGAGTGCTCGGAGCCCTGTCCTTCATAGCCGTGCGGCAATAGCAATACGATACCGCTCTGCTGGTTCCACTTCTCTTCCCCGGATGCGATGAACTGATCGACGATCACCTGGGCGGCGTTGATGAAGTCTCCGAACTGCGCTTCCCATAACACGAGCGCCGGCTGATTCGCCACGCTGTAGCCGTATTCGAATCCAAGCGCACCAGCTTCGGACAACGGGCTGTCGTAGATTTCATACTTCGCGCCGCCTGCAAGCTGAGCAAGCGGCGCCCATTCCGCTCCAGTCTGCGTATCGGTAAAAGCCGCGTGGCGATGACTGAACGTTCCCCGGACTGTGTCTTGTCCCGTAAGCCGAACGGGCGTGCCTTCGTTGAGCAGAGACCCGAACGCAAGCGCTTCGGCCATGCCCCAGTCGACATTTGCTTCGCTCTCAACCATCTTCGCGCGCCGCGCGAGCAAGCCGACGATCTTGGGATTGAGATTGAATCCGCGAGGCACTGTTGTGATCGCGTGCGCAATCGTCCGAAGCGTGTTTTGATCGACGCCGGTCTCGATCACTTCAACGGTTTCGGGTTCGGGCTCGTGTTCGTGAATCGCTATCTGCTGACCTTGCTTTTCGACGATCGCCTTCGCCCCGAGCCGCGCGTTTTCATAACGGCGATTGCGCTCATCCATCAGAGTTGCGATCTCTTCTTCGGACATCACTCCTTCGGCTACGAGCTTGCGGGCATAAAGCGCGCGGGCGCCCGGATGTTCGCGGATTCGCTGATACATTACCGGCTGAGTGTAAGACGGTTCGTCGCCTTCGTTGTGACCGAGCTTACGGAATCCGATCACGTCGATCACAACGTCCTTCTGAAACTTCTGGCGATAATCGAGCGCGATTTGAATCACGTTGTAAGCAGCTTCGACGTCATCGCTGTTCACGTGAAAGATCGGCGCCTGGATCATCTTCGCTATGTCGGTGCTGTAGGTGGACGAGCGGCCTTCTTCGGGCGGCGTTGTGAAGCCGAGTTGATTATTGACGATGATGTGAATTGTGCCGCCGGTCGTGTAGCCGGGCAGTTGCGAAAGGTTTAACGTCTCGGCAACGACGCCTTCACCGGCGAACGCCGCATCCCCGTGCAGCAATACTGCCAGTTTGCGGGAGCGCTCGCCGTCGATGTCCTGTCTTGCGCGAACGATTCCCTCGACCACGGGATTGACGAACTCGAGATGGCTGGGATTCGGAACGACGGCAAGCGCGACTTCAGTTCCGTCGGCGGTTTCGCGAACCCCGCTGGCGCCTTGATGGTATTTCACATCACCCTGATCGTGAGGAAATTTCGGATGAATCGACCCTTCGAAGCTGGTGAAGATCCGCTCGCAGAATTTGCCGATGACGTTGGCAATGACGTTCAAGCGCCCGCGGTGAGCCATGCCGATTGTAATATCGTCGATCCCCCGATGAGCGGCGCCCTCGATCAGTTGATCGAGCACCGCGATAACAGTTTCATTGCCTTCGATTGAGAATCGTTTTTGCCCGAGATACTTCGTGCCGAGGAATCTCTCGAACAGCTCGGCTGAAATCAGTTTCCACAGAATCTGCTTCTTGACTTCAACCGGGAGCGGCGGCGGTTGAGTTTCAACGCGCGCTCGAATCCACTCCTTCTCCTCGGGTCCCTGAATGTTCCGGTATTCAATTCCGACTTTGCCGCAATAATAAGAGTGCAGTTGATCGACGATCTCGCGCAGCGGCGCGGTTTCGCCCCCGCCCACTCCGCGCGTGATAAACCGGCGATCGAGATCCCACACCGTCAAATCATAGGTCGCGATATCCAACTCGGGGTGATACTGAACACTCTTCCAGCCGAGCGGATCGAGATCCGCGATCAAATGGCCGCGAACCCGAAACGCGTTGATAAGCTCGAAGACACGCGCCTGCCTGCGTATCTCGTCGCGATGGCGTTCCTCGCCAAGCAGGGCAGGGTTGATGTCGATCGCCCATCGATAAGGCCGATAACGAATGCCGAGATCCGCGAATATCTGATCATAGAATTCGTGCCCGCCGCGCAGCAGCTCATCCATCAGCCCGAGGAAGGCTCCAGACTCCGCACCCTGGACGATTCGATGATCGTAGGTGCTTGTGATGGTCATCACCTTGCTGATGCCGATTCGCGACAGTGCTTCGGCCGACATCGCCTGATATTCGGGCGGATAGGCGATTGCACCGGTTGCTACGATGACGCTCTGGCCAGACATCAATCGCGGGTTCGACGCAGTAGTGCCGATCGTTCCCGGATTAGTCAGGCTGATCGTCGTGCCTTGAAAGTCCGAAACCTGAAGCTTGCCACTGCGAGCGCGCCTGATAATGTCGTCGTAAGCGTCGAGCAGTTGAGAGAACGACAGCTTATCCGAGCCCTTTATGTTGGGAACAAGCAGTGTTCGAGTGCCGTCCTTCTTTGTAACATCGACAGCAACGCCAAAGTTAATCTGCGGATGACGAACTCGATAAGCATTCCCGTCCGATTCTTCAAACGAATCGTTAAGATGCGGAAAACTCTCAAGCGCCTTTAGAATCGCTCGAGCCACGATGTGCGTGTAAGAGACCTTGCGGCCGGACGCAGCGACGTGCTGATTGATGAGCCGGCGATTCTCATCCAGAAGCTTGAGCGGGACCTGCCGTTGCGAAGTAGCCGTCGGCACAGCGAGGCTGGCTTCCATGTTTTCAGCGATGCGAAGCGCAGGCCCGCGAATAGGCACGCGCTCGACAGTGTCGCCGGCTACCGGCTGTTCTTCTAGTGGCATCGCGGGCGCGCGTGACGGCGCCACCGCGCCCGCCTCACGACCGAGTTCCGGGGCGGATGCGTGAGTCTCCCCGTCTCCCTGCCCGCGAGTGGCCCCCTCGGCCTTGTGTCCCCACTCATAAGTTGCATGGATCACGCCAACTTCAGCTGGAGCAGGCACCGGCTGGAGCGGTGGCTGGGGCAGGCTCTCAGTAACTACGCGGCCGTTGTTCAGCAACTCGTCAAACACGGACCGCCATTCTTCATCGACGGACGATGGGTCACGCTCGAATTGCGAGAGAAGCTCGCTGACGTAATCCGCGTTCACGCCGAACTCATCGGCGATCAGTTGATCCGCGCGAGCATTGCTCGTGGTCGTTGTCATTACTGTTCTCCCGGCACTCAAGTAGAGTTTAGTCTGCAAGCATAAGGCAAACAACCGGCGCGCCCTGAATTGAATGTGCCGTAGACTGTCCAGTCCGCGGCATTCAGCCATTTCAGCAGTTAGCATGTCGCCCGCAGACTGGACAGTCTACGGTACATTCCCTTGTTCGTCGCGCGAGCGGTGCGCTAAACTTCCAGAGATCAGTCGAGGAGCATCGCGAACTTATTCTTCACACCAACGTACAAGCCACTCGGCCCCGACGGAGAATGGTTGAGCCCGATTCAGTAAGATGCAACCTCGTGGAGGACCGCGCAGTGAAAAGAACGTTCTTGATCGCCCTGCTTTCCCTGCTCCTCTGTCTGTGCACGTCAGCAGGGCAGGGTCATCTTGCGCAGAGCATGGCAGGCGCCGTTGTTGGCGCCGCATCAGACGCCCGCCAGGAGAGTTTCGATATAGTGTGGCGCACGGTCAAGGACAAGCATTTTGATCCGACGCTCGGAGGTCTTGATTGGAGCAAGGTGCGCGAGCAGTACGCGCCGCGCGCCGCCGCAGCAAAAACGGACACTGAGTTTTATGATGTGCTTCGTCAGATGCTTGGCGAGCTTCATCAATCGCACTTCAACATCATTCCCCCTGAAGCAATTGTCGACGATGATTCGCCCGAACCGAAGGGCGGCGGTATCGGAATCGACTTGAGGTTAATAGAAGGCCATGCAGTGATCACCCGCGTCGAACAAGGATCAAAAGCAGCAGCCGCCGGTTTTCGCCCCGGCTTTGTAATCAGAAAGATTGACGACATCTCCGCCGAGAAAGTTATAGAATCCTTCTCGAAGAGCAAAGAATCTCAGGCCATAACAATCTTGCGAATTACGCGCGCTTTGCTTGCGCGCATAAACGGCGCGCCGGAGACCACGGTTCGCATTGGTTACCTGGACGAGCGCGATCAGCAGCGCGAAGCCACTATCATTCGGGAACGGTTGAAGGGCGAGATGTCACCGAGGATGGGAAATTTTCCACCGCAGTATTCCGAGCTTGAGGCAACGCATCTTGCCGGCGGTATCGGTTACATTCGCTTCAACGTTTTTGTGATTTCGCTGATGGATAGAATCCGCGCGGCGATTCGGGGGATGAGCGGCTCACTGGGCATCATAATCGATCTGCGCGGGAACCCGGGTGGCCTCGGGGGCATGGCTTCAGGAATTGCGGGCGTGCTGGAAAAGGAACAGACATCACTTGGCACAATGCATATGCGCTCAGGTCACATTAACTTCGCAGTCGTTCCCCAGCCGAACCCGTACCTGGGCCCGGTGGTGATACTGACCGATGGAGGAAGCGCTTCGACAAGCGAGATCTTCGCGGGCGGCATGCAGGAGGTCGGCCGCGCACTGGTGGTTGGTGAGCGAACAGCGGGAGCGGCGCTTCCGTCGTACTTTCAAAAGCTGCCGACGGGCGCGCTCTTTCAGTATGCGATCGGCGATTTCAAAACTCCCAGGGGCACACTGATCGAAGGACGTGGGGTCGCGCCCGACGTAGAAGTGAAGCTCACGCGCCGTTCATTGCTGGATGGTCGCGATGCCCAGCTCGACGCGGCAATCGAACAAATCAAAAGACACTCAAACGAGCGAAAGGCTGCGGCCGCTCGCTCATCAAACTAGAAAGGAAACTTATGAAACGCACATTAACGATACTTCTCCTCAGCTTGCTCGTTGCGGTCACTGCAAATGCGCAAGCGGGCCAGCAAAAACCAGCAACCGATGCGAAGCCGGCAGCCAAGCTGCCAACCGTCGATCAAATCCTCGACAAGTATGTTCAAGCGATAGGCGGCAAGGCAGCAGTCGAGAAACAAACTACCCGTGTCGCAAAGGGCTCGTTTGAGATAGCAGCTTTCGGCGCAAGTGGCACCGCCGAAATCTATGCCAAAGCGCCGAACAAGTCGGCTACCGTTATCGATGTAGCCGGATACGGAGTGGTGGAGCAAATCTTTGACGGCAAGACTGGCTGGTCGAAGGACCCGCAGAACGGCTTGCGCGAAAAGGCAGGGGCTGAGTTGGCCTCGACAAAGCTCGACTCTGACTTCTACAAGCCGGTCAGGTTGAAGCAGCTTTATCCGAATATTGTGGTCAAAGGCACAGACAAGGTGGGCGAAAAAGAAGTTTACGTGCTGGTGGCGACGCCAGCCGAAAGCAGCCCCGAGACCTGGTATTTCGACACCCAATCCGGGTTGATCCTTCGAGAGGATGCAGAACGCGAAAGCCCGGAGGGCAAACAAGCGATCCAGGTGTTCTACGAAGACTACAAAGAGGTGGACGGAGTCAAGATGGCGTTCTCGATTCGTCAGATTACGCCGGCTTTCACCCTGAACATCAAGATGCTGGAAATGAAGCATAACGTTCCAGTGGACGACGCGAAGTTCAACAAGCCGGCAGCTCAGTAGACTATTGTGATTCGGCGCGCGAAAGTTGATCTGCCGCGCGCCGATTCCTTCTCTGCTCAAGACATCTCTTTGGATGCTTCTCGTTTCCGGGACCGTACCGGCCAACCCTAGCAACACAAATCGCTACAATGAGGCTGCGCATCGTTCAAGGCCAGCGCGTCGGTACCAGTGGCGGATCTCAATTCTCGATGCTATTCTTCAGCCTTCCTGGAACCAACTCGGAGGCCCTCTATGATGCGAATTGTTATGAAGGCATGTGTGATTGGCGTCGCCCTATCGGTCGCGACTTCGGTCGCGCGCCCTCAAGCGTCGCCGCGCGCGCGTGAATACCGGCGAGCGCACGAGGCTGAAATCATAACCGAGTTTGTCGACTTGCTCTCAATTCCTAATGTCGCTTCCGATATTGGGAACATGAGGCGCAACGCTGCGCGGCTAATCGAAATGATGGGGAGTCGCGGCATCGAAGCGCGACTTCTTGAGGGCAATGGTCCGCCCGCAATCTTCGGAGAATTGAAGGCGACCGGCGCCACTCGCACAATTGGCTTTTATGCGCACTACGATGGACAGCCAGTCGATGAATCTAAATGGGCCAGCGATCCCTTCGATCCTGTTTTGCGCGACAAGCCGCTCGAAGCCGGCGGGCATGTAATCGCAGTTCCGAAGCAAGGTGAAACGTTTGATCCTGAGTCGCGGCTCTATGCGCGCTCCGCTTCGGACGACAAGGCGCCGATCATCGCAATGCTCGTCGCGCTCGATGCGCTGAAATCATCGAATGCGAAACCAACAGCCAACCTCAAATTTCTCTTCGATGGTGAAGAAGAGGCGGGCTCGCCACATCTGGGAGACATCGTTACTCGCAACGCTGCGCTGCTTGGGGCCGACGTCTGGCTGTGCGCGGACGGGCCGGTTCATCAATCGGGAAGACAACAACTCTATTTCGGCGTGCGCGGCGTCGTCAAAGTGGACATCACGGTCTATGGAGCGAATCGCTCGCTTCACAGCGGACACTATGGCAACTGGTCGCCGAATCCTGCGATGCGCCTGGCCAAGTTGCTTGCAAGTATGAAAGACGATAGGGGGCGCGTGCTGATCGAAGGCTTCTATGATGGCGCCATACCGCTGGGAGATGATGAGAGGCAAGCGCTGAAAGAAATGCCCGCTACCGACCAGGAGTTGATGCGCGAGTATGGTCTTGCCGTAACCGACGGCGCGGGCAGATCGCTGGGCGAGCTGATCAACGAACCTTCACTCAACATCGATGGCTTGCGAAGCGAGGATGTAGGCCGCCAGTCGAGAACGATCATTCCGGCTGAAGCACTCGCGACGCTTGACCTGCGTTTGGTAAAGGGCATTGAACCGCGGCGTCAGGTCGAGCGACTTATCGCTCATATCAAGAAGCAGGGCTACTTCGTGGTGAGCGGTGAGCCTGATCTCGATACGCGCTTGAAGCATCCGCTTGTCGCGCGGGTCGTCAGTGAAGAAGGTTATCCGGCGGTGCGAACGCCGATGAATCTCCCAATTGTGAAAAAGGTCATCAGCGCAGTCCAACAGGCAATAGGACGCTCGCCTGTGATGCTGCCGACGATGGGAGGAAGCGGTCCACTGTGGGCAATCGACGCCGCGACCAAGGCCCCGCAGGTAGGTGTCCCCATCGTGAATCACGACAACAACCAGCACAGCTCAAACGAGAATCTTCGGATTCAGAATCTTTGGGATGGTATCGAAATCTTCACCGCATTAATGACGATCGATTGGTAAGCAGTCCTTCAAAACGGCGTCACGGAACAGCCCTCGCGCCGCGGCGAACGCATAGAATACCGACGAGAATCAGGGTACTGATTGCTGAGACAACGTTGCCTAACGTGCGTGGCCAGGTGTCCTCGAATGCCAGGGGGGGGTCAAGCTCGACATTCCGAGAGCGAGACTGCTAGTATTTTGCCCCGCTCCTCGAGCAATCCCCTATGAGCAACAGCACCGGCGCGCCGCATACGCAAACCCTCACTACGCTTTGTTCGAACCTGGATCGTTGGGCCACTGCGCGCAATCTGGCATTCATCGCGTTGTTCATCGGCGCAGCCGTCATCCTGATCCACCGGCCCTTTAGCAGGCCTGAAGCTGGCGACCCGGCCATCTACGACTACATAGCACAGTCGATTCTCCGCGGACAGGTTCCCTACAAGGATGTCGTCGATATCAAAAGTCCGGGGGCGCCCTACTTGAGCGCTGTTGCGATGTTCACAGCCAGGGTCTTCGGTATGCGAGACGTGCTGGGGGTCAGAGTGCTGAACGTCGTAATGCTTGGTCTCTTGTCATCGCTGACATTCCTGGTAGCGCAGATTTACTTGGGCAGCAGGATCGCCGGGTTAATCGCCTTTATGGTTCCGCTGATGCGAAATCAGTTTGTCGACTTCATGATGGAGGGAACCCAGCCCAAGCTGCCAATGATCGCGTTTGGCATGCTTGCTCTGCTGATGATCGCTCGTGACAAGCCTTTCTGGGCGGGCCTCGTCTCGATGCTTTCGTGTCTTTGCTGGCAACCAGGATTGATGTTCACAGGCGTGGCACTCCTGATATTCTCGAGATACCTGACCAGTTGGCGCGATCTTCGAGTAATCAAGGTGATCCTGGGAGCCGTCATCCCGCTGGTCGTGACGCTATCGTACTTCTATCTTAGGGGCGCGCTCGGCGACCTCTGGGCCTGGGCAATCACCTACAACTACAGTGTGTTTGGACCTGAAGCCGAGCAGAGCATTGGAGCGTCGTCTGGCCATTTATGGCTGGTCGCCCGCCGAATGTTCGAACGAGACATCGTTCTGGTGATCCTTGCGGCAATTGGGTTGGTGGCGTTTCTTACGGAGCGACTGCTTGACAAGGTCAAGCAGCGGGGCTCGCTGAAATCACCCGACCTGTTCAGAGACGCCGTGTTGTTCCCGCCACTGGTGTACCTGGCCTTTTCTTTGATCAACTTTCAAGGTGGCCCCGATTCCATTCCGTTCTTCCCGTTCATTGGAATCTTTGCCGGTTGGGCGATCGTCAGGTTTTCGCGTTTGGTTGCTTCGAACCTACCTGACCAGCCGGACCTGCGAGTAAATATCTGGCTGCCGGCAATCACTGCCGCGGTGATCTTCGCGGTGGTTCTATTTCGCTCTGTCACTTATCCGCCGGACGAGCGCACGCTAAAACAACAGTACGCCGCGATCGCTCCGGTCGCGGAGTTGCTGGGACCGCAGGATCAGATTTACGTTCACGGCTCGGCTGACATACTAGTTCTTTTGAACAGGCCGAATCTCAATCCGTATGTTTTTCTCGACTGGGGAGCCGACGACTTTGCAGCTCGGCGACGGTCAACAACTTTTGAAACGATCATCGACCAAATGGAAGCGCAAGCCCCAAAGCTAGTCTCGATCTCCCGCCTGAGAAAGGTAACCCACCGCGCCGATTTCGAGCGTTGGCTCGACCAGCATTATCTTAAGCTCAACTTATACAATTCCGATACGATTATGATCCGCAAATAAGTGGAAAGTAGTCTGGCCTGGAACCGATCGTTAATTCTCCAGCCAGGGTTTGTCGACAAAGTGAAGACAGAGTCGTTCTAATCCATCTTTACCGCGATACCGGTCTCGAAGCACCGCCACCGCCTCGAGTTTCAAGCTCGAAATACTCACCGAAATAGAATCGAATTCCGCCGGGGCAGTGGTTCCAACAACTCGAACACCGTAACTACCTACATTGTCGGACCGCACCTCGTCACGTCCGATTGACTTCCCATTCTCGTCAAGATATTCGAGACTGACGGCTTCGTTTCGCTCCTCGCGGCGATATCTTCGTCGCTCCACGTTGCCCGCTCGCTTAGCGCGGCAAATGGCCCACGGCTTCTCGAGAAACCCGATGGGCGGGTGCTCGCCTAAGAACTCAACACCTACTGCTCGCATCCCTCTCCTTGGAGGATCGACAGTTCGGACCAAAGCATAGACGTTATAGCCCTGCTCGGAAAAACCGTGAGCGCGCATCTTTGTGGGCAGTGGCAGCGTCAAGTAGAGCACGGTTCCCTGCCTGACTCGCTTACGCAGACCCAACCTGGCCCCGGTGCGGCTTACATCAATCGTCACCCCCATCTCGGACCATTTGCCGTTGAGTTGATCGTGACCCACCACGCGCACCGGTATCGCAAGCTTCATTCTCCCGCAGCGCCGGCGATTGTTGTCAGAGTTCGCGTTTGAAGACTCGCTAAATACCCGACCTCGATCGATTCCGGAATTCACACCGAGACCCTCCGCTACCGGAGTCGCCGCAGAACCTCCACCACGCTGGGCGTGCTGGTGGGAAGCCTGGCTTGCGATATTTCTGCTATTTGAGCGCGCGGGCTTGGGAGGAGCGTGTTGAGCCTTAGCTGTTGCCTGCGCGGCAGCGTTATGCGCTACTGAACACAAAGCGATATCGTATTCCTTCCGCCGATTGATGCTCGCGAGCACGCCGAACGCCTGCGAGATTTTTGCAAATGCACGCTCCACTCGTGAAGCAATCTGTGCGGGCACCGCGCTGGCAATGACGTCAGATGGGTAAAGCGCATCGAGCAGTCGCTGATAAGTTGACCGGAGCGTCTCCCGATCGTCCGTGCGATGTACACCGAGGATCTGATAGTAGGTTGTTCCAGAATCGACCCGCCGTAGCACGGCTTCGAGATCCGACAAGTAGTCCCTTATTTGCTCTTCCCTCAATTCGGGCGGTGAGGTGTGCGGAGCAGAGTTTGTGTGTATCGCTACTGTGCTCAATGTTTTTCCCCATCTGCCCGAAAGTCTCACGGCAGATTTGTTGAAAGTAAAGCGTCTCCCGGTGGCCCCATTATGAGCGGCACTTTTGCCTTGTCAATAATCATGTTGATTCGGCTCTCCGGGGCCAACCTGTTTGGGGTAGGCAAATTCTCGCTTTCCAGAATTCGTGGCGCCGCGCTCGTTTCCGTAGCCGGTCAACTCGAAGCTTTGCGTCTTTGCGGACCTGGCCTGTTTGCGCGAGACTCGCCTCAGTCGGCTTACTCTGGGTCGAACGCTTCGGTTATTCTAAGACCGGCAAGCCGTCAACGAAGCACAGTGGGCAGAAGATTGAACGGATTGGAGCGCCATCCAAAATGTCAGAGCATGTGAGCACCAATGAAGCGGGCATGGCGTCCGCGAACCGGGACCCTGTTTCGCAGTCGCCGATCGTGGCGTCATCCGGTGAAGAAATGTTCAGCAAGGCCATAGCTCTGACCCTCGAGGCGTCACCGGACAAACGACTCGAGCTCTTTGAGCGACTTCTGGAAGAGATAGTCACCATCGTTTCATCGAACCCTGAGATGCGACCGTGGAAGTACGACCAGCACGCGGGGAGCGACGGCTCGCGGATCTTCTCCGGAGGCGTAGGGCTCTCGCTGGTGATTGATCCGGAAGGACGGTTATGGCGAGGGCGCACCTATGAAGACTTCGAAACGACTTATAAGATTACCGGGACATCGTGTGAAGTGGAATCAATGACACCAAAGTACGATCAGATGCGAGAGTATCAACGACTCTGAACGCAGAACGATCACTCGACTCAAGCGGCTGCGACAAACGGTCCCGCTAGCAAGAAGGCACCAACTGCCCGCGAACCTGGCAGTCCCGTAGGGATGACCCGTCTATAGAACGATTGCGCGTGAGGTTTCCGGAGCTCCGTAGGAGCGACCTGTCTATAGAAGGGTGTTGCCTGAGCGTTCCGTAGCTCCGTAGGAGCGACCTTGTTCCCGCAGAAGCGACGATCGCAGACCGTAGGTCGCTCCTACGGAGCTACAGCACTCGCACTGCGCGTTCGTCTATAGACAGGTCATCCCTACGGGATTGGTAGTCTGAAGTTCTCGATCGCGATCCATTAACAGAGAGTGACAGCTAATGGTAATCTTGACCCCATTCACTCTTGCTTACGAATCGACTGCGGTGTAGAGTCGCCGCCTATTGGATCATTGTTATGCAACTCGCGAAATCACGCTAACACTCACGTGTTGAACAACAGTTGCGCGCGCCGCCTAAACAATGTTTGGCAAAGGAGGAACGTGATGACAGACCGGCGCGAAATTCGAAAAGCGTTAGAGACATTCGGCAAGATCGATGAGCTGTACGAAGTGACGACGTTCAAGGGGTATCGCAATCTCAAGGAGGTTACAGTGCTGATCCTCGATCAAGGACCGGAGTGTTCCCCTCCAGATAATCGGTTTATGTGCGAAGTCGTACAAGAGGATGGCAAGAAGGCGGGAGGCAACAACGCGCGGGCCGTTGATGAGGCGATTAGCATTGTCCATTGGGAAAAGCTGGACTGAGGAACGTGGTAAGAGCTCCGCGCTGGACTGTTTCATCTTGGACGGCTGAACCGCCGGGATAGAATATGATCAAAAGCCGAGACGAAGGAGGCGGACGATAGCGTGCAAAGCTGGCTGAGGAAATGAAAGCGCTGCCGTCTCGCGTCGCTGAGCGATTAGCCGAGGGCGGAGATCCCTTTCGCCACGCAGATGCGGCGCTTCCACGCGATGATGCTTGAAGAAATGATGCACATGTCCGGCGATCCAGGCGATCCGGTCGCCATCCTAATGGGCAGCAAAAGTTGGTCCGCGACGATATGCCCTGGCTCTACGAACTGGCCATAGAAGTATACAGAGCCGTTAAGGCAGGAAACGTTGAAGCCATCGAGCGTGAGATGAAGAGGCTACGTCGGTTCTCTGAGATGATGATGCGTGGGCCCTTCATGGAAGAGTTCGGCTTCGGCGGCAAGGAGTCTCATATGTTAGCGATGGAGTTCCCCAGGATGCTCGAGCACACGCTAACGCGAACTCTGGAATTAAGAAAGGTCAATCGTCCCACTCCGCGAAAGAAAAAAGGAATCCAACAGGAGTTGCAGCCCGACGAGTGAGGACACATCATAAGCTCGACATGCTGCCTAATAAACAGATGGCTGCGGCCGGCGTTGCGCGCCGCCGTGGAACCTATGAAGGCGTGTTAAACAATCCTCCGAGTCCGCCGCTCCGTCGCCCGGCGCTCTTTGGCAAGTTTAAAACCGCTACTGTAGAATGTCCCGTGAATCGAGAGCCCGCTTCAGCGTTGCATATCATCTGGGTAAATCATCGAGGTCGAGGTCGAGCGTGCAGCCTAAGATCCCATTCAACAAACCTTTCGTGACTGGAAAGGAAATCGAATACATAGCCAGCGCAATCAGCAATGGGAACATTGCCGCTGACGGTTTTTTTACGCGCGCCTGTGCTCGGCTTCTCGAGGATCGCTTTGCGATACCGAGAGTGCTGATGACTCCGTCATGCACATCAGCGCTGGAATTAGCCGCGATGCTCTGTGATCTCAAGCCGGGCGACGAAGTGATCATGCCCTCGTTCACGTTTGTGTCGACTGCCAATGCAGTGGTGCGCGCCGGTGCGAAGCCGGTGTTTGTCGATGTTCGGGCTGATACTCTGAACATCGACGAATCGTTGATTGAAACGAGCGTCAGCGCGAATACGAAGGCGATCTTTCCCGTGCATTACGCGGGAGTCTCCTGCGAGATGGACCGCATTATGGAGATAGCCCAAAGACATAACCTGCTTGTAGTCGAAGACGCGGCTCAGGGAGTCAACGCTCGTTACAACGGCAGGGCGCTTGGCTCGCTTGGTCACCTGGGCGCTTATAGTTTTCACGATACGAAGAATTACGTCAGCGGTGAAGGAGGGGCGCTTTGTATAAATTCGCCGGAGTTCATTGAGCGCGCCGAGATCATTCGCGAGAAGGGCACAAATCGGAGCCAGTTCTTTCGCGGCGAAGTCGACAAATACACGTGGGTTGATGTTGGTTCCTCCTACATTCCGGCCGAGATAGTGTGCGCGTTTCTGCTCGCTCAGTTGGAAGCGATGGACGTGATCACCGCTCGTCGGCGTGATGTGTACCAGTTTTACCGGCAGAACCTCTCGCCGCTTGAAGAGCGTGAGTGGCTGAGCATTCCACGCCCGCCGAGTGGATGTGAGAGTAACTACCACATGTTTTATGTGCTGCTCACCGACGTTAAAACGCGAGACGATGCAATGGCGCATCTCAAGCGAAACGGTATCAGCGCCGTCTTTCACTACATTCCTTTGCATTCTTCCACAATGGGAGAGAAATTCGGTTACGCGGAAGGCGATCTTCCGATCACCGAGGACTTGAGCGCCCGGCTTCTGCGGCTTCCTTTTTTCGCCGAGATCACTGAAGCGGAGCAATCGCGCGTCATTAGATGTCTCTCGGAGTTCTTCGAAGGTGCGAGTGAGCGGGCGTCCGGGTAGTAGCCCTCCGCATCCTCGGCGGTTTTTCCGCATCAGCGGTGGGGATCAACCGCAGAGGACGCCGAGGGCGCTGAGGATCGGTCAGTCGACAACGACGGTAGCTCTATCTATGATCAACTCGATGCCGATTCGCGATCAAGCATTGCAACTGGATCTTTCGGTCGTCGTGCCGGTTTATGGAAGCGAAGATTGTCTGGACGCTCTGATCGCGGCAATTGCCGAGGCGCTCGATCCAACGGGACGCGACTACGAGGTCGTGCTTATCAACGATGGCTCGCCGGATAATTCCTGGGCTGTCATCGAAGCGATCTGCCGTGTTAATACGAATGTCGTCGGAGTCGACTTGCGGCGCAACTTTGGACAGGACAATGCCATTATGACAGGGCTTCGTTTGGCGCGAGGCAAATACGTCGCGATCATGGACGACGATCTTCAACATCATCCGCGCGACCTCCCTGCCCTTCTGAATAAGATCGAACAAGGCGCCGATGTCGTCTATGCTCAGTTCGGAGCGAAGAAACAGCGACTATGGAAGAACCTCGGGAGTTGGTTTAACGGCCGCGTAGCTGAGTGGGTCATCAACAAGCCAAAGGACGTTTATCTCTCGCCCTATAAGATAATCCGCAAGGAAGTTGTTGAGATGATCTGCAACTACGAAGGCCCTGATCCGTACATCGACGGCTTGGTGTTTCAAATTACTTCACGAGTCGATCAGATTCCCGTTGACCATCATCCGCGTTACGCCGGCGATAGCACCTACACGTTTTGGAAATCGCTTCGAGTGTGGGCACGCCTCGCTTTTTCGTTTTCGGCGAGACCGATGCGTCTAGTGAGCTGGTGCGGATTTGCCTTCGCGGCGTTTGGACTCCTGCTCGCCGTAGTCGTCGTTTTATACAGGCTCCTGTTCCCTCAGCACTTCTCACCAAATGCCGTCGGATGGGCGTCGCTGATGGTTGCGCTTCTGGTGCTGAGCGGGATTCAGATGTTGTTCTTCGGAATACTGGGAGAGTACACCGGACGAACTTTCCTTAGAGTCAATAACAAACCTCAAGCGGCGGTTCGCGAAGTGCTCAATGAGGGCTCTCGTATCGTGACCGGTGAACACGACGTGATCGCGGGCAAAAGGTAGGTAGGTACCCAGCGAGTCTCGATGGCGAAGAGCTTCATCTACAAGAGCACTTTTGTTTATGAACTCGCAATGCTGGTGCTGTACGGGCGTCACTACCCCTCGCGCTACCGGGCGATTGCAGAATTGATCCCCGACGGATCCAGCGTGCTCGATCTGTGCTGCGGTCCGGCACTCCTGTATCACCGCCATCTAAGATCGAAAGCCGTTCAATACACCGGTTTGGACATCAATGAAAAGTTCGTCGATCAGTTGATTCGCCGTGGCGCGAACGGCCGCGTTTGGGATCTGCGAAGCAGCGAACCTTTGCCATCGGCGGACTACGTGATCATGCAAGCGAGTCTTTACCACTTCCTGCCTGAAGCTTCGCCGATCGTGAATCGCATGCTCCTCGCAGCGCGAAACCAGGTCATCATCGCCGAGCCGATTCGCAATTTGACCACCAGCAATTCCGGTTTGCTCTCGTTCCTCGGTCGATTGTTCACCAATCCCGGTAGCGGTGAACAGCCCCTGCGATTCACCGAAGCCAGCCTTGCAGATTTCTTCTCAGCTTATCGATCGCGCGTCGTTCAATCCTTTCCGATAGCCGGAGATCGCGAGCGAGTATATATCTTGAGCGCGTCGTCAGTTCGTGCCTGAGCGGAGTCGCTCACGGCTTACGCACAAAGACTCCGTCGTACCCCGCCAGAGGCAATTCCAATTTGTCGTAATGTTCCGACGCCCATCGCTTGAAGTCCTCTCGATGCGTGACAACCTTCAGTCGTGACAGGGCTACAATCTTCGGAGCCTGCGCCTCCATCTCGTCTATGATCGCCTCGAACTGTTCGCCTTTTCGCAGTGCGGCAAATTCGTCGGCTCCCCAATCCATAAAAACATAGGGGTTAAGATTAGGACGGTTAAGGAGCACGAGGATCTCGGTCATCCCGTGCACATAGATTTTGTCATTCGTTCCAATAAGGTGTGACACTGTCTTGAATGCTTCATCCTGTTGCTTAAGACTCGGGCCTTCGACCTTATAGAGAGCGGCGCGAACAAACGTCACAACGAGAATTACGGCGATCGCGACCCTCGCAAGCGGCACATCAGGCCTCAATTCGAACCATTTGATTTTCGAGCGTACTAACCGTCCAGCGTCAAGAAAGAACTTCGCCGCGAACAGCGCAATAAATGGGATGAACGGAATCAGATCCGGGCCGGCCTGAAAATTAATCATGCAAAATGCGAAATACACAATCGGAGGAAAAACGATCGCATCTCGATACAAGTCAGGCGAGCCCAAAGACTCTCCCTTGATCCTTGCCCTGATGCGTTCCGCTACAAACGTCAAGAGCCCGAACACGCTCAAGATCGCCACCAGGACATCAGCTTGCAAGATCCGATTCATCACCTTCCAGATGTGAGCTAACGCGTCGGCGGCGCCTTGCTTTGCCTCCGGACCAAACACCCCGTAGTTGTAAGTAATCGTCCACGCCCAAAGATCACCGAAGGCGCCTCGGGCATAGAAGTAGCCGAATGTCAGGGCAAGCGGAAGAACTGCTCCGATCATCGACTTGATCGCCCGCAGATCGCGCCACGTGGTCAAGTATCTCGAGAACATCAAAACCACCGCACCCGTGAACATCAATCCCGGCTGCCAGCAAAGACACGCGAGCATCGAGCAGAAGCCCGCCCAGAAGGGTCGTTCTTTGATGATCAACAGCAGCGACAACATTCCGAAGACCATAAGCGGCAATTTGGGCTCGGTGCCTGCAACCATCCAGTCGATGAACCGCGGTTCCATCAGTGGCAATACAAAAGCCATGATGGCCGCGTTGCGATTGCGGAGATACGCCTCAGCGATAAGAAAATTGATCGTCGATAACAAACCAACAAGGACGATATTCAGCAGCCGAACCGCAATCAGGTCTCTAATACCGAGAGGTTTGCCGATCGCCATCGCAAGCGCGCTCAGGTGAGCGGCTCCCGGCCACTTGATGTCCACGACGTCTCGATAGGGAATTTGTCCGCGCAGCACTGATTGCGCAACGTAGTCATAGAACCCGGTGTCACCGCCCTCGCCCTGGCTGAACGGGCGATGCAACAACATTACCAACGCGACTAGCAGAAACCCCGCAGCCGCGAGAGAGCGCCCTCTTGGAATCCGAGGGATCGATACGTGTGTAAGTCTGGTCGCGGTTCTCTCAAGCATACGCGTCATCACAGCGAGAGCTTCGCACAAATCCAATGGGAATGGACGTGGATCTCATGAACACCCTCCGGAACGGACACGGCAAGACAAGACAGGCATCCTAATCTCATCGGCTCATCGCGGCTTGCGGATATAGATGCCCTCGTAGCCGGGAACGTCCAGCTTGTCGTAGTGCTCCGCCGCCCATTGTTCGAGCTCAACGCGATGAGCTACAACTCGCAAGCGTGACAGAGCGACGACCTTCGGCGCCTGAGCCTCCATCTCATCTACCAGCGCTTCGAAAGATCCGTTGTACTTCGTTCCGGCCAGGTAGTCGTCCTTGCCCCAATCGAGATCAATGTAAGGATTGAGATTTGGCTTGTTCAACAGCACAAGCAATTCGGTCGTGCCGTGAACGTAGATTCTCTCGTTCGGTCCCAGCGCCTCGGCGACGACCTTGAACGCCTTGTCCTGATCCGCGATTGTCCACCCATCCAGTCTGGAAGTTGCACCACGAAACACCGCGGTCAATAACATCACCGAGGCTGCAAGAGCCGGAACGATCGAGCCCCAGCCAACTCTTCTCCATCGTTCCTGTTCTCGTTTAATCGAACTGAGCCAGCGTCCCAAGGACACAAAAAAACACGCCGCAAAAATTCCAAAGAAAGGGATGAAAGGCAGCAAGTCCGTGCCCGCCTGGAAGTTGACAATACAGAAGACGAAATACACTGCCGGTGGAATCAACAGTGCATCATCCGACGCGTCCGGCGAGCCAGGCGCTTCCCTTCGCTTGAATCTCATTCTCACACGCTCGATAAGGTAGATCACATATCCAACAACCCCAAGCACAACCAGCACAATGTCGCCTTGAAACACACGGTCGGCCACTCGCCACAAATGACCCAGAGCCTTCGCCGCGCCCCTGTTAGCATGCGGCCCGAACACGCTGTAGTTGTAGATGATCGTCAGCGACCACAAATCGCCGAACGCGCCCCTTGAGTAGAAGTAAAGCGCCATCAACGCGAACGGGATCGCCGCGCCGAGCAGGACCTTCATCGCGCGCAGGTCGCGCCAGCTTGTCAGGTAGCGCGAGAACGCTAGAACTGCCACGCCGGTAAACATCAATCCGGGTTGCCAGCACAAGCACGAGAGCATGGACGAGACTCCAGCGAGAAACGGCCGGTCCTTGATGATGAACAACATCGTCAGCAAACCGAAAACCATCAGCGGTAGCTTTGGTTCCGTCCCCGAAGTCATCCAGTTGCCAAAATGCTGCAGCATCAGAGGCATCAGCGCCGCGGCAACTCCCGCAGCCCTACTGTGCAAATAGGCTTCGGCCACCAGAAAGATGATTGCGGTCAAGATCCCGACAAGCAGGACCTGCAGCAGCCGGACCGCCAGCACGTCGCGAAGACCGAACGGTTTGCCGGCCAGCATCGCCAGCGCACTCAGATAGGTGCTCCCCGGCCACTTGATGTCGACAATGTCGCGGTAAGATAGCTGACCTCTCAGAATGGACTGCGCGATGTAGTCGTAAATCGAGGGATCGCCGGCTTCAGCACGACTGAACGGATGATACATTACTGTGGCGGTCGCGCCGAAAAGAAAGGCAAACAACGTCAGAGCTCGCATATCGGCTCGACGCACCAGATTCAGCCAATTCGATAAGGACTTCGTCCCGGTCATCTCGTTCAAGGGCTTCAAGCGCTGTAAGCCATCCGCGCTCAGGCTGCGACACGCAACCCAACCTCGGGCGCCATATTTACTTCTGCTTCCGCAGATATATTCCATCTAAGCCAGCCAACCCGATCTTAACGTAATGTTCCTCAACCCACTGCTCCAGTTCCGTGCGATGCGCCATTTTGCCAATTCGTGAGATGACTACTACCTTCGGCGCCTGTGTCTCCATCTCGCCGATGACAGCTCGGAATCCGTCGGGCATTCGTCGCGCGACCCAATCGTCTTTTCCACGATCGAGATAAATGTACGGATTGAGGTTTGGCTTGTTAAGCAGCACTGGAATCTCAACCGCTCCGTGAACGTAGAAACGGTCTTCGGGCCCCAACAGAGCGCCGATCGCGGCCACGTGTTTGTCCTGATCCTGCAGCGTCAACCCGGAATCAACTCTGTATGTCACCGCCCGAGAGACAATCAACCCAGTTAGTGCGATCAACGCCAACACCGGCAGCGGACGCGCGAAGCCGAGCCACATCCGTTTGCCTCCCGCGTTCACAAGACACCATCCAGCGAAGAGTCCAATAAACGGAAACAACGGGATCAAATCCGGGCCCGACTGAAAGTTGACCAGACAGAAGCCCAGATAAATGAGTGGGGAAATCAACAAGGCGTCTCGAAATGAATCAGACTCGCGTGAAAAGAAGCCGCTTCTATATCCGGCTCTGACGCGCTCAATCGCGAAAATAATAAACCCCACAAACGCCAAAGCTACGAACACCAGGTCAAACTTGAAAACCCTGAACGAAACCTTCCACAGCAGCACAATCGTATCGCGCAAGCTCCTCATCGTCTCAGGCGCGTAGACCCTGAAGTTGTATGCGATTGTCCATTTCCAAAGATCGGAGAGTGCGCCGACCAGCGAGAAATACAAGACCATGACTGTCAGCGGCACGAGCGCGCCGAGTGCAGCTTTCATCACTGCCGGATCGCGCCAACTCGTCAAGTATCGTGAAAATATCAACAGCACAACTCCGGAAAACAGCAAACCTGGCTGCCAGCACAAACACGACAACATCGAGAAGAAACCCGCCAGGAAGGGCTTGTGCCTCGCTACCAACAAGAGGGAGATCATGCCGAACAAGATCATCGGGAGTTTGGGTTCGGTTCCGGCCCCTATCCATTCGGCGAAATGTGAAGGCGCGAGTGCGATGAGAAAAGCGAGCACGGCTGCCAATCGGCTGCGGAGATAAGTCGCTCCCACGACAAAGGTGACGGCCGAGAGCACGCCAGCCATCAGAACGTTCAGCATCCGAACCGCGATGATGTCTCGAACTCCGGCCGACTTGCCGATGAACATCGCCGCCGCTCCCAGATACGCGCTCAACGGCGCTTTGATCTCCACCACGTCTCGATATGGAACCTGTCCCCGTAGAATGCATTGTGCTACGTAATCCCAGATCGCTTCATCGCCACCTTCGGTTCGAGTCCACGGCCGATGAAGCAGCATCAGGCTTGCAGATAGAGCAAATGCGGCAGCGCCCAGAATCCAAACGGTGCGCGTGCGGTCGACCGCAGTTCCTGTTCCAGCGATAGATTTGCTAGCTGAGCCGACAGTTATTCCTGGTAACTGCTGTGGCATTCGGTATCCTCTTCCGGTTTATCCTCGCGTGCACGCGAGACCTTCCGTTATTGATAGCGCCTGGGCGCCGTCAATGATTACGGCGCGCTTCGAACAAAGACTCTATAAAGAACCGGAACGTCAACGAAGAGCAGCAACAACATTATCAAAGCACAAGCGACGACGGCGGACATCAGCCCGGGCTCGCGATACAGTCCCTCCGGCCGTTGAACAGCGCTATCTTTGTTGAAAGCTAGTGAGAGGTAAATCGCCATCACCAGTGCAATTAGCGGGAACGTCAGAATCAACTCCAGCCGATATCTCATGATAAAAGCGCCGAAGAATAACATTGCCTGCGATGCATAGAAAACGATCGACACCAACAGGCGCCGCTCATTGTAGTACCCAAATGACTTGCGATACCCCGCGCTGCGAGCGCCGTCATTGATATCCCGATATTCCGCAAAACGCTTGATCGCCATGAAGTAGCAGCCGATCATCCAGTAACTGATGAGCAAGGACGCCGGGGGAATCACGTGAGTGCTTGTTATGTACCAACCGGCAAGCATGCGCAGCGGATTGTTGATTGACTCCGTTAGCACGTCCAGATACGGCAGGTCCTTGCTTCGCACCGGCGGGATGTTGTAAACGCAGCCCATCACCCACAGCGCGAGCATCGTCAAGCCGAAGGAGATTGAGATGATAAAGCCCAATCCGATACCCGCGACCATCAGAACAATCCACTCAACATAGGCCAGGGGAATGTTGACTTCACCGGAAGGCACCGGGCGATCCCGTTTCAGTGGATGCTCGTGGTCAAACGCCGCATCAAGCAATTCATTGAGCACGTAGTTGCTTGAAGCCACCAGGCAAACCGACAGCAGCCCGATGAGGATGTGCCAGGGCAATGCATTCGTCACCGTAGAGCGATCGATGCTGATCGCAACGACTATCCCCGGCAAGACGAACACGTTCTTGATCCAGTGATCTATGCGCGCAATTTTGATATGGCCACGCACAGAGGGATCCTTTTGAGCCGCCGGCGGCCGCACATCAGCTTTGAAATCCATCCGCATAGACAGTCAAGATAATAGTCGCTGCTATTCGAGCTTCCGTACGTACACCGAATCATGAGCGAACTCGAGCGGCAGTTTGACGTAATGATTCGCAGCCCACTGTAACAAGTCTTCCTGATGTGTCACCGTGCGCAGCCGAGATAGTGCCACCACCTTCGGAGCCTGTGCTTCCATCTCGTCGAGAATTGTCTTGAATCCGCCTGCCACTTTCGAACCGATGTAGTCGTCCTTGCCGTAGGGCAGAAAAATATAGGGATTCATGTTTGGTCTGTGGATCAACACCAGCAACTCGAGTGTGCCGTGAACGTAAATCTTGTCACTCGGTTCAAGCGTGTCTGAGACGGCTTTGAACGCGGCTTGCTGCTCTTGCAGAGTTCGCTCTGGCTCGAGCTCATAACCTCTGGCGTGATGAATAACCGAGATAAAAACAAGGACGAGAGGAATGACAGGCGCCCAGTCGATCAACCGGACAGCACGAACACTTCGCTTGATGAACGGGATCGCAACCATTCTCGCAATTGCTATCACAAAGTATCCGGCAAAGATCCCGATAAATGGAAAGAACGGAATCAGGCATTCCTCCCCTTGCCAGTTGACAGTGCAGAATCCCAGATGAATCAGCGGCGGGATCAGAAGCGCGTCTCTGAACACATCCGGCGCCGCCACTATCTTTCCCTCTCTAAATCGTCGCCACAGACGCTCAGCAGCATACATGATCCATCCGGCAATGCTCAGCTTCACCCAGATAATATTTGATCCCATGGCGAGCTTCGCCAAACGCCACACCTGTGCCAGAGCGACCCTGGGAGGAACGTTCGCTTCTGGCAGGTAAACCGTGTAGTTATAGTGAACCGTCCACGTCCACAAATCTCTTAAGGCCCCGGCAAAATAAAAGTATCCTACGACGACTGCAAGAGGTATCGCTGCGCCTGCCAGAACCTTGAGCGCGCGCAGGTCCCGCCAACTGCTCAAGTATCTCGAGAATATCAGAAAGGCCACGCCGGTGAACGCCAATCCCGGCTGCCAGGAAAGACACGAGAACATCGAACACAAACCAGCCCAGAAGGGTTTGTCTTTAGCTATTAGTACAAGCGTCGTCAGGCCGAACAGAATCATCGGCAGCTTGGGCCGGGTACCCGAGATCATCATCTCCGCGAATTGCCCCGAAACCAGAGGAATGGATAACGCGATGATTGCCGCAATCCGGCTCCGTAAGTAAATCTCGGCAACGAAGTAAGTAATTGCGCATAACATGCCGACAAGCAGAACGTAAAACATGCGCACCGCAAGAATGTCTTGTACTCCAAAAGCCTTGCCGACGACCATCACTACTGCGCTTAGATAAAGGCTCGCGGGACCTTTGCTGTCTATTGCATCTCGATACGGAATCTGCCCGCGCACTATGCTCTGAGCCATGTAGTCGTAGACAGCTGAATCGCCGCCCTCCATTTGACTGAAGGGCCGGTACATCAGCATGACTGTTACGCCCAGCGAGAATGCCAGAAGCAAAAGCACGGGCCTGCTGCTTAATTTCGAAAGCCACGGCCAGAAAAAGGCCTCCCCTCGCTCGCTATCAGATTCAATCGTTTTGTCGTTCTGTGTTCCGGTCCGCATTGACGCTCTTGTCGTTCACTGTATGCGGTTGTGCCCGCGCAGTTCACCGAAGAACCGATAACGTTTTGGCTCAAGTGCCAGATAGCTCGGGTCGTTGCCGGTGTAATAAATCAGAAGACTCCCGTAAGGCGTCTCCCGCATCTCGCCCAGGAGACGATATTCGCGGAGGCCTCCCTCATCCGGGCCTTGTTTCGTGTCGCGGTCGAGCGAGAAATTCGGACGAGTCACAAGCGCGTAGTCTTTGCCGTCGATATCCAAATCCTCTTTCATCCTGCCTTCGATCGTCGCAAAGCACCGGTCCATTTCGGGGAATGCAAGCCACACGCTCGGGTTCTTGACAGCTACCGGACACAACTCATCAGGCACGATGCTTCGAATCACTGTGGTGAATTCTTCGAATGAAGCGAGATCAGGATTACGAACTTTGATCGAATAGTCCCGGTACTGCCTGGCGAGCTGAAGGCCGAAGCCTATCGCCGCCAGAGCCATCGTGGTGACTGCTACTCTGTGCGCCGGCCTTGCGTACGGCATCGCTTTCCGGCGCAGGAGCGAAATCCAATCAAGCGCGTCTTGAGCCATGATGCCAACGCACAGCGCAAACCACGGCGCGAGATGCGCAAAATAATAGATCCTTTTGTGACTGACGATCAGCGCGTGAAAAGAGACAACTACAAGTGTGACGATGAACACGCGCGTCTTCGGATCGGAAATAACACCGCGATTGATGCGCCTCGCGCACTCGATCACCAGATAGAGGATCGCCGCTACGGTGAGCGCTTGAAAGACACGAAGCGTTATCTGAGAAAGCTCGGGGAACATCAAGCCGCCGGCGTACCACTTTGCATAGCGTGTCTTTTCTTCCAGAACGTTTTGCCAGAAGCCCGCGTATCCGAAAACACGGAAATGAAGGTCGTCGCCTCGATTCTGAAGCAGGAAGTTTTTGCAGTCGATCAAGTCGTAAACGATTTCATAGGCCATTACTGCGAGTGCGCTGCCGGCGAACACGTACAGCTTCTTCGAGCGGAACGCACGCCAGCCGTCCCTTAACGCAATCAGCAAACATATAGCCGCAGCCATGTAGAGAATGTTCGTATGACACATCACCCCGGCTCCGGCAGCGAGTCCCGACGCTACCAACAGCCGGAGGCTCTTACGTCGCTCTGCCATTTCATAGAGAAAATAAGCAAGCAACGCGAAAGTCGCCGCGGCGTAGTCGTTGCGGAGCAGGCGGCTGCGCTCGAGAAAAGTCTGGTCCCCGATCAACATCACCACAGCTACAAGGCCGGCCCTCCAATCAAACAGCTTGCGGCCGATCAAATAGACCATCAGCAGCGTCAAGGCAGCAGTCGTAAGATTGAAAGCGCGTCCCTGAACAATCCCGAGTCCAAACAATTTGAGAAACCCGCTAAGCAATAGGAAGCACACCGGAGTAAACGAGTGCCAGACGTTTTCGATGTTGCCGCCAAGATATCGAAGCATCGGCAGCGCGAGCTTTCCGCGCACGAGGATCTCGTAAGGGACCTGAAGCGTGAACGCTTCGTCACCTTCCGGAACCGGGACGACGCCGAGACGCTGCGCCGCAACCATTACGAATCCACCGATGATAATCGCAATCAGCGCGAAGTCCAGGTTCGATTTGAGGGCTTTCATCGACGTTACTTCTCCGCGAGAGTAATTACTGACAGCCCAAACGGAAACGCGATACGGCGCAGCATCCGCGCTTCTATTTTTAGCGCCCCACCGAGTAGCGTGTTTAACCAACGCGGCACCGGCTTTACATCCGATTCGGTGCTGCCTCGCACCTTTGACAACAGACGGTGAGGAGCAGCCGCCCAAAACAGCAGCGTGTTCGCATAAGTGGAACGCCGCGGTTTGAAGCCGCGCGCGCGCAGCAACCGGCGAAGGTCGGTCAACGTGTAGCGCCGATGGGTGCCAACCGCAATGTCGTGACCTCCGCGCATCCACTGATAAGCCGGCTCGCGGATGAACAGCAGGCCCCCGGGCTTGAGCACGCGATGCATCTCAGAGACGGCCGCGCTGGCCCGCTCATCGTTCAGTTGATAGATCACATCAAAGCATGTAACGAGATCGAATGAGTTGTTTGGGAAGGGCAATTTATCCGCGGTCGCCAACGTGACGGTGTCGAGTGCGCGCGCGTGCCAGAACGCTGCGGCGTGCGGCGAGAGATCCACCCCGTAGACCTCCGCAAACTTAAAGCGATCACGTAACCAGACGAGCGAGTACCCCGTTCCACAGCCCAGGTCCAGCAAGCGCCGGTTGTTCTTTTCTGTCAGGGCCGGGCCCAGCAATGACGCTGTGATTCCGCGCATCCCGTCGTACCACCAGAGGCGCTCCTCCAGATCAAACATCGCGCGGTACTCGTCGTCTCTCATGATACTTTGCCGCGTAAGGGCGTCCCTCGGTCGGCGCCCTCGGTCGTAAGCTTCCGGTTAGCAAGAGGGGCGCCCACGAAGGGACGCCCCTACAGGTTCAAAGCGAATGACTATTAGAATAACCTATTCTTTCCGGACTTCTTCCGACACGGAAATGGACGGCTGATCTGCGGGATGCACAATCTGCGTACGGCGCATTATCACCAGCCGCCACCAAAGGCTGCTCAGGTCTCGAAACGTCTTTAGAAGACGCCTGAAATTGAAGAACTGAGACTTCCCGTAAGCTCGATGATAGTGGTTGACTGGCGCCTCAGCGAATCGGAGCCCGGCATCCTGAAAGCTCTTTATCATCTCAACGCAGATGGTTCCGCTGGTGGAGCAAAGGCGCACGCGGTTGTAACTGGCCCGACGTATCAGCCGGAAGTCGCAGTCCACGTCCCGGATCTTTATGCCGAACGCCAGCCGCACCAACCAACAATAGATCCGCCCGACTATAATTCGATGAAACGGATCGGAGCGGCTGATCTTGTAGCCGTTCACGATGTCCACGTCGCTGGTCATAAGCGGAACGAGCTTTTCCAACTCGCGTACGTCGTATTGTGCGTCACCGTCCGTGTAAAAGATCCACTCCTTGGACGCGCTGTCAAACCCCGTACGCAGCGCGCTACCGTAGCCGCGGTTCACCGGATGGTGAATTACTCGAAGCTTCGGATAGACGGACTGCAACTCAGACAGTACGAGTGGGGTGTGATCACCGCTACCATCGTTGACCACGATCACTTCGTAGTCATCCGTCAACTTTCTGAGTGTTCGGTCCGCCAGCACGACCATGCTCGCGATGGTTCCGGCATCGTTATAGGCAGGAAAAAAAACGCTAATTCCAGGATTGTTTCTCATCTTTTGGCTGGCCCGGACAGGCTGTCTACTCTGCGCCCGACTGGGCCCGCCTCGTCTCCCAAATTATCTGATTGGCTGTATTGGTCACGTCTTCAGAAGCATAAAACGGATCACTGAGTGCCTCATCCAGCGATATGAATTTGACACCCATCGCTTTGTACAAATTCAGCAACTCGCCCAGCAGATCACAGGTAAGCTGGCTGGCTTCGATTGACCATATCTGTTTGACGTCGCGACCGGCAATTGTCCTGGCCGCTGCGCGCGCCTTTGTCGTCTTGTCGAGCAGCAGGGACTTGAACGTAGCCGAGACGAAGTTCGCGCAGACAGTGTCTCCGCGAGCCAGCGCCGCGCAGTAAGGCTGGCTGAAATAATCAGCGCGCAAATTGATTGTGGCCGGAACCTCAATGTAGCCGTTCTGCTTCAAATAGGCTCGGACTTCTCGCGGCCTTTGCGCGTCCAGTCCAAGCTTCAGCGCGGGATAACGAAAATACTTCTGAATCCTCTGGAACTTGATCCACAAAGGCGCCAGCGCTCGTTCGTTCTTGTCGAGAGCGCTGATGAACTCTTCGGCGCTCCGTTTCTTAACGCTCAACCCCGCGAACGTCATGGTTCCAATAAGATTGCCGCTTCGAAGCCATTCTTCCTGTACCTGCTGGTCCAGCGAATCTCCCGCCAGGAAGTCTACGGTTGGCGGAAGCGAATTCTGTTTGAGCGCCTTGATCAGTTTCTCGAAGTTCTCGCGTGAGTTTTCGGTATAGCACCAGTCATCGAGGTCACGGTCGGGATCAGCTTTGCTTCGCACCATCAAGTCCAGGGTCAGCGCGATCTCCATGCCACTAAGAGGCCCATTCAACGTCGCTTCTTCACCGGACTGCTTTGCTCGCGCTCGAAGTGAGGCCGCCACTTCGGGAATCGCCTTGAGATCGTCCTGGCACCGGGTCATTTCGGGTTTTGCTGCCTGCGTGCCTCGTGAAGAGGAACAACCGGAGGACAGAATAAGCAGAATCAGGATCATTACGATTGTTGAGGTGTGTTTCATTTTGTGTTTGAGGGCGGTCAAAAGCTGGTCATTCTACAGGGCCCCAAAAGCGACGAGCAAGCTACGCGTGTCCTTGACGCTCAGAATTATCGGTTGGGGCGCGCTGCACCGCCGGCCCCTCGTTGTTATAAACTCCGGCGCTTCCGGATGGCCGGCAAGATATCGAGTGGAACACTTCGTCCGGCGTGATCGTCATCAAGCAGTCGTGATGAGAGCAGGCGTGCACCTGGTCGTCGCCTTCCAGCTTAAAGCAAGGACTGCACGGAAGCTCGTGCCTAATCACCAAATTCCGCTCGCCAAGAGGCGCAGTGCGCCGGATGTCAGTGGGACCGTAGATCGCAATGACAGGTGTCCCGACCGCAACCGCAGTGTGCATCAACCCGCTATCGTTGCAGACGAGCAGATCGCACTGCTCGATCAATGCAGCAACTTGCTTAACGGAAGTCTTGCCCGCGGCCAGTGAGATGCGGCCTTTCAGCCCGCGCGCCATTTCCTGAATCATAGCCTCCTCGATAGCGGAGCCGAACAGGACGATATGAGAATCCGGATGTTCCAGCGTCACTCTTCTGATCACCTCGCGATACCGTTCTATAGGCCACTGCTTCCAACGCATAGCCGGCGAGGTTCCCGGTTGAAAACCAATAGTCGTTTTAGCGCATGTTCCGCCGCCGGTCTCGGAGCCATTCCGAAGAAAACGACGGGCGAACGCTCGGTCCTCCTCGCCGAGATAGATAAATGGTGCAGCGTCGCGAGCGGCGATCGTTTGAGCTCCGGCCGCCGCAACCAGATCCATATATCGGTCAATCTCGTGCTCGTCCTCTCGCATCGTCACTGGAAGGTTGAACACAAAGCAGTACCGGCTAAACCGCCGCGACCAGCCAGGACTGGTTACGTGTCCTAACCTGAAGGGCGCACCGCTCGCAGCAATCAACAAAGTCAACGGCCACGAGTGACTGTGAAACTCGCTAATCGTGAGATCATATCGCGCATCGTGAATGTGGCGCGCTCGATCGAGCCACGCGCCGAGGCCGGCTGAATAAGGCAGGTTGTAAATATTATCAAACAAGCCGGCTCCTTCGAGCACGTCTTCACAGCCGGTGTTGTTTCCTACTTGAAGATCGATCCGCGCGTTTGGGTAGCGCTCGCGAAGGAGCCGCAGCGCCGGCGTGTACATTATGAAGTTGCCCAATCCGTGGTAGGCGAACACAAGAATGCGATTCACTTTTTCCGCGTCAAACTCGGTTCCAGAGAGGCTATCCAGATAGACCTTTAAGACGGGCTCCATCGAGAGCCGCACCGCCTCTTTCAATATTCTCTTTGTGTTCATCTCGGAACCCGCCAGAACTCAAACACCGTCAGCCGATGTACCCCAACTGCTTCAGTCTCTCGATTACGTCTGCGTTATCTTCGGGTGTGAATTCCAGCTCGCGCGGCTCGGTGTTCTCGACCTGCGCGGCGAGTCTGATCGGATTTGCATTTAGAAACTCGTTCGAGATCGCTTCCGTGAGCACGCGGCCGTCCATGTCGTCCGGAACATCCTCGCCAGTCAGATAGAGAAGCGTCGGCGCAATATCGCAGATGCGCGCTTCGATGGTTGACGCCGGCTTGATGGCTTCGCCGTGCGCGATCATAACTCCGTTCATCCGGTGGCACCCTGATATTCCGAACGCGTCAACCATAAATCTGTTTGAGGTAAAGTCGGCGTTCCCCAAAGGCAAGTGTCGCATGTCGGCGGGCAGGAATGCGATGTCGGGAGCATCTTCGACGAGCGGCCCGTTGTAGATGTCTTCTCTACGAAAGACCGCCCCGATCCATGGCTTTCCGGTCAGCGGATCGGCGAGCGCGCACAGGCGTTCTATTATTTCATCGCGCACAGACTCGTATTCTTTCCCGCTCACGGCGCCGTTCGGCTCGCGGCCCTCCAGGTTAACGAAGATTTGTCCGTAGTTGCCTTTTGAGAAAGCCACGGACTTGCTCCAGTCCACGTCGTTGAAGGACAGGAAGAAGGTGCCCAGGAGTTTCGAGGCGCCGGGCTGCGAGCTTACGCCGCGCGATGGCCTGAGCTTGCCAAGGGGAATCTTCTTTACAAGCTTGAACGCAAACTCCGGTGTAAGACCAAGAGAAAACATCAACCTCTTTGCGCGCGTCATTGCGTCGCGCTTAAGTTGTAGAAACCCTTCCTGAAGAAGCCAGATATTAAGCGAACAGTATTTATGCACCGGCCCGAATCCGTGATCCGAAGCAATCAGCACCAGCGGGTCGTCGCCGGCGAGCTCAATCAAACGCCCGACGATCTCATCAACACGTTTGAAGTAGTCATAGACTCGATCGCGATACCTGCTCGCTTCGTCCTTGTTGTGCCGCGGATGCGTTTCATCGATGATGTGCCAGAGCTCGTGTTGAATTCGATCAGTGCCCCAGAAATACTGAAAGAAAGCATCCCATTCGTATCGCGTCATCAAATACTCAGTGACCTTCGCCTTGTACTCGAGCTCATCGAACAACTCGTCGAGCACCGCCTCGACATTGCCTTCGGCGTAAGTCTGAGACAGATGAAGCCGATAGCTGCCGAATTCCTCTTCGATTTCTTTCAGCAGCGATACGGGGTAAGTGAAATCTCGCCGGCCGCGCGGCGTCATGAAATCGGCAATCATCAATCCGTTGATTTCGTGCGGCGGATACGTGCAAGGGAAATTGTGAACGACAACTCGCTTTCCTGCATCGCTTAACAGATCCCAGATCGCGCGGCCGTGTCGGAAAGATGCGTTGACGGCGAGTTCACGCTTCGAGTGATGATCGCGCCTTACGAACTCAAAGATTCCGTGCTTGCCGGGGTTTTTGCCGGTCATGAAAGAGGACCAGGCAACCGCGGTTATCGGAGGGAAAGTGGTTTCGAGATTCGCCCGCGATCCTGTGGAAATGAGCGCGCCAATGTTTGGAAGCTGCGACTTTTCGATTAACGGATCGAGTACGTTGAAAGAAGCTCCATCCAGACCGATGACCAGGAGTTTATTGCTCATAACATGCTTATAAGAAGCTGATTAAAAGCCGAGATTCAATATACGTGGCGGTGTTGGATTCTTCAACTAGGCGCGCGCGCAGCCATAAACCGCCGCGCCGATGTTGTCGCTCCTAAGCGGTCGCAAGACGCGCCGACCCAATTAACCGCTGATTTGCGCCGCCTTCGGTACGCTGATCTGCGCAGATCAGCGAAACGCCGTCAGCGAAGATCAGCGGTTAATTACTTCCTTCATGATTGAAGAGTCAGACTGAACCCCTGCCCGGTCTGAATATGAGCCTCAAGTTGGTCCGATCAAGCTCTCTGAATAGAGATCCAGGTGTCTACAAATCTTCGGACAAAAATCCAAATTTTCATCGAATTCAAATCTTTGATTGCCAATAGTTGCTGCGAAACGAGTTAAATAAGTTCAGCGACACCGGATGATATAAAGATACAGAGCAGCATAGTCGACTCGTGGAATATTGCTTGCACAGGCGAGCAATGCCTGTTGAAACAGGATGTCCTGCACTTGCAGAGAGGCGGCCGGATCCAAGTCAGTGAGGATTGCAGACCGTCGTGGAAAAGCCGGAAACCACCTCTCAAGCGTGCGAATCATTCGACCTCTCCTTCTGCGACTTCTTCGCACGTCTTAGCGAGGCTTCGGTAACGGAATCCGCTGCCTGTCAGGACTCTGAGTTCCCTAACCCTCTCCCGTGCCGAACTTTTCAGACGATCCAAGCTTCAGGAGGATTGAAATGAAAGAGTACAAACTTAGAACACTGGTTACTTACTTGATGACATCGGTGATGCTTCTCTCATGTTTTTGTCTACCCGCTTCCGCGCTTGCGCAAACTGCTACGGCCACAATCGTAGGCACAGTAGTCGATCCGCAAGGAGCAGTAGTTGCGGGCGCAACCATCGTGGCCAAAAATGTTGACACAGGCATTTCTCGAACGACGAGATCCGCTTCCGAGGGGTTGTACAGATTCGATAATCTTCCGCCCGGTGTGTATGACGTGACTGTCGAGGCGCAGGGCTTCGCGAAGGGCGAGGCCAAGTCCGTGAAGCTGCAAGTTGGCGAACAACGTGACCTAAACTTCAATTTGGTCGTCACAGGCACAACCGCAACCGTCAACATAACCACAGCGGAGCCATTGATCGAGACTACCAAGACGGACGTATCAAGCGTAGTCGACAGCAAGCAGGTCGCGACCCTTCCCACAACAACCAGCTTCAACGGTATCGGGGGAGTCGCAAACGATTATGCCGGCCTGGCGACGATCGCCCCGGGCGTGAAATATGATTTCACGACTGTATCGAGTGATTTGATCGGGCCAGGCGCGGTAAATGATCGAGGCGTGCAGGTGAACGTCGACGGCGGCACGATCTCCGATCAAGTCGTTTCCGCTCGCGACTCGCTTGGCGCTTCAGTTGAAGAAGTAAAAGAGTTTCAGGTTCTAACGAACAGCTACCAAGCCGAATATGGACAATCCGGCGGAGTAGTGCTCAACGTCATCACCAAATCAGGAACCAACGGCTTTCATGGTGACGGGCATTACTATACGCGCGGTCGAAATCTGACCGCTTCGAACTTCTTCTACAACACCAGTGATGCCGCCAACTTTCGACGCGCTCCGTTTCACAAATACGAAGGCGGCTTCACCGCGGGTGGCCCGTTCATCCAGGATCGGACTTTCTGGTTCACTAGTTTCGAACAAACGCGTCAGGCGACTCCGTTGCAATTGACTCCTCCCGGAGGCTCCATCAACTTGACGCAGCCCACAAAGGAAATACTGTGGTCCGCTAAAGTAGATCATAAGCTTTCCACCAACAACAGCATATCGGCGCGCTTCAACTTGCAGCGAGACCTGACGGACAATCTGCTGGTTCAGATCGCCAATTTTGCCGCGCCCGAATCGCTTGTAGCGTCGGTAGTTCACGACCATACGCTGAATGTTTCACTCACCTCAACGCCAACTCCGCAAATGGTCAACGAAGCGCGATTCTTCTGGCACCGCTTTCTGAGCTCAACTCCGACAAAAACTGAGCAGCCGGGACAGCAAGGCGCCAATTTTTATACGGGCGCCGCGTTCTGTTGCCCTCAAGGCGCGGATCAGAATCGCTATCAATACATCGACAATCTCGCGTGGACAACCGGGGCGCACACGGTGAAGACAGGGATCAACATAAGCCATTTCCCGTATTTCTCCTTGTTCACGCAGTTTCGTTTTGGGCTCTACAAAGGCTTTCCGCGCCCGGCGCCGAATCCCGGACTGCCGACACAGTTCCAGGTTGGAATCGGACCCGCAGAGGTCAACGCGACCGACAACATCTATGGCTTCTACGTTCAGGACACATGGAAGCTGAAGACTAACTTCACTCTTAACTACGGCATTCGGTACGACGTTGAAGACGGAGCGTTCAAGGGCGGGACGATCAAAGCAGACGTGAAGGGCGGCTGCCTGCAGGGCAACGGCATAGTGCCGGCATGCTCATCCGACCACAACAACATTCAACCGCGCGTGGGTTTCGCTTGGAGCCCGCACTATGAGAGCGGTTTTTTGCACACGCTGTTCGGCGATGCCGACCGGTCTGTAATCCGTGCTTCATTCGCCGAGGTCACCCAGCTTGCATATCTGAACGTCTCTCTTGACTCGCTGAACTTCGACGGCATTAACCTTTTCACTACCACCTTCAGGCAGCCGTCGGTTCTTGCGTTCTTCCCGAACCGTCCTCCTGATAGCTTTCTGTCATCGTTGAGAGCGCCGGGGTCTTTTGGCCGCGTGCGACCGATCTCGAACGATTTGCGCAACCCTGAGGTTCGTCACTTCAACGCGTCTATCAGCCGCCAGATCGGCAATTCTTTCGTGCTCAACGTCGGTTATGTGGGAGTCCTTGGATACGGTCTGTTTGGCGAGCGTGACACAAACTTCCCGATCATCAAACCTGATCCCGCGCATCCGGGCTTCTTCTACTTCGGGAACAGACCGGAAACGCGACTCGATGCGGTACGAACAAATGAAAACAGCCGGACATCCGCTTATCACGGTCTGCTGGTAAGCGCGACGAAACGGTTGTCGCATCATTTCCAGTTGCACGCGGGATACGCATATTCGAAGCAGCTCTCCTCTTCAGAGGACTTCTTCGGTTTGTCCGAACCCGGTGATGTCACCAACGTTCGAGCCGAACGAGCGCTTGCGCAAAGTGATACAAGGCACCAGGGTAATTTCGGCCTCACCTTCGATACCGAGCACCTGGTTGACCATTCGTTCGCGAGGCACATCGTCAATGACTGGACGGTCGGCGTCATCGGACAGCTTCAGTCCGGCCGGCCCTACCCGGTATCTACCGGAGACGTTCCATTCGGCACGTCGGCTTTCTTCGGCGCAGGCAACGAGAGCCAGCAGCGGCCGAATGTGCTTTCGGACGGCACCCTCATCGCTACGAACATTGCCTCTGCGTTCGGCACAAATCTGAACGTGAGCCAGGCGGGTCACGCCCTCTGCCATTGCCCGCAGACTACGTTTCTTGCTCCCGCAGACGCGAATCCGCTTGGCTCGATCGACACGTTCACCGGTGATCTGGTTGATTTCCAATTTGTGAACGGCGATCTGGTTCGCAATGCAGGTCACGGCAGTCCCTACTATCGCTTCGATATGTCGTTCATCAAAGCGTTCCCGATTCACGAGAAGATGCGCCTCGAGTTCAAGGCGGACATCTTCAACATCTTCAATCACTCGCTCTTCCTTTTGTTCAACACCAACGACGTTCTGAGTCTGATGGCTCCATCCACCGATCCTAATTGCCGCGGATGCCTCAATGCGTTCACTGGCCGCTATATCGGAATGGATGGCCGCGTGCTGAAGATCCAGGATTTGCAAAACGGGAGAGTCAGTCGGGATATCCAGAACGGCATATTCGCTAGTGCTGCCGGGCAGGGCTTAGGCGATCCGGCGGCAACTGACATAACCAGAACCGTTCAGTTGTCAGTGCGATTCAGGTGGTAGGGTTTCAAGGAACGAAGCAACTTTGTGAGTCCAACAACAAGGCGGGCCAAACGGCCCGCCTTGTTTGCACTAGTGAGTGTAAGATTTATTCCGTGGCGAGCAAATGCCAACAAAGTCAAGCCTGACCCTCTCGGGAACCCCACAAAAATCAACTAAAGCCTTTTCCAAACCGCCACGAGACCGATTAGAGTTCCGATTAGCCCGGTAAGACCACCAATCACTTTGAACCACCACTCAACTGTCTCTCGGTGATGTTTAAGTATCAGGTTTCTAAGCCTGACTTCTCCAAGTTCAGAGAGTGATTTATAGCGGCGATTACTAAAAGGATTTACGGGCAGCTCAATCCAATTTTCATCTTCTTGACCAATTAAGATACCCACCCTTCGTGCTTTCCTTATGAGGTTTGGCGACTGTCGATATTGTAGCTCTGGTGCGTATTCATTTAGCTCGTCAATATACTCGCCGACGACCACTTCTTTGTAATCGCCTTCGGCTGATTCCAGGAGCGGGGCGTATTTCTTCTGAACAGATTCAACCCCTTGCTTCAACCCTTGAAGCTCTCTACGTTCCTCGCGCCAGCGTTTGAATTTGTGCCGTAGCATTTATTACCTGCGGGTCTGTCGGTGGACTCAATACAAGTGGGCATTGAAATCAGCCTCTTGCGAACGGCCTTCGCGTTCCATTTCAATTCCCCCGTCGATGTATCCAAAGCCATTTGCGATTTTGTTTATCCCTTCTTTGAAGTCAGTCATACTGATCTGGTGAGGCAAGGTAATCGGCTGAAATTCTGTATCATGAGAATATCTGAAGTGAAAGGACGTTGGATCAAGTTGACTAAGTTCCTGAATTAAGTCGTCGAGCCCCGCCAGTATGTCGTTGTCCCACTGACCATTCGTAATACAGGCTAAGTGTGCCTTTACATATTGCCATAGAGGTACAAGGTTGTGTTTTTTGAACTCGTTATCACCAATCTGAGTGCCCGACAAACTATCGAGCTCGATAATAAGTTCCTTGAGTTTCAGCTCGACAAAATGTCGATAGAGAAAAACGATAGGAAAGATAAGTATGTCTTCCCAAGAATGACCCTCAACCTGATCCACGAGTTTATCGGCTGCTTGTTTGTACGCGTCGGGATACCAGTGCCACTGTCCAGTCATCCAGTCGGCGAAGAGGGTTTTCTCTCCTGGGCTATGTGGCATCAACTTATCGCCACGTTTGGGGTAAGTAATTTCGAAGGTTTCAGCAAAATCTTCTTCCAAGATTTTAACCTCGCTAAATCAGCTTGTGGATAACTAACTTGCCGATTCTATAGGCATGTAATAATTAAGGAAAGGTCGTGCCGCAGCCGAATGGCGCGGCAATCTTACCAACCAATCCTCAAAATACATGGAAATAAACGAGCGCTTTGTGAAGCTCTGGCCGGATACCCTTGGAAAAAGTGGAGGGAGGGGTCAGGCCTGAAATATTGACATTTGTGGTTCTTAGGCCAAGCCCGAATCGATTGGCATCCAAAGACCGAATGTCAATATTTCACGCCTGACCCTTACCTATGAGTACCTTAAGTGACAATAATTACGCTGCCAATCTCACTGCCACGGACACACCGGCTTTCGCGCACAAGCCCACCAGGTAGTCGAGCGAGAGCTTGTCCACTTTGTTGCGCGCAATCTCAGAGATGCGCGGTTGCACCACGCCCAGGCGCTTGGCTGCCTCCGCTTGAGTCAAGCCCTCGCGGGCCATCCATTTTCGTAGTGCCTCGGCCAGTTCACAGCGCAGCAGCATGACGGCAGCCTCGTGCGGAGGATAGCCTAGATCTAAGAACACATTGCCGCTGGTCCGTGTAATTTGTTTGCGGGTTTTCTTCATCGTTCCTCTCCGATCATCTTGTAACGCCTCGCCGCTAGCTCGATGTCCGCATGTGGGGTCTTCCGTGTTTTCTTCTGAAAGGCGTGCAGCACATAAACCGCATGCTCAAACTTTGCCACGTAGATCACTCGAACGTGCCGGCTTCGTCGCGCACGCCGATCTCACAAGCGCCCGGCCCCACGCTCGGCATCGGCTTGAAGTCCGCCGGTTCATGACCAACTTGCACCATGAACAATTCGTACCCGGCGCGTCGACGTGCGGACTCCGGGAAGGCTGGCAACTCCTCGCGGCCGTGCCAACGAAGTACGCCGCCTTCATAACGCCCACTATACGAACATTCGTATATCAGCGCAAGAGCCCGGTGCTGTCCTAAAATGTGTTGCCGTGATTGAAACTCTAGGGGCGCTCCAAGTTCCAACCGCGTAGCGGTGTCCTCTCGATAGCTCGCGTGGTAGTCGGTCTCCTGGGCCGCGTAGCGGTTACCTCGTTGGTTCACAGCGAGATGACGTCAGGAGGTAAACCGCTACGCGGTCCAGGAGATCTGGCAATCACGCGAGCTATCGAGAGGACACCGCTACGCGGTTATCCTGCCTCTATCGAGTTTGGCGGGTGAAACCACCACAAGACTGATCGGTAGCAACTCAGACTCGGACAGTACCAAGGGCCGCACTCGTCCTGGCGAGTCAGGGTTGACTTTGTTGATACTTGAGCACTGACGATCGTCGCAGACGCAAGCGTTTCATTCCACTCTTAAACACGACTGTTCTCAGCACTGCTTAGCGTGCTGGCATCCGATATCGCGATCGACGCATCAGAGCAGGCGGTTAATCGCTCAACTTTATCGGAGGCATCAAATGATTAAGACGATTGCTGCCATAGCATTCGTGTATCTGGTCGCGGTCGCCGGATGGATCACGCTCGGAAACACGATCAGCTATCGAACCGATCATCAGGACACAGAGCTCAAACATCAGGTCGGCGAGCTGTGGGGAACACCGCTTGTACAAAAGGCCCCGTTGGCTTCGCTCGCCGTTGAGAATGACTCTCACATCCCGCAAGCGGTGGAGAGGGGTGTTGTAGTTGTGCGAGGCTTCACCGGCGAGAAGTACGACGTGCCTCTTGTCCAGAACGACATCCACCTTGGATTCAATCTGGATCAGCGGCAAAAGGGATTGCTGTGGTACTCGACTTATCACGTGCACTTTTCGGGAGACTACGTTTTCGAAAACACGCAGGATAAAAGTGGCGAGCTGACCGTCTCGTTCGCGTTCCCATCAGCCGACGGGCAATACGACGACTTCAAGTTTGAACTGGACGGATCGCAGGTACCGTTCACTCGCCAGAATGGAAACCAGCTCGTGGCGCATATTCCATGCGCGGCGAAGTCGCGGCATCAGCTTTCGGTCAACTACTTTTCGCTCGGACTTGACCGCTTCACATATCGTTTTGGCGAAGGCATAAACGAAGTCCACAACTTCAAGCTTGCGGCGACTACGGACTTCGACGGCTACGATTTTCCTTCTAATACTCTTTCGCCCAACGCGACGAAGGAGCGCCAGGGAAACGGCTGGCAGTTGATCTGGGACTACAAGGATCTGATCTCAGGAAACGGAATCGGAATCGAGATGCCGCAGAAGATAAATCCCGGACCGATGGCCGCGCGCATCTCGTTCTTCGCACCGGTGTCGCTTGGATTCTTCTTCTTCTTGATCTTCGTGATTTCGACGCTCAGAGGCATAGATATCCATCCGATGAACTACTTCTTTCTGGCGGCGGCGTTCTTTGCCTTCCATCTCCTATTAGCTTATCTGGTCGATCACATATCGATTCACGCGGCGTTCGTGCTGTGCTCGATGGTGTCGATCATTCTGGTCGTCTCTTACATGCGGATCGTCGCGGGGAACAGATTCGCTTTCCTTGAAGTCGCGCTTGCACAGCTCGTTTACCTGATCGGCTTCTCTTATGCGTTCTTCTTTGAAGGCTTCACCGGGCTTGCAGTCACGATCGGTTCGATCATCACCTTGTTTGTAGTGATGCAGTCGACAGCTCGGATCAACTGGGCCGAGAGGTTTGCGTTGGTCAACAAGACCGACATTGCCCTAAATCTGCCGAAGGTAGTCAACCCTGGTAGAGAGAGTGTATAGCCAGATTCAAGTTGATGAGTAAGTAGTCCCTCCTTCAGCCGGAAGTGCGTACGATGAATACAAACTTCCGGGTGAAGGCAGACTACCAAATGAGAACACGTATTCGCGCGACATCGTCAAAGTGAAAAGGCGCCTCGACAGGCGCTTCGTCAGCGGAACTGGTTCCCCAACTCACGGGCGCTTGGCGTTGTATGAAGGCACTACCGGCAACAGCACTCTAGATGGATGCGCGCGATCGTGATGAATTGTGTTTTTGGCGACTCGAGTTTCGGCGTCAGCTCTCAGGGGTTTTCCGGTATTCGGATTAGGATCGAACCGCGGATCATTTGAGCTGGTGATGTGAACCGCAATGCGATGACCCTTGTTGAAGATGATGCTTGTGGACCACAAGTCGATCGGAAATTTGTACACCTCGCCCTTTTTCATGAAGACTTCGTGATCCAGCCCATCGCGAAACCTTGCGCGGACCGCTGAATCAAGGACTAACCTTTCGGCGCCATCCGGATAGACATCAACGAGCTTCGCCATAAAGTCGGTGTCCGGAGCATCGCTCTCGGCCCATAGCTCCACCGTCACGCGTCCGGTCACTTCGACCGGCGCCGCGAGCACGGGGGTCACGAATTTCAAGATGTCCTTTCGATCCCCGATCGCTCGCTGATCCATCGGGCCCTTCTTGATATAGAGATTACCTCCGCCGATGGTCGGCACCGGGTTCTTCGGATCGTATGCGTAGCTGTCGCTGCTTTCTGCGTTACCGGACTGTTTCTCGCTGAGCGCTCCGCCGGTGGACAGAAAATAACTGGTGGTCTTGGCGGGCACGGGCCAGGCCGGAGCCGTTCTCCACTCATTGCCGGGGGCATTCCGATCGGACACGTCACCCATCACATAATATCTGACGGCCGGCTCGTTCATGATTCCGTTATCTTTGCCCTGTAGCCAATACTCGAACCATAGCAGCGCTGCGTCGAGGGAGTTTTTTCCAAATACTCCGCCTGCATTTTCAGGGTACTTGACCTCGTCTATTTGGCCGTGTCCCCAGGGGCCCATCGTCAGCTTCTGATGACCGGCGGCTTGTCCGCCTCCCTTTTGCTGAAGTCCGACAAAGTTATCGATATTGCCTTGATCGAAAATGTCATACCACCCGCCCCAGTTATAAATCGGTATTCGAATCTCCTGCCAATGCTTGGACATCTCGTTCGAGTCGTAGTAACCGTCGTAGACGTTGTGCTTTAGCGTCTCGGCGATAACCGATTCGGCGTTCTGTGACTTGAGCCAGCGATCGTTCAACTCTTTGCGATAGACCCCGCCCAGGAATGCGGATTGAGCGTAAATGCTCGAGCGAGCAACCATAACGAAGCCTGCCGTCAAGTGTGGCGGGTTCATCATCGCCGCGAGGTTTGTTGTAATGCCCATTGCAGATGCGCCGAACATCCCCACCTTTCCGTTTGACCAGGGCTGTTTGGCGATCCACTCCACGGTGTCGTATCCGTCTCTGCCATCATCAACAAACGGATTGTACGCTCCTTCACTCTTGAATTTGCCCCGGCAGTCCTGCACTACAAGAGCGAACCCGCGCCCGGTCCAAACTGCGTTGCTGGTCGCCTGAGTATTTTTTCCGTACGGGGTTCGAATAAGCACAACGGGCCAACGGCCGTTGCGGTCTGGAAGAAAAATCCCCGTCGCGAGCTTCACCCCGTCTCGCATCGGAACCATCTGCTCGAGTTGCTTTGAGGATTGAGAGGCCTGTGACCCGGACGGTTGTGAAGAAGCAGGGGAAGTAGCTTGCCCCGACGCGGCGAATCCCAGTGAGCCAAACAAAAGACTCAGCAGCAGTGAAACCAAGAGGAAGCCACGAGAAGGCACGCCCAGAACACGGCGATGGAATTCCCGGTTCATCAACATAGCAGTTTAGTCCCGTTAGTTAATTTGAAAAGAGAGAAGCAAGCGTGCGAGAGAGTTGGTCTCTCGCACGCTCGTTGTTTAGGTTAGAAGGAGAAGCGGGCAGCGAGCTGAAGCGCTCGCGGCGCGCCAGTGCCGAATCCGCCGAGCCCCAGCCTCTGGCTTGGTTGCCCAAAGGCGTAGCTGCTCTTCTGAAGGACATTGCCCGCACTGTCGAACTTCGAGGAATCCAGCGTTGTCGAGTATCCGCTGAGGTTTGCGATATTGAAGACGTTGAAAACCTCGGCGATCGCTTCAATCGAGTACCGCTCTTTGATTTTGAAGATCTTCGAGACTCTGACGTCCTCAGATTGGAAGTTATCGCCAAAACTGAAATTGGGAGGAAGCACCACAGGATTGATCGTGCAGGTGGTGAACGTAGCGTTGCAGGTCGGCTTGGCCACGTTCTGGTTGTATTGACCGACCAGGGCGAACAAGTCAGCCTTGCCGGTGCCGCGTCCGAGGTCGTTGACCTTCAGACCCGGAAGAGTGTCGCCGCCCTGCCCATCTCCATCGAGATCGACTGTGCCGCCGACGCGAGCGGTGAACGGAGCTCTGCTGGAAAGCACGGTAATCAGCGATGTTTGGATCCCCCAGGGCAAGTTCACAAGTCCGCTGAAGGTGAACCGATGCTTTGCGTCCGAGGATAAGGGTCCGCTGGTCCCGAACCACTTGTCGGCGTCCTCGGGTGTTCCGCCCTTGGTGAAGAAACCTGTCAGACTCGACAACGCATAGGAAGCGGTGAACTGATAACGGTTCGAAAAGCGCTTGTCCAATTTCACGAGCAGCGCTTTGTAGTGGTTGCGATCAACACTGTTGATGATGAAGATCGGTCCGTTCGCGCAAATCGCGTTCGGATCGACGGCTTGCGCCGCGGTGCACTTCGGAAGCACCGGGCCGCCGCGCGCCGCGCTGCGGTTGAAGTGATTGTAATCGATCGCCGCTGCCAGACCCTGCGTATTGTGGAATCGATTACGTTCAACGAAGTCAACCGAAATTGCCATGTTGTGCGGCATTTGATGCTGAACTCCGATGGTGAACTGCTCCGAGTATGGAACCACGAGATTCGGATCCAGCAGAGTGCCCGGAAGTTGAGACGCCTTTATGAACTGCAGACTGTCGAAGCCTGCCGCAGCGCCCGCGTTGAGCAGCGCCTGGGTTGCAGGTGCTTGTACTGCAAGCATGTCAAGAAAATTCTGTGCGGTAAGCTTGCTCGGTAGAGTGCTCGGAATGGCAGAGAGCCCGATCAGATTCCTTTGAATATCCAACCCCTGACCAACCGCCGGGTTGATGGCATTGCTATAGGCGTTGAACGCCGCCAGCGCTCCGGGTAGGGGCGGTAGCCTTGGGAATGCAATCGTGTTTTTGAAGAACGCAGTCGGTATCGACAGTCGCCCGTCGCCGGCCGGTCCAAGCAGCGGTCGCTCAAGCAATCTGGTGACGAATAGAATCGTGTCGTAATAGATTCCAGCACCGCCGCGAATGACCGTCTTGCCGTTGTTTTTGACGTCCCAGGCGAATCCCGCCGAGGGAGCGATGTTGTTTTTGTCCTTCTTTGACTTTCCGAGATCGCCGATGAGCGCCTGCAGAAGCGCCGGGTGATTCAGATCGTGATTGCCAAGATTGGTCTCGTATTGATACGAGGCACCAAACGAGAGTGTGAAGCCCGGCTTCATAAGCCACGAATCCTGTCCGTAGAAGCGATAGCGATTGCCCTGACGTGCGATGTCCGTGTGGAACGAAGGCGGTTGTACCTTGTCGCCGACTCCGGCCACTCCCGCGATGAATGGAATTTGCAGAATGTCAGCCAACGTAGGCCGCGTAGTGGAACCCGTTTGCAACGAAGCTGGAATCGGTATGAAAAGGTTGGCCCGGATCGCTGTCCTGAAGGGCTCGGGAACCGGTGCCGTCGCGGCTATCAGACCAGCATTGGTCGCTTCGACGTCACGCGGGTCGTGCAAAACGATCAGCGCGGGATCGAAGAAGTCCCAGCTCCCTTTGCCATAGTTGTGCTCCCACTCGGCGCCGAACCGAATCCGGTGCGCACCCTTCTGCCAGTTCATATCGTCGCGCGTTTGATAGCGGTCCAGTATTCGGTTCTGAGGGGCGTTGGTCTCATTACCGATCAGGAAGTTGCTGTTGTTTATCGAAATCTGCGGTCCGCGCAGGCCGATGCACGCCGGATTGGAGGGCGGGCAGTCGGCGTCGGACGGAACGTCGCTAGTGTTGTTTATCCGTTGATAGTTGAAGCGGGCATCGTTCACAAGATTCTGCGTGAACACTGTTGTCAACCCGCCTTGAATGTTGTTGTCCCGATTTCGGTTCGCTCGCCAGATGGAGGGCATCAGACCGGCGCTGGTGCCGTTGGGCGAGAAGGCGTCATTCTTGTCGCGGCTAAAACGGGCGAACACGTTGTTCTTGTCGCTGATCTTGAAGTCGCCGCGAACGTTCAACAAGTATCCGGTATACGGAGAAGTGAAGCTGGTGTTGAACGCGGCCAGCGCCGGCGCTCCGGTGATGAAGGTTGAGATAGCAGAAGTCTGGTTCAGCTTCTCGAAATTGGCGAAGAAGAACGCGCGGTCTTTCTTTATCGGGCCGCCGAACGAGCCTCCGTCCTGGTATCGTCGGAAGTTGGGATCGAAAGAGCCGGCCGGACGAAAGAACGTCGGTAGCGCTGCGAAGGCTTTGTCTCGGAAGAAGATGAATCCGTTTCCGTGAAAGGCGTTGGTTCCGGTTCGCGTGATGATGTTAACCGCGCCGACAGAGGTGACGCCGGTCGAAAGGTCAAAGTTGAAGGTCGATATCTGGAACTCTTGAATGGACTCGGTGGAAAAGTTCTGCGCCGCCCCACCAGTCACCGGATCAAGCACGCTGCCGCCATCGACCGTGATCCTGGTCAGCGATGAATCAGCGCCGCCGATGGACACGTTAAAAAGACTGTTGGCATTGCCAGGAGCTGAAACCGAAACCCCGACGCCGGGCTCAAGCAAAGCTAGCTGCAAGAAGTTGCGCCCATTTAGTGGCAGCGCGTCTATTTTCTGGCGAGTGACCACGCCGTCAATCTTATAGTTTTGTTTATCGATGATCGGCGCTTCGGCGACCACGTCGACGACCTCGCCAACCGCTCCAGCGCGAAGGGTCGCGTCACCCGTACTGGTGCTTCCAGTTTGCACGACCAGCGAGGTGATGTTTTGAGTGGCGAAGCCCTGGGCTTCTACCTTCACGTCGTAGTCGCCGGGCAGAAGGTTTTCAACGGCGTATATTCCATCGCCGCCCGCGTTGATTTTTCTGCTGTCTCCAGTCGCTTTGTTGGTAACTGTAACGGTCGCGTTCTGAATAACGGCGCCATGTTGGTCAGTTACCACACCGCGAATAGAACCGGTCGGGTTCTGTGCCATAACGGGGAGGGTCGTTCTTGCCGCCAGCGTCAGTAGAGCAATCGCCAGCAGCAAGAGTCTAAACTTTGTGTGCATGCTTTGTCTCCTTTCGATTCCTAGTGAGCGGGAGGTTTCGATTTAATCCAGCTCCGCTCATTAGGCGGAGCGTGCCAAAGTTCCAACCTGACTCGGCGCATGGCCGCACGGGAAGGGCGCATTCCAGTCGCTCGAGGTCGGTTGCGCGCATAAGGCCGGGTATGACCGTAATCTTAAAGAAGCGCCTCTCCAACGTTCTTGTTATCGTTATGACCGATCTATTAATTGACTGCTAGGAAGCCCGTAGACGCGCATATGATTAAGTTTTTCGCGCTCGATTGTCAAGTTGATTTTTGCGGCCTGCTCCAGCCGCAGTTCAAGCCAACCGACCGAACAAGCTGCCCTAAAGCTACTTGTGCTGTTGACCTTCTCCTTGAGCATAAAGATCACCAACGCTATGATCGGATCATCTGATCGCACAATAGCCGGCCAGCACGGAGGAAAGGATGTCGAAATCCCTTATCTCGGCGCTTACATTGGTGTTCCTCTTCATACACGTCGTCTCGATATCACCCGCTGCACGCGCCGCAAAGCGCGGCCTTAAAGTCGGAGTTGCTGCGGTACCCATCACCCCCTTCGGGCCGAATCCTGAATGGGACGGCACGATTACCCAGTCCGGCGTCTGGGGCGAGAAGTTCACCGATACGAATCACAACGGGCGCTGGGACCCGGGCGAACCCTTTGAAGATGATCCCGTCAATGACGCGCTTGACCCAAGCTCGAAGGGTAAATACGACGGAATATATCTGGCGGGCTTCGGGAACAACCGCCCGGCCACCGGTAAGCACGACGACCTGTGGGCGCGAGCAGTGGTGCTTGAATACGGCGACACCAGGATCGCGATAGTCGCAATCGATCTAATAGGCTATTACTCGAATGCGAACTACTACGGGATCGGCGAAATCAAGAAGCTCGTCGATCCGAAGCTGGGCGTCAGCGAAATCCTTATCGCAAGCACTCACAATCACGAAGCTCCCGACACCATCGGCGCGTGGGGACCGAATCCGCTCAGCGACGGCAAGTACCCCAGGTACCTTCGATTTGTCGACCATCAGATCGCTAAAGCTATGAACAAAGCCGCGTCTTCAACCGTGCGAACGGTGATGAAGCTCGCGAGAACGGATCCTCAAACGTCTCCGTCGATCGCGGGAATGCAAACCCGGACACACGGTAGGCCTCCGGACTTCTTCGATGAGGAGCTGCGCGTAATGCAGTTCTTCGATGGCTCGGGATCAACGCTCGACCGAGTGATCGCCACAGTCATCAACTGGAACACTCACCCCGAATCGATGGAAAGCGGAAACACCGTAATCACATCCGACTTCCCCAACGCCGTGCGCGAAGCCGTCGAGAAGAAGTACGGCGGAACGGCTATCTACATCAGCGGCGACATCGGCGCGGTGGAGATCATCGGCGACTCGAATATCAAGTCCACTGATCGCGTTCGATTCGACGGAAAAGATTATCCGATGAAACCCGGCAACAAACGTCCGGACTACACCTTTGAGCGAACTGAAGCCATAGGCCGCGATGTAGCAAAAGCAGTCTTCGACGCTTTGGGGCGCTCCGAGTGGAGCGGCTCCCCGGCAATCGACATAAAGAAAGCTACGCTGCGAGCGCCGATGGACAATGTGGGTTACGCGTTCCTGGCTAGCAAGGGTGTGCTCGATACGATGCCGCTGCCGCGCGAAGGGGAACAGCTTGAACTTGAAACAACCGTTTACGCCCTGACGATCGGGGACGCACAGATCATCACTTCACCGGGGGAGTTGTTTCCGGAAGTCTTTTATGGCGTGGAAAAGAATCGCCGGCGCGACTGTTCCGAGGCCGACACAAAACGGCCCGCCGAACCCGCGGTTCGCGACCGAATGACAAAGAAGTACAAGTTCGTCTTTGGGCTGTGTCCCGACGAGTTCGGCTACATTGTGCCGGGTTATGATTTCCAGGCGCCGTCGCCCGATCCGGCGCGAGGGCTTCGTCAGGCGAAAGATCCGTGTAAGACCGCCGGCGTACCCGATCACTATCACGAAACGAATTCAGCGAGCTCGCAGCTTGCGGCGCGATGGGCCTGCGTGGCCGCTGCGCTGCTTGAAGGAAAGACACCGGACTCGGCAGCCTGCAAGAAGTAGAACTCTTTGCGAGCTTTGCGGTTCTTTGCGAGCTTTGCGCAAAACGATTTCTTCCTTACAAATGCTAACCGCTATCACCCGCCAAGTCAGTCCGAGCATCAATCGCTGCGAGCTCACTTTTCACGCGAAAGAACCAATCGACATACCCAGGGCGATTGCTCAGCACGAGGCTTATGAAGAATGCCTCAGTCAACTCGGCGCGCGTGTTATTTCACTGCCTGCCGAGGCGGATTTGCCGGACGCGGTGTTTGTCGAAGACGCCGCCATCGTCGTTGATGAAGTAGCGGTGAGTCCAATAATGGGAGCCGCGAGCCGACGCCCTGAGACCGAGAGCCTCGCCAGGACGCTGTCGATTTATCGATTGCTAAAGTATATGCAGGCGCCGGCGACGCTTGATGGCGGAGACGTGATGCGCATCGGACGACGGTTGTTCGTCGGCGCGTCGAAGCGCACAAACGCCGATGGCATTTCTCAACTGCGAGCCGCTCTAGCGCCGTTCGACTATGAGGTGAAGAGTGTCAATGTCAAGCAGTGTCTACACCTCAAGAGCGGCTGTTCTTATGTGGGCAGGAATTCCATTCTGGTCAACCGCGGAATGGTGGACGTGACTCGGCTCGCGGGATTTGAGTTGATAGACGTTCCGGCATCAGAACCGGGCGCAGCAAATGCCCTGCTGATCGAAGATGTGGTGATTGTTCCGAGCGCGTTTCCGCAAACCATCGCGTTGCTTGACGCTCGAGGCTTTAAGGTGAAAGCGATCGACGTTTCAGAATTTCAAAAGGCTGAAGGCGGCGTCACCTGCAAGAGTATAATCTTCAATGTCGACGCAGCTCCGTAGGAGCGACCTGTCTATAGCACGGTACGCTAATCGTCGCGCGCTCCATCGGAGCGACCTCTCCTTGTCGTGAAAGAGCACACGCCGCCACGAAAGAGGGCGCTCCGAAGGAGCTACATAGACCAGCGGCGTCTAGAGGGCTATAGACAGGTCATCCCCCTGGGATGAGCTGCTGCGTGTTGGCCCTTGGTATCAATCACACTGACAGTGTACTGGACCCTCTATTCTTCTGTTGGGTTCGATTCTACGGGCAGGTCAGGCGGATCGATTTCGACTTCAGGCATCGTCTCATGCTTGGACTCATCGTAAGGCGGGAGGTCTGACGGCTCGGGCGCACCCAAGGCGATGAGGTGAGCGCGCGCGGCTTCCAATCCCCAGTGATAAGCGAACGGCGGCCCGTCGCACCATGCTTTGCGATAAGCCAGCGTCGCCGCTTCAATCGCCGCGGGGGTGTTGCCCGCGTCGCGCTCAATCTGCGCCAGCACGTTCAGCGCATCGGCGTGAATAAGCGGATACGGGCCGCGCTCGGCAGCTTCCCACACATCGTCAAGCAATTCTCGCGCAGCACCCGAGTCACCCTGCCTTCGCCGCAACTCCGCCAGCGCTATGAGTGCCTGGATTTCTTCTTCAACAAGATTGACCGCCCTCGCACGAGTAAGCGCGTGATGCAGGCGCTCGTCGGCTATTGCTAGATCATTCAGCCCCAGTGCCGCCTCGCCTTGCAGACGCGCCGCCCGGATGAAGTCCCATTCGAGTCGCAAATGATTAGCCAATTCCCAAGCTCGGTTTGCCAAGTGAAGACCGGCAGCGTAGTTAGCTTTCCAAAGGGCAAGCTGGGCCATATAGGCATTGACAAATCCCTCAGTCTGCTTGCTCTCTTGTACTGAGAATATTTGCAATGCTCTTCGGAGAGACCTGTCTGCTTCGTTCACAAGCTCGCGCACGGCTAGCGTCAGTCCAATCTCACGCAGCGAAATCCCTTCGGACCAGAGATCACCTCTTTTGCGCTCGATAACTAACGAGCGAAGGGCCACCAACTGCGATTCGTTTAGCGCACCGTATGGGCGTAATGCCATCGATAGATTCTGCAGGCCCGTGCTCAAGTTCCCCTGGTCGGCCTGTATCTCTCGAATGGCATTAGTTTGGCGGAACAGAGGCACAGCACGCCCTAACCGCCCAATCAAATCGTATCCCATCCCCAATGCACTAAGCGTAGAGGCTTGACCTGATAGATTGCTCAAGCGCGGCAATTGATCCAATCCATCAGGAAAGAGCATCTCCAGAAGTTCGACTTGTTGGCGGCTGGCGCTTAGACGGTAGAGTGTGGCTTTAACTATGCGGTCGTAAAAAAGTTGTTCGGCATCATCGTAGCGACCCAGCCCGATCAGCGTGTTGTATAGCTCGATGGCGGGTGTGAGGTCTTCAAGGCTCTCCACCTTCAGATAACTCTCAATCTTGGGCATTGCCTCAAAGTGGGCGTGCAAGGTGGTGTAGACATCGCGCCGCATATCATCGCTCAATCCGGTCCACACCACCCCGCGGACAATCGGGTGCAGGTGGTAACGATTGCCGCGCTTGTCCCATCCCAACAGGCCGCGATCTTCCAATTCCATCAGCACAAGATCCAACTCATTTTCATTCGAGAAAGTCTTGTCCTTCCCAATCAGCAATGCTGCGAGCGTGTCATAAGTCGCAGGCATGCGAAAACCTGCCACGGTGTGCAGCACTTTCTTCGCAGACTCATTCAACCCGCGCAAGGAATACTCCAGGATTTGCGATCTTGCTTGCACCAGCGGCAAGCTGAACGGGTCGAATTCAGGATGATTGTTTCGCCAGACGTCAAAGTCTCCCGGTGCGCGGTGATAATGAGCGATCTCGCCGGCCAATGCCTGAATCAGCAACGGGTGACTGCCGAAGCTGTGAAACAACCGTAGCAACTCATCGCGCGAACCGCTGACGCCGATCGAACGCCACAGATTCAGCGCGTCATCGTCGCTGAGACCTCCAATAAAGTATGCGAAGCTGCTGGGTAAAGGGATTCCGGCAACGGTCTGTAGGTCCGCCGGATAAAGCCGAGTGGTGACCAATACCCGCGAGGCTCGAACGCGTGCCAACCTGCGCAGGAAATTGCCGGCTCGCGGATCGGCAGTCTTGCGCAACCTATGCTGACCAGTAAAAGACTGCGCCGCGCTTTCGGGTAGACCCAACCTCCCCGCTACAACATTAGCTGTCTGCTGGTCGAGATCATTATCGGCAAGCCGGTTCGCATCCATTCGTTCGTAAGCAATCAGGATTCGCTCGAGCCCATCCAGCACTAACAGGAACGGCTCGCGGTCGAGCGCTGCCAGCAACAACTCTTCGCGTTCGCCCGGCTTGGTGTTCTTCTCGATGTCTTCTCTTGCGCGTCCGCTCACGTATGCAAGCGCTCTGATAATGAAGTTCTCAAACGTAGCGTCGCTCTCGTAGAAGCTCCACCACATCCGCCCGGCCAGCGGCTTCATTTCATTCGGAGCGATGTCGTTGAACCATTTCCACGTGAGCGCGCTCTTGCCCATGCCGCCGATCGCGACGACGTTAAAGATCCGCGCCTGATAAACCGCCGAACCCGGCTCGGCTACCCAATCGGTCAACTGGTTCAATTCGGTTTGCCTTCCAATCAAATCGCGCGTCTGTAACAGCGTGTACGGATGCGCGATGTAGATCTCAGGCGGCTTGGGAATATCGCTGACGTAGTGAAACTCAGTTTCTTTGCGTTCGCGAAAGTGCGAGAGGCTATCGATCACATTGGCGCGCAGCTCGGCAGACGATTTGAAGAAGTTCACAACCCGCTCGCTCGTCACTCGCTCTTTGAACTTCTTCAACTTGATCGCACCTTCGCCTGTTTCAACATCTGACGCTTTGACCGGATGTTCATCGTGCATCACGAATATCAGGCGCGGGATGCCGCGTTCGACGGCGCGGTCATATTCCATTTCGGTTATTGAAATGTCGTAACCCTTGGGCACGTAGCCATAGCGATGAGCGAACACTCCCAGATAGATATTCGCTTCATCAACCATTCTTAGTGATTCTTGAATTGCATCGGCGTCGGAGGCGGGCAGATGCTCCATCATCGTGGGAAACATTCCCTGCCGTTGACAGGCATCCATCACTCCCTTGCGATGTTCGGGCAAGTCGCGGGCGGTGCTGCTGATCATTACTTTTATGTCGGACATCTCACACCTGATGAAGCCGCGAGGGTAATTATCACAACTCAGGGGCTGAGGCAATCAACAAGGAAACGTGTAGGAGTCTTAATATCCGACAAACTTTTCAGTTTGTCGGCAAAGACCCCAGGCTGTGCAGCAACCCCGACGGGGTTGTATCTCGCAGCCCAGGGTTGCTGTACTCGGCTACCCTGGGTGTTGGAGCCACGTCAGCGCGGTGTCGGCTTTGAACGCAACCCTGAAGTGGTTGCGGCCGCTGGTGTAGCCGTTGCGTTTCCTGTTGAGTGTCGCCGTCAACTTTCAGAGCCACAACCCCGTTGGGGTTGCCGCGAACAACCTTTGAGGACGGCATGACTCGAAGCACCCAAGGTAGCCGAGTACGGCAACCTTGGGCTGTGAGGCGCAATCCCGTTGGGATTGCCCCCCTGGTGCCCAAACTCTGATTTCTACAAACCGAAAAGTTTGTCGGACATTAACGCAATCATCTTTCGTGAACTTCGCGAGGGCCGACTCCTTTCACGTCCCACTTCATTACATCCGGCCAGTGGTTCTCGGTCAAGAAGGTTAGATAGGAAGTCTCACCCTTCAGGTAGTAACCCAGAAACGCGACGCTGTAAGAATTGATGATCTTGTAAGTCGTCTCCATCGAGGTGAACTCAAACGGCTCGTTCGTGTCTCGGCGCTTCCCTGCTCCCACTCCGTCGCCGAAGGTCTTGTTAATCTTGAACATGTCGGTGAACGAATAGTGACCTCCGTTTTTCAGCTCGAGAAAATAAGACGGGCCGGTATGCATCGCGTGATTTTCGCGTATGGCCTTGTTGCCCGGAACGCCAATCGTCCGGTCTTCAGTACCAAGCATTCGCAATGAAGGCACTGTGAGATTGGTATGAGAAGGCGGAGCGCCCGACATCGCGATCACTGCTTTGAATCGCGGATCCTGATCCGCAGCCCAATGCGCAGTGTAAGAACCGAACGACATGCCCGTGATGGCCGAGTGATCAGTATCGATCCGCCGCGCGAAACGTTTATCCGCGCCTTTGTCCCAACTAATCATTTGATCAAGCAGAAAGCTCACATCTCGAGGCCGGTCCTTCGCGGAGTTTTGGCGCTCCGATGCTTGAAACACGACCGGCTTGCCGTTGATCACCGTCCACGTCGCGTTGCCGGTGTGATCCGCCGACACAATGATATATCCGTGGCTGGCCAGATAGTCACACCAAAAGCTGTTCTGGCTTCTCGAGCCGCCGTTTCCATGCGAGAAGACCACCAGCGGGAATCTCCCCTTGCGAACAGGCGCGTTGCGGTAAGCTTCATTCCAATAGATCTTGTCGATTTCGGCTGCGCTCATCTTATAGACCTTCTTCATTAGTTCATCGATCTCAGGAGTGACGCCGCCCGGCGTAAAGTCGGAGTATTTGTTCTTAGGCATTTGCCGCGCTTCATCGGCAGCGGGGTACCAGATCTCAGTGACGAGGGTGCGCGGTTGTTTGGTGAAGTTGTCGGTGCGGCTGTTGTCGACGAAGGCAGTGGTCGTCACGCCTACCGGGAATGGCCCGGGTGAGAGGGGCTCCGGCGGGATACTCTTAGGCGTCTTCCCTGATACGCCGGGCAGAGTAATTAATGCGATCATCAAAAGCGCTTGTGCTAAGTTTGTGATCTTTCGTGTGTGCATTGCGTTCCTCCTGTTACCCCAGCTACGAATCACTGCCGCCGCGCTGCAGATGTGCCGTAGACTGTCCAGGCTGCGAAATGATTTACTCGTCGGGCAGGAACACCCGCAGACTGGACAGTCTACCGTACAGCTTCGTTGACTCGCAGACGTTGTACTCGGCTGACGGGCCACAGACGCCCCGGCACCATTATTACGCATACAAGAAAAACACCTGCGACTGATAAAGCAGCACCGAGATTCCGCGCCAGCGTGCTGCCGAACTTGATCTCGACCGTGTGCCTGCCCCGCGGCACTGAGATTAGCTGTGCCCCGACCGCGTCACTTGATATCTGTACATCCGCGCCATCTACGCGAGCAGTCCAGCCCGGAAAGTTGAATGTGGTGAATCTTGCTGTGGCCGGTTCATCAGTTGTGATTATGGCTTTCCGATAGAGGGGCGACCATTCAGCTATCTCGGTGCTTCCAGAGCCGGACTCGATTCTTGTCCGCTCGGTTCGCGGTAAGTTTCCGGCTGGCGGCGCTCCCGTCGGGCAGTAGGTATCACAGAGGAAATCGGCTTCTGGTTTGATCATAGGACTTGAAAGCGACGAAATGATAACAGCCTGGGCCGAGAACCAGATGTTCATCCCGAGAACTATAACTGCAGCGGCAACCGCTATTCGCGCGGCCATCCTTACCTTATTCGGGCCGGTTTTTGCCGTCTCGCCGACGCCGCGCAACCGCTCGGCCAGTGCTGCTGTCATCAGCGATGTGAAAAGGCATACGAACACCAACCACCGGTATGGAAAGGCAACAACGTTTATCCTTGGGGCCAATCGCGCAAGATAATAAGAGACAGGCAGGTTCATGAATAAGGAAAGCGCGCCCAGAGCGATCCACATGCTCTCATGCGAAAAGCTTTTCCGGTCTCCCACTCTCGTTTGAGCCAATGCCGTCGTTGGATTGCGTCTGATTGTTCCGCGCCATCTCAGCCAAATTACTGCGACAATCACGGCAAGCAGCGCGACTGCCTGAATTGCAAATATGGCTCTCAACAAATTGCCGTATGGATCTGCATATAGCTGACTGATGAAGTTCTGGTCGTACCGGAACAACGTCGTTACGGTCTCGACGGCGTACTTGATTTCGGCGGCGGCGGGCAACCAGTAGATCGCGCTCAGCAAGACGCCAACGCTCATTCCTAAACCTATCCGGACAACGACACTCCAATCCCGCCTGCAAGCGGCCCACACCAGCGCGTACGCAACGAGAATATATGAAAGCAGGTAGGCAATTGGGATATGGATCATCAGACACGCACCGTAGCACACGCCGAGTCCTGCGTAATAACGCGCGTGGCCTTTACTGCCCAGCTTGCAGAAGAAGTACAGGATCAGCGGTAACAAAACGAAGCTTAAGTATTCCGGCATCGCCCCCCGCCAAAAAACATCGAACGAGTGATAGGGCAGCAACACATACACTGTCGCCGAGATGACGCTTGCCAGCCTGCTGAAGAAAAGCCGGGCCAGAACGTAGAAGGCCAATCCCGACCCGAACAGACCGAAAAACGTGATGAGGAATAGTGTGTCGATCCAGTTATCCGTAACGGCGTTGATTAGCGACGTCAAATAGTAGAAGCCGGGCTGGTAGAAGTTGGGCCACGCATTCCCGTATCCATAATTGACATCCGGCAACCATCGAGGGTAAACGACGCCAGATCTGAGCACCTTGTCGAACTGCCCCATCACCGCCAGATGTATCCCCATGTCCTTGGTTTGTCTAATCTCTACCTGTCCTGGTTGGGCGGAATTTGAATAGAAGAAGGGAGCGGCGATAATCGCACACACCAGGACGCCAACTGAAACAATGAGCAGACCGGCCCGTAAGCGGCTCCGCCTAGTTGCTCGGAACTTTCTCTCGAAGGAGAAGGCCTCGGTGATGGGTAGCGGCATTGTTTGCTATGTCTGTTAAGAGCCCGGATAACGGTCTCACTCGCAGCAGATGCCTTGGTGATGCTTATGGGTGAGCCAGGCGGCGCAGGATCTCGCTTCGATCTTTTGCGTAGGGTGTAAGCTCCAGATACATCTGATACTCCGCTCGCGCATTTTCAAACTGACCAAGCCGATCATAAGTCTGGCCCAGTTTGAGATGTATCAGGCCGAACCGACGAGCATGCCGCGAGGCTTCTTCGTATCCTTCTCGAGCTTCCTCGTAGCGGCCCCGATCGAAATAGAACCCGGCAAGATCGTAGAAGTTCGGAGCCGAGGGCCTCAATTCAACTGCGCGTTGCAGGTTCTCTTCCGCAAGATCGAAATCTTTCTTCTGCTCATAGAGCAGCCCCGCATCGTGATTCAAGCTCGCCTCATAAGCTTTCTTTTCCGGCTCATCGGTGACTGCCCTCTTGGCGCGATTGACATAATCAATTGCTTCATCCAGCCTGCCGGACGCGCGCGCGAAATAACCCAGATTCACGTAAGCGTCAATACAAGATGGATCAAGATCGAGCGCGGTGCGCGCCTCCGCTTCCGCCTCCCGTTTCATACCCGCGGTATAATACACCGTCGATAGCGCGGTTCTCGCGAGCGGCGCTTTTGGATTGACGGCTACGCAGTGTCGAAAAAGGCTCAACGTATCTCGCCAGGTCATATTCTGTTCGATTGTGACCACGCTCCATAAGACGATCAGAGCTACGGTCAAAGCGGGCGCCAAAACAGACATCCGCACGACTCGCACCTTGCGTGCTGCCAGCCATTCAATCCCAAGCGCTACGGCAAAGCAAAATCCAAGAGAAGACAGATAAAGATATCTCTCCTGTACCATGGAGACGGGGTGAAAGGTTCGTGCAGCCGCCAGGCTCGGCGCGAGTGTTGCGATGAACCATACCGCCGCGAAATTCAACTCGCGAGACTTAATAAGAAACAGACCTAACCCGATAGCTGCAACCAACGCAAAAGGCGCAAGGAATGAGACGGAAGCGATCGAGCCAACCAGCGCGGTATAGTGTTGGAAGCTATACGCCATTGGCGCCGCCATCAAACAAAGATATTTTGCTATTACTATGGGCTGCGTCATCAGAATCCACCCGAGAGGGTACACCGGGCGGTCAGGGCTTATCAGCAGGCTGCCGATGACGTTGTACCGCATCAAGAAGTAGAGGAGCGTCGGCACGGAAAAGATCGCACCCATCAACAAAGTCGACATTGCTCTTTGCTTGAAGGGGGAACGTTTCCGGTTGTGAACCACCTCGAAATAGGCAACCAGGAGTGGAAGGGCCAGCGCCGTCTCTTTGGTAAGTAACGCCAGAAAATAAGCGGCCGCTGCAAGAACCAGCAAGAGCTTGAGTTTTTTTTGCCGGTATCGAAGGTAGCAGAAAAAAGCTGGTAGAAAGAACAGCGCCATCAGCGGATCAGTTGCTCCGGAAATCCATGCGACCGATTCGGCGTGAACCGGATGGACTGCGAATAGTGCCGCCGCCGTTAGCGCAACCCACTTGCGTTGCGACACTTCTCTCAAGACGATGAAGACCTGAAACGATACGGCGGCGTGGATCAATACGTTGACCA
>Ga0070709_10000022_pt1 | contig 135498 bp, 117 predicted proteins | sample LARL51metaG_FD_65449 | JGI IMG/M metagenome (GOLD analysis project Ga0070709, IMG submission 65449) | Corn, switchgrass and miscanthus rhizosphere microbial communities from Kellogg Biological Station, Michigan, USA - LAR L5-1 metaG | ecosystem: Host-associated > Plants > Roots > Rhizosphere ... | reverse complement strand
CGTCGATCGTCATCGGCTTGATGCGGCGGGTGACGAACGCCTTGGCGACGTAGTCGCTGCGCGCGCTCGTCACCTTCACCTTGTCGCCGCCCGCGATCCCCAGCTCCGCCGCCAGCTCGACCGGGATCTCCACGAACGCCTCCGGGATGAGCTGCACGTTCATCGGGTTGTTCTTGGTCCAGTAATGGTAATGCTCGGTCAACCGGTAGGTGGTGCAGATGACGTTGAACTCGCCGCCCATCTTGGCGTACTTGTCGGCCGCGGTGGTGAACTTCTTGACCACCGGGTTGGTCGATTGCCGCGGATGGAAAGCGTTCTCGACCGGGCTCTCGATCGGCTCGTAGTGCTCCGGGAACGGACCGTCCGCGAACAGCGCCAGCGGCGCGAAGATCCGCCCCACGCCCTCCGCGTTCATGATGAACGGTCCCATGTGGTCCCGCGGGTGGGAGTCCGCCTTGAAGTCGGGCACGTCGTTGCCGACCCACTTCTGCGCCGCCTCGTTCCACCAGACCTGCCGGCGCGACGGGTCCCACGGCTTGCCGGCCGGGTCGCAGGAGGCGCGGTTGTAGAGGACGCGGCGGTTGGCCGGCCAGGACCAGGCCCAGTTCTGATAGATCCCCAGGCCGGAGGGGTCCTCGGTGCCGCGGCGCGCGAGCTGGTTGCCCGCCTCGGTCCACGAGCCGCTGTAGATCCAGTTGCCGCAGGCGGTCGTGCCGTCGTCCTTGAGCCAGGCGAACCCGGGCAGCTGCTGGCCCGCCTTGATCTGCTGCTTGGTCGCCGGGTCCTCGAGGTCGGCCAGGGCCTTGCCGTTGACCTCCTTGGCCACCTCCGAGAGCGCCGGGTGCTGCGGATCGGTGTAGGGCCAGGTGAGGTTCAGGATGGGATCGGGGAACTTCCCGCCCTCCTTCTGATAGAGCTGCTTCACCCGCAGGAAGATCTGCGCGACGATGTCCTGGTCCAGGCGCGCCTGTCCCGGCGGCGGCAGCGCGACGTTCTTCCACTGCAGCCAGCGGGAGGAATTGGTCATCGAGCCGTCTTTCTCGGCGAATCCCGCGCAGGGCAGGCGATAGACGGTGGTCTTGATCTGCTTCATCTCCTCCGGCGTGATGCCCGGCGACTTCCAGAACTCGCTGGTCTCGTCCGGATAGATCTCGCCGACGACGAGCCAGTCGGCCTTCTTCAGCGCGTCGATGTTCTTCTGCGTGTCGGGGCCGATGGCGACGCCGTTCATGCCGAAGGCGAACATCCCCTTGACGTTGCCGCGGTACATGCCGTCCCAGATGTTGGTCCACGAGTAGTTGCGGGCGGGGTCCACCTTCGGCAGGTACGCGAAGGCCCAGTCGGTCTCCTTCTTCGCCGTGTCGCCGTACATCGTCTTCAGGAAGGAGACGGCGAACTTCGGCGTGTTCGACCAGTAGTTGAACGAGGCCCAATCGGAGGGCTTCGCGGCCGGCGGCGTGATGCGCTTGGTGTAGGCGGCGAAGTCCGTGTCGGTCGCGTTCGGCACCTTCAGGTAGCCCGGCAGGTTGTCGAAGATGCCGGCCATGTCCGTCGCGCCCTGGATGTTGGAGTGCCCGCGCAGGGCGTTGACGCCGCCGCCGGCCCGGCCGACGTTGCCCAGCATCAGCTGCAGGATCGCGGCGGTGCGGATGATCTGGCTGCCGTAGGTGTGCTGGGTCCAACCGACCGCGTAGATGATCGTGGCGGCCTTCTTCATGTCGCCGTCCTTGCGGACGGAGGTGAACAGCTCGGCGGCCTTGAGGAACTGGTCCTTCGGGATGCCGGTGACCTTCTCGACCATCTCCGGCGTGTAGCGCGAGTACTGCCGCTTGAGCAGCTGGAAGACGCAGCGCGGGTGCTGCAGCGAGAGGTCGTAGGCGACGTTCGGCGGCATGCTGGGGGGTGGAGCGGGCGCGGCGGCGGCGGTTGCACCCGCGGCAGGCTTGGCGGCACCGGTCGCGCCCGCGGCAGGCTTGGCGGCACCGGCGGCCGGCTTGGCGGCGCCCGCGGCGCCCGCCGCCGGATTGGAGACCTCGCCGCTGGTGGTCGTGCTGCCTCCCGGGCCGCCCGCGGCGGGCTTGGCGCCGGCTGGATGCACCGGGGCGGCGGCCTTCGCGCCGGCAGGAGACGCCGAGGCGCCCGCGGCAGCGCCGGCCGCGCCGGCTCCGCCCGCCGCACCGGCTGGTCCGGCCGCGCCGGCTGCTCCGGCCGCACCGGCTGCTCCGGCCGCTCCGGCCGCCGGGCCGAGGTTGCCGCCCGCCTCGTAGTTCCAGGTGGACTTGTCGTAGGCCTGCGTCGCGGCGTTGAAGCCGGAGAACAGGCCGTCCTCCGGCAGCTTGAAGCCGTCCTTGACGATGAAGGCGGCGTTCGTGTAGTTGACGAGGTAGTCCTTGGCCAGCCGGTTGTTCTCGATGGCGTAGCGGACCATGCCGCCCAGGAACGCGATGTCCGACCCGGCGCGGATCTGCAGGAAGAGGTCGGCGGTGGCCGCGGTGCGCGTGAAGCGCGGGTCCACCACGATCATCTTGGCGTTGCGGACCTTCTTGGCTTCGATCGCCCACTTGAAGCCGCATGGGTGGTTCTCCGCGGGATTGCCACCCATGATCAACATCATGTCGGTGTTCTTGATGTCGGTGTAGCCATTGGTCATCGCACCGCGCCCGAACGATGGTCCCAAACTTGAGACCGTGGGGCCGTGTCAGACCCGGGCCTGGTTTTCCAGATAGCAGACCCCCAGGCTGCGCATGGTCTTGACGACCAGGAAGTTGAACTCGTTGGTGTCGGTGCAGCCGCCGGTGAAGGCCATCCCCTCGCAGCGGTTGACGGTACGCCCCTTGTCGTCTTTCTCGACGAACGACGCGTCGCGGGTCTGCTTCACCAGGCGGGCGATATCGTCGAGGGCGGTGTCCCAGGGGACGTCCTCCCAGTGATCCGAGCCGGGCTTCCGGACCTGCGGCCGGGTCAGGCGCCGCGGGTTCAGGATGTCCTGCTCGAGCGAGGAGCCCTTCGGGCACAGGGTGCCCTTGTTGATCGGGTGGTCCGGGTCGCCCTCGACGTGCACCACCTGGGGAGTGACGTTCTTGGCCTTGTCGCCCAGCGTGTAGATGATCACCCCACAGCTGACCGAGCAGTACGGGCAGGTGGACCGCGTCTCGGTGGCGCGCGCGATCTTCAGCTCTCGCACCTGCGCCGCGGCAGGGGCCAGGTCGAAGCCGAAGACGGTGGCGGCGGCGCCGCCGATCGCGCCTGCCTTCAGGAAGTCCCTACGGGTTGGATTCATCGCTCTACCTCCCCTGGAAGCGATCGATGCGATCGATGCCCTCGGTGTCGTGAGGCGTCCGGACCCGTGCTGAGGCCGCCCGGGAGCGACATCTGGTGGAAGCTCCGGCGAGTGACTCTCATCTACCCTCCTATGAGATGGGATTGCCTGCCGGCTTCTCTACCATAGAACCCCGACCCTGGCAAGGCGGCGACCGAGGCGATGACGCCGCGCCGGGCCGCGCCGGCAACCTGCCGTGACTGGACGGCCGGATGTGATACTAAGCAGATACGTTCTCATTGCACTGGTGAACCCGTCCCGGAGCACGCGGGACTCACCTGCCAAAGGGGATCCATGATCTCGGCGAGCTCGTCCTGCAGGGTGGCGATACTGATGGCCTGTGCCCTCCTCGTCCCGCGAGGGGCGGTCTACGCCGCGGCGGCTGACCCGGCCTATGTCGATCCCTTTCCCCCGGAGGCGAAGCTGATCGCCTCCGACGGCACCCATAACGACGAGCTGGGCAACGCCGTGGCCGCGAGCGCGGACGGCTCGACGGTGGTCGCCGCCGCCTGGGCCGCCACCGTCTCGGGCAGGGCCAACCAGGGGGCTCTCTACGTGTTCGAGCGGCCCGCCGGCGGCTGGTCGAACGCCGCCCAGGCCGCGAAGCTGACCGCCTCCGACGGCGCGGCGCAGGACACGCTCGGCTACGCGGTCGCGGTGAGCAGCGACGGCTCGACGGTGGTGGCCGGCGCCATCAATGCCACCACGGTCGCCAACGCCAGTGGACCCGGAGCAGTCTACGTCTTCGTCAAGCCCGCGGGCGGATGGAAGAATGCGACCGAGACGGCCAAGCTCACCGCGCCGGACGGCAGCAACTTCGGCATCTCCGTCGGCGTCAGCGGTGACGGCTCGACGGTGGCGGTTGGAAGCCAGCTCACGGTCATCGACGGCAGCAAGCTGGGAGCGGTGGATGTCTTCGTCCGGCCCGCCGGCGGCTGGACGAGCGTTGCCGCCGCCGCCAGTTTGCATGGCTCCGACGAGGGGGGCGGCGACCTGTTCGGCCATGCCGTCGCCCTGAGCCGCGACGGATCGACGATCGCGGTCGGCGCCGACGGGGCAGCCGTCGCGGGCGGCCAGAGCCTCGGCGCGATCTACGTCTTCCCCAGGCCTGGTGCGGAATGGGCGAGCGGGGTCGAGACCGCCAAGCTCACCCTCGGGGCGGCGGCAAGCGCCGTCGACTTCGCGTACGCGGTGGCCGTGAGCGGCGACGGCGCGGTCGTGCTCGGGAGCGCCAACAGCTTCGGCGATGTACCGGGTCCGGGAACGGTCTACGTCTTCTCGCGGCCGGGGGGCGGCTGGTCCAACGTGACGCCGGCCGCCAAGCTGACCGCCTCCGACGCCGCCCCGGGCGCCTCGCTCGGCGACTCCATCGCGGTCAGCGCCGACGGCTCGACGATCCTTGCCGGCGCGACCGGAGCGGACGGTGCCGTCGGAGCGGCCTATGAGTTCGTCGAGCCCGCCGGTGGCTGGGCGAGCACGACGGAGACGGTCAAGATCCCAGCCGTGGACGGCGGTCTGTTCGGCTGGTCCGTCGCGGTGAGCGATGACGGCTCGACCCTGGTCGCCGGCGCACTTGGCGCCATCATTTCGGGCAACCGCGACCAGGGAGCGGCCTACGTCTTCGCCGACCCGCGGTGCCGGGGGAGCGCCACCACGCTGTGCCTCGACGATCAGCCGGGAGACCGGCGCTGGAAGATCGGCGCGGCCTTCACCACCGCGAAGAGCGGCGGCGCCGGCCAGGCGATCGCGCTGGCGAGCCTCGGGGTCTCCCACGGCGGCCTCTTCTGGTTCTTCGACGGCGCCAACCCCGAGATCCTCCTCAAGGTGCTCGACGGTTGCGCGGTGAACCAGCACTTCTGGGTCTTCTCCTCGGCCACCACCAACGTCGGCTTCACCGTGACGGTGACCGACACCCGCGACGGCCGCGCCAAGGTCTACACCAACCAGAACGGCACGGCGGCCAAGCCCATCCAGGACACCGGCGCCTTCGCCTGCATGGCGGGCGATGCCGGCCCGGCGAGGGCGGTCGCGCCCGCGCCGGCGGCGGTGAGCGCGGCCGCGCCGGCGGCGGTGAGCGCGGCCTCGCCCGCCCCATCCGCCCCGGTCCCCGCGAGCGGGCCGGCCGGCTGCTCGGCGACCGCCACCACGCTGTGCATCGCGGGGCGTTTCGCCATCGCGGTCGACTTCCAGACCGCCCAGGGGGGCGGCCACGCCGGGGCCGGAGAGGCGATCGGCCTGCAGGACCTGGGCGTCGCGCGCGGCGGCCTGTTCTGGTTCTTCGCCGCCGACAATCCCGAGATACTGGTCAAGGTGCTCGACGCCTGCACGCTCAACGACAAGTTCTGGATCTTCTATGCCGCGGGCACCAACGTCGGCTTCACCCTGACCGTCACCGACACCCAGACCGGCCAGATGCGGACCTATCGCAATCCCGACGGCACCTCGGCGCCGCCGGTACAGGACACCGGCTCCCTGCCCTGCACGTAGGCCCGGGGCGGAACGACCCGAACCGGCGGCGCGTGCTAGCCTTGCCGCCATGGCTGGACAGCGCTCTTCGAGCGACCTGGCGGGAGAGCCGGCGGCAGCCGGTGGCGTGACCGGCGCCGCCGCCCCGGCAGGCACCGCAGGCGCGGCCGGCATGGCCGACGTGGCAGCCGCCGCCGGCGCGGCGGGCACGGCCGTGCGCACGACGGTCGTGGCCTGGGAGGGCGGCAAGGTCGAGCGGCGCTCGGATCTGCTCGCGGCCGAGGAGCCGCTCGAGATGCGGGTCACGGCCGAGGAGGGGGGCCACCGGGTGCGCCACGCCGTGGCCGTGACCATGCGCACTCCGGGGCACGACTTCGAGCTCACGGCCGGCTTCTTCCTGAGCGAGGGGATCGTCGCGTCGCAGGAGGCGATCTGGAGCATCGCCTACTGCCAGGAGGCGGACGAACCGAACGTCGTCGAGGTCCACCTCAAGCCGGGCGTGCCCTTCGATCCGCTGCGCTTCAGCCGCAACGTCTACACCACCTCGAGCTGCGGCGTCTGCGGCAAGACCTCCATCGACATGGTGCGCGCCGTCTGCCCGGCGCGGCCGCAGGGCCGCGAGCGGATCGCGCCCGCGGTGTTGACCGGCCTGCCCGAGACCCTGCGCCGGGCGCAGCCGGTCTTCTCGCGCACCGGCGGGCTGCACGCGGCCGGCCTCTTCGACGCCGCCGGCCGCCTGCTGCAGCTGCACGAGGACGTCGGCCGCCACAACGCCCTCGACAAGCTGATCGGCACGCTGCTGCTGGACGGCGCCTTGCCGGCCTCGGACCGGGTGCTGCTGGTCAGCGGCCGCGCCAGCTTCGAGCTCGTCCAGAAGGCCCTCGCCGCCGGCATCCCAGTCCTCGCCGCCGTCGGAGCCCCGAGCAGCCTCGCGGTCGAGCTGGCGCGCGAGCTCGGCCTCACCCTCGTCGGCTTCCTGCGCGACGGCCGCTTCAACGTCTACTCGGGCGAAGAGCGAATCGGTCCTCAGCCTGGCTGAGGCTCTGCCCTCAGGCGCTCGGCCAGGTGAGCCAGGAAGGGCTCCAGGTCGTCGGTGTCGGGGAGAGTGATGGCCAGCTTGCCGGCGGGGGTGCGCTCGATCTTGCCTTCTCCTTCGAGGACCAGGGCCACCTGCAGGGCCTCGCGGTCGACGGGGATCTCGTCGGTGACGGCGAAGACGCGGTTCATGATCTGCTGATCGAGGATGCGCATGGGCCCCATGCTACATTGGCGGCATGGAGCTCGAGCCGGCGACCGACCTGTTCCTCTCCCTGACGCCGGAGAAGGTGCTGGCCGCGGTCGAGGCGGCCGGCCTGCGGTGCAACCCGGTCTGCTACCCCCTGAACTCCTTCGAGAACCGGGTCTACGAGGTCGAGCTCGAGGACCGCACGCGGATCGTCGCCAAGTTCTACCGGCCGGGGCGGTGGAGCGAGGAGCAGATCCTCGAGGAGCACCAGTTCCTGGGCGAGCTGGACGAGGACGAGGTGCCGATCTGCCCGGTGCGGCCGTTCCCCGACGGCTCGACCTTGCGCCGCATCGACCACATCTACTACTCGCTCTCCGACCGCCGCGGCGGCCGGGCGCCCGACGAGCTGGACGGCACGGCCGCCTGGCGCCTGGGCATGCTGGTCGGCCGCCTGCACAACGTCGCCGCGCGCCGCCCGGCCGAGCACCGCCTGCGGCTGACCCCCGAACGCTTCATCCGTGACGACGTCGCCTGGCTCGACGACCACGCCACCCTGCCCCAGCATCTCCGCCAGCGCTACTTCGACGCCGCGCTGGCGATCGCCGACCAGCTCGACGGCGCCCTGGCAGAGCTCGATCCGGGGCAGATCCATCGCCTGCACGGCGACCTCCATCTCGGCAACGTGCTGCTGCGCGACGGCCTGCTGCGCGTCCTCGACTTTGACGACATGACGGTGGGGCCCGCCGTCCAGGACCTCTGGCTGGCGCTGCCCGGCCGCGACTCCTGGGCGCTCGCGCTGCGCGAGCGGTTCCTCGAGGGCTACGAGCAATTCCGGCTCTTCGACCGCTCGACCCTGCGCCTGATCGAGCCGCTTCGCGGGCTGCGCGTCATCCACTACGCGGCCTGGCTGGCGCGTCGCTGGCACGACCCTGCCTTCCCCGCCACCTGGCCGCACTTCGGCACCCTCGACTACTGGCAGCGCGAGACCGACGACCTCGAGGAGCAGCTCGCCCTGGTCCGCGGCGAACTCGCCCCGCCCGCGGCCGCCGGCGGCCCGGGCGGCGGCGACGGCGAGGAGAGACCCGCCGAGGAAGCCACCCTCACCAACCGCGACTTCTTCTGGGACTGGGAAGGCTAGTAGCTGGTAGCCGGGCCGGCCCGGCGAAGCTCCGCCGGCCGTGGGTCGCGGCCTCCTGGCCTCTCTTGGTCTAGTAGCTGCTAGTAAAGCTGCCCGATGTTCCAGACCAGCCCGGCGTAGACCGCGTGCGGCTGCGGCCCCGCGAGCGGCGCGATGATCCCGGCGTCCACCGCCAGCCAGCGACGGATCTGCACGGTCGGTCCGGTGAGCAGCGCGACGATGGCTTTCTGGCCGGCCGGTCCCGAGGTGGCGGGGAGGCCGTACAGCTCGGCCGCCCAGCCGAGTGCGCCCACGACCGGCAGGCCGCCGGAAACGGTCCAGAGGGTGGCGTTCCGCGGCGCGTTGCTGCCGTCGCCGCTGCGGCGAACATAGCCGGCGTTGACGTCCAGCGACACCCCGCCGAGCTGGTGGCTGGAGATGAGCAGCAGGCCCGCGTCCGTGGTGCCCGTCCCCGTTCGCCGCCGCACCGAGCCGGTGGCCAGCTTGATCGACGGCAGCACGGCGAAGTCGCCCGCCACCGGGAGATTCTCGGCCAGGCGCCACTTGATGCCGAGGGACGCATCGCCGAGCCCCGAGGCCACCGGCGCGTTCCCCGAGTTGCGCACGAAGGAGTCGACGAGCGACAGCTGCACGCTCCGCCCGAGGCCGATCTTGAGCGTCGTGGGCGTGAGCAGAGTGTGGGCGCCGTCGAGGCGGTCGAGCTCGATGCCGGTTTCCAGCTCCACCCAGCCCGGCGCCACGGTGCCGGCGTGGGTCGCCACCGTCGGACGCTCGGGTTGAACGGCGTGCCGATCCTGCAGCCCCTGTCCACGGGCGCTCGCGGCAAACGGCGCGAGGGCGGCACAGGCGGCGATCGCACCGCGGATCAAGACGCGAGCTGTGCGTCGAGCTTGGCGACTCGAGGCGATGGGGGCCTCCTCGGCAAGGATGTACGTCGTGTGCCGCGACCAGACTCTACCTAGATGTTCGCCTTCAGGGTAGTGGGTCAGGGATCCGCTACCGCCGTCACCGTGGATGCCGGCGGCCGCGCCGAGTGTGCTAGCATCCGCGCCGCCTTCGCCCGGCCGTGCGGCCCGGCGGCATCCCATGGACATCCACGAGCACATCCTCGAGACCCTGGGCGACACTCCGCTCGTCCGGCTGCGCCGGTTCCATCCCACCGGGGCGGCGTTGGCGGCGAAGGTCGAGTACTTCAATCCCGGCGGCAGCGTCAAGGACCGGATCGGCACCGCGATGATCGAGGCCGGCGAGCGCGCCGGGCTGCTGCGGCCAGGGGGCACCATCGTCGAGCCCACCTCCGGCAACACCGGCGTCGGCCTGGCGATGGCGGCCAACCTGCGCGGCTACCGCCTGGTCTGCACCGCTCCGGACAAGATCCCGGCGGAGAAGGTGGCGCTGCTCGAGGCGCTGGGAGCCCGCGTCATCAAGTGCCCGACCAGCGTCCCCGCCGACGATCCACGCTCCTACTACAAGGTCGCCGAGCGCCTGCGCGACGAGGCCGGCGCCTACCTGCCGTACCAGTACTACAACCAGGCCAACCCCGAGGCCCACTACCACTCGACCGGTCCCGAGCTCTGGCGCCAGACCGACGGCCGCGTCACCCACTGGGTGGCGGGCGTCGGCACCGGCGGCACCATCAGCGGCGTCGGCAAGTTCCTCAAGGAGCGCAACCCGGCGGTGCGCGTCATCGGCATCGACACCGTCGGCAGCGTCTACGTCTATTACAAGCAGCACGGCGAGCTGCCGCCCCCCGAGCAGATCCACCAGTACCTGATCGACGGCATCGGCGAGGACTTCCTCCCCGCCTGCGTCTGGTGGGACTACATCGACGAGGTGATCGCGGTCGACGACCAGAGCGCCTACCGCGCGGTGATGGAGCTCGCGCGGAAGGAATCGATCTTCGTCGGCTCCTCCGGCGGCGCCGCCGCCGCCGGCGCCCGCCGCATCGCGCAGTCGCTGCCCGAGGACGCCCTGGTCGTCACCCTCTTCCCCGACTCCGGCGAGCGCTACCTCTCGAAGCTCAACCGGGCCTGGCTCTCCGAGCACGGCCTGCTCGACGGCGCCGAGGACGACCAGCCCGGCGAGTCCTAGCCGCTAGCCGCGCAGATGGTCGCCGGGGTCGCGGTGATCGCCGTCAGACACTACGTATCGATCTGCTTCTGCGCGTTCCGGAAGAGCCGCCAGCAGAGCACGCCGAACACCGCCGCGCACAGGATGCCGCCCCAGACCGCGTGGTTCTTGAAGGCGCCGTACGCCGGCAGCAGGTTGCCGACGTCGATCCTCTCGAGCAGCGTCGGCTTCTCCATCTTGAGGACGGAATCGCCGAAGAAGGCGACCAGGGCGATCAACACGCCGCCGAGCGAGCCGCCCGCCACCAGGCCGGTGGCGTACAGCATCCCCGAGGAGAGCTCGCTCTCCTGCTTGCGGTGCGCGACCCGGTCGGCCAGCGCCTTGACCATGCCGCCGATCCAGATCGGGAAGGTGGTCGACAGCGGCAGGTACGCCCCCACCGCCCAGGACAGGGCGTGCGCCCCCGCCATCTGGGCCATGAAAGCCAGGCCGACGCCGACCAGCACCGGCGCCCAGGGCAGGTTCTGGGCCAGGAGACCCTTGATGATGGTCGCCATCAGCGTCGCCTGGGGAGCGGCCAGCTTCGGGCCGCCGATGCCGTGCAGCTCGTCGCCGCGGTAGGTCTGGTCGAGCAGGAAGAGCGTGCCGCCGATGACCAGCGTTGACACCAGCACGCCGATGATGAAGCCGATCTGCTGGCGGCGAGGGGTCGCGCCGACCAGGAAGCCGGTCTTCAGGTCTTGCGAGGTGGCGCCGGCGTTGGCGGCGGCGATGCAGACCAGGGCGCCGACGCACAGCGCCACCGACTGGTAGACGTCGCCGGTCCTGCCGACCAGCACGAAGACCAGGCAGGTCGCCATCAGCGTCGCGATGGTCATGCCCGAGATCGGGTTCGAGGAGGTGCCGATGATGCCGACGATGCGGCTCGAGACGGTGACGAAGAAGAGCCCGAAGACGATCACCAGCAGGCCCATGAGCAGCGAGCCCGGGAAGGTGCCGTGCGGGAAGTGCGGCAGCACCGTGATGATCAGCGCCAGGACCAGCGAACCGATGACCACCACCCCGATGCTGAGGTCGTCCTCGGTGCGCACTTTCTTGACCTCGCCGGCCCCCCCGCGCAGCGATTTGATCGACTCGCTGAAGGCCGAGACGATGGTGGGCAGGGTCTTGATCAGCGTCACCACGCCGGCGCAGGCGACCGCTCCCGCGCCGATGTAACGGATGTAGGCTCGGTAGATCCACTCCGCGTGGGCGTGCGAGCCGCGCCACGCCGCCGAGAAGCCGAGGTCGGTCAGGTCCTTGACCAGGCGCTGCTCGGGCACCAGCCAGGAGATCAGCGGGATGAGCGCCAGCCAGGCCAGGACGCCGCCCGAGGCGAGCTCGCCGGCGATCTTGGGGCCGATGATGTAGCCCAGGCCCAGGTACTCGGGCGTGACGTCGCTCTGCAGCGTGGCGTCGGGAAAGACGCTGGCGGCCTTGGTGCGGAACCAGGTGGCGGTCTCGTTCCAGAGGCCGAGGATGCCGTAGAGGAACTTGTAGAGCAGCGCCACTCCCACGCCCGCGAACACCAGCTTCGCCAGGTCGCCGCCGCGCTCGCCGGCGATGAGCACGTCGGCGCAGGCCGTGCCCTCCGGGTACGGCAGGTTGCCGTGCTCCTTGACGATCAGGGCGCGGCGCAGCGGGATCATGAACAGCACCCCGAGCGTGCCGCCGACCGCCGACAGCACGAAGATCGTGAGGTAGTTGAAATAGTTGGCGCCGTAGGCGAGGAAGAGCAGCGCCGGCACCGTGAACACGACGCCGGCCGCGACCGACTCGCCGGCCGAGCCGATCGTCTGCACGATGTTGTTCTCGAGAATCGTGGACTTGCCGAACCGCTTGAAGACGGCGATGGACAGCACCGCGATCGGCACCGACGCCGACACCGTCAGTCCGGCGCGCAGCGCCAGGTAGACCGTGGCGGCGCCGAACAAGATGCCGAAGAGCGCCCCGAGGGCGATCGCCCGCGGCGTGAACTCCGCGATCTCCTGCGAAGCGGGAACGAAGGGCTCGAACTTCTCGGGGCTCGTCTCGGCCATCGCAACCTCCAAGCCAGAAGCGCGCGTGCTCGCTGCGGTGGGACCGGCGGCGATGCTACGACGGACTGCCGGCCGGCGCAACCGGAGGGTCGAGGTGCGCCGCGTCGGAGTCGCCCATCTCGACCCCGCCGCCGGGGAAGTATTCGCGCCAGCGCCGCGAGACCAGCGCCGCCGTGCCCGGATCGGCGCGCAGCTCGCGCGGGAAGCCCGGCTTCAGGCGGGCGTCGATCAGCACCGGCGGCTGGTAGGCGAGGTGGTTGCGCGTCACCGTCGTCGCGGCGGCGTGGATGTCCGCCGCCGGCTCGAAGCGGGTGAAGGTGGTCCAGAGGAAATTGATCGGGCTCGCCGCCGCCCGCCGCGGCTCGTCGGTCAGCACCAGCAGCGGCCAGCCGGCGAAGGCCGGGTGCGCGGCGAAGCGCGCCGCGGCGCCCGGCTCCTCGGCGAACGGCGGCCCGCCCAGCACCAGGCAGCCGGGGCCGAACACCAGCGCCTCGCCCAGCCCCTGGGGAACCTCGCCGCGGCCCGCCGGAGAGAAGGCGCGCGGCAGCTCGCGGACCGGATCGCCGAGGCCGAGCCAGACCCCCTTCGAGCCCTCGTTGACCCGCGGGCCGGTGTAGTCGAGGGTGTCCATCGAGAGGTTGGCGAAGACGAACAGGTCGGTCTCGGGGCGGGTGCGGGCGAGGACGTGGGCGAGCGTCGCCCGGAAGTCCTTGAGGTCCACCGCGCGGTCGGTGACCAGCAGGAACTTGGTCAGCGACAGCTGCCCCTCGCCGAGGATGCGGAAGGCCGACGCCATCGCCTCGCGCGCGTAGCGCTGCTTGACCACCGCCGCCGCCAGCGAGTGATAGCCGGTCTCGCCGTAGGACCAAAGCGCCTCGACCGCCGGCATCACCAGTGGGAACAGCGGCGACAGCAGCTCCTGCAGCAGGTCGCCGAGGAAGAAGTCCTCCTGCCGCGGCTTGCCGACGACCGTCGCCGGGTAGATCGCGTCGCGGCGGCGGGCCAGCCATTCGACCTCGAAGACCGGGTAGTCGTGGCGCAGCGAGTAGTAGCCGTAATGATCGCCGAACGGACCCTCGGGGCGCCGCACGCCGGCGGGCACCCTGCCGGCCAGCGCCAGCTCGGCGAAGGCCGGCACCGCGCGGCCGCCGGGCCCGGGCATCATCCGCAGCCGCTTGCCGGCGATCAGCGACGCCAGCATCAGCTCGGGCACGTTCTCGGGGAGCGGCGCGATGGCGGCGAGGATCAGCGCCGGCGGCCCCCCGAGCCAGACGCTCGCCGGCAGGCTCTCGCCCCGCGCCTCGGCGACGGCGTGGTGGAAGCCGCCCCCCTTGCCGATCTGCCAGTGCATGCCGGTCGTCCGCGGGTCGTGGACCTGCAGGCGGTACATCCCGAGGTTGTGGCCCTTGCCGGCCGGATGCTCGGTGTAGACGAGCGGCAGGGTGATGAAGGGGCCGCCGTCCTCGGGCCAGGTGGTGAGCACCGGCAGGCGGTCCAGCCGCACGTCGCGGGTGACCACCTCCATGACCGTGCCGGCCCGCCGCCGCCCGCGGCGATCGACCCCGATGCGCAGCGCCTCCCGCGCCAGGTCGCGGGCGCCCCAGAGCTTCCGCGGCGTCGGCGGCAGCAGCGTCTCGGCCAGCTCCACCAGCCGCCGGATCAGCTGGAAGGGCCGTCTGCCGAAGGCCAGCTCGGCGCGGCGCCGCGTGCCGAAGAGATTGGTCGCGAGCGGCATCTCCGCGCCCCGCACGGCCGTGAACAGCAGCGCCGGCCCGCTGGCCGCGATCACCCGCCGATGGATCTCGGCCGCCTCGAGCCGAGCGTCCACCGGCGCCTCGACCACCGCCAGGTCGCCCTCGCGCCGCAGCTGCGCCAGGAACGCCCGCAAGTCCGGGAAGCCGGCCTCCGCCATGAAGCGCAGTCTATCCTCGCAGGCGCCTCGTGATGGGTCCATTGCCCCGCGGCTTGCCCGCTGCCGACAGATACGAAAGATGCAGCCATGTCGATAAGTATTATTGACAACTCCGCAAAATAGCTGATAGGCTCAAAAGTAGACCAAGGAGATCAGATGACATATCCGCAGGCCCATCCTCGGATATGTCATCGCTAGTGGCCCGGTCTCCTCTTGGTTTCTCCTACCGGGAGTAGAGAGAGACCCTGAGAGGACAGAGCGATGCGGCGTCACCGGCTGGCGCGTTCTCCTTTCATGCGCACGATGAGGAGGAGACCGCCATGCTTTCGAGCACACGTTTCATCACGGCATTCGCGCTGATCGCCGCCATGTCACGAATCGCCGCCGGATCGGGCACGCCGGAGGCGGTGGCCGACGTTCCGACCGTCGATGGTGCGACCGGCGGATCGACCGGCGCAGAGAGTGCGTTTACCATCCGTGCCCCGGGAGGATTGAACGGTTCGGTTCAATTCAACAGCCGCGGCAGGTTCGGGGGAGACGCCGCGAACTTCTTCTGGAGTCCGACATTCAAACGACTCGGCATCGGAACGCAGACCCCCAACGAGCAACTGGAGATTACTGGTAACTTGCGGCTGCCGATCAGCACGGCTAGCGCGGGAGTCATCATGTCAGGGGCGAACCCGTTCATTCACAATTTCGGCAACGAAAACACCTTCATAGGTGTCGATGCTGGCAACTTTTCCATGAGCGGCATGGGTGGTAACACCGGCACCGGGGTAAACGCTCTCTCCAGCAACACCGTGGGCCGCTGCAACACCGCCATCGGGGGACAAACGCTCAAAGCCAACACCGAAGGCGACAACAACACGGCCGTCGGGCACCTCGCGCTCTCCGCCAACGCCACCGGCACCGACAACACCGCGAGCGGAGTCCTGGCGCTTTTCGAGAACACCACCGGCTCCCGTAACACCGCCAGCGGGGACAATGCGCTGGTCAACAATGCCGACGGCCACGACAACACTGCCGACGGAGTCTTCGCGCTCGGGGCCAACACCGACGGCTATTGGAACACCGCCAACGGGGCGCAGGCGCTCCTCGGCAACACTCATGGCGCCGCCAACACGGCGAGCGGGTACAACGCGCTCACGAACAACACCGAAGGCAACGACAACGTAGCCATCGGGTGGTTTGCGCTCGACGCGAACACCATCGGTTTCAACAACACGGGAATCGGAGATCACGCCACTGTTTCCAGGAGTGACCTGCACAATGCCACGGCCATCGGCGCCTTGGCCGTTGTCGACGACAGCAACAAGATTCGCCTGGGCGACGATGCCGTCAGCGTCATCGAAGGTAGGGTGCCCTTCACCTGGACCTCCGACAAGAACCAAAAGGAAAACTTCCGCCCCGTGGATGGCGAGGACGTGTTGATGAAGATCCGCGGACTGAGCCTCAGGAGTTGGAATTACATCGGCGATGACCCCCGGAAGTTCCGCCATTATGGCCCCGTGGCCCAAGAGTTCTTTGCCGCCTTTGGGCATGATGAGGTGGGGACCAGCGGGACGCCTACGACCATCAACTCTGGGGATGCGACGGGAATCCTGATGATGGCCGTTCAGGCTCTGGAAAAGCGCACCGCCGAGGTGGAGGCAATGAAGGTACAGATCGCCGAGTTACGCGCGATGATCCGCGCCCAAGGCACTCAACCGAAGTGAGCCCGCGGGGGTGAAACTCCCCCGCGCCACTCGCCCCGCATCGGCGGAACTTGGGGAGCCTCGCCGGCGCCGTGACGCCCGGCGGAGCCCGCGGTCGGTTGCTTTTCCCGGGCCCGGGGTGTCCATAGCAGCAGGACGCAAAGGAGACGCCCATGGACACACCCCTCGCCGCTCGCACCGCCCGCCTGCTCAAAGCCGCTCTCGCGCTCGTCCCGTTGGCGCTGCCGCTCGCGAGCGCAGTGCCCGCGCTGGCCGTGGCGCAAGGGCCCTACACGCTCGAAGTGCTGGTCGACGGCAGGCCGCTCGCCGAGCTCTACGGCAACGGGCGCCATTACGTCGAGGCCTTCGCCGGCCGCGAGTACTCGCTGCGGCTCACCAACAACACCGGACGGCGGGTGGCGATCGCGGTCTCCGTCGACGGGCTGAACTCGATCGACGCCAGGACGACCACGGCGCAGGCGGGCTCGAAGTGGATCCTCGGTCCGTACGAGTCGATCGTCCTCGACGGCTGGCAGACCAGCTCGGCGCTCGCGCGCCGGTTCTACTTCACGACCGAGAAGGGCTCGTACGGAGCGTGGCTCGGGAAGACCGAGAACCTCGGCGTGATCGCGGCGGTGGTGTTCCGCGAGCGCCTGCCCGAGACCGAGCAGCCGAAGTACTTCCGCGAGCGCGGCGCGCCGGCGGCCCCCGGGAGCGGCGCCGAAGGCGGCGTGCCCGGCGGGGCGCCGTCCGCGGCCGCGCCGGCGCCCCCCGAGCCCGACCGGGCGGATGGACGCGCCGAATCGCACATTGCGCCGAAGGAGCCGAAGGAGCCCGAGGCCCAGCTGTCCGACGAGTACGCGGCGACCGGCATCGGGCGCGAGGTCGACCACCAGGTGAAGCGAGTGCGCTTCCGCGCCGAGCGCTCGGCCGCGGCATGCCTGGAGATCCGCTACGAGTACCGGCCGGCGCTGGTGAGGCTCGGACTGCTGCCGCCGGCGCACCCGCGCGATCCGCTCGAGCGCCGCGAGCGCTCGCACGGCTTCGAGCCCGGCTTCGCGCCGGATCCCTACCGTCCCGACGGCGGCGGGCGGTAGGCGGCGGGAGCGCCGAATCAGGCCGGGCGGCGCGCTCGGAGACTCCTCGTGGGAAGTGGTACCGTGGCTTTGGTAAGGAGTATGCTCACGGCATGTCCCGAACGTTGGAGCAGATCGAAGACGAAGTGCTGCGTCTCCCCGAGGAATCCCGCGTCAGAATCCTGGAGCGCCTACTATTGAGCTTCCAGGAACGAGCAGGAAGCGAGGAAGAGGGGATCACCAGAGCTTGGGTGGAAGAGGCCGAACGACGGGATGACGAGATGAGCAGCGGCAGAGAGGAAGGGCTTCCTGCCCAGGAGGTCATCTCCAAGCTCCGCTCCTCTCGTCGATGAAGAGCGCCGTCTTCAATCCCCTCGCTGCGCGCGAGCTCGTGGAGGCGGTCGAGTACTACGACGAGGCACGACGGGGCCTCGGCGACGAGTTCCTCGACGAGGTCGAGCGGGCCATTGCCTTCCTTGATCAATATCCCGAGGCTGCGCCCAAAGTGGGGCGAGAGGCGCGGCGGCTCGTCCTTGCTCGATTTCCTTACTCGTTGATCTATCGCCATTTGGATGCCGGGCAAATCCGCATCTTGGCCATCGCCCACCAGAAGCGCCGACCACGTTACTGGACCAGGAGACACTGAAGGCGACCGGGACCTTACTCCGCTGGGCCTGGGTCGCAGGCCCTCTCGGCACTTCCTCCTTCGGCGGCGGCGATGGGCTGTCTGCGTCTATTGGAGCTCGGAGGGGGCCGCGACTACCTGTTCGCACACGATGAGCCGCCCCTCTCCGGAACTACTCCACGCTTCGAGCGCGGCTTGCACTCGTTCAACCTTGCGCGCGGCGATCCCGAGGCGCCGTTCAGGGCGCCACTCTTTTTCACTTGCGCCGTGATCGTCATGATGCTCGTGAGGGCGCCCCTCGCTGCACGCCAGGCAGAGGTATCGGACGTTGGCGGTCCAGTCCTCGGCTCTGATGTCCTCGATCTGGTCCAATCGCTCCAGCAGGGCCTTCACTGCCCGCGGATCTGCACAGGAAACATGGGCCACGAACGTGCTGAAGGGCGAGGAAGCCAGTAACTGGATCTCGTCGAAGACGGGCACCTCCCGATCGCCCAGCTTGCGGTAGCCGTTCGGAGCACCGTCGTGGAGCACGAGGTCGCGCCAACGGCGATCTGACTCCGGGAGGGGAACGCTGTCAATGATCGCGCGGGCCGGATCGATTCGCCGACTCCAGACCACTTCACCGAGGTCCGCGGGCCGCAGGCGAATGGGGACCATGCCCCAGTCGGTTTCGATCGGTCCCTCACCCTCCGGCAGGCTTAGCCCAAAACCCTTCCAGGCGGCGCGGGCGATTGCCCATTCGCCCAGGGCGGTCGCCGCGATGCCGAGGTTCCACCAAGCGGCTTCGTCGTCGACAGCGAGCTCTGTCGCCCTCCGATTGCAGCGCAAGGAGGCCTCCCAACGGCGTTGCCGCTTGTGGAGGAGGCCCAGGTTGAACCACGGCACCGCCCACTCGGGGGCCGCCTCGATCGCGGCCTCGTATGCTGTGATGGCTTCGTCGAGGCGATCCTCCTCTTCAAGGCTGATCGCCTCCTGGTTGAGCCGTTTGGCTTTCGAGCGCAAGGGTCATCTCTCCTTTGGTTCCACGTGTACCGTCGGTCCGCCTTGCCGGCGCCGGGTTTCAGCAGCCTGGAGCACTCGAGCTTAACAGGGAGACGAGAGCGGCAGGTGGCACGGGCGAACCCCGAGCCGACCCAGGGGGCCAGTAACCCAGAGCTCGTCTTGACACCTGAAGCGTTGATCCGCTACATTTGCCAAGATAATCTAGGCTTATGGCTTCTGGGCCTTTGGCTCGGCGGCCAGGTCGCGAGCCTCACCAGGAAGGATGTCGAGAATGACTGCAATGCCAGTGCAGGCTGCCACCGAAAGGCGCTGGATCGCGCCCCGCTGGCGGGACCGCCGATCGCGGGCGCTGCTGGCGGTGGCCGGCTCGATCCTGATCGCGGCGGCGCCCGCGGCGGCGGCGGCGGGGCGCTGGGTGCCGCTGGGGCCGTTCGGGGCGCCGGTGGTGTCGCTCGCCGTGACACCGGGGGCACCCCAGGTGCTGTATGCCGGCAGCTACGATGGCCTGTTCAAGAGCGCCGGCGCTGGCGCCGGCTCGACCGCGCTGCGCTTCGCGGCCCTCCCCTTGGACCACTTCATCACCGCCATCCTGGTCGTCCCCTCCGACCCGCCCGCGGTGCTCGCCGCGACGGACAGCGGGATCTTCCGCAGCGCCGACGGCGGCTCCAGCTGGCAGTCGATTCCCGTCGAAGCCGGCGGACAGATGCTGTTCGCGGTCGAGTTCCAGGCCCTGGCCGTGGACCCGCGCGATCCGGCCATCGTCTACGGCGGCGCCGGGCTGACCGGCGATGGCGGGACCGCGTCCGGCCTCTTCAAGAGCGTCGACGCCGGGCTCTGGCACCCTCGGACGGGCTGACCGTGTACGCCGGAGGTTCGCCGCCGAGCGGCATCGGTGACGCCCCTCCCCCGTGCAGCGGCGGTTGCCAGACCTTCCGCAGCCGCGACGGCGGCGCCACTTGGGAATGCCTGCCGCTCGCGAACGTGAGGGGTTTCGTCGTCGACCCTTCCGACCCCGAGACGGTCTACGCCTTCCAGCCCGTCCTCCCCGGAGTGGAGCTCAATGCGATATCGCCAAGAGCGGTGACGGCGGCCGGACCTGGCAGCCGCTGCGGCCGGAAGACCTCGGCTTCGGCGCCGGTTTCAGCCTCCTCGCCATCGATCCCGCCGCGCCGCGGCACCTCTATACGGTGCTCGATCGGACCCTGTTGGAGAGTCTCGACGGCGGCCAGTCCTGGGCAACCAAGGGGCCGGGCTTCCCGTCTCCTCTTCCGCACACCTTCCCCGCGGTGGCGGCGCTCCTCTTCGATCCGCGGGATTCCTCCGTGCTCTACGCCTCCTTCGAACCGGTGGGCGTATTGCGCAGCACGAACGGCGGCCTGAGCTGGACCCTGCTGAGGGGCGGCCTCCTCCCGGGGGTGCTCGACGCGGCCGGTCCGCTGGCGACCGACCCCCGCCAACCCGATCTCCTCTTCCTCAGCACCGGGAACCGCGGCGTCTACCGCCTCCAGCGGTAGCCACCGGCGCCGGCGGGTCCAGGCCGCCGCACTGTCGACTGTCCCGACCGATACCGGGCCTCGCCATATTAAAATATGGTATGTTCTATGGTATCATGAGCGCATGGAATCCACGCGCAAGGTCACTGTCGAGCTACCGGGCAAGCTGTTGCGGGCGGCGCAACGAACGACCGGCGCTGGGATCACCGCCACCATCCGGCGTGGGCTGGAGCTGGTGGCGGCGGGAAGAGCCTACGAGGAGCTGGGGAAGCTCAGGGGCAAGGTGGCGCTGTCAATCGACCTCGAGAAGTTGCGGGAGGACCGATGATCGCCATCGACACGAGCTCCTGGGTCGCCTTCTTTTCCGGCGCCTCCGGCGACGACGTCGACCTCGTCAGCAAGGCCCTGGTCGAGAGCCAGGCCTGCCTGGTGCCGGTCGTGCTCACGGAGCTGCTGAGCGATCCTCAGCTGCCCGCGCGCGTCGCCGCGTTGCTCAAGGATCTCCCCATGCTCGAGGTCACCGATGGATACTGGGAGAGGGCAGGAATCCTGCGGTCCGAGATCCTGTCGCGGAAGCTCAAGGCCAGGCTCGCCGACGCGCTCATCGCCCAGAGCTGTCTGGACCACGACGTGAGCCTGGTCAGCAGGGATGACGATTTCCGCCACTTTGCCGCTGCCCGCGGCCTGGCGCTCCTCGGCTGACCCTACATGGCGGTGGTGAGCGCTCGCCCGGCGGTCGGCGCCGGGCGGGCGGGACCCGCTACCTCCGGTTCCGTGAGGGCGCGGCGGTGATTCCCCCGCGCTACTCGACCCGTTATTGTCAGTCGGGAACCTCGACGTCAAGACCCTCGAGATGGCGGAACCCTCGATCGAAGGTGAGCAGGCGATAGCCGCCAGCGCGGGCAAAGGCAGCGAGGTAGGTGTCGGTGCCGGCGTTGCGCCCAGCCGCGAGATCCCGGGTCACCAGGCGCCACTCCGATTCGAGCCCGGCCGGTTCCTGGATGCTGGTGAAGCGGTCATCGGTCAGCAGCAAGTCCCAGGCATCCCAGACCGCCGTCGCGGCCAGTACGTCACCCTTTAGCCATGTCGGGTTGGTCAGGATGCGCAGGACGCCCATCTGAGCGACCCGGCAGAGGAGAATGCTGCCGGCCTGCTCTTGCCGGCCGAGCCACGCAACGGCCCGGTCGGACAGGGCATGCCTGGCGTGCAGCAGGGCGATCAAGAAGTTGACGTCAGCCAGGTAACCCATGCCGGCGCCGATCCTCTGCAGCCTCGGAGCGTGCGATGTCGGCGTTGGTCAGCCGAAGACTGCCTGGCCGCGGGGAGGAGAAGACCGGGAATTGAACCCGCCTCCTCGCCCCCGGCGGCGGACCGGCGGCCAGATCCCTCGCGAGCGCGGACCCGATCAACTCGCGCAAGGTCACGCCCCGCTCCACCGCCGCAATCTTGGCGCGCTTCATCAACTGGTCCGGTAAATCGAGCGTCGTCCTCATAAAGCCATCTTAGCATATTGCTGTCATAACAGCACCTCTCAACGAGAGCCGGCGGAAGTTCGGGCGCGGAACCTCTGATCGCCATGATGCGACGGCGGCGCCTCTTGGAAATGTCTGCCCAGCACTAGCCGCCGCCGGCGGGTCCAGGCCGCCGGGAACCAGACCACGAATCACGGGCTCCAAGAGAGACAGAAGCGGCTGTGCCGGCAGCCCGTGTGGCAACGGAACGGGTGCATGGCGGGACGGGAAGAGAGGAGGCAGCAGTATGCAGATGCGAGCCAACCCCGGTCGTCAGGTCCGTGCCGTGGCGGCGGTGCGGAGCGAGATCAACGTCACGCCGCTGGTGGACGTCTGCCTGGTGCTCCTGGTCATCTTCATGGTGGTCGCGCCGCTGCTGCACAAGGGGATCGATCTCGAGCTGCCGCGGACCGCCAACCCCAGGGACATGCCGGAGGCCCAGCTCACTCTCTCGATCAGGAGCGACGGCAACGTCTTCGTCGGTCAGACCCCGGTGCCCCGGGAGCGCCTGGCGGCGATGCTCAAGGCAATTCACGACCAGGCGCCTGCCCACCCGGTGGTCGTCGACGGAGATCGGCGCCTGCGGTACAAGCAGGTCGCATCGGTCCTCCGGATGATGCGGGACGCCGGCTTCGAGCGAGTGGGCCTGGCAACCGAGAAGCGCAAGCCGAACTGAGCTGCCCGCGGCCTGGCGCTCCTCGGCTGAAGCGGCCCCCGGGTGCGCCCCCGCCCGGCGGCGGTTGCCTGGCGGGCGGGGCTGCCTTCTTACCTATCGGGTCCGAGCCGCTAGCAGGTGCAGGTCCCGAATGCCGTGTAGTTGGTGCAGCCGACCATGCAGCTGATGTGGGTCTTGCAGCGATCCGTGTTGACTGCGCCCTGGGCCTGCGCGAGATCCTGGCGCTCGAGGCGGCGGAGCGACTCGCGGGTGAGAGTCAGCTTCCTCGGCAACGTTCTCTTCATGGCGATCTCCCTCTATCGCGGCTGCGCGGAGAGCGCAGCCTCCCACCTCTAACTGTGCCGGCGCGGAAACGCCCGGTGACAGCGCGGCGGCCGGCTGCCGCCGACTGCCGCCGCCGGGTGCCGCCAGCCGCCGCCGGCCGTTCCTACCGCAACTCGCCCACACCTGCCCGCGGCCCGCAAGCCGGGACTTGCCGTCCCTGCCCGGCCCCGGACGCGGCCCCGGACGCGGCCCCGGGCACGGCGCCGAGCGCCCTGGCGCGGTCGGCGCGGCCCATCGCGGCGGCGCGATCGATTGCCTCTCCCAGGCCATGCCACTCGGCGCCGGTCAGGGGTCCGAGGATGCGCGCGCCGCTCAGATCCAGCCGCACGCGGCCCGTGCCCCCGCCCTGGGCGACGGCCTCGAGCTCGAGGGCGTCGCCGGCGCGACCGGCGCCGCGCGGGTGCCAGCCGCGGACCGCGAGCTCCCAGCCGGCGTGTCGCAGCGCCTCGCGGTGCAGCCCCTCCGCCTGCCGGTCGCGGTTCTGGCCGAGCTCGAGGTCGGCGGCGGCGCCCGGCGGCGGGTCCCGCAGGGTGAGCGCGGCCAGCGGCCGCTGCATCGCGCCGTCGATCGCCCACCCCCTGGCGAACAGCAGCCCGCTCTCCGGCTGGTACGCCACCAGCTCCGGCGTCAACTCGACTCGCGGACCCGGGCCGCCCGGCAGCGGCGCGGGCGCGCATCCATCCGGCTCATCCCAGAAGAACAGGTCGCCGAGCGGCGTCGGCGTCACGGCGACGCCGTGCCTCCGGCCTCTCAGGTAGGCGTCGACGACCGCGACGCGCAGCGCGTCCGGGACATCGAAGTCGGCGATCGCGCCGTACCCGTGCGCCAGCAGCAGCGCCTGCGGGCGGCCGGCGCGCAGCTCCCGGACCAGCTCGAGCTGGCGCGGCGGCGTGTAGGCGCGGGCCATGGCGAAGTAGCGCGTCGGCCACGGCATCCGGAAGCGCACGTAGTACCAGGCCGCCGAGTCGGCGATTGCCAGCCGGGTCACGCCGTGGGCGCGCAGCGTCGCCGCTGCGGCGCAGGTGTCGGCGATGAAGCCGCGGTTGGCCGCCAGCCGGGCCTCGCCCGGCGTGAACGTCCGGTCGGCGCAGCCGCCGGCGGGCGGGTTGGGAGCCAGGTGCTCGACCAGGCCATCCCAGCGCTGGCGCGCCATGGCGGCGGCGGCGGCCGGACCGCGCGGCACGGGGATCTGGAATCCGAGGTTGCCGAAGTCGAGCAGCGCGATCAGGACGACCAGGGCGCAGGCCGACCTCGCCCGCGTCCAGGACCGCCGTTCGCGCCAACCGGCGAAGGCGAGGCAGGCTGTGGCGAGCAGCAGCAGCGAGCTCCACTGCGTCACGTGGCCCAGGTCGCTGCGATCGATCGCGGTCTTGGCCGCCGCCGCCGCGAAGACCGCGACGAACAGGAGCGCCGCGGTGCGGCCGGACGCCGCGCGCGGGCGGGGGTGCGTCCGCGCGTGTTCCAGCGCCGCGCGCAACGCCTGGACGAGCAGCAGCAGGGTGAGGAGCAGCCGCGCCAGCGTCCGGTCCAGCCAGAGCGTCTCCATGGGCGAAGGGGCTGCTCCCCGGTGGGGCCACAGGGCAGGGGGAACCCCATCGCGTCGCGGTGGTATCGCGGCAGGTCCCAGAGAGTGTAGGCATACCACTCGGCGCCGGGCCAGCCGAGGAGCAGGCGGGCGGCGGCGAGCACCAGGACGGCGCCGCCGAGGAGGCGCAAGACGCCGCCGGCAGCTCGCTTCACGCCCCCGGCCCACGGCTCGTCCGTCGCCACGAGGTCGCGATGGGCGAGGACGGTCAGGGCGGCCAGGGTGCCGTACAGCGCCGCCTCGATGCGGAAGAGGTAGGCCAGGCCGAGGCACACGCCGGCGACGAGATCGCGCCGCCCGGAGGTGACGGCGACGAAGCCGAGGACGACGAAGAACAGCTCGCCGAGCTGGTACAGAGCCAGCGAGGCGGGTCCGGTCTGCGGCGCATCGGTCAGCAGCGGCGCGAGAGTGACGACCAGGCAGACCGCCAGCGCCGCGGCGCGCGAGCCGAGCAGCCGGCGCGCGACGAGGTACGCGGCGACGACGCCCAGGGCGCAGCACGAAGCCCACGCCAGCGCGACCGGCGACGTGCCGACCTTGCCGGTGGCGAGGATCCACGCCGCCGTCAAGCCGGAGTCATGAGCGCCGTGCGGCCAGAGCAGCGTCGCGAAGGGACGCCCGCCCCGCAGCAGGTCGACCGCGGTGCTCAGGACCTCGCCGTGGTGGTAGGTGTCGATGGTCAGCGGCGGCGGCCCGACGGTGAAGGCGAAGGCGGCGGCGGCGAGCGTGCCGGCGAGCAGCGCCGGGGCGCAGCCGCGAGCAGCAGCGAGCAGCGCCAAGAGAACCCCGCGAGCGCCGGCGCGCAGCGCCCCGGGCAACTCGCGAACGCCAGCGGTCAGCGCCAGGGGGAATCCGCGAGCAGAAGCGAGCAGCGCCCCGGCGGGCCTGCGAGCGCCGGTGCCGCCCCTCTCGGGTGCGCCCTCGATCGGCGCCTCGGCGGGAGCGCCGCCGCCGCGCCGGCCGAGGCCGATCGCCGTCGCGAGGCCCGCGACGGCCAGCAGCTGCGGCCAGCCGTCGAGCAGCGGCGCCACCGGGGAGACGGCCGCGGCGAGCGCGAGCCCCGCCACGGCGACGAGCAGGCAGGCGGCAAGGCCGCGCCGCGACCGGACGAACCATTGCGTCGCCGTCCCCGCGGCCAGCGCGCCCGCCACCGCCGCCGCGTCGACGTTCTTGCCGTAGCCCAGGAAGTACGGCATCCCGGCGGCACGCCATCGCGGTACTATCGTCGCGGCCAGGGCAATGCCAGCCGCCGCGGCGACGCCGACCGGGACGACGATCTCGGCGAGAGTGAGCCGCGCCGCCGCCGCGAGCGAGCGCCGGGGCGCCGCCAGCGTCGGCCGCACCGCCGCGAGCGGCCGCCGCGTTGCCTCGTTCCAGGATTTCGGGGATGAGCCAGGGCGATCCGACATTCTCAGAGTTCTACGCGGGCTACCTCGCGCACCACCGCCATCCGTGGAATCGGGCGCTGCACCTGGCGGCCAAGCTCCTGGCGCTCGCCGGGCTCGCGACCGCGGTGTACGAGCGCAGCGTCCTCCTGCTCCTCGCCGTGCCGGTCCTCGCCGTGGCTCCCTGCTGGATCGGCCACCTGCTGTTCGAGGGCGATCGACCGGTCTCATGGACCCAGCCGGCCGCGAGCCTGCTGGGCACCCTCGCTCGCATCTGCGGCCTCGGCGGCAGCGGCCACCCTGACCCTGCCCCCCCGCACGAGGCCCTGCCGCCGCGGCCGCCAGCCGTGCGCCCGTACTACAGCTTCGCGGCCGACCTCCGGATGTGCGGAGCGATGCTGCTGGCGGCGCTCGCGAAACGCGCGCCGCCGACGCCGGCCGCGATGCCCGCGACACCCTCGGCGCCAGCGATACCCGCCATGTCCGCGGCGCCCGCGATGCCCGTGACGCCCGCCGGTACCGTCGAGGCCGGCGCCGCCAGCGAGCCGACATAGTCCTTCGCGCCACGCAGCTGGTCGTGGAGGTGGCTGTACCAGAACAGCCCGCCGCGGCCGAGGACGTCGAGGTTCTCGATCGCCGCCAGCGCCTCACGGATCGTCCCGACGTGCTCGGCGTAGTCGAGCGAGTAGACCGGGTAGGCGTTCCGCAGCATCCGGGTCTCGCTGGCCAGGACCGTGCGCGGCTCGAGCAACCCGATCCCGGCGAGCTCGGCGACCACCCGCGCGGCGAGGAGGTCGCCGTCGAGCTCGTACAAGGCATCGCCGGTCGAGCACGGCACCTCGACGACCAGGCCGGTCTCGCCCGGCGGCGCCATCGCGGACGAGCGGTTCTTCGGCTCGGAAAGGCGCGACACCGCCAGCCGCGGATCGGGGACGTAGATCGTCGCGTTCCGCGAATGCCGGGGAATCCCCAGGCGCAGGAAGACCAGCCGGATGTGCCGGAAGCGCAGCCGCGCCGCCGCCCGCCGCGCCGCCGCGGGCAGCGCGTCGCCGAAGCAGCGGACCAGCGCCGTCAGGGGCAGCGTGCTGACGACGCGGCCGCGGACGGCGACGGAGGGGCGGCAGGCGAACCGGATGGCGCGGATCGCGCCGCCTTCGCACTCGAAGCCGGCGACCTCGTGCGCCGTGGCGACGGCTCCCGCCGGCAGCCGGGCGGCGAGCCCCGCCGCGAGGGCGCCGTAGCCGCTGCGAGGATAGAGGAAGGAGCCGTCGAGATGCCCGCGCCGGCGCCGCGGCAGCAGCAGCTCGACGAGCAACGACCGCAATCCGAGGCCCGCCAGGCGGCGGGTCGCCACCTCGGGAGCCAGGGCGCCGGCCGGCAGGCCCCAGAGCTTCTCCGTGTAGGAGATGAGCAGCGGCTCCCCGAGGCGGCGGCCATAGCGGTTGGTCGCCAGGTCCTCGAAGCTGCGCTCGGGCCTCGGCCGCCAGCGGGCCTTGAGGATCTCGGCGCCGATCCGCGCCGCCTCGGCCAGGCCGCGGCTGCGGATCCAGTTGAGCGGCGTCGGCGGGAAGTCGATGAACCGGCCGCGGTCGTAGATCTGGCTGGGCGAGCTGACGCGCACCAGCTCGTCGCCCAGCAGTCGCCGCACGTCGGCGGTGACGTCGCGGTCGCGGTCGTGGAAGCGGTGCGCCCCGGAGTCGTAGCGATGCTCGCCGCACTGGTAGGTCCGGCAGAGCCCACCGACCTCCGGCGCCCGCTCGAACAGCGCGAAGGGGAGCCCCCGCTCGGCGGCATGGAAAGCGACGCCGAGGCCCGCCGGACCGCCGCCGAGGATGGTGAGCCGGGGCGGCGGCGCGGCGGTCTCGCGGCGCGGGCGGCGGGCGCTCGGGCGGCTGGCGATCACGAGGGAGCTCGGCAGCCCTTCATCGAGAGGCGCTCCGCGGCTCGCGGGCGCGCGCTGCACTCACTGGCGGCACGGTGAGGCAGGAGTATAGCCCAAGGGCACCCCTTGCGGGCGCCACCTCGTTGGACTAGTGTCCCGTCTCAGAGATTCGCATCATTAGTCGCCGAGCCATCCGGGCCCCTGGCCAGGCGCGCCGACGCAGGCATAGTCGAAACTATGTCGAGGAGGCGCAACGCCGCCAGGGGGCCGGAGGGCTCGGCGAATAATGATGCGAATCTCTGAGACGGGGCACTAGCCTCCCAACTAAGCAAGCGTCAGTAAGCAGCAGCAGGAGGTCCACAGGCTTCGCCGGCGAATCGCCCGGCCCGGCCCAGGCCCGGCTCCGGCCCGGCTCCGGCCCGGGGCGCGTGCGGATCGCGGCGACGGCAGAAAGGGGGAGACGAGATGGCGGAGAAGAGCAGCGGCTGGACGCGCAGGAATTTCCTCGAGCTGGTGGGCAAGGCCGGCGGCGCCGCCGCCGTGTACGAGACCATGACCGCGCTGGGCCTGATCAATCTCCCCGAAGCCTGGGCGGGGCCGCCCGCCCTGCCGCCCGGCAGCGGCGCCGGCAAGAGCGTGCTCATCCTGGGCGCGGGCATCGGCGGCCTCACCCTGGCCTACGAGCTCTCCAAGGCCAAGTACCACTGCGAGATCCTCGAGGCCCAGGAGCGCGCCGGCGGCCGCAGCTTCACCGCCCGGCGTGGCTCGGTGATCACCGAGGAGAGCGAGAAGCACGGGACCACGCACCAGGAGTGCAAGTTCGACGAGGGCCTCTACCTCAACATGGGCCCCGGACGCCTGCCCTACCATCACCGCCGCGTCCTCCATTACTGCGACGTGCTGGGGGTGCCGCTCGAGGTCTACGTGATGTCGACCACCGTCAACCGCTACCAGACCGAGGGCGCCTTCGGCGGCAGGCCCCAGCTCAACCGCCGCATCGCCAACGACACCCAGGGCTACATCGCCGAGCTGCTGGCCAAGGCGGTGCGCAAGGGCTGCCTCGACCAGGAGCTCGGCGAGGGCGACCGCGCGAAGCTCCTCGATCTGCTCGAGGTCTACGGCGACCTCGGCGCCGAGAAGGGCTGCCCGCCGGAGGCGTATTGCGGCTCGACCCGCTCGGGCTGCGCGGAGCCGCTCACCGTCTTCCAGGAATGCACGCCGGCGCAGAAGCTCGAGCTCGGCGCGCTGCTCAAAGCCAACTTCTGGCGCCACAAGTTCTACCAGCCTCTCGACTTCGAGTGGCAGCCGACCCTCTTCCAGCCGGTCGGCGGCATGGACCGGATCGTCGAGGGCTTCAAGCGCAAGATCGGCAACCTCATCCACTACCGCAGCGAGGTGATCGACATCCGCCTGCAGGAGGCCGGCGTCGAGGTCACCTACCGCGATCGCGGCACCGGCGCCAAGAAGACCACGCGGGCGGACTACTGTGTCAGCAACATCCCGCTGCCGGTGCTGAACAAGATCCCCTCCGACCTCTCCCCCGAGTACAAGGCCGCCATCGCGCGCGGCAAGTTCGCGAACACCTGCAAGGTGGGCTGGCAGAGCAATCGCCGCTTCTGGGAGACCAAGGACGAGATCTACGGCGGCATCAGCTACATCGACAACGTCATCACCCAGATGTGGTACCCGTCGAACGGCTACTTCACGCAGAAGGGCACCCTCACCGGCGCTTACAACTACGACGACAACGCCGTCACCCTCGGCGACATGACCCTCGCCAAGCGCCTGGACGAAGCCCGCAAGGGAGCCATCCGGCTGCACGCGGAGTTCCAGGACGATTCCCTCGTGCCCCAGGCCCTCGGCCTCTCGATCGCCTGGCAGAACGTGCCGTTCCAGCACGGCGGCTGGGTGGACTGGGGCAGCGACGAGGCCGACGACAAGGCCTATGCCACGCTCCTCGCCCCCGATCGCCGCTTCTACGTCGTGGGCGACCAGGTCTCGACGCTCCCGGGCTGGCAGGAGGGCGCCATGATGTCCGCCGAGCACGTCATCTCACAGATCACCGGCCCACGGGCGAAGCTCCTCGGCGCGGCCCCCGGCCACGCGGTGCACGCACCGAATTCGCGCCGGCTGGTGCAGGGAAGGGGGTAGGTTAGGAGAGCGGGCCGCGGGTCGCCGAGGCAGATCTCCCCTCGCCGCCCTTTGGGCGAGGGGTTCAAGGCGAACGGGGGGCACGGAAGACTTTGGCCCCTCGCCCAAAGGGCGGTGAGGGGAGATCTGCCCCGGCGATGGGCGGCCCGCTCTAGGTTGTCGAGACAGCGGGCCGCTTCTCGGCCATCAGCGCCAGCAGGTTCTCCTCGCTGTCGTAGAAGTCGGCGAGCCAGAGCTCGTGGTCGGGCATCCGGGCCACCAGGTGCGGCCCCTGCTCGAAGCGCACGCCGCGGGCGGCCAGCGACTGGTGCGTGGCCTCGATATCGGCGACGCGGTAATAGAGGATCGAGGCCGGGTGATCGAGCTTCGGGTCCTCGGCCCGGCTCAACATCAGCCGCACGCCGCCGCAGTCGAAGAACGCCAGGCCGGGGAACGCGAACAGGAAGCGCATGCCCAGCGTGTCGCGATAGAACGCGGTCGCCCGCTCGACGTCCTGGACGTTGATCGCGATCTGGCCGATCTGGGACAGGCCCGCGAAGTCGGTGCTCGTGGTCATCGTCGCGCCTCCTCCTTCCTGGTCGCTCGCCGGCCGGCGAGGATCGCCTCGCGGCCGGCCAGGTAGAGCAGCAGCACCAGCACGGCGAACGGCAGCAGCGCCAGCGCGTCCGCCGACGGGCCGGCGAACAGCGGATTGCGCCGGGTCATGAAGGCGGTGACCCGGTCGCTGAACCCGGTCGTCACCTCGGTCATGAAGGCGATCACGATGCCGGCGATGGCGCCGCCGGCGATGTAGCCCGAGGCCATCAGCACCCCCGGGCTGCGGTCGCCCTCGGCGACCAGCTGCTCCTCGGTCAGCTCGAGGTGGGCCAGCTTGCGGCGAAGGCGCTGGTCGATCAACCAGCGCACGATCCCGCCGATGAAGATCGGGCTCGTCGAGGACAGCGGCAGGTAGACGCCGACCGCGAAGGCCAGCGAAGAGATGCCGGACATCTCCAGCACGATCGCGATCATCACCCCCAGCAACACCAAGCCCCAGGGCAGCTGGCGATTGAGGATCCCCTTGATGATGTACGACATGAGCGTCGCCTTCGGGGCGTCGTACTTCGGCACCCGCGAGCCGTCGGGGCGCAGCGGGTGGGTGCCGTTGATCCCGGGATCGACCAGGTAGACGGCGGCGCCGGCGCCGTCCACCAGGTACCGTCCCTGCGGCCCGCCGGCGTCGTCGGTCTTCTGCCAGACGCGGTAGGCGGCGCCGTCCTGGCGCGCCTGCGGGCCGCGCAGCTTCTCAGAGGGAAGAGACCGGGGAGCCGCCCCGGCGCGCAGCCCGGCCGGGAAGTTGTGGCTGATCCGGTACGCCGGCCGGCCCGCGCCGTCGACCAGGTAGTCGCCCGATCCCAGCCCCTGGCGCTCCGTCGCCGAGCCCGCTGCCACGTGCAGCACGCGGTAGCTTCCCGCGACCGGCGGCCGCACGCTGTCGGCGTAGGGCGGCAGCCGGGTGAGCTCGGGCGCCGGGAGGGCCGCGGCGGCGGTGGCGGCGGCGCCGGGCGCGACCGGCTCGAAGGTGAGCCGCGGCACGTAGACCGTCGAGTTGTCGTTGAGCCCAAGCAGGATCGGCCCCAGCAGCAGCGCCGAGGCCAGGGTGCCGACCAGGATCGCCACCTGCTGGTGACGGGGGGTGCTGCCGATCAGGAAGCCGGTCTTCAGGTCCTGCGAGATGGTGCCGCCGTTCGAGGCGGCGATGCAGACGATCGCTCCCACCGACAGCGCGGTGACGTAGTAGCTCGGCCCGGTCCAGTGCAGCTCGAGGAACACCAGGCAGGTCAGCAGCAGCGTGGCCACGGTCATGCCCGAGATCGGGTTGGAGGACGAGCCGATCTCGCCGGTCAGGCGGGACGACACGGTCACGAACAGGAACCCGAAGACCACGATCAGCACCGCGCCGAGCAGGTTCATCCGCAGCGAGGAGGCGAGCATGATCATGGCGACCAGCGCGACCGAGCCGCCGGCCACGACTTTGAGCGAGAGGTCCTCGTCGGTGCGCAGGCGCGCCTGGGCGACCGCCGCGGCGCGCTGCCGCCGCAGGTCGGCCAGCCCGCCCTGGAGGCCCTGCCAGATGGTCGGCAGCGACCGCACCAGGCTGATGATGCCGCCGGCGGCGACCGCGCCGGCGCCGATGTAGAGCACGTAGGCGCTGCGGATCTCGGCCGGCGCCATGTCGGCGATCGGCACGGTGCCCGGCGGCACCGCGCCGCTGGCGGCCCCGCCGAAGAACTTGATCGCCGGGATCAGCACCAGGTAGGCGAGCACGCCGCCGGCGCACATGATCGAGCCGATGCGCGGCCCGATGATGTAGCCGACGCCCAGCAGCTCGGGCGAGATCTCGGCCGAGACCGAGCCGGCCTCGAACGGCGCCTTGAAAACCTTTTCCGGGATGTCCTTCCAGGCCTTGAAGGCGATGTTGAGCGTCTTGTAGAGCAGCCCGACGCCGAAGCCGGTGAAGATCGTGCCGGCGCCGGACTCGGGCAGCGCCTGCTCGCCCTCGCCGGCGCCCGCCCGCGACTCGCGGGTCCCTCGCTCCACGGCCAAGATGGCGGGCGGGGCGGCCGCCGCCGCGGCGCGGGCGGCGATCCGGCGCTCCTCCTCGGAGGCGCCGGCCTTCAGCACCTCGGCGCAGGCGGTCCCTTCCGGGAACTTGAGGACGCCGTGCTGCGCGACGATCATCGCCCGGCGCAGCGGGATCATCATCAGGACCCCGAGCAGGCCGCCGAGTACCGACACCAGCATCACCCGCGTGATCTCGAGATCGAAGCCCAGGATCAGGATCGCCGGCATGGTGACGCCGATGCCGAAGGCGATCGACTCGCCGGCCGAGCCGGCGGTCTGCACGATGTTGTTCTCGAGGATGCTCCGCCGCCGCATGCCCATCGCCGCCAGCATGCGGAAGAGGGTGATCGAGATCACCGCCACCGGGATCGAGGCGCTGACCGTGATCCCCACTTTCAGCACCAGGTAGAGGGACGAGGCGCCGAAGATGACGCCCAGGAGGGTGCCGGCGACGAGCGGCAGCGGCGTCAGCTCCGGCAGCACCACCTCCGCCGGAATGAACGGCTGGAACGCCGGCGGCGGAGGCGGCGGCCCGGCCTCCCGCACCGTCGGCGCGATGCCGTCCGGGGTCTCGCCGCCGGCGCCGCCGGGAGCCTCGCTGATCGCCATCGGGGCGTACGCTACCACGGCCGGCGGCCCTCTCTCGGCGAGCCTTGGCTCGGCCGAGCCGAGGCGGGAGCAGCTAGTTCACCGCGTGCGGCACCGCCAGCGAGAACGGCGCGATCACGGCCTCGAAGCCGTCGCCGTTCGGAAAGACCATGCGGTAGGTGCCGTGCATCGAGCCGACCGCGGTGGGCAGCGGGCAGAAGCTGGTGTACTCGAAGCTCTCGCCGCGGGCGAGGACCGGCTGCTCGCCGACCACTCCCGGCCCCTGCACCCGCTGCACCTCGCCGTTGGCGTCGGTGATGAACCACTCGCGGCTGACCAGCTGCACGGTGTCGCTGTCGACGTTGGTGATCCGCACCCGGTAGGCGAAGAAGTAGTAGCTCTCCTGCGGCGAGCTGCGGTCGGCGTCGTAGAAGCTCGCCACCTGGACGCGGATGCCGCGGGTCACGGTGTCGCTCATCCGAGGAAAGTATAGCGGGCTCGCGGCATTTGACCGCCCGATCGCACCGCGGTTAGAATCGCCCCAGGACAGCGCCTCAGCAGGTCAAGGCTGTACGCAGGCAGGCCGCCCCGCTCGGCGTCCGCTCCCGGCGCCTGCGGCGGCTCCGGGTCGGGAGAGATCCGGCGAGCTCCGGCGGTCCATCTCTTACGAAGGCAGGGCAGGCAGGATGATCATCGTGACGGCGGGAACTCTGGCGATCGGCGCGACGGCGGGGATGATGCTCGAGCAGCGCTTCGGCAACCAGCTCGTGCAGTGGTGCCGCCGGCAGCTCGGCCGCTGGCGCCGGCCACCCCGCTAGTGCCCTGCCGGCTGCCAGCCTTCTGCCCGCCCTGCGCCCCGCTGCGGCGGCGCGCATAGAATCCACGGCACCCGGCACTCCCGGCGCCTGGCTACCTACTGGCTACGAACGACCGGCTACGAGCTGACTACGGCCGGTTGGCGAGGAGAGACACCGCATGCCCGAGCGCGAGCGCAGCGAGCCACTCGACGGATCCTTCACGCCCCCGCCAGGACCGGCGGCGGCGCCGGGCCTCGACCGCCGCCGCTTCCTGGGCGGCATCTCGGGCGCCGCGGCCGTCGCCGCCGCGGCCGGCGGCGGCGCCCTGGCGCTGAATGCCGTGCTGGCGCGGCCGGCGCGTGGCCTCGAGGGGGCGGCGCGTCCGGCCGGACACGCGTCGGCGGCGGCCTCGGAGGCGGCAGTCTCGCCGGCGGCGGCCGCCGGGCCCGCGACCGGCGCCGCTGCCGCGCCGGCGACCGCGCGCCATGCCGCCTCCTACCGCATGCGCACCGGCGTCGCGCGCACCGAGCTCCTGATTCCGCCGCAGGCCAATCTCGCCAACGGCGACGAGCTGCGCCATCCGACCTACATCGGCAACTACCACAAGGCGCTGCCCCACGACAGCTCCGGCGAGGTCGAGCCCGACGCCTACGGCCGCCTGCTCACGGCGCTCGCGAGCGGCGATCCGAACGACTTCGAGGCCGTCCCGCTCGGCGGCACCGTCAAGCTGACCGATCCGCAGTCGGGCCTCGGCTTCGACCTCCAGGGAGCCGACGGCCAGGCGCTGGCGATCCCGCCGGCGCCCGCCCTCTCGAGCGCCGAGGCGGCCGGCGAGATGGTCGAGCTGTACTGGATGGCGCTGCTGCGCGACGTCAACTTCGCCGACTACCCGGCGCATCCCGACGTCGCCGCCGCCTGCGCGGACCTCGACGCCTTAGGCGACTTCCGGGGGCCGCGCCGGCAGGGCAAGGTGACGCCCCAGACCCTGTTCCGCGACGTCCTGCCGGGATGCACCGTCGGCCCGTACCTGTCGCAGTTCCTGCTGCTGCCGGCGCCTTTCGGGGCCGAGTACGTGCAGCGCATGATCCGCACCTTCCTCCCCGGCACCGACCACCTCACCCGCTTCGACGAGTGGCTGAACGTGCAGAACGGCGGCACCCCGGCCGGCGCGGTGCAGTTCGATCCGCAGCGCCGCTTCCTGCGCAACGCCCGCGACCTCGCCGCCTGGGTGCACAAGGACGTTCTCTTCCAGGCCTACTTCGACGCCTGCCTCATCCTGATCACGCCGCCCGACGCGACCGAGGTCGAGAGCGGCGGCATCGGCTGCCCGCTCAACCCCGGCAACCCCTACCTGCGCTCCAAGACCCAGGCCGGCTTCGGCACCTTCGGCCCGCCCGGCATCAAGGGCTGCATGTGCGAGGTGGCGACGCGCGGCCTGAAGTCCACCTGGCACAAGAAGTGGTTCGTCCACCGGCGCCTGCGGCCCGAGGCGTTCGGCGGCCTGGTGCAGCTGCAGAAGACCGCGAACCGCTACCCCGGGGTGCTGCACGCCGACGTGCTCGGCTCGCCGGTGCTCGACCGCATCGCGGCCGGCTTCGGCAGCTTCCTGCACCCGGCGGCCTTCCCCGAGGGGAGCCCGACCCATCCTTCCTACTCCGCCGGGCACGCCACCGTCGCCGGCGCCTGCGTGACCGTCTTGAAGGCCCTCTTCGACGAGAGCTTCGTCATCCAGGACCCGGTGGTGCCGAGCGCGGACGGCCTGTCGCTCGAGCCTTACCGCGGCAGCGCCACCCTCACCGTCGGCGGCGAGCTCGACAAGCTGGCCTCGAACATCGCCACCGGCCGCAACCTCGCCGGCGTCCACTGGCGCTCCGACGCCCTCGAGTCGCTGCTGCTCGGCGAGGCGATGGCCATCAGCATGCTGGCCGACCAGCGTCCGACCTACAACGAGAACCGAAGCGGCTTCTTCCAGGGCTACACCTTCACCCGCTTCGACGGCACGAGGGTCACGGTCTAGCTCGGAGGGGGCGGCAGGCCATGCGAACGATCGTCTGCCTGGCTCTGGCCCTGGCGTTCCTGGCCGGCCCCTTGGCGGTGGCCTCCGAGCCGACGGACGCGGACGCCGCCACGGCGCCGCGACTCCCGGACCTGCGATGCTTCTCCGTGCAGGGACGCTGCGAACCGGGTGCGGTGCCAACCGGTCAAACGTCGGAGAGCCCGAATCAGATTCACAACGTCTTCGTCGTCGGCTGGGGCCCAACCGGAAGCGTCGTGGGCAACGTCTGGAAGCACCTGGCCGTGAGCAGCGACTGGGTCGCCGCGGCCAACATCCTGCCGGCCGCGGTCCACTGCGACACCTATCTGGTGTTCGTCAAGGGTCAGGCAGGGGTCCCGCAGGAGCTATGGTGCATCGACGGCTCCCGCCTCCTGTTGCTGTGGGAGATGCTCGACGCTAACCACGGCCGCTTCTGGACCCGGCAAGACGGCAGCATGGGCATCGTGCTCTTCGACGGCCGGTTCCGCACCGGCACGTTCTTGCTGAACACGACAGACGAGCAATACTTTACCTGCATCGCCGGCGCCGCGGTTCACACCAATCTCGTTGCCGGCGTACAGGACATCGAGACCGCTCTCGGACCGTTCGACATCTCCAACAGTCGCTCGCGGTCCAGAACGCTGAAAATGCTGCGCGCGATCGGCATCTTGCCTGGCTCGGACAAGGTCCCTGACGACGTCGCACTGCCGCCGTCTTGGATCCAGGAGGGTTACACGGCCGGCAAGCTCAGAGGCCCGCAGCGGGCTTCCCTCTTCCTGCTCCAGGGATACTGGGCAGGGATCCATTGCCCGGATGGCGGCAACCCGGAGGCCTGCACTGCCGATGCCATGAATCGCGAGACGGTGTGGCTCGTGCGAGTCGGCTCCGAGAGCTCCGGTTACGAGCGCTGGATGAACCAGCGCCAGAACCTGGCGAACGGCCAGTGGCTCGATCCCGTCCCCGGAAGCATCGGCACGACCACATCCGTGGTCTTCGAGGGCACTGCGCCGATCCTCCCGGCGGTGCCGTGCCACAGGTGACCGACACAAGGGCCTGCTCGCTGCGCAAGGGCGCCGGCCGCTGGCGGCCCGAGCGCGCCAAGCCGCCGCGGGCCGGCGGCTGAGATCGGCGAGCTCCCAGGCTCGCTGGCCAGAAGGCTGGTAGCGGCCTGGCAACCCCCGGCCGCGCCGGGCGTTATGGAGATCTGGGGCCGGTCATCGCGCACCGGGCCCCCTTCACCTGCGACTCTCCTGGAGGGAACCATGCGTCGACAGCCGCTGTCGCTCTGTCTCGTCCTCGTCCTCGCCGCCTTCGTCTCCGGCTTGCTGGCCGGCCCGCTCGCCGCGCACGCGGCCGCCAGGGAGGCGCGCGGCAAGACGCCGCGGAAGGCCGAGGCCATCGACCCCGCCCTGCTGGCGGGGATGAAGGCGCGCTCGATCGGACCGGCGGCGATGAGCGGCCGCGTGGTCGCCGTCGCGGCGGTGGAAGCGGACCCCGAGGTGATCTACGTCGGGGGCGCGACCAGCGGCGTCTGGAAGTCGACCGACGGCGGCCTGACCTTCGAGCCGATCTTCGACGACCAGCCGGTGGCGTCGATCGGCGCCATCGCGATCTTCCGCGGCAACCCGGACGTCGTCTGGGTGGGCACCGGCGAGGGCAACCCGCGCAACAGTGCCTCGGTCGGCAACGGCGTCTACCGCTCCCTGGACGCCGGCCGCACCTGGCATCACCTGGGGCTCGACAAGACCGAGCGCATCCGCCGCATCGTCCTCCATCCCACCGACCCCGACGTCGCCTACGTCGCCGCCGAGGGCAGGGAGTGGGGCGAGAACCCCGAGCGCGGCATCTACAGGACCACCGACGGCGGCAAGACCTGGAAGCGCATCCTCTACTTCGACGAGCGCAGCGGCGGCTCCGAGCTGGTGATGGACCCCGCCCACCCGAACAAGCTCTTCGCCACGCTCTGGGACTACCGGCGCTGGCCCTGGTTCTTCCGCTCCGGCGGGCCGGGCTCGGGCCTCTACGTCACCTACGACGGCGGCGACAGCTGGAAGCGCCTAACCGAGGACGACGGCCTGCCGAAGGGCAACCTCGGCCGCATCGGCCTCGCCATCGCGCCCTCCGAGCCGCGCATCGTCTACGCCCTGGTCGAGGCGGAGGGCAACAACGTCGTGCTGCGCTCCGAGGATGGCGGCCGCTCCTGGAAGACCGCCAACACCGACCCGTCGACCAGCGAGCGGCCGTTCTACTACGCCGACATCCGCGTCGACCCGCAGTGGCCGAACCGGATCTACAGCTTGACCGCCCGCATGCGCGTCTCCGACGACAGCGCCAGGACCTTCCACCCGCTGGGCCATTCGCGCGACATCCACGGCGACTATCACGCCCTGTGGATCGACCCGCACGACGGGCGCTACCTGATCGCCGGCGAGGACGGCGGCGTCGGCATCAGCCACGACCGCGGCGACACCTGGCAGTTCGCCGCCAACCTGCCGCTCGGCCAGTACTACCACGTCGCGGTGGACATGGACGTGCCCTACAACACCTACGGCGGCCTGCAGGACAACGGCTCCTGGCGCGGCCCCAGCGCGGTGTGGGAGAACGGCGCCATCCGCAACGTCCACTGGCAGACGGTCGGCGGCGGCGACGGCTTCGTGACCCTCCCCGACCCGCGGGACTCGCAGTCCGGCTACTCCGAGTCGCAGGGCGGCGAGATCGGCCGCTTCGACCTCCGCACCCACACCCGCAAGCGCATCAAGCCGGCCGAGCTGAGCCCCGACCCGGCCAAGCGCCTCCGCTTCAACTGGAACGCCGCCATCGCCCAGGACCCCTTCGACCCGGCGACCATCTACCTCGGCAGCCAGTACCTGATGAAGTCCACCGACCGCGGCGAGTCCTGGACGCCGATCAGCCCGGACCTCACCACCAACAACCCGGACTGGCAGCACCAGGACCAAACCGGCGGCCTCACCCTCGACGCCTCCGGCGCCGAGAACTACTGCGCGATCCTCGCCGTCGCGCCCAGCACGGTCGAGCGCGGCGTGATCTGGGTGGGCACCGACGACGGGCGCGTGCAGGTGACGCGCGATGGCGGGAAGTCCTGGACCAGCGTCGAAGCCAACGTGCCCGGCGTCCCCGAGCACACCTGGGTGCCGCAGATCCGCGCCTCGACGTACGGCGGCGGCTCGGCCTTCGTGGTCTTCGACGACCACCGGCGCTCGAACTGGACGCCCTACGTCTATCGCACCGACGACTACGGCAAGACCTGGAAGAGCCTCGCCGCCGGCAACCTCTGGGGCTACGCGCTGTCCATCGACCAGGACCCGGTGGACCGCGACCTGCTGTTCCTCGGGACCGAGTTCGGGCTCTACGTCTCTTTCGACGGCGGCGGCCGGTGGCTGCCCTGGAAGCACGGCCTGCCGACGGTGTCGGTGATGGACATGGTCATCCACCCGCGCGACTTCGACCTCGTGCTGGGCACCCACGGCCGGTCGCTCTACATCGTCGACGACATCACGCCGCTGCGCCAGATGACCGCCGCCACCTTGGCGGAGCCGCTCCACGTCTACCAGGGGATGCCGGCCCTCGAGCACCGCACCTCGCAGGGCCCGGGCCCCTTCGGTGGCGGCAGCGGCGAGTTCCGCGGCGAGAACCGCCCCTACGGCGCGCTCATCACCTACTCCCTCGACCTGCCCGGCCTGGCGCTGCCCGACGAGAAGGCCGAGCGCGCGCGCAAGGAGCACGAGCGCGCCGAGCGCGCCCGGAAGGCGGCCGGCGGGGCGCCGGCGACGACGCCAGCGGGCGTTCCGGTCGCGGCAGCGGCAGCGGCCGGCGGCCGGCCGCCCGCCCCGGACGAGTCGGCGCCGCCGGCCGGCGCGGCGGCGGCAGCGGCCGGTGGGCGCGAGGCCGCGCGCGAGCCCGAGGAGCCGGAGGGCGCGACATCGGCGGCCGGGGCCGGGACGGCAGGGGCCGCAGCGGCGGGCGCCGGGACTTCCGGGGAAGCCGGCGCCGCCGAGCAGGGAGGGCCGCGCCCGGGCGAGCCGCAGGTCGAGATCCGCATCGGCGACGGCGCGGGAAAGGTCGTCCGCACCATGAAGGGGCCCGCGAAGCTGGGCGTCAACCGCGCCGTCTGGGACCTCGGCCGCGACCAGTCCCGCCAACCGCCGCGCGGCGAGCGCGGCGACTTCTTCCGCCGCGACAGCGGCCCGCAGGTGCCGCCCGGCACCTACAACGTGACCATCCGCTTCCGCGGCCACGAGGCGAAGGGGACCGTGCGCGTCGCCGCCGATCCCTCGAGCCACAACACCGACGCCGACTGGCAGACCCGCGAGGCCGCCGTGCGGCGGATCGGCGAGCTACAGGACTCCGTGGTCGAGGCCATCGACCGCGTGCGCGCCGCCCGCGCCGACCTCGACGTCGTCGTCGCCAAGCTGCGCCGCGCCGACGCCCGCGAGGAAGAGAAGAAGAAGAAAGCGGGGACCGAGGGTCCGGCCGCGGCTCCGGCGGCGGCTCCGGCGGCAGCGACGGCCGGGGGAGCGGCGGAGAGCGGCGCCACCGGCGCGGCCGGCAACCCCCTGCTGCGCAAGGCCCGCGAGCTGCGGCGCAAGCTCGACGCGCAGGAACGGTGGCTCTACGTGCCGCCGAACACCAAGGGCATCGTCGACGACCGGACGCCGTTCAACCGCGTCCAGCTGGCCCTCTTCTCGCTCGACTCCTCCTGGGACCCGCCGAACCCCACCCAGCGGGCCGAGCTGCAACAGGCCGAGGCCGCCGCGGCGGGCGCCCTGCAAGAGGTCAACCGCCTGCTGAGCGACGACGTCGCGGCCTTCCGCAAGCAGGTGGCCGAAGCGCACGTCGACCTGCTGCCCGCCGAGACGCCGATCGCGCTGCCGCCGGCGCCCTGAGAGCCGCGGGAGCAGGCGGCACCCTTCCGGCGCGGCGCAGCGCGGCGTAGCGCAACGCAGCGCGTCGCGCCGGAAGCGATCGACAGGGCCCCCAAGTGGGCGTCGCTCGCGGAATACCCTCCCGGCGCCAGGAGTAGACTGGCGCCGGACTTCGCAGGTGCCTGGCGAAGTCGATCAGGTCTGTCTGTCTCGAGGAGAAACACATGCAGAAGCGCCAACTTGCAACCAGCGGCCTGGAAGTCTCGGCCATCGGCCTCGGCTGCATGGGTATGAGCTTTTCCTACGGCCCGCCCAAGGACAAGCAGGAGATGACGGGCGTGCTGCGGGCCGCCGTGGAGCGCGGCGTCACCTTCTTCGACACCGCCGAGGTCTACGGCCCGTACTTGAACGAAGAGCTCGTGGGCGAAGCCCTCGCTCCCTTCCGCGGGCAGGTGACGATCGCCACCAAGTTCGGGTTCGACCTGAATCCTGATCGCGACCCCCGCGGGATGAAGGGTGCGCCGGGGCTGAACAGCCGGCCGGAGCACGTCAAGCAGGCGGTCGAGGGCTCGCTCGCGCGGCTCAGGGTCGAGACCATCGACCTGCTCTACCAGCACCGGGTCGATCCGGACGTGCCCATCGAAGACGTGGCGGGAGCGGTGAAGGAGCTGATCGAGCAGGGAAAGGTCAAGCATTTCGGCCTTTCCGAAGCGGGAGTGCAGACGATCCGCCGCGCGCACGCGGTCCAGCCGGTCACCGCTCTGCAGAACGAGTACTCGCTGTGGACGAGGACCCCCGAGCAGGAGGTGATCCCGACCCTCGAGGAGCTCGGCATCGGCCTGGTTGCCTACAGCCCCCTGGGGAGGGGCTTCCTCACGGGCAAGATGGACGAGAACACGACGTTCGACAGCTCCGACTTCCGCAGCGGCCTGCCGCGCTTCACGCCTGAGGCCCTCAAGGCGAACCAGGCCCTGGTCGACCTGCTCGGCAGCATCGCGGCACGGAAGCAGGCGACCCCTGCCCAGATCGCGCTCGCCTGGCTGCTGGCCCAGAAGCCGTGGATCGTTCCGATCCCGGGCACCACGAAGCTGCATCGCCTGGAAGAGAACATCGGGGCCCTCTCGGTCGAGCTCACACCCGGCGATCTGCGTGACATCGACGACGCCGCCGCCAAGATCACGGTGCAGGGAGCGCGTTACCCCGAGAGGCTGGAGCAGATGACCGGTCGCTAAGCGGCCCGGCCAGGGCCACGGCAAGGAGCAGGGAGGAGCAGCGATGCGAGTCGGCATCCTGGGTTCGGGCCTGATGGGCGGCAAGCTCGGAACGATCTTCGCGCGAGCGCGTACCGGTTCGAGCGGTTCGGACGCTAGGAGACCAAGCTCAACCGAGGGAACCGATCTCGGCAAGTACCGCCAACGGTCTTCTGCGTAGCGCTCCTCGGGCGCAGCCATCGATCCCCTCACGGCGATCAAGACGGCCTGAGATGGGCGTGCCGCGGATCGGGTTCACCTTGACCCCGATCCGCTGATGGTGCATCCTGTGGCCATGGCCCTCAAGACGATCTCCCTCGATGCCGAAGCCTACGCGGCGCTCGCTCGCAAGAAGCGCCAGGATCAGACCTACTCCGAGGTCATCAAGGCGCACTTCGGCCGTCGCACGACCGGCGGGGATCTCGAAAGGGTCCTCGCCGACCTCAAAGTCTCTGAGGATACCCTGGACGCTATCGAAGAGCAGATCCGTGCGCGCAGCGAGAGCCCGGTCCGCGCTCCGGAACTGTGATCCACTTCGACACCTCCTTTGTCGTCGATCTGATGCGCGAGGCCTCGGCGGGGAAGCTGGGGCCAGCGCGAGACTTGCTCGCCTCCTTCAGGCAGGACGAGGTGGCAATCAGCCTTTTCGTCGCTTGCGAGCTCGCCGCAGGAGTGGCGCTGGCCGCGCGCGCGGACGACGAGAGCGCGAAGGTGCAGAGAGTCTCCGCGAACCTACGCGTGGTCTACCCGGACGAAGGTTTCCCGGAGTCCTTTGGCGGGATCCTTCGTTCTCTGAGGCGCTCCGGGCGGAACGTCGGCACCATGGATATGTTGATTGCGACGGCCGCCATCCGGGAGGAGGCTCGGCTGGTCACCCGCGACCAGAAAGACTTCCTGGACATACCCGGCCTTGAGCTGATCGCCTATTAGAGAGCTCGGCTGTCGCTGGTGGCCGGCGTTCAGCGCTCGGCGGGCGACGGCCGGGGAGCGGGACGTCTACGAAACGCGAGGTCAATCATGAGTCAGGCAACGAGGCAGCGAGTCGAGCGTGACCAAGAACCGGTGCGGGTTCTCGGCCGTGGGCTACGCGCGCAGCGGGGAGTCCATCTCACCATGCGAACGCTGCGCGAGGCGGCCGGCAAGACGCAAACCGAGGTCGCGGAGGCATCCATGATCGATCAGGCGGACATCTCCCGCCTGGAAAGCCGAGAGAACCTCGCCGACTGCCAGGTCTCCACCCTGCAGCGCTATGTCGCCGCGCTGGGTGGACAGTTGGAGCTGGTAGCGGCCTTTGGAAACAAGAAGATCGTTCTCTCCGGCGTGACGCAGAGAGGCCCCTCGGGCGGCGCGGCGCCCGCAGACAGCTCGCCGTCGAACCGCAAGGCAATGCGCGGCTGATCGCCGGAGCAGTTCCGGAGCGCAGCAATTCCGCCTGACCTGCCACCGTGATTATTGGCTGCCTCCTCGAGCTGCCGGTTGCAGAGCGCCTCCGCCCGCACCTGGCGATCCGCGGGCTCAGCTGGCTGGTGGCCGTTGGCTAAGTTATAATCCCGGCCAGCTGATGATTCACGAGCTTTCCGCGGCCGACGTTCGCGGGTACTACGACGACGGTTTCCTGATCGTCGAGAACCTCTTCTCTCCTGAGGAGGTCGCGGCGATGGCCGCGGCTGCGGAGCGGTTGCGCGCGGTGGGGCGGGGGCTGGCCGCGACGGTCCTGGCGAGCGAGAGAAGGGCGGAAACGCACCTGGTCGAGAGTGCCGGCAGCCAGTTCGTCTTCGGGGGCGCGAACGGCTCGCTCCGGCTGCTGCGGGTGGTCTGGGCGGGAGGTTGCGAGCCGGCGTTCCTTGCCTCCGGGCGCGACGTACGGCTCACGTCGGTCGTCGGTCAGCTCCTCGGCGTGTCCAGCGCGGTCCACCTCCTCAACCAGCTCCATGCCAAGTACCCGCACGATGGGCTGGAGTTCGAGCCTCACCAAGACAGCGAGCACCGCCGGTACGGCACTCCCGAGTGGCGCGACGTGGACGGCCGCGGGAGCTATGTTCAAACCGTCATCGCGATCGACGATTCGACGCCGGACAACGGCCCTCTCGCCTTCTATCCGGGCAGCGGGCGACAGGGACACCTCGACCCGGCATTGGTGCGGCGTCGTTTCGGCGATCTTCCAGGAGTCCCGGCGCTCCTTGCGGCGGGCAGCGCCGCCTTCTTCGGCCCATACGTCGTACACCGCAGCGCCGAGAACCAGGGCACCCTGCCGCGCCGTATCGCCATCAACGGCTTCGCGCTCGCGGGGGCCAACTCCCGTTCCTATTTCGGCGCCGGCACCGGCGTGCCGTTCGATCTCTTTCCGGACGCCTCGGGCGGGTAACCGGCGGTCTGGCCCGAGATCCCGGACCTACGACCGACCGATATCGTAGATGAACGGCCCCGCGAGACTGCGGCAGGCCGGCTGCAGGCTTATTATCACTAGTTACGCCGCACAAGCTCGAGCGCCCGCCAAGGAGGAAGAGGTCCATGAGACACACGCGCATCATCGTGACTCACTACGGCGGGCCCGATGCACTTCGGGTGGTTGAAGAAGAGTGCCCCGAGCCGAAGGATGGTGAAGTTCGGGTAAGAGTGCTGGCCGCAGGCGTCTCCCTGCCCGACGTAATGGCGCGCGAGGGCGTTCATCCCGAAACTCCCCCGGTGCCCTTCACGCCGGGTTGGGACCTGGTTGGCGAGGTGGACCGGCTCGGCGACGGTGTCGCCGGAATCGAACCAGGACAGATCGTTGCAGCGCTGCCGATCCACGGTGCTTACGCGGAGTTCGTCTGCCTGCCGCAACGCGAACTGGTTCCGGTGCCACCCGGGTTGGATGCCGCCGAGGCTGTGAGCCTCGTGCTGAACTACATCACGGCGTACCAGATGCTGCATCGGTCCGCTAACGTCAAACCGGGCCAGCGCGTGTTGTTTCACGGCGCGTCGGGCGGGGTCGGCACGGCACTCCTGCAGCTGGGGCGCCTTGCCGAACTGGAGATGTACGGTACCTGTTCATCGCGAGGGGCGCAGGCCGTTTCCGAGCTGGGCGGAGTCCCAATCGATTACCGGAATCAGGACTACGTGAAGGAAATTCACCGCCTCACGAGCGAGGGCGTGGACGCCGTCTTCGACCCCATCGGTGGCGCCCACCTCTGGCATTCCCGCGAGGCTCTCCGTCCGGGCGGGAGGGTCGTGGGCTATGGCAATACAACCTCGCTACGTGGGGAGGGTTTAGGTTCGGGCCGTACGGGCCGTCGTAATCGCCTTCATGGAATCCCCATCTACGCGTTGTACATCGCCGGCGGCTATCTTCTTCCGGGCCGGAAACGGGTGATCCCCTACAGCATTCAGACGCTCAAGCGGCTGAAGCCGGCTTTGTTTCGGCAGGATTTGATCGCCCTGCTCGACCTCCTTCAACAGCAAAAGATCAGGCCGCTCATCGCGCAGCGCTTTCCTCTTGCCGAGGCGAGACGCGCGCAGGAGCTGCTCGGGAAGGGAGGCGTGGTAGGCAAGATCGTGCTCGTGCGTAACGGGTCGTCGCTTGAATCAGGAGCGGCGTAACAACGGCATGCAGCTCTACACCTCCGGCACCACCCAAGGTCCTGTTTGAGCAGCTTTCGGCTACGGCGCGAAGGACTCGAGATAGCCGCAGGCAGAGCAACGGTAGGTCACGATCGGCCGCATCTTGCTCCGACCGAGGCCGAGCCAGAAGAAGCTCGGCTTGAGCGTGCCGGCGGCCCAACGGCTTACCTGGGGCCCTTTCGCATAGACGGGGATGAATCCTTCCTGCATCTGGGCCTGGCATTTCGGGCAGGTCAGGGTTTGCATGGCAACGGTTCCTGGACGAGTAGGGGCCGAGAAAACGGAGCACGGTTTACCCATCGAGCTTAGCATTCGCTGGAGGTCCGGCGATGGCACCCACTAGCACTACCCCGCCCGCCCCCCGTGGCCTACGCGGCGGCGAGCAGATCCGCCATCGACCACGGCGTCCGAGACAGAGCCTTTTCAGACCTCGATGCAGATCTTCCCGAAGTGCCGCCCCGACGCCATGTGCTCGAAGGCGGCCCGGGCCTCGGCCAGCGGGAAGGTGCGGTCGATCACCGGCCGCAGCTGGTGCAGGGAGACGGCGCGGTTCATGGCCTCGAAGCTGGCTCGCGAGCCGACGAGGACGCCTTCGACCTTCACCCGCCGCATCAGGATGGCGGTCAGGGGGAACTCGGTGGCGGTGCCGCCCAGGACGCCGATCAGGTAGACCTTGCCGCCGGCGCGCACGGCTTGCAGGGACTGCGGCAGGGTGGAGGCGCCACCCACTTCGAGGACGACGTCGACGCCCTCGCCGCCGGTGAGCTCCTTGACCTTCGCGCCCCAGTCGGGGACCTGGCGGTAGTTGACTCCGGCCGCGGCGCCGAGCTGCCGGGCGCGCTCGAGCTTCTCGTCGCTGCTCGAGGTGACGATCGCGCGGGCGCCGGCCATCACGGCCAGCTGCAGGGCGAAGATCGAGACGCCGCCGGTGCCGAGCAGGAGGACGGTGTCGCCGGGGGCGAGGCCGCCTTCGATCATGGAGCTCCAGGCGGTGAGGGCGGCGCAGGGGAGGGTCGCGGCTTCGAGGTCGCTCAGGTAGTCGGGGGTCTTGACCAGCCCCTCCTCGCTCAGCAGCACCTGCTCGGCGAGGGTGCCGTCGAGGGGGCCGCCGAGGGTGGTGCGGACCAGGTCGCGGCCGGGCTCGCCGGCGAGCCAGCCCTGGGCGAAGATGCTGCAGACGCGGTCGCCGGGACGCACGCGGGTCACGCCATCGCCCACCGCCAGCACCTCGCCGGCGCCGTCCGAGCAGGGGATGAGCGGCAGCTTCTGCTTGGGGTTGTAGCGGCCCTCGGCCATCATCAGGTCGCGGCTGTTGAGCGAGACGGCGCGCACGCGCACCAGCGCCTGGCGGGGGCCGGGCCGCGGCACGGGACGCTCGACCAGGGCGAGATGGTCGAGGCCGAACTTCTGGATCTCGACGGCGCGCATGGTCGGGGTCGCCTCCGCCGGCGTCATGGCTTCGCCTCCGCCGCCGTCACGGCCGTTCCCCCTCGGCGGCCGGCGCGCCGTCCTTGTCGCCGGCCGGCGAGCCGCCCTCCTCCTCGGCCAGCGCGCTGCGCATCTTGGCGACCAGCTCGGCGGCGGTCGCGGCCTCCAGGTTGCCGGCCGGCCAGCCGATGCCGAGGCCGGTGTGCCCGACCTTCGGGATGATGTGGAAGTGCACGTGCATGACCACCTGGGAAGCCCGGCGGCCGTTGTTCTGCAGCACGTTGTAGTCAGTCGCGCCGGTGGCGCGCAGCACGGCGCGGCACAGCCGCGGCAGCACCCGGCCGAGGGCCGCCGCCGACTCGTCGGACAGCTCGTGCAGATGGGCCTTGCGCTCCTTCGGGATCACCAGCGTGTGGCCCACGGCCAGCGGACCGACGTCGAGGAAGGCCAGCACGTGCTCGTCCTCGTAGACGCGGTGGCAGGGGATCTCGCCGGCCAGGATCTTGTCGAACACCGTCTGCGGAGTTTCGCTCATGGACGGGAATTGTAATGCCAGCGGCGTCCCGCCACCCGCCCCTGCCCAGAGCCCCCTTGCAGCCCCCCAGGCCGATCACTACACTCTGAGGCGACGACAGCGACCCAGGTCTTCATCACTCACCTTCGGGAGGCTTCTATGAAGAGCTTGACCTTCCTTGGCAGGCAGGGTGTCTTCATCGCCATCGCCAGCGCCTTCGCCCTGGGGCTGTGGCCCGGCGCCGCGGGCGGCCCCGGCGGCCTCCACGCCCAGCCGGCCGGCGGCGGCCCGGAGATCAAGATCGGCGGCATCTTCGACCTCACCGGGATCACCTCGGACGTCGGCAAGTCCTACGCCCAGGGGGTGCGCGACGCGGTCGAGTGGACCAACGCCCACGGCGGCATCAACGGCAAGCGCCTGAAGCTGGTGGATGCCGACTACGGCTACAAGATCCCCGAGGCGGTCGCCCTCTACAAGCGCCTGGTCAACGACGAGAAGGTGGTGCTGATCGCCGGCTGGGGCACCGGCGACACGGAGGCGCTGCGCGAGCAGGCGGCGAAGGACAAGATGCCCTACGTCTCCGCCTCGTTCTCCGCGCACCTCACCGATCCCGCCAAGAACCCTTACAACTTCTTCGTCGCGCCGAGCTACTCCGACGAGCTCCGGGCGTGGCTGCTGTGGGTCAAGGACGACTGGAAGGACAAGTCGCGCAAGCCGAAGGTCGCCGCCCTGTTCGGCGACAACGCCTACGGCCGCTCGCCGCTCGCCGCCGGCAAGGACTTCGCCGAGAAGAACGGCCTCGAGTGGGTCTACGACGGCGTGCTGCCCGGCACTTTCCAGGACGCCACCAGCCAGCTGCTCACCATGCAGAAGGCCGGCGCGGACTACGCCTACATCAACGTCACCACGACCGGCACATCGATCATCCTGAAGGACGCCGCCAAGCTCGGCCTCAAGACCAAGTTCGGCTCCAACCCCTACGGCTTCAGCGAAGCCCTGCCGGGGGTCGCCAGGGAAGCCGCCGAGGGGGTCACCGGCGTGATGCCGCATCCGCCCTTCGGCAGCAACGTCCCCGGCATGAAGCGGATCCAGGACTTCGCCAAGGGCGCGCCGCACGACGCTCTCTACGTGCGCGGCTGGGCCTCCACCGCGGTCTTCGTCGAGGGGCTGAAGCGCGCCGACAAGGCCGGTCAGCTGAACGGCGAGGGGATCAAGAGCGCGCTCGAATCGCTCCGTGGCTTCGACCTCGGCGGGATCGCGTGCAGCGTCACCTACACCCCGACCGACCACCGCCCCTGCACCACGACCCCGATCTACCAGGTCAAGAACGGCGCGCTGGTCAAGCTGAAGGACTACGACGTGCCGCGCAAGAGCGAGTGGCTCGGCATGTAGCGCATCGTGGCCCAGTAGATGGGGCCTTGGAGGATAAGGCCTCATTACCCATGACGCCATGCTCGAGGTCCATAACGTCGAGGTCGTCTACGACCGCGCCATCCTGGTGCTCAAGGGCATCTCCCTGGCGGTGCGGGAGGGACAGATCGTGGCCCTGCTGGGGCCGAACGGCGCCGGCAAGAGCACCATGTTGAAGGCCGTCTCGGGGCTGCTGAAGTCGGAGGAAGGCGAGGTCACCGACGGCTCCATCCGGTTCCTGGGCAAACGCATCGAGCGGATGGAGCCCGAGGCCATCGTCCGCGCCGGCATCTTCCAGGTGATGGAGGGGCGGCGCGTCTTCGAGGACCTGACTGTCGACGAGAACATCTGCATGGGCGCCTTCACCCGCGACGACCGCGCGGCCGTCAAGCGCGACCACGAGCTGGTGTTCGACTACTTCCCCCGCCTCCGCGAGCGCCGCCGCCAGCTCGCGGGCTACCTCTCCGGCGGCGAGCAGCAGATGCTCGCCATCGGCCGCGCGCTCATGGCCCGCGCCCGGCTGATGCTGCTCGACGAGCCCTCGCTGGGCCTGGCGCCGCTGCTGGTGCAGGACATCTTCGCCATCATCCGCAGGATCAACCAGCAGGAGAGGACGACCATCCTGCTGGTCGAGCAGAACGCCAACCTGGCCTTGTCGATCGCCGATTACGGCTACATCATGGAGAACGGCCGCGTCGTGCTCGACGGCGACGCCGGGAAGCTCGCGGCCAACGAGGACGTCAAGCACTTCTACCTGGGCGGCGGCGCCGGAGGCCCCGGCGATCATCGCCGGAGCTACCGCGAGCTGAAGTTCTACAAGCGGCGCAAGCGCTGGCTCTCATGAGTCCCCCCGCCATGCCCTCCCCGCGGCCCACCGCCATCTTCGACGCCGAGCTGGAATCGCGCTCCGCGGCGGACCGGATCGCCTACCTGGAGAACCGGCTGCGCCAGACGGTCGCCCACGCCTACGCCAACGCGCCGCGCTTCCGCGTCGCCATGGACGCCGCCGGCCTCGCGCCGCACGACGTGCGGCGCCTCGGCGACCTGGCGCGGCTGCCGCTCACCGCCAAGGACGAGCTGCCGGCGCTGCAGGCCGCGGACCCGCCGTTCGGCGGCCTGACGGCGGTGCCGGCCCGCAGCCTGCAGCGGATCTTCGCCTCGCCCGGCAACATCTTCGATCCGCAGGGGCAGGGAGGGGACTTCTGGCGCTTCCGGCCGGCGCTCGCGGCCGCCGGCTTCCGCGCCGGCGACATCGTGCTGAACACCTTCGCCTATCACCTGACGCCCGCCGGCTTCATGTTCGACGGCGCGCTGCGCGCCCTGGGCTGCGTGGTGGTGCCGACCGGGCCGGGCCACACCGAGCTGCAGGTGCGGATCGCCTCCCACCTCGGCGCGACCGGCTACGTGGGCACGCCCAGCTTCCTCTACGCCATCCTCGAGAAGGCCGCCGAGGCGCGTTCGCCGTTGCAGATCGAGGTCGCCTACGTCACCGCGGAGATGCTGCCCGAATCGCTGCGGCACGAGCTCGAGACCAAGTACGGCATCCGCGTGCTGCAGGGCTACGGTACCGCCGACCTCGGCATGCTGGCCTACGAGTGCCCGGAGAAGCGCGGCATGCACCTGCACCCCGAGGCGATCGTGGAAGTCCTCGACGTCGCGACCCGCGAACCGGCCGCCCCCGGGCAGCCGGGCGAGGTGGTGGCGACGATCTTCGACGAGGCGTATCCCCTGGTCCGCTTCGCCACCGGCGACCTCAGCACTTTCCTCGAGGACCAGCCGTGCCCCTGCGGGCGCACCGCGCCGAAGCTCGCGGGCATCCTGGGCCGGGTCGGCGACGCGGTCAAGGTCAAGGGCATGTTCGTGCACGCCGGCCAGATGGCGGAGGTCGTCAAGGGCTTCCCCGAGGTGGCGCGCTGCCAGGCGGTGGTGACGCGCGCGGCGCACCTGGACCATCTTCATTACCTCGTCGAGATCGCCGAGGGCGAGGCCCGCGGGGGCTCCGCCGCCGGCTTGGCGGAGCGTCTCGCCGCGGCCCTGCACGAGCAGCTCAAGGTGCGCGGCGACGTCGAGATCGTGCCCCCCGGCACCATCCCCGCGGCAGCCCGCAGGATCGACGACCGCCGGGTCTGGAAGTAGCCCATGGCCGTGCCGAGCCCGCCGCAGCTCGAGGTCCGGAACGTCACGCTGCGGTTCGGCGGCGTCACCGCCCTCGACGACGTCAGCTTCGCGGTCGAGAGCGGCTCGATCCACGCCATCATCGGCCCGAACGGCGCCGGCAAGACCAGCATGCTCAACGCCGTCAGCGGCGTCTACCGCCCGCAGCGCGGCCGCATCCTGCTGGCCGGCGAGGACATCACCCGCCGGTCGCCGCACGCCCGCACCCGTCTCGGCCTGGCGCGCACCTTCCAGAACATCGCGCTGTTCAAGGGCATGACGGTGCTCGACAACCTGCTGATCGGCCGCCACACCCACCAGCGCTGCGGCATCTGGCGAGGCGGCATCTACTGGGGCCCCGGCCGGCGCGAGGAGGTCGCGCACCGCCTGGTGGTCGAGGAGATCGTCGATTTCCTCGAGATCCAGCACATCCGCAAGCAGATCGTGGGCACCCTCGCCTACGGCCTGCAGAAGCGCGTCGAGCTGGCGCGGGCGCTGGCGCTCGAGCCGCGGGTCCTGCTGCTCGACGAGCCGATGGCCGGGATGAACGCCGAGGAGAAGGAGGACATGGCGCGCTTCGTCATCGACGCCAACGAGGACCGCGGCACGACCGTGGTGATGATCGAGCACGACATGGGCGTGGTCATGGACGTCTCGCGCCGCGTCGTCGTGCTCAACTTCGGCCGCAAGATCGGCGACGGCACCCCGGAGGAGATGAAGCGCGATCCGCGGGTCCAGCAGGCCTACCTCGGCCAGGAAGACGCCGCCGACCGCCGCCAGCCCGCCGCGGGAGGAGCCTAGCCTTGCAGACGGCACCAGACCTGGACACCTTTCCGAAGCTGCTCGTCGCGGCCGCCAACCGGCTCGGCGACCGCACGGCGCTGCGCGAGAAGGACCTCGGCATCTGGCAGGAGACGACCTGGCGGCAGTACCACGACCACGTGCGCGACTTCTCGCTCGGCCTCGTCGCCCTCGGCCTGCGGCGCGGCGACAAGGTCGCGATCGTCGGCGACAACCGCCCCGAGTGGGTCTACGCCGAGCTCGCCGCCCAGGGCGCCGGCGGCACCTCGGTCGGCATCTACCAGGATTCCAACCTCGTCGAGGTGGCCTACGTCATCGATCACTCGGACGCGGTGTTCGTCGTGGCCGAGGACCAGGAGCAGGTGGACAAGATCCTCGACATGATCGAGAAGCTGCCGCAGGTCAAGAACGTGATCTACAGCGACCCGCGCGGCCTGCGCCACTACCGGCACCCGGCGCTGATCGGCTTCGCGGAGGTGGAGGAGAGAGGGCGCGAGCTCGGGCGGAGCCGGCCGGACCTGTGGGCCGAGAGCGTCGCCGCCGGCCGCGGCGACGACGTGGCGATCATCTGCTACACCTCGGGGACCACCGGCTTTCCGAAGGGCGCCATGCTCTCCTTCCGCAACCTGCTGACCATGGCGACCAGCCTGAACCAGGTCGACGCCAAGCTGCCGGACGACGAGTTCGTCTCCTTCCTGCCGCTGGCCTGGATCGGCGAGCAGATGATGTCGCTCGCCAGCAGCCTGGCGCTGGGCTTCACCGTCAACTTCCCCGAGGAGCCCGCGACCGTGATGGCGGACATCCGCGAGATCGGCCCGCACATCATGTTCGCGCCGCCGCGGATCTGGGAGAACGTCAACTCGACGGTGCAGGTGAAGATCATGGACACCACCCGCGCCAAGCGCCTGCTCTATCAGATGTGCATGCCCGTGGGCTACCGGATCGCCGACCTGCGCCTGGCGCGGCGGCCGGTGCCGCTGGCCTGGCGGACCGCCTGGCGGCTCGCCCACTGGCTGCTGTTCCGCGCCCTCAAGGATCGCCTCGGCCTCTCCCACATCCGCAGCTGCTCGACCGGCGGCGCGCCGCTGGGCCCGGACGTCTTCCGCTTCTTCCACGCGCTCGGCGTGCCGCTCAGGCAGATCTACGGCCAGACCGAGATCAGCGGCATCTCCTGCATCCACGCCGACGACGACATCCGTTTCCACACCGTCGGCCGGCCGATTCCCGGGACCGAGATCGCCATCTCCGAGCAGGGCGAGATCCTGTCGCGCAGCCCGTCGGTGTTCGCCGGCTACTACAAGAACGAGGCCGCGAGCCGCGAGACCCTGGCCGGCGGCTGGCTGCACTCGGGGGACGCGGGCTACCTGACCGAGGACGGCCACTTGGTGGTCATCGACCGCATGAAGGACGTGATGCAGCTCGCCGGCGGCGCCAGCTTCTCGCCGCAGTACGTCGAGAACCGGCTCAAGTTCTCGCCCTACGTCAAGGAAGCCGTGGTGATCGGCAAGGACCGCCCCTATCTCGCCGCCATGCTGTGCATCGACATGGCCATCGTCGGCAAGTGGGCGGAGACCCACCGGCTCTCCTACACCACCTACACCGACCTCTCCGCCAAGCCCGAGGTCTACGACCTGCTGCACCGCGAGGTCGAGAAGGTCAACGAGACCCTGCCGGCGGCGGCGCGCATCCAGCGCTTCGTCCTGCTCTACAAGGAGCTCGACGCCGACGACGAGGAGCTCACCCGCACCCGCAAGGTGCGGCGCGCCTTCGTCGAGGAGCGCTACCGCGAGGTGATCGCCGCGCTCTACGCCGCGGCGCCCGCGCCGGTGCCGATCGACGCCGTGATCCGGTTCCAGGACGGCAAGACCGCGCACATCCGGACGACGCTCGAGGTGCGGGAGCTGGCGGCCGCGGCCGGCGCGGGGCGCTGAGGACAGGGCATGGACTTCTTCCTGCAGCTGGTGATCAACGGGCTGGTCGTGGGCAGCGTCTACGCGCTGGTGGCGATGGGCTTCGTGATCATCTACAAGTCGACCAGCGTGCTGAACTTCGCGCAGGGCGAGTTCCTGCTGCTCGGCGCCTACGTCAGCCTGGCGCTGTTGACCCGCTGGCACGTGCCGTTCTGGGCCACCGTCGCGCTGACGCTCGGATTCGCGGCCGTCCTCGGGCTGGCGATCGAGCGCCTGATCCTGCGGCCGATGATCGGCGAGCCGGTGGTCTCGGTGATCATGGTGACGCTGGGGCTGTCGAGCATCCTGCGCGCCGTGGTGCAGGGCATCTGGGGCACCGACACCCGGCCCTTCCCCGAGATCTTCCCCAGCGCGCCGATGATGATCGGGCCGGTGCCGGTGTCGCGGGCGTACGCCTGGAGCGTCGGCTGCGTCGTCGTGCTGCTGGTCGCGTTCAGCCTGTTCTTCAAGTACTCCCGCTTCGGCATCGCCATGCGCGCCACGGCGTTCTCGCAGCAGGTGGCGCTCTCGATGGGCATCTCGGTGCGGCACATGTTCGCGCTGGCGTGGGCGATCGCGGCGGTGGTGTCGGCGATCGGCGGCATCCTGCTGGGAGCGGTGCGCACCGGGGTGGACCAGTCGCTGGCGCTGATCGGCCTCAAGGTCCTGCCGGTGGTGATCCTCGGCGGCCTCGACAGCGTCCTGGGCGCCATCGTCGGCGGCCTGTTGATCGGCGTGCTGGAGAACCTGGCGGGCGGCTACCTGGACCCGGTCTTCGGCGGCGGCGTGAAAGAGGTCGCGCCCTTCGCGATCCTGGTGTCGATCCTGATGATCAAGCCGTACGGCCTGTTCGGCAAGGTGCACATCGAGCGCGTCTGAGGTGAGCGCGCACTGGTTCTCGCCGATGCTCGAATCTCTCCTCGGCCCCTGCTCGCCCTCGACGCCCTTGGGGCGAGGGGTTCTACGCGAACCGGGAGGCTCGAAGACTTTGGCCCCTCGCCCCAAGGACGTCGAGGGCGAGCAGGGGCCGGTCGGAGATTCGAGCGGCGGTAGTTCGTTCTCCTGGGGATGGCGGTCATGATCCGTTGCGGCGACTTCAAGACGTCCTACGCGGCCGACATGGCGATCTTCGACTCCGCGCTGGCGCGCTGGGGCCTGGCGGCGCTGCTGCTGGCGCTGCTCGCCCTGCCGCTGGCCGCGACCAGCTACTGGATGGACGTGGCCAACCGCATCGGCATCGCGGTCATCGGCGCCCTCGGGCTCAACATCCTCACCGGCTTCACCGGCCAGATCTCGCTCGGCAACGCCGCCTTCATGGCGGTCGGGGCCTACGGCACGGCGTACCTGGGCGGCCACCTGGGCCTGCCGTACCCGGTGACCATTCCGCTCGCCGGCGTCCTGGCCGCGGTGGCCGGGATGATCTTCGGCGTGCCCTCGCTGCGCCTCAAGGGGCTCTACCTGGCGATGGCCACGCTGGCGGCGCACTTCATCGTGGAGTTCGTGGCGACCCACTGGAACGCGGTCACCGGCGGCGTCAACGGGGTGAGCGTTCCCGCCGCGGCGCTGTTCGGCCGCGCCCTCGATTCCGACGGGAAGCTGTTCTACCTCATCTTCCCGCTGACCTGCCTGCTGGTGCTCTTCGCCAAGAACCTCTTCCGCACCAAGGTCGGCAAGGCGTTCGTCGCCATCCGCGACCAGGACGTCTCGGCGGAGGTGATGGGCGTCAACCTGTTCAAGTACAAGCTGCTGTCCTTCGGCGTCAGCTCGTTCTACGTCGGCGTCGCGGGCTCGCTGCTGGCGTACCAGGCCAGGTACATCAGCCCGGAGAACTTCCCCATCACCCTCGCCATCGACGCGCTGGCGATGATCATCATCGGCGGCATGGGCAGTGTCCTGGGCTCGATCCTGGGCGCCATCTTCATCACCGGCCTGCCCGAGCTGCTGCGCCTCGGCTCGTCGAGGCTGAGCGACGTCTTCCCCGCCCTGGTGGGGCTCTTCGCCTCGCTGAAGCTGGGCGTCTTCGGCCTGGCGATCGTCCTCTTCCTGGTCTTCGAGCCCGACGGCCTCGCGGCCCGCTGGCGGAAGATCAAGACCTACTGGCGGCTGTACCCGTTCTCCTACTGAAGGGAGGCCTCGGACCCCTCGAGTGGCTCCGGATTTGCACTGCTGCCTGGGCATGAGCGTGGCCGCTGCTGCAAATGTCTGCGAATTTCCTCTTGACACCGGCGAGAAGTCCGCTACGCTTTACTCCGTGGACGAGATCGCGGCGCCCGACCAACCTCCGAGTACCGGCGGCAGCGTCGCCTTCGCGGACGTCTGGCGACCCGTGGGTAAGTTGAGCCTTCCCTTCTCCCACGCCACCCATCCTCCCACCTCCTTTTCACCTCCTGCCGCAGTTCCCAGAGTCGCTCCCGGTAGCTCGCGGCGGCACCTCGCTTCCTTAGCGCACTGACCGTGATGCGCGCGGAGCCCCCCGGGGCATCGTTTCCCAGTCGATCTCGGACCGGGCCGAGGATCCAATCAGGACGGACCCTCGGCGGCTTCGCCGCGCCCAATCCTGGACAACCTCTCCCCTGCGCGCCAGGGGAAGTGTCACCTCAAGACGGAGGACCCCGACGATGAAGCATGAGGCGTACGCCTCGGTTGTCGAACCGCTGACCGCCCGACGCGAAGAGATCTGCGCCGTCGTCAACGACAGCTACGATCCCGCCACGTGGGGGGACTGGCGGTGGCAGATGCGCCACCGCCTGACCCGTCTCGACCAGTTCGAGCGCCTGCTGCGGCTCACCGAGGCCGAGCGGCGGGGGCTGACGTTGGCGAGCGAGAAGTTCTCGGTCGCCGTGACGCCGTACTTCGCGACCTTGATCGATCCCGAGGACCCGGCCTGCCCGATCCGCAAACAGGTCGTGCCGGTGGAGAGCGAGCTGCTCGTCTCGCCGGGCGACATGACCGATCCCCTGGACGAGGACGGCGCCAGCGTCGTCGAGGGGCTGGTGCACCGCTATCCCGACCGCGTGCTCTTCCTCGTCCTCGACACCTGCGCGGCCTACTGCCGCTACTGCACCCGCAGCCGCCTGGTCAGCCAGGGCGAGCTCGAGCCGCTCGGCCGCCGCGTCGACGCCGTCATCGCCTACCTGCAGGCGCATCGCGAGGTGCGCGACGTGCTGCTCTCCGGCGGCGACCCGCTGCTGATGTCGGACGCCACCCTCGACAAGCTGCTCGGCCGGCTGCGCGACATCCCGCACCTCGAGTTCCTGCGCATCGGCACCCGCATCCCCGGCTTCGTGCCGCAGCGCATCACGCCCGCGCTGGTGGCGGTGCTGCGCAAGCACCGGGTCTGGCTGTCGGTCCACTTCTGCCACGCCCGCGAGCTGACGCCGGAGGTGGCGCAGGCCGCCGACCTGCTGGCCGACGGCGGCATCCCGCTCGGCTGCCAGACGGTGCTGCTCAAGGGCGTCAACGATTCCGCGCCGGTGCTGCGCGAGCTGTTCCACGGCCTGCTCAAGCTGCGCATCCGGCCGTACTACCTCTACCAGTGCGATCCGGTGCTCGGCACCGGCCACCTGCGGACTTCCGTGACGCGGGGGCTCGAGCTGATGGAGCAGCTGCGCGGCCACACCACCGGCTACGCCGTGCCCACCTACGTCGTCGACGCCCCCGGCGGCGGCGGCAAGATCCCGGTCCAGGCCGAGACCGTCGTCGGCCACGAAGGCGACGTCTGGAAGCTGCGCAACTGGGCCGGCAGGGTCTACAGCTACCGCGATATGCACGACGCTCACGCGGCCGGCGAGGCGCGCTGAGGTGACCCCGGAGCCTTCGCCGGGGCCGCCGCGATCGCTGCGGATCGCCCTCGCCTACGACCTCAAGGCCGACTACCTCGCCGCCGGCTTCTCGCCCGAGGCGGTGATGGAGTTCGACGACGACGCCACCGTCGCGGCCCTGGCCGACGCCCTGGCCGCGCTCGGCCATCGCCCCGAGCGGGTCGGGCGCGGCGTCGAGCTGGCGCGCCGGCTGGCCGCTGGCGAGCGCTGGGACCTGGTGTTCAACTTCGCCGAGGGGGTGAGCGGCCGCTCGCGCGAGGCGCAGGTGCCGGCGCTGTGCGAGCTGTTCGAGCAGCCGTACACCTTCTCCGACCCGCTCACCGCGGCGCTGACGCTCGACAAGCCGATGGCCAAGCGGGTGGTGCGGGACCTCGGCCTGCCGACGGCGCCTTTCGCGGTGGTCCACCGCGCCGAGGAGGCCGACGCGGTCGACCTGCCGCTGCCGCTGTTCGTCAAGCCGATCGCCGAGGGCAGCTCGAAGGGCGTCAGCCGGTGCTCGAAGGTCACGCGGCGCGAAGAGCTGCGCGACCGCTGCGCCGAGCTGATCGCCGCCTTCGATCAGCCGGTGCTGGTCGAGACCTACCTGCCGGGCCGGGAGATCACCGTCGGGATCGTCGGCAATGCCGGCGTCGGCGGCTCGGCCGGCGCCGCCGGCGCTGCCGGAGATCATCGCGCGCCGCGGGTGCTGGGCACCATGGAGGTGACCTTCGTCCACGGCAGCGACCGCGAGTTCTACACCGCCCTGAACAAGGGAGAGTTCGAGCAGCGCGTCGACTACGCCCTGCTCGACGGCGAGCCGCTCGCCGCGCGCGCCCGCGAGATCGCGCTGGCCGCCTATGCCGCTCTCGGCTGCCGCGACGCCGGGAGGGTCGACCTGCGCTGCGCCGCGGACGGCGAGCCCTGCTTCCTCGAGATCAACCCGCTGCCCGGCCTGCATCCGACCCGCTCGGACCTGCCGATCATGTGCGCCCTGGGTGGCGTGGAGTATCTGCACCTGGTCGGGGAGATCGTCGACGCGGCGGCGAGGAGATGGGGGCTATGGAGCTGAAGGGGCGTGCGCACCGGTCCGCGTGGACGCGCCCGGCCGGCGTCTCGCGCGTCGTCGTGGCCCACAACCCGGTGGGTCCGGCGGACGACCCGTCCACCTCGGACGTGCTGGCGCAGGTCGAGCTGGTGGCCGGGGCGCTGGCCGAGCTCGGGGTCGCGGCGACCCGGCTTCCCGTCGCCGGCTGGCGGATCTGGGAAGACCTGCAGAGCGTCGGAGCGGCTCCGGGGTTGGGAGCCTCGGGGGCCCTCGCGGCCGCCGCACCGCCGGGGCTCGCACCGGGGACCGTGGTGTTCAACCTGGTCGAGGCGCCGCCCGGCATGCCGGGCGTCCACCCGGCGACCGCCGCGGCGCTCGAGCTGCTGGAGCTCCCCTTCTCCGGATCGAGCGCGGCGGCCCTCTGGCTGTCCACCGACAAGCTGGCGACGCGGGCGCTGCTCGCCGCCGAGGGCCTGCCGGTCCCGAGCGGCGGGCGGCTGGAAGACCTTCCAGACGGCGCGGCGGTCTTCGACCGGGTGCCGCCGCCGTGGATCCTGAAGCCGGCCTACGAGGACGCCTCGCTCGGCCTGGACGGCGACGCGGTGTGCGCCACCCGCGCGGCGGCGCTGGCGCGGGCGGCCGAGCTGCTGCGCCGCTTCCCGGGCCAGCCGCTGGTCGTCGAGCGCTACCTCCCGGGCCGGGAGCTGAACGTCTCGCTGCTGGCGGCGCCGGCGGGCGCGGTGACGGTCCTGCCGGTGGCGGAGATCGAGTTCGTCGACTACCCGCCCGGCATGCCGCGCATCGTCGGCTACGAGGCCAAGTGGCAGCCGGAGTCCTTCGCCTACACCCACACCGTGCGGCGCTTCCCGGGCGAGGCCGAGGCCGCGCCGCTGCTCGCGGAGGCGCGCCGTCTCGCCCTCGCGGCCTGGCGCGCCTGCGGCCTGTCCGGCTACGGCCGCGTCGACCTGCGTCTCGACGAGCGCGGCGTCCCCCACGTCTTGGAGGTCAACGCCAATCCCTGCCTGGCCGCGGATGCCGGCTTCATGGCGGCCGCCGAGCAGGCCGGCCTGACCGCGGCCGAGGTGATCTCCCGCATCCTCGAGGATGCCCTCGCGCGGCACCGCGGGCATCGCCTCGACGGCGGCCGCGGCCAGCGGCTCGACGGCCGCCCGCGCCAAGATCGCCCCGACCGCCTCGTGGCCCGCCGCCTGCGCGCCGTGAGCTGAGCCGCCGATGAGGATCGCGATCCTCGGGGCGGGCGGAGTCGGCGGCTACTACGGCGGACTGCTCGCCCGCGCCGGCCATCCGGTCGCGATGCTGGCCCGCGGCGCCCACCTCGAGGCGCTCCGCCAGCGCGGCATCGAGGTCCGCATGCCCGGCGAGACGTTCACGGCGGCGGTGGCGGCGACCGACGACCCGCGGCGGCTGGGCGAGATCGAGCTCGCGATCCTCGCGGTCAAGGGTTACTCCCTGCCGGAGATCGCGCCGGCGGTCCGGCTGGTGGCGGAGGCCGGCGCGCTCGTCCTGCCGCTGCTCAACGGCGTCGAGGTGAACGAGCGGCTCACCGCGGCGGGTGTGCCCCTCGCCCGGCAGCTCGGCGGCCTCAGCCGGATCAGCGCCGCCCGCCTCGGCCCGGGCGTCGTCGAGCGCCGCAGCCCGTTCCAGGCGATCGTGGTGGGCGAGCTGGCCGGCGGCCTCTCCGAGCGCGCCGAGCGCATCGCCGGCGTGCTGCGCGACGCCGGCGTGGAGGGCGCCCGGGCCTCGGCCGACATCGTCGCCGACCTCTGGCGCAAGCTCGCCTTCATCGCCACCATGGGCGCCGCCTGCGGCCTGGCCCGCTCGGCGGTGGGGCCGCTGCGGACGACGCCGCTGGGGCATCTCTTGATCGAGCGCTCGGTCCGCGAGGTGGTCGCCGTGGCGCGGGCCCGCGGCGTCGCGGTGGACGTGGACGAGGAGGAGAAGGTGGTCAAGATCATCGACTCGGTGCCCGAGACGATGAAGCCCAGCTTCCTCCACGACCTCGAGTCGGGCGGCCCGACCGAGCTCGACGACCTCAGCGGCGCCGTCGCCCGGCTCGGCCGGCTGGCGGCGATCGAGACGCCCGTGCACGACACCGCGGCCGCGGCGCTGGCGCCGCTCGGGTAGAGTCCTGGATCGCCCTTGCCTCCCTTTGGGCGAGGGTTGTGAGGGCACGGGCGGAGGACTTTGGGTGCCTCGCCCAAAGGGAGGCAAGGGCGATCCAGGACTCTACCCGAGCGGCGGTGGTACCCACCACCCGGCGCAGATAGACTTACCGCGCTGTTGTCCGCCGGCGGCGCCGGCGCCGCCGGCGCGGCGCTTCCGGTCCGCGGCACGAACCGACCTGTCGTCGTCCGATACGGAGGTCAAGGCACGATGAGCTTCTTCGGCCCCTTCCGCGAGCTCACCCCGACACAGCGCCGCACCTTCATCGCCTGCTTCCTCGGCTGGTCGCTCGACGCCTTCGACTTCTTCATCATGGTCTGGTGTCTGAACGCCATCGCCACGGACTTCCACGCCAAGATCTCGGCGGTGGCCGAGGGGCTCTTCCTGACCCTGGCCTTTCGGCCCCTGGGCGCTTTCGTCTTCGGGCGCATGGCCGACCGCTTCGGGCGCCGGCCCACCCTGATGCTCAACATCATCTCGTACTCGGTCTTCGAGCTCGCCTCCGCGTTCGCCCCGTCGCTCACCGCCTTGCTCGTCCTGCGCGCGTTCTTCGGCATCGCGATGGGCGGCGAATGGGGCGTCGGGGCGGCACTGACCTTCGAGACCCTGCCGGCCAAGGGACGCGGCTTCTTCTCCGGCGTCTTGCAGGAGGGATACGTGGTCGGCTACCTGATCGCGGCCGCGGTCTACGGCCTGCTGTTCCCGATCATCGGCTGGCGCGGCATGTTCGTCGTCGGCGCGCTGCCGGCGTTCCTGGTGCTCTACATCCGTTCGCAGGTCGACGAGTCGCCCGCCTTCCTGCATGGCCAGGCGGTGGCGCGAGAGCAGGGCCATCTCGGCGCCGACGTCAGGACCTACCTCGGCAGCTTCCTCTTCCTGATCGTGCTGATGTTCGCCTTCAACTCCTTCAGCCACGGCAGCCAGGACCTGTACCCGACCTTCCTCGAGAAGAACTTCAACCTGCCGGCCTCGACGCGCGGCATGATCGGGATCATCGGCGCCGTCGGCGCACTCCTGGGCGGCATCCTCTTCGGCGCCTGGTCGGAGCGCATCGGCCGCCGCCGGGCCATCGTGATCGCCGCTCTCCTTGCCCTACCGACGATCCCGCTCTGGGCCTACTCGCATACCGTCCCGATGCTCGCTCTTGGCGGCTTCCTCATGCAGTTCATGGTGCAGGGCGCCTGGGGCATCATCCCGGCGCACTTGAACGAGCTGTCGCCGCCCTCGGTGCGCGGCACCTTCCCGGGCGTCACCTACCAGCTGGGCAACCTCCTGGCGTCGAAGAACTCCGTCATCCAGGCCAAGCTCGTCGAGCGGCGCTTCGGCGGCAGCTACCCGCCGGTGCTGGCCGGAACCGTGGTGATCATTGCCACCCTGGTCGCGCTCGTCACGCTGCTCGGCAGGGAAGCCAAGGGAGCCGACCTCACGTCGACCAGCCATCCGGTGCCGGCGGGAGGACTCGGCGGCGGGCTCGAGCCGCAGATCTCCGAGTAGGGACCCCGCGGTGGCGGCCGCCGGCGCCGATCGTCGCAGGCGTTCGCGGGCGTGACCGCCGCGGCCGGCGCACTCATCCGCCCTTGCGCTTCGGGCTCATCCGGCGGGCGAGGCGGACGTAGAGCGGGGAGGGGAGCAGGCCGAGCGCGCGGGCCGGCAGGGCCATCTGCCACGGGAACCAGAGCTCGGCCTGCTGCGCGAAGATCGCGCGGCCGATCCTCGCGGCCGCGTCGTCGGTCTCGAGCAGGAACGGCATGGCGAACTTGTTCGGAGCGGTCATCTCGCTCTTCACGAAGCCGGGAAAGACACACGTCGTCTTGACCCCGGTCGTCGCGAGATCGACGCGCAGGCTTTCCATGAAGGTGCGCAGGAAGGCCTTCGACGCGCCGTAGGCGGCGTTGTTCGGCAACCCGCGCACCGCCGCGATCGACGCGATCGCGACCAGGTGGCCGCGGTTGCGGGCGAGCATCCCGGGAAGCGCCGCGGTGAGCGTGGCCGCGGCGCCGAGGACGTTGACACGGAGGATGCGCTCGCAAGCCTCCCAGTCGAGCTTCCTGGCGGAAGTGATCTCGCCCGCGCCGGCGTTGGCGACGACCAGGTCGAGGCCGCCGTCCCGGCCGTCGATCTCGAGCAGCCGCTCCCGCACCGCCGCCACGTCCGCCACGTCGAGCTCGAGCGGCTCGATCACCCCGCCGCCGCGGGCGGCCTCCTCCCGCAGCTCCTCCAGCTGCGCGCGGCGCCGCGCCGCGGCCACCACCGTGACCCCGCGCGCCGCCAGCCACGCCGCCAGAGCCCTTCCGAGCCCGCTCGAGGCCCCGGTGACCAGTGCCCGTCTCGACTCCGCCGCGCCACCCATCGTGCCCTCCTCGCGGTGCCTCTTGCTGCAGGTGTCCGAGACTACACCACCCTTGCCCGGTGATAGGATCTGTAACGTGAACCGCGAGGACATCCGGGCTTTCGCCGGGCGGAATTGGGGGCTCGTGGAGCAGGCCAAGCGCCGTTTCTGGCGCGAGCGGAAGCAGACTCTCTCGCCCGTCGAAGCGCTCGCGATCGGCGACGGACTGCGCCGGCACGTCCGCGCCTTGCGGCCCGATTGGCCTTCGGAGAAAGAGCGCGCCGAGGACCTGGAAGTCCACGCCCGGGTTGCCGCCAGCCTGCGCAGTGTCCGTTGACGCGGTCGACTCGGCAGTGCTGGCGGTGCTGGCGGCAGTCGCCCCCGTCCTGCGCCAGAGCGGCGATCGGTGGTACCTCTTCGGCGCCCAGGCCGTCATCGTCTGGGGCCGTCCCCGCCTGAGCGCCGATGTCGACATCACGGTCGCGATCGCCGGGCCCCCAGGCGACTTCGTCGCGGCGGCATCGCATGCGGGCTTCGATCTGCGAGTCTCGGACTGGCGGGACTTCGTCGCCCGCACTCGAGTGCTGCCCCTCCTGCATCGCGCCACCCAGATGCCGCTGGACGTGGTTCTCGCGGGCCCCGGCCTCGAGGAAGAATTCCTCGAGCGGGCGGTCGTGATCGATCTGGCGGGCATGAAGGTGCCGGTGATCACGCCCGAAGACCTCATCGTGACCAAGCTGCTGGCGGGCAGGCCAAAGGATGTCGAGGACGTCCGTGGCGTCCTCGTGGAAAGGCTTGAACGGCTGGACCTGGCGCGCGTGAGGTCGCTCTTGCGTCTGCTGGAAGAGACCCTCTCCCGGGGCGACCTCACGCCTGAATTCGAGAAACTCCTGGCCGGGGCCCGGGACAGCTGAAGCGCGGGGGCGCGCTGGCCTCCACCGCCGCTTGACGCTGCTGCCAGCGTGAGCTAGCCTTCTAATCGCGGATTTAAGTGCATACGGCTGATGGAACACCGCGACGGCGGGGTTCTTGTCGCCTCCGGCGAGTCTCCGTCGTGGTGTAGACGGCATTCCTACGATTCTGCCGGACGAGGTCAGACCGTGCGATCTCGACTTCCGCTCTCCGCAGGAAGCCGCGGCATCGGAAGGGGGAACGATGAAGACCCGTATTGTCACTTCACTCCCCTCGCTGCTCGTGATCCTCTTCGCGGCCGCGTGCGCTCAGCATGCGGTGGCGCCGAGCTGGAAGTACGCCGATTTCAAGGAGGTCGGCTTCGATCCGTTCCCCGGCATGGACTTCCAGGGGCGGGACGTGAAGCTGAGCGACGACGACGTCCAGGGCCGCGTGATCTGGAACCTCTGGTCGGGCGACAATGCCTCGTTCTGGGATTGGCTCGCGACCCACGCCTTCGGCACCGCCGACCTGCTCAAGGTCGTCACCTCGCCCCGCGACCGGCGCTTCGAGAAGTACGGCCTGTTCAACCAGCCCGGCTTCATGCGGCCAGCGCAGCCCGATTCCTACGGCCTGTACGTCGACGTGCCGCGCGAGGCAAGGTACGACCTCGACGCCAGGATCGACACCCGCACCTATGGACGCAGCAGCGGCATCATGGGCCTCCGCCTCTTCCCGAACCCGAGGTTCGACGCCGCCGCGAAGGCGAGGTGGAACCCGGACCGCTACTACAGAGATCCCGGCTACTACGACGATCGGAAGCTCGTGCGCCCGTACGTCGTGGGCATGGCCTGCTCCTTCTGCCACCTCGGCGCCGATCCGACGAACCCGCCCGCGAATCCCGACGAGCCGGAGTACGCCAACCTGAACGATTACGTCGGGCAACACTTCTTCAAGGTGTCGGAGGTCTTCGGCAACGACCTGGGCGAGGGCAACTTCCTCTGGCAGCTGCTGCACAGCTATCCGCCGGGAACGCTCGACACCTCGTTCATCGCCACCGACCATCTCAACAACCCGGGAGCGATGAACGGCATCTTCAACGTCGCCGGCCGGCTGCAGGTGGCCGTCCAGGAGCACGTCGCCGGCGGCGCGCTCGACCTCCGTAACGTCCACGACCCGCAGCTCACGCCGCGCGTGCTTAAGGAAGGGGCGGACTCGGTCGGCTTCGAGGCCGCCCTGAGCCGCGTGTACGTCAACATCGGCGAGTACTGGGAGGAGTGGACTCGCCACTTCGACCCCCTCGTGGGCTTTCGGCAGCAGTCGCCGATCCGGGTGCGGGACGCGCAGAGGCTGTCACCGCACTGGAACTGGAGCGAGCGGCACGCGCCGAAGCTCGCCCGCTACTTCCTCGACGTCGCCCGCCCCCTGAAGCTCGCCGCCGCGCCCGGCGGGCAGAAGTATCTGACCGCCGACGAGAAGGTGCTGCGTCGCGGCAGGCTCGTCTTCGCCCAGAGCTGCGCGCACTGCCACTCGAGCAAGCAGCCGCCGCCGCCCATCCAGCCGAGCTCTCCCGAAGGGCAGCGCTGGTTCGAGCAGGAGGTGATGAAGCCGGACTTCCTCGACGGCAACTTCCTCGCCGCCGAGATCCGCGTGCCGGTCACCGTGGTCAAGACCAACGCCACGCGCTCCGTCGCGTCGAACGCGATTCGCGGTCACATCTGGGACAACTTCTCCTCGGAAACCTACAAGACGCTGCCAAGGGTCGGCTCGATCACGGTGTGGGACCCCTTCACCGGCAAGGACTCGGCCTGGGAGGTCCCGGACGGCGGCCGCGGCTACTACCGGCCGCCCTCCCTGGTCGCCGTCTGGTGCAGCGCGCCGTTCTTCCACAACAACGCCCTCGGCAAGCCCGTCCCCGCGGTCGACGTCGACTCCCGCATGGCGGCGTTCGACGACGCGATCGGGAAGCTGCTCTGGCCCGAGAGACGCCTCGGCAAGGACTCGATCTGGCGCACGACCGCGGAGAGCTCCATCCAAATCCCGAAGTCCTACGTGCCCTGGCTGGGCGATCTCGCCGCGGCAGACGGCTTCATCCACGTCGGACCGATCCCGCGAGGGACCCCGATCAACCTCATCGCCAACACCAACATCGAGCCGCGAGGGCTGGCCGAGCAGGTGCAGCTCGTCCGCCTTCTCCGCCGCACCGTGGAAGCGCTGCGCGACGTCGGCGGCAAGGGGCTCACCGGCGACGAGGCGACGCAGCGCCTCCTGGCGCTTGTCCCCGATTTCTACAAGCTCAACTCCTGTCCCGACTTCGTCGAGGACGAGGGTCACTACTTCGGCACCGACCTGCCCGATCGCGACAAGCGCGCGCTGATCGAGTTCGTGAAGACCTTCTGAGGACGACGAGAACGGCGAGAGCGACGAGGGCGACGAGCATGCCGAACGATCCGCAGCATCCCGACTTCGACTACATCGTCGTCGGCTCGGGCGCCGGCGGCGGGCCGGTGGCGTGCAACCTTGCCAAGGCCGGTTACAAGGTCGGCCTGATCGAGGCTGGGCAAGAGCCCGACACGACCTCCTATCCGGTGCCGGTCTTCCACACCTACGCGTCCGAGGACCCGGCGATGTCGTGGGAGTTCTTCGTCCAGCACTACAGCCAGAACCCCGAGCGCGACTCGAAGTATCAAGCCGACAAGGGGGGGATCTTCTATCCCCGCGCCGGGACCCTCGGCGGCTGCACGGCGCACAACGCCATGATCACCGTCTACGGCCATGCCAGCGACTGGGACCACATCGCGCGGCTGACCGGCGATCCGTCGTGGGCGCCGGACAAGATGCGCGCCTACTTCGAGCGCATCGAGCGCTGCGGCTACGTGCCGCGACCCGGCGCCGGCCAGCCGAATCCGACGCGCCACGGCTGGGACGGGTGGCTCCACACCACGGGCCCCGAGCTCTCGCTCGTCTTCGGCGACGAGGCCCTGATCGAGACCATCAAGCGCGCGATCATCGGGGCGTGGCTGGAGGGCCTCACCGGCCCGCTGCCCCAGCTCTTGCCCCAGGACCCCAACGACTGGCGGACGCCGCAATTCGAAGGGATCTGCTTCGCTCCGGCCGCCACCCTCGACGGGCGCCGGGTGAGCACGCGCGAGCTGATCGATCAGACGCGCGCCGCGCATCCGCAGCAGCTCGTCGTCAAGATGAGCAACCTGGCGACGAAGGTCCTCTTCGACGCCGGCATGCGTGCGATCGGTGTCGAGTGCTGGGAAGGCCAGCACCTCTACAAGGCCGACCCGCAGGCCGTCGCCAATCCGCGGGAAGGCGACGATTACGACGTCAATCGCTACTACTGCGCGCGCGAGGTGATCCTCGCGGGCGGCGCGTTCAACTCGCCGCAGCTGCTGATGCTCTCCGGCATCGGGCCCCGCGCGCACCTGGAGCAGCTCGGCATCGCCTGTCTCCTCGACCGGCCGGGCGTGGGAACGAACCTGCAGGACCGTTACGAGGTCGGCGTCGTCACCGAGATGCAGCAGGACTGGAAGCTGCTCGCCGGCGCGACGTTCGCCCCGCCGCTGCCGAACCAGCAGGGCGATCCCTGCTATGTCGACTGGCAGAACGGCAAGGGCGTGTACACGACCGGTGGCGCCGTCCTCGGCATCGTCAAGAAGTCGACGCCGGAGCGCCCCGACCCCGACCTCTTCATCTTCGCTCTCCCGGGCAAGTTCGACGGCTACTTCCCCGGCTACTCGCGAGAGGTCGAGCGGACGAAGAACTACCTGACCTGGGCGATCCTCGCGGCGCACACCAACAACGCCGCCGGCTACGTGCGCCTGCACTCGGCAAGCCCGCTCGACAGCCCCGAGATCAACTTCAAGTACTTCGACGAGGGGAACGACGATCAGGGGATCGATGCCGAGTCGGTGGCGAAGGGCGTCGAGTTCGTGCGGCGGATCTCGGAGAAGAGCTCGGCGATCAAGCGGGAGACCGTCCCCGGGCCGGCGGTGGGGACGCACGCCCAGATCGTCCAGTTCGTCAAGGACAACGCCTGGGGACACCACGCCTCGTGCACCAACCCGATGGGCCCGGCGACCGATCCGAACGCCGTCGTCGACAGCAACTTCCGCGTCATCGGCACCCAGAGCCTCCGCATCGTGGACGCCTCGGTCTTCCCCCGCATCCCCGGCTTCTTCATCGTCACGCCGATCTACATGATCGCCGAGAAGGCCAGCGACGCGATCCTCGCCGACGCGAGACGGTGAGGAGCGGCAGCCGCCTAGGGGGACGTGTCGAGCGCGAGCCGGTAGACGCTGGCTCTGTCGGTCCCGGCGTAGAGCGTGCCGGGAGGGCCGAAGGTCAGCTGCTCGATCAGGGCGCCTGGAAGGCCGGGCGCGAGCTGGGTCCAGGTCGCGCCGGCGTCGCGGCTGACCAGGACGTCCACCGGAGCGGTTCGGGTGGCGCCGTAGAGAACCGCGGGGCTGGCAGGGTCGATGAGCAGCGGCGCCAGCTCGGCGGCGAGGCGCTGGTCGATGGTTTGCCCGCCGTCGGTGCTCTTCCAGACACCGCCGCCGGCACCCCGATGGCCGCTCACATAGAGCGTGGAGGGGTCGACGGGGTCGACCGCGATGGCGGAGACCTCGGTGTACGGATTGGGCAACACGACGAAGGTCGCTCCGCCGTCGTGGCTGGCGAACACGGCAGAGAACGGGTGGCCCTCGATGAAACCGAAGTTGGCGAGATATAGGGTGGCCGGATCCGAGGGCGCAATGGCCAAGGCCGTGAAGACCCCGAAGGGCGCCGCGGCAAGCGGCGTCCAGTGGGCGCCGCCGTCCGTCGTGCCGTACAGGGACTCGTTGGCGGAGGAGTAGAGCACGCCCGTGGCCCGGGGAACGGCAACCAGCGGTGGGTACCCCGGGAAGCGCGCGCCGGGTCGGAACCAATTCGCGGCGCTGTCGTTGGAGGCGAAGAAGGCGCGGTTGGTCTCGGCGTACACCGTGGTGGGGAAGAGCGGGTCGAGTGCCAGGGCCCGGATCGAATTGCCGCGCAGGCCATTGCCGGCTGGTCCCCAGGTGGCGCCGTCGTCGGTCGATTTGAGCAGGCCCGAGGCCGTGGTTCCGACGTAGACCGTGCCGGCGGCGGTCGGATCGACCGCCAGGGCGGCAATGAACAGGGAGTCGATTCCGTCGCTGGCGCCCTGCCAGGAGGCGCCGCCGTTCTCGCTCTTGTAGATCGCGGGGCCGCTGCTGGTGTATGCGTTGACGCCGGTATAGATGCGGTTGGGCGAAGAGGGATCGACGACGAGAGAGCCGAAGGACGCGGCGACGAGGCCGTCGTCGATCGCCTGCCAGTCCCGGCCGTCGTCGCTCGATTTCCACAGACCGCCGTTGCTGCACGCATAGAGCGGATGACCCTTGGCGGGCGAGATCGTCAGGCAGCCGACGCTCCCATTCGCCGCTGGCAGCGAGAGGCGCGCCCAGGTGGCGCCGCCGTTGTGGCTCACGAAGAGGCCCTGCGGTTGCCTGGCGCTGATCGCCTGGGTGCCGGCCCAGAGCGTGCCTGCCGCGAAGGGATCGACCGTCAGCGTCAACACCACCTGCATGTCGATGCCAGACCGCGCGGCCGACCAGGTGGCGCCGCCGTTCGCGCTCTTGAACACGCCCGCGACGGTGCCGGCATACAGCAGCGCCGGCCGGTGCGGATCGATCGCGAGGCAGAGGATGTCCGCGCCGGCCGGCAGGCTCGCACCGGCCGGCGCCCAGGTCACTCCTCCATCCGCGCTCTTCCAGACCTGGTTACCGGCTGCGGCAAAGAGCGTCAGATGCGCCGTCGGGTCGACGACCACGCCAACCAAGAACACGTCCGCCGGGGCTCGGCCGAGGCGCTTCCAGCTGGCCCCGCGGTCGGCGCTCCGCCACAGCCCGCCGCCGGTGACGACATAGAGCGTCGACGAGGAGACCGGATCGACCGTCACCGGTCCCATGGCGTCGGTAGGGACGAGCCCGGCGTCGGCGGGCGACCATGTCCGCCCGCCGTCCACGGTCTTGAACAGGCGCGTGCCCGCCGCCGCGTAGAGGGTCGCCGGCGCCGACGGATCGATCGTCACCCGGGCGATGCCGCCGCTCGGCCCGATGCTCTGCCAGGTGCCGCTCGCCGCCGCCGGCAAGGCGGCCAGCGTGATCAGCGCCCCCAGCACCGCCAGCGCCTTCCGCCTCACCGTGCTCGCCCCGAGATCACCGATCCTGCGGTCTTTCCGCATCTCGTACCACATCCCAAGCCTCCATTCACTCTGCCGCGCCTGACCATCTATACGCGCCGGAGACCTGGCTTGTCCAACCGCCCGCGCCGCTGGCGGATCGCGTCGTCCCGAGGCGGTTGTCAAGCGCAATAGCGCCTGCTATAATTAAATATGCATACACTTATTGACTGATGGCTATGGCCGCAAAGACCTCGAAGCCCGGCATGCCCGGTGCGCGCGACGAAAGCCGTGCCTCCGCCTGCCATCCCGCCTGCCTGAAGCTTCCAATGGTCCCTGCCGTCGGCCTCGCTCTGCTCCCGAAGTGTCCGCTGTGTTGGATGGCGTACCTCGGCCTGGTCACAGGCGCCAGCGTGGCGCCCACGATCCAGTGGGGGGTCCTCGCCCTCCTCACGGCCGCGCTGATCGCCTCTCTGGCCGTCCTGGCACGCGGCCGCGCCCTCGGAGAGCGGCCGCTCGCCGCAGCCCTGCTCGGCGGCGCGGTCATGCTGGTGGGGCGCTTCGGATTGGCCTCGCCGACCGCGGTATACCTTGGGCTCGGCATGCTGACGATGGCCCTGACCTGGAACATGACCCGTAGTGGGCGGCGCGCCAAGCGGCCGGCAGCGATGACCGGTTCGCATGCGGTCTGTGGCGGTGCCCCCGAACCTCAACGTCCTCGACAAGGAGACATCACGAAATGAGAGTCCGCCGATCGCTCCAGGATTTGCAGACCGATTACAACAACGGCAACAAGAAGCCGCTCGAAGACCTGATGCGAGCATGGAAGGCCATCAAGGAGCTCTCACCGGAGGACCCCCGCTCGTTCTTCATGCTGGGCGGATACCATGGCGAGCCGTTCCGGGGCGCGGGCTGGGGCAGCACCTACTATTGGGGAGGCTACTGCAACCACGGCAACGTCTTGTTTCCCACCTGGCACCGGGTGTATCTCGTGAAGCTGGAAGAGGCCCTGCAGAGCGTTCCCGGCTGCGAGGAGGTTATGCTGCCCTTCTGGGACGAGACCAGCGCCGACTCCCTCCATGGTGGAATTCCCTGGGCGTTGACCCAGAAGGACTTCGTGCTCGACGGCAAGACCATTCCCAACCCGCTGCGCTCGTTCGTCTTCAACAAGAACATCACCGACAACATCAACGGCGACAACCCCAATTACAGCAAGCCCAAGGGGTACGAGACCGTCCGCTATCCTCTGTCGGGCCTGGTCGGCACCGCGGCCGATCGAGCCGCCACGGACAAGCACAACGCCCAGTACCCCGACTACGCCAAGAACGTGGCGCTGCTCAACGAAAACGTCGTGAACTGGCTCAACTCCACGGTCATCGTGAACGGTTCTCCCATCACCGGCGGTCACGTGGCGGACAAGTACAAGGCCTGCCTGGACGCTCCCAACTACACGGTTTTCTCGAACACGAGCTCGGCCGCGCAATGGAACGAGGATCGCTCCGGCAGCGGCGTCCCGGTGATCGTGCCGCTCGAGTCGCCGCACAACAGCATCCACCTGTCCGTGGGCGGCTTCGACGTGCCGGGTGTTTTCGATGCCTCGCCGATCGCGGGGGCGAACGGCGACATGGGTGAAAACGACACCGCCGGCCTCGATCCGATCTTCTTCTTTCACCACTGCTTCGTGGATCGGGTGTTCTGGCTCTGGCAGAAGAAGCACGGATACACCGACAAGCTCGAGGTCATCGCGGAATACCCGGGAACCAACTCGGTGGACAACCAGGGCCCGACGCCAGGCACCGTCCCCAACTCGTGGTTGACGCTGGAGTCGCCGCTCGACCCGTTCAAGAAGAAGGAGCACGGCAAGGAGCGGGTCTACACCTCCCTTGATTGCATCAATATCGAAAAGCAGCTCGGATTCACCTACGGCCCCGGCTCGCTCGAAGCGGAAGCCGCGCCCAAGGCGGCGGCGCTGCCGGCGGACGGCAGCTCCAGGGTGATCCACGTCTCGGGGCTCAACAAGGCGCCCATCCGCGGCTCCTTCCTGGTCGCCGTTTTTGGCAACGCCGGCGGCAAGAGGGTCCACCTGGGCACCGAGGCGGTCCTCAGCCGCTGGAGCGTGCAGTACTGCGCCAACTGTCAGACCCACCTGGAGGTGAAGGCCTTCATTCCCCTGCGCGGCTCGCTGGACGAGCAGGTCGATCCAGCCTCCTTCGACGTCGAGATCCGCACCCGCGACGGTGTCCTCACGCAGGCCCATCCCGAGGCGCTGGCCGCGGCAGCCCCTCTCGGCGGCCGACTGTTCCGTCTCGAGGTTCGATAGACGAGGCTTCCGCAATCGAAAGGACGTGACTCGTGAGCGACACCAACGTTTTCGTCGGCAAGTGGACGTACCGCAGCTGGCTCAACGAAGTGGATCCGGAGCGCCAGCGCGGCCGTGACTCAGAGCCCACGGGCGAAGAAGGCGAAGAGATTGAACAACGCTTCGATTCCCCAAATCAGTCCGAGCACGACCGCGACGATCAGGAAGGTGAAGGCGAGGGGCGACATTCCGTAGTTAACCCGGTACGGATCGACACCAGGCGGTAGCGTCGCGTCGTTGAGGCGGGCCTGTCGCGGACGTTTGAAACGAATGCGTTGGTCATCGAACTTCTCCACCATCGTCCAACCGGCCTGCGCTTCCTCCTGGAGTAGGCGGTTGAGCGTGCTGGATTTCCTGAAGACGTTCATGTTGCCGCGGACAATCTTGAATTCCCAAGCGCCGTCCAAGTCGTCTGTCGAGTAGGTCGTCATTTCCTCCTCTTCCCTCAGCATGCGGCGTCGTGCTGCGGCTGCGGCGGCTGCGGCACCACCAGCTCCCATCGGTAGATCCTTGCACCCGGCGCGCTGGGGGGATGCTACTTGCTGCCTTCCAGCAAGGTGAGGCTGTCCAGGAAGTCCTTCGCCTTCGGCTCTTGAAACTCGTCGGCTGGTGCAGAGTATGCAATGCTCAAGTATCTCGGCGCACCGACGGCCAGAATGATCCGGCTGAGCACCAGCTGGCGGGGAAAGCCCTTCGGCGTGAACTCGACGAGAAAAGTGATGCACGCATCGCCGGAGACGCTCGCAGACTTCGACCAGACCAGGTGACCGCCGAGCTCGCGCAGCTGTTCGACCGAGTCGTCGCGGGTGGTCTCCAGGATCTCCCGGATGGGGGGTACGCGTCCGGAAGTGCCTATCGGAATCACGCCCACCGAGGATGCGAAGACCACGTAGGTGGTATACCGGTTGATGCGAACGAGGTAGGTCGCCCCGCCGGGCTGGACACGGGTTGTCGGCTCGCCCGGCAGGCGGACAGAGAACGCCTTGTCGGGAGCAGTGAACAGCTTCCACTCCGCGACCCGACCCTGATCGGCTGTCACCGCGGGCGCGGCTTCGCGCGGCGCCCCGCTTCGCGCCGACGCGCCGGGGGCGGCCACCGTTCCCGCCAGGAGAGCAGACAGGAAGAGTCCGCGCAGTACGCGGGCTCCGACGCAGCGCGAGCCCATCGCTAGGTCCCCGAACCCCGGCGCAATGCAGCATCCTGCGGCCTGGGTGGGACACATCGGGTCATTCCTGGACCGCATCGAAGGACCTCCCTGGGAAGCCACGAGCGCCGGGTGCAGCCCGGCAGGAGCAACTGACCCCCACTACAAGATTGCGCAAAGCGCGCGTTCCAAGGGACACGGGGCGCGGGGGCCGGGTCCAAATGGCCTGGCCGTCGACTTCACACGCGGCCGCTACGTGAGGCGGGGTGAGGAGGCGGCGAGACCAGGGCTGGCGGAAGGGCCGGGTGGTCCGGCCAATCGCATCGTGCGCTGCACCGCGTGCTCAGCGGGGGGCATCGAGCCGGGCGAGACGGGCGGCGAGCTCGGCGAGGGCGGCCCGCTGGGCGCCTGAGCGGCGCGCCGCTCGATGGCGGCGAGACAAGGCGAGGAAAGCTCAGAAATGAACAAGGCCACTCGGGAACTGCATGAAGCGGGGAGAATGTCCGAGGCGCCAATTTGGTTGGATGGATGGCGCCGTCATGAAGACCAATGCTGGCCTATTCGCGAGGGACTCAATCCTGGACCAGGGACTTACTCGATGATTTTCGCCAGGTCAAGGCAGCCGCGGCGCTCCTCGCTGAGCCGTCGCCTTAAGCTTTTCAGGATAGACTTCCTCCGTTCGCGAAAGGCTTACGGGGGAACGCTCGCATGACCGCCGCGCCACGCAAAGTGGCCGTGACTTGGCTCGACCTTGCGGCCGTCGTGCTCCTCGCCCTGACCGGCATGGGCATCTGGCACCTCTGCGCCGCGCGCGTCGACGACGAGCTGCGCGACCTCGCCCCCGCCCGCGACGAGATCGCCGAGCGCCTGCGCCTGCCCGAGCTGCGCCGCGCCTTGGCCGCCGGCGAGGAAGAGTGGAAAGCCACCCTCGCCCAGGCTGTCCAGCAGCGCTTCGAAGCCGCCAAGCAGGACGCGATCCTGGAGGCGCTCGCCGCCTCGCCCGCCGCCACTTCCCCAGGCGCCTCCGCCTCGCCAACCGCCGTGGCGCGGCCTGCGGCCCCCACTGCAACCGACGCCGACCTGGCGAAGCGCCGCCGCGAGGCCGCCGCCGCGCGCGACACCGCGGCACGCACCGCCGCCGCACTGGACCGCCGGCAGCGGGCGCTGGAAGCCGATCTCGGGCGGCAGCAGCACGACCTCCGCCTGCTGGAGGCCACAGCCCGGCGCAGGTTGCACGAGGAGAGAGCGCGCTTCGACAGCCGCCTGCGCGACATCCGGTTGGCCGCCGCGACACTCGGAGCGGCCCTGGCGCTGGCAGTCGCCGGGCTGCTGATCCTGGCGCTGCGGCGCTGGCTCGCTGGCGCCCTCCACGGCGGCCCGGTGCTCATCGTGAGCGCCCTGGCGATCGGCGTGCTGTACTGGTTCGCCGCCTTCGGCGCGGCGGGGCTGGCGCTGGCCGCGGCGCCGATCCTGCTCGTCGCCATCTTCCTCACCGTGCTCCGCGGCTCGTCCGCGGCGGACTCCTGATCACGCCATGGACACCGCCGACCACAGCGCCTTGGACACCGAGGTACGCCGGCCGCAGGACGATCTCCTGGAGATGCAGGTGGCCGCGCGCGAGCTGGCGCGCCAGATTCCCAGCAAGCCCAAGCCCTACACCATCGGCATCTTCGGCGAATGGGGCTCGGGCAAGACCAGCTTCGCGCAGCTCGTCAACCACTACCTGACCGACGCCGCGACGCAGCCCGCGGCACCGATCTTCGTCGACTTCTCGGCCTGGCCCTTCCACACCTCGGACGAGGTCTGGCGCGCGCTCCTCCTGCGCATCGCCGAGTGCCTGTTCGCCGCCGGCGCCCAGCCAGCCGCCGGGAAGGCCGCCGCCGCCGAGCCACCCGGCGAGGGCTTCGCCGGCCGCCTTGCGCGCCTCTTGCGCCGCGACGCCCTCGTCCTCGCGGCCCCCGAGCCTGGCGAGCCGGCCGAGGTGCCGCGACTCGCCACCTACCGCGACGTGATCGACCGCCTCGACCAGACCTCGGTCGACATCCGTCGCGGCGAAGCCCAGGGCGCCCGCCTCGACCAAGAGAAGACCCTCCTCGCCGGGCTCGGCGTCGCCGTCGCGGCCCTGGGGAGCCTTTCGCCGCTGGTCGCCGGGCTGCGCGGCCTGCTCGGTCTGGAAGCGCCCAAGCCGGCGGAGCTCCTGCAGCGCGAGAGAAACGAGGCGACCCGCGACCGCATCGATTCGATCGCGCGCCTGCGCGCCATCGTGAAGCAGCTCTTTGCCGAGCAGGCCGCCGGCCGTTGCGTCTGTGTCTTCGTCGACGACCTCGACCGCTGCATGCCCGACACCGCGCTCGATCTCCTGGAGGCGATCAAGGTCTTCCTCGTCGACACCCCGTGCGTCTTCCTGGTGGCGGCGGACGAGCACCTGATCGGCAACGCCCTCCAGCTCCGTTTCAAAGACCTCGCCCACACCCACGGCCGCCGAGGCGCCGAGTACCTGGAAAAGATCATCCAGCTGAGCATCCCGGTGCCGCCGCCCTCGCCCGCGCAGAGCCGCCGCCTGATCGCCGCGCAGTTCCCGCGCTGGCTGGCCGCCGCCGACATCCTGGTCACCGCCCTGGGCACCAACCCGCGGCGCCTCAAGCAATACTGCGCCTTCCTCAGCTATCGCTACGAGGTCGCCGCGCTCCAGAGCGGCCGGACGATCACGCCTGCCATCGCCCGCCTGGAGAAGCTCATCCAGATCCGCTCGTGGGACACTGCAGGGCACTGCCTCGCGGCCCTCGCCGAGCTGGCCGTTGGTAAAGACGGTCCCGATGCCCTGGCGCGGCTCGAGCAGCACTGCGGCGTGGACGACCCCAAGGCGTCCCTGCCGCTCCTGCCCGCGAGCGTCTCGGCGCTCGCGCGCGGCGCCGCGGAGATGCCCGCCGTCCGCCGCCTGATCGCCGAGCCGCCCCTCCTCTCCGCGGCGACGGCGGAGGAGCTCTCCATCCTCCTCGGCGTCGCGGACCTGGAACCCGACCCGGACACCATCCTCGCCACCCGTGACGCGCCCACGCTGCGGCTGCTAAAGGCCCTGGAGGTGCAGGAGAGCCTGACGGCCGGGCAGATCCTGCGTGAGGATTTCACCCGTCTCCTGGGCCTGCGCGAACTTCCAAGGAAGTTCCTCGATGCGCTCGGCGAGATCGCCGCGTCGGCGACCTGGACCGCGACCATGCTGGCGCTCGAAGCGGCGCTCGACGCGCGCGTCGCCGTGCCTCCGCCGGATCTCCCCGCCGCAGCGCGGGAGATCTGCCAGCGAGCCATCGACGAGGTAACCGGCGAGCAGCGCTCCCCAGTGGCCGCAGTGCCGGCGGTGACCGGCGTGCTGCGCGCCAAGCTGATCGATGAGGAGCCGCGCCTGTCACGCCTGCTCTCCGAGGAGGTGACGGCGTTCCTCGGCGTGCTCCCCGCTCTGCCGACCGCCGATACGCTGCTCGCCGCCGACGTCCGCCCCTCCGATGAGCAGCGCAACCGCACCGTCGCGCTCGAATTGATCCGCATCTACCTCGCGGACAGTACCCGGCTGCGCATCGAAACCGGTATCGAGTACCGGCTCGCCATCGCGCGCCACGTCCATGCGGTGCGACGGTTTGCCAAGCTCGACGCCCTGCGCTACCGCTGGCCCCGGCTCGAACGTCTCCTCTGGACGCACCGCTTCCACCTGCTGGCGCTGGAGCGCGACGCCCTAGCCGCCGAACCGAAGCCGGCGGCCGTGACAGAGGAGGGTGGCGACCTGGCGCCGCACGACGCCAGCGAGCTCGCTGAGTTCTTCCGCCTGCGGCCGTGGTTCCGCGACATCTACCCCGAAGACCACCGCCAGTTCCTCAAGGCGGTCGCGGCGACGTCGCCCCAGGCCGTTGCAGCGCCACCTGCCGGGGCGGCTCTGCCGCCGTCCGCGCCGGCTCCGACCGGTGACGCCGCGCCGCAGGTCCATGCCGTCCCGATCCCTCACCGGGTTGTCGAGGTGACCATCGACGATCCAACGGCTGACTCGCCTAATGCCGACGACTTCCCCGTCACCTACACCTGGGACCGGGGAGGAGAGACCACCCAAGTGATGGTGCATCTCCCGGTCGCGACGCTCCTCGCTCTCGCCGACTCGCCCAAGCGCGACACGGCACTTCCCCCTTTCGGGATGTCCACCCGAGACCTTCACCTACAGACAAGGCTTCCACTGCGAGAGATCGGGATGCGCCTCTACGATTGGCTCTTCGGCGACTCGCGCCTACCGCTGGACCCCATGGACCTGCTCCAGGGCAGCTCCCCGACCCGCCTGCTCCTGAGGATCAAGGCAGCGCACCTGCCGCGGTTGGCCTGGGAGACCCTCTACATGCCGTCGCGCCGCCAGCATCTGGTGCTGTCGAGAAGCTTCTCCCTGGTGCGGTACTCCCCAAGCCTGGTGCAGCGGCCACCCGCGACGTTCGCGCCGCCGCTGCGACTCCTCGCCGTGTTCCCCCAACCCGGAAACCTGGCACCGCTCAACGTGCAGGGCGAGGAGCACAGCCTGCTGCGCACCCTCGGCCCGGTCATCGATCGCCGGTTGGTGCAGGTGCAGGTGCTCGGCGCCGGCTCAGCCACACCGAGCAACCTTCTGAGTACTTTGCGCGTCTTCCAGCCACACCTGTTCCATTTCGTGGGCCACGGGGCCTTCCAGCCGGAAGCCGGGGAAGGCGCCCTGATGTTCGAATCCGAAGACGGCGGAGCAGCGCCGCTCCGCGCCGGCGTCCTGCGAGACTACCTGGCCGACGGCATGCTGCAGGCGGCAGTGCTCAACGCCTGCGACACCGGCGTCGCCGCCCCCAGCGACCCGATCAGCGGTTTGGCCAGCGCCCTGGTGCTCGGCGGCGTCCCGGCGGTCATCGCCACCATGCGGCCGGTCGCGGACCCCCAGGCGGTGCTCTTCGCCCGGGAGTTCTACCGCGCCTTCGTGGACGGTTATTCGATCGAGGAGGCCCTCGCCGAGGCGCGCAAAGCGATGACCATCGAAGGCTGGGACTGGTCCCTCTACGCTCTCTTCTCCGGTATCAAAGATCTCGATTTCCTGCGTTTCGCCCCGTAGGCCGGCCGCCGGCGACCCCGTGATTTTCAGTCTTGCCCTCCTATTTCCCCACCCGCACCGCCCGCGCCGCGATCGCGTCGATGAGGCCCGGGGCGATCAGCCTCACGTAGCGGCCCAGGCGGCCTCTGAGGGAGAGGATGCGGAGGCGCTGGCGGTTCTGCAAGGCCTTCACGATGTGCCGGGCGCACTGGTCGGCGGTCATGATCCTCGACTCCTGCATCGGGCTGCGGCCGAGGGGGCGGCCGTCGGGGCCGGCGGCTCGGCGGTGGATCTCGGAGAGGACGAAGTCGGGGGCCACCAGGGTGACCGAGACGCCGGTGCCGGCGAGCTCGATGCGCAGGGAGTCGAAGAAGCCGAAGATGGCGTGCTTGGAGGCCGCGTAGCCGGTGCGGGTGGGGACGCCGGTCATGCCGGCCAGGCTGGAGACGGCGACCAGGCGGCCGCGCGAGCGGCGGAGCTCGGGGAGGGCGTAGTAGGTGGGATAGAGGTAGCCCAGGTAGTTGACCCGCATCAGGCGCTCGAAGATCTGCAGGTCGGCGACCTCGTCGAAGCGCGCGATCATGTCGATGCCGGCATTGTTGACCAGGGCGTCGAGGGTGCCCCAGGCGGCGACGGCCTGGCGGACGAGGCGCTCGCAGTCGCCGGGCTGGGAGACGTCGGTGGGGACGACCAGCGCCTCGCCGCCGCGCTCGCGGCAGGCGGCGGCGACCTGCTCCAGGGCCGCGGCGTCGCGGGCGGCAAGGGTGAGGCGGGCGCCACGGCCGGCGAGCTCGAGGCAGACGGCCTTGCCGATGCCCTGGGAGGCGCCGGTGACGACAATGGAGCTGCCGGCCACTGCTCCGCCCGCCGGCGCCGGCCGGCCGGTCATGCGGTCCGCTCCCGGTCCGTCCATCCGGTCCCCCTCACTCGAGATACCACGGGATGTTCACCAAGGCCACGCGCTCGAGGTCCTCGAGCAGGAGGCGCGCTTTCAGGACCTCGGCGCGGTGGTTGTGCAGGAAGGCTTCGTACCAGCGCCGCTCCACCAACTCGGGGATGAGGACGGCGATCTCGCGCGTCGGGTTCTCCTTCCCGAGCTGCTTGACGAAGTCGATCAGCGGCAGGAACAGCCGCCGGTAGGGGGACGACAGGACGATCAGGCAGGGCGCCGGGCGGCCCTCGCGCTGCGCCGGCTGCTCGACGTCCAGGTCCCATTGCTCGCGCAGCGCCTGCCGCTTCTCCTCGCTCACCCCGACGTGGACGGCGCGGACGTCGTCGGAGATCCGCAGGCCGAAGCGCAGCGCCTTCACGCTGAGCATGTTCCAGGTCTCGATCGGCACCACGACGATCGGCGGCTCGAGGCCGGAGAAGTCGAGCGGCCGCAGGCAGGCGATCTGCCGCAGCACCCGGCGGTAGTGACGCTTGACGCCGGCGAACAGGGCCAGGATGGCGGGCACCAGCACCACCGTCATCCAGGCCCCCTCGACGAACTTGGCCACCAGGATCACCGCCAGGGCGATGCCGGTGGCGGCCGCCCCCACGCCGTTGATCGCCATCGCCATCCGGGCGTGGGCGCCACCGCCGGCGCGCCGCCAGTGCACGACCATGCCTGCCTGCGACAGGGTGAAGGCGCCGAAGGCGCCCACCGCGAAGAGCGGGATCAAGCGATCGGTGATGCCGCGGAAAAGGATCAGCAGCACCCCCGACAGCACCGCGAGCACGGCGATGCCGTTCGAGTAGACCAGGCGCCGGCCGACGGTGCCGAAGGAGCGCGGCAGGAAGCCGTCCTCCGAGACGATGCGGCAGAGGCGCGGGAAGCCGGCGAAGCTGGTGTTGGCGGAGAGGGCGAGCACCGTCAGGATGCTGGCGAGGGTGACGTAATAGATCGCTCCCCGCCCCGCCACCGCCCCCACCAGCTGCGAGAGGACGCTCTGGTAGCCGGGCTGCTCCTGGTCCATGGCGCCGACGTGGTAGGCGCGGGCGAGGTAGGCGATGCCGCCGAGCAGCAGGCCGAGGAGGGCGACGATGGCGGTGAGGGTGCGCCTGGCGTTCGGGACTGTCGGCAGCTTGAAATACTTCACGCCATTGCTCACTGCCTCGACGCCGGTCATCGCGGTGCAGCCGCTGGCGAACGAGCGCATCAGCAGCCAGAGGCTCGCCGCCTGGAGCGGCGGCCCCAGGCGCGGCGGCGCGACCACCGGCCGCGGATGGCCGCCGTGCAGCAGCGCCTCGACCACGCCGGCGACCAGCACCAGGCCCAGGCTGGCGACGAACAGGTAGGTCGGCAGGCCGAAGGCGAGCCCCGACTCGCGCGTCCCCCGGAGGTTGACGAACACGATGACGGCGAGGATCGCCAGGCAGAGGAGCAGGATGTGCGGGTGCAGCGCCGGCACCGCCGAGACCAGGGCGCCCACGCCGGCCGAGATGCCGACCGCGACGTTGAGGATGTAGTCGATCATCAGCGCTGCCGCGGCCAGCAGGCCGAAGCGGGTGCCGAGGTTCTCCTTGGCCACCGTGTAGGAGCCGCCGCCGAGCGGGTAGGCGCCGATGGTCTGGCGGTAGGAGAGGTAGAGCAGCAGCAGCAGGCCGAGGATGACCAGCGTGATCGGCCCGATCCAGGCCAGGCCGACCGCGCCCAGCGGCACCAGCAGGGTCAAGGCCGCCTCCGGGCCGTAGGCCGACGACGACAGGCCGTCGAGCCCGAGGATGGGGATGCCTGCCCAGACGCCGATCTTCTCCTCCTCGGCCTGCGCGGAGGAGAGCGGCCTGCCGAGGAGCTTGTCGGCGAGCGACACGCGCGATCCGGTTCGGGTCAGCGGCCGCCGATGCCGGCGGCCGCGGCGGCGGCCGGCTTGCCCATGCCGAGCCAGCGCGCGACGCGCCCGGCGACGTCGGTGGCCTGGACGGCGGCGCTGGCGCTGCCGGGCTTGACGTCCTTGCCGATGGCCAGGTAGACGCCCTGCATGGCGGGATGCGCCGCCAGGTAGCCGTGCATGCCGTAGGCCGACGCCGGGTGGACGGTGGCCGCGCCGGAGGGCTCGGGGCCGGGGTCGAAGGCGTAGCCCTCGTTGGCGAAGAGGATCAGGTCGCCGCTGTTGGGGTGATCGAGGCCGAGGTCGGCGGCCTCCTGCCGGGTGAGGACCCGCTCGATCGGCGTGTCGTCGCCGCTCCGCCAGGCGAGCAGCTGGTCGCGCAGCTCGAGCAGCTGCCGCTGGCGGGCGGCCGCGTCGGGCGCCGCCGCCGCCTTCGCGAGATAGAGGTGGGCCGTCCCGCCGTCGCCGATGACGTAGGCGGCGATGCCGTCGCCGGCGCCACCGCCGCCCCCGGCCGCCGCCCGCGCCGCCCGCAACGCCGGCGTTGCCCGCGCTGCCCGCGCTGCCGGCATCGCCCGCGCCGCCGTGGCCGCCGGCGAGGCCAGCCAGCCGCGCTCGCGCAGCAGGGCGTTGAGGTCGACGATCGTGTGCACCGGCGCCATGCCGTGATCGCTCACCACCACCACCGTCGTGCGGCCCAGGTCGAGCGCGGCCATCAGCAGCCGCAGCTCGTGGTCGACCGCCTGCCAGACCTTGCGCCGGGCGCGCGCCAGCTCGTCGCGCCGCGCGGCGGAGTAGCCGGACTGGTGCGAGTCGGCGAGCAGCAGCGAGTGGCCGGCCTGGTCGATCACCGGGATGCAGCCGAGCATCAGGTCCCAGTCGTCGCGCCCCGTCGCGATCCGCCGCATGGCGCCGCCGAAGAAGGCCGCGAACCGCGCCGCCTGCTCGGTCCAGGTGTCGAGATCGATCCCGGGCTGCCCATGCCACGCCGCCGCCAGCCGCCGGTCGTCCGGCGGCCCGGGCCAGAAGAGGTTGCTCTCCGCGAGGTCCTTGGCGTAATCCGCCGGGTAGGCCTGGAGGCGGTAGGTGCCGGTGAAGTAGAGCCGCACCTCCTCGAGCCCGGGGTCGAGCGCCAGCACCTTGACCCAGCAGGCGGAGCGCCCGCCGCGATCCGGGAAGATCACCTCCGCCCACTGTCCCTGGCCCAGCGGCTCGCTCTGCTCGAGGTTCGCGACGCTCGGCGCGCGGGCGGCCCGCGCGCCCCCGGCCTTGCCCCCCCCGGCCGCGCCCGCCGGGATGCTCGCCGCCACCACCACCGAGTCGTAGTTCTCCTGGCCGTCGCCGGTGCGGCCGACCGCGTAGAGGTCGAACTCGGCGGCGGCAACCCCGCTGGCGCCGCCGAGAGCGACGTGGGCGCCGAGCACCGGCGACCGGCTGGGGCTGGCAAGCCGCGGCGCCCCCGCCGCCCCTGCTGCCGCCGCCTGCCAGTCGGAGCGCTTGAGGACCAGCAGCTGCGGATCGCGCTCCGCGCCGGCGGCGGAGCTGAAGCCGACGTCGGCGCGCAGCCGCGGCTCGCTGCCGTCGATGCCCGGCCAGGCCACCGCCGCGACCCGCTTCCGCTGCCGCCGCGCCGCCTCCCACAAGGTCTCGGCGCCGATCGGGAAGTCGAACCCGCTCGCCTTGGCGAAGTCCGGCGCCCCGGCCGGATGGAAGTGGTTGCCGACGATGCCGGTGCGGTCCGGCGCCGCGCCGGTCGCCAGGCTCACGTGGTTGGGCGCGGCGAGGGTCGGATCGACCGGCACCAGCGCCGACGCCACCTCGCCTTCGCGGAAGAAGCGCGCGAAGCCGCCCTCGTCGAGCAGGTCGTCGCGCCACAGCTGCTGCAGCTCCGCCGCGCCGGCACCGTCGAGGCTCACCACCACCACCCGCCGCGCCAGCCTGGGGGCAGCCGGACCGCCCTTTGGCTTCTCCGTCGACGGCGGTGGCTTCTTCGGCGCGTTCGGGTTGAGCGGCTTGGCCCCGAGCCCGGCGGGCCCCGCCGTCATCGCCAGGGCCGCCGCCAGGACCAGCCAACCCGCTCGCCGCCGGAGACTCGTCATGACGCTCATCTTAGTCCCCTTGGAGGAGGCGTCAGACCCCCGTCGACCCGAAGCCGCCCTCGCCGCGGTCGCTGCCCTCGAGCGCCTCCGCTTCCTCCCACTCGACGCTCTCGACGCGCGCGATCACCAGCTGGGCGATGCGGTCGCCGCGCCGCAGGGTGAACGGCTCGGCCCCGAGGTTGATCAGCAGCACCCCCACCTCGCCGCGGTAGTCGCTGTCGATCGTGCCGGGGGCGTTGACCATGCCGATGCCGTGGCGCAGGGCGAGGCCGCTGCGGGGGCGCACCTGCCCCTCCCAGCCCGGCGGGATCTCGAGCGCCAGGCCGGTCGGCACCAGCAGCCGCTCGCCCGGCCGCAGCACCACCTCGCCCGCGAGCGCCGCGCGCAGGTCGAACCCGGAGCTGCCGGCCGACGCCGCCGCCGGCAGCGGCAGGCCGTGCGCGGCCGGCAGTCGCCGCACGCGCAGCTTGATCATCAGGGTTTGCCGAGGGTGCCGCCACCCATGACCGACCCGACCGGCTTCGACGGGGCCCCGGGCGGCCCGCCCGGCAGGCCGGAGGGAGGCATGCCGCCGGGGGGCACGAAGCTCGGCATCGGCCGCCCCAGCCAGCGGGTGCTGAGCGTCGGGATGGCGACGCCCGGCACGCCGCCCCCACCAAATCGCTGGTTGGGAGGGTGCGGTCCTCCGCCTCCTCCGCCTCCCCCCGGCTGCGTCAGCATCTCGACGCGGAACTCCCACTCGTCGTAGCGCTCGTGGCCGAAGAAGACGAGCAGCGACTTGCTGGGGCTTCGGCTCCTCACGCCGACGATCGGCCCGACGGTGATCTGCGGCTGGTTGGGGTCGAGCCCCTGCGACGGCGGCGCCTTCGGGGTGCCCGGCGGTTGGATGGGCGATCCCTGGTTCAGGAAGATCGGCGCCCATTCGCCGCTCGCGGTCATCGGGTCCTTCCACAGCTGGCGGATGCAGCGCGGCTTCGCCTTGATCAGCTCCTCGAGCTTGACCGGGAAGCGCTGGAAGCGCCGCTGGAAGACGCGGATCGCCTCGGCGTACTGCCAGCCGCGCGAGATCAGCTCCTCCTCCTTGTCGCGCTTGATCATCTCGCTCCACTTCGGCAGCGCGGCGGCGAGCATGATGTTGAGCACGGTCACCGCCATGATCACCATGACCAGGCTGTAACCGGCAGCGCCGCGGCGGGCGCCGGACGTGCGCGAGGTCACCATTCCGCGTAGGGGGTGCCGGCGAAAGACGTCCTCGGCGAACCCGAGTGGACGTCGATGATTCCCGGGGTGTTGTCGTCGCCGGAGCCGGCGTCCGCGCTGTCGTCCGGCGGGTGGTCGGGGTCGGCCTCCTCGCGCACCAGCACCCAGGTGTCGTTGCGCTTGGTGATCGGATCGACCGGGACGGCGCGCAGGTAGCCGTCCTTGACCAGGGTCTCGAGCGACGCAGGGTAGTGCCCCTTGTCGCCGTAGTACTGGTCGATCACGTCGCGGAGCATGTGCAGGTTGCTCTTCAGCACCACCTCGTTGGCGCGCATCGGCATGTCCTTCAGCTTCGGCATGGCGATGGCGGCCAGGATGCCGATGATGGCCACGACGATGATCATCTCGAGCAGCGTGAAGCCCTGCTCCGCCCGAGGACCCGGCCCGGCGTCCTCGCGCCTGACTGCTGCTTCCGCTGCTCGTGCGGCCATGGATGACGCTCCGTGTTCGATCACCATTTGCGATAGGGGATGCCGTTGAGCCCGACTCCCGACGACAGCGAGTAGACGTCGTAGACGTCCTCGCCGCCGGTCTGCGTCGACTCGGGCTCGTCCTGGAAGCTGCGCACTCCCCACCGCTGCTTGCCGGTCATCGGATCGAAGGGGACGCGGCGCAGGAACTTCATCTTGCGGTCGACCTGCCCGACCAGCTCGATGCCCTTGACCAGGGACTGCAGGTCCTTCGGGTAACCCTCCGAGCCGAGATCGACCGGCAGCAGGCCCTGGTCGGAGAAGCGCTTGTACTGATCGATCGCGGCGCGCATTTCGCGGAGGTCCTGCCGCAGCTCCATCTCTTTCGATCGCTTGGCGGTGTACTTGACCACCGGCATGGCGAGCAGCGACAGCGAGGCCAGGATGGCGCACACCATGACCAGCTCGGCGAGCGTGAAGCCTCGCTGCCCTCGCTGCCGTCGACGCCATCGATCCAGTCGGGCCATCGCCATCCTCGCCACCATCAGCCGCCGTCCGCGGGCCCCGCCCCGGAGGGCGGCGGCGGCGTGACGGCCGGCGGCACCGTCGCTGCCGGCGGCGGCGCGGGAGTTGCGGGCTGGCGGTGTCCGCCGCCCCCGCCCCCACCGCCCCCGCCGCCATTGCCGCCGCGGTCCTGCACCTCGACGTGCGCCGGCTTGACCGAGATCGGCAGCACCGGCCGCAAGGCGTCGTCGAGCGCTTCGCGGCCGGCGAAGCCGACCAGCGCCGACCCGGCGGTCAGCGCGCGGAAGGTGACCCGCACCAGGGTGCCGGCGCCGGTGACGCCGGCCTGGTCGCCCAGCCGGCTCGCGCCCACGACGACCTCGCCCGGACGGCCGAAATCCGCCAGGATCTCCGCCTTGCCGGTGTCGCCCAGGAACTCGCCGGGAGCCACCGCTTCGACCGCCAGCAGCGACGGGTCGAAGACCAGGGTGAGCGGCAGGTGCGAGATCGGCCGGTCGGCCGACACCTGCACCGCGACCTCGAAGCGGTCGCCGGCGCCCACGGTGAGACGGCGCGGCAGCAACCACAGTCGCACGGCCGCGCCCTGGTCCGCCGCGGCATCCTCCTGCCGGTACGCGGCCCGCACGGCTACGGCGGCCGGTCCCGCCGGTGCCGATGCTTGCTCCTGCAGCCTCGGTGCCACCGCGGCCTTGGCCGCATTGGCCGCCGGGGCCGCATTGGCCGGCGGGGCCGCATTGGCCGCCGGGGCCGCCGCGGCTGCCTTCGCAGCGGTGGCCGCCGGGGCCGTGCCCTCCCCTCCCAGTGCCGAGGACGACGCCCCGCCCGCCGGCGGCTCGCCCTCGGACGGCGGAGGCGGCGGCGGCTTCTGCGGCGCCTGCGGCTGGGTGGGCGTCGCCGGCACCGTCGGCTTGAAGATGTCGCTCGGCGGCGTCGCCGGGGTCAGGTTGATGCCCGGCGGCGCCTGCCCTCCCGGCGGCTGCGGCTGCGCCCCCTCCTCGTCGCGCAGGCCGCGCGGCAGCCGCTGGATGCGCCGCCGGATGGCGTCCTGGATCTCCTCGGGGGTGCCCTCGTTGCCCTCGAACGGGCCCTCGGTCTCCGACTCGACCCGCGTGCTGGTGCCGCGGAAGCTGACGTTGGCCTCGGTGCCGACCCAGATCGGCAGCAGGTCCTCCTCGGCGATCTGGGCGTTGCGGATGATGTGCGGCGTCAGCGTCAGGATGACGTCGGTGTGGGCGCTGGTGTGCGTCTTGTCCGAGAACAGCCGGCCGATGAGCGGCAGATCGGAGAGCCCGGGGATGCCCTGGCTGTTCTTGGTGTCGTCGGTGCGCAGCAGGCCGGCCAGCAGGTTGGTCTCGCCGTCCTGCAGCCGGATGGTGGTGTCGAAGGTGCGCGTGCTGATGGTCGGCTGCGTCTGGCCGTTGAAGGTGACGTTGCTGCCGAGGTTGCTGACCTCGATCTTGACCTTGAGCGTCACCTCCTGGTTGTGGTGGACGCGCGGCTCGATCTCGATCTTGATGCCGACGTCCTGGTACTGGAAGGAGGTGATCGGCACGATCGTCCCGCCGATGGTGTTCGAGGTGTTGAAGGTGGTCAGCGGGATCGGGATCTTGTCGCCGATCACCAGGTTGGCCTTCTGGCCCTCGGTGATGCGCAGCTGCGGCTTGGCGAGCAGCTGCGCCTCGCCGACCTGCTTGGCGAAGTTGTAGACGATGTTCGGGACGGTCAGGATCCAGTTGCTCTGGTTCAGGAACGGGATCTCGGAGACCCGCAGGCCGCCGCCCGTGGCGGCGGCGGCGCCGCCGCTGCCGGAGGTGCTGCCGGCCGCGGGGGCGTTGCCGGTGTCGAGCGACTGCCCGATCGAGTACTGCGACAGGGCCAGGCCGAGGTCGGTCATGCGGTTGGTGTTGATCTGCAGCAGCTCGACGTCGACCACCACCTCGGCCTTCGACTTGTCGTTGGTCTCGATGATCTTCTCGGCCACCTTCACCTTGTCGGCGGTGTCGCGCAGGATGATGGCGTTGAGCTGGTCGTTGGTGGCGATCTTCTTGGCGTCGATCAGGCTGCGCAGGATCGTCGTCATGTCCTTGACCTCCGCGTTGGAGAGGAAGAAGGTCTGGATGACGAGGTCCTCGTAGGTGCGGCGGTTCTGCGGCGTGTCGGCGGCGATCAGGATGGTGTGCTCGTCGATGACCTTGTAGAAGTGCCCGGCGGCGTGCATCAGCGTCTCGAGCGCCGCCTGCGCGGTGACGTCCTTGAGGTCGATCGCGATCTCCTGGTCCTTCAGGTTGGGGTCGAACAGGACGTTGATGCCGAACGCCTGCGCCAGCGCCCGGTAGATCTGGAAGATCGAGACCGGCTGCGGGAACTCGAGCGAGATCGGCTGGGTGGAGCGCGGATTGAGGATCGGCGGCTGCGGCCGCGTGCCGCGCGTCCTCTCCTTCATCTTCTCGATGGTGTCGTTCGGGCGGTTCTCGCGCTGGGCGATCAGCCCCCGGCGCACGTGCTCGAGCTGCGCCGCCGCGTACTGGTTGGTCGGGTCGAGCTGGGCGGCCTGCTGGTACTCGACCAGCGCCCGCTCCAGCACGTTCGCCTTCTCGAACTGCTTGCCCTTCTCGAAGTGCGCCTGCGACGCCTTGATCTTGGCGCGCAGCAGCGCGGCCCGGTACTTGATGTTGCCGGGGTCGTTGTCGAGGGCCTCGAGGTAGCGCAGCACGGCCTCGTCCCAGTTGCCGGCGACCTCGGCCGATTCCGCCTTGCGGAAGCTCGCGTTGGCGGCGCAGCCGGCCACCAGCGCCGCCAGCAAGACGGGGACCAGCAGCCGCAGCATCGAATGTCGCATCTTGAGTGGTTCCTCCGAGCGGCGCTAGTGCTTGACCGCCAGTCTCTCTGCGGGCACGTCGGGGAACCCGACGAAGCGAATGTCCACGGACTCGTAGCCGATCTGGGCCACGATGAACTTGTTCTCCAGCGTCTCGCCCTGGCGCGCGTTCCAGACCCGCTTCCCGTCGCTGAAGACGGCGATGCGCAGGCTGGGCGGACCGAAGTTGCCGAGATAGGACCAGGTGAACGGCGGCGGCTTCGGCCTCGCATCCTCGATCGCCTGGAGCCGCGCCTGCTCCGCGAGCAGCCGCTGGCGGGCCTCCTCCGCTTCCCGCATCGCTCGCAGCTCCGCCGCCGACGGCACCTTAGGCTTCGGCGGCGGGGGCGGCGGCGGCTCGACGAAGCGCCAGGGGTCGCGGCCGGTGATGAAGCCAGGAGGGGTGCGGCTCAAGGCGGCCAGGCGCAGCGGCTCGACGGTCTGCGGGGCGCCCGGCGCGGCATCGCTGGCGGACACCACGGCGAAGCCGCCGGCCGCTGGCCGCGCGGGCGCGGCGGCGAGGCCGGCATCGGGGTCGACCGCGCCGGCGGTGCGGCCCGGCGCGCGCGCCGGCGCCGCGTCGTCGCCGCCGCCGGGGACCAGGTAGACCCAGCCCAGGATCAGCAGCAGCACCACCAGCACGCCCAGCAGCACCTTCTGCCTCTGCTTCATGGCGGCGGGGTCCTCCCGGCCGGCGGGCGCCGCGTGCCGGGGCCGCCGGTGCGGTCGCCGGCGGTGGCGTTGCCGCCGGGGCCGGGGCCAGTGCCGGTGCCGGAGTTGGCGCCGGGCAGCGGCGCCAGCACGTCCCGCGGCCGGTCCTGGAGGGAGAAGAGCGTCGAGATCGTCAACCCCATGCGCAGCGCCCCGGGGGGTACGGGCCCCGCCCCCGGCACGGCCGCCGGCCGCGGCGCGGCCGCCGGCTGCGACGGCGCCGGCTGCGACGGCGGCGGCTGGGACGGCGGCGGCGGCACCGGCGGCGGCGAGAAGCCGGAGCGGTTAGCGCCGTCGCGGCGCTGCCCTTCCTCGGCCAGCGAGGCGTCCTCGAGGGTGAGGAAGGAGTCCGACAGCTCGAGCAGGTTGATGAACTTGCGCAGGTCGGTGTACGTGCCGTCGACCGAGAAGATGAACGAGCGCTTGATCAGGCCGTACTGCTGGATCTGCTCCTCCGGGTAGGTGATCGAGCGCGGCACCAGGCCGGCGCGCTTGGCGAGGTCCTTGACCTCCGCCGTCACCCCGGTCAGCCGCCGCCGGCGGGTGGAGAAATGCTCGTCGTAGAGCTGCAGGATGCGCTCGCGGTTGACCCGTGCCTGGCGGAGCAGGTCCTCGGAGTGCAGGCGCGCGGCGCGGACGTCGGCCAGCCGCTTGCCCTGGTCGCGCAGGTCGAGCTCGAGGGTCTTGACGCGGTCGGAGTACGCGAACAGGTAGACCAGCAGGCCGATGCCGTTGAGGGCCACGAACGCCAGCGCGGTCGCCCACACCCACAGGCGCTGCCGCCAGATGTCGCCGCGCGCGCCGATCATCGCCGGTCTCCCAATCCCGTGGCTCCGGCCCCCGGCGCCGGCGGCGGCGGCGGCGTCCGCGGCCGCCCCGGCACGCCGGGCGTCGCCGGCCCTCGCGGTCCGCCGGTGCCGGGCCACCGCGGCGGCGGCACCACCCGGACCAGGCCGGAGCCGGCCGGCGAGCCGGCGGCGGCGGGCGGAGCCGCGGCATTCCCCTGCGGCGCCTGCGGCGCCTGTGGCGCCGGGGTCTGCGTCCCGGGCAGGGTGCGCAAGGTCTCCAGCTTCCGCCCCGGCCGCGCCGGGCGCGCCGTCCGCGTCGTCCGCGTCCCGACCCCGGTCTGGGCGGCCGGCGCGTTCGGCTGGTACTGCACTGTGAGGTCGAATCTCAGCAAGCCGCTGTCCAGGCGGTCCTCGTTCTCCAGGTTCGGCTCGGAGAAGGCGGGATGCGCGAACAAATTGTCTACGAAGCGCAGCAGCGCTTCGTCGTCCTTGGCCTCGCAGTGCAGCGACAAGAGGACCGGCGGCGGGTTGAGCTCGCGCGCCGAGGGGCGCGCCCCCAGTCCGATCTCCCGCTGCACCACGTTGCTCGGCTTGAGCCGCAGCAGCCGCACCTCGTCGGGAAGCACCTCGGCCATGCGCTCGAAGAGCAGGCTCCACGAGAAGGTGCGCTCGTCGATCTTGCGGTTGAGGAAGGTCACCTCGCGGTTCTCCTGCTCGAGCCCCAGCCTGCCGACCTGCCCGCGCAGCTCCGCGTTGGCGCTCTGCTCCTGCGCGATGTCGCGCTCGAGGGTGGCGAGTTTGCCGCGGGTGGCCTGGGAGCTTCCGAGGTAGCCCATGAACAGCTTCAGGTTCCAGGCCAGCAGGGCGACGCCCAGCACCCAGAGGATCGCAGCCACCCGTTCTACCGGCCGAGTGTTGACGAACGGCCGCCTGGCCAGGTTGAGCGGCTCGACCTCGCCAACCGCCGGCTGGGCGCGCGGCGGCGGCGGCGCGGCCGGCGCGCCCGGTGCGGCCGGCGCGCCCGGGAACCCAGGAGCTCCGGGAGTGCCGGGAGCGCCGGGAGCACCGAAAGTGCCGGGAGCGTCGAGAGCACCGGGAGCGTCGAGAGCGCCGGCGGCTGAGCCGCCTACGGCAGGCTCGCCGTTGAGGGTGGCGGTCGCCTGCCGCGCCCGCGGTCCGTCGAACGGTGGCAGCGTCATGCGATCATCCGCCGCGCCGCGCCGACCATCGGCGCCAGCTCCCGCCAGGGCGGCAGCGCCCGCGGGGCCTCGCTGCGCAGCGGCGGCAGCGCCGCGCTGTCCACCACCGCCGCCCGCCGCCCGAGGCCCTGCTGCAACCGGTCCAGCCACAGCGGCTCGAGCGGCGCCGGCGCCAGCAGCAGCACCGTCTCGAGCGCCGAGCCCGGGAAGTGCTCGTCGAGGAAGTTCCGGGTGAGCCGCAGGTCGCGCACGACCGACCCGCCCGGAGCGGTGTCGGCGGCGCCGCCGGCCGTGGCCTTGTAGCGGTGCAGCACCGGCTCGCCGCGGCGCGCCAGGATCAGCGTGTAGCCGTCCTCCTCGACCAGCGTCAGCGCCAGGAACGAGGAGCGGCCGCGCTGGGACGCCGCCGGCCCTCGCGCGTCCCCCCCGCCGAGGGCGTCGAGCAGCGACAGGCTGACGTTCGAGATCTGCCCCAGGCGGACCCCGTGCGCGGTGAACGCATCCTCGATCTGTGCCAGCAGCTGCTCGATCGCGAAGCCCATCAGCAGCCGCCGCGGCTCCTCCTGCCCGGGCAGCGGCGAGACCTCGGCGGCGCCGATGCGCAGCTCGTCGACCCGGAAGGGCACCAGGCGCCGCAGCTTCCAGCGCAGCACCTCGTCGAGCGCGGCGCCGCCGCGCGGCAGGTCGCCGCTCTCGGCGTAGGTGACCCGCAGCCAGGCGTCGGGGATCACCAGCGACGCTTCGCGGACGCCGCCCGGGACCCCCTCGAGGATGCCGCCGACCAGCTCGCGGAGGGCGCCCGGATCGCGCAGCGGCCCGCCGAGCAGCCCGTGCTGGAAGGAGTCCGGCGGCAGCGCCAGCTGGCGGAAGGCGCGCAGCCGCAGGCCCTGGCGGTCCACGGCCAGCTGGCCGTAACGCAGCCGCGCCGCGTCGAGCACGAAGACGTGGGGCGGCGAGGGCAGCGGGGCGAACCCCAGCAGCCGCCTACTCCACAAAGGTGACTTTATTGATCTCACGAAGCGTGGTCACTCCCCGCAGCACCTGCTCGAGCGCCGACTCGCGCAGGAATGTCATGCCCTCTTCCTTGGCGGCGCGCCGGATCTCCGACGCCGGCCGCTTGTCGAGGATCAGCTCCCGGATGTGGTCCGAGAGGTCCATCAGCTCGGACACCGCCAGGCGGCCATGGAAGCCGGTGCCGTTGCACTCGATGCAGCCCGACCCCTCGTAGAAGACGAAGTCGGAGTAGATCCCGGGATCGAGCCCGCTCTCCTCGAGCAGCTGCCGCGTCGCCTTCACCGCGTGGCGGCAGTGCGGGCAGATCTTGCGCACCAGGCGCTGCGCCAGCACGCAGTTGAGCGCCGAGACGAAGTTGTACAGGTCGACGTTCATGTTGAGGAAGCGGCCGAGCACGTCGACGACGTTGTTGGCGTGCACGGTGGTGAAGACCAGGTGGCCGGTGAGCGCCGACTGGATGGCGATCTGCGCCGTCTCCTCGTCGCGGATCTCGCCGACCATGATCTTGTCCGGGTCGTGGCGCAGGATGGAGCGCAGGCCGCGCGCGAAGGTCAGCCCCTTCTTCTCGTTGACCGGGATCTGGGTGATGCCGCGCAGCTGGTACTCGACCGGGTCCTCGATGGTGAGGATCTTGTCCTCGGAGGAGACGATCTCCGACAGGCAGGCGTAGAGCGTCGTCGTCTTGCCGGAGCCGGTCGGGCCGGTGACCAGCACCATGCCGTACGGCTCGCGGATGAACTTGCGGATCTTGCGCAGGGTCTCGTCGTCGAAGCCGAGGATGTCCAGCCGCAGGGTGCTGAACTCCTTGTTCATCGACTCCTTGTCGAGGATGCGGATGACGCAGTCCTCGCCGTGCACCGACGGCATGATCGAGACGCGGAAGTCGATGGTGCGGCCCCGCAGCCGCAGCTTGAAGCGGCCGTCCTGGGGAGTGCGCTTCTCCGAGATGTCGAGCTCCGACATCACCTTGATGCGGCTGATGATGGTCTGCTGGTGGCGCTTGTCGATCGGCTCCATCGCCTGGTAGAGGACGCCGTCGATGCGGTACTTGATGATCACCTCGGTGTCGCGGCTCTCGATGTGGATGTCGCTCGCGCGGCGCTGGATGGCGTTGAACATGGTCGAATCGACCAGCTTGATGATCGGGCTGGTGTCGGCGGTGATGCGGTCGATCGACAGCACCTCCTCGCCTTCCTCGTCCTCCTGCACCAGCTGGATGCGGAAGTCCTCGCTGGCCTCGTCGAGGACCCGCTGCGCGCTCTCCGACTTGGTCAGGATCTCGGCGATCGCCGAGCGCACCCCCACCTTGACCTCGACCGGCTGGCCGAGCAGCAGCTCGAGCTCGTCGATCTTGACCACGTTCGACGGGTCGGCCATGACCACCGACAGGCGGCCGTCGAGCTGCCCCTCGGGGATGAAGCCGTAGCGCAGCATCAGCTCGAAGGGCACCCGCCGGAACAGGTCGTTGTCGATCCGGAACCGCGTCATGTCCACGAACTCGAGGCCGTAGCGCGCCGCGAACTCCTCGGCCTGGCGCCGCTCCGAGACCAGGCGCGCCTGCAGCTGCTCCGCGCTTTCCTTCTCGGCGTCTTCGTCGGCGGCCGGGTGGCCGTTGATGGCGATCATCGTCGACAGCTCCTTGCCCGCATCAGTACTGGCTCTGTCCCAGGGCGCTGACCAGGGGCAGGTAGATCGCCACCAGGATCATCGACACGATGATGCCCATGAACACCAGCATCATCGGCTCGATCAGCGTCAGGATGCGCCCCATGCGGGTCTCGATCTGCTCGTCCAAGAAGTCGGCGACGCTGGTCAGCATCTCGTCGAGCGAGCCGGTGGCCTCGCCCACCTTGATCATGTCGATCGACATCTCGAAGAAGACGCCGCTGCGCTCGAGGGCCTCGTGGAAGGGCTTGCCCTCCCGCACCAGCTGGATCTGCGGCGCGATCGCCTGGCGGACCTCGAGGTTGCCGACCGCGTCGGTCGCGATCTCGAGCGCCGGCACCAGCGGGATGCCGCCGGAGAGCAGGGTGGCGAGCGAGCGGCAGAGCTCGGTGATGGCGAAGCGGTGCAGCACCGGGCCGAGGAACGGCAGCTTGAGCTTGGCGCGGTCCAGCCACAGCCGGCCCGCCTCGGTGCGGTTCCAGGCGCGGAAGGCGGCGGCGCCGCCCACGACGCCGAGCGCCAGCCAGACGACGTTGCGGTGCGCGAAGCCGGAGACGGCGATCAGCATCCGCGTCATCAGCGGCAGCTGCACCTCCAGGTTCTCGAAGAACACGGTGATCTTCGGCACCACGTAGACCATCATCACGCTGATCATGACGATCGACAGGCACATCAGCACCACCGGGTAGACCAGCGCCGTGATCACCCGCCGGCGCGCGTCCATCACCAGCTTGAGGTAGCGGATGAAGCGGCGGATCACCTGCTCGAGCTCGCCGCTCTTCTCGCCGGCCTTCAGCGTCGAGGGGAACAGGCGGGGGAAGAGCTCGCCGTGCTCCTCGAACGCCTCGGACAGGTCCTGGCCGCTCTTGACCCGGTCGCGGATGTCGGTGAGCACCGCCTTGAAGTGCTGGTTCTCCATCCGCTCGAGCATCATGTCCATGGCCTGCAGCAGCGGCAGGCCCGCCTTGAGCAGGGCCGCCAGCTCGCGGTTCCAGACCATGAACTCCTGGATCGGGATCGGCTTCCGGCGCCGGCCGAAGATCCCCGCCGCCCCGAGCTTGCGCGGCAAGCCGCGCCGCCGCACCTCGAAGACGTGATAGCCGAGCTTGCCCAGCTCGGTCAGCAACGCCGGCTCGTCGCTGGCGACGAAGGTCTGCTCGAGAACGCGGCCCTCGGGCGTTCCGACCCTGACCTGGAACTGCATCAGGGCTCCCCTCGCGGGCGGGGATCGCCGTGGCGCACCGTGACGACGATGATCAGCGCGTCGCGGCTGCCCTCGCTGCGCGCCAGGCCGAGGCTCATCGTCTGGTCCAGGCAGAGGTTCAGGCTGGTGTGGACCAGCGGCACGGTCGCCTTGCTCTTGCCGGCGCGCCGGCTGACCTCGAAGTTGGCGAGCCGGATGCGCTTCGCCTCCATCAACGTGCCGAGACGGAAGCTGACGACGTAGTCGTCCCCGAGCTCGTAGGCGACCGCCTGCCCCTCCTGCGAGCCCAGCTGCGCCTGGGCCTGCAGCTCGTAGATCTCGTACGGCAGCAGCTCGCGCAGCCGGCGGGTCAGGGACTCCGGCAGGTCGGAACGACTCACCTGCGGCGAGACCACCGCGCGGCTGGCGCGCACGATCAGGATCTCGACCTTGAGCGGCTGCGAAGGATGGTCGAAGCCGTGCAGCACCGGCACGATGCGGGCGAGCGCCGCGGCGGTGTCGCGGATGACCAGCGTGTTGCCGCCCGGCTGCAGCTCGAGGGTGCCGCGGCCGGTAAGCAGCGGCTGGATCAGCGGGATGGCCTCGAGCGCCTGCTGGTAGCGCAGGGTGTAGGCGTGCAGGACCAGCTCGGCGTTGTCGCGCGGTTGCTGGCCCGGCTGGGCGGTCAGCGGCGCCGCTGGACCGTAGGTCCAGAGAACGCTCGCGATGACCGCAACGATCGCGACGAGGCGGCGCACGGGTACCATCAGAAACTCGGAAGTCTATCGCGACCGCGGAGCCGGCTCAAACGAACGGCCGCCGGGGTGGTGGGTCAGTTCCTTCCTGCCGAACTGGCTGGCCCACTACCGCCACCGGGAAGATGCCCCAAGCCGACTCCAGCTGGGCCGTGGACGCGACGCGAGCTCAGACATCGAGCTTGCCGTCCACGATCATCACCACCGACATGTGCGGGCTGTCGATCTGGTAGACCCGCGCCTCGGGCCGGCTCAGCCCCTCGATCGAGGGCCGCGACGACGCCGGTTGGATCCCGGCCGCGGCGGCCCAGCCCGGCGGCATCATCCGTGGAGCCGGGCTCTCGGAGGCAGCCGGAGAGCGGCCGGAGGCGAGCGCGCCAACAGGAGCAGCCGGGGCAGCAGCAGCGGCGGCCGTCGCCGCCGTCGTGGGACGCCAGCCGTGGCCGGAGCCGTAGACCAGCGCCATCGCCGTCAGCCCTGCCGCCAGCGCCCACCGCGCCGGATGGACATGGTGAGAGGGCAAGGAGCGGATCGCCGGCAAGCGGCGCAGGGCGAGCGCCGACTTCGTCTGCCGCCAGTCCCGCCCGTCCCGCCACTCCTGCCAGCGCCGCGGCAACCCGTTCGCCTTGCCGCGGCGGCCATCACGACGGCCGCCGGCGGCGGCATCCAGGCGGCTGGCGGTGCGCATGGCCGCCACCGCGAGGCGCGCGGCCTCGACCTCTTCGGCCTCCTGCGCGGGAGACAGCTCCGGCGCCGGCAGCCGGCGGAAGACCAGCGTCGGATCGACGGCGAGCGCCTCGCGCCAGCAGTGAGGGCAGCCGCTGTCGAGGTGGCTGAGCGCCTGTTGCCAGTGGACGGCATGGACGGCGTCGAGCGCGTCGGCGGCGCCATGAAGCGCGCCGGAGGCATCGCGGGCGGCCGGGTCCAGCCGGCGCCAGTCGGGGCAGCTCATGGCCGCTCCTTCGTCGGGGACGCCGGGGACGCTTGGGGGATTGACTGGTGGCCCGCGGCGGCGGCGGCGGCCGGCGCGGAGACGCTGGCGAAGTTGGCCGCGTACTCCGGATAGCGCCGTAGCAGCTCGCCGCGCAGGTACTTGCGGGCATTGAAGAGGTGGTTCCGAACCGTCGATTCGCGGCAGCCCAGGATGCCGGCGACCTCGGGCGACGACAGGCCCTCGACCTCGCGCATCAGGAAGACCATGCGCTGCTTCTCGGACAGCGCGCCGGCCAGCTCGCGGAAGATGGCGGCCACCTCGCCCTGCTGCAGGCGCGACAGGTCGCGGTGGGCGCGGCCGTCGGCGACCTGGCGGAGGTGCTGCCGCACCGGCTCCTGGCTGCGCTCGCGGCTGCGGCGGGAGCGTAGGTGGTCGATGGCCAGGTTGCTCGCGATGCGATAGATCCAGGTGTTGGGGCTCCAGCGCTCGTCGAACTTGGCGCGGTTCTCCCAGACCTTGAAGAAGGTCACCTGCACCACGTCCCGCGCCTCCTCGAGATCGCCGAGGATGCGGGTGACCAGCTGCAGGAGGGGCTTCGTCTTGCGGCCGATGAGCTCGTCGAGCGCCGCCTCGTCGCCCTCGCGGAGCGCGAACAGCAGCTCGCGGTCCGAGGCCTCGACCCAGGGCGCTGCTTGGCGGCTCTGGCGTCGGGAGTAGACGAGCTCGATCATCTCACCACGGTATACGGGGGTGCTCCGGTCATCGTCTACCGGTTCCGGCCCGCCGGCCGCGTCCGAGCCGGGCAGGTCGGCTGGGCTGCCGGCCGCGCCCGCCGGCCCTGCCGAGTCGGCCGAGACGGTCACGCCGGCCGAGCCGCCAGCCGTGCCGGCTGAACAAGCCGGGTCGCCAGCCGAGCCGAGCTCCCCCGCAGTGCCCGCCGGGTCCGCCGGGTCGGTCGCGGGCGGAGCGGCCGCGCGCGGATCGCGCCGGCGGCGCCGCAGGTCCAGCAAGCTGCGTCCAAAGCGGTCCATCGTTCGTAGGCCGAGGTCTCGGTGGAGGGTACGACGGGTGCGGCCCGGGACCGCCGCCAGGCGCGGGATGCGTCCCGCCCGCAGTGCGATTCCCAGAGGTGACCCGCCGGACTCCGCCCCGCGTCGCCGGCAGCTGATTATACTTCGTCGCCGGATGAGATCCCTGCTCTGGCTGGTCTACGAGGTAGGACTCGGCCTGGCGCTGCTGACCGCCGGGCCGTTTCTGCTCGCGCGGCGCGGCCGGCACTACCTGCCGACCCTGGCCGGCCGCCTCGGCGGCGCCGGCTCCGGCGGCGAGCTGGACGACGGCGCGGCGGCTGGAGGCCTCTGGCTGCACGCGGTGTCGGTGGGAGAGGTGGGCGTCGCGGCCACCCTGGTGCGGGCGCTGCCGCCCGAGCTGCCGCTGCTGATCACCACCGTGACCCCGACCGGCCAGGCGCTCGCGCGCCGGGCCTTCGCCGGCCGGGCACGGGTCGCCTACCTCCCATTCGACCTCCGCCCGGCGGTGGCGCGCTTCTGGCGCCGCTTCACCCCGGCGGCGCTGGTGCTGGTGGAAGGAGACTACTGGCCGCTGCTGCTGCGCGAGGCGCGCCGGCATGCCCTGCCGGTGGCGGTGATCAACGGCCGGGTGGGCGACCGCAGCTTCCGCCGCATGCGGCAGGTCCGGCCGCTGGCGCGGTTCCTCTTCTCGGGCATCGAGCGCTTCGGAGTTCAGAGCGCCGAGGACCGCGGCCGCTTGCAGGCCCTCGGGGTCGACCCCGCCCGCCTCACCGTCACCGGCAACCTCAAGTTCGAGACTCCCGAGCCGCGCGCCAACCCCGATCTCGCCGCGACCCTGGACCGCCTGGCCGGCAGCCGGCCGGTGGTCGTCGCCGGCTCCACCATGCCCGGCGAAGACGAGCAGGTGCTCGCGGCCTTCGCCGCCCTGGGAGGCGGCCGGAGCGCCCTCCTGGTGCTCGCGCCGCGCCATCCGGAGCGCTGGGACGAGGTCGAGCGCCTGCTCGCGGCGAGCGGCCAGACGGTGGTGAGGCGCAGCCGCCTGCCGGCGCCGGAGGCCGGTGCCGATGCGACCGGCGGAGCGGCCGACTGCCCCCCCGACGTGCTGCTGCTCGACAGCATGGGCGAGCTGGCGTCCCTCTTCCGGCAGGCGGCCGCGGCTTTCATCGGCGGCACCTTGGTCGGGACCGGCGGCCACAACCCACTCGAGGCCGCGCGCTACGGCATCCCCATCGCGGTCGGCCCGTCGATGCAGAACTTCCGCGACATGGCGGAGCGCTTCGACGCCGCCGGCGCCTGGCGGCGGGTCGCGGATGGCGCCGACCTCGGCCGGGTCTGGGGAGAGTGGCTCGCCGACCCGACCGCCGCCCGCGCCCAGGGAGAGCGTGCCGCCGCCCTCATGATGGAGAACCGCGGCGCGCTGGCTCGCACTCTCGAGATGCTCGCCCCCATCCTCGCCAGGATCGCTCCCGGCTCGGGCCCGGACGTGGCGGCGGAATCCGGCGGCGGCTGATGCCGATGGACACCGCCGTCGCCGCCGGCATCCAGATCTCACCGGGTCAACCGCCGCCCGCCGACTCGCCCTGGCAGCGCCTCTATGCCGCGGCCCATCGCCTGCGCCGGCGCTGGTACCGCAAGCGCGCCCGCCGCCTGCCGCTGCCGGTGATCAGCGTCGGCAATCTGCACTGGGGCGGGAGCGGCAAGACCCCGCTGGTCGCCGCCGTGGCCGCCCACCTGCGGCAGCGGGGCCTGGCCGTCTGCATCCTGTCGCGTGGCTACGGCCGCCGCGGCGGCGGCGGAGTGCGCATCGTGAGCCGCGGCGACGGGCCGCTGCTGGCGCCGGGGGAGGCCGGGGACGAGCCGGTGCTGCTCGCCGGCGAGCTGCCCGGAGTCGCGATCGTGGTCGGCGCCGACCGGCATCGCGCCGGCCTGGAAGCCCTCGCCCGCCTGCGCCCCGCACCCGATCTCTTCCTGCTCGACGACGGCTTCTCCCACCTCGCCCTCCACCGCGACCTCGATCTCCTCGCCTTCCCCGCCGTCGATCCCTTCGGCGGCGGCCGGCTGTGGCCGGGTGGCCGCCTGCGCGAGCCCCTCGCGGCGGCGGAACGGGCCGATGCCGCGCTGCTCACCGGCACGGCGGCAGCGGCCGGGGCGGCGAGCCCCGGGGCGGCGCTGGCGGCGGCGCTGCGGCCCTACGGTTTCACCGGCCCGGGCTTCGCCTGCGCGCTGCGCGCCGGCGCGGCGGTCCTTCACGGCCCGGCCGGCATCGTGCCGCTGGCCGCCGGCAGCAGGGTCCTGCTGGTCAGCGCCATCGCCCGCCCGGAGCAGTTCGTCGCCACGGTCCGCGAGCTAGACTTCGCCGTCATGGACGAGCTGCGGTTCCCCGACCACCACGCCTTCCCGGAAGCCAGCCTGTCCCGGATCGCGGCGCGGGCCGCGGCCAGCGGCGCCGCGGCCGTGCTGGTCACTTCCAAGGATCGCGTCAAGCTCCTGGGCCGCCTGGCGGCGCCGCTCGCCGAGCTGCCGGTCGCCACCGAGCCGGAGCCGGCGTTCTGGACCTGGCTCGACGCCGCCGCCGACCGCCTCCTCGCCGGATCAGGCGCCGGCCCCCATCCTCCCGGGGCTGGCGGCGGTTCGCGGCGGTGACCGTCTGCCGAGGCAGGCGGTGAAGCGCGCCGGGTACGCCAGCCGCGGCCGGTGGTTCGCAGGCAGGGTGCCTGAAGATCGAGACCGCCGGTGAAGCACGCCCCGCTGCGGCACCGCCTGGAATACGGCGCCTACCTGGCGTTCAAGGGGATCGTCCGAGCCCTGCCTCACGCCGCCGCGCGGCCGCTCGGCACCGCCCTCGGCGGCCTCGCCTGCCGCCTCGACCGGCGTCACCGCGAGGTGGCCGCCGCCAACCTGGCTCTCGCCTTCCCCGCTCTCGCCGCCGCGGAGCGCCGCCGGCTGGTGGCCGCCTGCTTCCGCCACTTCGGCGCCGCCCTCTTCGATCTCATCTCCTCGGAACGCTTCGACGCCGTCGAGCTCTGCCGCCGCTTCAGCTACGAGGGGTGGGAGCACCTCGACCGCGCCGAGCGCCTGGGCCGCGGCGTCTTCCTGCTCGGCGCCCATCACGGCTACTGGGAGATCTCGGGGCGCCCGATCGGCCTCTACCGCGGCGTCATCCACACCGTCGCCCGCCCCGCCGACAACCCCCACCTCGATCGCGAGCTCTCGCGCCTGCGCCGCGGCCTCGGCTACGCCGTCATCTCCAAGCGCGGCGCCGCCCGCCGCATGCTGCAGGTCGTCCGAGCCGGCGGCCGCGTCGGCATCCTGCCCGACCAGAGAGTGCAGGAGCGGGAAGGCATCCTGGTCCCCTTCTTCGGCCACCCCGCTCTCACCACCCCCGTCCTCGCCCGCCTCTCCATGCGCGACGGCTGCCCCGTGGTGCCGGTCTTCGCCTACCCGCAGCCCGGCGGCCGCTACCGCCTGGTCATCCGTCCCCCCATCCTGCCGGAGGAGGCGGGAGCGGCCGGAGCGGAAGCCGGCGGCACAGATCACGCTGCGGCGAGCGGCGAGATCGGCTCCGGCGGCGAGGACGCGGCGGCGGTCGCCGCTCTTACCCGCCGCTATCTGGAAATCATCGAGCGGGAGATCCGCGACCACCCCGAGATGTGGCTCTGGATGCACCGCCGATGGGACCGCCCCCACCGCGGCGCGACGCCGATCAAGCCAGGGGATGGCGCCAGCGCAAGCCCGGGAACCGGCTGAAGCCGCGGTCGGAGGTGATCCACTCGCTGCCTGACTCGATGGCGAGTGCGGCGAGATAGGCGTCGGCAATGAGATTGCCTTTCGCGCCCGCCTCCAGGCAGAGGCGGCTGAAGATCGACCAGTGCCGCGGACCGGGTGCGACCGTGACGCAGTTCGGCTGCGCTCGCAGCTCCTCGGCGAAGCTGACGGCAAGCTTGACAGGAGTGGGACGGGCGAAGATCCGCGGGTTGGTTACGATCCGCAAGAAGCCACTCAGGACGATGTCGGCCATGCCGAACGCCGCGTCGGCGCGTACCAACTCTTCCAGCCAAGCGCGATAGAGGGGGTACTCGGGACCGTCCTGGCGATGCGCATAGACCAGGACGTTGACGTCAGGGAGGAGCATCCTCGCGCTCCATCAGGTCGAGCAACGAGGCGGAATCATCGAGGTCGACCCCTGGCAAGACCCAACCCTCCCCCCACGATGGCAGCGTGACGGGCTTCTTCTCACGGCGCTCCCGGCGGCCGAAGCTCTCGCGCAACGCTTGCTCAATCACGGCAGTGAGCGTGAGCCCGCTGCGAGCAGCGCGCTGCTTGGCCTCGGCAAACAGATGGTCGTCCAATCGGATGGTCGTCCTCATGCATCAAGACATATCAGCATGGCATCAGTATGTCAAGCCGGGCTCCGACACCAGATCTCGCCGTCCGTGAGCTGAATCGGCGCCGATCTCGTTAGAGGTGAAGCCGCGTTTCAGGAGCGGTGACCGTCCGGCGCGCGTGTCGGCGACAAACCGGCCTCCACAGCTCGCGCAGTCTCCATTGGAAATGTTGGGACAACCCGCAACATAGCAATGATCAGCCATGATCTCCTCTCCGCTCATTATGGGAGACGCCGAAACTCACCTCAGTAGTCCGATGGATAGAGCAAGAAGCGTCGGAACAATCAGGAAGAGGGCCAAAACACAGCCAGCGCCAGGCCGGCGCTTTGATGAACCAGCTTGCTGTTCCTGGGCGGCCGCAATATTCTTCTGGGCGTCTTGGCGAATCCCTGACTCTGCTCCGGCTTCGTCGGTATAGTCAACGGTCTCGGCGGCGAGGAGTCGTTGCCCGCCGAGAAGACTGAATTTCTCCTTGGAGGAGAGCGAGGTGCAGGCTCGGCTTCTCTCACGAGGCTAACGGTCCTTGTTGCCCTTGCGGTATTTGTCACCAGCGGCCTTGTCGGCGGCGCTCTTGGTGGTACCCTTTCCGGAGTAGGTAGAACCGTCCTTATGAATCGTCGTTTTATGCACTTCGCCGATACCCAGGCCGAGGACCGACGCGCTGTAACGGCTGATCTTGTCCGGGTCACTTTTCTTCTTGCTCATAGTCTTCTCCTATCGGAGCCCGCAAAGATTCCGGAGAGCAACGGCGAGGCGAAAGCGGCTGAACTTACCTCCTGAACGTGATTGTAAGTGAGAGACTACTACGGTGCCGAGAGGCTGTCAATGGCACGGACGAAGGAACTTGGCCGGGGGGAGATTTGGCGTGCACTTCGACATGGCGGTAAACCTCGCTCACGAGGCCCGCCGGTGCATCTCCAAAGAAGCAAGCGCCGGCGAGCAATGAAAGGTCCGACGTGGTGGAGTCCACGTCGCGCTCTCGTTGTTCACAGGCCCGGCCGGTGCGCCCTGGCCGGGCTTCTCCCGCCGGAAAAAGGCGAGATCGGTGCGAGCCGCGTGCTGCTTGGCTTCGGCAACCAGATGCTGGTCCACCCGGATGGTTATTCTCATGTGGCGAGACGTATCGGCTTGTCAGCAATCTTTCAATCCGCTTCCGGCCATCAGATCTCGCTATCGGCGCACTGCGTCGGCACCGATCTCGTAAAGGTAGAGCCCACCCCCGATGTCCGCCCGGCGCGGGTGATTTTGGATCCAGCTGAAGGCGCCGGCCGGGACGGACACGATGTGGCCGTTGACGTTGGTGACGTAGGGGTAGCCGTGCGCGAAGTTGGCGCTGACGACGGCGGGGCCGGGATGGGTCGGGTCGGGGAAGCGCCAGCGGATGCCGTAGATGGAGGGATCGACGTGGCCGAAGTAGGCGAGGGGGATGCCCGGGAGGTTCTCGCGGTCGAGGTAGGCATGGAGGCGCTTCAAGCCTTGGCCCCAGTCGAGGTTGGAATCCAGGAGGTAGCGGTCGCCGCCGCCCACGGCCAGGGGATTGAAGTAGGCGATGGTGTCGGGCGTCGCGAGGAGCGCCGAGGCGGGATAGATCAGGAGCAGCGCCAGGGCCGCCGCCCTTACCGCCCGGCCGCGGGTGCGGACCCAGGGCACGAGGCGGCTGCTGTAGATGCAGGCCAGGGGAACGATCGGCAGCAGGTAGCGGATGCCGTAGCCGACCTTCGATCCCAGGGAGAAGACGGCCAGGAGCACCACGGCCGGCAGCCAGAGGAACTCCTCGTGCCGGCGGCGGCCGGCGTCGTCCGGGGGCCGCGGCAGGCGCGCGAAGGGCGCCACGAGCCAGGCGGCCAGGAGCGGCAGCGGCGTCTTCAGCAGCAGGGTCACCGGGTAGTAGAGCCAGGTTCCCTGGGGCAGCCAGCGGCCGCAGAACCAGGTCGGGAACTCGCCCTGGTCGTTGATCAGCTGGAGGGAGTCGAAGCCGTGCAGGTAAGGGGTCGGGAGCGGCAGCGGGAGGCCGCGCGGCAGGGCGGCGGCCAGCGCCTGCATCAGCCGGCTGCGGAAGTGAAAGCTGCCCACGGCCGAGCCCACGCCTTGAAAGAGGTATCCGGCATCCAGCACCGCCAGGCTGACCAGTCCGAGCGCCGCCAGCGAGGCCAGGCTCCAGGCCAGCTCGGCGGCGCGGGATCGGCGGCGGCGGTCGCCGGCGACATCCGATCGGTCGCCCAATGGGAAGCGCTCGCCGCGGACCAGGGCCGCGACGGCGAGCAGCAGCAGGACCGGGTAGAGCAGGACGGCGCTGAACTTGGTGAGCTGGGCGAGGCCGAGGGCCGCGCCGGCGGCGAGGAGGGCGAGCAGGCGCGGGCGCTCGAGCCAGCGTTGCGCGAGGTAGAGCGCGCCGGTCGCCGCGAGGGCGAAGGCGACGTCGGTCGTGGCGAGATGGGCGTGGGCGATGAGGCTGGGGCAGAAGGCGCAGGCCGCGAGCGCGACCAGGCCGGCCTCGTCGCCGTGGAGGCGGCGGGCCCAGTGCCAGACCAGCAGCCCCAGCGCCACGCCGAGGCCGACCACCGGCAGGCGCCCGAGCAGGAAGATGCGGTCGAAGCGCTCGCGGTTGCGGCGCATGAAGTCGGTGGCGAAGACCCAAGGATACCAGCCGTTGTCGCGCAGCCGCACGGCGGTGTCGATCCGCGGCGCCAGGGCGAGCAGCGGCAGCGCGCTGAGCACCCGCGGCAGCGGCGGATTCAGGTCGTAGAGCTCGAAGTTGCCGGTCTTCAGGTAATAGTAGCCGGCAGGCAGGTGGGCGAACTCGTCGACGGTCGGGCTGTCCCAGCGCAGGCCGTGGGCGCACAGCGCGGCGAAAGCGGCGAGCAGCAGCAGCCCGGCAACCCGCCGCGCGGCCGTTCCGCGCACCGCGACGGCCCCCGCCGGCGGTCTCTCCGCTCCGGCGGCCGCGGGCCCGATCGTCCCGCCCCGATCGGAGGGTCCGCTCGGACCGGACGAGCCGGGATCGCTCACTCGAGCTCGAACAGCGGCTCGCCGCCGTCCACCGACTGGCCCGGCTGGACCAGGATGCGGGTGACGGTGCCGTCGTGCTCGGCCAGGATCTCGTTCTGCATCTTCATCGCCTCGAGCACCAGCACTCCCTGGCCGGCCTTGACCGCCTCCCCCTCGGCCGCCAGCAGCGCCACGACGCGCCCCGGCATGTAGGCGGTGACGCGCTGGCGCCGCCGGCCGCCCCGCACTCCGGCGCCCTGGGCGGCCAGGTGGGTCAGCGGATCGGCCACCTCCACGACCGCGTCGCCCTGCGCGTCGCTGACCAGGTAGGAGCCGTCGTCGCGCCGCCGCACCGTCACCTCGTGCTGGGCGCCGCCGACCCGCAGGCTGTAGAGCCCTTCGCGCAGGCGCGCGGCGTCGACCTGGTAGGCGCGCTCGCCGATCGCCACCTCGTAGCCGCCGCCGGCGCGATCGATGCGCAACCGTTCGTAGCCCTCGGCGCCCTGCCGGCGGACGATCAGCTCCATGGTCCGCCCCGCACCGCCTCCCGCCGCCCGGCTGCCGCCCAGCGCTGGCGCCTGCCACCGCCCGCGCCGCCCGCGCCGCCCGCCGCGCCCACCGTGCCCACCGCGCCGGGAACCACCGCCGCGGTGCGCCGCGCCCGCTCGTAGTGGGCGATCGCCGCCGCCAGCAGCGGCAGGTCCGGCAGCGTCGCGGCCTGGCTCGACTCGACGGCGCGCAGGGCGCCGGACGCCAGCTTGCGGTCGAGCATGCCGACGTCCAGGCGGCCGGCGCGGAAGTCGGCGTCGGCGAGCAGCGCGCGGTAGAGCGGCGCGGTGGTGCGGATGCCCTCGATCCGGAGCTCCGCCAGCGCCCGGCCGAGCCGCGCCAGCGCCCGCTCGCGGTCGGCCGCCCAGACGCTCAACTTGGCGAGCATCGGGTCGTAGTGGATCGACACCTCGGAGCCCTCGTAGACGCCGCTGTCGTTGCGGATCCCCGGCCCCTCGGGCAGGCGCAGCAGCGCGATGCGGCCGGGCGACGGCGCGAAGCGCTGGAAGGGGTCCTCGGCGTAGAGCCGCACCTCGATGGCGTGACCGCGCGGAGTCACGTCGTCGAACTCGCGGCCGAGCGGCTCGCCGGCGGCGACGCGGATCTGCGCCGCCACCAGGTCGATGCCGGTCACCAGCTCGGTCACCGGGTGCTCGACCTGCAGGCGGGTGTTCATCTCGAGGAAGAAGAAGCGCCCCTCGGCGTCGAGCAGGAACTCGACGGTGCCAGCGTTGCTGTAGCCGACGGCGCCGGCGGCGGCGACCGCCGCCGCGCCCATGCGCCGCCGCAGCTCGGCCGTGACCGCCGGAGAAGGTGCCTCTTCGACGACCTTCTGGTGGCGCCGTTGCAGCGAGCACTCGCGCTCGCCGAGCGACACGACCCGCCCATGGAGGTCGCCCATGACCTGGATCTCGACGTGCCGCGGGTCGACGATCAGCTTCTCGACGTAGACGGCGTCGTCGCCGAAGCTGGCCGCCGCCTCGGAGCGGGCGGCGCGGTAGGCGGCGGCGAGGTCGGCCGGCCGTGCCACCATCCGCATGCCCTTGCCGCCGCCGCCGGCGGCCGCCTTGAGCATCACCGGGTAGCCGATCTCCGCCGCCGCGCCCTGCGCCGCCGCGAGGTCCGGCAGCGTCTCCTGCCCCCCCGGCACCACCGGCACTCCGGCGGCGATCATCAGCCTGCGGCTCTCGACCTTGCTGCCCATCGCCGCGATCGCCGCGGGCGACGGACCGATGAACACCAGGCCGGCCTCCTGGCACAGGCGGGCGAACTCCGCGCGCTCGGAGAGGAAGCCGTACCCGGGATGGATGGCGTCGGCGCCGATCTCGACCGCCAGGCGCACGATGGCCTCGCCGCGCAGGTAGCTGTCGCGCGACGGCGCCGGACCGATCGGGTGGGCCTCGTCCGCCAGCAGCACCGGCAGGCCACGGCGGTCGGGCTCGGAATAGATCACGGCGCTGCGGATTCCCAGCTCGCGCAGGGCGCGCACGATGCGCACGGCGATCTCGCCGCGATTGGCGATCAGTACCTTGCGCAGCGCGCGCGGCGCTGCGGCCGGCGGCGGCGGCATGCGTTCCGGGCGCCCGGCCGGCCCCGGCGCTCTCCCACCGCTCGGCACGCTCTCCTCGGCCATGACAGGCCGCTCATCTTATAGCAGCGGCCGGCGGCTGCCGGGGGCCGTCGCGGGCCCGGCCGGCGCGGCCGGCCCGCCCGCTCCACCCGGCCCAGCAGGCCAGCGCCGCCGCACCCGCCAGCCCGAGCGCCGCCGCCGCCAGCGACCGGTGGAACACGGTGCGGTCCACCCACATCCGTACGCGGTGGCGCCCCGCCGGCACCAGCAGGCCGTTGCGATGCAGGTTGGCAGCCTGCAGCGGCGGCGCCGGGCGCCCGTCGATCGAGGCGCGGTAGATCAGCAGCGCGCGCTGCACCACCAGCAGCGAGCCGCCGGGGCCGACGTCGAGGTCGAGGTCGAGCCTCTCCGGTCCTCGGCGCAGCACCCGCACGGTGCCGCCGGCCGACGGGCGTGGCGGCCCGTTGCCCTCGATCACCGTGTCCCGCTCGGGGTCGAAGTCCCCGCTCTTCATGATCCGGTAGGCGGCATTGAGATGCGGCGCGTACCAGATGCGCCGCGCCAGGAACGCCTCGGGCGACCGCCCCAGCACCTCGTAGACCCGGACCTGCTGGCCGAAGCTCGGCAGCTCCGCCAGCAGCCGGGCGTGCGACGGCAGCGGCGTGAGCGCGCGCTCGATCACCAGCCGGCCGACGCCCCAGGCGGCCAGCAGCCGCAGGCGCTCCTCGTCGGTGGCGCCCTTGAGGCTGCCTTGCGACAGGCGGGTGAGGTAGGTGTCGAGCCCCTCGGGCGACTCTTCGAGCTCGTAGCGGCGGTCCCATATCGGCCCGGTGAAGGGGAACAGCTCGTAGAAGGCACGGCGCTCGAGCCACTTCAGCGACTGCGACGGGAACTTGCCGGCGCCGAAGACCGACGGCCCGAACAGGTGCTCGAAGTCGGGGTTGACCACGGTCAAGCCGGCCGGCACCCAGCTGATGACCGGCGGCGGCACGCGGTAGGGCGTCACCGCGTCGGTCGGGTAGAGCGGCCGCAGCATGAACAGCTGCGCCGCCGCGTGCGCCGCGAGCAGCAGGCCGCCCCAGGTCCAGGCGGCGCGGCTCGCGGGCGCCGACCGCCCCATGCGCAGCGCGAGCAGCCCGAGCACCGCGAGGATGATCAGCGAGAACAGGCAGAGGCCGCCCCAGCGCACCCGCTCGTTGGCGACGAAGGCCAGCGGCCGGTCGGGCGGGATGAGCGCCCGCAGGAGCCGCGTGGCGGGCCGCGGCAGCAGGCCGAGGAAGACCCAGAGCGCGCCGAGCGCCAGCGCCAGCCCCGCCAGCGTCCAGCGGAACCGGCGGCCCGCGGGGCCGGCCGACGCCGCCTCGAGCAGCCGCTCGAAACCGATGCCGCACAGCAGGGCGCCGCCCACCGCCACCGGCAGCCAGAACTTGACCGGATAGCGCAGCGCCCCCGCTCCCGGCCGCGCGAAGAGCCACTCCATCGCCGGGTTGTAGCGCCCCAGCGAGCAGAAGAGGCCCGCCGCGCAGGCTCCCCACGCCCACCAGGCGGCGGCCCTCAGGGGCGGCGCGCCCTGGCGCTGATCACCCCGATCGCCGCGATCGCCGGGATCGCCGGCTGGCAGGCCCGCGGCGGCGATCAGCGCCAGGGCGAGCAGCCCGGGATAGAGCGAGGGATAGAGGGGCGGAGCGCCGGTGAAGAAGCGCTGGCCCCAGAAGGTGCCGGCGAAGCGCACGTCGAGGCGGCCGAACAGCGTCGGCAGCAGCCACTCGGCGATCTGGCCGGGGTTCCAGCTGGCGATCGTCGCCACGCCGCCGGTGTAGCCGCGGAAGCCGCGGAACGAGACCGGCAGGATGCGCAGGAACTCGACGATCTGCGGCAGCGCGATCAGCGTGCCGCACGCGAACGCCGCCGCCAGCCCCGCCAGCCCTCCCCAGGCGGGCCGGCGCCACCACCGCGGGAGCGGTCCGTCACCGTCCGCCGGCCCCGCTCGCCAGGCCCATCTCCGCCAGCGGAGCGCCAGCGCCGCCGCGGCCAGTGCCGCCGCCAGCGCCGCCATCAGCGGGTCGCCGCTGAGCAGCAGCAGCGCCCACAGCAGGGCGGCAGCCAGGGCATACCACGCCCGCCGTTCCCGGCCGCCCGCCCCCGGCGCCGCGAACCCCAGGCAGGCGGCGACCAGGGCGGGCGCCAGCGTCGCCCCGGCGATCAGGTTGTAGAAGGAGAGGTGGGAGAGGTAGAAGCCGGAGCCCGTGTAGCAGACCGCCGCCGCCCAGGCCGCCTCCCGCCCCAGGCCCCAGCGCCGCGCCATCCAGAAGCACGCGGCCGGCGCGAGCAGCAGGTGGATCCAGAAGTGCGCGTTCAGCGCCCAGATCGGCGACGCCCACAGCAGCAGGACGTTGGTGGGATAGAACGGCACCGCGTTGGGGTTGCCGGCGAGCGGCTGGCCGCCGCCGCGATAGGGATCGAGCAGCGGGAAGTAGCCCTGGTGCAGCGCCCGCGCCTCCGACCACTTCATCGCCAGGTGAGCGTTCAGCACGTCGCGCATGTACAGCGTCTCGGTGCCGCGGGCGAGCGGCAGCGCGATCCAGGCCAGCAGCAGCATCGGGGGCAGCACGTAGAGCGCCGCGAATCGCCGGCGCGAGCGCTCCTCCGGCGCCGCGGCCGCGAGGGCCGTGTCCTGGTCGTTCATCGCTTTTCCCGTGTCCCCCCGTAGAATACCGCGCGTGCTAGCGCCCCTGGTCCGCTCGCTCCGGCCCTCCCAGTGGGCGAAGAACCTCTTCGTGCTGGCGCCCCTGGTGTTCGGCAGCCGGCTGGGCGACGCCGCCGCGGTCACCCGCGCGCTGCTCGCCCTGCTGGCCTTCTGCTGCGCCGCCTCCGCGGTCTATCTCGTCAACGACCTGCGCGACCGCGAAGAGGACCGGCTGCATCCGCGCAAGCGCCTGCGCCCGCTGGCCGCCGGCACCCTCAGCGTCGCGGCGGCGGTCGTCGCCGTGCTGCTGCTGGTCGCCGCCGCGGCGGCGTTGGCGTACGGGCTCGGCGCCGGGTTCGCGCGGGTGCTCGCAGCTTATCTCCTCCTCAACCTCTTCTACACCCTCTGGTTCAAGCACATGGTCATTCTCGACGTCATGTGCATCGGCCTGCTCTTCGTGCTGCGGGTGCTGGCCGGCGCCGCCGCCACCAGCGTCCAGGTGTCGAGCTGGCTGTTCCTGTGCACCATCTTCCTGGCCCTCTTCCTCGCCTTCTCCAAGCGCCGCCACGAGATCACCCTGCTCGCCGACGGCGCCGCGGGCCAGCGGCCGGTCCTCGACCACTACAGCCCCGCCTTCCTCGACCAGATGATCAACGTCGTCACCGCCTCGTCGGTGGTCTCCTATGCCCTCTACGCCGTGGCCCCGGAGACGGTGGCGAAGTTCCACACCCAGCGGCTGATCTACACCATCCCGCTGGTGCTGTTCGGCATCTTCCGCTACCTCTATCTCATGTACCAGCGCGAGGACCAGCGGAACCCGACCGAGGCCATCCTGACCGACCTGCCCTTCCTCATCAACCTCGCCCTCTGGGGGCTGGCCGTGGTCTGCATCGTCTACGGCCGGGGCCTGCTCGCCTGGCTGCCGGGCGGGATCGGGGGCGGCGCGGGCGGTGCGGGCGGCGGGGGCGGCGGGGGCGCCGGCCCATGACCGGGATGGCCGGAGCGCCCGGAGCGGCCGGGAGGCAGGCGCGCCGCTGGCTGCCGTGGCTGGTGGCGGCGGCCATCCTGGCCGTCCTGGTGCTCCGGCTGCCGCGCGCCCAGCTGCTGCACGCCCTGGCCGCCGGCCCGTCGTGGAAGGTGGCGCTCTGCTCCGCGGCGGTGGTCGGCGCGGCCCTCCTCGCCGACGTCTGGGCGACGATCGCGGCCTTCGCCGCCACCGGCGTGCGCTGCCGCTGGCGGGGCGTGCTGCCGGCGCGCGGCGCCACCTACCTGCTCGGGCTGCTCAACTTCGCCGTCGGCCAGGGCGGCATGGGCCTCTACCTGCATCGCGCCGGCGTCGCCCCGCTCCGGGTGCTGGGGACGCTGCTCTTCCTGCTCGCCACCCAGGTCGCCGCCCTCGCCGCGGTGGCGGCGGCCGGGACGCTGCCGGGCGCGCTCGCCGGCGGCGGCAGCGTCGGGGGCGGCCCTCCGGCCGGCTCGCTGCCGCTCCTGGCTACGGTCACCGCGCTCGCCGCGGCGTTCGCCGTCCTCGCCTGGCGGCCGGCACGGCTAAGCCGTCACCGGATCCTGGCGCCGGTCTTCGCCGCCGGCGGCGGCGGCTTCCTGCGCGCCACCGCCGCCCGGCTGCCGCACGTCCTGACGATGGTCGCCGGCCTGTGGCTGGGGCTGCGCCTGTGGGGCGTCGCGCTGCCGCTCGCCCGCGGCCTCGTGGTGCTCTCGGTGGCGGTGCTGGTCACCGTCCTGCCGATCGCCCCGAGCGGGCTCGGCACCCTGGAGCTGGCGCTGGTCGAGCTGACCTCGGCGTACGCCCCGGGACAGACCGGCGCGGCGCAGCGCGCCTCGGTGCTCGCCTTCTCCTTCGTCTATCACTTCTTCGCGATCGCCGCCCAGGCCGCGGTCGGCCTGCTCTGCCTGGCCTGGCTGGCGCGGCGGGCGCGGCGGGCAGGGAGCGGCCGCTCGCCCGCCGACGGCAGCGCTCCGGAGTGCGCCATCGCGCCGCTGCCCGCCCTCGGAAACGTGAGCGATTGACCGGCAAACGTCCGGCCGCCTGGATTACGCGCTAGATTACGCGACGATGGAACCGACTCCAGCTCCAGCCTGGCCGCAGCAGCCGCCGCCGCCCGAGGCGCCGAGCCGGCCGCCGCGCGTGGCGGTGGTGGTGCCCTGCCACAACGAGGCCGCCACCGCCGGCAAGGTGGTGCGGGACTTCCGCGCCGCCCTGCCGGAGGCGCAGGTGCTGGTGGTCGACAACGCCTCGACCGACGCGACCGCCGAGACGGCGCGCCAGGCGGGCGCGCGGGTGCTCCACGAGCCGCGCCCCGGCAAGGGCTTCGCCCTGCTCGCCGGCTTCCGCGAGGCCCGGGGCGCCGACTACTTCGTGATGGTGGACGGCGACGACACCTATCCGGCGGAGGACGTCGTGAAGCTGCTGGCGGCGGCTGGCGCGGGGGCCGACATGGTGGTCGGCACCCGTCTCGCCGGCGCCGAGCAGGGCGCCTTCCGCGCCGGCCACTCGCTGGGCAACCGGCTGTTCAACCTGCTGGTGCGCATGCTCTTCGGCGTCCGCACCGGCGACCTCTTCTCCGGCTACCGGGTGCTCTCGCGGCGGTTCCTCGAGACCACGCCGCTGATCGCGCGCGGCTTCGAGGTGGAGGCCGAGCTGGCCCTGCAGGCGGTGGTGCAGGGCTATCGCACGGTGGAGGTGCCGATCCGCTACCGCGCACGGCCCGAGGAGAGCCCGAGCAAGCTCCACACCTACCGCGACGGCTATCGCATCCTGATGGCCATCCTGATGTTCTTCCGCGACTACCGGCCGCTCAAGTTCTTCGGCCTGCTCGCCCTCTTCCTGCTCCTGCTGTCGCTCGCCGGCGGCGGCCTGGTGATCGCCGAGTACCTGCGGACCGGCCTGGTGCCGCGGCTGCCGCTGGCGGTGCTCTCGGCGGCTCTCTTCATCCTCAGCGCCCTGTCGATGACCTGCGGCGTCCTGCTCTCGTCGATCAACCGGCGCTCCGCCGAGATCGCGGCGCTGATGCCGTGGCGGTGAGGCTGGCTCCCTGGCCGACATCGCCGGCGCCCTGCTGACCCTGCTCGCGCTCGGCGCCCTGGCCGGCGGCGGCTACCTCCTGGCCGTGCGCCTGCTCGGGCTGGAACAGGCGGCGTCCGACGCGCTCGCGCTGGCGGCGGCCTGGCTGCTCGCGTCGACGGCCCTCGGCGTCGGCATCGGCCTGGCGCTGGGCGCCTGCGGCCAGCTCCGCCTGGCTCCCGGGCTGGCGCTGGCGCTGCTCGCTTGCGGCGCGCTCCTGGTCCGGTGGCGGCCGCCGCCGCAGACGCCCGGCGACGGCGCTGGCGCGGCGCTGGCGCGGCCGGCGCGCCACCTCGGCGGCCGGCTTGCGGCGCACCTGCGGCGGCACTGGGTCCTCTCGCTGCTCGCCTGCCACGCCATCGGCACCGAGGCGCTGCGCGGCCTGGTGCGCCCGCCGCTGTCCTGGGACAGCCTGATGTACCACCTGATGCTCGCGGCGACCTGGCTGCAGCGGCACGACCTGGCGCCGGTCTTCGGCGCCTACCCGATGAATTACTACGGCTACACCCCGGCCAACGGCGCGGTGTGGCTGTGGTGGTGGATGGCGCCCTCGCACGGCGAGCTCTACGCCAACCTCGCGTTCCTGCCGCAGTGGGCGCTGCTGGCGGTGGCGACCGGCGGCATCGCGCGCCGGCTGGGGGCCCGCCGCACCTGGCCGCTCGCCGCCTTCCTGGTGGCGATGACGCCGACGGTGGTGCGCTTCGCCGCCACCCAGTACGTGGACGTCTTCACCGCCGCCTGCCTGCTCGGGGCCTGCTGCTTCGGGCTGTCGTGGCTGCGCGAGCCGCGCTGGGGAGACGCGGTGCTGGCCGGGCTCGGGCTGGGGCTGGCGGCCGGCGCCAAGGTGCTGGGCCTGGTCTACGCGGCGGCGCTGGCGGCGGCGCTGCTGCCGCTGGCGGTGGGGAGCTGGCGGCGCCGCGCCGTCCAGGCCGCCGCGGCGCTCGCCCTGGCGGCCGCCCTGGGCGGCTTCTTCTACCTGCGCAACGCGGCGCGCGGCGTCGATCCGCTGGCCCTCGAGTGCGAGGGTCTGCCGCATCGCCAGCCGGAGCGCGGCCTGCCGGCGCTGCCGCGCCCGGGCTCGGTGGCCGCCATGCCGCGCCAGATGCTCGCCGAGGGGCGCCTGGCGCGCGCCTTCCTGGGCACGGCCGCGGAGCCGCGGTTGCCGTTCGTCGACCTCGGCCTGGGGCCGCAGGCGCTGGTGGTGCTGCTCGGCATTCCCGCCCTCGCCGCCCTGCCGCGCGAGCGCCGGCGCGAGGCGGCGGTCGCCGGCAGCCAGGTGCTCGCCGAGATCGCCTTCTGGCTGGCCGTGCCCTACGCGGCGGCCGGCCACGTCTTCGCCAACGTCCGCTACCTGCTGCCGGCGGTGGGTCTCACCTTCGCGGGCGGCATCGCCGCCGCCGAGAGCCGGCGAGCCGACGAGCGGCTGCTGCACGGCCTCGCGGTCGCCATCGCCGCCCAGGACCTGCTGCAGCTGCACACCCGGATGCCGGACGGCGTCCGCCTGGCGGTCGCGGCGGCCGACCTGGCGGTGGTCGCCCTGGCGCTCTCGCCGCGGCTGCGCGGTTGGCTCGGAGCCCGGCTCGGCGGCCCGGGCGGCGCCTTCGGCGGCGGCGAGCAGCGGCGAGAGGGGCAGGCGCCGGCGGGCACGGCCCTGCTGATGGCGCTCGCCGCGCTCGCCTTGCTCGCCGGCGTGCCCTCGCTGGCGCGCTTCCGGGCCGCCGACCGCACGCGCGCCTTCACCGAGGAGTACACGGCGCACGGCATCAACGTCGCTCTCTACGCCGCCGGCTGGGACTGGCTCGAGCGGCACGGCGGCAGCGGCACGGTGGCGGTGGTCAACTCGCCGGACACCTTCTTCATCTACCCGGCGATGGGCCCCCGCCTCGAGCGCCGCGCGGTGTACGTCAACGTCAACGCCGCCAACCTCGACGAGGCCGCCGCCTACCCGCTCTGCCAGCCGCGGGTCCAGCCCGCCGCCGCCGCCTGGATCGCCAACCTGCGCACCGCGGGTGTGCGCTGGCTCGACCTCACCCGCACGCCGCCCTTCCCCTTCCCGATGGAGAACGACTGGGCGCGCGCCCATCCGGAGCTCTTCGTGCCACGTTTCTCCGATTCCACGAACCTCGTCTATGAGCTGCTGCCACCCGAGGTCGGGAGGCCACCCGCTTGAAGCTCCTGATCGTCTACGAGACCGTCTACCCCGACTTCATCGGCGGCGTGGAGCTGCGCAACTACGAGCTGGCGGCGGCGCTCTGCCGGCGCGGCCACGAGGTGACGCTTGCCGGCTTCTGCAGCGGTCTCACCTCGACGGTCGAGAACCTCCACATCGTGTCGCTGGGCGATCTCGGCGAGCTCGGCGGCCTCTACAACCGCGCCGGCAGGCGCAGCACCCGCCAGGCGCTGCGCTTCGCGGCGGTGGTGCGCCGCCTCGACCTGGCGCCGTACGACGCGGTCGAGACCCCCAGCGTGCCGTACATCCACCTGCTGCCGCTGGCGTGGAAGTGCGCGGTCGCCGGCAAGCCGCTGCTGGTCACCTGGTACGAGCACTGGGGCGCCTACTGGCGGGGCTACGTCGGGCGTCTCCGCGCTCCCGCCTATCGCGCCGTCGAGTGGCTGAGCTCGCAGCTCGGCACGGCGGTGACCGCCACCAGCGACCTCACCCGCGGACGGCTGGCGGCGGCGCGCTGGCGGCGAGCCGCGGCGGGCGGCCCGACCGCCCTGGTCGACCTGGTGCCCTGCGGGATCACCGTCTCGCGGGTGCGGGCGGCCGCCGGCGACCGCCCGGGAGACGGACCGCCGCTCATCTACGCCGGCCGCCTGCTCGAGCACAAGCGCCTCGACCTGCTGCTGCGCGCCGTCCAGCTCCTGGCGCGCGGCGAGAGCGGCGAGCACGCTCCGGGACCGCTGCTGACGGTGTTCGGCGAAGGCCCCGACCGCCCGCGGCTGGAGGCCCTGGCCGGCGAGCTCGGGATCGCGGAGCGCGTGGTCTTCCGCGGCCACGTCAAGAGCAGCGAGGAGGTCTGGCGCGAGCTCGGCCGCGCGCGCCTCGCCGTGCAGCCGTCGGCGCGCGAGGGCTTCGGCCTCTTCCCGCTCGAGGCGATGGCCGCCGGCCTGCCGGTGGTCTATTGCGGCTCGCCCGAGAGCGCCGTCGGCGAGCTGGTGCGCGACGGCGTGGAGGGAGTGGCCGTGGCCGCCGAGCCGCGCGCCCTCGCCGCGGCGCTGGCCGCGCTGCTGGCGCCGGCCGGGGACGCCGAGCGCCGCCGCCTCGGCCGCCAGGCCGAGGCGCGCGCCGCGCACTACGACTGGGACGAGATCGCCGGGAGCATCGAGGCGATCTGCCTCGGCCTCATGGCGCGCGCCGCTCGCAGACGCCGATGACCAATCCCCGCGTGCCGGGCCAGCGCTCGCCGTAGGTGGAGCCCGCGACCGCCGGCCAGTCCGCCTCCGACCAGGTGGTCAAGCCTTCGCGCTTGAGGTAATGGCAGCGGCTGAAGGGCAGGGCGCCCGCCGCGAGCTGCTCGTCCAGGAAGGGGTTGTAGCCCAGCGGCAGGGTGACCATCAGCAGCCCGCCCGGCGCCAGCTGGTCGCGCAGGTTGGCGACGGCGCGCGCGATCTTGCCGGGGTCGCGCGGCTCCTCGTCCCAGCCGACGTGCTCGAGGGTCGAGATGCTGACGATGAGGTCGTAGGGGTGGGCGGCGTGGAAGGCCGCCGCGTCGTCGTTGCGCACCGCCGGGCCGCGCTCGAACTTGTCGATCACCTCGTGGCCGACCGCGAAGTAATGCGACAGCACGTTACCGACCTCGAGCACGCGGCCGCCGCGCCGGGCGCCCACCGCGGCCCAGACGATCGGGATCTCGACCGCCCGCTCGTTGCTCCAGGTGAGGTTGTACGGGTGCAGGAAGTACGCGTACCGCGCCGACTGGAAGACGAAGCCGCGGGGAAAAACCTTGCGATAGATCCGCCACAGCGGGAAGCAGGCCCACAGGAACGCCAGGCGCGCGACGTAAAAGAAACCTTTTTCCGCCAGCGCCTGGCGGGCGCTCCGCCACCTGCCCAGCGGCGCGCCGGCATCGTACCGCCATCTCAACCGCTGGCTCCCCGCGGGCTCTCTCGTCGCCTCGGCATCGGCGCCCGCGATGATAGCGCGGCCGCCTGACCCTGTGCTATCAATCCCCTCCGCATGCTCCTGGCGGTGATGGGGCTCGCCCTCACGCTGTTGACCCTCGCCCTGCTGGCGGTGGGCGGCTACCTGCTCGCGCTGCGCTTGGTGGGCGAGGAGGAGGCCCGGCGCGACCCGCTGGCGCTCGCCATCGCCGCCCTGCTCGCGGCGACCGCCGAGGCGCTCGCGATCGGCCTGGCGCTCGGCATCTGCGGCGCGCTGCGCATCGAGGCGGCGCTCGCCGCGCAGACGCTGCTGATCGCCGTCCTGGGCCGCCGCCGCCGCCGGTCCGCCGCCGACTCCGACGCAGCGACCGCCGATGTCTGGGAGCCGGCGAGGCACCTCGGGCGGCGCGCCTGGGAGCGGCTGCGGACCCACCCGGCCCTCAGCCTGCTCACCCTCCACGCCGTGGGCAGCGAGGCGCTGCGCGGCCTGCTGCGGCCGCCGCTCTCCTGGGACAGCCTGATGTACCACCTGCTGCTCAGCGCGACCTGGCTGCAGCGCCACGACCTGGCGCCGGTCTTCGGCGCCTACCCGGTCAACGACTACGGCTACGTGCCGGCCAACGGCTCGATCTGGTTCTGGTGGTGGATGGCGCCTTCGCACAGCGAGCTCTACGTCAACCTCGCCTCGCTCGCGCACTGGGCGCTGCTCGGCCTGGCGGTGGGCGGCGTCGCGCGCCAGCTGGGAGCGCGCCGGCACTGGCCCCTCGCCTCGTTCCTGGTGCTGCTGACGCCGGTGGTGGTGCGCTTCGCCGCCACCCAGTACGTCGACGTCTTCGTCGCCGCGACGCTGCTCGCCGGCGCCTTCTTCGCCCTGCGCTGGATGGAGCGGCCGCGCCTGGCGGACGCCGCGCTGGCCGGCGCCGGCTGCGGCCTGGCATGCGGCGCCAAGCTCCTCGGCGTGCCCTACGCCGCCGCCCTGGCCGCGGCCGCCGTCCTCTTGACCCGGAACGAGCGGACCGGCCGCTGGCTCCGCCGGCGGCTGCCGCAGCTGGCGGCCGCCCTGCTGGTCGCCGCCGCCCTCGGCAGCTTCTTCTACCTGCGCAACGTCGCCCTCGGCGCCGGTCCCCTCGCTCTCGCCTGCGAGGGCCGCGAGGGGGCCGCCACCGCCGTGCCGGCGCCGCCGCCGACCGCCGGCCAGACCGTGCCGGCTCCCGCGTCCCCGGCCGGCGCGGCCGCCGCGCCCGCGAGACCGGCGACGCCGGCGGCCGCGCCGCGCCCACCCCTGCTGCCCGCCTTGCCGCGGCGCGACTCGGTCGCCGACAAGTGGTCGACCATCGGCCGGCACCAGCTGCTCGACGCCTTCCTCGGCATCACCCGGCCGCAGTCGGTCGAGCTCGGGGCGGGTCCGCAGGCGCTGGTGCTGCTGCTCGCGTTCCTGGCGCTGCCGTTCGGCGTCGCCGCGGACCGCCGCCGCGCGGCGCTGGTGGCCGCCAGCCAGATCGCCTTCGAGCTGCTCTTCTGGCTGGCGGTGCCCTTCGCCGCGAACCTCCACCTGTTCGCCAACATCCGCTATCTCATCCCGGCGATCGGCTTGGCCGCGGCCGGCGGCGTCGCGGTCGCCGAGCAGCGCGGCATGAGCGACCTCTGGCTACGCGGCATCGCCCTCGCCCTGGCTTGCCAGGGCCTGCTGCAGCTGCATGCCGAGATGCCGCACGGCGTCCGCCTGGCGATCGCCGCCGCCGACCTGGCGGCAGTCGCCCTCGGGATCTCGCCCGGCCTGCGCGGCGCGGCGCGGCGGCATGCCGGCGCTCTCGCCGCCACCGCCCTCGCGCTGGCCCTGCTCGGCGCGCCGCTGCTGGCGCGCTTCCGGGCCCGCGACCGCGCGCGCGCCCTGGCCGGCGAGTGGACCGCGCACGCCACCTCGGCCCACCTGTTCGCCGGCGCCTGGGCCTGGCTCGACGCGCACGGCGGCGACGGCACCGTCGACGTCGTCGGCTCTCCGGGCACCTACTTCGTCTACCCGGCCATGGGCCCGTTCCTCGAGCGGCAGGCGATCTACGTCAACGTCAATCGCGCCAACCTGGACGTCGCCGCCCGCTATCCCGCCTGCAACCCGCGGGTCGATCCCTCGGAGCAGGCCTGGCTCGACAACCTCGCCGCCGCGCACGTCCGCTGGCTGCTGCTCTACCGCTACCCCGAGTTCGACTTCCCTCTCGAGGGCCGCTGGGCCGAAGCCCATCCCGACCGCTTCGCCCCGCGCTATGCCGATCCCAACTGCATCATCTTCAAGGTCCTGCCGCCACGTGCCTCGCAGCCGCCGCGCGCGCCTTAGCCGCTGCGGGTCGCTCCGGCACGAGAAATGCTCGAGATGAGGTGTGCGGACGAGAGCGCCCCGGCGCGCGTCTGTGGTAACTTGCCCCGATCCGCCATGGAACACGTCAGCCATCCTCCCCGTACCGCCCCGGCCTCCTCGACGCAGCGCCTGCTGACCGCCGCGATCGGCACGCCGATCATCGTGGCCGGCATCCTGCTGCTCAGCGGGCCCTGGTTCTTCCTCTTCGTGGCGATCATCTTCACCTGGGCCGCTCTCGAGTACGTCGGGATCGTGCGCCCGCGCGCGCCGCACGCGCCGCTGGCGGTGCTGGTGGTGCTGGTCCCCCTGGCCGCCCTGGTCATGACCCTGTCGCTCGATCCGCAGCGCGAGCAGCAGGCGCTGCTGGCGCTCGGCGCCCTGACCTCGGTCGGCATCGGCAGCACGGTGCTGCTCGCCCGCACGCCGCTCGACGAGACCCTCGAGGGCCTCGGCATCCTCGCCTTCGGCCTGCCGTACTTCGCGGTGCCGCTGGCCAGCATCTACCGCCTGCAGCACCGCGACCGCGGGCTGGTCTTCCTGCTGCTCGCCATCGTCTGGCTGGGCGACACCGCGGCCTTCTACGTCGGCAGCCGCTTCGGCCGCCACAAGATGGCGCCGACCATCAGCCCGAAGAAGAGCTGGGAAGGGGCGGCGGCGGGCTTCCTGACCGGGGTGGCGGCGGCGGCGGCGTGGAGCCTCTGGCAGCGCGGCGCGCTCGAGCCCGAGCTGCTGGTGCTCGGCGCCCTCACCGCCGCCGCGGCGCAGGTCGGCGACCTCGTCGAATCGATGCTCAAGCGCGGCGTAGGCGTGAAGGACTCGGGGCACCTGCTGCCCGGCCACGGCGGCGTGCTCGACCGCTGTGACGCGCTGCTGTTCGCGGCGCCGGTGCTGCAGCTCGGCGTCTGCCTGCTGCTGCCGCTGCACGCGGCCGCCGGCGTCCACTAGTCCAATCTCCCGAGCCGCAGAGCCGAGATGCCATGAACGTCATCCTGACCAACCTCCTCGCCTTCGGCTTCGCCCTGGGCATCATCATCGTCGTCCACGAGGCGGGACACCTGCTGGTCGCCAAGGCCTTCGGCGTCCGCGTGCTCACCTTCTCGATCGGCTTCGGCAAGCGCCTCTGGGGCTTCGCGCGCGGCGGCACCGACTACCGGGTCTCGGCCATCCCGCTCGGCGGCTACGTGCGGCTGTTCGGCGAGAACCCCGACGAGTCCTCCGGCGACCCCGGCGAGTTCCTGGGCAAGCCGCGCTGGCAGCGGGTGCTGGTGTACCTGGCCGGCCCGGCGATGAACGTGGTGCTGTCGGTGGCGCTGTTCGCCGTGCTCTTCATGGTCGGCGTCGAGCTGCCGAACCTGCCGGCGATGCCGCCGGTCATTGGCGCCGTCGAGGCGGGCTCCTCGGCGGCCCGCGCCGGCTTGGCCAAGGGCGACCTGGTGGTCAAGGTCAACGGCGAGCGCATCACCAACTGGCAGGAGCTGAGCCTCGCCCTGATCACCTCGCCCGACAAGCCGGTGGCGCTTCAGGTCCGCCGCGGCGAGCGCACCTTCCCCGCCGCCGTCACGCCCCAGCGCGTGCCGCACTACGACGTCGGCGACCATGCCGGCCTCGACCCGGTGCTGCGGCCCCAGATCCGCAAGATCGAGCCCGGCAAGCCGGCGGCGCTGGCGGGGTTGCGGCCGGGCGACGAGATCCGCGACGTGGACGGCCGGCCGATCACCGAGACGCGCGACTTCCTCGACGCCATCGAGAAGCGGCCCGGCGTCGCGATGACCGTCGAGGTGCTGCGCGACGGCAGGCCGCTGCGGGTGACGGTGGTGCCGGCGCTGGTCGGCGGGAAGGGACGGATCGGCGCCTACATCGGCTTCTACCAGCGCTATCCGCCGGGCCAGGCGCTGATCGAGAGCCTGCGCTACAACGCCGACATCGTCGCCGAGACCTTCCAGGTGCTGGGCAAGATCTTCCGCCGCGAGATGTCCGCCAAGGGAGCCTTCGCCGGCCCCATCGAGATCGCCGCCCAGAGCGGCGCCGCGGCCCGCGCCGGTTTCAAGTACCTGCTCAACCTGATGGGCTTCGTCAGCCTCAGCATCGCCATCCTGAACCTGATGCCGATCCCGATCCTCGACGGCGGCCAGATCTTCATCCTGCTGATCGAGGAGGTCATCCGCCGCGACCTGTCGCTGCGGGTGAAGGAAGTCATCAGCCAGGTCGGCCTGGTCCTGATCCTGATGCTGATGGTGGTGGTGGTGTACTTCGACCTCATGAAGCACCTTCCCGGATTGGTGCCCGGCTCCTGACCCGCGGGACCGCCCGCAGGCCGCGCAGCACCTCGAGGTCGCGGGCGTGCCCGGCCATGTCCTTGCCGGGGTCGGTCTCGACGATCATGGGCACCGCGGCCAGGGCCGGCTCGGCGAGCAGGCGCGCGAACGTCTCGAGCCCGAGCAGGCCCTCGCCGACGTGGGCGTGACGATCGCGGCGCGAGCCCAGGGGGCGCAGCGAGTCGTTGACGTGGATGCAGCCCAGCGTCGCGAGACCCAGCCGGCCGGCGACCTCGGCGACGAAGTCGCGCCAGCCGGCAGCCTCGTGGATGGGATAGCCGGCGGCGAAGGCATGGCAGATGTCGATGCACACGCCCACCCGCCGCCGGCGCGCCGCCGGCAGCCGCTCGCGGAGCGCGGCGAGGTGCTCGAGCCGGTGTCCCAGGCAGCTCCCCTGGCCGGCGGTGTTCTCGAGCAGCACCCGGGTGCGCAGGCCGGGCAGCGCCGCCAGCGTCCGGTCGAGCGCGGCGGCGGCGCGGTCGAGCCCGGCCTCCTCGCCGGCGCCCAGGTGCGCCCCCGGATGCAGCACCAGCCCGGCGACCCCGAGCCGGCCGCAGCGCTCGAGCTCGTCGGCCAGCGCCTCGACCGACAGCGCCAGCACCCGCGGATCGGCGGCGGCCAGGTTGATGAGATAGGAGGCGTGCGCCAGCACGGCGCCGACCTTGCCCGCCGCGTGCGCGGCCCGGAACGCCGCGGCCTCGGCCTTCTCGAGCGGCCGGGCGCGCCACTGGTTGGCATTCTTGACGAAGATCTGGAGGGCGTCGCAGCCGAGCTGCGCGGCCCGCCCGAACGCCGTGGCGACGCCGCCGGCGACCGAGACGTGGACGCCGAGCGGCGGCCCCGCGGGCGGTGGACGTCCGATGGGCATCGCGCGATTCTAGCTTTGGTAGACTGCGCGGCATGTGGCGGCGACTCCTGTCGGGCTTGGGGATGGTCGCCTACGTGCTGCTGGTGCTGGTGGCCTTCCTGGCCGCGAGCTACTTCGCGTTCAGCCTGTTCGTGCGCAGCGGGGTCATGGCGGTGCCGAACGTGACCGGCATGTCGCGGGCGGACGCGTCCGACGCCCTGGCCGATCTCGGGCTGACGTTGCGGCGCGCCGAGGGCGGCCGCTACGACGACCAGGTGCCGGCGGGCCGCGTCGTGCGCCAGAGCCCGGACGCGCGCACCCTGGTCAAGCGCGGCAGCGGCGTCGAGGTGGTGCTGTCGCTCGGCCCGCGACGGGTGAAGGTGCCGCCCCTCGAAGGCAAGGCGCTGCCGGCGGCGCAGGTGACGCTCTCGGCGATCGGCCTCGAGGTGGGAAGCATCCTCGGCGCCTTCGATGCGCGCCGCCCTCCCGGCGCGGTGATCGAGCAGGACCCCGACGCCGGCGACGAGGTGCCGCCGGCCTCGCCGGTCAGCCTGCTGCTGGCGATGGCGGCGCCCGGCCGCCGGTACGTGATGCCCGACCTGGTCTACCGCCACTACGACCCGGTGCGGCAGTTCTTCGAGGCGCGGGGCTTCCGCTTCGGCAGCGTCAAGTACGAGCGCTACGAGGGCGTCGCGGCGGGGGTGATCCTGCGCCAGTTCCCGCTCCCCGGACATCCGCTGACCGCCAACGACCCGGTGTCGCTGGTGGTGGCGACGACCGACTCGGGTCCGTGATGAAGCTGGCGCCCTCGATCCTCGCCGCCGACCTCGCCGACCTCGGCGGCGCGCTCAACGCCTGCGAAGCCGGCGGCGCGGACCTGGTCCACGTGGACGTGATGGACGGCCACTTCGTGCCGAACCTGACCTTCGGCATCCCGGTGCTCGCGGCGCTCCATCGCCGCACCCGGCTGCCGCTCGACGTTCACCTCATGGTCTCGAATCCCGACCGCCTGCTCTCCGACTACCTGCACGCCGGCGCGGCCCGGGTCGCCGTGCACTGGGAGGCGGCGCCCCACCTCGACCGGCTGCTGCAGCAGATCCGCGAGGCGGGCGCCAGGGCGGGCGTGGCGGTCAACCCCGCGACGCCGATGGAGGCGCTGGTGGACGTCCTGCCGCGCCTGGATTACGTACTGCTGATGTCGGTGAACCCGGGATTCTCCGGGCAGGCGTTCCTGCCCCGCAGCCTGGACAAGGCGCGGCGGCTGCGGCGGCTGATCCGGGATGCCGGCGACCTGCCGGTCGAGATCGCGATGGACGGCGGCATCGATCGCGGTAACATTGTGGACGTGATCGCCGCCGGGGTGGAGACGTGCGTGGTGGGCACGGCGGTCTTTTCCGCGGCCGACCCGGCCCGGGCCATGTCCGAGCTGCTCACGCTCAGTCGGTCGGAGAAACTATGAGAACGAAGTTGCCGGCACAGACCGCATCGATCCTCCTGCTGGCCGGACTGGTGGGGGTGTCGGCCTGCAAAAGCCAGGGGGCGCGGGCCAAGTCGGACCCGGTCCTGAGACTGTCGGCGGAGGAGTCGCTCGTCCAGGGCAAGAATTTCCTGGCGCAGAAGAAGTTCTCGCGGGCCCGGCCGCTCTTCACCCATGCCTTCGAGGTGGAGCCGAACTCGAAGGTGGGACGCGAGGGGCTGCTGCTGGCCGCCGATACCTACTTCCTGGAGGGCGGATCGGGGAACTACACGCAGGCCGAGGCCAAGTACCGCGACTACCTCAACCGCTTCCCCACCAGCGACCAGGCCGGCTATGTCCAGTTCCAGATCGCCAACAGCCTGGCCAAGCGGATGGAGCGGCCCGACCGCGATCAGACCGTGACGCGCAAGGCGCTGGAGGCCTACCAGGAGCTGATCCGCCTGTACCCGACCAGCGAGTACGCGACCAAGGCGACGGAGCAGCTCAACGTGGTGAACGCCAACCTGGCGCAGCACGAGTTCGAGGTCGGCTACTTCTACCTCCGTTACGGCGCGCCGCTGGCGGCGGTCAAGCGCTTCGAGTACATCGTCGAGACCTACCCCAAGTACGGGGCGATGGACAAGGTGATCTACAACCTCGGGCGCGCCTACCAGCGGGTGCGCAAGCCCGAGGAGGCGAAGAAGGCCTTCGATCGCCTGCGCAACGAGTTCCCGAACAGCAAGCTGGTCAAGGACATCCCGGTGCTGCGGGAGATGCCGGAAGGGAAGGCCCTGCGATGAAGCGCCCGCGTCCGCCGTGGCTCTCGGTCCTGCCGTCGCTGCTGCTGGCCGGCGGCCTGCTCGCCGGCTGCGCCTCGGCCGGCGACTCTCGGGACGACCAGATCAGGGAGCTGCAGAACCGGGTGCTCGAGCTGCAGCGCAAGACCGCGGTCGCGGACGTCGAGCTCGCCCGGCTGCGCCAGCAGGTCGCCGACTTGGTGGCGAAGCAGGGCGGCGGCGCCGCCGCGATCGGCTCCCCCTCCGGCCCCTCCGGCGGCGCGTCCCCGCCCCCGGGCGGACCGAGCTGGCGCCGGCCGGCCGCCGCGGAGGGCGCCGGCAGCGGCGCCGCGCGTCCGCCGGCGAGGATCGCCGGCAGCGCCCCGCCGCCGGCGAAGGTCGCGGGCAGCGCGCCGCCGCCGGCGCGAACCACGGGCGCGCCGCATGGGCCGGCCATCGACGAGATGGACATCGACGTGCCCCCCACCCGGTCCTCCCCGCCCTCTCCGCCGCCCCAGCCGTCTCCTCGCTCCCAGCCCGCCCAGCCCGCCCGGCCCCCCGCGGCATCCTCGGCCCCACCGGTGCCGGCCCCGGCGCCGTCCACCCCGGCGCCACCCGCCGCCGTGCAGGCCCCGGCCCCGCCCGCCCTCGAAGGCAAGCGCGAGCCGGCGACCCCGGCGGTCCAGGCGCTCTACGACCGCGGCTACACGCTCTACCACCAGAAGCACTACGTCGACGCCGAGGCCAGCTTCCAGCGCTTCCTGCAAGCCGAGCCCAACAGCGAGCTCGCCGACAACGCGCAGTACTGGATCGGCGAATGCCGCTACTCCCGGGGCGACATGCGCGGCGCCCTCGCCGCCTTCCGCGAGACCGTGGCCCGCTACCCCGCGGGCAACAAGACCGCCGACGCCCTGCTCAAGGCCGGGATGTCGCTCGAGAACCTGGGGGACAAGGAAGCGGCCCGCACCACCTACCAGGAAGTCCTGAAGCGTTACCCCGGCACCGCCGTGGCCGCGGTGGCCGAAGAGCGCGTGGTGAAGCTGCCCTAGTGCGCAGGGCGCCCGCGAGCGCTCGCGAGGGCCGGCGGAGGGTTCCCGGGAGTTCAAGCGCCACTTGAGGTGTCAAGCTGTAAAACTTGACAGCAGAAGGCTTGCGCGGTACCTTAACGTATAGAGACTTCACTATACCTGGGCTCGCGAGGAAGGCCGAAGAAGACGACGGGGCCTGGAGGCAGAGGCGTATGAGAGTGCGGCTTGCCGGTATCGTCCTCTTGATCTCCGTGATCTCCCTGCTGGGTGCCGGCGCCCTGTCGGCGTCCAGCCGGCCGCCGCGCCAGCTGCACCAGGTCGGCGATCACTGGACGGCCTGGAACCCGCCGGCGACCCCGGCGACCGGCGCCGCCGAGATCTACGTCATCGTCCGCGGCGACACCCTCTGGGACCTGGCGAAGCGCTTCTACGGCAATCCCTACCTCTGGCCGCAGCTGTGGGAGAAGAACCAGTACATCCTCGACGCGCACTGGATCTATCCCGGCGACCCGCTGGTGACCGGCATCCAGGTCGCTCCCGTGCAGAACCTGGCCCAGGCCGGCGCCGGAACCGAGCCGCCGGCCACCCCGGGGACCGCCGACACCGGGAAGCCCGAGCCCCCGCCCCAGGTGCCGGGCGTGGAGAGCGCGGTCCAGGCCACCAGCGCACCGGTGCCCCTGGGATGGGAGAGCGACATCTACTGCAGCGGCTACATCGCCGATCCCGGCGAGCAGTTCCAGTACTCGATCGTCGGCTCGGAGTTCGACAACCTGGCGCCCAAGCTCAACGCGACCTATCACATGGGCGAGCTGAAAGGCATGTACGGCAGGACGGGCTCCAAGGTGGACATGTTCACCGGCGACATCGTGTACCTGGGCGGCGGGACCAAGCAGGGCCTCGCGGCCGGCGGCCTGTTCACCATCGTCGCCGGCGAGCGTCCGGTCGTGCATCCGGTGACCGCCCAGCCCTTCGGCAGCTTCTACAGGTACGTGGGCCGGCTGCGGGTGCTCTCCGTGCAGGAGGACACCGCCATCGCCGAGATCGTCCACTCCTGTGACGCGGTGCATATCGGCGACCGCCTGCGGCCCTTCGAGCCCGAGCCGGTGCCCCTGGGACGACCGACGCCGATGCGCCCGGTCAACCTGCCGGTCGCGGCCGACAAGCTCAAGGACGCGCCCGCCATCGTCTACTCGCGCGACGAGATCATCTCCCTGGGCCAGGACCACGTGGTCTTCATCGACCGCGGCTCCGACCAGAACGTGACGCCCGGCGACGTCTTCACGGTCTACCGCCTGAACGACCGTGGCATGCCGCCCCTGCTGCTGGGGGAGCTGGCGGTCCTCTCGGTCCAGAAGCGGTCCGCGATGGCGAAGATCACCGAGTCCCGCTACACCATCTTCGTCGGCGATCGCCTCGATCCGAAGTAGCTCCGGACAGTCGGTGGTGTCCTGGATTGAGCTGACGCGGGCTATCCCCTCTGCCTCCGTTTGGGCGAGGCCCGTAACTCCAAGCTCAGTTTCCTCAATGACTTCCGGGCCTCGCCCAAACGGAGGCAGGGGGATAGCCCGCGTCAGAGGGATCAATCCAGGACACTACCGGACAGTCTCCCGCCGGGCTTGCAAGCTGGCGCCCTGTGGTATCGTAGGGGTTCTTCTTCGAGGGGTCCGTGGCCGAACAGAATCTCAACGGACGGTTGTATCAGATCGTCGACGAGCTGGTCCGCCGCGGGCTCACTCTCGAGCAGGCCCGCCGGGAGTTCGAGCGCCAGTTCATCGTCGCCTCCCTGAAGTCGAACCGCGGGAACTTCTGCCGCTCCGCCAAGTCCCTGGGCGTGCACCGGAACACCCTGCGGAACAAGGTCTCCGACCTCGGCATCGGCTGCGAGGATTACGACCTTCCCGGCCGGCGCCAGGCCCGCCGGAAGAGCAACCCCCCGCCCCTCTGACCTCTCCGACCCCTCCGAACCCCTCCGGACATCCCGCGGCGCCCCTCCGCGGACCGCGCCTGCTCCCCGGAGCGTCCCGAACGTCCACTTCTGAGGACGCACCTGGCATCGATCTCGCAACGCTAGAGCCCTCGGTCTCAACGACTCGCCCGCCCGCGGCACAGGCGCGGGGCGGTCCGCAGAAGACTGCGATGTGGAGGACCCGGCTCCCGTGGCGCCATGCTCGGGCCGGCCGGGCAGCTCTGCGTGACGAGGTCGGGCCGTGCAGAGGAGGAATCAGAACCGATGATGCCAAAACGAGCTTGCTTGCCTTCGGCAGCGGTAGCGACGCTCTTTTACGTGGCACTCTCGATCCCGGATATCCCGTCTCATCCCACGTCCCCGCGCGGGAACCCGATGCCAGGCGGCGCCGCCATGGCGCCGGCGCGCCCGCAGCTCGCCGGCATCTCGAGCGGCGGCTCCATGTCGCGGTTGGACCCGTGGAGCAGCCTGCGCGAGGGCACCGTCAGCCCCGCCGACCTCAATGCCGCGCTCGGCGCGCGTCCGCGCCGCCTCAGCCTGTTCCTTGACGACACCGCGGTGGACGGCCGGCGCGAGCTGCTGCGCCGCATCCCGTACGGCGCCATTCTGGCGGCGGCGGGAGAGCGGAACCGTGTCGACTCCCTGCTGCTGGCCGCCGTGGTGGAGACGGAGTCGCGGTTCGCGCCGCACGCGGTGTCGCCCTGCGGCGCGGTGGGCCTGATGCAGCTGCTGCCCTCGACCGGCGAGGACTACGGGGTGAAGGACCTGCGCGATCCCTACGCCAACGTCGACGCGGGCAGCCGTTACCTGCGGGTGCTGCTCAACCGTTTCCACGGGCGGCCGGACCTGGCCATCGCGGCCTACAACACCGGCCCGGAGGTGGTCGCCCGTTACGGTTGCGTGCCGCCGTACCGCGAGACCCAGGACTTCGTGAAGCGGGTGCTGACGCGCTACGGCCAGCACCAGAGCGCCCTGGCCCAGGCCCCGCCCTATCGCACGGGCGAAGCTCGGGCGGCCGCCGGAACGTCGGGCGGCGCCCAGGCGAGCCTCCCCGCGGAAGGGGAAGGCCTGGCCCGCTGACCGCGGGGCCGTTTCGGCGCGCGCCGCGCCTTCGTGGCAGGCTGCCAGGATGGCCCCGGGGCCGGGGAGTAGCGGGGGGGGCCCCGGGGGGCCCCCGGGGTGCTAGACTGCCGTCATGAAGCTCGGTGACATCCTGGTCATCTGCCTGCTCGTCCTGCTGTTCTGGGGACCGACCCGGCTGTCCGGCCTGGGCAAGGGCATCGGGGACGGCATCCGCAACTTCAAGAAGGGCCTGCGCGGGAGCGGGGGCTTGCCGCCCGACGACGCTCGCGAGCGGCACGACCTGCCGAAGAACTAGTCCCCAACAGCTATTCGAGAACCCGGCCCCAGGCGCGCTCGAGGCCGCCGGCGAGCGGCGCGCCCTCGGGGACGCTGGCGAAGTGGCGCAGGAAGCGCCGCAGCGTCGGCGCGATCAGCGGCAGGTGCCGCGCCGACCCGCGGCGGGCGAACGCGGCATAGGTGCCGACGGCCTTGAGCGTCCGCTGCGCCGCGGCACGGTGATAGCGGAGCCTGGCGGCGGCGGTGGGGAAGGCGGCGTCGACCAGCCGGCGCTCGAGCCCGGGCGGTGGGAAGAGCGTGTCGTTCAGCAGCGACGCCAGGTCGTACGCCGGCGGCCCCAGGCGCAGGTCCTGATGATCGAGGACCGCCACCCCGTCCGCGCCGTCGGGGACCAGGTTGCGGGCCATGTAGTCGCGGTGGCAGGGTACCGGCGGATCGGCGGCGAGCTCGCCGCAGAGATCCTCGAGGGCGGTGTCCAGCGCGGCCGGATGGACCGGCGGTGGGCTCGCCGCCCCGTCGCGCGGCGGCAGCAGGCCATGCGGCTCGAGGAACAGCTGCCGCGTCTGGGCCAGCTCGCGCAGCATCAGCGCTCCGTCGAGCGGCGGGTTGAGGTCGCGGACGACGTCGAGCGGCAGCGCCGCGATCCGCTCGCCGAGCGCCGCGGCCTTCTCGAAGTAGGCCGCGAGCTCGCGCCACGGACGGTCGGTCAGCTCGGCGAGAGTGCGCTCGCCGAGATCCTGTAGCAGCATCCAGCCGCGCTCGCAGTCGGCCGCCAGCACCCGCGGCACCGGCACCCCCGCGCCGGCGAGGATCGCGGTGCTGCGGGCGAACCGGACGCACGTCGCGCGGTGGTCCGCCGGGTAGAGCGCGAGGATCGCCGTCGCGCCGTCCGCGGCGGTCAAGCGCTCGTAGCGGCGGGGCGAGACGTCGCCGGCCAGGGGATGCGCCTCGCGGAGCTCGAACCCGGCGTCCGCGAGCCACTCGCCAAGCTCCTTGCGGTCGTGCGCTTCGCGTGCCGGCTCCACGTTGCGATCCTCCCAGCGGGGGTGCCGCGACTGGCGACAGGCGGAGCCGCGGCCTCGACGAACGGCCCAACCTACCACGGGTGTGACGGTCGTGAAACGGTAGCGAGTCAGCCTCCTCTGCCTCCCTTTGGGCGAGGCATCGAAGTCCTCGCTCCGGCCCCAACGAGCCTCGCCCAACGGGAAGGCAGAGGAGACTGACTCGCTACCGGGAAACGCCTCGGACCGGGTTTGACACCCTCCTGGGTGCAAGGGATAATCCGGCGTCGGCTCTCCTTCACGGTCATCGGAGGTCATGAAGCTGGACGACAAGCTGCATCACATGCTTCGCGACTTGCGTCGCGCGCTCTCCGAAGCCATCTCGGAGTCCTCGGAGGTCAGCCGCACGCTGCGCAAGATTCGCGAAGAGGGCTATTCGCTCTACCTGCTGGTCGACTGCAAGCGGGAAGCGAACGAGCCCGAGCAGCTCCCCGCGCCCTCCCCCAGGACCGCCGCCGGCGAGCCGCTGTTCCAGATCGACGGCCGCGACCTCTCGTTCCTCAAATCGATCGGCATCGACCCGACCCGGCGCCTGCGCCGCCGCCGCGCCGTCTGATTCGCGGCCGGTCCCTGGCGATCCTGCCGGCCGGCCCGCCGGGCGCGAAATCTTCGGCGGTCCGGGCGCTGTTCTGATGACCGTGCGGGAGAATCTCACCACTTCGGCCGGCGCGCCCGCGCCGGCGCCGCCGCTCCACGATCCGCGCCCGGACCTGCTGGGCCTGTCGTCGGAGGGTCTGCGCGAGGCCCTGGGCGAGCTGAGCGACCGGCCGTTCCGCGCCGAGCAGATCTTCCAGGCGCTGCACGTGCGCGGCGTGCGGGAGTTCGCGGCGATGACCGACCTGCGGCAGGACCTGCGGCAGCGGCTCGCCGAGCGCTTCCGGATCGGCTGGCCCGAGATCGCCTCGCGCGCGCCGTCCGCCGACGGCACCTGCAAGTACCTCCTCCGCCTCCACGACGGCGCCACCGTCGAAGCCGTCGACATCCCCGACGGTGGGCGCCGCACGCTCTGCATCTCGAGCCAGGCCGGCTGCGCGCTGGCGTGCACCTTCTGCGTCACCGGCTTCTGGGGCGCCGGGCGCAACCTCACCGCCGGCGAGATCGTGTCGCAGGTGCTGGCGATCCGCGCCGACCGGCAGCCGCCGGACGCCGCCTCTCCGACCCCGGGCGGCGCTGCCGGCGCGCCGGCGGCGGAGGGCCTGCGCCTGGTCTTCATGGGGATGGGCGAGCCGCTGCTGAACCTGGCCGCCTTGCGGCCGGCGCTCGACATCCTCGGCCGCAGCGTCTCGCTGCGCCGGATCACGGTCTCGACGGCGGGGGTGGTGCCCGGCATCGAGGAGCTGGCGGGCTGGGAGCGGCGCCCGAACCTGGCGGTGTCGCTGCACGCTCCCGACGACGAGCGGCGCTCGCAGGCGATGCCGATCAACCGCAGCTATCCGCTGTCCGAGCTGCTGGCGGCGCTGCGGCGCTACCCGCTCGAGCGCGGCCGCAAGATCACCTTCGAGTACCTGCTCATCCGCGGCTGGAACGACGCGGTGGCCGATGCCGATCGCCTGGTGAAGCTGGTGGCCGGGTTGCGCGCCAAGGTGAACCTGATTCCGATCAACCCCGATCCCGTGCTCGGCGACGCGATGGTCCCTCCCGCCGAGGCGCAGGTCGAGGCCTTCCGGCGGCGCCTCATCCAGCGCGGCATGACCGTCACCGTGCGGCGCCGCCGCGGCGACGACGTCGGCGCCGCCTGCGGGCAGCTGCGGGCCTTCGGGCGGGACCCCCGGGGATTCCCGGGCCGGTTCGGCGGCAAGCGGCAGGCGTGAGCGCCGGCACCGGCAGCGGGTCCGCACGCATGGCCGCCGGCGGCGCACGGCCGGAGAGCGGCGGCTTCTGGACATGGACGGGAGAAGCCCGGGGAGCGGCGGTGGCGTTCTCCGGCCGGGGACCCGCCGGGGGGCGAGACAGCCGCGCGGAGGTCCTGGCCCGCCTCACCGGCCGGCAGCGCCCGGTGGCCTGGGCGCGGCAGGTCCACTCGGCGCGGGTGCTGCCGGCGCGGCCGGGCGAGTGCGGCGAAGGCGACGCGCTGGTGTGCGGCGGCGATGGCCGCGGCGAGGGTCTCGTCCTGTCGATCGTGACGGCCGACTGCGTGCCGGTGCTGCTGGCCGGTCCGGCAGGCATCGCGGCCGCGCACGCCGGCTGGCGCGGCATCGCCGCCGGGGTGGTGGGCGCGACGGTCGCGGCGATGGCGGGAGACCCGTCGTCCTTCGCCGCCTGGATCGGTCCGGCGATCGGCAGCTGCTGCTACGAGACCGGCCCGGACGTCGCCGACCAGGTCGCCGCCGCCAGCCATCCGTCGGTCGTCATCCCCGGACCGGCAGGCCGTCCGCACCTCGATCTCCAGCAAGCGGTCCGCCGCCAGCTGCAAGCCGCCGGGCTGCGCCAGATCGAGGTCCTGCCGCTCTGCACCCGCTGCGAAGCCGCGATCCTCCACAGCTACCGCCGGGACGGCAAGGCCGCCGGCCGCAACCACGCCTTCATCTGGACCGCGATGTAACGATGGAAGAGTCACCGTTCTCCCGCCCCGTCGCACTAAGGAGTTGACGGAAACTATCTGGGGAGGGAAATGAAGATGATGACCATGAAGCTTCACGGTGCGCTGCTGGCGGCGGGTGTCGCGCTGCTGGCGCCGGCGGCGATCGCGGCCGGCACGATCTCGACGGGGACGATTCTCTATGGCGGCGTCGGCGGCCTGCCGCCGGGAGAGGGGTCCGCCAACGTCGGCGCCCTGGTCATCGTCGACCAGACCACCGCCGCGCTCACCATCGTCGGCGCGCCGGAGCCCGGCATCCGGCTCTCCGGGCTCGCCTTCGATTCGACGGGCGCGCTCTACGGCTCGACGGAGGGCAGCGCCCTGCCGCCGATCACCAGCACGCTGATCCGCATCGACCCGGACACCGGCGGCCTGGTCTCGGTCGTCGGCCCGATCACCGACGGTCCCGGCGGACTCGCGATCGGCATCGCCGACCTCGGCGTGCAGCCGGGGACCGACGTGCTCTTCGGGATCCGGGCTCCCACCGACCTGCATGGCGGCGCCGGCAAGCTCTACACCATCGACAAGACCACGGCGGTCGCCACGCTCGTCGGCGCCACCCCGACCCGGCGGGACAGCATCGCCTTCGCGCCCGACGGCACTCTGTACGAGGCTGGAGTCACGCTTCCCCCTGCTCCTCCACACGCGCCCACCCTCTACACCTTGGATCCGGCCACGGCCGCTCCCCTGTCCGCCGTTGCCACCAGCCCTCCGACCGACAATTACGGCTCCTTTGCCGTCCGCCCGACCGACAGCGTCCTCTTCGCCGGCGACGGCGACGGCGGCTTCATCTTCAACATCGACCCCGCGACCGGCAACCGCACCCAGGTGGGCTCGAGCACCGGCAACACCTTCATCGCCTCCCTCGCCTTCCGCGCCTGCGTCATCGACATCGCCGGCGCCACGGCCAGCCCTGCCATTCTCTGGCCGCCGAACGGCAAGCTGGTGAACGTCGCGATCGCCTACACCGCGACCGACACCTGCGGCGCCGCCGCGCCGGTGACCTGCTCGCTGAGCGTCACGAGCAACGAGGGCAGCTCCGCGGACTGGTCGGTCGTCGACGCCAACGACGTGCTGCTGCGAGCCGCGCGCGACGGCAGCGGCAACGACCGGACCTACACGGTCACGATCACCTGCACCGACACCGCCGGCGCCGCCTCGAACGCGGCGGTGACCGTGACGGTGCCGCACGACCAGGGGAATTGATTCGGCCTCCGTGAACTGATCAGCGGACGTAGTTGATCGCCAGCGCCGGGGTGATCGTGGCCGAGGTGTTGCGGCCGGCCGCGATCACCCGGACGCCGAGGAGGACTCCCAGGTTGGCCTGCCAGTTGTACTCGATCGCCGGCGCCAGGCCGAAGGTGTCGCTGGTGCCGGAGTCGAGCTGGACGGCGGGCGGGGTCTGGGCGCCGGTTCCATCCTGGGAGCTGGTTCCGGTCACGCGGGTGTTGCCGCCGCGGCGATAGAAGACGTCGGACGCCAGCACCCAGCTCCGCGTCAGGCTGTACTCCCACGCGGCGTCGACGGTGAAGGAGCTGCCGGGCCTCGCGGAGCCGCGGAAGCCCGCCGTCGTGCCGTAGACGCTGGCATCCTCCACGTGCACGCTGCTCGAGAACGCCTGCGACAGGTTCAAGCGCATGCGCAGGATGCGGCCATTCGGCAGCCAGAGGTACGTCTGGGAGTAGAGCGACAGCATGGTGGTGTAGGCGCCGCCGCCGAAGCCGTCGCTCGGCCGGTTGCCCAGGCGGTCGTACCTGCCGGTCGGCAACGTCTCCTGCACGTTGAGCGCGGTCGCCGGCATCCAGCTTCCCTCGTGGAACTGCGTCAGCCCGTACTGGACCAGCAGGCTGGCGTCGCCCAGCCCGGGGCCGGCGCTGCTCGGGCCGCCGCGCACGGTGTTGAAGCCCGCCACCGGGATCAGCCCGACCGCCACCCTGTCGACCAGTCCATAGACCACGAAGGTCGACGACCCGAAGCCGTCCGCACGAGGAGCGCCGCGCCGCGCGCCGCCGCCGTCGTAGCGGCCCACTCCGATCACGTCGTAGAAATACGGTTCGATCAGGAAATGCCCGGGCGGCGCCGTCGCCGCCGTGTTCGCCAGCATCGGGCCGGTCCACCAGGCATCGTCCAGCGACTGGCGAACGACCGGGGAAGGCGGCGAGACCTCCGCGGCCTCGGCAAGCCCGGCCGTCGTCGCCAGCACGGCCACAGCAACCTGGACCGCTCGCCAGCGGATCATCTTGCAGGGGTCATGGGAAGTGTCGAGGGTACCTGGTGCACGTCTTGACGACGACCGCGGTCACCCTAGCCACGACCGCTGCCGCCGTCAAGAGACCCCAGCCCAGCGTGGGCCCAGTCGCTCGGCTTCGGTGTCAAGCCGCCGGTCACCGAAGGCCCGTAACCGGAGGGGAGGAGGGCAGGGCCGTGGGTGGGGAGGTGGAGGCGGGGTCGGCTTGGGAAGGGGGCGAGGCGCACCCCTGCGGCGGTGGCGACGAGGGGCGCGG
>Ga0070709_10000018_pt1 | contig 143570 bp, 118 predicted proteins | sample LARL51metaG_FD_65449 | JGI IMG/M metagenome (GOLD analysis project Ga0070709, IMG submission 65449) | Corn, switchgrass and miscanthus rhizosphere microbial communities from Kellogg Biological Station, Michigan, USA - LAR L5-1 metaG | ecosystem: Host-associated > Plants > Roots > Rhizosphere ... | reverse complement strand
CCTCGAGGGAGACGTAGCTGAAAGCACTGCCTTGCCTGGCGTCCACTCCCCGCATGGGCCGGTTCCTCCCTACGCCTTATTCTACCGGCCCTTATGGCCTTTTTCAGCGACCTGCTAGTGAGATGAAGTCGCAGGCGAGGAGGCTTCTGCAGCGTTCGCGCGCTGAGTCAGCGCGCGCTACAATCTCAAGGAGGTAGCTCTCAACAACGTCTTGCGGCAGCACGAAGAGAGTCCTCTTAAGGGAGTGCGTGAGCGAGCAGTGGCTCCTCGGTGAGTGAGAGCGAAGAACCCTGGAGTTCTTGATAAAAGTAACGCGTCAGTACCGCAAAAAAGGAGGTCAGAGGCTCAAGCATTGATCTCGAGATTGACCGCCCCTGCGATATCTTCAACAATTCGTCTCGGTATTTGACGAAGAGATCGGTTAAGTCGGAATCGAGGGCAGTCAGCCTCAAGGACTCAATTACAGAGAGTGCGACGCTGTAAGCCTTCAGGTCTGCCCTGTGGGCCTGTTCAGAGGATTGCTTCCTCTCAATTAGTATCGAACCTTGAACAATGGTCGTTAGGAGGTCGGCACCGCGCACCAGGACCTGCTTGGCCCGATCATCGGGCGGCACACCTTCTGCTAGAGCGGAGAGAGTCTTAGAAATTTTGGCCGAAAGCATGGCGTTGCGAGAGGTGACACTTGCTTCTGCAAAACTCAGATCTGGCATTATCCTTCTCCTTCCGCTATAGCTGAATTCGTGGTGTTCTGAGCCTCCGCATTCGACCACGTTCTCGTATCCCGGCACTATGTGAAACGAACCTCCAGCCGGGCAGCTGTCCTCTTGGCCTTTGGACTGGACTTCCTCATTTCGTCGGCGTCGCTCAGCAGTTTCTTTCGCAACTCTTTCCCTCTCTTACCTTGTACCGCAGCAGGATACTCCATGAAGTACTCCTCCACGGCCTTTGCGACCTCGGCTATCAGAAGCTGGCCACTAACAGGCTCGAACACCAGTCCCTGCACGTGTGCTACGACGGTCTTGCCTACCCTACGAAAGGCCACCTCGCTCAAAGGATGGTCCACTTGGAGATCCTCTCGGAGCCGACGGCATATCTGCTCCACATCCCTTATGCGAAGACGCCTCCCTGGGCCAAGCGCTTCTTGTCCTCCAGCCAGATGGAGAGCGGCCTTCAGGGCCACGAGGTCCCGAAAGGTGAACCGAGACCACTTGCTGTCCGCAGGGCCGCTTCCTGGACCTTGCTGGCCGCGGACGACCCGGAAGAGGTAGCGTAGCTGGCGATAGTCTATCCCCTCCAGTCTTAGCATTCGCGCAACCTGCCCCGGATAGAAGTACCCGCGATCAAGGTCTCGCGGCTTCGTCGGGGACTTGCCGAGAATCGGGATGGAGGGAGCCATTTCTCGTTCAGCTAAAATTACCGAAGAAGTATAGCACAATAGATTTTTTAGAACAGTGGCGCAATCTGCGAGCGACAGGCCAGCCGCACCGGCACGGCCGGGGCCAGGAAGCCGAGGAGGGTGATATCGCTAGGACTGGATCGAAGCAGGTCTATGAGGCGGCTCGTAGTCAGTGGTCTGGTTTCGGAGACGGTTGCCGTCTCTGCGCTTCTGGTTCGAGGGTCAGCGCCCAGTCGGTGACATCGAATGACAGGCCCAGAGCCTGGAGGAGACGATCTAGGGTGGTCAGGTGCAGGCTGAAAAGGTCCCACTCATAGCTTGACGGAGGAAGAGACCTGCTCCGACATCTGAGCCGTAGACTTCCGAACGACGGCCAGTGCCGGCGGGCCAGGCTGGTCATCACACTGAGAACAAACCCTTGCATGAGGCGCGCTCCAGCCCACTAGGTCCGGGAGAGGTTGGGTTCGATCGATCAGGGCTCTTTGCGCCGTCTCGCGATGAGGCGGCCTGAAGAATGAAAGCTAGAATCCGGTGCGATGATCGAGCGCCTGTTCAAGGTGAGGGCGGCGGGATCGACGCCGGGCCGCGAGGTGCTGGGAGGCGTCACGACCTTCCTGACGATGGCCTACATCCTGGCCGTCAACCCGGTCTTCCTGACCGCCGCCGGGATGCCGCTCGCCGGCGCGATCGCGGCGACCGCGGTGGCGGCGGCGCTGGCGACGCTGGCGATGGCGCTGTTCGCGAACTACCCGATCGCCCTGGCGCCGGGCATGGGGATGAACGCCTTCTTTGCCTACGGCATCTGCATCGGGGCGAAGGTGCCGTGGCCGACCGCGCTCGGCCTGGTGTTCTGGAGCGGCCTGGCGTTCCTGGCGCTGACCGTCACCGGCGCGCGGCGCGTGCTGGTGCGGGCGGTGCCGCCGGTGATCCAGCTGGCCGGCGCGGTGGGCATCGGCCTGTTCATCGCTTTCATCGGCTTGCAGCACGGCGGCCTGGTGCGCGCCGATCGCAACACCCTGGTGGCGCTCGGCGACCTGGGCTCGACGACCGCCCTGCTCACCCTGGGCGGCCTCGCGGTCACCCTCGTCCTGCTCGCCGCCGGGGTGCGCACCGCGATCTTCTGGGGACTGGTGGCGACGCTCGGGGCGGCGCTCGCGACCGGCGCGGTGCACGCGCCGGAGCGGCTGCTGGCCGTGCCCGAGCTCGCGCTGCCGGGCCGCGCCATCGATCTCGTCGGTGCGCTGCGCCTGGAGTACCTGCCGCTGGCGCTGGTGATGCTGTTCTTCGCGCTGTTCGACACCCTCGGGACGCTGATGGGGCTCGCGCACCAGGCCGGCCTGCTGCGCGACGGCGAGCTGCCGCGCATCGAGCGGGCGCTCGGCGCCGACGCCTTCGGCATGGTCTCGGGGGCGCTCTGCGGTACCTCGCCGGTGACCTCCTACATCGAGAGCGGCGCCGGGATCGGCGTCGGGGCGCGCACCGGCCTCGCCAGCCTGGTCACCGCCGGCCTGCTGCTGGCCTCGCTGCTGTTCATGCCGCTGATCGCCCTGGTCGGACAGCCGGCCGGCGGCGGCAACCCGGTGACCGCGCCCGCCCTCATCCTGGTGGGCACCATCATGGTGCGGGCGGTGCGCGAGATCGACTGGTCGGACGTGACCGAGGCCGCTCCCGCCTTCTTCACCGCTATCCTGATGCCCCTGACCTTCAACATCTCGCACGGCCTGGCCGCCGGCATCGTCGTCTACGCCCTGGTCAAGCTCGCCGCGCGGCGCGGCCGCGAGGTGCACTGGCTGATGTACGTGCTGGCGGCGCTGTTCGCGCTGCGCTACGCACTGCTGCCGGCGTGACCCGGATAGAGGGTCCGTTCCCTCCCCCTGCGTCCCTGCCCCCTCTGTCCGGGCTATACTGCAAGCCGGCCGCGCGATTGCGGAATTCCTCGAACGTGTAAGACCGCCGCGGCACTCCGGACGATGACCGACGTCCTGCTCGCGCACGCCTTCTTTCTCAAGAACGATCCCAAGCAGGTGGAGAAGATGCGCCCCTATGCGCCGCTGGGGACGCTCTACGCGGCGAGTGGCGTGCGCAGCAGAGGTTATTCGGTCGCGCTCTTCGACGCCATGCTCGCGGCGGGCGAGGAGGAGTTCGCGGCGCTCCTCGCCGCGCACCGGCCGCGCTTCGTCGTGCTCTACGAAGACCAGTTCAATTTCCTCAACAAGATGTGCCTGGCGCACGCCCGCCACGCCGCCTGCCGGATGGCGCGGCGGGCGCGGCAGGCGGGAGCGACGGTGCTGGCCGCGGGGTCCGAGGTCACCGACCACCCCGAGATCTACCTCGGCCAGGGCGTCGACTATGCGCTGCTGGGCGAGGCCGACCACAGCCTGATCGAGCTGCTCGACGCCCTCGCGGGGAGGACGGAGCGGCAGGTCGACACCATCGCCGGCCTCGCCTTCGCCGATCCCGGCGCTCCGGACGGGCTGCGGCGCACGGCGCCGCGGCCGCCCGACCGCCATCCCGACGTGTTCCCGTACCCGGCCTGGGACCTGCTGGACGTCGAGCGTTACCGCGCGGCCTGGCGGCGGGCCCACGGCTACTACAGCGTCAACCTGGTGACGACGCGCGGCTGCCCCTTCCACTGCAACTGGTGCGCGAAGCCGATCTGGGGCCAGCGCTATGCCATGCGGTCGCCGGCCAGCGTCGCCGAGGAGATGGCGCTGGTCAAGCGCCAGCTCGCGCCCGACCACGTCTGGTTCGCCGACGACATCTTCGGCCTGCAGCCGCGATGGGTCTCGGCGCTGGCCGCGGAGATCGAGGCGCGCGACGCCAAGATCCCGTTCATGATCCAATCGCGCGTCGACCTGATGACCCCCAATGCCGTCGCCGGCCTGGCGCGGGCCGGTTGCGTCGAGGTCTGGCTCGGCGTCGAGAGCGGCAGCCAGAAGATCCTCGACGCCATGGACAAGGGGACGCGGCGCGAGCAGATCCCGGTGGCGCGCCGGCGGCTCGAGCAGGCGGGGATCCGGGCCTGCTACTTTTTGCAGCTCGGTTACCCGGGTGAGACCTTCGGCGACATCGCGGCGACGCTGCAGCTGGTGCGCGAGACGCTGCCGGACGCGATCGGGGTGAGCGTCTCGTATCCGCTCCCCGGCACCAGGTTCCACGCCATGGTCGCGGCGAGCCTGGGAGCGAAGGACCACTGGGATGACAGCGCCGACCTCGCGATGATGTTCCAGGGCACCTACCAGACCGCCTTCTACCGCGAGCTGCACCGGCTGCTCCACCGCGACCTCGAGCTGCGCCACCGGCTGGCCCGCGCCGGCGGCGCGGGAGCCGCCAAGGTCGAAAATGTCGCGGACATTGCCGCGGAGCTGGCGGCCGTCGAGGCGCGCTTCGCCGAGCTTGGCCGCGACGAGGCGATGTACCGCAGCCGGAACCCGACGGCGATCGACAAGGGCTGCGCTCCCCTGGCGGCGCCCGATCTGTCGCGGCCCTGGAACTGACGATGCCCGACCTGCTCTTGACCCACGGCTACTTCCTCTACCAGGACGCCAAGGAGGTCGAGATCATGAAGCCCTACGCACCGCTGGGCCTGCTCTACCTCTCGGCCTGGCTGAAGCGCGAAGGCTTCGACGTCGAGGTCTGGGACAGCACCTTCGCCGAGCCGGCGGCGCTCGCCGCGCGCTTCGCCGCCGGCCCGCGGGGAGTGGTGGGGATCTACACCAACCTCATCACCCGCCCCGCGGTGCTCGCCGCGATCGCCGCCGCCAAGGCGCACGGCTGGACGGTGGTGCTGGGCGGCCCCGAGTCGGCGAACTATCCGGCGGAGTACCTGGCGCGCGGCGCCGACGTGGTGGTGGTGGGCGAGGGAGAGGCGACGATGTCCGAGCTCCTGCCGGCCCTCACCCGGCAGGGCCCTCACCGCCTGCACGGCATCGCCGGCACGGTGTTCCGCGACGAGGACGGCGCCGTCGTCGCCAACCCCGAGCGGGAGCAGATCGCCGCTCTCGACGACGTGCCCTGGCCCGACCGCGCGGCGATCGACACCGGGCGCTACGTCGACGTCTGGCGGCGGCATCACGGCGCCGGGAGCGTCAACCTGATCACGGCGCGCGGCTGCCCCTACCGCTGCCGCTGGTGCTCGCACGCCGTCTTCGGCTTCACCCACCGGCGGCGCAGCCCCGAGGACTCGGCCGCCGAGCTCGCCCACATCGTCGAGACCTACCGTCCCGACCAGGTCTGGTACGCCGACGACGTCTTCACCATCCACCACCGCTGGCTCTTCGCCTACGCCGCCGAGCTCCGGCGCCGCGGCCTGCGCGTCCCCTTCGAGACCATCTCGCGGCCCGACCGGATGATGCGGGAGGAGGTCCTCGAGACCTTGGCCGAGATGGGGTGCTACCGCATCTGGATCGGCTCGGAGAGCGGCAGCCAGCGCATCCTCGACGCCATGGAGCGCGGCACCACGGTCGAGCAGGTGCGCTGGGCGACCCGGGCGGCGCGGCGCCACGGCATCCAGGTGGGGATGTTCCTCATGTGGGGCTACGAGGGAGAGACCCTCGAGGACATCGCGGCCACGGTCGAGCACGTCAAGCTGTCCAACCCGGACGTCTTCCTCACCACCGTGTCCTATCCGATCAAGAACACCTCCTACTACCGGACCGTGGCGGACCGGGTGGTCCCGACCCGGCCCTGGGATGAGGCCAGCGACCGCGACTACGTGGTGCGCGGCCGGCCGCGCCGCGCCTACTACCAGGAGGCCGACCGCTGGCTCAGGGGCGAGGTCGCCGCCGCCCGCCTCGAGCCGACCGATCCCGCCGCCGCCGCCCGCGAGCGCACCGCCGCCGCCGCCGCCCGGCAGGCCATGGCGGCGCTCGCCGGCGACGTCGAGGCCTAGGCTGCGCGACGAGTTGTCTGATCCGCGAACCCGTGCGGCGGCGGCGGCGCCAGCCGCAACGCATCCCCCTGTCGCGCCGGAACCTCCAGGCGCCCCAGCATCTTCCGTAGCGGCAACCCTTGCCGCGCCGGCGTCGTCAGCCGCTGCGGCGGTCCCCTTCGACGACCTCGCCGCCGGCTACGACGACGCCTTCACGCATGGCGCCATCGGCACGCTGCTGCGCCGGCCGTTGCAGCGGCGGCTGCGGGCGGCGTTCGCGGCGGGCGACCGCGTCCTGGAGCTGGGGTGCGGCACCGGAGAGGACGCCGTCCACCTGGGGGGCCACGGTGTGCGGGTGCTCGCGACCGACGCCTCGGCGGGCATGGTGGCCGCCGCGAGCCGGAAGGTCGAGGCCGCCGGGCTCCGGGACCTGGTCGAGGTGCGGCAGCTCGCGCTCGAGGAGCTGCCGCGGCTCGGCGGGCAGGGTCCTGCGCGCGAGGCGCCTTTCAATGGGGCCTTCTCAAGCTTCGGCGCCTTCAACTGCATCGCGGACCCGCGCGGACCGGCGCGGGATCTCGCCGCGCTGCTGCGGCCGGGGGCGCGCGTCCTGCTCTGCGTCATGGGGCCGCTCGTCCCCTGGGAGTGGGGCTGGTTCCTGCTCCGGGGCCGGCCGGGCAAGGCCTTCCGCCGCCTGCGCCCCGGCGGCGCGGCGTGGCGGGGGATGGTGATTCGCTATCCTTCGATTCGCGCGATGAAACGGGCTCTCGAGCCGGAGTTCAAGGCGCGGCGCACCGCCGCGATCGGCGCTCTGCTGCCGCCGTCCTATGCCGAGCCCTGGGCCGCGCGGCACCCGCGCCTGCTCGAACGGCTCGACCGCTGGGAGCGGCGCTGGGAGACCCTGCCGCCCCTCCCCTGGCTCGCCGACCACTATCTTCTCGAGCTCGAGCGCCGGTGAGCGCCGCCGCCGACTGGCCGCTCGCCTGCCCGGCCTGCCGCCAGGACCTCGGGCCGCTCTCGGCGCACCGGGACGAGATCCGCTGCCCGGCCTGCGGGCTCGTCGCGCCATGCATCGACGGGATCTGGCGCTTCCTGCCACCAACCGCCGCCGCGCGCTTCGCCCCGTTCCTCGCCGACTACACCCGCATCCGCCACGCCGAGCAACGCGGCTCGGACGACCCGGCCTACTACCTGGACCTGCCGGACTGCTCGCCGGACCATCCGATCGCCGTGCAATGGGCCCTGCGCCGCCGCACCTTCGCCACCTTCACCCGCCGAGTCCTGCCGGCCCTCGGCAGCGGCCTCCGCATCGTCGACCTCGGCGCCGGCGTGGGTTGGCTCTCCCACCGCCTGTCCCAGCTAGGCCACCATCCCATCGCCGTCGACCTCACCATCGATGACCGCGACGGCCTGGGAGCCGCCCGCCACTACCGTCCCGCCTGGCCCCGCATGCAGGCCGACTTCGATCGCCTGCCGCTTGCCGCGGAGGCCGCCGACCTGGTGATCTTCAACGCCAGCCTCCACTACAGCACCGACTACGAGGTCACTCTCGCCGAGACCCTGCGCGTGCTGGTCCCCCGCGGCACCGTCGCGATTCTCGAATCCCCCATCTACCGCCGCCGCGAGAGCGGTCGCCGCATGGTCGAAGAGCGCCGCGCGGACTTCGTCCGCCGCTACGGCACGCGCTCCGATTCCCTCCCCACCCGCGACTACCTCACCTGGCCAGGAATCAAGGACCTCGGCAAACGCCTGGGAGTCCGCTTCCAAGCGATCACTCCCTGGTACGGCTGGCGTTGGGCCGCGAGGCCTTGGATCGCGCGCCTGAAGCGGCGCCGAGAACCGAGCCGCTTCGCGATTCTGTTGGCGAAGAAGTCCTACTAGCCGCTGGCGACCGCGGCCGCAGATGACCGAGTTACCGCCGCTGCGTCCGGCGCATTGGCGCCTGTCGTGAGGAAGTCTTCTCAACGCTGTCGAGGCCCTTCTCGATCAGCAAGGCAGCCAGCTGCATGGGCTCGATCCCGAGACGGCCGGCGTCGGCGTTGAGGCGCTCCAGCGTGCTTCGGCGGAGCGGCACGATGCGCCGTTCGGTCCAGGTCGGATCGGTGGGGCGCCCGCCATTTGCCGGGACACGCAGGCGGTGTGCCAGCTCCGTCGCGAGCTGCGCGGCGCCGAAGTATCCGGGGCTGGCCTTGACTTGGCCTCGTCGTTCAGCGCCGAGGCCGCGGGCGAGCTCATCGAAGTCCAGCTTTGGCTTGGCCATGGCAGCGTCCTCCTCTCAGAAGTTCGTGAAGGCGAAGTACTCGTTGTCGATGATGAGACCAACCTCGCCTTGGTTGGTCTCGCGGCCGAGGCCGGTGCTGCATCGACGATCAGTATAGATCGAAGGAGACGCTGGAGCAACCCCGAGCTGCCTTCGAGCGCTGGGCGCCGAGGCGGGCCGAGGGGTGCTGGCGTCCCCTTGCTCGGCGGCGCGGTGGGGTCGGAAGGTGGGGAGCGTGCCCGACCTCGGGAGGAGGAGGCGCGCGCGTCGCGGGCGCGCTGCCATCGCGTCGTTCCGCCTCCTCCCCTCGAGGTGAAGGCCCGCCATCGCGGCTGCTGACCGGGCTGCCCTCCTCAAGCCACCATCGCCGCCACCTGCCGCTCGAGTCCCTTGGGATCGACGAGGAACCCGGCGCCCATTCCCTGGCTCATCGGGTCGGGGAAGATCTCCTCGTTGCCGGCCTCGATGCCGGCGAGGATCGCGCGCGCGGCGTCCGCGGGGGCGGTCTTCGGGAACTCGATCCCTTCGGCCATCCGCGTGTCGATCGGACCCGGGTAGACGCCGAACACCAGCGTGCCCTGGCCCTTGAGCAGGCTGCGCGCCGCCTGGGTGAGGGAATGGTTGGCGGCCTTCGAAGCGCTGTAGGCCACGAGCATCGGGAAGCTCACCAGCGACGCCACCGACCCGATGTTGGCGATCGCGCCGCCGCCGTTCCTGGCCAGCGCGGGCGCGAAGGCCTGCGTCATCGCGAAGGTGCCGAAGAAGTTCACTTCCATCTCCTGCCGCCCGGCGGCGAGCCACTGCGGGTCGGTGAAGGGACCGCCGACGTGGCCGGCGACGCCGGCGTTGTTGATGAGCAGCTCCACATCGGGCGCCGCAGCGACCGCGGCCTGAATCTGCGCGGGGTCGGTGACGTTGAGCTCGAGCGCCACCACGCGCGCGCCGTGGCGTGCGGTGAGCGGCGCGAGGTCCGCGAGACGGCGCGCCGTGGCGTAGATCTTGGCGGCGCCGGCCTCGACCAGCGCATCCACGATGGCCTCGCCGATGCCGCGATTGGCGCCGGTGACGAGTGCGACCTTGCCTGCAATCGAGTAGCTCATGGGTCGTTCCTCCAGTTCGTCGGAGTTTCGCTCAGACAGACCGTTCTGTCTGCATCGATTTGACTGTAGACGGATCGGTCTGTATTGTCAAGGCCGGAGCCGAGGAGGGCTCCCCAACATGCCTCGCGGCAAGGCGGCAGTGCCCAGAGCGAACGTGCGGGACCGCATCGTCGCAGCAGCGGATCGCCTCTTCTATAGCGAGGGGGTGCGCGCCGTGGGCATCGATCGCGTGCTTGCCGAAGCAGACGCGGCGAAGGCGTCGCTCTACGCGCACTTCGGCTGCAAGGACGAGCTCATCGCCGTCTACCTCGAGCGCCGCGCGGCCGAAGCGCGCGCCAGGATCGAGGCCTTCGTGGCGGACACTCCCCCCGCCCAGCGAGCGCTGCGATTCTTCGACTGGGTCGTCGAGTGGACCGAGTCGCGCGACTTCTGCGGTTGCCCCATGCAACACGTGGTGAGCGAGTTCAGCGACTCGCAGCACCCGGCGCGCGTCGCCGCCGCGGCACAGCGCGAGTGGCTGCACGCGCGCTTCCTCGAGTGGTCCCGGGCGGCGAAGGTGAAGGACCACGAGGCCACGGCCGGTGCCCTCATGGTGCTCTTCGACGGGGCCGTGGCGGCGTCCGAGCAGGACGGCCCGCAGCGGGCGCGCGACGCGCGCTGGACGGCGCGTCTGCTGCTCTCGCGCTGAGCAGCGCAGGGAGAGCAACCGGAACCGTCGCAGGGCGCTCCTTGCGATGACCCCAGAACAACTCGGAGCTGCCGCTCGCACGGCGGGCCGCCGGCCTGGCCCGTCTTCTTGAGCCTTACAGCCCTTCCCGCTGCGGCTCGCGCAGGGCCATGAGCCGTCTGGCGAGGTCTAGCTCCCAGGGATGGCTGTAGCGGCCGGTGCGGTAGCGCAAGGCGGCGAGAGTGCTGAGGAGGCGCTTGGCCCAGGTGGGGGTGGACCAGTCCTGGACGGTGGGGAAGCGGCAGGCGAGGACGGTGGCGAAGTCGTGGATGCGGGCTTTCAGGCGCGGGCTGAGCCAGGGGGCGTCCTGGTGGCAGACGTAGGCGAGCCATTGCGGCTCGGTCCATTCCTCGGGGGTGGTGGGGAGCTCCGGGCCTGCGGGGCCGTAGGTTTCCAGGACCGGGAGGCGCGAGCCGTCGGCGTCGGCGGCGACGGACCGCGGGTCGCGCTGGGGGGTGGGGCTGTAGAGGTAGAGGATGACCTCGCTGTCCGGGTTGACGGCCTTGACCCGCTTGACGAAGCCGAGGGTCTTCTCGACCTCCCCCTCGGGGTCCTCGGGGCCGCCGAGCACGAAAGAGAGCTCCGGGATGACGCCGTGCTCGCGGGTCTTGCGGGCGACCTCGAGCGTGTGCTCGACGCGGGTGCCCTTCTTCATGCGCCGCAGCACGTCGTCGCTCGCCGCCTCGGCGCCGATGTAGCTCATGCGGTAGCGGCTCGCCTGCAGCAGCTTCCAGCCGGCGGGAGAGAACCTGGCCAGGGTGTCGGCGCGGGCGTACGACCACCAGGGGAGGCGCAGGCGCGCGAGCACCTCGAGGGTGGGGACGCTCGCCTCCTCGGTGTCGAAGAAGTTGTGATCGTAGAACTGGATCGCGTCCGCGCCGTGGCCGTCGCGCAGGGTGAGCAGCGCGCGCTCCAGGCGCGCCGCGCCCTGCAGGCGGGTGGCGCCGTTCCACATCGACACCACGCCGCAGAACGTGCAGTGATAACGGCAGCCGACGGCCGCCTGGTGCACGGCGGTGCGGTTGCCGAGGAAGCTCGGGCGCAGGTAGCGCGCGACCTCCCCGGCGCGCTCGTAGGGCAGCGGCGGGTATGCGTCGGGCGGGCGCGCGTGGCGCTCGGGGTTGTGGACCGCTCGCCCGTCCCTCTTGTAGGTGAGGCCGGCGATGCCCGCGAGGACCGAGGGATCGACGGCGGAGTCGCCGACGCCGGCCGGCGCGCCGGCATCGGGGAGCTGCGACAGCAGCTCGAGCAGGGTGTCCTCGCCCTGGCCGCGCACCACGTAGTCGACGTAGGGAGCGTTGATCGCCGAGTCGGGATAGAGGGTGGGGAAGTAGCCGCCCCAGGCGATCGGCACCTCCGGCCGCGCCAGGCGCACGGCCGCGGAGACCGCGATGGCGGTCGCCACCTGCGGGCCGGGCATCACGCTGACGGCGAGCAGCGCGCCAGGCCCCTCCGCCAGGGCGGCCAGGACGGTCGAGACCGGCGCCGGGTCCAGGTTGCCGTCGACGATGCGGTACTCGTGCCGCCCCTCGAGCACGGCCCCGAGCGAGAGCAGGGAGAGCGGCAGCCGCACGCTGCGTGGCGAGCACATCCGGGGGTTGACCAGCACCACCCGGCCCCGGCCGCCGTTCATCGGAAGCCCTCCGGCAGGCCGCGTGCGGCCGGCGCGTCCTCCCGGCTGGCCGCGTAGACGGTCATGACCTCGCTGCCGAAGTGGCGGCGAGCGGCGACCTCGAGGCGAAAGCCCTGGGCGGCGAGGGCGGCGACGGTTCCCACGGCGTCGCCGTCGGTCGAGAGCAGCACGAGGGCCACACCGCCCCGCGCGAGCACCGCGGGAAGGCCGGCGGCGAAGCGCTCCATGACGTCGGTGGCGCGCCAGGCCAGGTCGAAGGCGCCGCGCGGCTCGCCGCGGAAGAAGGGCGGGTTCCAGAGGACGAGGTCGAAGCGCTCCCCGGCGACCGGGCCGAAGAGGTCTCCCTGGCGAATCTCGATCCGCTCCTCGAGGCCGTTCAGCAGGACGTTGGCGCGGGCGCAGCGCACCGCTTCCGGGGTGAGGTCGACGCCGACCACCTGGAACCCGCGCCGGGCGGCGAAGACCGCCCCCACCCCCGAGCCGGTTCCCATGTCGAGGGCGCGCGCTCCCGGCGCCGGGTCGGCGAGCGGCGAGCCGGCCACGGTGCGGGCGAGGAAGGCGCCGCTGCGGAAGACCACCGGGTTCAGCACCTCGGGGAGGACCACGAACGGCAGGCCGTCGATCCGCTCGAGCACCGGGCGGCGGATGCGCCGCGCGCGGAAGGGCCGCCAGGCGCGGAGCCAGGCGAGGCTCGCCAGCCGCGCCGCCCTGCCCACCCGGACGCCGGCCGGCGGCTCCCCGATCGTCGAAGCTCGGTCCAAGCAACCCCCTCGTCGAACTCGAGCAGTCTACATCTCGAGCGTTGCGATCGCGGTCGGGTAGTGGGTCACCTCCTCTGCGCCCCTTTGGGCGAGGCGCCGTAGGGGTTGGCGAGCAGGGCCTTGGCGCCTCGCCCAAAGGGGCGCAGAGGAGATGACCCACTACCCGTGGTCGAGGGTGCGCGCGCTGCTCGCCTAGGGAGCTTCAGGATCCGGCCGGGCCGCCGGCGGACAGGAGGCGGCGCAGCAGCCCGGGGTCGACCGGCTTGGTGAGGTGGATGTCGAACCCGGCCTCGTGCGACCGGCGGCGGTCTTCCTCGCCGCCGTAGCCGGTCAGCGCGATCAGGCGCGCCGCGGCGGTCATCGGATCGCGGCGCAGGGTGCTCGCCACCTCGTAGCCGTTCATGCCGGGCAACCCGAGGTCGCAGAGCACCACGTCGGGGTGGAACTGGCGCGCCGCCGCGACGCCTTCCGCGCCCGAGCCGGCGATCTCGACCTCGAAGCCCGACAGCTCGAGGAGGTCGCGCAGGGTCTCCGAGGTGTCCAGGTTGTCCTCGACCACCAGCACGCGCCGGGCCTCCCGCTGCGCCGGGAGGGAGCCGTCCGCCGCCGCCGCAGCGCCTGCCGGCGCCGTGCCCGCCGGCGCCGCGCCCGTCGCCGCGGGGTCGAGCGGCAGCAGCAGCTTGAACTCGGCGCCATGGCCGGGCTCGCCGTCGCTGCTGGCCCGGACCTCGCCGCCGTGATGCTCGATCACTCCCTTGACCACGGCCAGCCCGATGCCGAGCCCACCCTTGGCGCGGTCGAGAGTGTGGTCGGCCTGGGTGAAGACCTCGAAGACGTGCGGCAGCAGGTCGGGGCCGATGCCGACGCCCCGGTCGCGCACGCTGATCTCGGCCCTCGCTTCGCCGGCCCGGCGCAGCCGCACGCTGACTCGCCCGCCGGGCGGGCTGAACTTCAGGGCGTTCTGCAGCAGGTGGGCCACCGCTTGCCAGAGCCGCAACCGGTCGCCCGAGACCGGCAGCGGCTGGGGCGTCAGGTCGGCGTCGAGCACGAGGCCGGCATCGCGCATCTCGTCGCGATAGGCGTCGACCACGTCCGGCACCAGGCGGGTGAGGTCCAGCGGCTCGAGGTGGAGGTCGATCTCGCCGCGCGTGGCGCGGGAGGCCTCGAGCAGGTCGTCGACCAGCGCCGCCTGGTGGAACACCTGGCGCTCCGCCGCGTCGAGGGCCCGCCGCCAGGTCTCGTCGCCTTCTCTTCGGGCGCCGCGCTGCCGCAGCACCGAGAGCGCGACGCTCACCGTGCTCAGCGGGTTGCGCAGCTCGTGACCGAGCATGGCCAGCAGCTGCTCGCGTTCCTGGTCGGCGCGGTCGAGCTCGACGGCGCTCTCGGCCAGCCGGCGCTCGAGATCGCGCAGCCGGCGCTCGCGGCGCAGCTCGCGGCGCAGCTGGGACAGCATGCGCTGCACCCGCTGCTCGCCGCGCGGCGCGCCCTCGGCGGCGGGCTCCGGATCGTAGAAGGTGTTGGCGCCGACCTCGCCGCCGAGCATCGCGGCAGGATGGTTGCGCATGACCCGCTGCAGCAGGTCGGCGGGAGTGCGCTGGCGCGAGTAGCGGCAGAGCACGGAGGTGTGCGCTCCGGCGAGGACGCGATCGAGCAGCACCTCCATCTCGGCGAGGTCCGGCAGGGTCCACCGTCCCGGCTCCGGCGGCATCTCCCAGCTCACGCGCAGACCGGAGAAGCCGTCGGCGAGCGCCTGCCGCTCGGCCTCGCGGATCAGCTCCAGCCACGCGACCGGTCCGCCGCCGCGCGGCGCGGCGATCTCGCCGAGCGCCGCGCGGCCGCCGGCCTCCGCCGCGATGCGGATGCTGGCCAGGGCGCGCTCGAGACGCCGCCAGTTGGCGCCGCCGCCTTGATAGAGGCAGCGCTCGCCGGCGGTCAGCCCGGCCGCGAAGAAGGCCACCACCGCGGCGCGCGCCTCGGCGGCTCGTTCATAGACCAGGCAGACGTGAAGGGTATGGCGCAAATCGGAGAAGCCGTTGCCGCGCAATGTGTGCAATGTGGCGGCGGGATCGGCGAGACCTGCCGGAGGCGCGGGTGAAGCGGGGGGCGGATCTCGCGGCAGATGCCGCCGCGGCTCGAGAGGAGAGGGCCCGCCCCGCGGCTTGGAGGCCGGTTCCCCGGGACTGCCGCGGCGGCGGCTGGGGTTGAAAGATTGCGCTGGACCGTACATGACTTGATCGCCTCGCCGGCGGCCACCGCCGGCGGCCTCCCCGCGTCCTCCCGCGCTTCGCGCGGCCTCCCTCCGCGCCTCCGCGCCATCGCCCTGGTGGGTGTGCAAGAAGCATGCGCGAGGCCCCGCCGCGGCGAGGGCGGCGAGGGCGCGCGCCCCTGCCGAGCGCCGGGGCCGCTCAGGAGCCGCCGCGACCGGCGGGATCGGGGCGCGCCGGCGGCGAGGGCCTGGCCTCGGGGGGCGCGATGGGTTCGGCGGGAGGCGAGGTTGGCGCCGATGCCGGGAATGGCGCGGGCGCCGCGAGGGGCCCCGCGGCGGGCGCTGCGCCGGAAGCGGCCGGCGAGGAGGCGGGGGCGTTCGGGATGCGGCCGTGCATGTAGCGAAGCAGCTTGTGGAAGCCGCCGAGCATCTCGCTCATGGCCTGCTCCTCCTGCTGCGGCATCGGCTCCTCGGCGCCGAGGATCTCGTAGAGGCCCGGGCTGCCCGGCGCGCCCTCGCCGGCCTTGCCGGCGCCGCGCCAGGGGTCGCCGCCGGCGCCGGTGCTGCGCATCCGCTCCGGGCGCCCGTTGACGATCTGCAGGGCGTTGTGCAGGTCGTTCAGGTCGCAGAGCAGGGCGTCGAGGATCTTCTCGAGGGTATCGAGCGAAGGTTTCTGCTTGCCGGTCTCGTAGGCGGAGAGCATCGCCTTGGTGATGCCGGCTCCCGCTGCCACCTGGTACTGCCGCTTGACCTGCCTCTCACGCAGCCAGCGCAGCGACCTCCCAAGGCCGTCGAAGATGGGCATGCGCGGGAATGTATCCTCAACGTCTCTTTCAGGCAAGCGCAAAACATTGCAAATCAATAACTTAGATCCATATTCCAGGTTCCCGGCAGGCAACTCTTTATTACTTGACAGCGAGATTGGAGGCCGCTAGAGTTGTTGGCGGCGACAACAAGTATTCGAAAGGCACCCCGATTTTGCGCATGGGGACCTTCTCGATCTGCGGAACCTGCGATCCCGGAGGGATCCCGGAGGGCATGCGGCGATGACTCCCCCGTTCGACCACGGCAGGCACCCCGATCCTATCCTCCTCGAGAGGTTCATGCGCAACGAGGTCGGGGCGGCGGAGCGGCGATGGATCGTCCGTCACCTGATCGCCGGCTGCTCCCGCTGCGTCGCGGTGACCGGCAGGCTCTGGTCGCTGGGAGATCCGCCGGCCGCGCCGCCCGCGCCTGCGGCGGCGGACCCGGCGGCGGCGGACCCGGCGGACATCTCGGAGCGGTCCCGCGAACCCGGCCCCCCAGGCGCGGCCGCGGCCGCCGCCGGCGCGGCCGGGGCGTACGGCGACCTGTTCGAGCGCCTCGCCGACGTCGGCCGGCGCATCGCGGCGGAGCGGGTGCGGGCGCCGCGGCTGGCGGCGGAGCTGCTGGCCGGCCCGCCGCCGGACCGGGCCGCGCTGCTCGCCAAGCCCGCGTTCCTCACGCCCGCCGTGTGCGAGGTGTTGCTCGAGCGCAGCCGCGACGCGGCGGCGAGCGAGCCCGCCGCGGCGTTGCAGGCGGCGGACCTGGCGGTGGCGATCGCCGAAGAGCTCGATCCGGTGTCCTGCGGCGCCACCGTCGCGCGGGGCCTGCGGGTGCGGGCCTGGGCGCACCTCGCGCAGGCCCGCCGCCTCGGCGACGACCTCGACGGCGCCGAATGGGCGCTGGCGGTCGCCGAGGCGCTGGCCTCGGGCATGGAGCGCCGCGCCGGCAGCGGTGCCGCGGCCGCCCCCGGCGCCGCGGGACGAGCGGGAAGCCGGGAAGAGATCGCCGCGCGCGCGCGCCCCGGGGCGGTACCGCTCGAGCCGGCGGAATGGGCGGAGCTGCTGGTCTTCAAGGCCGGCCTGTTCGCCGACCGCGGCGATCTCCAGGGAGCGGACCGGCTGCTCGCTCGCGCCGCCGAGCTCTTCCACGCCGGCGCCGAGCCGCGGCGGGCAGGCCGCACCCTGGTGCAGGAGGGGCTGATCCGGGCCGAGCTGGGCGACCGCGAGCGGGCCGCCGAGCTGCTCCGCGCCGGCGTCGACCTGCTCGATCCGGCGGCGGAGCCGGCGCTGGTGGCCGCCAACCTCTACCGCCTGGCGACCCTGCTGCGCGGCATTGCCGTGGAAGCGGTGGCAACGGCGACGCCGGACGCCAGCGCGACCGCGGCGGCGGCGGCGGCGACTCCGGCGGCGGCTCCGGCGGCGGCCACGGCGACGCCCCATGCCTGGGGTATCGAGGCGCTGCAGCTCGTGGAGCGCGCCCGCGTCCTCTATCGCGAGCTTGGCGACTCCGCGGCCGAGGCCTACCTGTCGCGGCTGCAGGGGCAGATCGAAGCGGCGCTCGGCAAGCTCGAGGCGGCGGCGGCAAGCCTGCTCGCCGCCACCGCCGCCCTGGCGGAGCACGGCCTGGGCCGAGAGGCCGCCCTGGCGCAGGTCGAGCTCGCCCTGGTGCTTCTCCGGCTGGGACGCGCCGCCGAGATCCACCGGCTGGGGCTCGATCTCCGGCCGCAGAAGCAGGCGCGGGACAAGGGCTGGCCCTGGACCGCCGCCTTGATGGTGTTCCAGGTGACCGCGGACCAGCCAGCCCACCTGGCCCATCCCGGCGAGCCGAAGCTGCTCGGCGAGCTGGCGCGCTTCCTCGCACCCCGGCCGGCGCACACCCCGCGGCAGCAGCCCCCCGACCGCCGGCATCACCGCCTCGAGCGGGTGGCGTGACGACTCCGGGCCCGGACCGCGGCGTGTAGACTGCGGCAGGTGAATGCCGCCGCAGCAAGCTCCCTGCTCTCGTCCGCCAGCGCCCAGGCTCTCGAGCTCCCGAGTCTCCTTGCCGTGCTGTCGCGGCTCGCGGCCACCGATCTGGGAAGAGAGAGCATTCTCGGCCTGCGCCCCTTCACCGGCGAGGCGGAGCTGCGCGCTCATCGCCGCCGGCACGAGGAGGCGGCGAGGCTCGCCGGCGAGCAGGCGCTGGTGCCCGAGAGCGAAGCGCCGGCCGGCGACCTGCTGCGCCGCCTGGCCTCCGGCCTGCCGCCGATCGAAGGCGTCGACCTGGTGCGCCTGGCCGAGATGGGGAGGGCCAGCCGCACCGCCGCGCAACGGGTGGCGAGCGCCGACCCGCCGTGCCCCGGGCTGGCGGAGTGGACCGCCGGTCTGCCGGAGATCGAGCCGCTGCTGCGGCGCATCGATCGCACCCTCGACCGGCGTGGCGAGGTTCGCGAGGACGCCAGCCCGCGCCTGGCCGCATTGCGGCGGCAGATCCGCGGCGTCCGCGACCAGCTCTACCGCGAGCTGGGCGACTACGTCTCCGCCCACCGCGACGAGCTCTCCGAGGACACCATTCCGATGCGCGGCGGACGCCTGGTGGTGGTGCAGGCGGCCGGCGCCCGCGGCCGCGGCGGCGGCCTGGTGCACGGCCGCTCCGCGACCGGCAAGAGCTTCTACTTCGAGCCGCTGCAGGTGGTCGAGAGCAACAACACCCTGCAGCAGACCAGCGAGGACGAGGAGGCCGAGCGCCGGCGCATCCTCGCCGCGCTGCTGGCCGAGGCCCGCGCCGCGCTGCCGGCGCTCGACGAGCACGCCCACTTCCTGGGCGCGCTCGATCGGCTGCAGGCGGCGGCCCGCTTCGCCGCGCGCTGCGGCGGGCGGCTGGCCGAGATCGCGCCCCGCGGGCGGCTGTCGCTGGTCGCCGCCCGCCATCCGCTGCTCGATCCCTGCCTCGCTGAGCTGCGGGCCGAGGCCCTGGGGCAGCCGGGCCACGTCGGCGCCGTCGTGCCGCTCGACGTCGAGCTCGACCCCGACCGGCGTATCCTGGCGATCACCGGTCCGAACGCCGGCGGCAAGACGGTGGCGCTCAAGACCGTCGGCCTGCTCGCGCTCGCCGCCCAGTGCGGGCTGCCGATCCCGGCCGGCGCCGGCAGCGCCTTGCCGTGGCTGGGCGGCCTGGTGGCCACGGTCGGCGACGATCAGGACCTGCTCGCCGACCGCTCCACCTTCAGCGGCCGGCTGCTGCGCCTGCGCGAGGCGTGGGAGGCGGCGGCTCCCGACAGCCTGGTGCTGCTCGACGAGCTCGGCTCGGGCACCGACCCGGAGGAGGGCGCGGCGCTCTCGATCGCCCTGCTCGAGGGCCTGCTCGCGCGCGGCGGCCTGGCGGTGATCACCACCCACCTGACCCAGCTCGCAGCGGCGGCCCTCGAGATGGACGGCGCGGCCTGCGCCGCGATGGAGTTCGAGCCGCGGACCGGCCGCCCCACGTTCCGCCTGGTGCCGGGACCGCCCGGCGGCAGCGAGGCGCTGGCCCTCGCCCGCCGCCTCGGGCTTCCCGCCGCCTGGCTGGACCGCGCCGAGGCCCGCCTCGGCAGCGAGCACCGCGACCTGCGCCGGCTGCTCGCCGAGGTCGAGCGGCTGCGCCAGGAGCTCGGCCTGGAGCGGCAGCGCCTGGCCGGCGAGGTGGCCGACGCCGAGAAGCTCCGCCTGCGGCTGGATCAGGAGCGGCGGGGCCTCGAGCAGGAGCGCCGCGAGGTGGCGCGCCGGACGCGGGCCGAGCTGGAGGCCTTCCGCCGCGAGACCGCCGAGCGGCTGCGGCGGGAGGTCGCCCGCCTCGAGGAGAGCTTCGCCGCCGGCCGCCGGCGGGGACTGGCGGCCGAGGCCGTGGAGCGACTGTTCGCGGCGGCTCCGGACCTCGGCGGCGAGCCGGAGGCCGAGCCGGCCGGGCCGCTCGCCGTCGGCCAGCAAGTGCGTCACCGCGGCCTCGGCTGGACCGGCGTGCTGCGGAAGCTCGAGGACGGCCGGGCGGAGGTGCTGGTCCACGGCAAGCGAGTGCGCAGCCGCGCCGAGGAGCTGGTGCCCGCGGCGGCGGCGGGGCCATCGTCCGCGCCGGCCGCCGTCACGCCCGCCGGTGGCGTCCGCGCCGCCGCCGCGACCGCACGAGCGCGCCCGCGCGGCGCCGGCGCCGCGGCGTCGCGGGATCTGGACGAAGCCACGGCGGTGCCGTCCGAGATCAACCTCATCGGCATCCGAGTCGAGCCCGCGCTCGAGCAGCTCGACAGCTACCTCGACCGCGCGCTGCTCGCCTCGCGGCGCCAGGTGAGGGTGATCCACGGCCACGGCACCGGCCGCCTGCGCCAGGCGATCCGCGAGCACCTCCGCAAGCACGCCGCCGTCCAGGAATCCCACCCCGGAGCCCCGGAGGAGGGAGGCAACGGCGCCACCATCGCCACCCTCCGCGACCGGCCCCGCGCCGGCTGACCCCTGGAGGAGGGCCGGGGGGTATCCGCCTGAAGAAATGCCCGGTCCCTCCGCACTGTTTGGATTCAGCGAGCATGCCCCTAGGCAACGTCAGCCTCACCCCGCAGCTGGTCCAGGCGGTGCGCGACGCGGTGGACATCGTGGCCATCGCCTCCGACCACACCCGCCTGCGCAAGGCCGGGCGCCGCTACCAGGGGCTCTGCCCGCTGCACAAGGAGAAGACGCCGTCGTTCAGCGTCGACCCGGTGCAGGGGCTGTTCTACTGCTTCGGCTGCGGCGCCGGCGGCGACGCCATCAAGCTGCACATGCTGGCGACCGGCGACGACTTCCCGGCGGCCATCGAGGCGCTCGCCCAGCGCTACGCCATCCCGCTGCCGACGCGCGCCGTGCGCGCCGGCGCCGCGCCCGAGCGGGATCTCGAGGGGGCGCTCGCCGCCGCGGCGCGCTTCTTCGCCGACCAGCTGCGCAAGTCCGCCACGGCCCAGGCCTACCTCTCCGGCCGGCGCGTCTCGCCCGAGCTGGTGGAGCGCTTCGGCCTCGGCTACGCCCCCGACGGCTGGCAGGGGCTGACCAACGCGCTGGCGCCGCGAGTGGCGCTCGCCGATCTCAAGGCTGCCGGCCTGGTCGGCCGCTCGGAGGAGGGCAGGCATTACGACCGCTTCCGCCACCGGTTGATGTTCCCCATCCACAACCCGTCGGGGCGGCTGGTCGGCTTCGGCGGCCGCACCCTGGGCGACGACAAGGCCAAGTACATCAACACCGTGGAGACCGAGCGCTTCCACAAGGGGCACCTCCTCTACGGCCTCTTCCAGGCCCGGCAGGAGATCCGCGAGGAACGCCGCGCGGTGCTGGTCGAGGGCTACTTCGACGTCATCGCCACCGTCGCCAGCGGGCGGTCGGGGACGGTCGCGGGCATGGGCACCGCCCTGACCCAGGAGCAGGCGAGGCTGCTGGCGCGCTACGCGGACGAGGTGGTGGTCGCCTACGACGGCGATCCCGCCGGCGAGACCGCCTTCGAGCGCGCCCTGCCGATCCTGCTCGCCGAGGGCCTGGGAGTCCTGCGCGCCCGCTTCGGCGAGGGGCACGACCCCGACTCGCTGCGGCTGGCGAGCGGCGAAGCGGCGGTGGCTGCCGCGATCGACGCCGCCGAGGACGCCGTGGTGCTGCAGCTGCGCCGCGCCATCCCGGCTCCCATGGCCAGCGCCAGGCTGAAGGCGACCCAGGCGGGCGCCGTCGCCTCGCTGCTCGAGCCGATCCGCGACCCCCTGATGCGCCACGAGTACGCCCGCCGGGCGGCCGAGATGCTGGGCGTGCCGGAGAAGGAATTTTTGAGCCGGCTCAAGGAGTTGAAGGGCTGGCGCGGGGTTGCCGAAGTGGCTGGGGCCGGGCCTGCCGGAGCTTCCGCCCACGGTCCCCGCTTGGTGCGGAGCGTCGAAGAGGAGATACTGGCGGGCCTGCTACAGGAGGACGAAGGCGAGCCGTCGGCAAGGCCGACCCTGCCGCCGATCGGCGAGCTGCCCCTGCCGGAGGTGTTCCTGGACCCAGAATGCAGGAATATTTACCGCACCTGTTGCACTCTATATGCCGAAGGAGGGGCTCAGGCGGTGACTGCCCGCTCCGTGCTCGCCCAAGTGGCCTCGCAGCCGGCAACGGTTGAGCGGCTGGCCCAGCTATTGGCAGAAGGGCGGGCAGAGCCGGGCAAGGCGCGGCTCTCCGAGTCCCTCGACAAGCTGATTCGCCGCTGGCGCCAGACGCGGCTGCGGGAGCTGCAGAGCGAGATCGTCGAGGCGCAGCGCCGGGGAGACCAGGCGCGGCTCGCGAGTCTGGTGGAAGAGAGGACGAGCGTGAGTAAGAGCTTGCAGGGAGTTCGACCCGGGGACCGCGGACCCGGCGATCGCGAGGATTCCGGCGAGCGCAGGGGGCCCGGTTGAGGGCACAGAGATCGTTGAGATCGCCGAGACCACCGAGGTCGCCGAGGCCGCTCGTCGTGGCGTGTCGGTTGCATCGGTTTCAGCTGCCGTTTCCGCTTGAGTCTATGCCCCTTGAATCTATGCCGGTCGAAGAGAGGAGAACCCATTGGCCATTTCGAACCTGACCCCAGTCGAAGATAAGTACACCACGGTCAAGCAGCTGATCGAGCTGGGGAAAGAGAAGGGCTATCTCCTCTACGACGAGATCTACGAGAGCCTGCCCGAGGAGGTGGTGAGCCTCCCCGACGAGCTGGACGAGATCTACATCCGCTTTGCCGATCTCGGGATCGACGTCATCGACCGGCCCGAGCGTTACCAGAACCGCGACGACTTCGAGTCGAGTGCGAGCGAGTTCGACAAGAAAGAGGACGAGACCACCGAGTTCGGCCTCACGACCCACGAGAAGACGAACGACCCGGTGCGCATGTACCTGCGCGAGATGGGGACCGTGCCGCTTCTCGACCGGGAGGGAGAGGTCGAGATCGCCCAGCGCATCGAGCAGGGCGAGTGGACGATCTACGAGGCGCTGTGCGAGAACCCGGTGGTGCTGCGCGAGCTGCTGCGCCTGAACGAGATGGCGGCCCGCGACAAGCGCATCCTGCGCGAGCTGGTGTCGACCGATCCCGACGAGCCGCTCGATCCCAAGGCTTCCGACCGCATTCGCGGCAACCTCAAGATCTTCGAGCAGATCGCCGCCAACGACCACGACATCCAGGAGCTGCGCAAGCGGCAGAAGCGCTGCAAGCCGGAGGGCGAGAAGTATCTCGAGATCGAGCGCGAGATCGACCGCCTGGTGGCCAAGATCGCCAAGGACATCCGCACCATCGATTTCAGCGTCCAGACGCGCAACCGGCTGGTCGAGTTCCTCAAGGACATCGACAAGCAGTTCTCGCGTTTCGAGCAGGACATCAAGCGCGCCCAGACGGCGCTCAAGCGGGAGACCAACGAGGACCTCAAGGCGCTGCACCGGCGGCGCATCGAGAAGTACCGCGTCAACCTGCGCGAGATCGAGGAGCGCTACGGCACCACCCACGCCGAGATCGCCTCCACCATCGAGAAGATCCGCCAGGGCGAGGCGACCTGCGAGCGCGCCAAGGAGGAGCTGATCGTCGCCAACCTCCGCCTCGTGGTGTCGATCGCCAAGAAGTACACCAACCGCGGGCTGCAGTTCCTCGACCTCATCCAGGAAGGCAACATCGGCCTGATGAAGGCGGTCGAGAAGTTCGAGTACCGGCGCGGTTACAAGTTCTCGACCTATGCCACCTGGTGGATCCGGCAGGCGATCACCCGCGCCATCGCGGACCAGGCGCGCACCATCCGCATCCCGGTGCACATGATCGAGACGATCAACAAGCTGACCCGCACCAGCCGCTCGCTGGTGCAGGAGCTGGGACGCGAGCCGACCGCGGAAGAGATCGGCGAGCGCATGGACCTGCCCGCCTCGAAGGTGCGCAAGATCATGAAGATCGCGCAGGAGCCGATCTCGCTCGAGACGCCGATCGGCGAAGAGGAAGACTCGCACCTCGGCGACTTCATCGAGGACAAGAACGCGATCTCGCCGATCGAGTCGGTGATCTTCGCCAACCTCAAGGACCAGACCCGCAAGGTGCTGAAGACGCTGACGCCGCGCGAGGAGCTGGTGCTCAAGATGCGCTTCGGCGTCGGCGACGGCTCCGAGCACACGCTCGAGGAGGTCGGCCGCTCGTTCAACGTCACGCGCGAGCGCATCCGCCAGATCGAGTCCAAGGCGCTGCGCAAGCTGCGGCACCCCAGCCGGGCCACCAAGCTCAAGCCGTTCCTCGACAACACGGCGTAGCCCCGCGGCGACGCCGCGCCGGCGGCGGCCCGGGCGGTCCGCGCGCCGATTGACAAGCGGCGGGCGAGCCTCCTAAGATGCGCGTCCCGGGCCCCGGCTGGCGGCCCCTCTGTTCCTCGGTAGCTCAGTGGTAGAGCGATCGGCTGTTAACCGATTGGTCGGGGGTTCAAATCCCTCCCGAGGAGCCACCCCTCCTCTCTTCCCCCGTTGATTCTTCCCCGCGCCGCGGGCGGTCCTTCGCCCCGCCTCAGCTTCGAACATCGGCGAGGATCCGCCGCAAGAGAGCCAGCAGGAAGAGGGCGGCCAGCGCCACGGCGGCCGGGACCACCCAGCGGCTCCACGAGGGTGCGGCGCCTTGCCGGAGATCGTCGCCGCTGAGGTCGAGCTGGGCGACCTGCGAGGGGCGGGCAGGCAGGACCTCGGCCAGGGCGGCCAGGTCGTAGGTCGGCGCGGTGAGCCCCGGGGCGCCCGCCAGCAGCTGCACCCGGGCGCGAGCCGTCCCGCGGACCGGCCCCTGCGCCCGATCCCGGCCCCGCGTTGGCCCCTGGTCCTGCGCCGGTTCCTGCCCCTGCGCCTGATCCCGGCCCCGCGCCGGCTCCAGCCCCCGCGCCGCCCCTTGCCCCCGCGCCGCCTCTTGCCCCTGCGCCGCCCCCTGCCCCTGCCCCTCGGCCGGCCAGGCGAAGAGCAGCACGTCGCCCCGCCGCCAGACGGCGACGTCCACGCTGCCGAGCGGCGGGTTGTCGCCGTCGGCGAAGCGCAGCGTGAGGTGGTGGGGCGCCGGCCCGGTCAGCGGCAGGTCGAGCCGGCAGGGCAGCGGCGGCTCGGGAAGGCATTCCCAGCTGCCGCGCGCCACCAACCGCTCCTCGCGCGGCGCCAGGCCGGGCGGAGCCGTGTCCGGATAGCGCACGCCGACCGGCCGGCGCAGCGGCGACGGCGGCGCGGTCAGGCGCAGCTGGCTGACCGGCAGCCCGGCGACGGGCAGGTAGATCTCGATGCGGCTGTAATGCCGGCCCTGCTCGGCCTCGGGCCGCAGGTCGGTGCGCTCGGCCACCGGCACCGGATCGGGCGCCGTCCAGCGCACGTAGGGCACCTGCCGGCCGCCGGCCACCAGGCGCAGGTCGCCGAGATCCGGCCGTGCCTGGGCGTAGACCGCGTCGGGAAGCGCCAGGCGCACCAGGTCGCCGGGCGCCGCCCCGGCCGCGGTCACCGCCCAGGAGGCGCGGAAGCGCTCGCGGGGGAGCGCCGCGCCGGCAGCCGCGGCGGCCGGCAGGGGCGCCGGCCGGGCCTCCTCCTCCGGGCCCGGCTCGATCCAGGCGGCCTCGACCCCGGCGGCCACCGATCGGGCGCCGGGCTGAGCCGCTCCGGCGCCCGGAGAGGGGACGCCGCCGTAGGACAGGACGTAGCGCCCCGGTGCCTCGGCGTAGAAGAGCACGGTGTCGACCGCCAGGTCGACGCTGTGGCCGAGCAGCCGCGGCGCCGGCTCGCCGGCCGCCCCGAACAGCTCGAGCCGCAGAGCGTCGCCGGCGAGCGGCTCGGCGGGGAGGGGAACGACGTGCCGGCCGGACCTCGCCCCGCGCCACACGCCCCGCGCCAGCGGCTCCCAGGCGCCGTGCAGCGGCTGGTAGAGCTGGTAGCCGACGTCGGCGCCGGCGGCCAGCTCGACGGTCAGCCGGCGCACCGTCTGGCCGGCGGCGGGCAGCGGCAGGCGGCAGATCCTGGTGACCGCGGACGGCCCGTCGCGGCACGGGCTGCTGCGCGAGGTGACGGTCAGCGAGCGTCCCGGGGAGGTAGGCTCGACCGCCACTCCGCGCAGCTCGGGGAAGCCGGCCCGGGCGGGCCAGGAGAGCCGCAGGTACCGAGCCGAGGTGGCGGGATACGGCAGCGAGGTGCGCGCCAGCCCTTCGCCGCTGCCGAGCCGGAAGAGGTCGCCGGCCACCAGCGGCTCCCAGCTCTTGCCGTCCTGGCTGGCGTCGAGGGTGACGTCGGGAACGGTGGCCAGGCGGGCGAAGTCGAGCAGCAGGCGCTCGTGCACCAGCGGCTCGGGGCCGGCGTCGAGGCGCAGGGTCCAGCCGCGATCGCCCTTGGACACCTCCTGCACCTTGACCGGCCGCCGCTCGCCGTCGGCGGTCCAGGGCGCCGTCCAGCGCTGCACCTCCTCGCCGGTCGGAGCGGTGACCCGCAGGCTGGCGGAGAGCCCGATGTGCCGCAGCGCCGCGAGGTCGAGAGGCACGCGCACCCAGCCCGCCGCCGGCACGTCCGCCGGGCGGGAGAAGGGAGTCCCCTGCAGCCGCGCCAGGGGCGGCGTGTCAGCGGCCTTCGCAGCGCCCGCGGCGCTTGCCGATGTACCGGCGAGCGCCGTCAGCGCCAGCGCCAAGGCCAGCGCCGCCGACTTCGCGGCGTTGGTGCGGGAGGCCAGCAGGGCCGCGAGCGCCACGGCGGCGACCACCAGGAGCGGCAGGCAGAGGGCGGCGGCGGAGCAGTCCATGGCGGATCACCGCAAGACGCCACCCTCCGGTCTCGTCAGACCGCCGAGTGCTGGCGGTGATCCGACACCAGCTTCTCGACCACCGCGGGGTCGGCGAGAGTGGTGATGTCGCCGAGGTCCTCGTACTCCGAGGAGGCGATCTTGCGCAGGATGCGGCGCATGATCTTGCCCGAGCGCGTCTTCGGCAGGCCGGTCACCAGCTGGATGCGGTCCGGGGTGGCGATCGGGCCGATGGCGTTGCGGACCTGCTCCTTGAGCGCCCCGACCAGCTCGTGCGGCTCCCAGCTCTCGAACGCCGGGTTCGGGTGGACGTAGGCGAAGATGCCGGTGCCCTTGATGTCGTGCGGGAAGCCCACCACCGCCGCCTCCGCCACCGCGGCGTGCGCCACCAGTGCGCTCTCGATCTCGGCCGTGCCGAGCCGGTGGCCGGCGACGTTGAGCACGTCGTCGACGCGGCCGGTGATCCAGTAGTAGCCGTCCTCGTCGCGGCGGCAGCCGTCGCCGGTGAAGTAGAGGCCGGGGAAGCGCGAGTAGTAGGTCTCGCGGAAGCGCGAGTGGTCGCCGTAGATGGTGCGCGCCTGCCCGGGCCAGGTGCCCTTGAGGCAGAGGACGCCGGAGACGCCGTTGCCCTCCAGCTCCTTGCCCTCGTCGTCGAGGATCACCGGCTGGACGCCGAAGAACGGCAGGGTCGCCGAGCCCGGCTTGGCAGGGGTGGCGCCGGGAAGCGGCGTGATCAGGATGCCGCCGCTCTCGGTCTGCCACCAGGTGTCGACCACCGGGCAGCGCCCGTCGCCCACCACGTCGTGGTACCACGTCCAGACCTCCGGATTGATCGGCTCGCCGACGGTGCCGAGGATCCGCAGCGAGGTGCGCTTGTGACGCTTCACGAACTCGTCGCCGGCGCGCGCGATGGCGCGGATCGCGGTCGGCGCGGTGTAGAACTTGGTCACCCCGAGATCGTCGGCGATCTGCCAGTAGCGGCCGGCATCCGGGTAGGTGGGGATCGACTCGAACATCACCGTGGTGGCGGCGTTCGCTAGCGGGCCGTAGACGATGTAGCTGTGGCCGGTCACCCAGCCGACGTCGGCGGCGCAGAAGTAGATGTCGTCGGGCTGCAGGTCGAACACCAGCTTGTGGGTGTAGGCCGCGTAGACCATGTAGCCGGCGGTGGTGTGCAGGACGCCTTTCGGCCGGCCGGTCGAGCCCGAGGTATAGAGGATGTAGAGCGGGTCCTCCGCCGACATCCATTCGAGCGGGCAGGTGGAGCGCTGCTTCGCCGTCTCCTCCGCCAGCAACAGGTCGCGGCCCTGCTGCATCGGCACCTCGCGGTCGGTGCGCTGGACGACGAGCACCCGCTCCACCATCTCGAGTCCCTCGAGCGCCTGGTCGACGGTGGCCTTGAGCGGGATGCGCTTGCCGCCGCGCAGCCCCTCGTTGGCGGTGATCACCATCTTGCAGCCGGCGTCGAGGATGCGTCCGCGCAGCGACTCGGCGGAGAAGCCGGCGAAGACCACCGAGTGCACGGCGCCGATGCGGGCGCAGGCGAGCATGCTGTAGGCGAGCTCGGGGATCATCGGCAGGTAGATGCAGACCCGGTCTCCCTTGCGCACGCCATGGGCGATCAGCACGTTGGCGATGCGCGCCACGTGGTGCTTCACCTCGCGGTAGGTGATGCCGCGGTACTCGCCCGGCTCGTCCCCCACCCAGAGGATCGCCGTCTTGTCGCCGTGCGCCGCCAGGTGCCGGTCGACGCAGTTGTAGCAGGCGTTCAGCCTGCCGCCGGAGTACCAGGCGAAATCGACCTCCTCCATGTCGGCGTCCAGGATCGACGTCGGCGGATGGAACCAGTCGAGGATCGCCGCCTGCTCGCGCCAGAACTCCTCCGGCTGCTCGATCGAGCGGCGGTACATCTCCCGGTACTGCTCCATGCTCTTGACGTGCGCCTTGGCGGCGATGTGGGGCTTGACTGGGATCATGGGCGTCTTGCCTCCGTTTTGTCTTGCCTGTTCGCTTTGCCTGCATTCTGCCACGTCGGGGCCCCCGGCGGCTCCCCGGGGGGCGGCGGGCCGGCTGGGAGTTGACGGCGGCCAGCCGGGAGTTGACGGCGGGCCGCCGTTGCGCGACGCTTGCCGCACCCTGGGAAGCCGGTGGCAACGTCGCAACCAGGACGGAAAGGACTCGATCTCACCGATGCCCGATTTCAAAGTGACCGTCCAGAGGAACGGCCCCTTGCGCGTCGAAGGGGAGAACCTGCAGCTTCTCGATCCGGAAGGCCTGGCCTACGGCCTCGCCGGCCGCACCGCGATCACGCTCTGCCGCTGCGGCGCGTCGGGCAACAAGCCCTTCTGCGATGGCAGCCACAATCACCACGGTTTCCAGGACGACCCGCACGCCCGCGAGCTGCCCCCCCGTAAACCCGCGGTCTGAGCGGCCCCGGCCCCGCCGCCGTCGCCGCCGCTGCCGGCACGGCGCCGTCCTCGCCGGGGCCATCTTGCTGCTGCTTGCTACGGCGGTTTTCCGGCCGCCGCGGGCGTTGGCGCTGGGCCCGCTGCCGCCCGCGGCGCCGCGGGCCGCCGGCGGCGAGAGCCAGGGTCCCTCCGGGCCGTGGCGGACCCTGGTCACGCCGCACTACCGGGTCCATTACCCGGAGCCGTACGCGGCCTGGGCGGAGCGCGCCGCCGCGGAGCTCGAGACGGTGCGCGACCGCGCCATCGCCGAGATCGGCTGGGCGCCCGCGGAGGCCGTCGACGTCGTCGTCTCCGATCCGCGGGCGGACGCCAACGGCGAGGCCCTGCCGCTGCGCGGCTGGCCGCGCCTGGTGCTGTGGACCACGCCGGCGCCGCCCGACTCGGAGATCGGCTACTACCGGGACTCGATCGAGGACCTGCTGGCGCACGAGGAAGCCCATCTCGTCCACCTCCTGCGGCCGTCGCGCAACCCCGTGCTCGCGAGCGTGCTGCCGGTCGGTCCGATCGCGCTGGCGCCGCGCTGGGTGGTGGAGGGCTACGCCACGGTCGTCGAGGGGCGGCTCACCGCGGCCGGCCGGCCGAACAGCGACCTGCGGGCGGCGATCCTGCGGCGCTGGGCGCAGGGCGGCCGGCTGCCCGACTACGCGCGCCTGGCGTCCGACTCGCACGCCTGGCGCGGCATGTCGATGGCCTACCTGCTGGGCTCGGCCTTCCTCGAATGGCTCGAGCAGCGCGCCGGGCCGGGCAGCCTGCGCAAGCTCTGGGCCCGGATGACCGCGCGCGCCGGCCGCGGCTTCGACGAGGCCTTCGCCGGCATCTGGGAGAACCCGCCGGAGAGCCTCTACGCCCGCTTCCGGGCCGAGCTCACCTGGCGCGCCATGGAAGCGGAGAAGCGGGTGCAGGCGGTGGGGCCCCTGGCGGCGCGGGAAGGCGCCCTCTGGCAGAACCTGGCGTGGACCACCGGCGCGCCGGCGGTCTCGCCCGACGGCACCGAGATCGCGCTGGTGCGCCGCGCGCGCGAGCGGCCAGCGGAGCTGGTGGTCTGGCGGACCGCGCCCGACCAGGAGGCGGAGAAGCGCTGGCAGCAGGCGCAGGCTCACCAGCAGGCGCGCGATCCCCAGGACGTGCCGGCGGTCCACACGCGGCCGCTGCCCAGGAAGCCGCTGTACACCTGGGTGGCGGCCGACGGCGGCGATCCGGCGATGCCGCGCTTCATGCCGGGCGGCAAGTCGCTGCTGCTGGTGCGCTTCCTGCCGGACGGCGAAGGCTTCCTGCACCCGGATCTCTGCGAGTGGCGGCCGGGGACCGGCGAGATGCGCCGGATCACCCGGCAGGCCGACCTGCGCGATCCCGACCCGTCGCCCGACGGCTCCTGGGCGGTGGCGGTGCGCGACCGTCACGGCCTGTCGCAGCTGGTGACCGTGGACCTGGCGAGCGGCGAGGTGCGGGAGCTCACCGCGCCGTCCCTGGACCGGATCTACGACCGCCCGCGCCTCGCGCCGGACGGCCGCCGGGTGGCGTTCGGCCTGCACGCCGGGGGCGCCTGGAAGCTGGCGGCACTCGAGCTCGGGCCCGGCCGCGCCGCCGCCGGCGCGGCGGTCGAGCTGCCGGCGCCCCCGGGCGGCAGCGCCTCCTCGCCCGCCTGGAGCCCGGACGGCCGCACCCTCTACGGCGTGGTCGGCCGCGGCGGCTTCCTCGACCTCTATGCCTTCGCGACGCAGCAGCCCGGCACGCCGCCTGTCGCCCTCACCCGCACCCAGGGCGGCGCTTTCGCGCCGGCGCCGACGCCCGACGGCAAGGCGGTCTTCTACCTCAGCCTGGAGCCCGAGGGCCTCGACCTGCGGCGCCTCGACCTCACGGCGCGGCATCCGCCCCTGGCGGAGGTCGTGATGCCGAGCGAGCTCGCGCCGGCGGTCCGGCCGGAACCGCCCGCCGCGCCGCCGGCGCCGACCGTACCGGCTGGGCCGCGGGACGTCGCCGGCGTGGCCGCGCCGGCCGCCGCCGGTCGTCCCTACGGCCTCGGGCGCCAGGAGCTGCTCCCGCTCGTCGGCGGCGGCGCCGGCAACGCCGGCGGCACGCTCGAGCTAGGGCTGCGCAGCGGCGACCTGATCGGTCGACTCGATCTGCTTGCCCTGGCCGCGCTCGGGACCTCGGGGGCGCCGCGCGGCGGCGCCCTGGCGGGCAGCTTCCGGGGCTTGCCGGTGGAGCTCGGCCTGCATGTGTTCGACGTGCGCGAGCTGCCGTCGCGCCAGTCCGGATCGGTGCCGGGAGCGGCGGCGACCGGTGCGCTCGACCTCGAGCGGCGGGGGCTCGAAGCCTCGGCCGAGTGGCGACGGCAGGGTCCCGGCGAGCGACTTCGGCTGCGCGGCAGCTTGCTCTGGCAGCGCCTGGTCGCCGTGGCTCCCGATCCGCCGGCCGCCATCGCGTCCATGCCCACGCCTGCCGCCGCGGTTGCACCCGCCGTCGGTCCTGCCGCCGCGTCTCCGGTCACGCTGGCCGTCGCGACGCCGTCCAGTCCCGGACCCGCGGGCCTGCCGCCGCGCGGCGGCGCGGACGAGGGGATCGCGGCCGTCGACGGCGGCTACCAGCTCTCGCGGCGCTACGGTCTGTGGCGCGTGGATGGGGGCCTCGACGCCCGCCTGGCCGCGGGCACCGCGGGCAGTGTCGGTGGCGGTGGCGGCAGCCGGTCCTGGGTGCGCTACGGCGGCGAAGCCGGGTTGGCGGTCCGCCTGAAGGACGCGCGGCTGCAGCTGGGCTGGCGCCGCGACGGCTCGCGGCGCGTGACCCGGGCCTTCGATCTCTACCAGCTCGGCGGCGCCGCCACCAGCCTGCTGCCGCCGACGGCGCTCGCCGCGCGCATCGTCTCCCCGGCGCTGCCGGCGGCGGCCCTGCTCGGCGCCGAGCACGAGGAGGAGCGGGCCGAGCTCGAGCCCGGCCTGCTGCCGGTGCCGCTCTTCTTCGAGCGCCACCGGCAGTGGGGAGGCCCGCTCCTCCATCCGGCCGAGATCACCCTCGCCGGCCTGGAATACCGCTGGTCCACCCGGCCGCTGCCGCTGGTGCGCGTTCCCGCCTTCGAGCTGCGGCTGGGCGTGGCCCGCGTCTTCTCCGATCCGTTCGCGGACCGGAACCGGTGGTGGTTGACTACCGTCTGGCAGCCCTGAGCAGCTGCTCCGGATCGACGCCGAGAGCGGCCGCCGCCTGCGCGAGCAGCGGCTGGAAGCGCTCGGGCGGCAGCTCGATGAACAGCCCCGAGGCGGCGGCGAAGGTTTCGCCGGCGCCGTCGAGGAGGCGGCCGGAGGTCCAGATCTTGCGCCCCTCCTCCCGTTCCACCCAGGCTTCGAGGGTGGCATCCGTGCCGATCGGCACCATCCGCTGGAAACTGGTGTCGAGGCGCGCCGCGACGGCGATGTGGCCGGCGACCCAGGCCGCGGCCCCCATCGCCTCGTCGAGCACGGCGGCGATCGCGCCGCCATGAGCGTGGCCGGGCGGCCCGAGCGCGCCCGGCCCGAACCACGCCCTGCCCACCAGCCGGCGGTCGCCGGCGCGCAGGAAGTAGCGCACCCGCAGGCGGCCGGCCTCGGCCGGCTGCCCGGGCCGGCCGCTGCCGGTCACGAAAGAGCCGGCGCCGCCCTCGAGCCGGAACGGCTCGATCGGCGTCCAACCAGGCTCGGGGACCACCTCGGGCGGACTCTCGAGATCCGTCGTCATCTCTGGCGACCGGTAGCGTTAGTGTCCCGCACGGTTAATTCGCATGCTACTCACCGGCCCTCTGTGTCCCTGGCTGCGTTGCGCCTCCTCGACATAGTTTCGACTATGCCTGCGTCGGCGACGCCTTGCCAGGAACACAGAGGACTCGGCGATTAGCATGCGAATTAACCGAGCGGGACACTGGCTAGCGGGTGGGCACCCGCCGCGGGCCCGCGGAGCGGACGGCCTCGTCGACCCCGGACTCGTACTTCTCGAAGTTGGCGGCGAACATGTCGGCGAGCTGCGCGGCCTTCTCGGCGTAGTCGGCGGCGCTCTTCCAGCTGTCCCCCGGCCGCAGCACCGCGTCGGGCACGCCCTCGACCCTCTCCGGCACGGCGAGCCCGAAGATCGGATCGGTCCAGGTCGCGGCGCCGTCGAGCTCGCCGCCCAGCGCCGCGTGCACCATGCGGCGGGTGAAGGCCAGCTTGATCCGGTTGCCGGTGCCGACCGGTCCGCCGGTCCAGCCGGTGTTGATGAGCCAGACCCGCGCCCGGTGGCGGGCCAGCCGCTCGCCGAGCATCTTGGCGTAGACGCCGGGATGGAGGGGCAGGAAGGGCGAGGCGAAACAGGTGCTGAAGGTCACCTTGGGCTCGACCACGCCGCGCTCGGTGCCGGCCACCCGCGCGGTGTAGCCGGAGAGGAAGTGGTACATCGCCTGGTCCGGGGTGAGGCGGCTGATCGGCGGCAGCACCCCGAGCGCGTCGCAGGTCAGGAAGACGACGTGCTTGGGATGGCCGGCGCAGCCGCCCAGGTCGACGCTCGCGAGCTGCGTCAGCGGGTAGCTGCTGCGGGTGTTCTCGGTGAGGGTGTCAGCGTCGAGGTCGAGCTGGCGGCTCTCCTCGTCGCAGACGACGTTCTCGAGCACCGTGCCGAAGCGGCGGGTGGTCTCGTAGATCTCGGGCTCGCCCTCGCGCGAGAGCCGGATGACCTTGGCGTAGCAGCCGCCCTCGACGTTGAACACGCCGTCGGCGCTCCAGCCGTGCTCGTCGTCGCCGATCAGGGTGCGGCTGGGATCGGCGGAGAGCGTCGTCTTGCCGGTGCCGGAGAGGCCGAAGAACAGGGCCACGTCGTCGCGCGTGGCGCCGTAGTTGGCGCTGCAGTGCATCGGCATCACCTGCTGGCCGGGGAGCAGGTAGTTCATCATGCTGAAGACGCTCTTCTTGATCTCGCCGGCGTAGCGGGTGCCGCCGATCAGCACCATCCGCCGCGCCACGTCGAGCAGGATGAAGGTGCCGCTGCGGGTGCCGTCGCGGCCCGGATCGGCCTGGAACAGGGCGGCGTTGACCACCGTCATGCCGGGCTCGAAAGCGGCCAGCCGGGAGCCGTCGGGCTCGCGGAGGAACATGTTGCGCGCGAAGAGGTTGTGCCAGGCGAGCTCGGTCACCACCCGCACCGGCAGGCGATAGCGCGAGTCGGCGCCGGCGTAGCCGTCGAAGACGAACAGGTCGCGGTCGGCCAGGTACTGGCGCACCCGCTGCCACAGCGCCTCGCAGCGCTCGCGCTCGATGCGCCGGTTGACCTCTCCCCACCAGATCTCGCCGTCGGTCGCGGCGTCGGCGACCACGTACTTGTCCTGCGGCGAACGGCCGGTGTGGGAGCCGGTCAGACAGACCAGAGGCCCCTCGCTCGCCAGCTTGGCCTCCCCGCGCAGCACCGCCATCTCGCTCAGCCGCGCCGGCGAGAGGTTCCAGTACACGGTGCGGGCGTCGGCCAGGCCCTGCCGATCGATGCCGAAGCTGCTGACGTAAGGCCCCTCGTGTCTCATGCTCACCTCGGAAGAGCTGGCCGGCGGCGCACGGCAAGAGCAGAAAACACTTCCCCGAGTCCGCGCGGTCGCCCGGAGCCAGAACCTGTGGAGTCTACAACTTGAGACATGCCGATGACGAGGGTGTGACGGGCCGGCGGGCCGGGCAGGCCGGTAGCCACGGAGCGCCGCGCCTGCCCCGGGCGGTGGATCTCTCCCTCGGCCTCCTTTGGCGAGGGTCCGGATGGAGAGAGGGCGGACTGCGGACTTCGGGACCCCTCGCCCAAAGGAGGCCCGAGGCAGAGATCCACCGCCCCGAGGCGCCGCGCCCCCCGCCGTTCCTCAGTCGTGCGCGGCCGGGATCGGCGGCACCGTGACCTTGACCGGCGGGTGCTTCGCGAGCTCCTCCATGAGGTAGGCGACGCCCCGCTCGAGGCTGGGGTCGTGGCCCTTGGCGATCTCGTCGGGGCGGTCGACGACCTCGATGTCGGGCAGGACACCGACGTTCTCGACCTGCCAGTGGCCCTCGGTGTCGAGGAAGCGGAAGGTCGGCGTGGAGAGGCTGCCGCCGTCGAGCAGCGAGGGGTTGCCGGACAGGCCGATCAAGCCGCCCCAGGTCTTGGTGCCGATGAGCGGCCCCAGCCCGAGCTTGCGGAAGTAGTAGGGGAAGGCGTCGCCGCCCGAGCCGGCGCTGCCGTTGATCAGGCACACCTTGGGGCCGGTGTTGACGAAGCCGGGAGTGGTGGCGGGCTCGACCCCCCGCGACACCCAGTAGTTGAGCAGCGGCCGGCTGAGCAGCGCGACCATGCGGTCGGGGATGAAGCCGCCGCCGTTGTAGCGGTCGTCGAGGATCAACGCGTCCTTGCGGACCTGGGGATAGAAGTACTTGAACAGCTCGCGGTTGCCGGCGACCGCCGTGTCCGGCAGGTGGATGTAGCCGATGCGGCCGCCGGAGGCCCTGTCCACCCGCTCACGGTTGGCCTGCACCCAAGCGTAATAGCGCAAATTCTGCTCGCTCTTGACCGGGCGCACCCTCTCGTCGCGCGCGCCCTTGCCGCCGGGGCTCTTGGCGACCCGCAGCACCACAACGTGGCCCGCCTTGTTCTCGAGCAGGCGATAGAAGTTGTCGACGCCGCGGGTGGGCTGGCCGTCCACGGCCAGGATGTACTCGCCGGCCTCGACGTGCACGCCCGGCTCGGTCAGCGGCGAGCGGAAGTCCTCCTGCCAGTTCTCGCCGGGGAAGATCCTGGCGACGCGGAAGACGCCCGACGGGTCGGCCTCGATCTCCGCCCCCAGCAGCCCCCCCTCCACCCGCGGCACCGCGGGCTCGTCGCCGCGCGAGACGTAGACGTGGCCGGCCGAGAGCTCGGCGCCAAGCTCCTCGAGCAGGTAGTCGAGGTCGTCGCGGCAACCGAGATAGGGCAGCAGCGCGGCGTAGCGGTCGCGCATCGCCGCCCAGCCGACGCCGTGCATGCCGGGGTCGTAGAACCAGTCGCGCATGATGCGCCAGGCGTCGTAGTACATCTGGCGCCACTCCTCGCGCGGGTGGACCTCGATCCGCAGCTTGTCGAGCGGCAGCAGGCCGTCGGTGTTCTTCTGCGCGGGCTTGGCGTCGGCGATGCCCCAGTCGTCGCCGTGCTTGAACAGCACCTTCTTGCCGTCGGCGGAGAGCTGGTACGCCGCCACCCCCTCGAGCACGACGCTCTCCTTCCGCTCCTTGAGGTCGTACATCTTGAGCTGCGTCTTGGCGCCGGTGCCGGCAAGGTAGAACACCGCTCGGGCGCTGGCCTGCAGGTTGGAGTAGTCGTCGGCGGCGGCGGGAAACGCCCGCACCCGCTGCTCGAAGCCCGGGACGTCGATACGGACGCGCGGCGGGGCGGCGGCGGGGGCGTCGCCGTCCTTGCCGTCCTTGCCGTCCTTGCCTGCCTCGCTCTCCTTGCCCTCCTTGCTCTCCTTGTTTTCCATCCTGGCTTTGCCCGCCGGCTCCTCGTCGCTCTCGGGCAGGAACAGCGCCGGACCGTCCTTGGACAGCAGCGCCGCGTAGACGCGGGTCGGGCGGGTGTAGAGATAGTCGGTCTCGAAACCGCTGAAGGTCAGCTGGAAGTCGCGGTTGGAGAGGAAGTAGAGGTAACGCCCCGCCGGATCGAAGACCGGCTCGGTCTCCGCGGCCAGCTCGCCCGACAGCTGCTGGGCCCTGCCGTCGTCGAGGCCATAGACCCAGATCGTCGACAGCTGCGACGGCGCCAGCTTGGTGTAGGCGATGAAGCGGCTGTCGGGCGACCAGGCGTAGGTGGTGATGTCGCCGCGGGAGCTGTGGTCGGCGTCGGTCACCTTGCCGCTCGCGACCTCGACCCAGCGCAGGTGCTGCCGGCGGTCGCCGAAAGCCAGCTTGCGGCTGTCGGGCGACCAGGCCGGCGGGAAGCGCCAGATGTCGCCGTCGGTGGTCACCCGGCGCTCGGCGCCGGCGCCGGCCGCGTCGCGCACCCAGATCTCGTACTCGCCGCTGCGGTCGCTCAGGTAGGCGATCCAGCGCCCGTCGGGCGACCAGGCGGGGTTCATCGCCCGCACCCCGGGAGTGGCGGCCAGCTCGAGCACCTCGCCCTTCTCGGCCGGCACGGTGAGGATCTCGCCGCGGGCGGCGAGCACGGCGCGCTTGCCGGTCGGCGAGACGTCGGCCGACTCGATGTTGGCGCGGACGTTCTTCCAGTAGGGCAGCGTCGACGGCAGGTCGCTCTCGATGCGGATCGGCACCCTGCCGCTCTTGCCGGTCGCCGGGTCGAAGAGATAGATGAAGCCGCCATTCTCGTAGACGATCCTGCCGGTGCCGGCGCCGGTGCCGGCGCTCGGCCACAGCACGTCGTACTGGTCGTGATTGGTGAGCTTGGCGACCTGCCGGGTCTCGAGATCGTAGGAATACAGGTTCAGGGTGTGCTCGCGGTCGGAGGTGAAGTAGATCTTGTCGCCGACCCACATCGGTTGGTTGTCGGTCGCCGGATCGTGCAGGATGCGCTCGGCGGTGTCGGCCTTCAGGTCGTAGATCCAGATGTCCTGGGCGCGCCCGCCGCGGTGCCGCTTCCAGCCGCGGAACTCGGACTGCAGGGGCGTGTAGACGAACCTGGTGCCGTCCGGCGAGAAGCTGCCGTTGCCGCTCTCCGGGATGCGCATCGGCCGCTCCATGCCGCCGGCCGCGGCCACCAGGTAGGGACGCCCGTTGCGCTCGCTCCATGCCACCCGGTTGGCGCGGAAGACCACGTCCTTGCCGTCCGGCGTCCAGCCGAGCACCTGGTTGTCGTAGCCGCCGCGCGGCGGCAGCTCGCCGATGTCGTTGTGGAAGGTCAGCTGCCGCGGCGCGCCGCCGTCGACGCCGATCACGAACACCTGGCGGTTGCCGCCGTACTCGCCGGTGAAGGCGATCCAGCGGCCGTCGGGCGAGAACCTGGGGAACAGCTCGAGCCCGGGATGGGAGGTCAGGCGGCGCGCGACGCCGCCGGCCGCGTCCACCACCCAGATGTCGCCGGCGTAGACGAAGGCGATCTTGTCGCCGTGGACGTCGGGATAGCGCAGCAGCCGGGCCTCGCCCCCGGCAGGCCAGGCTGCGGCTCCGGCTCCGGAAGGCTGCCGCGCCGGGGCCGGAGCCGGGGCTGGGGCCGAGGCCGAGCCGGAGGCAGAAGCCACGGCCGGGGCCGCGGTCGCCGGCGGCGGTAGGAGGGCAACCGCCACGGCGACGGCGGCAACGGCAGCGGCAGCGACGGCAACGCCGGCGACGGTGGCGGCGGTGGCGGCGGAACGGAGGCGGGTGGCGACTGCGCCAACTCTGGCCATGGCCAAGGATCGGCTCCTTTCTCTTCTCTTGCTCGACTCTTGCGCGACTTTCTCGCGCGACTCTTGCTCGGGTGTTCCAGCTGTCCGGCCTGCCGGTGCTCTCCACCGGCGAGGGTCTCTCGCCGCTCAGCTACGCACGGCGGGCTCCGCGGGTTTCGCGGCGGCCTCGCGCGAGCGCGGCGCCGGGGGCTCGGTCTCGGCGGCGATCCACAGGGTGCGGTCCGGCTGGGCGAGGCGGATGCCCTCGCGCTCGAGGGCTCGCATGAGCGCCAGCAGGATGGCTTCCTGCGTGTCCATGTAGAGGTTGTAGTCGGGGTTGGCCAGGTAGTAGACCGCCTCGAGATCCAGCGACCCCTGGCCGAGCCCCTTGAGGTGGGCGCGGTCGAAACGCACGCCGGGCTGGGCCTCGACGATGGCGCGCAGCAGCGCCGGGACCTTCTCCACCTGGTCGGCCCTGGTCTGGTAGTCGATCCCGAACGCCAGCACGACGCGGCGGTCGGTCATGCGCTTGAGGTTGCGGATGCGGCTCTTGAGCAGGTCGCTGTTGGCGAAGATCAGCTGCTCGCCCGAGAGGCTGCGCAGGCGCGTGGTCTTGAGGCCGACGTCCTCGACCGTGCCCACGAAGTTGTCGACCTGGATGGTGTCGCCGAGCACGAAGGGCTTGTCGGCGGCGATCGACAGCGAGGCCAGGACGTCGCCGAGGATGTTCTGCAGCGCCAGCGCCACGGCGATGCCGCCGACGCCCAGGCCGGTCACCAGGGCGGTGACGTTGACCCCCAGGTTGTCCAGCGCGAGCAGCACGATGAACACCCAGAGCACCAGCCGCAGAATGAAATTGAGCGAGCCGACGAGCGTCGCCGAGGCGGCGTCCTGCTCGAGCCGCCGCCGGCGCACGCGGCCCATCCAGATCTCGATCCCCACCGTCGCCCACAGCGCCACCTGCAGCAGCACGGCGAGGATGGCGAGGGTCCGCAGGGTGGCGTAGACGTGGCGCGAGAGGGAGAGAGCCAGCGCGCCGAGGAAGAACGCCGGCAGCAGGAGCAGCAGCCAGTAGGTCCGCCGCATCAGCTCCGACACCAGCTCCTGGGCCGCGGAGCCGGCGGCGGTGGTGGTGGCGAGGGCGGCGAGGGCCGCGGCCGGCCGCGCGAAGCGACGCCCCAGCACCCGCTTGAGCAGCAGCGCGGTCAACAGCACCAGCAGGACGATGCCGAGGGTCTCCAGCCAGTCGCCCGCGGAGTTGCCCAGCAGCGGGGTGGAGAGCGCGCGCTGCCAGGCGGCCATGTCGAAAGCGGCGAGAGCGACGAGGGCGATGAGAGCGATCGGAGCCATCAGCTCGAGCAATCCGGGGGTGCGAGGGGTTGCGGGCGGCGCGGCAAGAATGCTATCACTGCTGCGTTTGTCCCGGCTGGCCGGGCGGGCCGGCCGGGATCCGAGCCCCCTGATCCCCCGAGCTCCTGAACCTCTCGACCCCGCAAAGGGACCCATGGCCCATGGCCGAAACCATCAGCTTCTTCGAGCAGGTCAACCGCAACTTCGACAAGGCGGCCGCGCTCACCTCGCACCATCCCGACCTGCTGACGCTGATCAAGAACTGCAACAGCGTCTATCACTTCACCTTCCCGTTGCAGCGCGCCGACGGGTCGATCGAGGTGATCCACGCCTGGCGGGCCGAGCACAGCCATCACAAGCTGCCGACCAAGGGCGGCATCCGCTACAGCCTGTCGGTGAACGAGGACGAGGTGGTGGCGCTCGCCGCCCTGATGACGTACAAGTGCGCCGTCGTGGACGTGCCGTTCGGCGGCGCCAAGGGCGGTATCGCCATCGACAGCAAGAAGTACACGCCGCAGGAGCTCGAGCGCATTACCCGCCGCTACACCTTCGAGCTGGTCAAGAAGAACTTCATCGGCCCCGGCACCGACGTGCCGGCGCCGGACTTCGGCACCGGGCCGCGCGAGATGGCCTGGATCGTCGACACCTACGTCGCGCTCTCGGCCGACAAGCTCGAGGGCACCGCCTGCGTGACCGGCAAGCCGCTCGCCCAGGGCGGCATCCGGGGTCGCTCCGAGGCGACCGGGCGCGGCGTCGCCATCGCCACCCGCGAGGCGGTCGAGGTCGAGGAGGACATGAAGCCGCTCGGCCTCGCGCGCGGGCTCGCCGGCAAGCGGGTGGTGGTGCAGGGGCTGGGCAACGTCGGCTACCACGCGGCGCGCTTCCTCGAGCAGGCCGGCGCCGTGCTCGTCGGATTCGTCGAGTACGAGGGCGCCATCCACAACCCGAAGGGCCTCGACCTGGCGACCGTCTGGGCGCACCGGCAGGAGACGGGCTCGATGCTCGGAGTCGCGGGCGCCACCACCCTGCCGAGCCGCGAGGCGGGCCTGGAGCTCGACTGCGACATCCTGGTGCCGGCGGCGCTCGAGAACCAGATCACCCGCGAGAACGCCGACCGCATCAAGGCCAAGATCGTGGTCGAGGCGGCCAACGGCCCGATCACCAGCGAGGCGAGCGAGATGCTGGGCGAGCGCGGGGTGCTGGTGCTCCCCGACCACTTCGTCAACGCCGGCGGGGTGCTGGTGTCGTACTTCGAGTGGCTCAAGAACCTGTCGCACGTCCGCTTCGGGCGCCTGGAGAAGCGCTTCGAGGAGGGGGCGTTCCGCCGCATCCTGGGCGCCATCGAGGGCGCGACCGACAAGCGCTTCGGCGCGGCCGAGGTGGCCGCCATCACCCACGGCGCCGACGAGGCCGACCTCGTCAACTCCGGCCTCGAGGACACCTTCGTCACCGCCTACGCCCGCCTGCGAGAGATCCGCAACCGCCACCGCGACAAGGCCGACCTGCGCACCGCCGCCTTCGTCGACGCCATCGACAAGATCGCCCTCTGCTACGGGGACCTCGGGATCTTCCCGTAGCCGGGCGTTGGGCTAGCTACTTCCCCGGAAGAAGTCCCCCCTGGCTCCCTTTGGGCGTGGGTTCCCAAGGGAACCGACCTGGGACTTCGGATCCCACGCCCAAAGGGAGCCAGGGGGGACTTCTTCCGGGGAAGTAGCTAGCCCGGGCCCCGCGGCTCAGACACGCGGTTCAGGACACGACAGGCAGGCGACGGGAGGGAGCCACGTCCGACAGCCGCACGGGGACGCGGCGGGCGCCCCAGCGGCCGGGGGGGCCGGCGAAACGGCCGGGGAGGGGCGTGCCGCAGCGGTCGCAGGCAAGGCCTTCCGGTGTATCTGGGGTCGGGACGAGGTGCCAGCCGGTCAGGACGTACCAGTCGCGGCCGATCAGGCGATTGCCGCAGTGGTGGCACCAGGTGCTGCCGCCGTCCTCGTCGTGGACGTTGCCGGTGTAGGCGTAGCGCAGGCCGTTGGCGAGCGCGATGCGGCGAGCGCGGGTGAGGGTGGACCCGGGGGTCGGCGGCAGGTCCAGCATCTTGTAGTCGGGATGGAAGGCGGTGAAGTGGATGGGCACGTCGGGGCCGAGCTCGGCGGCGACCCAGCGGGTGAGCTCGTCGAGCTCGGCGTCGGAGTCGTTCTCGCCCGGGATGAGCAGGGTGGTGATCTCGAACCAGACGTCCGTCTCGTGGCGCAGGTAGCGCAGGGTGTCGAGCACCGCGCCCAGCTCGCCGCCGCAGACCTTGCGGTAGAAGCGCTCGGTGAAGCCCTTGAGGTCGACGTTGGCGGCGTCCATGTGACGGTAGAATTCGACCCGCGGCTCGGGGCAGATGTAGCCGGCGGTCACCGCCACCGCCTTGATTCCCGCATCGCGGCAGGCGTCGGCGACGTCGATCGCGTACTCCATGAAGATCACCGGGTCGTTGTAGGTGAAGGCGATGCTGGCGCAGCCTAGGCGCGCGGCGGCGTGCGCGATCTGCTCGGGAGAGGCGCCGTCGGAGAGGGTGTCGACCTCGCGCGACTTGCTGATGTCCCAGTTCTGGCAGAACTTGCAGGCCAGGTTGCAGCCCGCGGTGCCGAACGACAGCACCGGGGTGCCGGGCAGGAAGTGGTTCAGCGGCTTCTTCTCGATCGGATCGATGCAGTAGCCGCTCGAGCGGCCGTAGGTCTTGAGCACGATCTCGCCGCCCTCGCGGGCGCGCACGAAGCAGAGGCCGCGCTGCCCCTCGAGCAGCTTGCAGGCGCGCGGGCAGAGGTCGCACTGGACGCGCCCCTGCTCGAGGCCGTCGTCGAGGCGGTGCCAGTATTTCGTGGGGACGGTGTCGCCCCGCGGTGTGGAAATCGCGACGTCCATACAGTGTGAACTACAGCTCTGGAGGGCGGTTTTATTCCTCGGACAAGACCCCCCTACCGCGTGGCGGGCGTGGTGGCCAGGGCGTGCAGCTCCGAGAGCGAGCGCACCACGCCGCCGCGCACCACCCAGCGCAGCCGGCGGAGGTTGGCGATGTCGGCCTGCGGATCGGCGGCGACCACCAGCAGGTCGGCCAGCTTGCCCTTCTCGATCGTGCCCAGCTCCTTATCGCGTCCCATCGCGGCCGCGCCTCCCCGGGTGGCGGCCATCAGCACCTCGCGCGGCGTCAGGCCGGCCCGCTGCATGGCCTCCATCTCGGCGTAGACGGAGACGCCGTGGAGGGTGAGCGGGTTGCCGGCGTCGGTGCCCATGGCGACCGGGATGCCGGCGCGCGCGACGGTGACCAGGTTGGCCGCGGCGGTGCGCTCGCGCTCGCCGGTGCGCTGGGCGGAGGTTGCCAGCTGCTCGGCGGTGCGGGAGCTCTCGAGGCCGGCAGTCTCGGCGACGCGCGCCAGGGTCTCGGGGTCGACGCAGCCGTTGGGGTCGTCCACCGCCGGCGGCTGCCGGCTGGCGGCGCTCTCGAACATGCGCTGGTAGCCGCGCATGACGGTCAGGGTGGGGCAGTAGAAGGTGCCCTGGCGCTTCGCCAGGTCGAGGAACTCCTGGTCCACCGGCACGTCCCAGACGCTGTGCACCAGCACGCGGGCGCCGGCCCGCAGCGCCGCCTTCGCCTCGGCCAGGCCGGTGGCATGGACGATGAGCGGCAGGCGCCGGATCCGCGCCTCGTCGCCGGCCGCGGTCACCAGCGGCTCGAGCTCGGGGATCGGCTTCTCGGGGATGAACCAGACCTTGACCGCCGCCGCGCCCTCGTTCGCCAGGTAGCGCACCCCCTCGCGCGCCGTGGCCTCGTCGCGCAGGAAGATGAACTGCCGCTCGGCGGGCAAGTTCACCCAGTGGTCCCGGGTGGACAGCAGCGGGCCGGCGGCGGCGATGCGCGGCACCTCGGGATCGGGCTCGGCCCGGGCCGGCAGCGCCAGCGTCCAGGGATAGCCGCCGACGTCGAACACCGAGGTCACGCCGGCGCACAGGTAGGAGCGGCCGAAGCGCTCCGGGTGGAGACGGAGGCCGGCCTCGACCTGGTCGTAAGGGTGCTTGGCGCGCACGTCGAGGGCATCGGGGCGGCCGTCGGCCCAGCCGGTCTGCGAGAAGTGGACGTGGGCGTCGATCACGCCCGGGACGATCCAGAGCCCCGAGACGTCGAGCACGTCGGTGCCGGCCGGCACCGGGCAGGCGGCGCGCGTGCCGGCGCACTCGATCTTGCCGCCGCGCAGCAGCACCACCGCGCCGGCGACCGGCGGCGCTCCGGTGCCGTCGATGAGGGTGGCGCCCACCAGGGCGCGCGCCGGCGGCGGGGTCCCGGGGGGCTCCTGGAAGGCGGTGGTGGCGGTGATCTTCCAGCCGGACGAGGTCTTGACGAAGAGGCGCTCGGAGAGCCCGGCCACCTCCTGGCCGCCGTAGCGCACGCGGTAGCGGTAGGTGCCATAGACCAGGCCGGGGCGCAGGGAGACGAGGCGCAAGTCGGCGGCGTCGATGTGATCGGGCCACGCCCTGCCGAGGTCGGCCGCCAACCCGGCGCGGCCGAGCTCGAAGCCGTCGGGTCCGGTGCGGGGGAGGTTGGTGGAGTCGAGGTAGCAGGCGAGATAGGCCCTGCCGTCGCGGTTGCGGATGGCTTCCAGGTTGGTCTCGAAGATGGCGCGGGCGGCGGCGGTGTCCGAGAGGGCCGGGGCGGCGTGGGTCACGTGGGTGGGATGGGTGGGATGTGCTCGCTTGGCCCGTTTCGACGACTTCGCCTTCGACGACTTGGCTTTCGACGAAGTCGAGGCGGCCAGGGTCCAGCCGGCGGTGGCCAGCAGGGAGGTCATGACCAGTAGGACCATCAGCCGCAGACGACGAGGGATCATCGCCGGTCTCCTTTCCGCCTCGAGGGGGTCCTTCTCGCCCCCGCACCATAGCCGTGCACGCCTCCGGGGGCAACCCCCCGCGGCGGGCCTCGGGCGGCGGATTCCAAGGGCGGGGGGCGAGGCACACCCCCGGGGCCCCTTGGGGCGAGGCGCTGGGTGGTGGATGGGGGGTAGTGGAATGCGGCGCCTCGCCCCAAGGGGCCCCGGGGGTGTGCCTCGCCCCCCGCCCTTGGAATCCGCCGCCCGAGGCCCGCCGCTCCCCCCTCTCCGGCTGAGGGGGCTCTACGGCGACCGGTGGCGTTGGCGACGCCGGCGGGTGACGGCAGGGCTCGGATCTCTCCCGCGGGCTCTACGTCCTGATGTAGCCTCGACGTGTTGAGATCTGAACGAGGGACTCTGGTGAGAGTGAGAACTGGCCAGTACTTGCCGTTGGCCCTGGGACTGCTGGCCGCCTGCTGGGCGGGGGGGACGGCTGGGGCGCACGAGTTGGGGCCTTTCCAGGTGTATGGCACGTTCCTGCGGAATGGGGCGTTCCGGCTCGACGTCAAGGTGGACGAGGAGCACCTGGGGGCAGGGCAGATGGGCGGACCGGCTCGGCGCACGCGGTATGGAAGGATCGCGGGGCTGAGCGGGCCTACCGAGGAGCGATTCGGGCGGTTCCTGAGCGAGCTGGCGGACTCGCTGACCCTGGCTTTCGACGGGGTGACGGTGACGCCGACGTTGACCATGGACCCGCAGGGCGGGGGAGACGCCGGCGCGCCGGTGCGGGCGACGCTGGTGGTCGAGGGCTGGATCCCGGGCGGCGCTCGGGCCTTCACCTTCGCTAGCTCGCTGCCGGTCAAGTCCTACCCGCTGGTGCTGCGGTGCGAGGGCGACGAGTCCTCGTCCTGGCGCTGGATGGCGGGCGGCAAGACGAGCGCTCCGTTCCAGCTGGCCGCGAGCGTGGTGCCGCCGCCGCGCCTCGCGCTGGCCCGGCGCTGCTTCGCGCTCGGCTTCGACGGCGTGCTACCGCACGGGCCGGCGCCGCTGCTGCTGGTGGCTGCGGTGTTCCTGCTCGTCCGCCGCGTGCGCGCCGCCCTGCTGCTGCTTGCCGCCCTGATCCTCGGCGAGGCGCTCGGTCTGACCCTGGCCCTGTACGGCGGAAGCCCGGTGCGGCCGTCCCTGCTCGAGCCGCTGCTGGCCCTGTCGGTCGCCAGCCTGGCCCTGGCCGGCCTGGCCGCGTCGCCGCGCCGCGCGCGTTCCGGCTCCGGCGGGCAAGGCATCTGGCTACGGTTCTTCCTGCCGGCGGTGATCATCGCCGTCGGGGCGCTCTGCGGTCTGGGCTTCGCACCGAACGCACCCGCTGCCTTGCCGCCGCCGCTCCGGCCCGCCGCCGCGGCCGGTTTCATCGCCGGCGTTGCCGCCGCCGAGCTGGCGGTGATGGCAGCAGCCTTCGCCCTGATCGGCCTCCCCTTCCGAGATGAGCCCTGGTACCGAGGCCGCCTGGTCGCCCCGGCCTCCTGCCTGATTGCCCTGGTCGCCCTCTACTGGTCCCTCTCCGGCCTGCTGGGGTGAAGGACCCGCGGGGGCCACTTGGCCTCCTCTTCCCCTCCACCGCCAAGGACACCGGTGGCCGTAGAGTCCCGTCAGCCGGAGAGGGGGGAGCGGAGGGCCTCGGGAGGCGGGGAGGGGGGCGCTGGGCGGACTTCCCCCCTCCGGCCCCTTTGGGCGAGGCGTTGCAATCCACCACCCCCGCATCCACCACCGAAGCGCCTCGCCCAAAGGGGCCGGAGGGGGAAGTCCGCCCAGCGCCCCCCTCCCCGCCTCCCGAGGCCCGGCCGCGGAGGGTGCCCCGGAGGCTTCTTTGACTTCCGCCGGGGTCCTGCTATCATCGGGCGAGAATTAGTACCGTCCTGGTACTGTTTTACCAGATGGCGGGGTGCGGCATGATCAGGATCACCAAGCAGACCGACTACGGAATCGTCCTTCTGACCCACATGGCGGCCCATGCCGACCGCCAGTACAACGCGCCCGACCTGGCCGCGGAGGCGCACCTGCCGCTGCCGATGGCGAGCAAGATCCTGAAGCTGCTGGCGCGCGAGGGCGTGCTGGTGTCGCATCGCGGGGTGAAGGGGGGGTACAGCCTGGGCCGGCATCCGCAGGCGATCTCGATGGCCGAGATCATCGCCGCCCTCGAGGGACCGATCGCCATCACCGAGTGCATCGACGAGGTGGGCGATTGCGCCCACGAGCGGCTCTGCCCGGTGCGCAGCAACTGGCACCGCATCAACGAGGCGGTGCTGGGCGCCCTGCAGGGCATCACCCTGGCGGAGATGGTCCACCCGCTGGCGCCGCTGGACGCACTGGTGACTCTGGGCCGCCGCGGGGCCGCCGCGAGCCCGCCGCAGCCGCCGCTCTGAGGATCGTCCGCGAGCGGCCGTCGACGACGAGCGATACGAGAGATCAGAGAGATAAGAGACAAGAGACCCGAGAGAGACGACGATCGAGAAAGACGACGATCAAGAGACGATCGAGGACGACCCAGAGCCATGCAGACTTCCACCGAGACCCTCGAACAGCTTGCCACGCAAGACTACAAGTTCGGCTTCGTCACCGACGTCGAGCAGGACACCGTCCCGCCGGGCCTCGACGAGGACGTCGTCCGCCTGATCTCGGCCAAGAAGGGCGAGCCGGAGTGGCTGCTCGAGTGGCGGCTCAAGGCCTACCGGCACTGGCTGACCATGCGGGAACCGACCTGGGCGAACGTGCACCATCCGCCGATCGACTACCAGTCGATCGTCTACTTCGCGGCCCCGAAGCGCAAGCAGGGACCGAAGAGCCTCGACGAGGTGGACCCCGAGATCCTGGCCACCTACGAGAAGCTCGGGATCCCGCTGCGCGAGCGCGAGATCCTCTCCGGCGTGGCGGTCGACGCGGTGTTCGACAGCGTGTCGGTCGCGACCACCTTCAAGACCAAGCTCGCCGAGATGGGCATCATCTTCTCGTCCTTCTCGGAGGCGGTGCACGATCATCCCGAGCTGGTGCGCCGGTACCTCGGATCGGTGGTGCCATACTCCGACAACTTCTTCGCCACCCTCAACTCGGCGGTCTTCTCCGACGGCTCCTTCGTCTACGTGCCGAAGGGCGTGCGCTGTCCCATGGAGCTGTCCACCTACTTCCGCATCAACGCCAAGAACTCGGGCCAGTTCGAGCGCACCCTGATCGTCGCCGACGAGGGCGCCTACGTGTCCTACCTCGAGGGCTGCACGGCGCCGATGCGCGACGAGAACCAGCTGCACGCGGCGGTGGTCGAGCTGGTGGCGCTCGACGACGCCACCATCAAGTACTCGACGGTGCAGAACTGGTATCCCGGCGACGAGCACGGCAAGGGCGGCATCTACAACTTCGTCACCAAGCGCGGCAAGTGCGACGGCGCGCGCTCGAAGATCTCGTGGACGCAGGTCGAGACCGGCTCGGCGATCACCTGGAAATATCCGAGCGTCATCCTGAAGGGCGATTCCTCGGTGGGCGAGTTCTACTCGGTGGCGCTGACCAAGGGCTACCAGCAGGCGGACACCGGCACCAAGATGATCCACATCGGCAAGAACACCAGCAGCACGATCGTCTCCAAGGGCATCTCCGCCGGCCACGGCCAGAACACCTACCGCGGCGCGGTGCGCATCCTGAAGGGCGCCGACAACGCGCGTAACTTCTCGCAGTGCGATTCGATGTTGATCGGCGACCAGTGCGGAGCGCACACGTTCCCTTACATCGACGTCCAGAACCCGCTCGCCCGCATGGAGCACGAAGCGACCACCTCGAAGATCGGCGAGGACCAGATCTTCTACTGCAACCAGCGCGGCATCGCGACCGAGGACGCCGTGGCGATGATCGTCAACGGTTTCTGCCGTGAGGTCTTCCGCGAGCTGCCGATGGAATTCGCGGTGGAGGCGCAGAAGCTGCTGGCGATCAACCTGGAGGGCAGCGTCGGCTGAGCCTTCCGGAGACCCGGACCCCGCCGCCGCCGAGGCTGCCGGCACCATGCGGCACCTCCGGCCACCAAGAGATCGATTGACCACCACCTGAGCAAGGGGAAAAGCGAGAGCGATGCTTCAGATCGAGAATCTACATGCGGCGGTCGAGGGCAAGGAGATCCTGCGCGGGATCGACCTCGTCGTGGACGCGGGAGAGGTGCACGCCATCATGGGGCCGAACGGCTCCGGCAAGAGCACCCTCGCCCGCGTGCTGGCGGGACAGGAGAGCTACGAGGTGACGGCGGGCAGGGTGCTCTACGACGGCAAGGACCTGCTGGACATGGACCCCGAGGAGCGGGCGCGCGAAGGGGTGTTCATGGCGTTCCAGTACCCGGTCGAGATCCCCGGCGTGAGCAACACCTATTTCCTCAAGGCCGCGCTCAACGCGGTGCGCAAGCACCGCGGCCTGCCCGACCTCGACGCGGTCGACTTCCTCAAGCTGGTGCGCCAGAAGATGAAGCTGGTGCAGATGGACGAATCGCTGCTCAACCGGCCTGTCAACGAGGGCTTCTCGGGCGGCGAGAAGAAGCGCAACGAGATCTTCCACATGGCGGTGCTCGAGCCGCGCCTCGCGGTGCTCGACGAGACCGACTCCGGCCTCGACATCGACGCGCTGCGCATCGTGGCGGCGGGGGTCGAGAGGCTGCGCCAGCCCGACCGGGCCTTCCTGCTGATCACTCACTACCAGCGGCTGCTGAACTACATCGTTCCCGACCGCGTGCACGTGCTGGTGGACGGCCGCATCGTCCGCTCGGGCGGCAAGGAGCTGGCGCTCGAGCTCGAGGAGAAGGGCTACGTCTGGCTCGAGTCGCTGGCGCGGTCCGCTCCCGGGGCCGCGGCCCAGGCGCCGGCACCGTCGCCGGCGGTTCCCGTCCCCGCGGCCGGAGCCTGACGCCATGACCGGGCAGGCCACCCAGCAGCCGCTGCGCGCGGCAGCCGTCAACCCGGGGTCCGCCGCGGCCACGGCCACCACCCCCACTGCCCCCGCCGTCCCCGCGTCCCCCGCGGCAATCGGCGCGACCGCGCCGGCCCTCCCGCAGGGGCGCGATCGCGACCTCGGCGCCGCCGCGCCCTACCTCGCCGATTGGGAGGCGTTCCGGCGCGGGCTGCAGGGGGGCGAGACGCCGGAGACGCCGGAGCTGCCGGAGCCGCGGGAGATGGTGGAGCGGCCGGAGATGGCGGAGATCGCCGCGTTGCGCCAGGCGGCGATCGACCGCTTCGCCGCGCTGGGCTTCCCGACCACCCGCCAGGAGGAGTGGCGCTACACCAACCTCGCGCCGCTCGCCCGCGCGGCCTTCCAGCGCGCCCCGGCCCGCGTGGTCGGCGGCGGCACGGCGTCGTCGCCGGCGGCCGTGCCGGTCCTCGGCGCGCCGCGCCTCGGCCCGGGCGCCGTCGAGCGGTGGAGCTTCGACGCCGCGGCGACCCTGGTGTTCGTCGACGGCCAGTTCGCGCCCGAGCTCTCCACGGGCGCGGCCGGGGAGGGCCCGCTACCGCCCGGCGTCCTGGTGGCGAGCCTCGCCGACGTGCTGGCGCGCGAGCCCCGGCGGATCACGCCCTGGCTCGGCCGCCACACCTCGTTCCAAGACCAGCCGTTCGTCGCCCTCAACACCGCCTTCCTGAACGACGGCGCCGTCGTGCTGCTGCCGCGCGGCGCGGTGCTCGAGCGCCCGATTCATCTCCTGTACCTGTCCACCCCGTTCCCGGTGGCGCCGGCCCGGCGTTCCCGCCAGGGTGCCGGCGGCGCCGTTCGCGCCGCCGCGCCTGCCGCCGCGTCCGCCAAGCCGGCGGTGCCGGCGCCGGCGACCGTCTCCTATCCGCGCAACCTGATCGTGGCCGGCGAGGGGAGCCAGCTGACCGTGGTCGAGACCTACGCCGGCGAAGGCGCCTACTTCACCTGCGGCGTCACCGAGCTCGTCGCCGGTCCCAGCGCGGTGGTCGACCATTACAAGGTGCAGCGCGAGAGCCGGGACGCCTACCACCTGGCCACCCTGCAGGTCTACGGCGACCGCGCGAGCGTGATCTCCTCGCACTCCATCTCGCTCGGCGGCGGGCTGGTGCGCAACGACGTCAACGCCCTGCTCGACGGCGAGGGCATCGACTGCATCCTCAACGGCCTCTACCTCGCGGACGGCCGGCAGCTGGTCGACAACCACATGCGCGTCGAGCACGCCAAGCCCCACTGCGCCAGCCACGAGCTCTACAAGGGCATCCTCGACGGCAAGGCGCGGACGGTGTTCAACGGCCTCATCCACGTGCATCCGGGGGCGCAGAAGACCGACGCCAAGCAGTCCAACCGCAACCTGCTGCTGTCCGCCGACGCCATCGCCAACTCCAACCCGCGGCTGGAGATCTTCGCCGACGACGTCCGCTGCACTCACGGCTCGACGGTCGGCCAGCTCGACGCCGATGCGGTGTTCTACCTGCGCTCGCGCGGCATCGGCGAGGCCGCGGCGCGCAGCCTGCTGACCTATGCCTTCGCCTCCGACATCGTCGCGCGCGTCAAGGTCGACGCGGTGCGTCACGACCTCGAAGAGTACTTGTTCGCCAGGCTGCCCCAGGGCGAGGTGGTGAGGCAGGCGGTCTAGTGTCGCGCACGGTTCATTCAGCCGGCGCCGGCGGCGCGATCGCGACGACCGCCGGCAGCGCCGCCGGCGCGGCCGCTCCGAGCTACGACCTCGAACGGGTGAGGGCCGATTTCCCGCTGCTCGCCCAGACCGTCCATGGGCGGCCGCTGATCTATCTCGACAACGCCGCCTCGAGCCAGAAGCCGCGCGCCGTGCTCGAGGCGATCGCCGGCTGCTACCGCGACTACTACGCCAACGTCGGCCGCGGCGTGCACCGGCTGGCGCAGCTGGCGACCGCCGCCCGCGAGCGGGCGCGGGAAAGGGTGCGGACCTTCGTCGGCGCGGCCACCGCCGAGGAGATCGTCTTCGTGAGCGGCACGACGGAGGCGATCAACCTGGTCGCCCACAGCTACGGGCGGGGGCGGCGCACCGGCCTGGCGGCCGGCGACGAGGTGCTGGTCACCGCCATGGAGCATCACTCGAACCTGGTGCCCTGGCAGCTCCTGTGCGAGGAGCGCGGCGCCAGCTTGCGCGTCGTGCCCATCGACCGCCGCGGCGAGCTCGACCTCGCGGCGCTCCGCCGCCTGCTGTCGCCGCGCACCCGCATCGTCGCGGTGGCGCACGTCTCCAACGTGCTGGGCACCGTCAACCCGGTCGCCGAGATCGCCGACCTGGTGCATCGGCGCGGGGCGGTGCTGGTGGTGGACGGCGCCCAGGCGGCGCCCCACCTGACGGTCGACGTCGCCATGCTCGGCTGCGACTTCTACGCCTTCTCCGGTCACAAGGTCTACGGCCCCAGCGGCATCGGGGCGCTCTACGGCCGTGCCGAGCTGCTGGCCGCGATGCCGCCCTGGCAGGGCGGCGGCGGCATGATCGAGCAGGTGCGCTTCGAGGGCACCACCTACGCGCCGCCGCCGCAACGTTTCGAGGCGGGGACTCCCAACATCGAGGGCGCCATCGGGCTCGCCGCCGCCCTCGACTACCTGATGACCCTCGGGCTGAACGCGGTGGCCGTCTGGGAGGGCCGGCTGCTGCAATGGGCGGCCGAGCGCCTGGGCGCCATCCCGGGCGTGCAGCTGGTGGGGTCGGCGCGCGAGCGCGCCGGCCTGCTGTCGTTCCTGGTCGAGGGCGTCCACCCGCACGACGTCGGCACGGTTCTCGACGGCCTGGGCATCGCGGTGCGCGCCGGCCATCACTGCGCCCAGCCGCTGATGGAGGTGCTCGAGGTTCCCGCCACCACCCGCGCCTCGTTCGGCCTCTACAACACTCTCGACGAGGTGGACGCGCTCGCGACGGCCGTCGAGCGGGTGCGGGAGGTGTTCGCGTGAGCGGCGGCTTCGGCGGCTTCGGCGGGCTGCAGGATCTCTACGGCGAGGTCATCCTCGACCACAACCGGCGGCCGCGCAACTTCGGCCGCCTGCCCGGGGCGAGCCACAGCGCCGTCGGCTACAACCCGCTCTGCGGCGACCGGGTGGAGGTCTATCTGCGGGTCGAGCAGGGGCGGATCGAGGAGATCGCTTTCGAGGGCGTCGGCTGCGCCATCTCGACCGCATCGGCGTCGATGATGACCGAGGCGTTGCGCGGCAAGTCGCTCGAGGAGACGCGGCGCCTGTTCGAGGGCTTCCACGCCCTGGTCACCGGCGCGCCCGCGGGCGGCGGCGCCGCCGACGCCCGCGGCGGAGCGCCCGAGCTGGGCAAGCTCGCGGCTTTCGGCGGCGTGGGCGAGTACCCGATGCGGGTCAAGTGCGCGACCCTCGCCTGGCACGCCCTGCAATCGGCACTCGCGTCCGGAGCGGCCGCGGCGCCGGGATCGGGATCGGAGCGAGAGTCGGGGTCAGAGCCCGAGTCGGGCAATCGCGGCGCCACCGGCAGCCGGTGAGCGGCCGCCGGCCGCGGCTGGCGCGGCTGGAAGGAGACGTCATGGCAGCAGAATCGAACGCACCTATGGAGAACGCTCCGCTGGAAACTGCTCCGCCGGGGAGCGCCCCGCCGGGGAGCGCGCCGGCGGAGACCCCGCCGGAGAACGCCCCGCCGGAGACCGCCCCGCTGGCCTCCGCCGAGGCCGCGGCCGCCGGCGCGGCGGCGAGCATCGAGGACGGCATCGTCGAGGCGCTGAAGACCGTCTACGACCCGGAGATCCCGGTCAACATCTACGAGATGGGACTGATCTACGACCTCAACGTCGAGCCCGGCGGGCGGGTGCAGATCAAGATGACCCTGACCTCCCCCGGCTGCCCGGTCGCCGGCACGCTGCCCGGAGAGGTGAAGGACAAGGTCGAGAGCGTGCCCGGGGTCGCCGCGGCGGAGGTCGAGGTGGTCTGGGACCCGGTCTGGAACCCGTCGATGATGTCGGAATCGGCACGGCTTCAGCTCGGTATGTTCTGATTCAGGCTACAAGATATCCTGATCCGGACACTCGTGTTGCGTATTTCAGTGATAAGATAGCCGGCGTGGAACGGGGCCGGGCGCGCCGGCGCGCCCGCGGCGTGGGTATCCCGCGGCCCTCGCCCCGCCCCCGCACTGGCCATGACCTCGCTGTCCAGCATCGCGGTCGCGACGGAGCTCGAGCCTCTCATCGAGAGGCTCCGCCCTCGGCTCAAGCGCATCCTGCGCGGTTACGGCATCCCGCCGCACGACGCCGAGGACCTGCTGCAGGAGGCCTTCCTGGCCGTCCTGGGCAAGTGGGAGTCGATCGACAACAAGGAAGCCTGGGTGATCGGCACGCTGCGCAACCGCTGCGCGCGCTACTGGCGGGACCGCCGGTCGAGCGTGCTCGAGGCGGTCGACTCGGCCCTGCTCGAATTCCTCTCGCGGCCGCAGCCGGCGCCGCAGGACCGGGCGGTGCTGGTCTGGGACCTCGAGAGCCTCTTCGAGACCCTCTCGGCTCGGCACCGGGCGGTGCTGTGGCTGCGCTTCGGCCTCGGCCTGACCACCGAAGAGGTGGCCGGCCGCCTCGGCTACTGCCCGGCGAGCATCCGCAAGCTGACCCTGAGGTCGCTGGCCCGCCTGCGCCTGGCGGTCTCGCCGCCGCCTCCCGTCACGCGCGCCTGATCCAGATTCGTCCGCATCGCTTTCCCGGAGGCTCCCCCTGCGCCCCTGCCGTGTCGCTTTGGACGAGGGGTGCCTCGCCTCTCCCCCCGGCGCTGTCCCGGCGGGCGCGGCTGTGGCATAGTTGACCCTCTCGCGCGGCACGTCCGGGCCACGACCGGCGAGCCGGGACCCAAGCCATGAACCCACAGCTCCGTAAGCTGGTCGCGACCGCGGGCCTGACGTGCGCCCTTTTCCTCGCGCTGCCCGGCCCCCGCGCCGGCGCGCAGCAGAGCGAGGACGAGGACTTCCACTACCGGTGGCGCCTGGGCAACGTGGTCGGCACCATCCTGGGCCTGTTCCTCCCCAGCCAGGGCGACGGCGAGCTGGCGTTCAAGTTGCAGAAGGACGGACACCTGAGGGGCGAGCTGCTGATCACCTCGCCGCAGAGCAAGCAGGGCGAGTATTGGCGCTATGGCTCCGAGATCGACCCGCGCACGCTGCAGCCGATCCGCGCCTGGAGCTCCTTCTTCTGGCGCGGGCGCTCCAAGTCCACGAGCGACGAGATCGAGCAGAAAGGGGTTCTCGACATCTCCTGCGCCATCTACACCATCCGCCATGAGCCGTTCCAGAAGCCGCGCGACATGGAGATCTGGTCGGACGGCAAGATCTACCCGGTGACGGTGCTGCCGATGGGCGACGAGGTGCGCACGATCGCGAACCGGAAGGTCGAGACCCGCCATTACGCCATCCGCGGCAGGGACCTGCCCGAGCGGCGGAAATGGACCGCCAAGGTCGACTTCTGGCTGGCCAAGGACCAGGTGGCCACGCCAGTGGAAATCCAGATCTCCCGCCGCCTGGCGGACGTGAGGCTGGAGCTGAGGCCCACCGCCACGGCAGGCTGATTGCCAGGTGCAGTGCTCTCTTGAGGAGGAGGATCTCTCATGAAGCAAGCACGGATCGGTTGGGCCGCGGGCGCCGCGGCGGCGCTGCTCGTCCTCGTCATCTCCGCCTGTGAGCCGAAGGGCTCCACCACCACCGCCGGTACCGCCGCCACCCCGAAAGGCGCGAAGCCGCCGGTGAAAGTCAGCGACGAGCCGATGAAGCCCGAGGAGATCGCGGCGGCGCAGGCGGGCGGGTCCGCGGCCGCGGCTGCCGCCCCGGCCGCGACGGCCGCGGCGCCGGCGGGCGCGACGGCAACCGCCGCCCAGGCCATCCTCGAGCCCGCCAAGGACACCCCGGGCTTCTCCGGCAGGGTGACCTTCTACCAGGCCGGCAGCCAGGTCCGGGTGGTGGCCGACGTCACCGGCGTCTCACCGCCCGGCAATCACGGCTTCCACGTCCACGAGAACGGCAAGTGCGAGCGCGACCCGGGCAAGGACTTCGCGACCGCCGGCGGGCATTTCAACCCGGCGGGGACGCCGCACGCCTGCCCGGACGCGGCCAGCCACCATGCCGGCGACCTCGGGAACATCGTGATCAATGCCGACGGCACCGGCCACGTGGACGTCACCACCTCGGCGCTGTCGCTCTCCGGCGCGAGCTCCGTCGTGGGCAGGGCGGTCATCCTGCACGCGGCGGCCGACGACTGCACCACCCAGCCCACCGGCAACGCCGGCGGGCGGCTGGCCTGCGGAGTGATCGTGGCCAGCGGCACGGGCGGTCACTGAGCCGGTGAGCCGGCCGCCGGGCGCGGGTGGCTCGCCACCGTCAAGGGAGCTCTGGGCGTCCCTGCTGCCGACCCTCGGGGCGGTGGTGGCGATGGCGGTCGCCGGGCAGTCCCGGGCGCTGGCGGACCTCGAGCTGCTCGGCAGCTCGTGGACCAGCTTCGGGGGCCCCTGGTGGTTCCTGGCGCTGCTCGCCGCCGGCGCCGCGGGCGCCTTCCACCGTCCCTTCAACCGCACCACCCTCGGCCTCGGCGCCGCCGTCGTGGCGCCGGCCGTGCTGCTGTTCGGCGCGGTCACCGCCGCGGGCCTGGCCGCCGTCTCCCTGCTGCTGGCCGAGATCGGCTGGCGCATGGTGCGCTCGGCCGGCGTGGTGCCGCTGCCGGAGCGGCGCAAGCTGCTGCGGGCGCTCGAAGCCGCGGGCATGGCGGGCTGCGCGGCGCTGGCGGGCGGGGCGATCTGGGCCTGGCTGCCGCGCCTGCGGACCGGGGCGCAGCTGCCGGCGCGCGTGGCCGCCGCGGCCGCCGTCTACCTCGTGGTGTGGCTCGGGCTGCTGCTCGCGGAGCAGAAGATCCGCCATCCCGAGCAGGCCCTGCGCCCGCGGGTGGCGCTGCCGCTGCTCACCGACCTCGCCGGCTGGATCGCCGGCGCCGGGCTGGCTCTCGCCGGCGCGGGTGCCGGCTGGGGGACTGCCGGGGTGGTGCTGGCCGCGCTGGTGCTGGCGGCGGTCGAGGCCGGGCGCAACGGCGTGCTGCTGGCCAAGGCGCGGCGCCGCGCCGGCGATCTCGAGCGCCTGCGCCGCGCCGGCACCCGCATGATCACCCCCGAGCAGGAGATGGTGGGCGTCGCCGAGCGCATCCTCGCCGAATGCGAGGTGGTCAAGTTCCAGTGGTTCCAGTTCGAGACCCTGACCCCGGGCAGCGAGTTCAAGAGCTGGTGGGCCGGCCCGCTGCACGAGCTGCGGGAGGGCGTGCCCGAGCCGGACCGCCATCCGCCCGCGCTCCCCGGCTTCCACCGCCGCACCAGCTGGCAGCTCGTGGAGCGCCACCTGCGCGACGAAGGGCGCGTGCTCGCCCGGCTGCGGCTGTGGTGCGATCCGCGCCTGGTCGAGGCGCAGGCCCTGGTGATGCTCGACCGGCTGCTGCCCCAGATGACCGCCTCGGTGCGGCGCTGCCTGCTCGACCGCGAGGCGCGCGAGGATCCCCTCACCGGCGTCGCGGTCCGGCGCGTGCTCGAGCAGCGCATGCACCAGGCGCACGCCCGCTCGATCGAGGAGGGCGGCGTGCTGTCCGTCATCCTCTGCGACCTCGACCACTTCAAGCGCATCAACGACACCCATGGCCACTCCGCCGGCGACGCCGCGCTGGTGGCGGTGGCCGCCGTGCTGCGGGAGGAGCGGCGCGAGACCGACCTCTGCTGCCGCTACGGCGGCGAGGAGTTCGTGCTGCTCCTCGAGGACACCGCCGGCGAGGCCGCTCTCCTCGCCGCCGAGCGCCTCCGCGCCCGCGTCGAGGAGCTCGACTTCCGCGTCGAGGGCCGGCCGGTCCCCCTCACCCTGAGCGCCGGCGTCGCCTGCTTCCCCGAGCTCTACATCAAGACCGCCGCCGAGCTCCTCCTCTTCGCCGACGAGGCCCTCTACGAAGCCAAGCGCAGCGGCCGCAACCGCTGCCTCCTCGACCTTGGCCAGGGCCGCTACCTCGACGTCGAAGGCTCCGTCCACGCCAGCGAAGAGGTCCCGCCGGCCCTCGAGCCCCCGCGGATCTTCGCCTGAGGGCCGGGCGGGCGCAGGGCGCAGCGCGACGCTCGGCGCGGGGTGCGTGCGGGCCGCGGCCGCGGGTCGCGACCCGCGCGGTCCCGCGGTCCGTCCTATAATTGACACGGCTCGACGCGCTGCCTTAGACTGCGTTGCGCGTTTCCGTCGGGGCGTAGCGCAGCCTGGTAGCGCACCTGCCTTGGGCGCAGGGGGTCCCCAGTTCAAATCTGGGCGCCCCGATTACCGACGGCGACCCGAGGTGGTTCCCTGGCCGAGCCGAGTCGCTGCCTGTAGCTCAGTTGGATAGAGCGGCGGCCTTCTAAGCCGCGGGTCGGGGGTTCGAATCCCTCCAGGCAGGCCAACCCCCCCTTTGAAAGCGTCGCACCCCACCAAGCGCCCTTAGCTCAGCTGGATAGAGCGACAGCCTCCGGAGCTGTAGGTCAGAGGTTCGAATCCTCTAGGGCGCACCACGCAGAACACCGCAAGTCCTACTCCCGGCTACGCTTACAAACCCTTACCCCATAGGGAGAGATAGCGGCTCTGCTACAGCGAGCGCAAGACCTGGCCGAGCAGCTCCAAGAGTTCATGCGCGAGGCGGCCCGCATCCCGACGCCAGCCGGTGTGCATAGGCCGGCGGCGAGCGAGGTCTCGCGCTCCCGCCGCCGCTTAGCCCCCGACAGGGTAGGATAGGCGCGGGGGTGGCAGACGATGAGCACGATCCAGATCGACGTTCCCGAGAGCGTCCTCCTCAGCACCGGCCAGTCACAGGAGGAGTTCGTGCGCGAAGCAAAGTTCCTGCTCGCGCTCAAGCTTTTTGAGCTCGGCCGCCTGTCCTCTGGGAAAGCGGCCGACATGTGCGGTATGAACCGGGTCGACTTCATCCTGCTTGCCGGCCGCTCGGGCGTGCCGGTCGCTGACTTGGACGACGCCGAGCGCGAACGAGAGTTCACGGCTTGAACGAGGGGCCTGTCGTCTGCAATGCCGGACCGCTGATCGCACTCGCGGGCATTGCTCAGCTCCCTCTCCTGCGCGCGCTCTATCGTCGCATCCTCGTGCCGGAGCCCGTCATCGAAGAGGTCGTGCGATCCGGCGCCGGGCGGGCGGGTGCGATCGAGATCGCCTCTGCGCAGTGGCTGGAGGTCGTTTCTCCACCCACCGAACCTGACGCGCTGCTTGCGGCGGAATTGGGCACCGGCGAGAGCGCAGTGCTAAGAGTCGCCGCCCGTCTTCGTGCGCCGCTCGTCCTGATCGATGAGCGCCGAGCTCGCCGCATCGCGACCCAGGTCTACAGACTGAAAGTGCGAGGCACCGCAGGCGTGCTCGTTGAAGCCAAGAGGGGCGGTTTCATTCCCACAATTCGGCCGCTACTCGAAGCTATGGTTCAGAATGGGTACTTCCTCTCGACCCGCCTCGTCGAGACCGCATGCAGCGCCGCCGGCGAGTGATCGGCCGTGCCACGCATGTGTTCTGAAGCCCGGTGAGCTCTACAGGCGCTATGCGGCTGCACTAGCCTACATCGTCGAGAAGACACCCGTGCGAGAGGGTAAAACATGTGCTGTGCGACGCTTCGAGAAAAGGAATAACCGCCGTGGACGTCGATAAGATCGTTGGAGCAATTAAGAGGTGCGAGTCTGAGCTGACGCAGATTCTTGGTCGGTTTACCAACTCGCGCGACAGCATTGATATCGAACGCCGAGACGATCCAAAATTCCGCCAAATCATGCGCGAGCTCGTGGATCTGTTTAATGACATCTTTGGACCAAACAGTTACTCATACCAGATAGCTCATGAGTTTGAGGAGGGAGTTTCAAACTATCTGGGAAGGCCTTCTACAAGATCGTCGAGAACATCCTCTGCGTGGTACAGGCCGAACATGCGGAGCGGCTACGGCTGATCTTGGGCAGGCTCAACGTGGCCAGAGAGCCGAGGGATATGGGCCTACCGGGTCTCCAGCTGCACCCCCTGAAGGGAGACCGCAAGGGTACCTGGTCCGTCCGCGTGAGCGGCAACTGGCGGGTCACGTTCGAGTTCGTCGGAAGCGACGTGGACCAGGTCGATTACGAGGACTATCACTGAGGCTGCCGACGATGAAGATGCACAACCCACCCCATCCCGGGGAAGTGCTCAGGTCCCTCTGCCTGGAGCCGCTTGGCTTGACGGTCACCGGCGCTGCGGGGGCGCTGGGAGTGAGCCGCAGGACGCTGTCGGCGATTGTCAACGGCCGCTCGGGGATCAGCCCTGAGATGGCGGTCCGGCTGTCGCTGGCGTTCGACACCGCGGCTGAGAGCTGGCTTGCTCAACAGCTGCAGTACGACCTCTGGCAGGCGGAGAAGAAGCGCGCCTCGCTGCGCGTCACGCGACTCTCGGCTGCCTAGCTCGCAACCTGAAAGGCGGCGGAGATCGTGCGGGTACCGGGGTCGCTGTCCTGCTGCTACGGCGGCGTCGTGAACACGCGCGCGATGGAGGAGGCGACAGGATTCAAGTTGCCTGGCACAGCGCTTTGCCACGTCACGACCGCGAAACCACCGATGGCCACTGCGACCTGCGGTGCGCCCTGCGCGAGGTGATCGAGGTCGTCCTGAGCCTCGTTCAGTGTCAGCTCGGGCGTGATCGGAGTGCCGTCAGCCTCGAGCCAGCGGCCCTTGATGTCGTCGGCGGCACCGCTCGGATCGCGACCCTCCCAGACGACAAAGTAGTGGTTGCTGGGGTCGACGGAGACGACCGGCAATAAAGCAGCCACGCTCTGACTGACCCGGAAGAGCCTGCCGAGCGGGCGCGCTCGCGCAGAGAAGCGCTCGGCGACGATGGCCGCGGGGCGGCTGTTCACCCGCGCCGATGTCCACGCGACGAGGAACGTGCCGTCCGCAGCGACGCCGACAGTCGGGTATGCCTGGACGCAAGATGTGTCGGCGACCGCCACCGCAGGCCCGAGGAGCAGCCGCCCCGAGGATGCGATGCTGCGCACGAACACGTGCGAGCAGCCGCGGGGGATCGCGGTTTGCGAGGAATAGACCGCGACGAGGCTCCCCTCGGGTTGCACCGCCAGTCCAAACCCCCAATTCAAGCCTGGCGGGCTGAGCTGCACCGGCGGGCGCAGAAGCCGGCCGGCCGTATCGACGAAGGCAAGGCTTACATAGAGACCACTTTCGCGCCGCGGGGCGGATTGCCCCAGCAGCGCGAACCCATCCGGCGTACGCACCATGCTCGACACACCGGCGAAGGTATCGCCATGCGCCCCCAGCCCCTGCAGCAGGATGGGCGGCCCCGCAGGGCTCAGGTCTTCGCCAAAGAGCTGCAGAACCGGCGCCGAGATCGGCGACGAGCTAGCGGCGGCGTAGAAAACAGCGAACCCTTGCTGCATGCCCACGGCGATCGGTTCCGAGATGAAGCCGCCGTGACGGAGGAGGGCGGGAGCCGTGATCCCACCTGGGGACACCACGGAACCCAGGAGATCGGTCTCCGCGTTCTGCGCGTCCTCCGAAATCGTCCAGAACGCCGCACAGACGCCCGCGTCATCGCAGGCTGTCGTTGGTGGAGACAACGCTGGATAGCTGGCGCCCGTCCAGAGGGCGAGGTCGCCGGTCAGCGGCGCCTGCGCGCGGGCGGCCGCGAACGCCGGGAGACCGAGCGCCAGAGCGAGCATCACGTTCCAGCAGGACTTCGTCAGAGCCATGCGTCGATCATATCGTGGTCGCTCCCGAGAGAGAATGCGGCGACTCTTGAGGCTTCGCAGCGCACTGCAGGCACTTGTCGCAGCGGCGCCGTGCCTCGCGGCCGCTCGGCGTCGGCTCTCTGGTTCCTCCTTACCTGGAAAACCGAGTCAGGGAAGCGTCAGCGCCCAGAAACCGCTTCCGGCGGTGCCGGCGTAGAGCGTGCGCGGCGGACCGGGATCGAGGCGCAGCGGTCCGGAAAAGGCCGCAACCGGCAGGCCCAGGTTGATGGATGTCCAGGTCGCGCCACCGTCCGTGCTCTGGAAAACCCCCTGCTCGCCGAGACCGGCGTAGACAACGGCTGGATCGTGAGGATCGACGACGAGGTCGGTCGCCAGGCCCGGCGGCAGCCCGGTCCCGGTCTGCATCCAGTGCTTGCCGCCGTCGAAGCTCTTCCACACCCCGTTCTCGGTGCCTGCATAGACCACGCGGTGCGCGGTCGGGCTGATCGCCAGGCTGCGGACGTCGAGCGCGTCGAGGCCAAAATCCGCATGGACGAAATGATGGCCGCGATCCGAGCTCTTCAGGAGGCCGACCTCGTCGATCGCCACGTACACGATCGCCGGCACCAGGGGATCGACGAGCCCGGCGTCCACTTGGAAGATGCCGGGCAGGCAGCTCCAGGTCGTGCCGGCGTCGCGGCTCACGTACGCGAAGCAGGGCAGGCTGCACGCCACCGAGGTGGTTCCTCCGCTGGCATAGACCGTCGCCGTCTCGGGGTCGACCCCGAAAACGCTTGCCGTGACGCAGTCGTTGACCGGCCGGACTTGCCAATGCGCGCCGCCGTCGCGGCTGCGCGCCACGCCGCCGAACACGCCGGTGTACAGCGTCTGGCGCCTGGGATCGCTCTCGAGCGAGAACACGTCGATCTCGGGGAAGAAGCTGCCGGTCTCGAGGCCGTCGTTGCGGGGCGTCCAATGCGCGCCGGAGTCGCCGCTCGCGAAGATGCCGCCAAGGAAGACCGCGGCGAACAGACGGTGCGCTGCGGCCCGGACGCGACGACGAGGCCGGTCGCCACGGTGGCCGTGAGTCCGTGATTGACCGCGTGCCAGTCGCCGCCGGTGCTCTCGAACAGGCCGCTCTCGAGGGTGCCGGCGAGCAAACGTCCTGGCCGGCTCGGATCGGCGGCGAGAGCGCTGACGAAGGCAAACGCGCGCCGGTTGCCGCCGCCGCCGGCGACCGGCCCGACCTCGTTCCAGACTCGCCCCTGGTCGCTGCTCGCGAACACGCCGAGTCCACCGGCATAGAGCTCGCCAGCCGGGTCGACGGCGAGTGTCACGCCGTTGAAGCCCAGCGTGCCGGGGAGGTCGGTCTGCACCCAGGTCACACCGCCATCGCTCGTCCGCCAGAGCGTACGCAGGCCCGCCTGCAGGTGAGGCGGCCTGGCGGTGAGGTAGAGGGTGTGTGACGCGCTGTCGAAGAGCAGACTGCTCATCTGGTCAATCTGCGCCACGCCGCTGCCGCCGAGCTGCGTCCAGCTCGCGCCGCCGTCGCTGCTCGCGAACAGCTCGCTGGTCGAGTTGTAGAGCTGCCAGGACACGAACAGCCGGCTGGGGCCGGTGAGCGCGAGGCCGGAGAGCCGGCCGGAGGTCGGCAGGCCCTGGCTCGCCGCTGTCCAGTGCTCACCCGCGTCGCCGCTCAGGAAGACACCGCTCGGCGTCGCGGCGTAGACGGTCTGCCGCTGCACGGGGTCGATGGCCAGAGCGAGAACGCCACCCAGGGCGCCACCCACGTGGTCCGCCGCGGCGTGCCACTCGGCGCCGCCGGTGGTCGTGATCCACACGCCGTCCCAGGTGCCGGCAAAGGCGGTCCCCGGCGCATCTGGATCGACGGCCACGGCGAAGACGGGCCGGCCGGCGATCGGACCGCGTGGCGCGTGCCAGGTCAGCCCACCGTCGGTGCTCGTGAAGACGCCGCCTCCGTCGAGCCCGGCGTACACCTGCAAGGGGTCCGAGGGCGCGAAGGCGACGGCGAGCGCCCAGCCCCCTTCCGGGCCGAGGGCGCGCCAGCGCGCGGGTGCAGCGCCGAGCGGGCCGGCCGCAAAGAGGCTTCTCGCAAGGCTCGCGGCGAGCAGCGATCCGAGCGCGAGGCGGAGCACGGCTCCCCCCATGCAGGACGTCGTCTGCGGCATGGTCGTCTCCTCGTTCTGATCTCGTATACGGGCCGCCGTGCAGAGGAGTCTAGCTGCCCCGCGGCCGCCGCTGCGTTAAAATGCCCGCGATCCATGCACATTCCGTCGACGTCGGACTCCACCTCGGGAACCTTCCGCGCCTCGCCGATCGTGGTCGCCGGCATGTACCGTTCCGGCACCTCCTACCTGGCTTCCGTTCTGGCCGCGGCCGGCGTCGCGATGGGAACGCGGCTGGTCGAGCCCGACGCCAACAATCCGCGCGGTTACTTCGAGGATCGCGACTTCCTGGCCCTCAATCGACGGCTGATGCTCGCCTCGACCGACGACGCGCCGGGGCATCGCGACTGGGGCTGGACCGAGACCGAGCACTGGGAGGAAGGCCCGGCGGCTGGCGTGCGGACCGCGGCCCGCGAGCTGCTGGCCGCGCGCCGGGAAGGCCGCCCCTGGGGCTGGAAGGATCCGCGCACCACGCTGGTGCTCGACTTCTGGGATGGGCTGGCAGCCGAGGTCGGCGCGGCGCCAGGGTACCTCTTCGTGTACCGGGCCCCCTGGGACGTCGCCGATGCCATCCAGCGCGTCGGGGCGGACGTCTTCCTGCGTCGCCCCGAGTACGCCTACTGCATCTGGCGCCTCTACAACCGCCGCCTCCTCGAGTTCCGCCGCCGCCATCCGGGCCGGACCCTGCTCGTCGCGATCGAAGCCGTGCTCGCCGCACCTCGCCGCTTTGCCGACCTCCTGGCCGCGCGTCTCGGCTGTCCGCTGGACGGGGATCTGCTCACCCGTCTGCGAGGGGAGGAAGGACTGCGCGCACGGCCGCTCTCCGATCCCTTGGTCGACCTGGTCGCGGCCACCAGCCCCGAGACCTACCAGCTCTTCGGAGAACTGCAGGCGGCCGCAGATCTACCGCGGGACGGCTGGACGACCCCGCGTCCCCGCTCGGCGCCGGCGCTCGCGGTGCCGCCAGTCAAGCCGCTGGTGTCGGTGGTCATTCCCTGCCGCGACCTCGGCGAGCTCCTGGTCGAGGCGGTGGCGAGCGTCGCAGCGGCCGCGCCGGGCAGCGAGCTCATTCTCGTCAACGACGGCTCGCGCCAAGCGCACACGCTCGAGGTGCTGGAGCGGCTGCGGCAGGCCGGCTTCGACATCCTCGACCTGCCGGGCGTCGGACTGCCCGGCGCCCGGAATGCGGGCATCGCCCGCGCCCGCGGGCGCTACATCCTGACGCTCGACGCCGACGACCGCCTCCGGCCCGGCTTCGTCGAGCCGGCGCTCGCGCTCCTCGAGGCCGAGCCGGACGTCGGAGTGGTCTACGGCGACCGTCAAACCTTCGGTCTGCGCTCGGGCGTGGTCAAGGTGCCTGACTTCGACCTCGATCGGCTGCTCTGCGGCAACTTCATCGCCGCCTGCGCGCTGTTCAGGAAGGCGGCCTGGGAGAGCTGCGGGGGATACGACAGCGAGCTTCCCGCCTGGGAGGATTGGGAGCTCTGGATCGCGCTTGCCGAGCGGGGCTGGTGCTTCCGGCATCTGCCGGTGCTCAGCTTCGATCACCGCTTACGGCCCGGATCGACGGTCGTGCGGTGCGAGCAGGGCGACGTGGGAGCGCCCCTGCAGGAGCGGATCGTGCGGAAGCACGAGGCGGTTTACCTGCGCCGCCTGCCGCAGCTGCTGATGGCGATGCAGGCGCGGGCCGCCGCCGAGGCCGAGGTGCCCGCGCTCCGCGCGGCGAATCGCAGCATCGACGCCGAAGTCGAGCGCTGGCGGGATCGCGTCCGCTTCATGGAGGCGACGAGGGCCTGGCGCTGGCGCGAGCGGGTCCTCCGCCTGCGGGGTCGCGGGGCGCCGAAGAGCGTCGCCGTCGACCTGGCAGCCCTGGAGGTGGAACCCCAGGAGACCTGACGGGCGGCCGGGGTCGCCGCAAGAGCCTTGTCTCGGGTACCGGAAGCCTCTGCATGAAACCAGCGCGGAACACCACCGTCGTGATCAAGACCTTCGAGCGTCCCGAGATGGTCGATCGCCTGCTCCGGAGCATCCGGGCGCGCTACCCGGCGGTCCCGGTCGTCATCGTCGACGACAGCCGCGAGGTCAATCGGGCCCTGGCCGACCTTGCAGCGGTCGACCCGGCGATCCGCTACGCCTACGTGGGCTTCGACGTCGGCGCCTCGGCGGGCCGGAACCACGGTGTCCGGCTGGCCGCCACCGCGTACGCCTTCACGTGCGACGACGACTGCTTCTTTGGCGATGACACGGATCTGGGGCTGGCGGAGGATCTGCTCGAGGCCGCGCGGGTCGACGTTCTGGGGGTCGATGACAGCACCGGGTTCTGGGGGCTGTTTCGGACCCGCGACGGCGGCGTCGAGTACGTGCGGGAATCGCGCGGCGAGGTCGGGCCGGTGCGCCGGGTCGACTTTGCGCCGCAGCAGATGCTCGCGCCGACCGCCGTCCTCCGGCGCTACGGCTGGGACGCCTCGCTCAAGTCGGGCGAGCACTTTGCCTACTTCTACTCTCATCTGGGCAAGATCCGTGTGGGCTACACCGAGGTCGTCTCCGTTCACCACGAGCCAGCCCGGAATCCCTTCTACGAACAATACCGGGGGCGCGGCCTCGGGTACGTCCGGGAGTTCATGCGCCGTCACGGCCTCCGCCGCCGCATCGATCTCGCCGGCGACGTGATCGAGGCCTGACGGCGGCGAGCACCACGCAGAATCGAGCCTTCGCTGGAGCGACGTGGATCTCGAAGGCCGCATCATCAAGCTCCGCGGCGGAAAGACCGGCGCGCGCGTCGTGCCGCTGAGCCGCGCGGCAGTGGAGCTGCTGGTGGCCGCCAAGCCCGCCGCGTCCTCTCCCGAAGAATACGTCTGCCCCGGTCAGAACGCCGGCGCTCCGTTCATACGCACAAGCCATAAGCATATGTGCATCAGCCCATGGAGCCTCCGGCCCGTTGGAAACGGGACGATTGGCCGTGTTCTCGAAGACGCTCCCGGTTAGCGCCACAGTTACCCCGCTCGGCCCTCAAGCGTATTCAGTCCACAGCGTTCCGCCGGGTAGTGACCTACCACCGACCGGGAATTGTGGCGTGGCTTCGCTTCGATCGTAAAAGCTTACGTTGGCACCCAAGAAGGCCGAGAACGCGGGATGCTTAGCAATCGACGGAGTGGTGAGCCAGCCCTGCTGCGCGGCTTCGTAGGCTAGGAGCCAGTGTTCACTCTCAAGGGCATCAGGGTCGGACACAAGTGCCGCCCACGAGCCTTTGCTGAGGGCGTTTGACTGAAAGAGCCCTTGCTCATCAGCGTGCATGGCGAGCAGAGCTACGACATCGTCTTCCATGCCGCTCACTAGGCGCGCAGCGTCGCGGCTCAAGGGCACGGACCAAGCGAGAGAACCCCATAGAGCCCATGCAACTTCGCTGCCCTGCCCGCGAGGAGCGTGCCGTGCGATGACGCTCTCGAAGACCTCTCCTAATGGTGCCTTTGGCACAGTGTGACCTCCCAGACAAGCTACCTCGTGAAGAGTCCCTAATGCGACCGGTAATGTAGACGGGTCCGCCGAGGCAGCGCTAAGGACGCAGTTCTGGAACGAGCGCCAACCTTGCGGGCTCACATCGATCCGCTGAAAATGGGAGATAGCGTAGCGAAGGACCGACTCTCCAGGGTGCGCGAGAGCAAGATCGAAGGCTCTGCTAAAAAAGCCGAGGAGGTCGTTTCGTTGCGCTACTGGCCCTTCTCGAATAATCAATGCCTTGAGCTCTGACGCCCATGCGCTGTCCAACCGATGAGGCAGGTCGATGATGCGCGTCTTCTTGGGGTTAAGGTTCAATTCAAATGACGCCAACACCGCTTGTAGCTCTGACAGCGTCTCCTCTGCTGCGCTGAGGCTTTGGAAGCCGAGCTCGTAATCGTCGAGGTAACGGAACCCTGAAAACGGCGCCTTCGTCTTGGCCAGCAGGGCATCATCTGCGGCGGACAAGAGTATCTCCGCGACGACGAGAGATGTATCTGGACCGATCGGAATACCATGAGTTTGCCCTTCATTCATCGATTGAAGGAGCCTGTCGATCGTGTCGCCGACTCGTCCGACCGCGCCTTTCCCCTTACCCACTTTGAGAGCTGCCTTGCACGCCGCCTTAGTGTGCAAAGCCCAGGGCACAGTGTGCGTATATATCGTAGGGTAGAATTGATCGATGTCCGTCAGTAGGAGATAGCGCCCTGCGCGCCAACGCAGTGCCCGAAGACGCGTTAGCTCGCCGTAATGATAACGCGGTACGACGGCACGACTGCTTGACTGCATAACGTAGGGACGACTTGCCGAAAGTCGCTGCTTCCAAGTATGGCTCTTGATCTGAGACCAGTTTGAGGCAATTGTCCTTGCTAGGGGCAAGAAAGAAAGCGGATTTGGGATCTTGAGAGGCCGCCTAAGGCCGCCTGGCCGCGCCAAGTTGTGCGCAACGCAACGCGTCCAGCCTCCGCTCCACGGTGATCCGACCTTCTTGGCGACCGTAGCGTAGCTCTTTGTGTTGAACGGAGGCGGTAGCTCGCGAGGGAAGTAACCCTTCGACAAGAGTGAGGCTAAGGTTGCCATGTTGTTTCCAGCATCTCACGAGAGGAGTACTTGAAATCCTCGCAGAGCCATTTGCTAGCGCCGACCGCTCGCGCCGGAGGCGGCTTCTTTCAAGGGGATCCCAGGACGAACTTCGCTCGCTCGTGTCTCAGCATTTCAAAGGGAGTGACGCACTTGATGCCAAGACTGATACAAGCGTTCGGGATCTTGATCTTCTTCGTCGAAGTGGATGCGATCTCGTGGGTGACGACCGCGTGGCCGTGGGCGAGCGCATGCGCAACCAGGTAGTAGTCTGCTACCTGCAGGAAGGTGCTAACCGCTGCGGGCTCGTAGCTCTGGCCGGTCGCCCAGGTACTTACTGAGCCGAGCGCGGGCAGCAGAGCGGGATCGGGTCTGAGGAAGAAGCCAGGCCCACGCTGCTCTGCCCAAGTAGCGAGCTCATCGGCAACCGCATCGATCTCGTCGCCTACCTTCTCGATGCTGAAGACAAGCTGTGCGGCATTGTTCGCGATGAGCCAGTCCCAGAACGCCGGGCAGAAGTCCAGACCATAGTGGAGGTTCTTCGCTTGAATGAACACGTTGGCGTCGAGGAGATAGGCCATCAAGCCACCCCGAGGCTGTGCCCGAGCTCGCGGAACGTCGAAAGCTTCGAGAACCCCAGCAGCCGAAAGGCATCGCGGTGGAGAGTCCGGCCCTCCAGCGTATTGGCAATCAGAGCGCGCGCGAAGCGCCTGCTGACCCTCGTCGGCAGGGTCAAGTAGAAATTGCCGCCCTCTCCTTTTGGAAGCGACATCAGCCTGGCGAGCTCCTCGCGATAGGCCTGCCAGAGCTGTGCTTGCGTGAGGCCGCCGACGTCGTGAATCCGACGCAAAACGACCAGCGTGCTCACCTTGAACCTCCGGGCCAAGCGCTTGACCTCCGCCTGGAACTCGGCCTCTTTGTTGTACTCCTCGCGAAGGACGGCGAGAGGGACCAGTAGCTCGGCAGCGACGCGATTGCACCATATCTCGACGCTGTGAGATGGCGAGGAGACGGGCTCGACATCCGAGAGGGCAGAAAGGCCGAGCCAGACGTGTGCTAGCTCATGCGCGAGCGTGAACATCTGCGCCGACTTGGTGTCGGCGCCGTTGATGAACACCAGCGGTGCGAGGGGGTCGGAAAGCGCGAAGCCGCGGAACTCCTGCGGATCGAGCTTGCGCCGGTTGTTGCTTCCGACGACGCCGCTGATCATGACCAGTATGCCGAGCTCGTCCGCCTGCACGATGAAACGGCGAAGGGCTTCGGTCCAGGTTGGCATCTGCCGGCGCTCGTGGACGTCGAAGCCAAGCGCGCTCCGGATGCTGGCGGCCGTCGTCTCGATGCCGCTCTCGAGGTTCGCCGAGCCCACAAACGGCAACGGATCTTCCCTCTCGGATCGCATGAAATCGCGGTACCACTCCTGCCGCTGCTGGCAAATGTAAATCGTGTCGAGCAGATCCGGGGTCGGGTGCTCAAGGTGCTGGTTGGCAACTGTGCGGAAGTCTGGAATAGGAACCTGCTCGATCGGCGGTTCCGCCAGAAAGAGGAAGCCAATGGGTGTATGCGTGGCCTGAGCGAACTTCTCCAGCTGCTTGAGCGTTGGCTGCACCTCCCCTCGCTCCCAGGCAGGAAGCTGGGGAAGCCTCTCCACCAGAGTGCTGGCGTCCATCGCAGCACGCTCGCGCGCCCAACGCAGCAACTCCGGCTTCACCTCGACACGGATCGTCACGTGACCCTCGCTCACCTGTCAGCTGACCTTACCACCCCCGACCCCTGCGCGTTAAGGGATCAGCGCCCTGCTTTTTTTCGGACCGAGCCCGATTTCTGGGCCTGGATCGCGGTCGTCGAGGTGCGGACCTTGCCGCCGTCGCGCCCTCCCCAGGGGAGGGGAGTGGTCAAGGTTCGGAGCGCCGACGGCAGGCCGCCGCTCCTAGCGGCCGAGGCCCAGGCTGAGGTAGGGGCTGCCTGATCGCTGGGCGAGTCAGCGATCTCGTTGACCTTCTCTATAATCGCCCTCGGAGGCAGCCATGAGATCACGATTCGCGCGTCTTCTCGGTGGCGCGGTGCTCGCCGCCCTGGTGAGCGGAGCGCTCGCCGCGCGGCAGAATTACGAGCGGCCACCGCTGGCGATCCTCGAGGTGCTGCGGGCGCCGGCGCCGGCGCTGCCGATTCCCAGTCCGCGCGGCGACACGTTGCTGCTGGCAACGCCCGAGTACTACCCGCCGATCGCCCGCCTCGCCGAGCCGCTGCTGCGTCTCGCCGGGGTGCGCATCAACCCGTGCAACAACGGAGTCCACGGCGCCTGGTACTACGTCGACTTCGCGCTCGAGAAGCTGCCGGCGGGCGCCGCGGTGAAGGTGGGAGCTCCGGCCGGCTCACGGCTCACCGCGCCGCGGTGGAACGCGACGGGGACGCTGCTCGCCTTCAGCGTCATCGGCGAGGACGCGGTGGAGCTCTGGGTCTGCGACGTCGCCACCGCGCAGGCCCACCGGGTCGAGGGAGCTCGCCTCAACCCGGTCCTCGGCTATGCCATCGCCTGGATGCCCGATCAGCGAACGCTGCTCGTCAAGACCGTTCCCGCGCCGCGGCCAGAGCCCCCCGTCGAGACTCCGGCTCCGCTCGGTCCGCGGGTCGAGGAGAGCGGCGGTGTGACGGCGGCGAGCAGCACCTATGAGGCACGCGACCTGTTGCGGAACCCCCACGATGCCGACCTCTTCGAGTACTACGGCACCGCCCAGCTCGCCCTGGTCGAGGTGGCGAGCGGCCGGGTCACCCCGGTCGGACCCGCCGGGGTGCTGGCGAAGGTCCTGCCGGCGCCGGGTGGCCGCTACCTGCTGGTCGAGCAGGTGCAACGTCCCTACTCCTTGCTGCGGCCCTACGGCCGGTTCCCGACCGAAGTCGAGATCTGGGACCTCGGCGGCAAGAAGGTCGAGACCCTGGCCAGCCTGCCGCTTGCCGAGCAGGTGCCGATCCACGGCGTGCGAGTGGGGGCGCGCGAGCACTCCTGGCGGCAGACGGCGCCGGCGACCGTGCTGTGGGCGGAGGCGCTCGACGGCGGCGACACCTATCGCAAGGTGGCCCATCACGACCGCGTGATGATGAAGCCGGTCGGTCTCCCCGCCAGCCCCCTCCTCGAGACCGGGCAGCGCTTCGCCGGCGCCTCCTGGCTCGAGGACGGCAGCGGCGTCTTGATCGCCGACTACGACCGCGACAAGCACTGGCTCGAGACCTCGCTGCTGGATGCCGACCACCCGGCGGCGCCGCGCTTGGTGTGGAGCCTCAACGTCGACGATCGCTATGGCAATCCAGGGGACCCGGTGACGCGCGTGCTCGCCAACGGCGCAGTGGTGGTTGGCGAGCAGCAGGGCGCCATCTTCCTGGAGGGCGTGGGCGCTTCGCCGGAGGGGAACCGTCCGTTCCTCGACCGCCTGGACCTCGCCAGCTTGCGCAGCGAGCGCCTTTTCCGCTCCAGCCGCGACCGACTGGAGCTCTTCCTCCATTGGGTGGAGCCGGCGAGGGGCAGTTTTCTGACCCGCCGCGAGTCGCCGTCCGAACCGCCGAACGTGTTTCTCCGCACCCTCGGCGCTGCGGTGACGCCGCCGCCGCCCAAGGGCGAGGCGGTGCGGCAGTCGACGAGTCGCGCGCTCACCGCCTTCACGGATCCCACTCCTCGGCTGCGGCAGCTCTCCAGAAGGCTGGTCACCTATCAGCGACCAGACGGCGTCAAGCTCTCCTTCACTCTCTACCTGCCGCCCGGTTACCAGCCGGGCACCCGCCTGCCCACCGTCCTGTGGGCCTATCCGCTCGACTACACGGATCCCGGCGCCGCCGGGCAGGTCACCAGCTCACCGCAGGAGTTCACCACCGTGGTCGGCGCCTCGCCCGTCTTCCTGGCGCTCGCCGGGTACGCGGTGCTCGACGAGACGGCGATGCCGGTGGTGGGCCCCAGCGAGACGGTCTATGACAGCTTCGTCGAGCAGATCGTGGCCAACGCCAAAGCGGCCATCGACAAGGCGGTCGAGATCGGGGTGACGGATCCCGAGCGCGTCGCGGTCATGGGCCACAGCCATGGTGCGCTGATGACCGCCAACCTCCTCGCCTGGTCGGACCTCTTCCGGGCCGGCGTCGCATGCAGCGGCGCCTACAACCACACCCTGCGGCCGTTCGGCTTCCAGAACGAGCGGCGCACGCTCTATCAGGCGGAGGCGACCTATCTCAAGCTGTCCCCCCTGCTGCACGCCGACCGCATCCACGCGCCACTGCTCCTCATCCATGGCGAACGGGATTTGAATCCGGGGACGGTGCCGCTGCAATCGGAGAAGCTCTTCGAGGCGTTGCGCGGGGTCGGCGGCATCACCCGCTTGGTGGTCCTGCCGCTGGAGTCGCACGGCTACGAAGCGCGCGAATCGGTCGAGCACACGCTCTACGAGATGGTGCGCTGGTGCGATCTCTACGTGAAGAACGCCGCGCCGCGCGGGAAGGCCGGGTCGGTGTCTTCCGGGAAGCCTTGAGAGGGCAGCGGGGCGGCCGGCAGGCGGAGCGCGCGCGGGAGCGCCGCGAGGACATGCCTGGCGCCGTCCGTGCCGAGCTTCGCAAATCAAACTCTGGGCTACGCTTACAAACCCTTACCTACACGCCCGGCCAGCCGGGCCTGGTCGTCGACTAGCCGATCTGCCCCTGCCCGTCTCCGAGACCTCCGGGAACTCGGCGACTCCGGGTCCGGTCCAAGGGGATGCGACCGATAATGTCCAAGATCCGCGCCATGTGCCTGCTCCGGAACTCCGTGTTGCTTGCCATCCTGGGCGGCGCCGTGCTCCTCGGCGGCGGCGGTAGTGCCCCCACGGGCGCCTCGAGCGGCGGGATCGCCGCGACCGCCGCGCCGGCGGCGCCGGCCGTGCCGGTCGCCGCGGCGGGTGCGAAGAGGAAGGTGCCCAGGGACCCCTGGGCCGAGGTCGAACGGCTGATCAAGGAGCAGAAGCTCGAGCAGGCGGCGAGCAGGATCCAGGCCATCCTGGCCGCCGCCGAGCGGCGCGGCGACGCCGACGCCAGGGCGCGCGCCCTGGTCCGCGCGACGCAGGTGCGGATCGCCCTGGGCGGCTTCGAGACCGCGGTGCGGCAGCTCCGGGAAGCGCGCTGGCCCCCGGGCCTGCTGCCCCGCACCGGGCTCGAGCTGTCCGTGGCGAACGCGCTCAGCATCTATCTCGCCACCCACTCCTGGGAGATCAACAGCCGGGAACGCGTCGAGACGGGCGGCACGCTCGACCTGGCGCATTGGACCCGTGAGCAGATCGTCGCGGCCGCGGAGTCGGCGCTGCTCGAGGCCTGGAAGGACCGCGCCGCGCTCGGCGCCGAGCCGATCGGGAAGCTCGCCTACGTGCTGGAGGCCAACTCCTATCCCGCCGAGGTCCGCGGCACGCTGCGCGACACGGTCTCCTACCTGTTCGTCGATCTGCTCGCCAACCAGTCGGTGTGGACCCCGGCCGAGACCAACGACCTCTACCGGCTCGACCTCGGCCGCCTGCTGGCGCTGGACTCGCCCGACACCGCCGGCACTGTCGGCAGCGGGGGCGCCCCCGCGAGGGGAGCGCCCGGCGCCGCGCCCCACCCGCTCGAGCGGCTGGTCGCGGTGCTCGCCGATCTCGAGGCCTGGCATGCCGCGGCCGGGCAGCGGGCCGCGGCCCTCGAGGCGCGCCTCGAGCGCGCCCGGCGTCTCCACGCCGCCTTCCCGGCACCCGCGGACCAGCGGCGCATCCGCGAGGACCTCGAGCGGCGCCTGGCGGCGGCGCGCGATCTGTCCTGGTGGGCGGAGGGCCAGGCGGTGCTCGCCGGCCTGCTCCGGGAGGTGGACGAGCCGCGGGCCCTGGTCCAGGCCCACGACGCCGCGCTCGCCGGCGCGCGCGCCTATCCGCGGAGCCGCGGCGCGGCGGACTGCCGGCACGCCGTCGCCGAGATCGAGCAGCCGGACTTCCAGGTGCAGGCCATGGCCAGCGACGGCACCGGGCGGCGGTCCATCGCCGTCGACCACCGCAACCTGGCGCGTCTCTTCTTCCGCGCCTACCGCGTGGACGTCGCGCGGCGCCTCGAGGCCGGCGCCGACCGGCCGTTCCCCGAGACCTGGAGCGCCAAGGAGCTCGTCGCCCTGGGCCCTCCCGCGTCCAGCTGGGTGGAGAGCCTGCCGCCGACCCCGGACTACCGCCGGCACCGGACCTGGGTCGTGCCGCGGGTCGCCGGACCCGGCGCCTACATGGTGGTGGCATCGGAGCGGCAGAGCTTCTCCGAGCGGCACAACCGGCTGGCCACGGTCTCGCTGGTGCTCGGCGACCTGGTGCTGCTGCGCAACGAGGAGCCGGGCGGCGCGACCCGCCTGCGCTTGCTCACGGGCAGCTCGGGAGAGCCGGTCGCAGGCGCCCGCATCCGGGTCTTCCGGTACGACGGGCGGCAGAGGGTGGGCGAGGCCGCGACGCTCACCAGCGGGACCGACGGCGCCGCCAACTTCGAGCCGCCGCGCACCGAGGAGTCCAGCTCCTTGGCCCGCTACCTCGTGCTCGTCCAGCGCGGTGCCGACCTGGCGATCCTCGATCTCTACCTCGTCCTCGGCGCCCCGAAGGTCGAGAGCGACACCGTGCTCATCTTCACCGACCGCAGCATCTATCGTCCGGGGCAAACGGTGCGCTGGAAGGCCCTGGCCTACAGCGGCGACCGCGAGGCCAGGCACCTGGCGCTCGCGGCGCACCGCGACCTGACCATCAGGCTGACCGACCCCAACAACCAGGAGGTGGCGACCGCGAAGGTGACCACGAACGACTTCGGCACCGCGGCCGGCGAGCTCGTGGTGCCCGCGGGCAGGCAGCTCGGCACCTGGGTGCTGACCGACGCCAAGCTCTGGGGCGCGACGCAGATCCGGGTCGAGGAGTACAAGCGGCCGACGTTCGAGGTGCGGCTGCTGCCGCCGGCCGCCGCACCGCGGCTCAACCGTCCCGCGGCCTTCCGCGGCGAGGCGCGCTACTACTTCGGCCTGCCGGTCACCAGCGGCAAGGTGCGCTGGAACGTCACCCGCCTGCCGGTCTTCCCGACCTGGTGGTGGGAGGGGAGCGGCACCGGCGCGGCTGCCGAGAGCGGCTCGCAGGAGGTCGCCGCCGGAACCTCGGCGCTGGGCGGCGACGGGACCTTCACCGCCGACTTCATTCCCACGGCCGACGAGCGGCTGGGCAAGGACGAGGACGTCACCTATCGCTATCGCCTCCACGCCGAGGTGACCGACGACGGCGGCGAGAACCATGCCGCCGAGCGCTCCTTCCGCCTCGGCTTCGTGGCGATCGAGGCCGCGATCGAGAGCGACGACCGGTTCCTCGACCCGGGCACGGCGGCGGAGATGACCATCCTGCGCCGCGATCTCGACGGCGCACCACGCCCCGGCGCCGGGGACTGGCGCCTGCTCTCGCTGCGCCAGCCGGAGCGGGCCTCGCTGCCCGCGGAGGAGCCGGCCGCGGCGTCCGCGGTCCCCGGCGAGACGGAGGCGTTCCACACCCCCGGCGACCTGCTCGTCCCACGCTGGCGGCAGACGCCTCCGGCGGTCGCGCTGCGCCGCTTCGGCGACGGCGCCGAGGTCGCGCACGGCAGCCTCGCGCACGACGAGCAGGGGCGCGCCCTGGTCAAGCTGCCGCTGCTTCCCCCCGGCGCCTACCGGCTGCGCTACGAGACGCACGACGACTCGGGCGGCACCGCCACGGCGCAGCGCGAGGTCCTGGTGGCGGGCATGGCGGGCATGGCGGGCATGGCGGGCGGAGCCCCCCTCGCGGTCCCCGCTTGGCTCGAGGTGCAGCGGCCGGAGGCGCACGTCGGCGGGACCGTCGCGATCCTGGCGCACTCGGGGTTCCCGGGCCAACGGCTCGAGCTGGAGATCTGGCGCGGCAAGGACGTCGAGCGCCGCGCCCTGGTGGCGGGCGACGCGCCGCGGCGCATCGAGCTGCCGGTGCGCGAGGCGGACCGCGGCGGCATCGCGCTGCGCCTGGTGGCGGTGCGCGACCACCAGCTGATGGAGCTGAATGCCAAGGTCGCGGTGCCGTGGGACAACCGCGAGCTGACGGTCGAGTACCAGACCTTCCGCGACCTGCTGCGCCCCGGAGCGCGGGAGACCTGGCGAGTCAAGGTCACCGAGAAGGGCGCCCGCGGCGCCGAGCCGGCGGCCGCCGAGCTGCTCGCCTACATGTACGACCGCAGCCTGGACACCTACGTGGTGCACCGCCCGCCGCGTCCCCTCGACCTGCTGCCGTCCGGTATCGACGTCGGCCCGTTGGCGGTGAGCCTCGGCGCTGAGAGCGGCTCGCAGTGGGGATCGGCCCTGCCCGAGCTGCCTCCCGACGCCGGACTGCATGGCGACGGGCTGCGCTGGATCGAGGGCTACGGCGCCGGCGGCCTTGGCTGGCAGGGCATCAGCGTGGCCGATGGGGTCGAGCGCGGAGCTCCCGTGGGCATCGCCGGCATCGCCGGCTTCATCGGTCGCCCAGGAAAGGTGTACGGCCCCACCGTTCCGATGCTCGAGCAGAAGGCACCCGCTCGGCCCCCGCCGCCCGGCGCGATCGGCTCCGGCCAGCTGGCGACCCTCCGAACCCTCCCGGCCGTCCGAGCCAGGGACACCGGCCCGGGAGCGCCCGGCCAGGCCCTGGCCCCCGCCGTGCGCTCCGACTTCTCGGAGACGGCGTTCTGGCAGCCGCACCTGCTCACCGGCGCGGACGGCACGGCGGCGATCGAGTTCACTGTGCCGGACTCGGTCACCTCGTGGAGCGTCTGGGTGCACGCGCTGACGCGGGACATCCGGTCCGGCGAAGACCACCGCGAGGCGCGCTCGGCAAAGGAGCTGATGGTGCGCCCCTACCTCCCGCGGTTCCTGCGCGAGGGAGACCGCGCCGACCTCGAGGTCGTCGTGAACGACGCCGCCCAGGGCGCGTTCGACGGCGAGGTGACGCTCGACATCCTCGACCCCGAGAAGCCGGATGGCGAGGCCTCGCTGCTGGGCGAGTTCGGCGTCACGGCGGCGGCGGCGCGCCGGCGCTTCCACGTCGAGGCGGGCAAGAGCGCCGCCCTCACCTTCCCGCTCGCGGTGCCCAGGCGCGTCGGCCAGGTCGCGTTCAAGGTGATCGCCCAGGCCGGCGACACGAGCGACGGCGAGCTGCGCCCGCTGCCGCTCCTGCCGTCGCGCGTGCACCTCGCGCAGTCGCGTTTCGTGGCGCTGCACGACCGCGACACGCGCATCATGACCTTCGACGACATGAAGACCGCAGGCGACCCGTCGCGGATCGACGAGCGGCTGGTGGTGACGCTCGACGCGCAGCTCTTCTACTCGGTGCTGGCGGCGGTGCCCTACCTCGTGGAGTACCCGTACGAGTGCACCGAGCAGACGCTCAACCGCTTCCTCTCGACGGCCATCCTGTCCTCGCTCTTCACGCGCTACCCGGCGGTCTCGAGGATGGCGGCGGAGCTGGCCCAGCGCAACCATCGCAAGACGGAGCTCGAGCCGTTCAGCCGCTCCGACCCCAACCGCCAGATGGCGTTCGAGGAGACGCCCTGGCTGCTCGAATCGCAGGGCAAGCGGGACGTGGAGGAGCGCCGGCTGCTCGAGGTGCTCGATCCGCGGATCGCCAAGGCGCAGCAGGAGCTGGCACTTGCCAAGCTTGGTCGCGACCAGCTGGAGAACGGCGCCTTCGCCTGGTGGCCGGGCGGGCCGCCTTCGGACTACATGACGCTGTACCTGCTTTACGGCCTCGCCAAGGCCGGCGAGTTCGGGGTCGCGGTGCCGCGCGAGATGGTCACCGCGGGCTGGCATTACATCGGCGAAAAGTACCAGCGCGAGATCCGGCACAAGCTCGACCGCCCCGACTGCGACTGCGCCTGGGAGTTCCTGACCCTCCTCAACTACGTGGCCTCGGCGTACCCGGACCCATCGTGGCTCGGCGACGCGCTGCCGATCGCCGAGCGCCGGCGCATCCTCGCCGCCTCGTTCCGGCACTGGCGGGAGCACTCGCCGTACCTGAAGGGGCTGCTGGCGATCACCCTCGAGCGCATGGGCCGGCACCAGGACGCGCGCCTGGTCTTCGACTCGGTCATGGACTCGGCGAAGACGACGCCCGAGGAAGGTACCTTCTGGCAGCCCGAGGAGCGCTCTTGGCTCTGGTACCACGACACCATCGAGAGCCACGCCTTTGCCTTGCGGGCCCTCATGGAGCTGAATCCCAAGGACCCGCGCCTCGACGGCCTCGTGCAGTGGCTGTTCCTCAACAAGCAGCTCGGCCACTGGAAATCGACCCGCGCTACCGCCGAGGTCGTGTACTCGCTCGCCAAGTACCTGGACAGCCATCACGAGCTGGCAGTGCGCGAGGCTGCGAAGGTCGAGGCCGGGGGGAGCACCACCGAGCTGACCTTCGAGCCCGACCGATACACCGGCAAGAAGGCACAGGTCGTGGTGCCTGGCCCCCGACTCGGGCCGCGGGACGCGACGGTCACCGTGTCGAAGGAGACGCCGGGGCTGCTCTTCGCCTCGGCGACCTGGCAGTTCTCGACCGAGGAGCTGCCGAAGGAAGCGCGCGGCGATCTGTTCGCCGTCGAGCGGCGCTACTTCCGGCGCGTGCTGCAGGGCCGGGAGATGGTGCTGCAGCCGCTCGCGGAGGGCGCCGTCCTGGCGCCGGGCGACGAGGTCGAGGTGCAGCTCTCGTTGCGCAGCCGCGCACCGGCCGAGTACGTCCACCTGCGCGATCCGCGCCCTGCCGGCTTCGAGCCGGGCGCCGTGGTCTCGGGCTGGAAGTGGGACCTGGGACTGACGCGCTATGAGGAGGTGCGCGACAGCGGCACCGACTTCTTCTTCGAGTGGCTGCCGGCGGGCGAGTACACCTTGAAATACCGGGTCCGCGCCGCGCTCGCCGGCACCTTCCGCGTCGGTCCGGCCACGGTGCAGTCCATGTACGCACCGGAGTTCACCGCCTACTCGGCGGGCAACGTGGTACGGGTACAGGCGGCGGCCGCGGCGGCGCCCTAGGCTGCGGCCTGGCCGGCCCTCTCACGGGCAAGACCGCCTACTCGGCGGGCAACGTGGTACGGGTACAGGCGGCGGCCGCGGCGCCGCCCTAAGCTGTAGCCGGCCGGCCCTCTCACGGGCAAGAGAGTGTCCGCGGGGCGGTCCGGCTCGACGACGTAGATCCGGTAGGCCCCGGGCTCGAGGCCGCTGAAGTGGAAACGCCCCCGCTCCCGATCTCGGCCCGGCCGAGCGCCGGCGCCCCCGCCGGGCCCTTGCCCCGGGCCGCCTGAGGCATGGGTTGAACTTGTTCAAAAGGTCTTGACAAGGGGCCGTTCGACCGCTATGCTCTCCAATATTGAACGCGTTCAAATAAAGGAGAAGCGGATGGACTACACCGTTGGCACCTACACCGCGTACCTGGCGCTCAGCATCGCTTTGACGATCTGGGTCGCCCAGACCCTCCACGGCAACGGCCGGCTGTTCCTGGTCAACGTCTTCGGTGGCAAAGCGCAACTCGCGGACTCGGTCAACCACCTGCTGCGGGTCGGCTTCTACCTCATCAATCTGGGCTTCGTCGCGCTGGCGCTGAAGCTGGGGTATCAAGTCCACGACCTGCGGGCCTCGATCGAGGCACTCTCAGGGAAGCTGGGCGCCGTGCTCCTCGTTCTCGGCTGCATGCATGCCTTCAACCTGGCGGTGTTCGGAGTGGTCCGCCGCCGCACCTCGGTGTCACCCACGGCTCCCCTGACCGCCAGGTCCGGCGGAGGGCCTCTGCCGCCGTCCGCTGCCGACGACGCTCCCCAACCTCCGGCTGGTCGATGAACAAGGAGAAAGCCATGAATCTCGTCGTCATCACGTATCTTGGATACCTCGTCGTGGGAACCCTGCTCACGGTATGGGTTGCGGAGACCCTGGGGCGAAGCGGTCAGGTGCTGCTGATCGACGCCTGGCCCCAGGCGGGGGCGCTTGCGAAGTCGCAGGTGCATCTCCTGAAGGTCGGGTACTACCTGCTGACCCTGGGATGCCTCGTCCTCACGATTCCGACCGACAAGCCGGTCTCGGTGGCGCGCGACTCAATGGCCCTCTTCGCCGACAAGACCGGCGCCCAGCTCCTCAACCTGGGCTGGCTGCTGCTCTGTTACCTCTTCGTTCTCTACCGTCTCCGGCGGCGCGCGGTGCGCGACGGTCTCCAGCCTCTGATGGTGACCTGAGGCCGGCAATGGCAACGAAGAATCCACCTCGCCCATCGACCGGTTCCTTCTCGAAGGCCGGTCGCCGGGTGCTGCTCGCGGGGGTGTGACGATGAGCGAAACGTCGCGGCGAGGGGTGCCGGCTTCGGGAAGTGGATCGGATGCGGGAGGTGGAGGCCGGACGCGAAAAGGGGAGCAGACACGTGCACAGATCCTCGAGGCGGCGCTCACTCTCTTCCGCGAGCACGGCTACGAGGGCGCCACCATGCGCGCCATCGCCGAGGCCGCGGGCGTCGCCCTCGGCAATGCCTACTACTACTTCGGCTCGAAGGAGCATCTGATCCAGGAGTTCTACCGCCGCACTCACCGCGAGCATCTCGCCGCCGCGGCCGGCGTGCTTGCCGAGGAAGTCGAGTTCAAGGAGCGGCTGCTGGGCGTCATGCGGGCCAAGGTGGATACCATCATGCCGTATCACCGTTTCGCCGGGGTGCTGTTCAAATCGGCGGCCGATCCGGCCAGTCCGCTCAATCCGTTCAGCGTCGAATCGGCGCCGCTGCGCGCCGAGGCGACGGCGTTGTTCGCGGTAGTGGTGGAGGGATCGCGGTTGCGCCTCGGCCGCGAGCTGCGGGCGGCGCTGCCAGGCCTGCTGTGGACGTACCACATGGGTGTCGTGCTCTTCTGGATCCATGACGTCTCGCCGGGGTGCCGCCGCACCTACCGCCTGGTGGAGCGCAGCGTCGACCTCGTCGCGCGCCTGGTTGCTCTCTCTCGCCTACCACCCCTGCGCCCGCTGACGCGGGCCGCCCTGCGGCTGGTCGACGATCCCGCCGGCGAGGACTGAGATGGACGCTTGTTCGATGGCTTGCGTGGCGAGTGTGACCGACTCCTCCGGAGTCGCCGGGAACCGGAGGTTGGCGAGGGCGACTCGAAGCAAGTCCACGAGCTCTCCTCCTTCTTGAACGGGGGTCCTCGCTGGAACTACTATAGCGACCGGACGGATTCCCCACCCCGGCCCTCGACGGCGCTCTCAGTCCTCGGAGGATGCGATGCACGTGACCATCGCGGCGACCGCGCTGACGCGGTGGATTTACTTCTACGCCATCACCGGCACGGCGGCGGCGTCCTTGACGGGGCTGCAGTTCGTGGTCATCGCTCTCATCGCCCAGATGCGGCCGAGCAACACGGGCGGGGGGATCGATGCGTTCTCGACTCCGACGATCGTCCACTTCGGCACCGTGCTGCTGCTCTCCGCGATGCTTTGCGCGCCCTGGGAGGGCCTGTGGGCGGCCGCCGCCCTGGTCGCCCTCTGCGGGGCGGCGGGAATCGGGTATGCCGGGATCGTGGGCTGGCGCGCGCGGCGGGTCGCCAGTTACAGCCTGGTGTTCGAGGACTGGCTCTGGCACGTCATCCTGCCGCTGACGGCGCACGCGACGCTGCTCGGCGCCGGGCTGACGCTGGTGCGGCGGCCGGCCGGGGCACTGTTCGCGATCGCCGCCGCGGCACTGCTGCTGCTGTTCGCCGGCATCCACAACGCATGGGACACGGTCACCTTCCTGGTGATCCAACGCCTGGAAGCCGGGGGGCAGGACGGAGACGGAGACCGGCGAGAGCCCCCATCGGTATAGCGCCGGCGGCACGGCGCACGAGTCAGGAAGGAGGCGGGGTGGAGCGAGCCGACGTGGCGGTGGTGGGCGCGGGCGTCGCGGGGCTGGCGGCGGCGCGCGAGCTGCGCCGCCGCGGCCTGGCGGTGGTCGTGCTCGAGGCGCGCGACCGCATCGGCGGACGCATCCTCACCGTTCGCGACCCGCGCCTGCCGCTGCCGGTGGAACTGGGCGCCGAGTTCGTCCATGGTGCGGCACCCACGACCTACCGGGTCCTGGCGGAGGCCGGGATCACCACCTGCGACCTCGCCGGCGAGCACTGGCGAGCGCACCGGGGAAGGCTCGGGCGGACGGACCTGTGGACGCCCGTCGCACGCATCCTCGCGCAGATCGGCCAGATCGACCGCCGCGCTCCCGATCGCTCGTTCGACGACTTCCTCGCCGGCCTCGGCGACCGCGCGCCGGCGCGCGATCGGCGTGCCGCCCGGAAGTTCGTGGAGGGTTACCACGCCGCCGATGCGGCCGCGATCGGCGTCCGCTCGCTGGCTCCCGGAGACGAGGGGCCGTCCGGCGACGCGGTCACGCGGATCGCGCGGGTGCACAGCGGCTACGACCAGCTGCCGCGCTGGCTCGCGGGTGAGCTGCAGGCCGAGCTGCGGCTGCGGTCCCCGGTGGCGGCGATCGAGTGGCGGCGGGCGCACGTCGAGCTGGCCGTGCGGCGGGACACGGGCGCCGTGCGGCGCTTCGTCGCGCGCGCGGCGATCGTCACCGTCCCCGCCGGAGTGCTTGCCGCCGGCCCGGCGCAGCCAGGCGGGCTCCAGCTGCAACCGGACCCGCCGCGCATCCGGCGGTCGTGCGGGCTGGTCGCGATGGGCACGGTGGCGCGCCTCGCCTGCTGGTTCCGCGAGTTTCCATGGCGCGCCGCCGGGGCCGGCCGCCATGCCGAGCGGACCGCGCGGGCCGGCTTCTGGCAGCTGGATGGACCGACCTTCGGCGTCTGCTGGACCGCCTACCCGCTGCGCTGGCCGCTGGCCGTGGCCTGGTCCGGGGGGCCGAAAGCGGCGGCGGTCGCCCGGCGCGGCCGCCGCGCCGTCGAGTCGACCGCGGTCGCCGAGCTGGCGGCGGCCTTCGGCATGCCGCGCCGCGCCGTCGCATCGCTCCTGGTGGCGACCTGGATGCACGACTGGCAGGACGACGTCTACTCCCGCGGCGCCTACAGCTACGCCCGCGTCGGTGGCGCGGGGGCGGCACGCAGCCTGTCGCGGCCGGTCGAGGACACGCTGTTCTTCGCCGGTGAGGCGACCGACACCGGCGGCCGTACCGGGACCGTCGAGGGAGCGCTGGCGAGCGGTCTGCGCGCGGCGCGGCAGGCGAGCCGCGCGCTCGGGGCAGGATGACGGCCGGCGCGACGGGCTCCCCACTGCCCGGCCGCGACGCCGTGCCCGCCGCCTACTCCATCGCCGCGTACGCCAGCGTCCAGAAGTCGGTGAAGACCTTCGGCGCCTCGGGTGATTCCATCATGCGCTGGGCGACAGGCCTGCCATGCTCATGCCCGCTGCTCGCGCCGGTCGCCGGCTCAGCCGTGCGCCTCGGCCAGGCGGACCAGGGGCCGGTTGAGCTCCGTGCGCCAGTTGGCCGGATCGGGGCTCGACTCGGGGCCGGCGACGTAGCATTCCCAGAGGTCCGGGCCAGGCTGGTGCCCCGCGGCGGCGATCCAGGAGTCGAGCTCGCCCCAGGCGCCGGCCAGGCCCTCGTAGCCCCCGTGATACACGGTGCGCGCCACCGTCGCGGCAGGCAGCTGCGCCGGCTGCACACGACCGGCGGCGGCGATCGGGGTCGCGACCGGGACGCCGATCTCGAAGTCGAAGGTGCGCGGGTCCATCCTGAAGTGATGCGAGAACCCGGGGCCGTCGGTGGCGATGCCCTGGGCGGCCACGGCCGCCATGAGCTCTTGGCGGCCGGGGCCCATGACCTGCCGGATCTCCTCCCGCGGAATGGTGACGTGGACGACGGCGGTCGGCTGGGCGGCGGTGCGCACGATCCGTGGCAGTTCGATCATGGCCATCTCCCTCGTGGTGTCGCGCGGATGACGATGGATGCCGGCGTGACGGAAGGCCTCGTCAAGCGCGGGAGAAGAGCCCCTGGTACTTCGGCCAGTAGGCGTACCCGAGGTACGCCGTCAGGACGAAGACCGCGATGCCGATCGGCAGGGCGGCGGGGTACAGGCGGGAGTTGACGATGACGATGCCGACGACGTCCGGCGCGAGGAAGAGCGTCGCGAGCCACGGCAGGAAGCCGAGGACCAGCATCAGCCCCGCGACGAGCTCGGTCACCTTGACCATCGGCATGATGCCCGAGTCCCAGAATGCATGCATCATGGGGGCGAGCTGTGCGGGAGCTCCCTGCGGCGTCGGGCCGCCGACCAGGCCGAAGATGCCGCTGAGGAGCATGACGAGGCCGAGGAGCGTCCGTACGGCGATGACGAGATACCTGTGACGGAAATTCATCTGGTCTCCCTCCGCGCGGTCAGGACCGGCCTTCCAGGCTCCCGGCCTCTTCCCACCGTTCTTGTCGCTCGAGGCCCGCCCGGCGCGACGGCTCGGGGGGCAGGTCCGGCGTCATTCTGTTGGCACAGCCCGCCGGCTGTCTAGATCCAACTCCCGGTCAGACCCGAGAAGCCGTCCCAGGGGGCGGGGTAGCGGCGCGCTCATCCGTGCAGCCCGTGCGGGCTGTACCAGCGGATGTAGGTCGCCAGGCCCAGGGCGAGCACGATCCACCACAGGGCGAGCAGGCTGCGCATCCAGAGCTTGAGACGCGTGATGCGGAGTCTCTCGGGCAGGAGCCGCGTGCCCACGGCCAGCAGGACGTACAGGCCCCCGGCCTGGGCCACGAGGCCCAGCGCCGCGTGCGCGGCGGCGAGGGCATAGTACGGCTTGCCGAGCTTGGCGGGCAGCGCGGGAAGCACCAGCTGACGGAACGACGGCACCATGGCCGCCGCGATGAGCGCCAGATTGAAGAGGACCACGGTCGACTGGCACCACGCGTGAGGTCCGAAGCGCCGCATGCGCGCGAGCAGGGCGCCGATCAGCAGCCCGACGCCCATGCCGAGCTCGAGGACCAGCGTCAGGTCCGTGCCCCAGGGGGCATTGCCGTTCAGGAATCCATGCGCCACGAGACCGCCTCCCGGGCGAGCGCCGATCGCCTCGATCGTGCTGGACCGACGGCGAGCGCGGATATTCCCGCTCGCGGTGCTCGCCGGCAAGCTGTCGCCCCGACGTCTGGCCCGCAACGGGCGGGCGACGCCGGCGAACCGGCGCGGTGTCGCGCGGAGGTCGCTACCTTCTATCGCTCGGGGACGTTCGAGGCACTGTCAATGGAGCAGCTCGACGGCGAGGTCGGCGGGCAGCCGGCGATAGAACTTGCTGTCGGCGGTCACGAGGACCCCTTTGCGATCTTCCGCCACCGCGAGATACGAAGCGTCGTAGAAGGTAATGCCGTGCTTCAGAGCCAGGGCGACGGTCCGCTGGATCACCTCACGGCTCGAGGCCACTTCCCCGAGACCGAGATCGCAGAGGGCAGCGAGTGCTTCGGCGGCGTCCGCGGGACGTTTGAGGCAGAGGACGTTACCGACCTCGTACAGCCAGAGTGGGGGTACCGCGAGGCTGAGCTCCCGCCGCTGCCAGCGTTCCAGGAGGTGACTGGCCGCGGCATGGCCCGGCTCGTCCTCGGCGTCCAGGACCCACTTCAAGATCACCGAGGCGTCGGGGACTACGGTCGCCGAGCGCCCGCTCATTCGGCATCTCGAAATGACCGCAGCGTCTCCAACACCTCGGCGGTTGGGACGTGGGGACCCCTCCGCCGAAGCGCGTCGAGCCGCTGGATCGCTTGGCGCTGTCGCACCAGCGCCAGGTGAGATCGCAGCGCTTCGTTTGCGAACCGGCTGCGTTCTCCGGCGGGGATCAAGTCGTCGAGCGCCGCTTTGACTTCGTCCTCCAGCACCAGGTTCACTTTGGTCGTCATGGAGAATCTCCGGAGAGACAAACTGCCCACACAAGCATACAACACACACTTAGAACACGAACTCCGCCGCTACCGCCTCCGGCGGCGGCGAGCGGTGACGGAGCTCACCGCTAACTACTGCTACCGGTGGCCCGCCGGCGCGCCGGGGCTTGCCGCGCCCGGGGCGTTCGGGGCTGCCACCGGGCTGGGGGCTGCCACCGGGCTGGCCTTGGTTGGATCGAAGCTCTCGAGCGGGGTCCAGCCGGGGCCGACGCCGCTCTCCTGGCAGCTGGGCGCGGCACAGACCAGGAAACGGGTCACCGGGTGGAGCTCCCAGATGGTGGGTCGCCAGCAGTGCGGTCCCGGGCCGCCGGTGCCGTTGTAGGCGCAGTCGTCCTTCGCGTCGTCGTGCTCGTTGTCGGCCAGGAGCTGCCCGACGACGTAGACCTGGCGGCCGACGGCCTTCTGCACCTCGGCGAGGTTCCAGCCGGGCTCGTACTTGGCGCGCCAGTGCGGCGTCATCTCGACGATCACGGCCTGGCTGCGCTCCGCGGACGAGAGCCCGGGGGACTTCGCCTGCGCCCTGGCCCCGGTGCCGGCGTCGGAGCCGATGCCGATGTGGAAATCGATGTCGTCCGCTCCGTCGAGCAGGCAGTTGGAGCTCTCGGCGCCGCCTTTCTTCGCGTAGTAGAGATAGCCGTTCAGGGAGGCGACCTCGCCCTCGCCGAGGGCGCCCATCTGGTCCTTGAGGGTCTCGTGGTTGATCTTCGTGAGCTCCGCCGGGACCTGCTTCTCGAGCTCGACGAGGTCGGGAACGTGGAAGACGTGCTGCGGGTCGCCGGCAGGGTCGACCAGCTCGTTCTTGAGCGAGTTCAGGTAGCCGTCGTAACCGCCGGCCGCCGAGCAGCCGGTGGGATAGCGGTCGTGGCAGGCCTGGTAATCCGCGATGCCCGTTCCGCACTTGGCCGCCTGGGTGCTGGTGGACGCCACGGTCGCGCCCGTGCCGCCGCCATGCCCGATGACGCCGACCTGGGCGAGGACCGCCAGGGCAAGCGGGGCGACGGACATGGCGCGGGCGGCGGTCCCCTTCCTGGCCGCAGGCTTGGCCGGCTGACTCGCGGCGGCGCCTCCGGGCGGGGCGCCGGCGCCCGCCGGAGTGGAGGGTGGGGGAGCTGACGCGGTCGAGGGTTCCTGTGGTGGCATGGCGACCCTATCTTATCTAAGCACCCGCGCCAGGCGTTGGCGCTGCCTTGGCGGCAGCGGCGCCGCCGCCGCCGGAGGCCGAGGTGCCGCCCGCGCCGCCGCCGCCGCCGTTGCCGCCGCCGTTGCTCCCGCCGCCGCTCGATTGGATGCCCTTGCCCACCGCGTAGGTGCTGGCGCTGATGCCGAGCAGCACGAGGATCTCGCTGGGGATGGCGGGGAACTTCGTGGCGCCGTTGGCGATGATGATCAACACCAGGCTGAGCGCGATGACGAAGGTGAAGATCAGCAGCTGGAAGCGCGACATGCTGGCGCCGCTCAGCGGATTGCCCTGCGCGTCGGTGCCCTTCGGCTCGCTGAGCAACAAGGAGAGGTCGATCTCGCCGGCCGCCATGTACAGCAGCACCATGAGGCCGTAGAAGAAGGTGATGATCAGGATCTCGTAGCCCAGCACGATCTTCAACCGCGCCATGGCGTTGGCGGCCGCGGTCAGGTCCTTGACCGTGATGAGGACCACCACGACAGTCACCAACGCGATCGCCAGGGCCGCGCAGGCGACGGCGATCGTCAGCACCTTGAACCACAGTCCCCAGTTCTGCTTGGCCACGGCCGGCTCCTTATCTGTGGATCCTCAACAGCGGTTGGATGTATGTGGACACCGCCTTGCCGCCGAGATAGACGGCGTGACTGCCTCCCAGCGCGGCGACGACGCTGAGCGGCAGGTGCGGCAGCGAATCCTGCCGGGGATTGGCGATGACCTCGCCCAGGTATCGGGTGGCGACGGCGGCGGTGAAGATCAGCAGCTGCAGGCGCGCCGGCGAGAAGGTGGCGCGCCCGCCGGGCTGCTTGTCGTAGAGCAGGCCCGCGAGGGGGATCTTGCCGGTGAACAGCTTGTACGCGACGACTGCGAACAAGCCGCCCACGAGGACGCCGGCCTCGATCGTCGCCAGCCTGGTGAGGAGATCCATGGATCGCGGCGCTGCCGGTACGCGGTGATGCCGGAACGAGACGGCGGCGAGCGCGAGCCGCTCGGCCTCCGCGGGTGCTGCCACGACTTCGTCGCCGGTGCCTTGCCCGGAGTGTAGGAGGATCGAAGGCACGCGTCAACGTCAATGACGAGTGTGCAATTCGCGATATCGCGATGAGCCATGGGCGATGGGCGATGGGGACGGGCCCTCCTACGAGGAGGACGGCAAGCCCGTCAGGGAGCACCACGTCTGCAAGAAGATGTGATCTCGCGACGGAATGAGGCGGCGGCGCGAGCGCCTGCCGCCGGGAATTCCGTTGGGCACGACATCCGTTGTCACGAGCATCTGCGCGGCGCGCGGCGGCATTCCCAGGGAATGCCCGTTCGCGCGCCGCGGACCTCCATGGCACGACGTCTCGAACGCGAGATCCGGCAGCAGGCGCCCTTCTCCGGGCTGGAGGAGGAGGCGTTCCTCAATCTCCAGCGGACCGCCAGCCTGCTGCTGCAGGCGGTCGGCCGCGAGCTCAAGCCCCATCGACTGACGCCGGCGCAGTACAACGCCCTGCGCATCCTGCGGGGGGCGGCGCCCGCCGCGCTGACCTGCGGCGAGATCGGCGAGCGCCTGGTCAGCCCCGGCCCGGACGTGACGCGCCTGCTCGACCGGCTCGAGGCGCAGGGCCTGGTCGAGCGGCTGCGCGACGAGGCGGACCGGCGGCTGGTGCGCGCGCGGATCACCGCCCGCGGCAGGGAGCTGCTCGGCCGCATCGACGCGCCGGTCGCCGCCGGCTTGCGCCACCTGCTCGGACCGCTCGGCCGCAAGCGGCTGCGCGCGCTGATCGAGCTGCTGGAGCGGGCCCGCCGGCGGGCGTGAATTTTTTTGCGAGATATTTGTTGTAACGGATGTCGTCCGAACAGTAGATCTCCGAGAAAGGCAGGCGACCCCCCATGGCGACCCCGAGCATCCCGACCCCGAGCATCCCGACCGCCACCCCGGCGGCCCCCGCCGCACCCCCGGCGGCGGACCCGGCCACCGGGGAGAGGCCGGAGATCGGCCGGCGGGACAGGCCGATCGCCGGCATCCACCACGTGACCGCGCTGGCCGGCGATCCACAGGCCAACGCCGACTTCTACACCGGCGTGCTGGGGCTGCGCCTGGTCAAGAAGACGGTCAACTACGACGATCCCGGCACCTACCATCTCTATTACGGCGACGAGCTTGGCCGGCCGGGCACCCTCCTGACGTTCTTCCCCTGGCCGCACGCCCGGCGCGGGCAGCTCGGGGCGGGGCAGGCGACGGTGACCTCGTTCTCGGTGCCGGAAGGCTCCTTCGCCTATTGGAGCGAGCGCCTGCGCCGGAGCGGCACCGCCCACGACGAGCCGCGGCGGCGCGGCGAGGACGAGGAGTTCCTGCGGCTGCTCGATCCGGACGGCTTGGAGCTGGAGCTGGTGGCCCATCCCGGATCGGCGGCGGGCAACCCCTGGGAAGGCGGTCCGGTGGCGGTCGAGCACGCCATCCGCGGCTTCTTCGCGGTGACCGTCGTCGAGTGGAACGCCGACCGCACGGCCGACATGCTGACCGGCACGCTCGGCTTCCGGCTCGAAGCGGAGACCGGTTCCCGCTTCCGCTTCGGGGTCGGCGCCCCAGCCGCCGCCACCGTGGCCGGCGGCGCCGCCGCCGCGGGAAGCCCGCAGGCGTCGTCGCGGCAGGCTTCGTCGCCGCCGCCGGCCGCCCGGGGCCTGGGCACCCGGCTCGACCTCCTCGCCCAACCCACGGCGGGACGCGGCCGCATCTCCGCGGGGACCGTGCACCACGTCGCCTGGCGCGTGGCCGGCGACCGCGAGCAGCAGGCATGGCATCGCGACCTGATCGCGGGCGGGCACCACGTCAGCCCGATCATGGATCGCCAGTACTTCCATTCGATCTACTTCCGCGAGCCCGGCGGAGTGCTGTTCGAGATCGCGACCGACCCGCCGGGGATGACCGCCGACGAGAGCGTCGCCCGGCTCGGCAGCGGTCTCAGGCTGCCGCCATGGCTGGAGCCGTCGCGGACCGAGATCGAGGCGGTGCTGCCGCCGCTCGCGCCGCGCGTGCCGCCCGGCGCCGCTGGAGGTGCGTCATGAGCGGCCCGGATGTTGGACTGCAAGCGGGACCGCATGCGGGCCAGCCCGTCGTCGCCGCCGGCCGCCCGCCGGTGGAGGCCGCGGCGGCGGCGATCCTGGTGCATGGCCGCGGCGCGACCGCCGAGGACATCCTGACCCTGGTCCCGGAGCTCGACCGGCCGGACCTCGCCTACCTGGCGCCCCAGGCGGCGGGGTTCAGCTGGTATCCGTACGGCTTCATGGCGCCGCTCGAGCAGAACGAGCCGTGGCTGTCGTCGGGCCTGGCGGTGCTCGGCGAGCTGCTGGCCGGGCTGGCCTCGGCCGGCATCGGCGCCGAGCGCACCATGCTGCTCGGCTTCTCGCAGGGCGCCTGCCTGGCGCTCGAGTTCGCCGCCCGCGCCGCCGGCGCCGCCGGCACCGTGCGTCGATTCGGCGCCGTGGCCGGGCTCTCCGGCGGCCTCATCGGTCCGCCCGGCACGCCGCGCGACTACGCCGGAAGCCTTGACGGCACGCCGGTGCTGGTCGGCTGCAGCGACCGCGATCCGCACATCCCGCTGCCGCGGGTGCGCGAGACCGCGCGGGTGATGGCGGCCATGGGAGGCGAGGTGAGCGAGCGGATCTATCCGGGCATGGGGCACACCATCAACGCCGACGAGATCGAGCGCGTGCGCCGGCTCCTCGACCGGCTGGCGGCCTGAGCGGGCGCGCGCGGCGTGCGTGCGGCGGTCAGCGGCGCAGCAGCTTGAAGGCGTGATTCCCGCCGCCGCCGCGCATCGCGTAGGTGACCCACAGCAGGCAGAGCGGCTCGAGCAGCCGCGCTCCTTCGATGCCGCCGATGTCGATCGCCGGCCAGCCGAAGGAGGTGCAGATCTCGGCGACCACGCGCTTGGCGTCGGCGTCGTTGCCGCAGATGAACATGTCCGGCGGTCCGCCCGGGAACCGCGGATGGACCATGTGCGCGTGGCCGACGATGTTGAACGCCTTCACCACCCGCGCCGCGGGCAGCCAGCGCTGCACCTGCTCGCCGCCGGAGTCGGTGTGGCCGACCGCCAGCTCCGGCGGCGCGTTCGGCTTGAAGGCCAGCGGGTTGACCGCGTCGATGACCACCTTGCCGGCCAGCCTTTCGGGACCCGCCAGCCGGATCGCGTTCTCGGTGCCGGTCCAGAGGGTCGCCAGGACCGCGACCTCCGCGAAGTCCGCCGCCTCGGCGAACGTCCCCGCCGAGGCCCGCGGGCCGTTGGCCGCCACCCACTGCCGCACCTTCTCGTTCCCGGGATCGCGCGACCCCAGGCGCACCTCGTGGCCCTCGGCGCAAAAGCCGCTGCCCAGCGACTGCCCCACGTCTCCCGTGCCCAGAACGCCGATTCTCGGTTTGCTCATGGCCCTACGATATCTCGATCCCTTCCGGCCATCCCCCCCGGCGCCGGTAGTGGGTCGGCTTCCCCTGCGCCCCTTTGGGCGAGGCGCCATAGGGATTGGCGAGCAGGGCTTTAACGTCTCGCCCAAAGGGGCGCAGGGGAAGCCGACCCACTACCGGCGCCGGCCGGAGTCAGGGAGCCGGCGCGCCCTCGTCGGCGGGAGCGGCCGCTTCGCCGCCGGGGACCTCGGCCGCCACGCCCGGACGGAGCTCGAGCTCCTTCCACTCCGGCAGCGCCACCCTGCCGCCCGGCCGGATCTGCTCGACGCGCACCACCTGCAGAGGCTGGGAGGCGAAGAGGTCGATGCGCAGGAAGAGCTCGCGCTGGCGGGTGGAGTTCTGGACCACGAAGAGCCAGGCTCGCGGGGACTCGCGCACCGCGGCGGGGACTCCCTGGCGGGCGGAGGTGCCCCTGCCGGTCTGGGCAAGCGGCTCGACCTCGGAGACGGGCAGGTCACAGACCACCCGCACGCCGAGGGAGACGGCCACCTCGGTGCTGACCGTCACCCGCAGGCCGTGGGGCAGCCTGGCCTTGCCGGCGGGCAGCCGCTTCTCGACGATCCGCAGCCCGCTCTCGACCTTGTCGAGGTCCGGCCGGGAGCCCGCCTGCGACGCCCGGCGCCGCAGCCACACCGCGGCGCCCAGGGAGAGCACGAGAACGGACCAGCCGAGAGGCGGGGAGAAGTAGCCCATGAGCGTGCCGGCGAGAGCAACCGCGGCCAAGCCCAGGGCAGCCAGCACCAGGGTGCGATCCTGTGATTGCACCCCGCGACCTTACCATCTTCCGGGGCACGATTCAGAGGCATGGGTCCCTCCTCCATCGGCCTCCCCACCGCCGTTTTGGGCGAGAGGCCAGGGTCTTCCGCTCCCTCTCGGTTCGCATGGAACCCCTCGCCCAAGACGGCGGCAGGGAGGTCGATGGAGGAGGGACCCACGACCCTGAATCGTGCCCCGCGCCCAGCCCCTACCCCTTGGCGGCGCGGGTGCGGGCAGCCTTCTTGGCGGCGGCGGAGCGCTTGGCCGGGCCCTTGGTGCGGGCGGCCCGCTTGGCGGCGGCCGAACGGTCCGCGCTCGTTCGGCGGGCGGCGGCGGTGCTCGCCTGCTTGGAGAGCGCCTTCGGCGATGCCGCCTTGCGGCTCTCCCGCTTCAGGACGCCCTTGACGGCCTTGGCGACGCGCGGCTGGCGCTTGCCGCGGGCGCGGCCCTGGCCCTTCTCGTAGGCGCGCTCGGCGCTGGCGCGCGTCTCCTCGGACGCCGCGCCCGGCTCCGGCGGCGGCAGGTTGACGCCCGCCCGCCGCGCCTTGGACAGCCCGATCGCGATCGCCTGCTGCGGCGAGCGCGCCCCGTGCTTGCCCTCGCGGATGTGATGAATCTCCTCCCGCACGAACTCCCCGGCCTGCGTCGAGGGCGCCTTGCCCTCCTGCTTGTCCCGGCGCGCGCGCTCCAAGGTCTCTTTCTCCGGCATGACGATCCTCGCTTCCGATCGACGTCGGCGCGGTCCGCAGCTGGCCCGGTCCCTGTCACGAAAGTGCAAGCTCCAGGCCACGGACCGGCCGGGCGCGACCTGAGCTACCATCTCTGCGCCATCATGCCGAGCCCGCCGTCCCGTCTCCTGCAGCCGCTCCTCCTGGGCTCGTTGATGGTCTGTCTCGTCCTCGCCGACGGCGGCGGGCCGGCCGCGGCCGGCCGGCGGGACGGCCAGCGTGGAGCGGTCCAGGGTCCGGTCGGGGCGGCCCTCGACGCCTACCTTCGCCGGCTGGCGGCGTTCGGCTTCTCGGGCTCGGTGCTGGCCGCCCGCCGCGGGCAGGTGCTGCTGGACAAGGGCTACGGGTTCGCCGACGACGCGACCGGCGAGCCGTACTCCCCCGACACCGTCTTCGACATCGCCTCGGTGTCCAAGCAGTTCACGGCGGCCGCCGTACTGGCGCTCGAGATGGACGGCAAGCTGCGGGTCGAGGACACCCTGGCCCGCTTCTTCCCCGGCGCGCCCGCCGACAAGGGCGCGATCACCCTGCACCAGCTGCTGACCCATACCTCGGGCATGCCCGACACGCTGGGCACCGAGTACGAGGCGGTGTCGCGCGACGAGATGCTGCGCCGGGCTTTCGCGGCGCCGCTGCTGCTGCGGCCGCGGCGCTTCCGCTACTCGAACGCCGGCTACAGCGTGCTCGCCGCGGTGGTCGAGCTCGCCGCCGGCAGGCCGCTCGGCGATTTCATGCGCGAGAGGCTCTTCCTGCCGGGCGGCATGCGTCACACCGGCTTCCGCCTCGCCGCCGAGGACCGCCGCCGGCTGGCCCACGGCTACGGCATGGACGGGCCCTGGGGAACGGCGCTCGACCATCCCTGGGCCGCGGACGGCCCGTGGTGGAACCTGCGCGGCAACGGCGGCGTGCTGACGACCACCGGCGACATGTACCGCTGGCACCTGGCGCTCGGCGGCGACCGCGTCCTGTCGCGTCCCGAGCGCGAGAAGCTCCTCACACCCTACGTGCCGGAGGGGCACGGCACTCCATCCCGCTACGCCTACGGCTGGTCGATCGCGCCGGGGCCCAACGGCGGGCGGGTCGCCTCGCACACCGGCGGCAACGGGATCTTCGACACCGACGTCCGGCGGTACCTGGACGGCCAAGCGTTCCTCATCGCCAGCTCCAACCGCACCGACTTCTCGGCCGTCGCCGTCGCCGCTCATCTCGAGAACCGGCTCTTCGGCCTGCCGGATCCAGACCCGCCGGTGACGGCCACCCTCGACGCCGCCCGGCTGCGGGCCTGCGCCGGGGCCTACCTCCTCGCCGGCGGCGAACGGCTGCGCGCGGCGGTGGCGGGCGACGGCCTGCGGGTCTCCGCCGAAGGCCCCGCGGGGCTTGCCCTGCTGCTCGCCGCCCAGGACGACGAGGAGCGGCGGAAGATGCGGGACCGGGGGGAGAAGGTCGCCGCCGCGCTCGCGGGGGCGAGGCAGGGCGACTTCGAGCCGCTGGCCGACCTCTTCGGCCTGCCGGTCGAGCAGGTCGAGGAGCCTTTCCGCCGGACCATGCGGCGGTTCGAGCGCGAGCTCGGCGCCTGGACCGGCGCCACGGTCCTCGGGTCCCAGTCGGTCGCGGGCTTCCCCTTCACCTACGCGCGCCTGACGTTCGAGCGCGGCACGCGGCTCGCCCAGTTCCGCTGGGAGGGTCCGACGGTCGAGGTGGCGCGCTATCCCGCCCAGCCCACGGGGCACCTCTACCTGCCCGAGCGGCGCGCGGCGGGAACCCTGGAGAACGGCGTCGCGCACTTCGCCACCTACGACATGCGCACCGGCGTCGTGCAACGGCTCCGCGTCAACCTCGCGCCGCACGGTCCGGCGCTGGCGCTCGTCCTCGAGACGCCGGCGGGTGACGTGGCGGCCTTGCGCGCCGGCGACTGAGGGGCGGCGACGGAAGGGCCGGCGACGGAGGGGCCGGCGACGGAGGGGCCGGCCGGGCATTGCTGCTACCATCCAGGCCATTGTCCGGGGCCTGCCGACGCTGGAGAAAGGACCGAGGGACCAGAATGACCGGCGAACCCGTCTCGAAACCCGCCACGACAGCCCTTCCTGACGACGCCTCCGGCGCGCCGCGGCCGGCGCCCCGACCAGTGGCGGCGGCGGCCTGCCTGGCGCTCTGGTGCCTCTGCCTGGCGGGGGCGCCCGCGGCGACGGCGGCGGCGACCGGCGCCACCGGCAGCGCCACCGGCGACGCGCGCGGCGCCTCGACCGGCGCCTCGACCGGCGACGCGCGCGGCGAGGCGCACGATGCCGCGCACGATGCCGCGCCGGCGGCGGACGATCCGGTGGTGGGCCAGGTGCTGCAGATGCTGCGGGGCGGGGTCACCGAGCCGGTGATCATGGCGTGGCTCGAGAAGTCGGGCAAGCGGCCGGCGGCGGTGAGCAGCGGGGACCTCGTCGCGCTGCACCAGGCCGGCGCCTCCGAGCAGCTCATGAAGTGGCTGCTGCAGCCTGCCGGCGGCCCTGCCCCGGCGCCCGCCGCCGCGGCGCCACCCGCCCCCGGCGCGCCGTCCGCCCCCGCGGCTCCTGCCGCGCCAGCCGCCCCTGCCGCCGCGCCTTCCGCCCCGGCCGTCGCGCCTGCCGCCGCGCCTCCCGCCCCGGCCGTCGCGCCTGCCGCCGCCGCCGCGCCGTCCACCACTGCCGCGCCCGCCACCGGCGCCGTCAAGGTCCGGTTCGCCGTGACTTACCGGCCGACGTTCGCGGACCCGGAGCAGTCGCCGTCGGAGCGGTGGCTGCTGTGCCTCTACGTCGACGGGCGCTTCATGGCGTGCGTGCCCGCCGCGCCGGTCCTCCTGCCGCTGCCGCCACGCACCTTCGAGCGGGATCTCGCTCCGGGCAGGCACCTCCTCCGGCTCACCCAGGAGCGCCATCTCCGCTACAGCCGCGCGCGCGGTTACGTCACGCCGGCGCGCGTCGATCCGAGCGAGCTGCCGTTCGAGCTGCCGCCGGGAGCGGCCACCCAGGTCGCGATCCACTTCGGCGAGAGGAGCCTCAGGCGTTCCGGTCCGGTCACGGTCCGCGTCGAACGGGACGGCAAGGAGGTCGCGCGCCTCGAGCCCGCCGCTCCCGACTCCGAGGCCTGGCCCGCCCTCTGCGAGGACATCCCCGCCGCGCTGCCGGCGGGCGCCAAGCCGCCCGCGCCGGCCCGCCGCGACCTGGCGAGCTGCGTGCACTGGCAAGCGCTCTGGCCCGGCGGCGAGGCCGTTCCGGCGCGCGACGAGGTGCGCGCCGAGATCGCGCGCCAAGCCCGCCAGCCCGGCGGCGCCGCCGAGTAGCGCCGGCTAGTAGCGGAACACTAGCGCCATCCCTCGACGACCTCCAGCTGCAGATCCTCGAGGCTGCTCACCGGCTGCTGGTGGGTCGGAACGGCGACGGCGGCGATCAGGGCGGCGTGGCGCTGGAGGAAGCGGCCGAACCCGCGCGACCAGCCGACCATGTAGGGGTAGTCGTGCCAGCCGTCGGGCGAGGAGGGCGCCGGCGGGGGAATGGCCGCCGCCTCCCCGGGGCTGGGCCAGCTGGCGTCGCCGGCCACCCAGACCCGGTGGCCGGAGCGGAGGGTCGCCGCCACTTGCTGCAGCACGTCGTCGAGCGGGTGCGCCGAGGCCAGCCTGGGCTTGAGCAGGTCGTAGCGGTGGATGCGGTGGTCGGCGATGTCCGGCAGCGTCAACCAGCGGGCGGGTCCCGCGTAGTAGCGGTTGAAGCTGACGCCGTAGTACCACGGCAGCACCACGACGAGGTCCTCCGGCGCCGCCGCTCGCGCCACCTCGCGCGCCACCAGGTCGGCATTCGTCTGGCGAGTGGTGAGGTGCTGCCACGTCGGCACCGCCTGCGCCGCCGCCACCAGCGCGACGGCGGCCACCCGCAGAGCGGCGAAGCGCCCGCCGCGCGAGCGCGCCAGGGCGCCGAAGATGGTGTCGAGCGCGCTCGCCAAGAGGGTCATCAGCGGCAGGAAGTACCAGGGTCGCGGCGGATAGCCGAGGCGCTCGAGGAAGATCGCGTTGGCAGCCACGGCGCAGACGATCGTCAACCCGGCGAACGCCGCGGCGGCGGTCCAGCCGGGCTCCTGCTCCTCCTCGGGCCGCGGCGACGGCGGCGGCTCCCCCGGCGGCTCCCCCGGCCGCTCGTCCAGCGCCGGCGGCCCCTCGAGAGGCGGCCCGTCCGGCGCCGGTGCCTCCCGGGTCGCCAGTGCCTCCCGGGCCGCTGGTGCCGCCGGGGACTTCCGGGCCCCCCGGGCCGCCATCCGCCATTGCCGCATCCGCTCGCGGGCGAGGCCGGCCAGGCCGGCGAGCGCGAGCAGCAGCCAGACCGCCAGCACCGGCCGCGGCCCGACCGTCGCGATGAAAGCCTTCCAGATCTTCCCCGCGCCGATCGAATAGGTGACGATGACGCTCCATTGCTGCCGGGCCGCGGCGAGCTGCGTCGCGTAGGGGAGCAGCGACAGGGCCGCGGCGGCGCCGCACCCCACGATCCCGCCCGCCAGCAGCCAGCGGCGCCGCGCCACGGCCACCGCCGCCGCGGCGGTGCAGAGGGCCAGGACGAGGGCGGCGTTGCCGATCACGACCTGCACGCTGGCGACCGCCGCGATGGCCGCCAGCGCGATCAGCCCGGCCGGCCGGCTGCCGCGCCCCTCCGGCCGCCAGGCGAGGGCGCTCGCCAGCAACCCGTAGGTCAGCAGGACGAACGCGCTGCCCATGCCGTAGCCGCGCACGGATTCGCCGAAGACCAGGAAGGGCGCGTCGAGGCCGAGCAGCGCCAGCGACAGCAGCGGCACCGTGCGCGCCGTCGTCCGCGCGTTCAGCCACAGGATGCCGGCGATCCCCAGGCCCACCGCCAGGCCGAAGATGCGCAGCGCCAGGTCGCCGCCGCCGGCCACCAGCGACCAGGCGCGGACCGTGACGGCGAAGAGCGGCGGGAAGGCCTCGTGCTGGAACAGGCCGGCGATCTCTTGCAAGGTTGGCAGGGTCGCGAGGCGCGCCGCGCCCGCCTCGTCGCGCCAGAGGCCGCCGGCATGCAGCATGCGCACGACCGCCAGCGCCGCGACCGCCGCCGTCAGGACGAGCGCCATCGCCCGCTCCCCGCGCTCTCCGCGCCCACCCGCCTCGGCGGCGGCTCGTCCGTCGCTGGTGCCGCGCGCCGTCATTCGAGAGAGGAGATGCTGGGAGTGGGCTGGCGCCGTGGGCCGGTGGACGTCAGCTCGAGGGGTGCGCTCGTCCGCGGGCTGCGCTCGTACAGGCGGATGAAGAAGTCCTTGGCGCCGATCGGCGCGGCCGGCGCGGCCGGGCCGAAGGCCGCGGCCAGCACGTAGTGGCGGCCGACGTCGCTCCACAGCTGCACGGCATAGTCGCGGCCGAAAGCCGCGGGACCGAACTCGGCGGTGGTCCGGTTGCAGAGCAGGATGTACTTCGGTCCGGCCGCGTCGATCCGCCGCACGGCGGCGGCTTCGCGAGAGCCGGAGAGCACGCCCGGCACGATCAGGTCCTGCCGCAAGGGGCTCCGGAGGCCGGTGACGAAGTTGAAGAAGCCGCTCTCGGGGAACGCGGTGAGGGTGTCGCCCGGGCGCGCCTTGCCCTGCAGGTACTCCAGCGTGCGCGCGATGGCGGCGGCCTTGGCCGCGGGCAGCCGCAGGTCGCCGGCCGCCGTCCTCAGCTCGGCGATCTGCGGTCGATGGTCGAGCCGCTCGACGCGATAGAGGAACAGGATGCCGGCCACGGCGAAGACGGCGGCCAGCCGCCGCCGGAAGACCTCCGGCGCCGGCAGGCGCGGCGCGAGGAGATCGAAGACGAGCACGGCGGCGGTCGCCAGCAGGCCCGGGATCGCCAGCGAGGTGTGGGGCCCCATGCGCGGCCCGACCTCGATCCTGAAGAACACCCGCGAGGCGACGGCCGCGCTGAAGAAGAAGAGCAGGAACTGGGGCCGCGCGCGCGCCTCGAGCGGCCGGCGCAGCAGGGCGAGGGCCGCGGCCAGGGCGACCGGCGGCAGGACGTCCAGCAGCGGCGGCAGGTTCTTCGCACTGTCGCACCACGGGCTCAGCAGGTAGGCGGCGAGCAGCAGCAGACCCGCGATGGCGAAGCGAGGGGTGCGCGCCGGCCGGTCGGCGGCCGGCCGGGCAGTCGGCGGGCGCTCGGCGGTCCGCGGCAGCGCCCACCAGGCGGCCGCTGCCAGCAGCATCCCGTCGAGCAGCAGCGAGACCAGGATCCTGGCCGAGGCGTTGCCGGGTTGCTCCAGCCCGGAGATCATCCGGTAGAGGAAGGCCCATTCTTTCGGCATCCCGAGGATGGGGCCGAACGGGCCGTCGGCCAGGGGGCTGCTCGCGGGGATGGCGGCGAGGGCGACGCCATAGACGCCGCCGGCGATGAGCGCGCCGAGCGCCACGGCCTGCGCGTCCGCGCGCGTCTCCTCGCGGTGACGAGACCGTATCCCGGCGAGCACCAGGGCGATGGCGGCGGCGGCTCCGATCTCGAGCCGCGACGCCAGGGCGACCGCGACGCCCAGCGCGGCCAGCCAGCGCCGCCGCCGACCCGGCGCCGCCGCCGCGTCGAGCGCCAGCAGGCCGCCGGCGAGAGCGAAGAGGCCGGATGAGGAGTAGGGGAAGACGAAGGCTCCGCCGCGCGGCGCGGCGATGCAGACCGCGGCCGCCAGCGTCGTGGCGGTCATCGCGGACAGCAGCCCGCCGGCGCGGCGGGTGAGCCGGAAGAGGAGCACGAAGATCAGGGCCGAGAGGGCGGCGCACACCAGCTCGAGGCTCAGCCAACCGTTGCCGAAGAGCCGCAACGCCAGGGCGTTCACCCAGGGCCCGAGCGGCCCGTAGTAATAGGTGACGTCGCCGTAGAGCCGTTCCCCCTGCAGCAGCCGCCAGGGAACGTCCATCTCCCGGCCGGAGTCGACGAACGGATCGATCCAGGACTGCCACGAGACGGCGAGCGCGGCGATCGCCGCCAGCACCGGCAGGCCGTACGGCGCCAGCCGCCGCCAGCGCGGGGCCATGCTCCGCACCGCCCGGGGCGGCGGCGCGTCATGGCCCGGGTTCGATTCGTCCTCGCGCGGCTGACTCACACCCCGAGCGGAAAGCATCGATCGCTGCTCCCTCACCCACTCTCGTGCATGCTCTCCGGCAGGACCTCGGCGGCGGGCTGCCAGAACGAAGACGGCGGGTTGGAATGCAAGATCAAGTCCACCCCGGAACGGCGGGACATGCCACCAGTCCGCGCGGCGCCGGGGAGGTGACATCATGGGGCCAACCGGACGGACGAGCCGCGCCGGACCGCCGCGAGCCGCGAGCGAGGAGAGGATCATGACGTCGCTGCTGCCGCGTCCGGGTGACCGCCGCATCGAGCCGCCGGCAACGCCCGGCCGCTTTGCCGGCGCCGGCGCCGGCAAGCTGCGGGGCGGCTATTACACCTCGCCTGAGGTGGCGGCCTGGCTCTGTGCCTGGGCGGTCCGGGCGGCCTCCGACTCGATCCTCGAGCCGAGCTGCGGCGACGGCGTGTTCCTGGCCGCCGCGGCGGACCGGCTGGGCGAGCTCGGCGCCGGCGCCGCGGCCATCGCCGCGCAGGTCGCCGGCATCGAGATCGTCCCCGGCGAAGCCGCGGCGGCGCGCGAGCGGCTGCGCCGGTGCCTGGCCCGCATGACGCCGCCGCCGGGCGAGGAGGAGTCCGAGGACCGCGGGCTTGGCGACCGTGCCGCGGCGGCGGTCGCCGCCGGCGACTTCTTCGACTGGTGGCAGCGGCCCGCCCGCCCGCGGTTCGACGCGGCGGTCGGCAATCCGCCTTTCATCCGCTACCAGACCTTCCCGGAGCCGCACCGCGGCCGGGCGATGGCCATCCTGTCGCGGCTGGGCCTGAAGCCGAACCGCTTGACCAACATCTGGGTGCCCTTCGTCGCCGCGGCCGCGGCCGCCCTGGTCGAGGGCGGACGCCTGGCGCTCGTGCTTCCCGCCGAGCTGCTGCAGGTCACCTATGCCGCGCAGCTGCGCTCCTTCCTGGCCGGCCGCTTCGTGCGGATCGACGTCGTCGCCTGCAACGAGCTGTTCTTCGCGCGGGCCGAGCAGGAGGTCGTCCTGCTGCTGGCGGAGGGTGCGCGGGACGCGCCGGAGGCGGTGGGCGCGCCGGACGCGCGGGATCGGGCGGCGGCCGCCGGCGCCCACGACGCCGCCCCCGCCTGCCGGGTGGCGCTCACCGCCGCCCGCACGGCCGCGGAGGTCACCGCGCGCCCGCCGGCCGCCGTGCTCGCCGGCGCCGTCCCGAAGACCATCCGCCATGCCGAGGAGAAGTGGCTGCAGTACTTCTTGACCGCGCGCGAGATCGACCTGATGCGGGAGCTGCGCGGCGCGGCCGCGGTCACGACGCTGCGGACCCACGCCGGGGTGGACGTCGGCGTGGTGACCGGCAGCAACGAGTTCTTCGTCCTGGGGCGGCGCCGGGTCGAGGAGCTCGGCCTGGAAGCGGCGGCGTGCACGCTGCCCCTCGTCTCCCGCTCGGCGCAGCTCAAGGGCGCCAGGATCACGGCGGCGGAGTGGCAGGCCCTGGCGGCCGCCGGCGACCGCGTCCAGCTGCTCCACGTCCGGCCGCCGAACGGGGCGCCGCTGCCGCCCGCCCTGGCGAGCTACGTCCGGCAGGGAGAGGCCGGCGGCGTGCACCGCGGCTACAAGTGCTCGATCCGCTCGCCATGGTACGCGGTGCCCGCGGTCTGGGTCCCGGAGGGCTTCTTCCTGCGTCAGATCCACGACTTTCCCCGCGCCGTCCGCAACGAGGCCGGGGCCACCTCCACCGACACCATCCACCGGCTGACCTGCAAGGCGGACCCGGAGCTGGTGATCGCCAACCTGTACACCCATCTCACCGCCGCCTGCGCCGAGATCGAGGGCCGCAGCTACGGCGGCGGCGTGCTCGAGCTGGAGCCGACCGAGGCCGAGCGCCTGCTGATGCCCGCGCTCCTCGCCGCCGCGCTGCCGCTCGCCGAGTGTGATCGCCTGGTCCGCGCCGGCCGGCTCGGGGAGGCTCTCGCCGAGAACGATCGCCTGGTCCTGGCCGGCCAGCTGGGTCTCTCGCGGGCCGACCGCATCGCCTTGCGCGAGATCTGGGTGAAGATGCGCGACCGCCGGATCGCCCGCCGCCGCCGTCGCGTCAGGCGGCCGCCGGGCACGGCAGGCCCGCGAGGCCAGCCAGACCCGCTGCCGCCGCAGGCGTGATCCAGCGCCGCTCGCCGTGCGCCACGCCGCGCCGGCGCGGCTCGCCCCACGGATGCAACCGCATCGCCGGCGGGGAGTTCTATGCATGCAACCATGCCCGCCGCTCTGCGTATCTGTTCGACACCACCGGAGCGGCCGCTCCGCAATGCCGCAGCTATCCGAGGAGGACGTCCGTGAAGAGATTGCTGGTATGCATGATCACCGCCGCCGCGCTGCTCGGCGGAAGCGCCGCGCGCGCCGACGACAAGGCGGCCGGCGACGAAGCCAAGAAGCCGGCCGGCGAGGAGGCCAAGAAAGCGGCGGAGCCGCCGAAGGCCGAGCAGTCGGTCACCCAGCACAGCGTCGCGATCGGCGGCAGGACCGTCGACTACACGGCCACCGCGGGCACCCTCATCGTGCGCAACGACAAGGACCAGCCCACGGCCGCGATGGGCTACATCGCCTACACGCAGCGCAACCCCGCCGACCCGGGCAGGCGCCCCATCACCTTCGCCTACAACGGCGGACCGGGCTCCTCCTCGGTGTGGCTGCACATGGGAGCGCTCGGCCCGCGCCGGATCGTCACCACCGACGCCGGTCCGACCCCTCCCCCGCCCTACCGCGTGGTCGACAACGGCTCGAGCATCCTGGACAAGAGCGACCTGGTGATGATCGATCCCGTGGGCACCGGCGTCAGCCGCGCGGTCGGCGACGCCAAGGACAAGGATTTCTGGGGAGTCGACCCGGACATCGAGTCGGTGAGCCGCTTCATCAACCAGTACGTCAACGACAACAACCGCTGGAACTCGCCCAAGTACCTGCTCGGAGAGAGCTACGGCAGCACCCGCTCGGCGGGCATCGTCGACTACCTGCAGACCAACTTGAACATGGCCTTCAACGGCGTGATCCTGGTCTCGGTGGCGCTCGACCTCGAGGCGATCTTCGAGTGGCCCGGCAACGAACGGCCCTACGCCCTGTTCCTGCCCACCTTCGCCGCCGTCGCCGCCTATCACCACGTGCTGCCCCACGCGCCGGCCCAGCTCGGGCCGTTCCTCGACGAGGTCCGCAAGTACGCCGTCGGCGAGTTCTCCGCGGCGCTGCTCAAGGGCGACGCGCTCACCGCGGCCGAGCGCGACGCGGTGGCGGCGAAGCTGCACGAGTACACCGGCCTGTCGGTCGACTATCTCCAGAAGGCCAGGCTGCGGGTGCGCGAATCGCAGTTCACCCAGGAGCTGCTGCGCGAGCACCACGTGACCGTCGGCCGGCTGGACGCGCGCTTCATCGGCGTGAGCTTCGATCCGCTCTCCGAGGATTCCACCTACGACCCGCAGTCGGCCGCCATCAGCTCGGCGTTCACCGCCGCCTTCCTCGACTACTACCATCGCGAGCTGAAGTTCGGCCAGGGCAAGACCTACAACATCGAGAACGACGCGATCGGCGCCGCCTGGGACTGGAAGCACCGCCCCGCCGGCACCGGCTTCCCCTTCCCCATTCCCATCCCCAACACCGGCCTCGACCTCGCCCACGCCCTGGGCTACAACCCCCACCTGCGGGTGCTGGTGCTGAACGGGCTCTACGACCTGGCGACGCCGTTCCTGGCCACAGAGGAGATGATCGACCACCTGCAGCTGGAGAAGGAGCAGCGCGACCACATCCAGCTCAAGTACTACGATGCCGGTCACATGATGTACGTCCACGAGCCGGACCTGAAGCAGTGGAAGAGCGACATCGGCGCCTTCTACGACGCCACCAGCCATCCTTGAAGGCGCCCAAGGCGTGCTATCATGCGGGTTTGAACGCAGGCGTGCCAGCCGCGGGAGGTGCAGGATGACCCGGAATCGGAATCGGCTCTCCAGGATGACGCTTTTGATTTTGGCGGCGCTGGCGGCGATGGTGGCGCTGGCTGGGCTGACCCCGGCCCAGGCCGAGGTCTTCCACGTCAAGCTGCACAACGGCACCACCATCGACACGCTCTACAAGCCGCAGCAAGCCGTCTTCGACCCGAACGTGGTGATCCTGCTGAGCGACGCCGGCAACTGGATCGGCATCGAGCAGCGGGACATCGAGGCCGTGCGTTCCGACTCGGAGATCCACGGCTTCGGCGTGGCGCTGAACTTCAACACCATCGCCATCGGTTGGGCGCCGAACGACGCCCCCGAGCCGACGGCGCAGAACGCGCAGTCGGCGACGGCGCAGGCGCTGCAGAACCTCTATCAGCAGCAGAAGGCGCAGGAGCACTACACGATCCCGCAGTTCGTCAGCACCGAGCAGACCGCCGGGATTCCCGCCAGGCTGGTGGGCGGATCCGTGCTTCCCGGGGTGCCGGCGCCGGTGCCGCAGATGCCGGTTCCGCTGCCGGCTCCGGCTCCGACAGCTGCGCCGGCGCCGGGCGGCGGCGCGGCCAACCAGCAGCAGTAAGCGATCCGTTCGCGCTCGCGAGCCGCCGATCGCGCACGTGGCGTGGCAGCAACGCCCACGGCGCCGGCGGCCCCGGGCTCTCTTTGACAAACCGACGGTGCGGTGACGGCGACGCCTCCGTGCGAGGAGGTCCGCCGTCCGCGAAAGGGAAGCCGGTGTGATTCCGGCGTGGCCCCCGCCACTGTAACCGGGTACGAAACCGGAGATGTGCCACTGCGCGCGGTGGATCCCCCCGAGGGGGGGTTGCCCGCGTGGGAAGGCCCGGGAGTAGGAAGATCCGGAAGCCAGGAGACCTGCCGTACCGTCCGACGCCGCCCGCGGGGTGCGGGGCAGGGCTGCAGGTCGGCCATGTGCGCCTCCTCGACCTCGCCTCGTCCCTCCCGGGGACGTCGCAACCGGACAAGGAGCACACATGCGTCAGATCCTTCTGGCGGCCGGCATCCTCGGGGGCGCGATGCCGGCTCTGTTGGCCCAGCCCATCCCCATCCCCACCACCGCCTCCGGGCAGACCTCCGCCGCCGCGCCCGGAACGGCCACGGCCGGAGCCGCCGCGCGGTTCTCCGACTCCCTCGTCGTCACCCCGTCGCTCGACGCCGAGCCGCGCGACGACACCCCCGCCACCGTGACGGTCATCGACGCCCAGGAGATCGAGGACCGCCAGGTCCGCGACCTCGCCGACCTGCTGTGGAGCGTGCCCGGGGTGACCGTCGCGCAGGCGGGCGCGCCCGGCCAGCAGACCTCGGTGTTCACCCGCGGCGCCAACTCGAACCAGACGCTGCTGCTGTGGAACGGCATCCCGCTCAACGATCCCTTCTTCGGCGACGTCAACTGGCAGTTCGTGCCGACCGAAGGCGTCGAGCGGGTCGAGGTGGTGCGCGGCCCGTTCAGCGCCCTCTACGGCAGCAACGCGGTGGGCGGCGTCGTGCAGGTGCTGACCGGCATGCGCCACGGCCTCGCCGCCGATCTCGAGGGCGGTCAGCACGGCTATGCGCGCGGCGCCCTCGCCGCCGGCGCCAGCCTCGGCGGCGTGCAGCTCGACCTGATCGGCCACGCCCGGCGCAGCGACGGCACGCTGAACAACGACTTCTTCGACGGCGAGGAGGCGGTGGCCCGCGCCCTCTGGGCGGTGCTGCCGGGGACCAGCCTGGGGTTGCTGGCGCGCGCCAACGACGCGAGGACCGGGGTGCCGTTCTCCGCCGGCATCCCGACGCCGGAGACCAGGATCTCCTGGCGGGAGCGGGAGATCGCCCTGCCCCTGGACGCCACCGGCGGGCGCTGGCTGGTCGACGCGCAGCTCTCGGACACACGCTTCGACGACACCTTCCGCAGCCCGGACGATCCCTTCGGCGCCTTCGCCTCCGACACCCATTCCGAGACGTTCGCGGGCCGCGCGGTGGGCTCGTACCACCTGTTGCGGCAGGCGGGGCAGGACCTCGAGGTCTCGCTCGGCACCGAGGGCCAGAGCTTCCGGGTCACCAACCAGGACGTCTTCGGCACCAACCTCGACCGCGCCCACCAGCGGACCTGGGCGGGCTTCGGGCAGGCCAGCTACGGCGGCGGGCCGGTACGCTTCGACGCCGGTCTGCGCCGCGACGACAACGACGTCTACGGCGGCCAGACCAGCCTGCGCGCCGGCGGCGTCTGGCGCATCGCCGGCGGCACCCGGCTCCGCGCCAGCTACGGCCAGGCCTTCCGCGCGCCGACTCTCGGCGAGCTCTTCTTCCCCTTCAGCGGCAACCCCAACCTGCGCCCGGAGACCGGCACCAGCTACGAGGCGGGCCTCGAGCAGGACGCGGGCCCCTGGCGGTTCGCGCTCACCGGCTTCGAGAACCGCCAGCGCAACCTGATCGTCTTCGACAACGTCACCTCGCAGGACGTCAACGTCGGCCGGGCGAGGAGCCGGGGCCTGGAAGGGCTGGTCGGCTTCCGCCGCGGCATCGTCTCCGCGCAGCTCAACGGCACCCGCCTCGACGCGGTGGACCGGACGACCGGCCTCGAGCTCCTGCGGCGCCCGCGATGGAGCGCCAACCTGCTGGCCACCGCCCGGCCGGGGCCCTGGAGCTTCACCTTCACCGGCCGTTACGTCGGGGAGCGTGCGGACCTCGACCCGGCGACCTTCGCGCGGCGCACCAACCCGAGCTTCGTCCGGCTCGACCTCGCGGCGAGCCGAAGGGCGCTGCCATGGCTGTCGCCTTTCGCGCGGATCGAGAACCTGGCCGACCGCCGCTATGCGGAAGTGCTGGGCTACCCGAGCCCGCGGCGGACGCTCGTCGGCGGCGTGACGGTGGACCTCCTCTGATGGCGAAGCAGCGGCGGCGGCGGGCGCACCGGCCTCGCCGCCGCCGCGGCGGGTGGGCGCGCGCACTTGCCGTGCTCGCGGCGCTCGCCGCGCTCGCCGGGTTGGCGGCGCTGCTCGGCATCGCCGCCGCGGTCGCCGCGTGCAGAGGGGGTGCGGTGGCCCCGGCGGGTGCGGCGGCCCCTGCGGTCCCGGCGCCGCGGCGGATCGTCTCGCTGGCGCCGAGCCTGACCGAGTCCCTCTTCGCCCTCGGGCTCGGCGACCGGGTGGTCGGGGTGGACGACTACAGCGTCTGGCCCGCCGCGGCCACGACCAGGGCGCGGATCGGCGGCCTGTTCAATCCCAACCTGGAGAAGATCGTGTCGCTCCGCCCCGACCTGGCGCTGCTGCTCCCCAGCGAGCACGACGTTGCGGCCAAGCTGCGCGGGCTTGGCGTGGACAGCCTCATCGTCCCCGCCGAGACGCTCGCCGACGTCGGGCGCTCCTTCGGAGCCATCGCCCGGCGGTGCGGCGTGGCGCCGGCCGGCGAGCGCCTGGCGGCGCCCTGGCGGGCCGAGCTGGCGCCGCGGCCGGTGCCGGGCGCCTTCAGGGCGATGCTGTCCGTCGGCCGCCAACCCGGGCGGCTCAGCGGCATCCTCGCCGCCGCCCGCGGCACCTTCCTCGACGAGCTGCTGGTGCGCCTGGGCGCCGTCAACGTCTTCGCCGACGCCGCCACGCACTATCCGCAGGTCGGCCTGGAGGAGGTGGTCGCCAGGGCGCCGCAGGTCATCCTCGAGCTGCGCAGCGACCCGGCCCCGCCGGCCCTGGCCGCGACCCTGGTCCGCGACTGGCGCCAGCTGCCCACCGTGCCGGCGGTGCGCGACGGCCGCATCTTCGTCATCGCCGGCGACTACGTCCTGGTGCCGGGACCCCGGCTGCCGCGGCTCTACCGCGACATGCGGCAGGCGCTGCTGGCCGCAGCGGTGGGAGGGGCGGGAGCGGCGGGAGCGGCGGGAGCAGCGGGAACGGTGGGAGCTAGGCCGTGAGCCAGGTCGTCCGGGAGACGCTCCTCGCCGCGCGCGGCCTGACCTGGCAGGCCGGTGGCCGGACCATCCTCGGGCCGCTGGACCTGGACGTGCGCGGCGGCGAGTGCCTGGCGGTGGTGGGGCCGAACGGCGCCGGCAAGACCACCCTGCTCCGCCTGCTGACCGGCCTCGCGCATCCCACCGCCGGCTCGCTCTCCTTCGGCGGCCGTCCGTTCGCCAGGCTCAGCCGGCGCGAGCTGGCGCGGCGCATCGCCTACGTGCCGCAGATCCGGCCCGCGCGCGTGCCGCTCGCCGTCGAGGAGGTGGTGCTGCTAGGGCGCTACCCCTACCTCTCGCCGCTGCAGCTGGCGCCGCGGGCAGCCGACTTCGCCGCGGTCGACGAGGCCCTGCGCCGCGTCGGCATCCTGGAGCTGCGGGGGCGGCCGGTCGACGAGCTCTCGGGCGGCGAGCGCCAGGCGGTGTTCATCGCCGCCGCCCTGGCCCAGGAAGCGCAGCTGCTGGTGCTCGACGAGCCGACGCTGCACCTCGATGCCCGCCACCAGCAGCAGCTGGCGGAGCTGCTACTGCGGCTCGAGGCCGACGCGGCGCGCACCGTGGTGCTGGCGACCCACGACCTCAACTTGGCGGCGCTGCTCGGCGACCGTCTCCTGGCGCTGGACGGCGGCCGCCAGGCGGCGCTCGGCACGCCGGCCGAGATCCTCCAGCCGGAGGTCCTCGAGCGGCTCTTCCACGCCCGTTTCCAGGTGGTGCGCGGCGGCGACCGGCCGCTCACCGTGCTCGATCTCGCCTCCTGACCAGGATCGCCGCGCCCGTGACCCCGCCGAACCCCACCCGCAGCCGCTCGCGCGCCGCGCTCGCCGTGCTGGGCGCGGTCTGGGTGGCGGCGCTGCTGATCGCGCCGCTGCTGGGCAGCCAACCGGTGTCGCTGGCCGCCGCCTTCCGCGGCGAGCCGACCGCGGCCGCCATCTTCTGGCAGCTGCGCCTGCCCCGCGTCCTGCTGTCGCTGCTCGCGGGCGGCGGCCTCGCCCTCTCCGGCCTCGGCTTCCAGACCCTCTTCCGCAACTCCCTGGCCGAGCCCTACACCCTCGGCGTGGCGAGCGGCGCGGCCCTGGGCGCGGTGGTCGCCCTGCGCTTCGAGACCGCCGCGGCGCCGCTCGGCCTCTCGGCGGTCGCCCTCGCCAGCTTCGCCGGCGCCCTCGCCGCCACCGCCCTGGTCGTCGGCCTGGCCCTCCGCCGCCAGGGCGTCGCCACCCAGACTCTGCTCCTGGCGGGCGTCGCCGTGTCCCTCTCCTGCTCCGCCACCATCCTCTTCCTGCAGTACCTGGCCGACTCCACCCAGACCTTCCGCATGGTCCGCTGGATGATGGGAGGCCTGGCGGTCGTCGGCTACCGCGAGGTCCTCTGGCTGCTGCCCTGGATCCTCGGCGGCAGCGCCGTCCTGCTCGCCCTCCGCTGGGACCTCAACCTCCTCCTCACCGGCGAAGAGCTCGCCGCCAGCCGCGGCGTCGACATCGGCCGCCTGAGGCTGCAGGTCCTGCTGGCCACCTCCCTGATGATCGGCTCCCTCGTCGCCGTCGCCGGCCCCATCGGGTTCGTCGGCCTCATCGTCCCGCACATCGTGCGCCGCTGGGTGGGCCACGACCACCTGTTCCTGGCCCCCGCATGCCTGCTCGGAGGAGGCGCCTTCCTTGCTGCCTGCGACGCCGCGGCGCGCGTGGTCATGGCGCCGGCCGAGCTGCCGGTGGGGGTGCTCACGGCGCTGCTCGGCGGTCCGTTCTTCCTGTGGCTGCTGATCCTGAGGAGCAGGGAGCGGTGAGGGGCGGGGGAAAGGGGGCGCACGTGGCCTGATCTCTGCCTGCCCTGTCTGTATGTACCTTGACAAGCATATGCCGCGTGGAGTATACTAGGAGAATGGAATCTGTCTTCGACGTCCTTGCGGAGCCGAACCGCCGCGCGATATTGAGCCTCCTGGTCTCGTCACAACAGTCGGTCGGAGAGATCGAGCGTCGACTTCGCATGCCGCAGCCGACCGTGTCGAAGCACCTGCGAGTGCTGCGCGAGGCCGGGTTCGTGGAATCCACGGTGGATGCGCAGCGCCGTCTCTACCGGCTGAAACCTGAACCACTGCAGGAGGTGGATGCCTGGCTGGCTCCCTTCCGCCGGTTCTGGTCCACTCACGTTGATGCTCTCGAACGCCACCTCGACCGCATGGCTCGATCGACACGAACGAGCAGGAAGACGAGGAGAAAATGACCGATCGCGAACAGTACGCACCGGGCCCCGCCGCCGGGGCGCAGGTACGAAAGGGCGGAGAGAAGTGGACGCTCATCCTCGTCCGCGAGCTCCGTCACCCGCCGACGATGGTGTGGCAGGCGCTGACCGATCCAGCGCACCTATCCGAATGGGCGCCGTTCGACGCCGATCGGAGCCTGGCCGCCGTGGGGCCGGTGAAGCTCTCGACGGTCGGAGCGCCGGCGCCGCAGGTCTCCGAGACCGCCGTGAAGCGGGCCGAGGCGCCGAGGCTGCTCGAGTACGCCTGGGGTGGCCGCGACCTCCGGTGGGAGCTCGAGCCGCTCGGCGGCGGCACGCGCCTCACGCTCTGGCACGACATCGATCGCCGCTTCATCTCGTGGGGCGCCGCGGGCTGGCACATCTGCTTCGACGTCCTCGAGCGGCTCCTCGCGGGTGAGCCAATTGGACGCATGGTCGGCCCCCCGATCATGAAGTTCGGCGGCTGGCAGCGATTGAACGCCGAGTACGCCAAGCAGTTCGGCGTCGAGACCCCCGGTTGGTCGCCCAACGCCCCGCAGCGTTGAAGCGTAGGGTCAGCCGCGGTCGCCCGCGGCGGGGACGCATAGGGTCACCGCGGCGGGTTTGACCTGGACCTCGAGGCGCTTCGCCGGCGGGCGAACCCCGCCGTCGAGATCGTAGGGCCGCCTGCGGCGGAGCTCGACGACGATCCGCCTGGCGCGGGTGATCTCGATGTGCGGCGAGCGCCCTGGCGCGCCTTCGATCAATCTCGCGAAGACCTGCATCCACTGCCAGGCGCCGCGGGCCGTCACCACGCCGACCTCGAGCGCGCCGTCCGACGGCGAGGCATCGGGGAAGACCTCGATGCCGCGCATGAGGGTGCCGACGTTGCCGACGAGGACGCAGCTTGCCTTGCCCTTGAACCAGGGCGCGCCGTCGACGCTGATCTTCGTGCGCACCCGCCTGGCCCGCATCGCCTTGACGCTGCTCCGGACATAGGCGAGGCGGCCGAATCGCCGCTTGGCGCCGCCGGGAGTGGCGTCCAGCATGATGGCGTCGAAGCCGGTGCCCGCCATGACCGCGAAGCTCTCGCCGTTGACGACGCCGAGATCGATGCGCCGGCGGGCCCCGGCGAGACCGATGCCGACCGCCTTGGCGATGTCCTTGGGGATGCCGAGGCTCGTCGCCAGGACGTTGCCGGTGCCAGCAGGAAGGATGGCCAATGCAGGCTCGGGGGCCGCTACGGCGTCGACGCAGCGCTGCACCATGCCGTCGCCGCCCCAGACGAACACCAGGGTCGCGCCCTCGCGGACCGCGCGCCGGATCGCCTTCGGCGCCTTGCGGCTCTTCGGCACCTCGAACCAGAGAGGATCCGGATGCCCTGCCTCCGCGAGCACCCGGCGCAGCTCGGGGAGACCTCCTCCCAGCGACTTGCCGGAATGGGCCACGACCGCCAACGTGGTCACCTGCCACCCCCGTTCTCGAAGAGCTTCCCGCCTGCCGCGCCGGCCCCGCGGCCCGCCGGCCCGGAAAGGCCGAGCGGCACGCGGGAAGGATCTTCAGGATAGCAACCCGGCGGAACCCGCGTAGGGGTCTTGGTGCCACGGTCGTAGCCGGCCAATCAAAACTCTAACTTTGAATCGGCCCGGACGCGTACTATCGTTTCTCAGTGATCGAGCGCCTCCTCCACGCGCTGCTGCCGCCCTTGGCGCTTGCGCTCGCGCTCGTGGCGCCGGTCTCCTCGGAGCGGCTCGCGGGGTCGGCCGCGGAGCATGGCGCGCCGGCGCCCGCGTGGCGCAGCCTTGGGCGGGGCGCCGAGTATGCGGCGATCGCGCTCTGGCCCAGGCCGGCGGCCGGCGACGGGTTGCTGCATGTCGTGCGGGTCGATCCGGCGCTGGCGGCGATTCGGGTGCGCATGGCGGCGCAGGGCGATGGCAGGCCGCGGACGGCGCGCGAGTGGTGCGACAACCCTCGCGTCGTGGCGGTGATCAACGCCGGGATGTACGACCGCGATCTGTCCACGCACATCGGGTTCTTGCGCGTGGGGGAGCGGATCGGCAGCGCGCGGTGGGTGAGCACGTACAACTCGATCCTGCTGCTCGGGGCGCGACGCCCCAACCTGCCGGCCGCCACGATTCGCGATGCGCCTCCGGGCGGGCGTGCTGCCGACTTCGACGACTACGACGCGGTGATCCAGAACCTGCGACTCATCCGCGCCCCGGCGGTCAACGTCTGGACGCAGAGCGGTCGGCGCTGGAGCGAGGCGGCCATCGCGCTCGATCGCAAGGGCCGCATCCTGTTCCTGTTCTGCCGCTCGCCGTACACCATGCATGATTTCAACGCGCTGGTGACGGCGTTGCCGCTCGGCGTGCTGCGTGCCATGCACGTGGAAGGCGGGCCCGAGGCGAGCCTTTCGGTGCGCGGCCCCGGCATCGCGCTCGATCTGGCGGGCAGCTACGAGACGGGCTTCAACGCCGGCGACGACAACATGAAACAGTGGCCCTTGCCCAACGTCGTGACGGTCGAGGTCGGTTCTCCTCGCCCCGGTTCCCACTAGAGAGCATCCGGCCCGGGCTGGTCCGGCTGGCAAGGGCATTGCTTTCTCCTCTGACGGAGCCTCGGGTCTCCTTTGGGCCTCCTGCCTCCCTTTGGGCGAGGGTCCAAAGGGAACCGACCTCGGACTTCGGATGCCTCGCCCAAAGGGAGGCAGGAGGCCCAAAGGAGACCCGAGGCTCGCGAGGCGACGCTCATGGCGGCGACGGCGACCAGGTCCAGAAGGCAGTTGAAGCGCTGGCAGCGCCTGGGGCTGATGGGCCTGGGTGCGGGGGTGGTGGCGTTGGCCGCGATGGCGCTGCTCGTCTCGCACTTCTTCGACGAGCCGCTGCGGCGCGAGCTCGAGGCGAAGCTCAACGGGCGCCTGCGCGGCTATACCGTGCGCTTGGAGCATGCGCACGCCGGACTCTTCGGGCTAAGCCTGACGCTGAACAACCTGGTGGTGCGGCAGCAGGCCAACCCCGAGCCGCCGGTCGCGCTGCTGCCGCGGCTGGGACTGCACCTCGATTGGGCGGCGCTGTGGCGGCTGCACGTGGTGGGTGAGGCCAGCTTCGACCGACCGAACATTCACCTCAACCTGCCGCAGCTGCGGCGCGAGGCGGCCGACCGCCTGAGCCCCAAACAGCGCGGCTGGCAGCAGGCCCTGGACTCCATCTATCCCCTGAAGTTCAACCGCTTCGTGGTCAGCGACGGCGCCATCGTCTACGTGGACAAGGACCCACACTACCCCCTCGAGATCACGCACTGGGACCTGATCGCGAGCAACATCAGGAACATCGCCTCTCCCGACCGCACCTACCCGTCGCCGGTCCACACGGAGGCCGTCGTCTTCGGCAAGGGGCGGGTGACCGTCGACGGTCACGCCAACTTCCTCGCCGTGCCGTTCCCCGGCATCCACACTCGCTACTGGTTGCGGGACGTGCCCCTCGACCGCCTGAAACCCGTCGGCGAACACGCCAACATCGAGCTGCGCGGCGGCACCCTGACCTCGGACGGGGAGGTCGAGTACGCGCCTGCCGTCAAGCGAGTGGAGGTCGCCAACGTGGTGCTCGACCGCGTGAACTTCGACTGGGTGCGCGCCGCGGCCGCTTCGCCCGCCGAAGCCCAGCGGAGCGGGGCAGTGGTCTCCGCGGCGCGGCACGCCGAGCAGGCACAGACGGTGGCGCTGCGCCTCGACCAGCTGCACGCCACCCGCAGCACCATCGGGCTCGTGGACCGGTCCCACGAGCCGCCGTACCGGCTGTACGTCGACGGCGCCAAGCTGGACGTGCTCAACCTGGCGAACCGCGTCGGCGGTGGACACCAGCAGCCGGCCTCGGCCCGGCTGAGCGGCCGTTTCATGGGGAGCGGCAGCGCGGTGCTCACCGCGTCCTTTCGGCCCAAGGCCGCGACCGCGGATTTCCGCTGCGACGTGGCGATCGAGGGGGCCAGCCTGCCGGCGCTGAACGATCTGCTGCGTGCGTACGAGAAGCTCGACGTCGCGGCAGGCACCTTCTCGCTCTACTCGCAGGTGGCGATCAGGAACGGCTATCTGCAAGGCTACGTGAAGCCGCTGCTGCACGACGTCAAGGTCAACGAGCCCGCGCAGAATGGGAAGCCGTCTCTGGGGACCCGGATCAAGGCAGAGGCGGTCGACGTTCTGGCGCGGGTGCTCAAGAACCGACAGACCCAGCAGGTGGCGACGGTGACCGAGATCTCCGGTCCGCTGGGCAACACGCGCCCGAAGGTCTCGGAGATCATCGCCGGCCTGCTGCGCAACGCCTTCGTCGAGCCCATCAAGGGCGGCCTCGAGAATGCCGCTCACGGGAAGGCGGGCGCGAGGTGACGGCAGCGGCTTGACGCCATCGCGCCCCAGCCCGACGACCGCGCCGCCGGCGGGCACCACCTGCGGCTAAGATAGGGCATGCTCTTGTATAGGATTGGCCCGGAAGGGTTCTATGCCGTCAGCGACGAGCCGGACGGCGAGATGCGCCTGCTGCACTCGGACCCGCTGGCCGAGCCGGTGGGGGCCTGGAAGCTGGGCCGGCCGGTGTCGCGGCAGGGGGCGGCGCTGCTGGCGCCCGTGCTGCCCGGCAAGATCGTCGGCATCGGGCGCAACTACGTCGAGCATGCGCGGGAGATGGAGAGCTCGGTGCCGAGCGAGCCGCTGCTGTTCCTCAAGGCCCCGTCGTCGGTGATCGGACCGCGGTCGCCGGTGGTGCTGCCGCTCGAGAGCCAGCGGGTGGAGTACGAGGGCGAGATCGCGGTGGTGGTGCGGGAGCGCCTCCGCCGCGCCACCCCCGAGGAGGCCGAGCGGGCGGTGCTGGGGGTCACCTGCGCCTGCGACGTCACCGCCCGCGACCTGCAGCGCAAGGACGCGACCTTCGCGCGCGCCAAGTCGTTCGACACGTTCTGCCCCCTGGGGCCCGCGATCCTCGTCGGCACGGGTCTCGACCTGGGCGAGCTGACGGTGGTGACCCGCCTCAATGGCGAAGAGCGCCAGCGCGGCAGCACCCACGGCATGGTCTTCGGGATCGTGGACCTCCTGGTCTACACCTCCCGCATGATGACCCTCGAGCCCGGAGACGTGATGCTGACCGGCACGCCCGGAGGGGTGGGCCAGCTGGCCGGCGGCGACCTGATCGAGGTCGAGGTCTCGGGCGTCGGCGTGCTCGCCAACCCGGTCGAGACCTGGAAGCAGGCGCCGTAGCCGGGCTGGACTTCAACGGCTGTCGCCAGCGATCCGTAGAATGCTGGTATGAGGACCATCCTTGCGTCTTCCGCCCTGGCGTTGCTGGGGCTTGGCGGGGCCTCCGTCCCGGCGCCGCCGCCGCCGTCCCGGCCGCCGCGGATCACGGTGCTGCCGGGTGTCCTGATCTCGGCCGACGATCCGGCGAGCCAGCACGTCGAATCATGGCTGGCGATGAACCCGCGCGACCCGCTGAACCTGGTTGCCGCCTCGATGGTGCTGGGTGAGCACGAGCTGGTGGCCGCCTACGCCTCCCGGGACGGCGGCAAGAGATGGGTGCGCGCGACCCATGGCGCTGCCGCTGCCAAGTACTTCGACGGCCAGGACCCGGCGGTGACGTTCGACGCGGACGGCAACGCCTTCCTGTCCACGGCGGCGGCCGCGTTCGGGGTGTGGAGGTCGACGGACGGCGGCCGGACCTGGGGCGAGCCCGCGGTGGTGCCGGGCGTGGCCTACGACCGCACGTTCGTCGCCTGCGATCGGTCCTCGCGCGGGACGTTCCGCGGCCGCCTCTATGCGGTCGGCAAGATGCCTATCACGGTCTTCGGGCATCATGGCGCGGACGTGATCGCGTTCTCGAGCTCTCACGACGGCGGCGCCAGCTTCGCGTTCCCGCGGCTCCTCCTTCCCGCGCCGGACAAAGACCTGCTCAACATCGTCAGCGATCTCCTGGTGACTCCGGATGGCAGGGTGATCCTCGCGCTCGAGATCTTCGACGCCCAGCCCCTGGACGCGCCGTTGCTGAGCGGCCGCTACTCCATCGTGACTTCGGACGACGGCGGGCGGACGTTCTCGGAACCGCGGCAGGTGGCCGTGTTCCACCAATATGGCCACGCCCGGGAATCGCAATCGGTCAAGGGCCTCGGCGGCGCGCATCTCGCCGTCGACGCCTCGCCGGGACCGCGGCGCGGCACGCTCTACCTGATCTGGCTGGACGCCGGCGACGGCCATGACCAGGTGATGGCGGCGGCGTCGCCGGACGGCGGCGGCACCTGGTCCAAGCCGGTGCGCGTCAACGACAACGACGGCGCCTCGAACCAGAGCAACCCGGCGATCGCGGTCGACGGCGAGGGCGTCGTGGGGATCTCCTGGAACGATCGGCGCGCCGATCCGACGGACCTGTGCTACCAGCCTTACTTCGCCGCCTCGGCCGACGGCGGCGCGTCCTTCTCGCCCAACGTCGAAGTCAGCCCGGATCTGACCTGCCCCGCCGGCTCGCATGCCGAGGGCACTCCCCTCGACTCGGATTACCGCTACCTGAACGGCGGCGACACCCAGGGAATCGTCGGCCTGCCGCAGGGCGGGTTCCACCTGGCCTGGATCAACGGCGGCGCGGGCCAGATGCAGCTCTGGTCGACGATCGTCGCCGTCGCCAGGCAGGCGCCGCAGCCCGCGCGGCCGGGCTCGCGGCACTGACCGAAGCGGGCCGCGCTCGGCGGACCGCCGCCCCGGCGATCCGCCAGCTCGGGGAGCGGCCAGCTCGGTTCAATCCAGGGGTGGTTCTTCCCGGCCGGCCGGCGGCACCGGCGGCGGCAGCGACCGCCAGGGGAAGAGCCAGGCCGCGGCGACCAGCAGCAGGTGCAGCGCGCCGTGGAGCAGGAAGCCGGCGAACAGCAGCCCCATCCAGGCCGAGAACAGCAGCAGGGCAGCCGCGGCGCGCCCGTACGCGGCAAGCGAGCGGGCCGTCCGCGGGCCGGAGAGTGGCATGGGCCGGAACGTATCACGGGGTCGCCGCGCTCCGGCCCGAGAGACGAAAGCGGGTAGTGCGCACGATCGCCGCCGCCGACTCCTACTCGCTCTTGCGGCCTCCCTGGCCATCCGGCGTTACGCCTACCGCCGCCGGCGGGAGTATCCTGGAAGCGGCATGATCGAGGCTGTTACCTTCGACGTCACCCACACCCTCGTCCACTGCCCTCGCCTCGGGGAGATCTACTCCGAGGTGCTGGGCCGTCACGGGATCGAGGTCGCGCCGGCCGAGGCGCTGCGGCTGATCGGGCTGGTGTGGCGGGAGATGGCCTGCTCCGCCGACCCGTCGCGCGACCGGTTCAGCGCCCATCCCGAGGGGGCGCGGGGCTGGTGGCAGCGCTTCCTGGCGCGCTTCTGCGAGCACCTGGAGGCGCCGCCGCCGTCTCGCTTCGCCGCCGCCGAGCTGTTTCACCGCTTCGGCGGCAGCGAGGCCTGGGAGGTCTACCCCGAGGTGCCCGAGGTGCTGGACGCGCTGCGCGCCCGCGGCCTGCGGCTGGGCGTGATCAGCAACTGGGACACGCGGTTGCCGGAGCTGCTGCGGCAGCTCGACCTTGCCAGGCGCCTCGACGTGGTCGCCTACTCCTCGGCCGTGGGGGTCGAGAAGCCCGATTCCCGCATCTTCCGCCGCGCGCTGCGCGAGCTGGGGGTGGAGCCCCGCGCCGCGCTGCACGTGGGCGACAGCCGTCTCGAGGACCTCGAGGGCGCCATCGCGGCGGGGATGCGCGCGCTGCTGCTGGTGCGCGGCAGCAGCGCCGGCGCGGCCGGCGCGACGGGCAAGGCCGGCGAGGCTGCCGCGAGCCCCGCCACCAGCGCCGCTAGGCCGCGCTCCCCCCGCGAGCCCACGGGCTTGCGGGACCTGTCGCCGCTGCCGGCGCTGATCACCGCCGGGGCGGCCCGCGGCGGCGCCTCGCGATGACCCCGAGCGACGGCCGCTCGGCGGGCTCGGCGGTGTGATAAACTCAGGAATCCAATGAAGATCTCCACCAAGGGCGAGTACGGTCTCCGCGCCATGCTGCACATCGGGATGCACGGCGAGACCAGCCCGGTGACCAGTCACGAGATCGCCCGGTGCCAGGCGATCCCCGAGCCCTACCTGCGCCAGATCCTGGCGCTGCTGTCGAAGGACGGCCTCATCCACTCCAACCGCGGCCCCCAGGGCGGCCACGTGCTGGGGCGGCCGGCATCGCAGATCACGATGCGGCACATCCTGATGACCCTCGAGGGGCAGACGACCTCGGTGGACCAGATCCTCGCGCTTCCCTGCCACATCGAGATCGGCTCCGAGCATTGCGCGATCCGCGAGGTGTTCCTGGAGGTCAAGGCGGCGGTCGAGCGCATCCTCTCGGCGACCACCCTCGAGCAGGTGGTCGCGCGCCAGCGCCACATCCTCTCGCAGGGCATCTCGGTGCCGCACGACCTTGCCGCGGTCTCGCTGCTGCCGATCCTCTCGGACGCGGTCCTCCCGTCCAGCACTCCCCGCGGCCGCTGACGGGCCGCCACCAGGCTCCCGACCTCTCCCTCCGGTCTCGCTTTGGACGAGGGGTCCCTCCTCCTCGCATGTTCCCTCCTGCCTCGAGGAACCCCTCGTCCAAAGCGAGACCGGAGGGAGGGGCCGGGAGCCACCAGGGCGGCCCACCGGCCCCCCTGCGCCCTTGAACGGGCGGGGCGAAGTTGCTACACTCCGCGCCGCGAGGCGGGGGGGGAGTGGGTGCGAGGGCGCGAAGGCGAGTCCGAACCCGATGCCTGGCAAGCAGACACAGCGCGGAGACGCAGCCCGTGCCTACAGCCTTGGCTTCGAGCTGGTCTGTGCCGTAGCAGGGTTCGTACTGGTCGGCATTTGGATCGATCGGCACTACAGCAGTGGGCCGTGGGGCACGTTGATCTGCCTCTTTCTGGGCCTGATCGGCGGCTTCTACAACCTGATCCGCGGCACGGCGCGCTTATCCGGCGGGCTTCACCCGCGCGTGCGAGGCGGCGCCGCGAGCGCGCCCGGGATGGAGCGCCAGGCGATGCGCGCGCCCGCGGCCGAGCATGCCGGACCGGGGGCTCCCGACCCACAGCCAGATCACGAAGCCGATAGCGGGAGCGACGGCGCGTCGCCGCGGACCGCGGAGCCCTGGCGAGCAGCGCGATCCGGCGGCGATGACCGGCGCCCGTAAGCGGACCTCGACAGGGTACGCGCGCTTCCTGGCCACGGCCGTCCTCGTGGCGGCGGCGGTTGGCGCGGCAGGCTACCTGCCCACCCTGGCGCTGGGCGGCGCCGCGGCGATCCCGGCGCTGGTGGCGGGCTGCGCGGTGGCGGTGGCGGCCTCGGCCGTGGGCGGGGTGCCGATCGCCCTGTCCGGCCCCGAGCCGGCGAACCGTCCGCAGGCGGCCCTGCTGGCGATGGTCGCGCGCCTGCTGACCGCCCTGGCGCTTGGCTTGGCGGCGGCCGCGACCGGGCGCTTTGCCACCCGGCCGCTGGCGCTGTGGACGGCGATCAGCTACCTCGCGCAGCTGGTGGTCGACAGCCGCTACGCGATGCGGGCCCCGGCGCGGTGAGCGGTCGAGACGAGCGGAGACGGACAGACACCGGCGGCGGCGACCGCCGGAGAGCAGCGGAGAGCGGATCGAGCAATGGCAACGGCCCCGAGCAGCAATCCCCTGGAGCACATCGTCCAGCACCCGCTGATCACGCGGCCGCTGGACCTCGGGCCCCTCACGCCGGAGCACCAGATCACGCTGCTCAGCAACCACATCGTGCAGATGATCACGACCGGCGTGCTGCTGATGATCCTGCTCCCGCTGTTCGTCAGGAAGCGCCGCGCCCTTCCCGGGCAGGACGAGGTGGGCAGCCTGGTTCCCGCCGGACCGGCCAACTTCCTGGAGGCGATCTGCCAATACCTGCGCAAGGAGGTCGTCGAGCCCACCCTCCACGAGCACACCGACCGCTTCGTCAAGTACATCTGGACGCTGTTCTTCTTCGTGCTGATCAACAACCTGCTCGGGCTCATCCCGGTGTCGACGGTGTCGCCGCTGGCGGGGATTCACCTCGGCGGCACGGCCACCGGCAACATCTGGGTCACCGGCACGCTGGCGGCGCTCACCTTCGTGATGTTCGTCGTCAACGGCGTGCGCCTGGCGGGCTGGCACTACTTCGCGCATTTCTGCCCGGGCCCGCTGTGGCTGGCGCCGCTGCTGGTGCCGATCGAGATTCTCGGGCAGTTCGCCAAGGCGTTCGCGCTGGCCATCCGCCTGTTCGCCAACATGCTCGCCGGGCACATCATGCTCGCGGTGCTGGTCGGCTTCATCCTGGGGGCGGGCTCCGCGATGGGCGCCGGCGTGGGCCTGCTGGTGGCGGTGCCGGTGCTCGCCGGCGCCGTCGCCATCACCCTGCTCGAGATCCTGGTGGCCCTGCTGCAAGCGTTCATCTTCGCCTTCCTGACCTCGCTGTTCATCGGTCAGGCCGTGCTCTTCGACCACGACGAGGAGACCGAGCACTCGGAGAGCGCCGAGAGCGCCGAGCGCTCTGAGCGCGCTGCCGATGGCGCCCATGCTCCTCGACGCCAAGAGGCCGAGGCGACGATCTGATCTCATCCTGACTTCCATCCCCTTCGCCATGCCCGGATCGACGCGGGGGCAGAGCGGGCCGTGAGGCGCACCGCGATGGCGTACTCGAGGAGAGGTGGCCGGCCCCGCACGGCCGCAAAGGAACCGACGAAAGGACCTTTTCCGATGAGCAAGAGAGCTTCCAAGTTCGCTCTGATGTCGATCGTGGGCGGTATGGTGTTGATGTTCGCCGCCGTCACGCCGGCGCACGCCCAACCAGCCCCGGCCGCCGGCGCCGCCGCGGCCGCCGAACACGGCACCGGCCTGACCACCGAAGGCGCCCGCAAGCTCGGCGCCGGCCTCGGCGTCGGTTTCGTCGCCATCGGCGCCGGCATCGGCATCGGGCGCATCGGCGGCAGCGCCACCGAGTCGATCGCGCGGCAGCCGGAAGCCGTGGGCCCGATCAACAACGCGATGATCATCACCGCCGCGCTGATCGAGGGCGTGGCGCTGTTCGGGTTGGTCATCGACTTCCTGGTCTCGAGATAACCCGGTGCGCCGCTCCGGCGGATCGCGGCGGACCGCGTGTCCCGCGTGTCCCGCGTGGACCGCGTCGACCGCCGGGTACGGCCGGCCCGGGCGCGGCGGCACCGCAACCCGCACCCCTTTCCGGCCTTGCCGGGAAGGGGCGCTTTGATCGGCGAGACTTCACGATGATGCAGAGAACGCTGACGATCGCGAACATCCTGGCGGCCGCGCTGCTCGCCGCCGCCGCAGCCACCCCCGCGGCCATCGCCGCCGCCGCCACGCCGGCCGAGAGCCCGGAGGCCGCCAACAACGTCTTCGCCGGCGACATCGGCAACGCGCTGTGGACGGTGATCATCTTCGTGCTGGTGCTGGTGGTGCTCGGCAAGTTCGCCTGGGGGCCGCTGCTCGCCGGCCTGCAGGCGCGCGAGGCTTACATCCGCGAGTCGCTCGAGACGGCGCGCCGCGACCGCCAGGAGGCGGAGTCCCGGCTGCGCGAGTACGAGGAGCGGCTCGCCGCCTCGCGCACCGAGGCCACCGCCATCATCGACGAGGGGCGCCGCGACGCCGAGGCGGTCAAGCGCAAGATCGAAGAGCATGCGAAGCAAGAGAGCGCCAAGATGATCGAGCGTGCGCGCCGCGAGATCGACGCCGCGGCGACGGAGGCCACCCGGCAGCTCTACGCGCTGTCGGCGCATCTCGCCACCGAGCTCGCCGCCCGCGTCATCGGCCGCGAGCTCGACGCGAAGGACCACGAGCGGCTGATCGAAGAATCGATCGCCGAGATCGCCGCGCGTCACCACTAGCGGGACATCGGGGAGGCGCGAGCAATTCATGGCAAACGTCGACAGCCGCGAGGCGGGGGTGGCGGCGGTCTACGCCCGGGCGATGCTCGAGCTGGCCGCCGCGCAGGGCCAGGAGGACGAGCTGCTCGCGGAGCTGCATGATCTCTCGCGCACCGTCGAGGACGACGCCGAGCTGGCGACGTTCCTGGCCAGCCCGCTGGTCAGCGGCGAGGCGCGCGCGGAGGTGCTGGAGAAGGTCTTCCGCCGGCGCGCCAGCGACCTGCTGGTCGACTCCCTCGAGGTGATCAATCGCAAGGGAAGGCTCGGGCTGCTGCCGGCGATCGCCGCCGCCTACCGCGGCGAGTACCGCGAGCTGCGCGGCCTGGTCGACGTGCGGGTGACCACCGCCGTGCCGCTGAACGAGGCACAGCGCGCCAGCCTGTCCAGGGCGGCCGCCAGGTTCACCGGCAAGCAGCCGCAGCTGATCGAGCGCGTCGATCCGACCATCCTCGGCGGCCTCGTGGTCGAGGTGGCGGGAGAGAAGGTCGACAGCAGCCTGGCCACCCAGCTGCGCGACGTGGGAACGGCACTGGCGCAGCGCGCCGCGCAGGAGCTGCACGGCGGCGCGCGGCTGTTCGAGGGCATGGAGGCGGCGGGATAGGACGACACTCGCCCACGGGGGGCGAAAGAGGGGCGCAGGCAACTCAGGCGCGAGGAGCGGGCATGAGATTCAAGGTCGACGAGATCACCTCGGTGATCACCGAAGAGATCCGGCAGTACCGGAGCAAGGTGGACCTGTCCGAGGTCGGGCGGGTGCTGGAGGTCGGCGACGGCATCGCGCGGGTCTACGGCCTGACCTCGGCGATGGCCGGCGAGCGGCTGGAGTTCCAGAACGGCGCCGCGGGGCAGGTCTTCAACCTCGAGGAGACCTCCGTGGGCGTGGTCATCCTGGGCGACTACCTGGGGATCCGCGAGGGCATGGAGGTGCGGCGCACCGGCGAGCTGCTGTCGGTGCCTTGCGGCGAGGCGCTGATCGGCCGCGTGGTCGACCCGGTCGGACGCCCCCTCGACGGCAAGGGCGAGATCGACGCCGAGGCCCGCCGCCCGCTCGAGTGGCACGCCCCCGGCATCGCCGAGCGGCAGCCGGTCAACGAGCCGCTGCAGACCGGCATCAAGGCGATCGACAGCATGATCCCGATCGGCCGCGGCCAGCGCGAGCTGATCATCGGCGACCGCAAGACCGGCAAGACCGCGGTGGCGGTCGACACCATCGTCAACCAGAAGGGCGGCGACGTCGTCTGCGTCTACGTCGCGGTCGGCCAGAAGGAATCGACGGTGGCCGGGTTGATCGAGAAGCTGCGCGAGCTGGGGGCCATGGACTACACCATCGTGGTGGTGGCCTCGGCGGCCGATCCCTCGCCGCTGCAGTACATCGCGCCCTATGCCGGCGCGGCGATGGCCGAGTACTTCATGTACCAGGAGGGGCGGGCGACGCTGGTGGTCTACGACGACCTGTCGAAGCAGGCGCAGTCCTACCGCCAGCTGTCGCTGCTGCTGCGGCGGCCGCCGGGACGCGAGGCCTACCCGGGCGACGTCTTCTACCTGCACTCGCGGCTGCTCGAGCGCAGCGTCAAGCTGCGCGAGGAGTTCGCGGTGGTGCCCAAGGACACGCCGGCCGGCAGCCGCGACCGCGACGCCGCGAAGCGGCACCCGCGGGGCCTCGCGGCGCCGCTCGACGAGCGGCCCGACGAGCCGCGCGGCATCTACCATCGGCCGCACGGCAAGAAGAAGGCCGAGGCCTGGCTCGCCACCCTGTCCGACCGCGATCAGTACCGGGTGCACCGCTTCCCGGACTCCGGCGGCTCGATGACCGCGCTGCCGGTGATCGAGACGCTCGAGGGCGAGGTCTCGGCGTACATCCCGACCAACGTGATCTCGATCACCGACGGCCAGATCTACCTCGAGCCGGACCTCTTCTTCGCCGGCGTGCGGCCGGCGGTCAACGTCGGCATCAGCGTCTCGCGGGTCGGCGGCAACGCGCAGCGCAAGGCGATGAAGCGGGTCGCGGGCTCGCTGCGCCTCGACCTCGCCGCCTTCCGCGACCTCGAGGCCTTCGCCCAGCTCGGCACCGAGCTCGACGCCGCGACCCAGCGCCAGCTCGACCGCGGCCAGCGCATGGTCGAGCTGCTGAAGCAGCCGCAGTTCGAGCCGTTCCCGCTGGCCGAGCAGGTGGTCAGCATCTTCGCCGGCACCCAGGGGCTGCTCGACGACGTGGCGGTGAGAGACGTCTCCCGCTTCGAGGCGGCGCTGCTGCGGCACTTCCGCGACCAGCACCCCGGCATGCTCGAGGAGCTCACCAAGACCGGCGAGATGTCCAACGAGCTGGCAGACAGGATCACGCAGGTGGTCCGCGACTTCAAGACGCAGTTCAAGTGATCCGGGGCGCGGACGGGCTGGCTGAGGGCGACGAGGGCGACGAGGGATGGCGAATCGACGAGAGCTGGTGAAGCGGCGCAAATCGGTGCGCAACATCCGCAAGATCACGCGCACCATGCAGCTGATCGCGACCGCGCGCTTTCAGGCCGCCTTCAACCGGGCGATGGCGACGAAGCCGTACACCCAGAAGCTCGCCGAGCTGGTGGCCGACCTGTCGCGGGCGGCCGGCGACGTCGAGCATCCGCTGCTCGCCACCCACGACGACGTCAAGCGCTCCGCGCTGGTGGTGCTCACCAGCGCCCGCGGCCTGGCCGGCGGCTACAACTCCTACGTGCTGCGCGCCGCGGTGGCGCACCTCGACGAGCAGGCCGGGCGCGGCATCGAGACCCGCGTGCACATGATCGGCAAGAAGGGCATCGGCTACTTCCGCTTCCTGCGCCGGCCGATGGACGAGCAGACCCCCACCTTCGGCGACCGGCCGAAGTTCGAGCAGATCGAGCCGATCGCCAACGCGCTGATCGACCGCTTCCTGAAGGGCGAGATCGCCTCCGCCCACGTCGCCTACATGCGCTTCTTCTCGGCGGGCCAGCAGAAGCCCGAGGTGCTGCGGCTGCTGCCGCTGGCCGGGGGGGGCGAAGAGGGTGGAGGGGGCGGCGCAGCCGGTGCCGCCGGTGCCGGCGCCGGCGCCGGGGGTGCGGCCCATCCGGCCGGGGCCGCCGGCTCGGAGGCCGCAGCCACCCGCGGCGAGCGCGGGCGCGCCGTCGAGTACGAGTTCTCCCCCGGCCCGCGCGAGCTGCTCGACGAGCTGCTGCCGGCGATCATCCGCGCGCGGCTGTTCCAGGCGTTCAACGACGCCCTGGTCTCCGAGCAGGTGGCGCGCATGGTCGCGATGAAGGCGGCCACCGACGCCGCCGGCGACATGATCAAAGCCCTGTCGCGCCAGTACAACCGCGCCCGCCAGACCCAGATCACCATGGAGCTGCTCGACATCGTCGGCGGCTCCAACGCGCTGTCCTGACGCCGCTCCCGGACCACGAAACCAGATCGGAACCAGCGATGGAAAAATCGGAAAATTCCAATTACGGCAAAGTCACGCAGGTCATCGGCTCGACTCTCGACGCGCATTTCTCCGAGGACCAGCTGCCGCGGATCTACAACGCCCTGCGCGTCGAGGTCAAGCGCACCATCCTCGGCGAGGAGCACGACGAGACGCTGTGGTGCGAGGTCGCCCAGCACCTCGGCGGCGGCCGGGTGCGCGCCGTGGCCCTCGGCTCGACCGACGGCCTGACGCGCGGCGCGGACATCCTCGACACCGGCTCGCCGGTGACCGTGCCGGTGGGCGAGGAGACGCTCGGCCGCGTCTTCAACCTGGTCGGCGAGCCCATCGACGGCCAGGGCCCGGTCAAGGTCAAGGACCGCCGGCCCATCCACCACGAGCCGCCCGACCTCAAGGACCTGTCCTCGAAGACCGAGCTGTTCGAGACCGGCATCAAGGTCATCGACCTGCTCTGCCCGCTGGTGCGCGGCGGCAAGGCCGGCCTCTTCGGCGGCGCCGGCGTCGGCAAGACGGTCATCATCCAGGAGCTGATCGCCCGCCTCGCCCGCTTCCACAGCGGCTACTCCTGCTTCGCCGGGGTGGGCGAGCGCACCCGCGAGGGCAACGACCTCTGGCTCGAGATGCAGGAGGCCAAGATCGGCGACACCGGCAAGCGCGTCATCGACCAGACGGTGATGGTCTTCGGCCAGATGAACGAGCCGCCCGGCGCGCGCCTGCGCGTGGCGCTCTCGGCGCTGACCATGGCCGAGTACTTCCGCGACCAGACCGGCGCCGACACGCTGCTGTTCATCGACAACATCTTCCGCTTCTCGCAGGCGGGCTCGGAGGTCTCGGCGCTGCTCGGCCGCATGCCCTCGGCGGTCGGCTACCAGCCGACGCTGGGCACCGAGATGGGCGAGCTGCAGGAGCGCATCACCTCCACCAACCGCGGCGCCGTCACCAGCATCCAGGCGATCTACGTGCCGGCCGACGACTACACCGATCCGGCGCCGGCGACCGCCTTCACGCACCTCGACAGCACCGTCAACCTCGAGCGCAGCATCTCGGAGAAGGGCATCTACCCGGCGGTCGATCCGCTCGCCTCGAGCAGCCGCATCATCGCTCCCGAGTACATCGGCGCGCGGCACTACGCGGTGGCGCGCCGGGTGCAGCAGATCCTGCAGCGTTTCAAGGACCTGCAGGACATCATCGCAATCCTCGGCATCGAGGAGCTCTCCGAGGACGACAAGGTGATCGTGCGGCGGGCGAGGAAGATCGAGCGCTTCCTGTCGCAGCCGTTCTACGTCGCCGAGCAGTTCACCGGCTTCCCCGGCAACTACACCTCGCGCGAGGACACCATCCGCTCGTTCGAGGAGCTGTGCGACGGCAAGTGGGACCAGCTGCCGGACCAGGCGTTCATGTACGTCGGTGCGATCGAGGAGGCGGCGGCGAAGGCGGAGAAGCTGGCGCAGTAGGCGGCCATGGCGGACACCTTTCACATCAGCGTCATCACGCCGGAGCGGGCGGTGCTCGAGACCGACGCGACCTTCGCCGCCGTGCCCGCGCACGACGGCGAGCTGGGCATCCTCAAGAACCGCGCGCCGATGCTCTACCGGCTCGGCGCCGGGCTGCTGCGGGTCGACACGCCGGAAGGCAAGCGCGCGCTGTTCGTGGCCGGCGGTTTCGCCCAGATGCTGGACAACCGCCTCACCGTGCTGACCGAGGTGGCCAGGCAGGTGGACCAGCTCGACCGCGCCGCCGCCGAGCGCGCCCTGGCCGACGCGCAGGCGATGAAGAGCCGCAGCGACGCCGAGTGGAAGGCCCGCCAGCGCGCCCTGGCCGCGGCCCGCGCCGAGCTGCGGCTGGTGCAGCGCTAGCCCGCAGGCCAGGCCGCGGCCGAGCGGCGCGGCGCTGCTCGGCGGCACCCCGATGGGCAGTGCCCTGGATCGTCCTTGCCTCCCTTTGGGCGAGGGGTTGTGGGGGCAGGGGCAGGGGACTCTGGGTGCCTCGCCCAAAGGGACGCAAGGACGATCCAGGACACGACCCCGCCGATGTCCGAATACGAGCCGCTGTTCGCCGAGGAGCGCGAGGCCGCCGGGGGCGGCGGCGACCTGGCCACCGTCCAGGAGCTGTTCCGGGCCGCCAGCGGACCCTACCTGCGCTCGTTCTGGTCGTGGCTGGCGTGGGCCGTGGTGTTCCCCGGCGCGGCGCTTGCCACGCCGCTCGCGCTGGCCCGCTTCGGCCCGGCCGGCACGCTGCTGACCTGGTCGGTGGCCATCCTGCTCGGCGGCGGCATCGAGCTCGCGGCGATCCGCGGCGCCGCCCGGCGCGAGGCCGCGGCCGGGGCTGGGGCCGACGCGGACGGCGCCGCGGGCGGAGCGGCGCGAGAGGAGCGGCGGGCGGGGGCGGCGGCGGGACGCTCGCCGCTCGAGGCGCCGGCCGGGCACTCGCCGCTGGCGGTGCCTGGACGCTCGCCGCTTGCGACCTGGGCGCTCCGTACGCAGGGCAACCTCTCGCTGGTCGCGGTCGGCCTCTCGGTGCTGCTGGTGTGGCAGGACCTGGCCTGGGCACTGCCGGGCGTGTGGCTGCTGCTGCTCGGCCACTCCTTCTACGTCCTCGGCGGCATTGCCTTCCGGCCCTTTCGCGCCTACGGGCTGCTCTACCAGGTGGGCGGAGTCGCCGCCCTCTGGCCGGGCGGCGCGCCGCTGCCGGTCTTCGCGCTCACCACCGCGGCGGCCAACCTCTGGATGAGCTACGCCGTCTGGCGGGAGCGCCGGGAACGGCAGCTGGGCTCGCCCTGATCGAATTCCGAAATAACTAATCCCGATCGGCGAGGGTGCGGGAGCCGCTGAGGCGGTCGGCGAGGGAGCGACCGGTCAGGGCCAGCAGCAGGGGCAGGCCCGCGGTCGCCAGAGTGAGGAGCGCGCCCAGCCAGCGGCGGGCGGTCTGGTCGAAGCTCAGCGGCTCGCCGCCGAGGCTCTCCGCGGTCAGGCCCGCCCAGGTCATGCCGAGGGTGTGGCCCCAGAAGGCCAGGGGCACGACCGTGTAGAGGAAGGAGAACGACAGCAGGAAGACCCCGAACGCCGGCCAATCGGCGACCGCCGGCAGGACGCCGAGAGCGCGGCAGCCGGCCAGCGCCAGGATCGCCACGGCGACGTGCACCAGCAGGTCGGCGGCGCCGGCGGCCGCCCGGCGGCCGATGCCGACCCGGGTCCGGTCGCCCGGGAGCGGCGATGCGGCGGCGGCGCCTGCGGCCGTCGTGCCGTCCGAGGCTTCGACGGCGCGCTCGGTCCAGCTCTCCCTTCCAGGCAGCTCGGCCTGCTCCGGGACGGCGCCCGAGGCGGACGGCACCGGCGGCATCGGCGGCATCGGCGACATCGGCGACATCGGCGATTGGCGGCGCGGCGAGGGCGAGATCGCCGCCGCCGTGGCCAGGGGCAGCCTCGGCGCCGGCCGCGCGCCCTCCGCCGTGGTCGCCGTCGGCGTCGCCCTCGCCGCCGTCCCTGCCCTGCCTGCCGCCGCCGCTCCGGCCGCCCCGCTCGCTGCAGCCGCCCCTCCCGCCCCCGCGGGCCCGCCCGCTCCTGCCCCCTGCGCGGCGCGGGACCGCGCCGGAGAGGTCTGCTGGGGCTGCGCGGGCTGCTGCGGGCGGGGTGCGCGCGGCGGTTGGCGATCGAGCACCGGCTCGGCGTCGTCGTCGCGCGCTGGCCGGTCGAGCGGCAGGTCGAAGAGCAGGGGCTCGTTGTCCGGACGTCGCATCAGCGGATCGGCAGGTACTTGACGTAGATCCTGTAGAGCATGTCGGGCCCGCGCGCCAGGTAGGTCTGGGCGAAGACCAGCTGGCGCTTGACGTCGGGATCGTCGGGCGCCAGGTTCTTGGCCTCGGCGAACTTCTGCTCGGCCTTGGCGACGTCGTTGTGCTGCAGGTCGCGCACCCCGAGATCGTAATAGCTGTCGACGATCATGCGCGTGACGTCCCGGTTCTCGGGCTGCGACTGGTGAAGCCGCCAGAGCTCGGGCAGGGCGAACTCCCAGTTGTGGGTGAGGAACAGGTCGATCTGGCGCTGCAGCGGCACCAGCTTCTGCTTCGCCGCGGTGAGCTGCGCGGCGTCGTCCGCGTCGAGCTTGCCGAGCCTGTCCGCGGCCGCGTAGCGCTGGGCCGAGAGAAGGAAGGAGCCCTCCTTGTACGCCTGCCTGGCCTGCTCGATCAGCGCCTGCCGCCGCTCCAGATCCGTGGTCGCCGCGCCTGTGGCGGCGGCTCCCGAGGCGTCGCCGGCGCCCGCGAGGGAAGCGGTCCCCGGCGCGCCCGGCGGGGAGCCCGGCGCCGGGCTCGCGGTTCCCGCCGCTCCCGGGCCCGTGGCACCCGCCGCCGCCGGCCCGCCCTGGGCCTGCTCGGCCTGCCACTTGGCGATCAGCGCCTGCGCCTCCTTGTAGTTCGGGTCGCCGGGCGGCAGGCGGCTCAACTGCGTCATCGCGATGGCCACCTTCCCGGTGTCGTGCAGCCGTCTGGCGCGCGGGATCGGGTTGGGGGCGGGCGCCGGCGCCGGCTCCTCGGTGCGGGAGTTCGGGAACCACTGCTCGCGCTTCTGGTAGAGGAACCAGCCGACGAACAGGACCAGCAATAGGACGGCGCTGCCGACCAGCAGGAACAGCCGCCGCGCCCGTCCCGCGTGCGCCGCGCTCGCCGAGCGCACCTCCCGGTGCGCGTGCGCGTCCGGCTGGCGCGCCGCCTCCCCCACGTCGGGCGGCACCAGGATCTCCTCCTGGAGGTCGTCGCCGGCAGCCAGGTCGACGGCGCCGCCGGCGGGTGCCAGGCCGGCAGGCAGGCCCGGCAGCGGAGCGCCCGGGGCGCCGGCGCCGCTCGCGGCGTGGCCATCCGCGGCAGCGGCGCCTCGATCCAGCGGAATGCTCGGCGCCAGCGGCGCCAGCCCGGTCAGCAGGGGATGGGGCCGCGTCGCGGCGGCCCGCGCGGCCGCGGCGACCGCCGGCACGTTGCCTTCGTCGAGCTGCTGCAGGTACTCGCGCGCCTGCAGGTGGCCGGGCTGCAGCGCGAGCACTCGCTGGAAGGCGCCGCGCGCGCCGTCCATGTCGTTGGCTTCCAGGCGGGACAGGCCGTCGTGGAAGGTCTCCTCGACCTGGCGGTCGCGCTCGGCTTTCATGCGGCGCGCCCCGTCGATGCGGTGGGCCGCCTCCTGGTGGTCGATGTCGATCAGGAAGATGCGCGACCAGGCGTCGATCGCCGCCTGCGGGTCGCCCCCGTCGAGAGCGGCCTGGCCCTCGTCGAGCAGCTGCCGGATGCGGCGTTCGCTCTCGCCGTCGGCGCCGGCCGGCCCTGCCGCCGGGACCGGCGCTCCTGCCGGCGACGGCTGCGATGGCGGCGCGGCCGGCTGCGGCCGCGGCGCGCCCGGTGGAGGCGGAAACAGCGAAGGGGCCGCGGTCCCCGGCGCCAGCGCCGCCGCCGAAAAGCCCGCCGCTGCCGGCGATCCGGCCGCTCCGGCGGCCCCGGGCCCCCTGTTGGCGGACGTGCCGCTCGCGCCCGACTCCAGGCGGCCCTGCGGCGACAGCTCGGCGATGCCGGGGTGGCTGGGGTCGAGCGCCCGCGCCTTGTCGAGCAGCCGATTGCCCTCGGCAATGTTGCCGGCGCGCATCGCGTCGCGAGCGGACTGCAGGAACTTGCTGACGTAGGGACCCGCTTCGAGCCGCTCCTGCGCCAGGTTCTCCAGGCGTTGCAGCTCGAGGTCGGCGGTGACCGCCTGGGCTTCCTGCCGGGCGCGCGTCAGCAGCTCCTGGAAGCGGCGCTCGGAGAGCAGCGACTCGAACTCGGCGCGCAGGCCGCCGGGTCCGGGAGCCGCATGGGGTCCGGGCAGCTCCGGCAGCTCGCTCGCCAGGCCGTCGAGGTCGCCCCACAGCGGGTCGGGCGCCGCCGCCGGATTGGCCGCCACCGCCGTATCGGCTGCCGCGGCGGGCGCCATCGCCGACGGCGGCGGCATCTGCGGCGCCGGCGGATCTCCGCGCCGCAGGTCCTCGACCGCCAGCGGGCCGGTGGAGCCCTCCAGTCGTTCCTGCAGCCGGCGCGCCGGCTCGAAGAGCGGGTCCATGCGCAGGACGAAGTCGCAGCCGAGCAGCGCCTCCTGGCGGCTGCCCTTCTCGGCCAGGCCGAGAGTATGCTCGAAAGTATTGCGAATGCGCTGTTGAACGTCGGATGCCAGCGACGGATTACCGGGATAAGTCATGTTCGCGGCACAGCTTGGGAGCGTGGCTCGGGACCGCGCGTATGCTAGCAGGACGAGGCCCCTCCTGGGTAGGGGGAGGCGGCGGCAAGGGGGGGCTAGGGGCGGAGGCCCGGACCCGCTGGTGTATGGTGCCCCCGTGCCAGCGCTCGAGTGCGTCCCCAATGTGAGCGAAGGGCGCCGGCTGGACGTCGTCGCGCGGCTGGCGGCGGCGGTGTCGGCGCCCGGGGTGCGGCTGCTCGACGTCTCGTCCGATCCCGACCACAACCGCTCCGTCCTGACCCTGGCGGGCGAGCCCGAGGACCTGGTCGCCGGGCTGCTGGCGCTCTACGAGGCGGCGCTGGCGGAGATCGATCTGCGGCGCCACGAAGGGGTGCATCCGCGGATCGGGGCGGTGGACGTGGTGCCCTTCGTGCCGCTCGGCGAGACGCCGATGGCGGTGGCGGTGGACGCCGCGCGGCGCCTCGCGGCGGCAGTCGGCAGCCGCTTCGAGCTGCCGGTCTATCTCTACGAGGAAGCGGCGGCGTGCCCGGAGCGGCGGTCGCTGGCGGCGATCCGCCGCGGCGGCTTCGAGGGGTTCGCGGCCAAGCTGGCCGATCCGCTCTGGCAGCCGGACCACGGCCCGGCGCGCCTTCATCCCAGCCTCGGCGCCACGGTGATCGGCGCGCGCTTCTACCTGATCGCCTGCAACGCCGTCCTCGACACCGCCGACGTGACGGTCGCCCGCGCCGTCGCCGCCGCGGTGCGCGAGTCGGCAGGGGGCCTGCCGGCGGTGCGGGCCCTGGGCTTCTATCTCCCCAGCCGCGGCCGCGCCCAGGTCAGCATGAACCTGGTCGACTTTCGACGCACCTCGCTGTCGCGGGCGCTCGATCGGGTGCGCGAGGAAGCGGCGGCCCGCGGCGCGCGCGTGGAGGCGAGCGAGCTCGTCGGCCTGCTGCCGCGGCAGGCGGCCCTCGACGTAGCGCGCGACGCCCTGCGCCTGCCGGCGCTCGCCGCCGGCCAGCTGCTCGAGGAGCGCCTGCGCGTCACCGCCCCGGCGCCCGCCCGGCCGGGGCGCCCCGAGCCTGGTGGCGGCTGAGGACGACGAGACTCGGTGGCCGCGGACCCCTCAGGGGGCCGCCGCCGCCCGCGGCTCGCCGGCGGCGGCCTCCGTGGTGGGGGCCGCGGGGGCAGCGGGAGCCGCGGGGCCGGCCGGGAGGGCCGCGAGGAGCCGGCGCGGCAGGTCCTCGAAGGAGCCGGAGGACATGGTCACCAGCACGTCCCCGGGCCGGCTCTCGGCGACGGCCCGGGCGAGCAGCTCGTCGACGCCGGCGAAGCGGATGGCGGAGACGCCGTCGGCCGCCAGCGCGGCGGCGACGGCCCCGAAGTCCAGCCGCTCCTCGGCGCTCAGACGGCCGCTGTGGAAGGTGGGCGCGAACAGCACGCGGTCGGCGGCCGCGAAAGCCTCCCGGTAGGCGTCGAAGAACATCGCCCTGCCGGCGGTCAGGCTGCGGGGCTCGAAGAGGGCCACCAGCCGGCGGCCGGGATAGCGCTGGCGCAGCGCCGCGAGCGTCTTGCCGACCGCGGTCGGGTGGTGCGCGAAATCGTCGACCACGGTCACGCCGCCCCGGCTGCCGAGCTCTTCGAGACGGCGCTTGACGCCATGGAAGCCGGCCAGCGCCGCCGCCACCTGCCCGGCGTCGAGGCCGTCGCGGCGCGCCGCCGCCCACACCGCCAGCGCGTTGGCGACGTTGTGGCCGCCGGCGAGAGGCAGCTCGACTGTCACCTCGCCGGCGCCGGCGTCCGCCACGCGGAAGCGGCTGGCGCTCCGCGTCGGCTCGCAGGCAGCCGGCCGCACCTCGTTGCCTTCCTCGAGCCCATACAGGATGGTCCGGCAGGGCGCCCGTCGCGCCAGCTCGCGGACCTCCGCCGTGTCGCCGCAGGCCACCAGCAGGCCGTCCGCCGGCAGCTGCGCGATCACCTGGCGGTAGGCCTCGCGCAGCGCCTCCGGGCTGGCATACAAGTCGGCGTGGTCGTACTCGACGCTGGTGAGGATCAGCGTCTCGGGGCGATAGTGCAGGAACTTGGCGCCACGGTCGAAGTAGGCGGCGTTGTACTCGTCGCCCTCGACGATGAAGCGTCCCCTGGCCTGGGCGCCGCCGGCGGCGAAGCTGCCCGGGAGGTCGAGCGGCGCCCCCCCGATCAGGTACCCGGGGTCGGCGCCGCACTGGCTGTAGACCCAGGCGGCCATGGCGGTCGTCGTGGTCTTGCCGTGGGTGCCGGTCACCACCAGCGGCCGCCTGCCGGCGAGGAAGAAGCGCGCCAGGGCCTGCGGCATCGACAGCACCGGCACTCCCAGCCGCTCGGCGGCGAGGGCCTCGGGATTGTCGCTGCGGACGGCGTTGCCCACCACCACCAGGTCGGGCGCCGGCTCGAGGTTCGCCGCGTCGTAGCCGACGGTCGGCCGGATGCCGGCGCGATCGAGCAGGGTGCTCATCGGCGGATAGAGCGGCCCGTCGGTGCCGCGCACGCGGTGGCCCTGCTCTTGCAGCAGGCAGGCGAGCGGAGCCATGCCCGTACCGCCGATCGCCACGATGTAGATGTCGAGCCGTGTCGGTTCCGTCGGCCTCATCGCCGCTCGCTTCTCCTGGCCGGCGGCGCCGGATGAGGGCCGGCGCCGGGATGGTTACGTCGCAGTTGCGGGTCTTTCCGCTGGCGGGCGCCGAGTGTAGCATTCAGAGAGCCAGACAGGCCTCGAGCCTCACATCTTCGACCAAGGAGCCGGTTGCCATGAAGCGTCATTCAAGTCCAGTCATTTTGGCACTCTGTGCCATTCTCCCCCTCGCCGCCACGGCGTTCGCCGCCGCCCCGCCGGGCGCGAAGACCGCGGCGAACGCCTCGGCCGCGCAGCCGAAGGCGGTCGCGGTCACGCCGATCAAGGACGTGGGATCGGTGCCCAAGGGCGACAAGATCACCCAGGACTTCGAGATCCGCAACGACGGCAACGCCGCGCTCGAGATCACCGACGTCAAGCCCGCCTGCGGCTGCACCGTGGCCAAGTACGACCGGACGATCGCCCCCGGCAAGACCGGCACGGTGCACGTCGTCGTCGACACGGTCAACTTCACCGGGCCGGTGGCCAAGGGCGTCACCGTCTTCACCAACGATGCCGCCAACCCGCAGGTGGAGCTGACCGTTCGCGCCAAGATCGAGCCCTTCATCGCGGTGAAGCCGGGCTTCGCCCGCTACACCATCGTGAAGGACGAGGCCAAGGAGGGCACCATCGTGCAGACCCTCTATGCGCCCGACGGCTCGCCGATGGACATCGTCAAGGTCGATTCGCCGTGGCCGTACCTCGCGGTGAGCTTCCGCGAGGCGCAGGAGGGCGAGCGGCTGCCCGACGTCAAGGTCAAGCAGTGGCGCGTCGAGACCAAGCTGTCGAGCGACGCCCCGGTCGGGCCGCTCGCCGGCTACGTCACCGTCCACACCAACCACGCCAAGCAGAAGCTGGTCGAGATCCCGGTCTCGGGCTTCGTGCGGCCGGTGCTCGCGGTGACCCCGCCGAAGGCCGACTTCGGGCAGATCGACGTCAAGGAGCCGCAGCGCCGGGTCCTGGACGTCAAGAACTTCGCCACCGAGCCGATCAAGGTCATCGGCGTCGATCCGCCGGGCCAGGGGATCGAAGCCAAGGTCGAGCCGCTCGAGGAGGGCCGCGAGTACACCGTGCGCCTCACCCTCAACTCGGGCATGGCCAAGGGTCCCTTCCACGGCAAGCTCACCATTCACACCGACAGCCCGAAGTCGCCGGTGCTCGAGGTCGAGCTGGTGGGGACGGTCCTCTAGGCCAGGCCAGGTTGGGCAGGTAGGTGGGTCATCGTCCCCGGGGTCATCCTCCCGGGGGCCCCCAGAGATCGCGTTCCGGTTTCGGGGGCGCGGGCCGCCTTGGCCCGCGCGCGCGCACCTCGGCCACCTCCAGCATCGCCGGCCGCAGCACCTCGGCCTGCACCGCGGCCAGCTGGGCGATGCCCTGCATGGCGAGGTCGACGAGCGCGTCCATCTCCTCGCGCCGGAAGCTGCGCCGCTCCCCGGTCCCCTGGATCTCCACCAGCGAGCCGCCGGCGGTGGCGACGACGTTCATGTCCACCTCCGCGCTGCGGTCCTCCTCGTACTCGAGGTCGAGCAGCGGCACTCCGCCGACGATCCCGACCGACACCGCCGCCAGCGAATCGCCGGGGGCGTCGCCCAGCGGCCAGGCCTTGATGTCGCCGCTGAGCAGCAGGCGCCGGAGGGCGAGCGCCAGGGCGACGTAGGCGCCGGTGATCGCGGCGGTGCGGGTGCCGCCGTCGGCCTGCAGCACGTCGCAGTCGAGCGTCAGCGCGCGGTCGGGGATGGCGGTCAGGTCGACCGCCGCGCGCAGGCTGCGCCCGATCAGCCGCTGGATCTCGGCGGTGCGCCCCGACGGCCGCCCCTGGGCCACCTCGCGCGCCGTCCGGGTGTGGGTGGCCCGCGGCAGCATCGAGTACTCGGCCGTCACCCATCCCTGGCCGCTGTCCTTGAGGAACGACGGCACGCGGGTGTCGGCGCTGGCGGCGACCAGCACCCGGGTGTCGCCGAGCTCGATCAGGGCCGAGCCCTCGGCGAACTTGAGCACGTCGATCTCGATGCGGCAGGGGCGCAGCGCGCCGGCGGCGCGGCCATGGTTACGGCGGTGGGGGCCGGTCGGCAGGGTCATCGTCGCATTGTACTCATCCGCGCGGGCCGCAGGGGCGTAATGGGGATGGGCGAGACGAGACGAGCACTCCATTCTCAACTGCAAGGCTTCAGAGGAGGACCGTGTATGCGATTGCGTGTCGTTGCCGTGACGATGCTGGCCGCCACCACCATCCTGGCGCTGTCGGGGGCGCCGGCCGCCGCCTCGAGCCACCGCGAGGCGCCGGGGATCACCAAGATGCCGAAGGTGGACGGCACGGACTTCTACGTCTTCAACAGCTACGAGCCGGGACGGACAGGGTACGTGACCTTCCTGGCCAACTACGTGCCACTGCAGGATGCCTACGGCGGCCCGAACTTCTTCACCCTCGACCCTGACGCGGTCTACCGCATCCACGTCGACAACGCCGGCAACGGCGTCGAGTCGACGACCTTCGAGTTCCGCGTCAAGCAGACGTTCAAGAACATCTCGCTGTCAGTCGGCGGCCAGTCGGTGTCGGTGCCGTTCGCCAACGTCGGGCAGATCACCGCCGGGCCCGGCGGCGACGCCGCCCAGAACGTCGAGGAGAGCTACACGCTGCGGGTGCTCGGCGGGCCTCCCGGCTCGACGCCCCTGGGTTACGCCACCGACGCCGCGAGCGGCGCCACCCGCTTCGGCAAGCCCATCGACAACATCGGCAACAAGTCGGTGCCGAACTACCACGCCTATGCCGCGACCTTCATCCACACCATCAACATCCCGGGCTGCTCGGCGACCGGCCGGGTGTTCGTCGGCCAGCGGCACGACGGCTTCGCGGTCAACCTCGGCGAGGTCTTCGACCTGGTCAACATCGCGAACCCGCTCGGCGCCCGCGACGTCGAGCCCAACACCCTCGAGGACAAGAACGTCACCACCTTCGCGCTCGAGGTGCCGGCCTCCTGCCTGGTGTCGGCGAGCAGCGCGGTGATCGGCTCCTGGACGACCGCAGCCCTGCCGCGCAACCGCGTGCTCTCGGACACCCCCACGTTCCGCGACCCCAATCAAGCCGGCGACCTGGTGCAGGTGTCGCGGCTCAGCGCGCCGCTGGTCAACGAGCTGGTCATCGGCCTCCAGGACAAGAACAAGTTCAACGCCAGCAAGCCCAAGGACGACGGCCAGTTCGCCACCTACGTCACCAACCCGACGCTGCCGGCGGTGCTCGAGCTGCTGTTCGGCGGGGCGGGGGTGAGAGCGCCCACCAACTTCCCGCGCACGGACCTGGTGGCTGCCTTCCTCACCGGCGTCGGCGGCCTCAACGCGCTCGGCGGGCCCGCCGAGGAGATGCGACTCAACACCTCCATCGCGCCGACCCCGGCCGCCGCGCAGAACAACCTCGGCGTCCTGGGCGGCGACAACTCCGGCTTCCCGAACGGCCGCCGGCCGGGCGACGACGTGGTGGACATCGAGCTGCGGGTGGCGATGGGAGTGCTGTGCCATGCCTTCCCCGGCGTCTTCTGCAGCCCCGCCGACGCTCCCTCCGGCGCCCTGCCGTTCACCGACGGCACGCTCAACGACGTCAGCCAGTTCGACGGGACCTTCCCCTATCTCAAGGACCCGTTCCCGGGCTCGCCGAACGGGCCGCTCGGCCCCAACGGCAACGGCCTCTCGGCCAGCCCCGGCGTGAGCCGGTAGGTCGCCGCGCCGGCGGCCTGTTGCCGTAGTAGTCTTCGCGGATCACCCCTGCGGGCGCGCCCAGCCGGACGCGCCCGCGGGCCCGTTCGGTCCGTCGCGCGCCAACTCGGAAAACTTAGAATGGAGCTCCCTTCGCCAAGGGGAGGGCCGTCCCACATGAAGAACAGACGTATGAGCACGAGCACGAGCACGAGCATGAGCACGAGCCTGAGCAAGACCGCCGCCTGCCTGGCGTTCGTGCTGGCGCTGCTCTCGGCCGGCAGTCTGTGGGCCCACGACCTGTGGATCGAGCCCTCGGCGTTCACGCCGGCGCCCGGCACCCGCATGGCGGTCCGGCTGTTCATCGGCCAGCTGTTCCGGGGGGACGTCTTCCCTCGCGACCCCAAGTACCTGGTGCGTTTCGCGGTGATCGGCCAGGGCGGCGAGTTGCCGATCCCCGGGGTCCCGGATACCGATCCCGCCGGGTTCCTGGTCACCGGCCGGCCCGGGCTCTACGAGTTGGTCTACACCAGCCGCCAGGCGTCGGTCGAGCTCGACGCCGCCAGGTTCGAGAAGTACCTCGCCGAGGAGGGCCTGGAGACGATCAGCGCGCTGCGTGCGCGGCGCGGCCAGAGCGCGGCGCCGAGCAAGGAGCTATACTCGCGTTGCGCCAAGTCGCTTATCGCGGTGGGAGGAGACGCCGGCTCAGGTCACGACCGGGTGCTGGGGCTGACGCTCGAGCTGATCCCGGAGGCGAACCCCTACACGCTGGCCGCGGGCCAGGAGCTGCCGTTGCGCCTGCTGTACCGGGGGCAGCCGCTGGCGGGCGCGAAGGTGGCGGCGGTGCCGAAGGACCGGCCGGCCAGCCAGGTGGCGGCGCGCACCGATGCCCACGGCCGGGTGCGCCTGCGCCTCGCCGGCGCCGGCGTCTGGCTGGTCAAGGCGGTGCACATGATCGCCGCGCCGCCGGGCTCGGGCGCCGACTGGGAGAGCTTCTGGGCCTCCCTGACCTTCGCGCTGCCGGCAAGGTGATCGCCGACCGGCCCGGAACACGGTAGTGGGTCCGTTTCCCCTGCGCCCCTTGGGGCGAGGCGCGATAGGGATTGGCGAGCAGGGCTTTAGCGCCTCGCCCAAAGGGGCGCAGAGGAAAATGACCCCCTACCCGGAACGCGGCAGGAGCGGCAGGCGCGGCAGGTGCGGGACGTAGGCCACGGAACCCTCGGCATGCAATCCCAGGAGCTCGAAGACTCGTTCCTCATCGGGCGGATCAGCGCCGGCGACACGGAGGCCTTCGCGCGCTTCTACGACCTCCACTCGGCGGCGGTGCTGGGCCTGGTGGCGCGGGTCCTGGGCACCCGCGGCGAGGCGGAGGAGGTGCTGCAGGAGGTCTTCCTGCAGGTGTGGCGGCAATCCGACCGTTACGAGGCCGGGCGCTCGACGCCGCGCGGCTGGCTGCTCATGCTGGCCCGCTCGCGCGCTCTCGACCGCCTGCGCCGGCGCGACGCCCGCGGCCGCCACGAGCAGGAGGCGGTCGCCGACGCCGCGTTCCCGCGCCTGGTCTCGCCGCTCGGCACGCGGCGGCTCGAGGAGGTCGAGCGCCGCGAGCGCATCCACTCGGCGCTCAATCTGCTGTCCCCGGAGCAGCGTAGATGCATTGAGCTGGCGTTCTTCGAGGGTCTGACCCACACGCAGATCGCCGAGCGGCTCGCGGCCCCGCTGGGCACGGTCAAATCCCGGATCCTGCTGGGCATGAACAAGCTGCGACAAGCCCTGGACACCCGACCATGACCGCCGCCGCCCACTCCCCGCGCTTCGACGAGCTGCTGCCGGCGTACGCCCTGGGCGCGCTCGACGGCGACGACCTGCGCGACCTCGCGGCGCACCTCGCGGCGGGGTGCCCGGCCTGCGAGAGCGAGCTGCGGCGCCTCGCCGCCGAGATGGAGGACCTCGCCACGGTCGCGGCGGAGATCCCGGAGAGCCTGGCAGGCGAGGCGGCGGAGATCCTCGGCGGCGTCAAGGAGCGGCTGCTCGCCGAGCTGCCGATGCAGCGGCGGCCGACCCGGTTGCAGGAGATCCCGGAGCCCTCGCGAAGCGCCGCCGCGCCGCCGGCCCCGGACGCGGCGTTCCCGGCCCCGGCTCCGGCCGCACCGTACCCGGCCCCGGCCGTCTACGGCGCCCGGCCCGCCCGCTCTGCCCGCTCCGTCCGGCGATGGGCGCCGCTGGCTGCCGCCGCCGTGCTGGCGCTGGTGGCGGTCTGGGGCCTGGTGCGCCAGGCGAGCATGGGAGCGGAGATCGAGCGCCTGCATGGCGAGAGCCGGCAGCTGGCGGCGCGGGCCGAGGCGCTCGAGCGGCTGGCGGCGCAGGCGCAGGCCGAGTCGCAGCGGCTGGCGCGCACGCTCTCGATCATCGCCGCGCCGGGGGTGGAATCGGTCCGCCTGGCGGGCATGGGCACCTCCCACTCGGCGGCGGGCCGCACCTACGTCAACGTCGCCGACCGCAAGGCGGTGTTCTATGCTTTCGGCCTGCCGGCACTGGGTCCGGACAAGACCTACCAACTGTGGTACCTCGACGAGCAGGATCACCCCACCTCGGCCGGCGTGTTCGAGGTCGACGCCCGCGGCAAGGCCGCGCTGGTGGTCGACCAGTCGCTGCCGGTCGAGCGCATCCAGGCCTGGGCGGTGACGATCGAGCCGCGGGGCGGCAGGCCGCAGCCCACCGGGCCCATGGCCCTGGCCGGTTGATGGCCCGGCCGGGCCGCCGCCGGTCATCCAGGGTCGCACGGGTCGCCAGGGTCGCGAGGGTCGCCAGTTCCAGTTCCGCCATCTTTGCCGGCGGCGAGCCCGGCGCCCTGCATGACGGGGCGAGGCGCGGGCCGGTGGGCGCGGGCGGGTGAGCGGCCTGCTCGAGCGCCTGCGGGCGCGCGCCCGGGCCGTCCAGGCGACGATCATCCTGGCCGAGGGCGAGGATGCGCGGGTGGTCGTGGCGGCGGAGCGCGCCGCGGCCGCGGGGATCTGCCGGCCGCTCCTGGTGGGCGCGCCCGCGGCGGTGGCCCGGGTCGCGGCGGCCGCGGGAGTGCCGCTGACCGTGCCGGTGGTCGAGGCCCTGCCGTCCGCCGCCGAGACCGACTTCATCGCCGGACGCCTCGCCGGCACCGTCGTTCCCGCCGCCCGAGAGACGGAAATCACACGCCTGGCGCAGGACCCCCTGTACTATGCCGCCATGCAAGTGGCCACCGGGCAGGCCGACGGCGCCGTCATGGGCGCCGAGGCGACCACCGCGGACACCCTGCGGGCCGCGCTGCGGATGGTGGGGCCGCGGCCGGGCCTGAAGCTCGTCTCCTCCTGCTTCCTGATGGTGATGCCGGACGGCCGCGGGCTGGTCTACAGCGATTGCGGCGTGGTCCCGGATCCGACCGCGGAGCAGCTCGCGGACATCGCTGAGGCGGCGGCGGCCAGCTGCCGCGACCTGCTGGACGAAGAGCCGCGGGTGGCGCTGCTGTCGTTCTCGACCTGGGGGAGCGCGTCTCACCCGCGGGTCGACAAGGTGCGCCGGGCGCTCGCGCTGCTGCGCGAACGCGGGGTCGGCTTCGCCGTCGACGGCGAGCTGCAGGCGGACGCGGCGCTGGTGCCGGAGGTGGCATTGCGCAAGGCGCCCGGCAGCCCGGTGGCGGGCCGCGCCAACGTGTTAGTCTTCCCCGATCTCGACGCCGGCAACATCGCCTACAAGCTCACCGAGCGCCTGGCGGGAGCGCGTGCCGTGGGGCCGCTGCTGCAGGGCTTGGCGCGGCCCGTCAACGACCTGTCGCGCGGCGCCGCCGTGGAGGACATCGTGGACGTCATGGCGGTGACCGCGCTGGCGGCGGCACCAAAACGAAAGTCCCCTAGTGAGGGGGAGGGAGGGGGCGTCCCCTTCCCCCCCGGAGGGGGGCCGCGGCTCCGCCCGTCGCCAGGCGCGGCATCCCGGCTGGGAGGAAGGGGATAGAGGGGATGCGGGGGGTGATCCGATCGATGCTTTGCGTAGGCCTCGAGAGCTGCATTGCAGCGTCCGGTTCGTCTCGTAGGATCGCCGCACGCGGTGGGTGCTGAGACTGAAATGAAAGTCCTGGTCGTGGGAGGAGGGGCGCGCGAGCACGCCCTGTGCTGGAAGCTGCGGCAGAGCCCGCTGCTCAAGGATCTCTTCTGCGCGCCGGGCAACCCGGGCATCGCGCAGCTGGCCGACCTGGTGCCGGTGGCGCCGGAGGAGATCCACCGCCTCGCCGACTTCGCCTCCGACCTGCGGATCGACCTGACGATCGTCGGCCCGGAGCTGCCGCTCACCCTGGGCGTCGCCGACGAGTTCGGGCGCCGCGGGCTGCCGATCTTCGCCCCCAGCCAGCTGGCGGCGGAGATCGAGGGCAGCAAGGTGTTCGCCAAGCAGTTCATGGACCGGCACGGCATCCCCACCGCGCCGTTCGCGGTCGTGCACGACGCCGCGGAGGCGCGCGCCGCCTGCGGCCGCTTCGGCTTCCCGGTGGTGCTCAAGGCCGACGGCCTGGCCGCTGGCAAGGGGGTGATGGTCGCCGCCGGCGAAGAGGAGCTCGAGGCGGCGGTCGCGGCGCTCTTCGAGGAGCGCCGATTTGGCGCCAGCAGCGACCGCGCCGTCGTCGAGCAGTTCCTGTCGGGCGAGGAGGTCTCGTTCATGGCCCTCTCCGACGGCGAGCGGCTGCTGCCCCTCGCGATCGCCAAGGATTACAAGCGCATCGGCGACGGCGACACCGGTCCGAACACCGGCGGCATGGGGTCGCACAGCCCCGGCGGCCTCCCCTCCGGCGAGGCGGCGGCGGAGATCGTCGAGACCGTCATGCGCACCACGGTCAGCGGTATGGCGGAGGAGGGCCGGCCGTTCGTCGGCGTGCTCTATGCCGGCATGATGCTGACCGCCGCCGGCCCGAAGGTGCTGGAATTCAACGCCCGCCTCGGCGATCCCGAGGCGCAGGTGCTGATGCTGCGCCTCGAGGACGATCTGCTGCCGATTCTCGCCGCGGCGGCGGCGGGCGATTTCGGCGCCTACCGCCGGCTGCGCTTCCGCAAGGAGGCGGCCGCCTGCATCGTCCTGGCGAGCCAGGGCTACCCCGGCAAATCGGTCACCGGCGAGGTCATCTCGGGGCTCGAACGGGCGGCGCAGCTCGGCGCCGAGGTCTTCCACGCCGGCACCCAGCGCGGCCCGCACGGCGACCTGCTGACCGCCGGGGGAAGGGTGCTGTCGGTCTGCGCCCTGGGACCCGACCTGGTCGGAGCCCTCAAGCGCGCCTACGCGGCGGTCGCCGAGATCCACTGGCCAGGCAAGATCTTCCGGCGCGACATCGGCCGCCGGGTACTGGACATGGCGCCCGCGGCCGGTTGATCGGGGGGATGGACGAGGGGTCCGCCTTGGAGGGGGGCGAGGCACACCCCTGCGGCGGTGGAGACGAGGGGCGCGGCCGAGGCAGGGAGGTTCCCCCGCCTCCGGCCCCCTGGGGCGAGGCGCCGCATTTCACCACCCCCCATCCGCAACCCAAGCGCCTCGCCCCAGGGGGCCGGAGGCGGGGGAACCTCCCTGCCTCGGCCGCGCCCCTCGTCTCCACCGCCGCAGGGGTGTGCCTCGCCCCCCTCCAAGGCGGACCCC